>Ga0247843_1000010_pt1 | contig 417191 bp, 422 predicted proteins | sample LaCruzMarch2017__FD_192420 | JGI IMG/M metagenome (GOLD analysis project Ga0247843, IMG submission 192420) | Freshwater microbial communities from meromictic Lake La Cruz, Castile-La Mancha, Spain - LaCruzMarch2017_8m | ecosystem: Environmental > Aquatic > Freshwater > Lake | place: Spain... | reverse complement strand
GCAGAATGAAGGCGATCTGCTGCTCACTGAACCTCGACTTGCGCATGTGAACCTCCCGGTCGCGCAGCAAAGCGCGAAACCGGGAAAATTCTCAAAAAGAACGATCCAGTTTTCGGGGTGAGGACCAACGCCCTGAAGGATCGTTGCCCCCTCAACGCACGAAAACGGCGCGCGGGGTGTCCCGCGCGCCGCAAACTTCACGAAAGCCGTTGAAAGAAGAGGCCTAGTCTTCCTTGGGCGTCAGGACCTGGCGGCCGCGATAGGTGCCGGTCTTCAGGTCGATGTGGTGCGACCGGCGCAGCTCGCCCGTGTCCTTGTCTTCGGTATAGGGGTTGGTGCCCAGGGCATCGTGAGCGCGGCGCATATTGCGACGCGAGGGCGATACTTTGCGCTTCGGAACAGCCATGTCCGTCTCAATCTCAGGGTCGGGCGCCACGGATCGAAACCCGCCAGCGCGAAAACGAAATGCGGCGGCCCATCGGATGAGCCGCCTGCGAGCGGCGGCTTATGCCGGAGTCGAGCAGGATGTTCAAGGGGGAATGAGGTGGTGGGTCGGGTCGGCTACAGTGGGAAGGGTTTAACGTCCGCTTCTCGAGCACGCACCAACTTCGCTTGTTGACCCATAACCGTCATCTCGCCGCGAAGCTCTTGTCCTCGATGTGAGGCGCGGGTGTTTGCTCCGCCCAGCCCTGCGTGCGATTGGGCTTGGGCTAAACTCCGGCTGAATCAGCGCTCTATCGGCGGGAGCAGTGTGAGCGTCCGCATTGCGATTCTGCGCCCCAATGCTTCGCCCGCATCATTCGAAAAGCGGTAATGCACGCCGCCTAGAATGCGCGAATAGGACACCTCCTCCACCCAACGATCGAATGTCGGCAGCGTCTGGACAACTGCGAAATCAAGAGATTCCGAACCCACCTGAACGCCGCCTTCGGGTGCATTGCCAACTTCGGCTTTGAACACTTCAGCGAGACCTGCGGTCCAGCTGCAATGAGCACAGGGATACTCGGGATGATTGGGGACGTTGATGAATGGCCTCCAATCCGGGTCGATTGTCGTTGCCGGATTTCCATCCTGATCTGCATTGCGGATCGCCGTGATCGGACGCCAGAAGTTGTATCTCAGTTTGGCAAGGCCGGTGACCACAGTAATGTCGCTATCTGCAATCTTCACCAGTGCGTATAGCCGCGCATTGTCCACCGTGCTGCGCCCGGGCTGGCCCGTGATGCTACGTAGGATGGGGATCAAGTCCGGCGTTATGCGATAGCTCGCATTTAGGCTTTGCACGGGGGTGCGGGTCGAGCCTTCCCTTCCGCCGATAAGCTTCACCTCGTTCAGATCACGTGCCCAAACATCACTTGTCAGCGAAGGGGGCGGGGGTGGCATCATTTCCTCAAAATCGGCGAATGACAAGGTGGCGACGAGCGCCAGCTCATCGGAAAAGGCAGGGAGTTGTACCGGTACCCATTGGCCTGGTGTCGTGATTGGACGATACCGTAAAACTGTAATGCCCTCGCGCGAATCGGGCATGGCAATCGCGGCGGCTGCGGCTCTCATGCCAATGGCAACACCGGCCTGTTTCGCGGCATCATCCACAATCATTGCGAGAGCCACTTGATAACTGCCATCGATTTCCTGACTGCGCTCGGGGTAATATCTTACCAGAACTTCGCGGGCAGCCGTCATGACAGCGGCTTCAATTGACGCGCCTTCGGCTGCGACATCAATGCCAAGATAGCTTCGATACTTGCGGTCGATTGCGTTGGCAGCCTCGAACATTGCAAGGCTGAGACGTACATCGATGAACTGACGCTCAACTGTCCAGAGCGTCCTGTCGCTCTTGCTGATTGCGCCCGCCACTTCGGCCCAGTCGGTTATTATCTCGGCCTCTGCTGGTGTCGCCAGCAAACACGACGCCACCAAAGCGGCTAGGGTACATTTGAGCATCGAGCTTCCCCCCGACATGCAATGGTTTCGAACGCTATAAGAGAGACAGATGGGAAGCAAGCTGCATCATTTAACTGTGCGTGCGCTGAGAAAAGCGACTTAGGGTTGCCGGGACCAGATCGAGGCTGCCATCGCAATGTCCGCTGACCACCCTCAACAGAAGCTCGCGAGGTCTCATCCCTGTCGCGTAGCGATGGGGCTTGCGGTCGGCTCGTATACGAGCCGATCCTCAAGGCGCGGCGCTTCTTCAGCGCCGTGACGGAGGGGTTCTTCAACCCGGACAGGGGGTGGCCTCAAGAACCCCTCCACCGCTTCGCGGTCCCCCTCCCCCTCGCCAGGCGGCGACGGGGAGGAGACTGCATGACTGCCTGACTTCAGACAGCACCCTCACTTCTTCGGCAGATGCTTCTGCCCCGTCCGCACGCGGCCCGAGCGCGACACCTGCCTCGCCCCGCCGCGCGCGCCCTTCTGGACCGCCACCGACGACCCGGCCTTCTTCGACGCCGAGTTCTTCACCGCCCCGATGATCCTCGGCTTGGCCACGCGGGTCTTCTTCTGTTCCAGCGCCTTGCCGGGCAGGTGGGATTCCTCTTCCGCCTTCTTCCTGACGGCGCGCGGCGCGGTCTTGGCGTCGCCCTTGTAGCGTTCGGGGCCGGACTTGGCCCCGCCCGAGGCATAGGGATTCTCCGACCCGCCCTTGATCGTCAGCCGCAGCGGCGTGCCCGGCAGGTCGAAGCTCTCGCGCAGCGAATTGGTCAGATAGCGGATATAGTGTTCGGGCAGGGAGGCGGCGCGGCTGGCGAACAGGACGAAGGTCGGCGGGCGGGCCTTGGTCTGGGCCATGTATTTGGTCTTGATCCGCTTGCCGTCCACGGCGGGGGGCGGATGCCGCTGTGTCGCCAGGGCCAGCCAGTCGTTCAGATCCTTGGTCTTGACCTTGACCGACCAGGTCTCGTGCGCCTTCAGCACCGCGGGCATCAGGCGATCGACGCCGCGTCCCGAATGCGCCGACAGGGCCACGAACGGCGCCCCGCGCAGCTGCGGCAGCTTGTCGTCGGCCAGATGCTTCAGCTCGGCCATCCTGGCCTGGGGCTGGTCCTCCAGATCCCATTTGGCGGCGACATAGACCAGCGCCCGGCCCTCGCGCTCGACCAGATCGGCCAGCTGCAGGTCCTGGACGTCGAAGGCATTGTCCTTGTCCATCACCAGCACGACGACCTCGGCATAGGTGATGGCGCGGATGGTGTCGGCGACCGACAGCTTTTCAAGCTTCTCCTGCACCCGCGCCTTGCGCCGCATCCCGGCCGTGTCGACCAGGCGGATGTTCTGGCCCTCATATTCCCAGTCGACCGAGATCGAGTCGCGCGTGATCCCCGCTTCGGGTCCGGTCAGCAGACGATCCTCGCCGATCAGGCGGTTGATCAGGGTCGACTTGCCGGCGTTCGGACGGCCGATGATGGCGATGCGGATCGGCTTGTCCGGCTCGTCGATCTCCTCGACGAAGATGTCGACCGAGACGTCGCGGATGGCGGCATACAGGTCGGCCATCCCCTCGCCGTGCTCGGCCGAGATGGCGACCGGCTCGCCGAAGCCCAGGGCGTGCGCCTCCCCCACCCCGCCGCCGCTCTCGCGGCTCTCGGCCTTGTTGGCCAGCAGGATGACGGGCTTGTGCTGTTTGCGCAGGCGCTCGGCGAAGATGCGGTCCAGCGAGGTCACGCCCTCGCGTGCGTCCATCATGAACAGGATGACGTCGCCGTCCTCCAGCGCCAGCTCGGTCTGCTCGCGCATCCGGCTTTCCAGGCTGTCGTCGCTGACGTCCTCGTAGCCCGCCGTGTCGATCAGCGTCAGGTCCATGTCGCCGATACTGCCCTCGGCATAGCGCCGGTCGCGGGTCACGCCCGGACGATCGTCGACGAGCGCAAGGCGCTTTCCGACCAGGCGGTTGAACAGTGTCGACTTGCCCACATTGGGGCGGCCGACGATGGCGAGCTTCAATGCCATGTCGGCCTTCTAGCGCAGTTCGGTGCGAAAGGTCAGCGGATGCTGACCAGTTCACCGTCGTCGGTCAGGACATAGAGCGCGCCATTGTAGGCGGCGGGGGCGATATAGGCGGGTGCGCCGAGAGAGAGACTGGCGGTCTCCAGGCCCGTCTTCGGATCGAAAGCAACGGCATTGCCGTCGGAGTTGACGAGGATCAGCCGGTTCGAGGCCAGGATCGGGCCCGACCACTCAGGCCGCACAGTGCGGTCGAAGAAGCCCAGGAAGCCGCCTTCCTGACGGATCCGGCCGTCGTTCAGATTGCGGGTCCAGTAGACCGCGCCCGACTCGCGGTTGACCAGGGTCAGCTCGCCCGACTTGGACACCACATAGACCACGTCGCCCGCAGGCAGCGGCGCGTTCACGCCCGCGACGGGCAGCGACCATTTCGGCTGGCCGGTGCGGATGTCCATGGCCTGCATGACGCCCGAATGGCCGACGGCATAGACGAAGCCGCGCGAGATGACCGGGCGACCCGCGATGTCGCGGACCTCCGACAGGGCGCTGGTGCGGCTGGTGCGCGACAGCACCTGCTGCCACACGACCTGGCCGTTGCCGGCCCGCAGGGCGACCACTTCGCCGGACGAGAAGGGGGCGATGACCGTCTCGCCGCTGACCGCAGGGCTGGAGGCCCGCATGATCCGCGCCGGCTCGACGATGCCGCGATAGGACCAGGCCTGCAGACCCGTCGCCGTGTTGAAGGCGATCAGCTGGTTGTCGACGTCGACGACATAGACGTTGTTGCCCGCCACCGTCGGCGCGCCGTGGATCGGCACATCGACCGGCTGGGTCCAGACGACCGCGCCGGTGGCGGCATCCAGGGCCGACATGGTGCGATAGCCGGAGGCGACGAAGACCTTGCCGCCGCCGACGGCGACGCCGCCGCCGAAGCCGCCGGTCAGCTCACCCGGTCCACCGATGCCGATGGAGGGAATGGGCAGGCCGAACACGCTGGCCCCACCGCGGGCCTCGCGGCCGTCCGGCTTGACGTCGACCTTCCAGACAATGTCGCCGGTGGCGGCATCGACGGCCGTCACGGTCGATTCGGCGTCCATCACGAAGACGCGGCCGCCGTCGGCCACGACCGGAGCCATGACCCGGCGGGCCTTGGTCGATCCGTCGCCGATGCGGCGACGCCAGGCCACGGTGAAGTTCGGCGCGGCGATGACGTGTTCGATCGAGTTGCTCGCGGTGCCGCCCGGCAGAGGCCAGGCGTTGGCCGCGACCGGTCCCGGCAGGAAGAAGTCACGTCCCACCAGACCGGCGGACGGGGCCAACTGCTGATCAAAGGTCAGGATCGAGATCCGCGTCCCTTCGGTCGCCGTGGCCTGGGGCTCGTCGCCCTCGCCCAGACCGAACGGCAGCACGCGACGCACGGTCCCGCAGGACGCCAGGCCGGCGGCGAGCCCCAGAATCAGGGCCGTCTTCAGTACGCGCGACACAGGGGTCATCGGTGTTCCGGTCTTGAGGGGGCGGGTCGTCACGGTCAGTTCGACCCCTGCGCTTCGGCCTGGGCCTGGGCCTGGCGAGCGGCTTCCAGGACGCGCGGGTCGATCGGCTGGCCATCCGGGCCGGTCGGAAGGGCGGGCTCCGGCGGCGGTACCAGCTGCTGGGCGGCGACGATGGGGCCGAGCCCGGCCACCAGCCCGGCATCGATCATGCTGATCGCGGCCTGGGCGCGCTGGCGCACCGAATCCGGCACGTCCTGCCCCAGGGTCAACAACACGAACTGCTCGCGCGCTTCGGCGGGCTTGTTGAACTGCAGGCGCGCCAGTCCCAGCGCCTCCTGCGCGAACGGCCGCAGGGGCCGATCGTCGTCGGTCAGGGGCACCAGCCGCGCCTCGAGGTCCGCCAGGGTCCCGCCGTTGTCCATCAGCAGCAGCGCGGCCTTGTAGCGGGCCGGATCGGCCAGCATCGGGTCGGAGTCGGCCTTTGCGGCGTCATCGAACAGCTTGATGGCATCGGGAATGCGATTGGCCTCGACGGCCAGACCCGCGCGCTGCTGCAGGGCCAGGGCCTTGTAGGCCCCGTTGCCGGCCTTCTGGGCCTCGGCGAAGGCGCTCTCGGCCGCCGTCTTGTCGCCGGACTGCAAGGCCTCGATGCCGCGCTGATAGGCGACGGAGGCCTTGTTGGCCTGGCTGGTCTGGAAGCTCTGCCAGCCCCACCATGCCAGGGCGGCGACCAGGGCGACGGCCAGAATCCCGCCCACGACCGGCAGCCAGGTGCGCGCCAGGCGCTTGAGGCGTTCGGAGCGAATCTCCTCCTCGACCTCTTCGAAGACATCAGTCACGTGAAACGCCGCCCCAAAAAACGCTGCAAAGCCAATCGGCGCGGACCCTAGACAGTCGGCGCTTCCCCCGCAACGCATCTTGACGGGCAAGACGCGTCAGGAGGTGACGGGAGTTCGGGAGAAGTAGGTCTCGACTTCGGCAGGAAAACGGCGGGCTTTCACATCGGCGGCATAGGTTGCGACCGCGCGGTCGATTTCGCCCCGCAGATCGGCGTATTTGCGCACGAACTTCGGCGTCCAGTCGAAAAGGCCCAGCATGTCCGGCGTCACCAGGATCTGCCCGTCGCAGGCGGCCGAGGCGCCGATGCCGATGGTCGGCTTGTCGATCGTCCCGGTGATCTCGCGCGCCACGCCCTCGGCCGTGCCCTCGATGACGATGGCGAAGGCTCCGGCGTCAGCGGTCGCCTCGGCCTCGGCGATGACCCGCAGGCGCTCGTCGTCGGTCTTGCCCTTGGCCTTGAACGCGCCCTCGGTCAGCACCGCCTGGGGGCGCAGGCCGACGTGGCCCATGACCGGGATGCCGCGCTGGACCAGATATTCGATCGTCTGGGGCACCGTCGGGCCGCTTTCCAGCTTGACCGCCTGGGCCCCGGTTTCCTTCATCACCCGCGCGCAGTTCTCATAGGCGATCTGCATGCCGCCTTCGTAGCTGCCGAACGGCATGTCGATCACGACCATGGCCCGCTTCGACCCGCGCATCACCGCCTGGCCGTGCAGGATCATCATCTCCAGCGTCACCCCGACCGTATTGGGCAGGCCGTGCACCACCATGCCGACGCTGTCCCCGACCAGCAGCAGGTCGCAGTGATCGTCCAGCAGCGCCGCCGTCGGGGCGTCATAGGCGGTCAGGCAGACGATCGGCTCGCCGCCCTTGCGTTTCATGATGTCGGGGGCCGCGAGGCGTTTGACGGCGGGTTGGGACTGGGCGGACATCGGTTTGAACTCGATCTGATGCGACGGCGGGTCTCTCTATCATCTCCCTACACCCCGGCGAAGGCCGGGGGGAACGGAGGTTGAGCGATCAGACATCCTGCGACAGCTTCATCACCCCCGCGGCGGCCAGGGCGATCAGCGCGCCCGCGGTGATCCAGAACAGCTGCATCCCACCCATGGACCCCAAGGTCATGTCGGCCAGGCCCATCTGCGACAGGCCGGACGCCACCGCCCCCTGCACGTCCAGACTGGCGGACTGGATCCCCTGTCCGATCACCCGACCCGCGACCGGAGCCTGCGACCCTGTCAAATTCAGGTTCACATTCATCGACTCCCGCACCGCGATGATCCCTCCGACCACGCCCGCAAGCGTCAGGGCCAGGGTCCGCACCCGCGTCGAGGACTGCAGCTTCGTCTCGACCTCGGCGGCGAACAGGGTCGCGTCGGCCATCTGGGGGGTGCGGGCGAACAGCCGCTCGATCATCGGATCGAATTCGTCAGCCGACATGGGTCGCCCTCCCCGACTGTCCTGAGTCCGGCGAAAGCCGGGCACGGAGTTTATCCAGACCACGTTTGACATGAGACTTCACCGTTCCAAGCGGCAGATTCATGGCGGCCGCGATCTCGGGATGAGACAGCCCCGCGCCATGGCACAGCGAGACACACAGGCGTTCGGTCTCGCTCAGGGTCTTCAAGGCCTCGTCCAGGTCGACCAGACCGGCCTGGTCGGGGGAGGCCGTAACCTCCTCCTGGTCCGGCTCGATCCCGGCGACATAGCGGGCGTCCTTTGCCTTGCGTTTCAGATACAGACGCGCGGCGATGCGCTTGACCCAGGCGGCGAAGGTGCCGTCGCCTCGGAACTCGGCGCATTTCTCGAACGCCTGAAGAAAGGCGTCCTGGGCCACATCGTCGGCCTCGGCCCCCTGCGCGCCCATCCGCCGGAGCAGGGATCGCACGGCCGAGCCGTGGCGGCGGACCAGTTCGCCGAACTCGCGCCGCCCGCCCGCCGCCGCCAGGGCGGCGAGCTCCACGTCGTGATGGTCCATCAGGGACTTGGCCATGACTGCTTCCCCCGGTCAGGCCGGGCTCAGTCCTTGTTCTTGTTGAAGAAGCTCAGCAGCAGATAGGCCAGACCGACGACGACCGGGATGGCGGCGATTCCGAGCAGGTCGCCGTCGAAGTCGGGGCCGCCGTGGGGTCCCCAGCCGTCACCATTGCCCGACAGGTCGTTGATCAGGCTGAAGGCGGCGATGCCGATGCCGGTCGCCAGCCAGATGATGCCCCGGCGGATGTCGCGGGTGCGGCTGGGCAGGTTCTTGGTGGCTTCCTTGCCCAGGGCCTCGATGACCTCGGGCGGCAGGGGCTGGCCCTTGTCGATGGCGGCGCGGACGGTCGCCTGCATGTCGCGGCGTTCGCGGCTCTTCAGCCAGCTGGGTCCGACGACGATGGCGGTGATCGAGCCGAAAACGGCGAAGATGGCGAAGATCGGGATGAAATCTTCCATGGGTTTGGCCCCTCCTTGAATGATCGGCGCGAGCCTGATGCCCGGGCCTTCTGATCACAAGAGGCGGCGGCGAGCGCGAACGGATGCGTGGATCGACGTGAAATCTTCGTAAGGTGGCGCTCGAGGAGACCCCGACCGATGCACCGCCTGTCTATCGCCGCCCTGATCGCCGCCCTCGCCGCCTGTTCTCCGCCCGTGGACACGACCCAGGGCGAAGACATCCCCGAACAGCCGATGACGGCCGCCCACCTGGCCGACCTGATCGCTGCCGATGGCGCAGGCCATACGGTCGCCGTCCTGACCGGCCCGGCCGATCCGACCGGGCTGGAGCCGGTCTTCGCCGGCATCGCGACCGGCGACCCCGGCTGGCTGTCGGTCGTTCCCATGCTGAGGCCCGAGGTGGATGGCGAATACGCCGAAGGCCTGGCCGACGCCCTGTCCCGGGCCCTGCCGATCAATCCGCAGGGCGTGCTGACCGCCCTGAACGCCTCCGGCGGGGCCAGCGAACGGACCTGCGAGGCCACGGACGATCCGACCATCATCTCAGCGGTCGAGGGCGTGACCGATCCCGCTCTGAAGGCTGTGCGGGCCGACTGCCTCGGCTATCTGCGCGCCGGTTAAGGAGCTCGACTGGTCAGACTACCCAGTCCTCTTCCCGCTCATCCCGGCGAAAGCCGGGACCCAGTCCTTTGGGCGATGACTGCGTCCGACCCGTCCCGGCTCGCGATCCGACGCTCGTGACTCGCAGAAGCACTGGATCCCGGCTTTCGCCGGGATGAGCGGAGAAAGTGCGGGCTGACGCCTCAGACCGGTGCCAGACTGCGCCCGGTCAGCACGACCGAGACCAGGGACGCCAGCGCCAGCGCATTCATGATAAAGGCCACGATCAAGAAGGCGTCGCCCGCCTCGTACATGTTGGAAAAACTGGCATAGCCGAAGCCCGCCGCCAGCACGCCGAACAGGACCACCGAGAAGACATTGCCCCGCTCGCCGTGCGACCGGTAGCGATAGCGCCGCCGGTCGCGGCGATCCTCATATTCCGGCTGCTCCAGCGCCTTCAGCAGCACCTCGGGCGGCTGTTCGCCCTTGTCGGCATAGGCCTTGATGATCTTCAGCGTGTCCTTGTGCCGGAAATAGTCGATCACAGACTGCAGTCCACCGATCACGAAATAGGCCAGAGGGAACAGCAGCCACCAATAGGAACGGAACAGGTCTTCCATCGTATTCATCCCATGCACGCCGGCCCATCGCCCGCGCTTTCGATCAGTGGTCGTCGCCGGACCGCGAAATGGATGCGCGACCGGGAAGAAAATGCGAATGAAGCCGCCAGACCCCTCAGCCCCGGAGCCTTCCATGTCCCACGTCACCTATCGCATCGTCGAGCACGACGGCGGCTGGGCCTACAAGGTCGGCGACACCTTCTCCGAAACCCACCCGACCCACGACTCGGCCAAGGCCGCCGCCGTCGCCGCCAGCCGCGAACAGCGCGTGGGCGACGAAACCGGCCTGATCGAATACGCCGATGCCGACGGCACCTGGATCACCGAACGCGCCGACGGCCACGACCGCCCCGAGACGGATGTGGAGGGCTGATCCACGTTCCTTCTCCCCTTCCGGGTGGAGGAAGGATCGCATGCGATCCGACGACGGGTGGCAGCCGAAGGCTGACGGATGAGGGGTGACTCCGGAGCATAGGGTGTGGGCCCGGGTGGCGTTCACCGGCGATATCGGGCGTCACCCCTCATCCGACCTCGCTTCGCTCGGCCACCTTCTCCCGCAAGGGGAGAAGGAACGGGCTGTTGAGTTCTTTGGACTCGGTGAGTGCAACGAAGTGCAATTTAAGGTCTGTAAAATCAGCGGCTTGCACGCTCTGGACTCGGTTTTCTCCGAGTGCAATCGAAGCGGGCCTGAACCGCTGTCCGCAGATCAGATATATGCGCCATATATCTGATTTTACTTGATTTATTCTACTCCAAACGCCGCCGCATAGATCTCCGGCTTGAACCCGACCACCGTGCGGTCGCCCGTATCCAGCACCGGCCGCTTGATCATCGACGGCTGGGCCAGCATCAGGGCGATGGCCTTGTCGGCGTCCAGCCCCGCCTTCGCCTCATCCGGCAGGGCCCGGAAGGTCGTGCCGTTGCGGTTCAGCACCATCTCCCAGCCATGCTCGCCGACCCATCCCGCCAGCGTCGGCCGGTCGATGCCGACGGCCTTGTAGTCGTGGAACACATAGGCCCGGTCGTGCTGGTCCAGCCAGGCGCGGGCCTTCTTCATCGTGTCGCAGGCCTTGATGCCATACAGGGTGGGGATCATCGCAGGCTCCTGAGGACATGGGGGATCTGTTCGGGCAGGTCTTCGGCGATCAGGCCGGGACCGAAGCGGACCGCCGCATCGGCATGCATCCAGACGGCCGCGCAGGACCCGTCGAACGCCGACATCCCCTGCGCCAGCCACCCGCCGATCATGCCCGCCAGCACGTCGCCGCTGCCGGCCGTCGCCAACCAGGGCGAGGCCTCGGGCTGAACCACCATCCGCCCGTCCGGCGCGGCGATCAGCGTCCGGCTGCCCTTCAGCACCACGACCGCGCCGCACCGCCCGGCCGCCTCGATCGCCGCCGCCTCCCGGCCCTGCGCCAGCAGCCCCGGAAACAGGCGTTCGAACTCGCCCTCATGCGGCGTGATGACGTCGCGCTCGCCCAGCAGGGCGAACAGGGCTTCCGCCCGCCCGGCAAAGATCGTCAGGGCATCGGCATCGACCACCAGCGCCGCCTCCCCGCCCGCGATGGCGGTCAGGTTCGCGACCGTGGCCTCGTCCAGCCCCGCGGCCGGGCCGATCACTACCGCCTGTAGCGGCCCGGTCAGGGTCGCCAGGTCGTCCGGCGTCCCGAAAGCGTCGACCATGATCGCCTCGACCGTGCCGGCCACGACCCGGGCCGCGTCCGGCGGACACAGCAGCCGCACCAGCCCGGCCCCGGTCCGCAATCCCGCCCGCGCCGCCAGCCTCGCGGCCCCCGTCCGCAGGGGACCGCCCGACACGACGCCCAGCCGACCGCGCGTGTGTTTGTGCGTCTGTGCGCCCGGCCGCGGGATGGCATCCCCCCACAGGGACGGAGCGTTCGTTTTCACCATCCATCCTTCCGCGCACGGAGCGCCTGAAAATGCAACCTGGCCCTTGCCTTATGCTGCAATGCGGTGTCCCTTTGCTCCCCGAGTGTCTGGACGTTCTCGCAAGAGATCCGGCCCAAGCCAGCTCGGGGGCGCCCATGAAGAAAATCGAAGCCGTCATCAAGCCGTTCAAGCTGGACGACGTGAAAGAGGCGCTCCAGGACATCGGGGTGCAGGGCATGACCGTGCTCGAGGCCAAGGGATACGGCCGCCAGAAGGGTCATTCGGAACTGTATCGCGGGGCCGAATACGTCATCGACTTCCTGCCCAAGATCAAGATCGAGGTGGTGGTCGCCGACGACCTGGCCCCGGCCGTGATCGAGGCCATCCAGACCGCCGCCCGCACGGGCAAGATCGGCGACGGCAAGATCTTCGTCTCCGACATCACCGACGTCATCCGTATCCGCACCGGCGAAACCGGGGCGCAGGCGGTCTAGGCCGCACAAGACCAGTAAGCTTCCTCCCCAGAAGAAACGAAGAGAAGGACATCGAACCTATGAGCGCCGCCAGCAACATCCTGCAGGAGATCAAGGACAAGGACGTGAAATACGTCGACGTCCGCTTCACCGACACCAAGGGACGGCTGCAGCACGTCACCTTCGACGTCGACCTGGTCGACGAGGAGTTCCTGACCGAAGGGACCATGTTCGACGGCTCGTCCATCGCCGGCTGGAAGGCGATCAACGAGAGCGACATGCTGCTGATGCCCGACCTGACCACGGCCTATATCGACCCGTTCTACCAGCAGACCACGATGTTCCTGTTCTGCGACGTGATGAACCCGGACACGGGCGAACCCTACAACCGCGACAGCCGCTCGATGGCCAAGAAGGCCCTGGCCTATGTTCAGGCCTCGGGCGTGGGCGACGTGGTCTATTTCGGGCCGGAAGCCGAGTTCTTCATCTTCGACGACGTGCGCTGGACGACCCAGCCGCACAACACCGGCTACAGCTATGACTCCACCGAGCTGCCGGCCAACACGGGCGCGGAATACACCGAGGGCAACATGGGTCACCGCCCCGGGCCCAAGGGCGGCTATTTCCCCGTCAACCCGGTCGATAGCGGCCAGGACCTGCGCGGCGAGATGCTGGGCGTCATGCGCGACCTGGGCCTCCAGCCCGAGAAGCACCACCACGAGGTCGCCCCGGCCCAGCACGAACTGGGTCTGAAGTTCTCGGACCTGCTGACCATGGCCGACCGCCTGCAGCTCTATAAGTATGTGATCCACAACGTGGCCGCGGCCTATGGCAAGTCGGCGACCTTCATGGCCAAGCCGATGTTCGCCGACAACGGCTCGGGCATGCACGTGCACCAGTCGATCTGGCGCGACGGCAAGCCCCTGTTCGCCGGCGACAAATACGCCGGTCTGAGCCAGGAATGTCTGTGGTACATCGGCGGTATCATCAAGCACGCCAAGGCGATCAACGCCTTCGCCAACTCGACCACCAACTCCTACAAGCGTCTGGTGCCCGGCTACGAAGCCCCGGTGAAGCTGGCCTATTCGGCCCGCAACCGCTCGGCCTCGATCCGCATCCCGCACGTCTCCTCGCCCAAGGGCAAGCGGATCGAGGCCCGCTTCCCCGATCCGATGGGCAACCCCTATCTGACCTTCGTCGCCCTGCTGATGGCGGGCCTGGACGGCATCGAGAACCAGATCGATCCGGGCGGCCCCGCCGACAAGAACCTCTACGACCTGCCGCCCGAAGAGCGCGGCAACATCCCCGAGGTCTGCGGCAGCCTGAAGGAAGCGCTCGAGAACCTCGACAAGGACCGCGCCTTCCTCAAGAAGGGCGGCGTCATGGATGACGACTTCATCGACAGCTATATCGAGCTGAAGATGGAAGAGGTCATGCGCCTGGCGCTGCACCCCCACCCGGTCGAGTTCGACATGTACTACAGCTGCTGATCGACCCGATCGGCGGATAGACAAGGCCCCGGATGGTCCGCCATCCGGGGCTTTTCTGTGATGTGCGGATAGGGTGACAGCCGGTCAGGCACCGTCTCCTCCCCGTCGACGCTTGGCGATGGGGAGGGGGACCGCGAAGCGGTGGAGGGGTTCTTGAGGGCCGGGGCCAACACCCCCTCTGTCACCGCGCAAAGCGCGCCGCCCCACCTCCCCGTCGCTCCGCGACAGGGAAGAGACGACGATCTATGCCGCCGCCAACCCCTCGTTGTCCTCGTCCGTCCTGCGCCGCCACTCGATCAGCCGGACACACCAGATGGAGACCTCGTAAAGCAGCACCAGAGGCACGGCGAGCATCAGCTGGCTGATGGGATCGGGCGGCGTCACGATGGCGGCCAGGACCACGACGGCGACGATGGCATAGCGACGCCCCTCGCTCATCAGCTTGGACGAGATCAGCCCGGCCATGCCCAGAAGCGTCGTCACCACCGGCAGCTGGAAGCACAGGCCGAACGCCAGGATCAGCGACGTCACCAGGTTCAGATAGTCCGAGATCTTGGTCGTCAGCATCACGGTGATACCCTCGCTGGAGATCTGCTGGCTCAGGGAGAACAGCATCACGAAGGGCAGCATGACGTAATAGACCAGCGCCCCGCCCAGGAAGAACATCACCGGCGTGGCGATCAGGAACGGCAGGAAGGCCCCCTTCTCGTTGCGGTAAAGCCCCGGTGCGACGAAGGCATACAGCTGATAGGCGATGACCGGAAACGACAGCACGATGGCCCCGAACCCGGCGATCTTCATCTTGGTGAACAGCTGTTCCAGCGGCGCCGTGGCGATCAGCTCGACCGCCGCCAGTCCGCCGGGAGGCAGCGGCTTCAGGCCCATGGCAATGGCCAGCAGGTCCAGCGGATTGCCGTGAGCGCCCCGGGCGACAGCATCGGCATGGACGGCGGCGGCCGCCTGGAACGGCTTGATCAGCTCGACCTGCAGCTGGGCCGCGAAGAAGAAGCACAGGATGAAGGCCAGGATGAAGGCCACCACGCACCAGACCAGCCGCCCGCGCAGCTCGATCAGGTGATCCATCAGGGGCGCCCGCGACGCCTCGATCTCGGCCTCGTCGCGAACGGTCACAGGTCGATCTTGCTGTTACGCGGCGCGCGGGGCCTGGCGGCCTTGGGCGGAGCCTTCGCGGTCGTGCCCGCCGAGATCGCCTTGGCAGAAGCGGCGCGGGGCTTGCGGGAAGCCTTGGCTGCGGGCGCGACGGCCTCCGGCGCCGGCATCGTCACGGCCTCGGGGAACTCCGGCTGGTCCAGAACCACGGGCGGCGAGAGGCTCTCGACATGAGCGGGGCGTTCCAGATCGGCCTTGATGTCCTTGAAGGCGGCGTCGGCGGCGGCCCCCAGGGGCACCATCTGGCTGGTGCGCAGGGCCTCGACCTCTTTCCTCAGTTCGTCCAGTTCGGACTGGCGGGCCATGTCCTCGAAGCTGGCGCGGAACTCATTGGCCATGCCCCGCGCCCTGGCGACCATCTTTCCCAGCGCGCGCAGCATGCCAGGCAGCCGCTCGGGGCCCACGACCACGAGGGCGACGATGCCGATCACAACGTATTCGAGGCCCCCGATCCCGGGGCCGAGGCCGCCCATCCGTCAGGCTCTCTTCCCGCCCGCGACTAGCGCTTCAGCTCTTCCTTTTCCGCGTCGGTGCGCGGCAGGCTGCTGACGCCCTCGGAGGGGCCGTCGGACTTGCCATCGTCCTTCAGGCCATCGCGGAAGGCCTTGATCCCCTTGGCGGCGTCGCCCATCAGGTTCGAAATCTTTCCCTTGCCGCCAAACAGCAGCGCCACGACGACGATGACGATGGCCCAGTGCCAGATGCTGAAGCTGCCCAAGACTGATCTCCTCGAACGGGGCCGGAGCGGCCCTCGTCAAACATACGCTGCATATAGTCCAACGGATGGCGACGCGCCAAGCGAATGCGGCGTCACGACGCCGTGCTGTTGGCTCTGATCCATTCGGCGAGGGCCTCGATGTCTACATCACCAGCCGCGACGGCCAGCATCGTCTCGATGGCGTCTACCTTGTCAGCCTGAAGCGGGGAGCCGTTGAGAGCGAGAAACAGAATCAAGGCCTGATAGGCGGCGCGCTTGTTGCCATCGACGAACGGGTGGTTCGACGCCACCCCGACTGCATAGGTCGCGGCCAGCACGGCGAGGCTCGTTTCGCCGTCGTAGAAGAACCGGTTCCCTGGGCGCTGCAACGCCGATTCCAGCAAGCCTTCGTCCCGAATGCCCGATGGTCCGCCATGCAGCGCCAGACTTCGGTCATGCAGCGCCACGATAGCGGCCTGTTCGAGCCAGACCGGTTCGCGCGTCTTCATTTGGCCAGTGCGCGGAAGACATCTCGATGCTCGTCCATGAGTTTCTCACCCAGGGCGATCTGGCGCTGGACCGAGTCATCATAGGGCGACAGACGCATCGATCCATCCGGCGCGCGGGTCAGATAGAGTGTTTGGCCCTTCTCGACCCCCAGTTCCACCAGGGCCTCCTTCGGCAGCACGACGCCGACCGAGTTTCCGACCTGGGTGACTTTGAGCGCGATCATGACTGGCCTCTCTTTCGACCCACTGTATAACACACGTTATAACACCATGCGAGAATGCCCGTGTCCCATGTCATCATCCACACCGACGGTGCCTGCAAGGGCAACCCCGGTCCCGGCGGCTGGGGGGCGATCATTCAGTTTGGCGAGCGCACCAAGGAACTGTCGGGCGGAGAGCCGCTGACGACCAACAACCGCATGGAGCTGACCGCCGCCATCATGGCGCTGGAGGCCTTGACGCGCCCGTGCCGGATCGACCTGCATACGGACAGCAAATATGTGATGGACGGCATCACCGGCTGGATCCACGGCTGGAAGGCGCGCGGCTGGAAGACGGCGGACAGAAAGCCGGTGAAGAACGACGACCTGTGGAAACGCCTCGACGTCGCCCGCACCCGGCACGAGGTGAAGTGGCACTGGGTCAAGGGCCACGCCGGCCACGCGCTGAACGAACGGGCCGACCAGCTGGCCAACCGGGGGATCGAGGAAATGCGAGGGTCAAAGGCGAAAGCCTAGGTGGCGCGGACCTTCAGGCCCGATCCCAGGCTCGATTCGACGACGACGTCGGCCCCGACGTCGGGTGCCGGACCCTCGATCTCCGCCGGCCACTCCGCGCCCGACACGAACACCCGCCCCCGTCCGCCGACGAAGGCCGACACCACCCTGGCCCGCTGTCCGACCAGCCGGACGTCGCGGTCGTTGATGTCGGGGCTGTCCGACGGGTTCACCCGCTGGATCAGTCGGCGCGACAGCAGGGTCGAGAGCAGGGTCAGGGCCGCGAACAGACCGATCTCGACCGGCAGACCCAGCCGCAGGCCCAGCGCGGTCAGGACCGCGACGATCCCGGCGGACACCGCTGGCCAGAGCAGCCATTCTGTCGAGAAGGCGGCCTCGACGGCCAGCAACAGAACGCCAAGTGCCAGCCAGATCCAGAAGGGCTGGGCGACATAGATGTCGGCGATCGCGGTCATGATGGGGCTCCGGATCAGGCGGTGGGCGGGACGGTACCGCCACGGGGGCGTGGCGGAGGCGGAGGCGGAGGCGCGGCGCGGGTCGCCTGCTGCTGATCGCGGGCCAGACCGACCAGCTCGCCGATCCCGGCGATGGTGCCGACCAGACTGCCCATCTCGGCGGGCACGATGACCGTCTTGGCGGTCGGGTTGCGCGCCAGCTCGGCGAAGGCCTCGACATATTTCTGGGCCACGAAATAGTTGATGGCATTGACGTCGCCGGCCGCGATGGCCTGGCTGACCATGGCCGTCGCCTTGGCCTCGGCCTCGGCGGCGCGCTCGCGGGCCTCGGCGTCGCGGAAGGCGGCTTCCTTGCGACCCTCGGCCTGCAGGATGGCGGACTGCTTGGCCCCCTCGGCGCGGGCGATGGCAGCCTGTTTCTCGCCCTCGGCCTCGGTGATGACGGCGCGACGTTCGCGCTCGGCCTTCATCTGGCGCGCCATGGCATTGGTGATGTCGACGGGCGGGGTCAGGTCCTTGATCTCGATCCGGTTGACCTTGACGCCCCACGGCTCGGTCGCCGCGTCGATGACGGTCAGCAGACGCGAGTTGATGTTGTCGCGCTGGAACAGGACCTCGTCCAGGTCCATCGATCCGACGACGGTCCGCAGATTGGTCGAGCACAGCTGGGTGATCGCATAGGGCAGGTTCTCGACCCGATAGGCCGCGGCCGAGGCCTCCATCACCTGGATGAAGACGATGGCATCGACCTTCACCATGGCGTTGTCCTTGGTGATGACCTCCTGCTGGGGCACATCCAGGACCTGTTCCATCATGTTCATGCGCCGCCCGATCCGCTCGACGAACGGGGTCAGGATGCTGATGCCGGGCTTCAGGGTCTTGGTGTATTTGCCGAACCGCTCGACGGTCAGTTCCCGCCCCTGGGGCACGATCTTGACCACGCTGAAAAGCATGACGATGGCCAGAGCCACCAGGGCGAGTGCGAAATAGCTCATTCGTTTCCTCCAACGTAAGCCATGTTACGCCTGCGCCGAGGCCCGTTCCATCGAAACCGGTCACATCCAAACGAAAACGGCGGCCCCCGGGGGGACCGCCGCAAGGCTCGGATTGAAAAGAAGATTACTCTTCTTCTTCCTCGTCTTCTTCTTCGTCGTCGGAATCGTCTTCTTCGTCCTCGTCCTCATCGTCCGAGTCGTCCTCGTCCTCGTCTTCGTCCTCGTCCTCGTCTTCGTCCTCGTCCTCGTCCTCGTCCTCGTCCTCGTCCTCGTCCTCGTCTTCGTCTTCGTCTTCGTCCTCGTCTTCGTCTTCGTCCTCGTCCTCGTCCTCGTCCTCGTCTTCGTCTTCGTCCTCGTCCTCGTCTTCGTCTTCGTCTTCGTCTTCGTCTTCTTCGGGTTCAGGATCGGGCTCGTCAGCGTCGTCGTCAATGAACTCCAGTTCGTCGGCCTCACAGAGGTCGATGTTCCACAGCGTCTCTTCGTCGCCGTCGTCGTACGTGGCTCTCACGTCGTACTCGCACTCTTCCAGGCTGCCGATCGTCACGTTGATCGTCGCGCCCGGAGCGGCGGTGCCGGACAGAACGTCCGGACCCCAGCTGGGGTCGTTCGAGCCGCTCGTCTGGAGCGTGATCAGCTCGTGCTCGCTGTTGTTGACGAGGGAGAAGGCCGCTTCCTGGGCCGTCGCGCCGGTCGCAATCAGGATGGCAGCCGTAGACGCCGCCATAAACAGTTTCGATCTCATCTTTATAGTCCCCCAAAAAATCGGCGGGATGCCGAGTCGTTAGTTCAAGAGCGTGCGAACCTGGCAATCGCCAGGACCGTCACGATGATGTCTCGGCCCTGAGCGCACGGCATGTAAGTGACAAGTCCTGACGACCCATCGGTCTGCGGATCAGTTTTCGTCGACCGTGGGTTGCAGGATTGAACATGGCCACCGCGAACAGGCGATCTACCATGTGTTTGGTCCCCTCCGGATCTGACCGCGCGCGCAAAACCGATCTGGCATAGCTATGCCGTTTCCCTTCGCCGATCAATGTTTCTCAATCTGACGGCCTCTTCCATCACCCGCCGCGTCTCGCTCCAGGACACGGCCGCTATCGCCGCCGATACGGGCATGAAGAGCGCCTCGGTGGCGTCATCTCCGGCGACCGGGACGCCGTCCAGCCATTCCGCAACAAAGTCGATCAAGACATAGTGCCGACCTTCGTCGGAGAAGATTCCGTCAACGACGTCGATCAGGCCCAGAATCCGCGCCGACACCCCCGTCTCTTCTTTCAGTTCGCGCAGAGCGGCGTCCACAGCGCGCTCTCCCGACTCGATCCGGCCGCCCGGCAGACTCCATTCGCCAAGCCGAGGGACCGTGCCCCGTCGGATCAGCAGAACCTCGTCGTCGCGCAGGCAGACGACGCCGACGGCGGGGATGGGAATGGGGGCAACTCTGTCACTCATGGACGCACCATAAGGGCAAGACGTCGGATTTGGGTGGCGCATACGGACACGCTTTGAGACAAAGCGACATGACGTCGAACTTCGCGCCCCCCTCCGCCGCAGCGATCACCGAACTGAAGGCCGCCCTCGGCCCGGCCGGCTGGACCGAGGATGCGGCCGAGATCGCCCCCTGGCTGACAGAATGGCGGAACCGCTGGACCGGGCATACGCCCCTGATGCTGAAGCCGGCCACCACAGCCGAAGTGGCCCGGGCCGTCGTGATCTGCGCCCGTCACGGCATCGCGATCACGCCCCAGGGGGGCAATACCGGCCTGGTCGGAGGCCAGATCGCGCGTGGCGAGGTGCTTCTGACCACCCGCCGGCTGCGCACAGTGCGGGACGTGACTCCGCTGGACGACGCCATGACCGTCGAGGCAGGCGTCACCCTGCTGGAGGCGCAGCAACTGGCAGCCGGGGCCGACCGGTTCTTCCCGCTCAGTCTCGCGGCCGAGGGCACGGCGACGATCGGGGGCGTGATCTCGACCAACGCCGGCGGAACGGCGGTGATTCGCTATGGCGTCATGCGCGATCTGGTGCTGGGCATTGAGGCGGTCATGCCGGACGGTCAGGTCTTCAACGGCCTGAAGCGGCTGAGGAAGGACAACACAGGCTATGATCTGAAGCAGCTGCTGATCGGGGCCGAGGGCACGCTGGGCATCGTCACGGCCGCGACGCTGAAGCTGTTCCCGATCATGCGCAGCCGCGCGACGGCCGTCGTCGGCCTGGCCGATCCCCACGCGGCGATCCAGCTGCTGGCCCGCGCCAAGTCCGAGACCGGCGGCGGGGTCGAGGCATTCGAACTGATGAAGCGCGTCGGCGTCGACTTCGCCCTGAAGCACATCCCGGGCGTGCGCGAGCCGCTGGACAGCGTCCAGCCCTGGTATGTCCTGATCGAGCTGACGTCGGGTGAACCGGGCGCGGCCGAGGCCGGGATGGAGCGCATCCTGTCCACTGCCTTCGAGGCCGATCTGATCACCGATGCCGCCATCGCCCAGAACGAGACGCAGGTCCGCGACTTCTGGAAGCTGCGCGAGGAGCAGTCTGCCGCCCAGAGGCCCGAGGGCGGCGGCTGGAAGCATGACGTTTCGGTGCCCGTCAGCCGCATCGCCGACTTCCTGGACGAGGCCACCGCCGCCGTCGAACGGTTCGAGCCCGGCGCGCGAGTCAGCGCCTTCGGCCACGTCGGCGACGGCAATATGCACTACGACGTCCTGTGCCCGCCCGGCGCGGACCTGCAGGCCTTCCTGGGTCGGTGGGAGGCGGGATCGCAGGTTGTCCACGACATCGTCGCCCGCTACGAGGGCTCGATCAGCGCCGAACACGGGCTGGGGCGGCTGAAGACGGAAGAGGCCCGCCGCTACAAGTCGCCGCTGGAGATCGCGACGATGCAGGCGATCCGGGCCGCCATCGACCCGAAGCGGATCATGAACCCGGCGGTCTTGTTCTGAGGCGATCGGCACCCTTCATTCCGTCACCGAACCAGCCTAGACACGCCGGCTGACGAACGGAGCTCCTGCCCTTGCTGATCGTGCTGTCCCCGGCCAAACGGCTGGATTTTTCCGAACCCGCACTGACGGTCCCGGCGACCCTGCCGCGGTTCACCGACGACTTGGCCAGTCTGGCGCGCACGGCCAAACGCCAGACGAAGGCCGACCTGCGTCGCCTGATGAGCATTTCCGACGATCTGGCCCGGCTCAACCGCGAGCGGTTCCAGGCCTTCGATCCGGCCGCGACCGATGTCGGCATCCAGGCCGCCTTCGCCTTCGCAGGCGACGTCTATCAGGGTCTGGAGGCGCGGACGCTGGACGAGACGGCGCTGGCCTGGTCCCAGGATCACCTGCGCATTCTGTCGGGGCTCTATGGCCTGCTGCGGCCTCTGGACCGGATCCAGCCCTATCGGCTGGAGATGGGCGTGCGGTTGAAGACGCGTCGCGGATCCAGCCTCTACGACTTCTGGGGCGACCGGATCTCGAAACAGCTGAACGCCGATGCGGCGGACCAGTCCGACCCCACCCTGGTCAACCTGGCCAGCCAGGAGTATTTCGGCGCGGTCGACGCCCGGGCGCTGAAACTGCCTGTCGTTACCCCCCAGTTCCGCGAGACCAAGGACGGCGAAAGCCGCATCATCTCCTTTTTTGCCAAGAAGGCGCGCGGCTCGATGGCCCGGTTCGCCATCGACGAGCGGATCGGGAAGGCTGCGGACCTCAAGGCCTTTGCCCGCGACGGCTACGCCTTCGACAAGGCGGCTTCGACCGACACCGACTGGATATTCACCCGGGCATGAAATTTGCCCCGGCCTGTCGCCTTCGCAGTCGCGAACAGCTAGGCTGACGGAACCTCGAAACCGTCGCGCCTCTTTGCGCGGCACCAGAAAACCAGAGTGGACGAGACCCCATGTTCCAGTGGCCCGGCAAGAAGGATGGCGAAGCGACCGAGCGCCCCGTCTATCGCAATCCCGATGACCTGAAGGGTCAGGTCGCGGTCATTTCCGGTTCCACCTCGGGCATCGGTCTGGCGCTGGCCCGGGCGGTCGCATCGCGCGGCGGCGACGTGGTGCTGAACGGTCTGGGCGATCCCTCGGAGATCGAGCGCACCCGCGCCGAGCTGGAGACCAGCTGTGGCGTCCGCGTGCGCTATCACGCCGCCAACATGCTGAAGGGGGACGAGGTGGCCGACATGGTCGCCTTCGGCAAGCACCAGCTGGGTCGCGTCGACATCCTGGTGAACAACGCCGGCATCCAGCATGTCGAGGCGGTCGAGAAATTCCCGTCCGACAAGTGGGAACAGATCATCGCCATCAACCTGTCCTCGACCTTCTATGCCACCCGCGCCGCCATCCCGATCATGAAGGCGCAAGGACGGGGCCGGATCGTCAACATCGCCTCGGCCCACGGTCTGGTCGCCAGCCCGTTCAAGTCGGCCTATGTCGCCGCCAAGCACGGCGTGATCGGCTTCACCAAGACGGTCGCTCTGGAAGTCGCGCGCGACAACATCACCTGCAACGCCATCTGCCCCGGCTATGTCGAGACGCCGCTGGTCCAGTCGCAGATCGCCGATCAGGCCAGGGCGCGCGGCATCTCAAAGGAAAAGGTCATCACCGACGTGATGCTGGAGGCCCAGCCCACCAAACAGTTCGTGACCACCGACCAGCTGTCAGGCCTGTTCCTGTATCTGATTTCCGACCTCGGGGCCTCGGCCAACGGTGCGGCCTTCTCGATCGACGGCGGCTGGACCGCGCAATAGGGCAAGCACAGCCGGGGGCGAATGGCGCTTTTCAGACGCAAGGCCACGCCGGTGCCCGCCCCCGCGGCGGCCGATCCCGCGTCCCCACGTCCCATCTGTCTGGCCCTGCAGGGCGGCGGGGCGCACGGTGCCTTCCAGTGGGGTGTATTGGACCGGTTGCTGGAGGACGGGCGGCTGGACATCCGGGCGGTGACCGCCGCCTCGGCCGGGGCCATGAACGGCGCGGCCCTGGTGTCGGGCCTGGCGACCGGCGGGGCGGTCGGAGCCCGCAAGGCGCTGGACAAGCTGTGGCGCGAGACCAACCAGTCGGGCGGCAAGAACGTCTTCGGCGACACCTCGATCTGGTCCAACGCCCTGACCCCGGCCTGGCTGAAGGACACCACCCTTTGGCGGGCGTCGGAGACGCTGGCGATGTCGATGTCGCCCTATGAGTTCAACCCGCTGAACCTGAACCCACTGAACCGTGTCTTGAATGCCTCGATCGATTTCGAGGCGATCCGGGGCTCGGACATCAAGCTGCACGTCGCCGCGACCGCCGTGCGCCATGCCCGGTCGCGGGTGTTCGCCAATGCGGAGATCACCGATCAGGTGCTGCTCGCCTCCGCCTGCCTGCCCCAGCTGTTCCAGGCGGTCGAGATCGACGGAGAGCCCTACTGGGACGGCGGCTATCTGGCCAATCCGCCGCTCTGGCCGCTGTTCTATGAGGACACGCCGAATGACGTCCTGCTGATCACCCTCAACGCCTTCGAGCGGGCCGATACGCCCAAGGCCCCCGGCGACATCATGGACCGGCTGAACGAGGTCGTCTTCAACGCGCCGCTGGTCGCCGAACTGCGCGCCGTCGCCTTCGTCCAGGACCTGATCGAACAGGGCCGGCTGACGCCCTCGGCCCAGGACCGCTACCGCAACATCCTGATGCACGCCATCGAGGCGGACCACTGGCTGGGCGACCTGTCGCTAGGCTCCAAGTTCAACACCGAATGGACCTTCCTGAACGACCTGAAGGCGCGCGGCCGCGCGGCGGCGGAGGAATGGCTGGAGAGCTGTTTCGGGGACGTCGGCGTGCGGTCCAGCGTCGATCTGCAGGCGCGGTTCGGGTAGGCGGCTCAGGTAGGCGCAACACCACTCAGACTGGCTGCGGTTCTACTGCCGCAAGTCGTCCAGAAACGGCACCAGACGGTCGCGCCAGGCGCGATAGCCGTCCTCGTCCGGATGCACCGCGTCCATGAAGAAGGCCCGGTTCTGCTGGCCGTCCGGGGTCAGAAAGGTCGGATACAGGTCGAGATAGCGGACGTAGGCCGACTGTGGACTTGCGGAGGCGAAGGCGGCGAGCGCCGCATTGACCGGCTTCACGACGTTTTCGTTCCGATCGGTCTCGTTGGTCGGCAGCAGCGACTGGAGAACGATCACCGCGCGGGGTTTGCGGGCATGCACGGCCGCCACGACGGCGCGGACACCTTCGAAGATGCTGGAGACGGCGGGGTCCTCGGCGGCCCAGCTGTTGTTGATGCCGATCAGCAGCACGATGACGTCGGGATCGAGGTCCGGTCGATCCAGTTCGCCCAGACCGCCCTCGTTCCTCGGCAGAATCCTCTGGAGGACGTGCTCGGTCCGGTCGCCGGAGATGCCCATGTTGAGGGCGAGGTATGCGCTGTCCGCGCCGCCGAACGTCCCGGTCCAGACCGCCCGCCCACCCGTGGTTCCCGGAAACCAGGGGTTTTCCGCCATGGTCCAGAAATCGGTGATCGAGTCGCCGAGAAAGACCAGCCGGATCGGCGCGAGGCTGGACGGGTCCGACAGCCGGGCCTCGATCTCGTTGAGCCGCTGCTGCCAGTATTCGATCCGGGCCGTCGGCCGGGTCGAGGCGAACGGCTCGGGCGTCTGGGCCATCGCGGCGCTCGCGATGGAGGCCGCCAGAAGCGACAGAACCATGGTCCAGACGCGTAGGGGGTGACGTGCCCCGATGATGCTCGACATGTCCGACGTTCCCCTTGTTGCACGGAGGACTGTCACGAGACCTTCAGAGGTGCAACATGACTTGCAAATCGGTGTTCGATCCCGGTCGAGCCTACCCCACAAACCCTGCCGCCCGCCTGAGCCGATCGTTGATCGCCTCGCCCAGCCCCGTCATCGGAACCGGCGCGACGGCGATGCCCAAGGGATGCTCCCGGTCCGCCTCTCGCAGCAGGCGGAACAGGTTGGCGGCGGCCTCGCGCGGATCGCCCGACACGCTGAGGCTCCAGCGGGGGTCGCCGGAGCCGGGGCCGAAGCCCAGCAAGATCTCGCCGGGGCGGGGGCCATCCAATGCATCGATCCGGACGGGGGCGTCGGGGGCGTAGTGGGTGGTCAGTCGGCCGGGGGAGCGGTGGCCGTGGTCGCTGTCCGCCAGAGGGCCGATCAGGGCCTCGATCTGGTCACGGGTCACGGCCCCGGGGCGCAGCAGGGCGACGCGGCCGTCCAGCACCGAGACCACCGTGCTCTCGACCCCTACGGCGCAGGGACCGCCGTCGAGAGCAGCGGCGGCGGACGCTCCCGTCTCCTCCACGGCGTCGGCGAAGGTGGTCGGGCTGGGGCGGCCGGAGCGGTTGGCCGAGGGCGCGACCACGGGGCCGCCGAAGGCCTGAAGCACCGCCAGCGCGACCGGATGACCCGGCACCCGCACGGCGACGCTGTCCAGCCCGGCCCTGGCAAGGTCACAGACCCGGTCACCCGGCCGGACCGGAGCCACGATGGTCAGGGGGCCCGGCCAGAAGGTGGCGGCGAGTGTCCGCGCCGCCTCGTCGAACACGGCGATGGCCTCGGCCGCCCCGGCATCCGCGACATGGGCGATCAGGGGGTTGAACCGGGGTCGGCCCTTGGCCTCGAAGATCCGGGCGACGGCGTCGGCGTTGCCGGCATCGGCCGCCAGCCCATAGACGGTCTCGGTCGGCAGGATCACAAGCAGCCCGGCCCGCAGCGCCGCGACGGCCGCGTCCAGACCTTCGGTCAGGCGGATCGGGTCGCCAGCGAGACGTCCACCCGCACCTGTCGGCCGATCAGCCTGTTCCACGTTCCCTGTGTTCCAATTCCGTAGGCGGCCCGGTCCAGCGAGAAGCCGCCGGTCATCTGCGCCGTCCGGCCATCGCTGCGCAAGGTCACCGGGAAGCTGACCGGACGGGTCACACCCTTCATGGTCACATCGGCCTCGGCCGTGAAGCGCTCGCCGTCCAGACGCCGCAGCGACCTCAGTTGAAGGCGGATGTCGGGGAAGCGTTCGGTGTCGAGCAAAGCGGGTCCGATGGCCGGGCGGGTCAGGGCGGCATTGTCCATGCGCAGGGAGGCGGCCTCGACCGTGACGGCGACGCGCGCCGTCTCCGGCGCTTCGGGGTCGAAGCGCACGTCGGCATTCCAGCGCTCGAACCGGCCGCGACGCAGCCCCAGCGGGCTGGCGACCCGCATCGTGATGCTGGACTGCGCGGGCACGGCGACCCACCGGCTGACCTGGGCCAGGACCGGCGGACCGTCGAGGGCGGCGACCGCCGCTGCGAGCAGGACCAGAGCCGACAGGGACCGACGGCGGATCATCGGCGCCTAGGGACGGCGCGGAATGAACGGCACCATGCGGTGCAGCACATTGTCGCGATCGATGAACTGGTGCTTCAGCGCCGCCAGCACATGCAGAGCCAGCAGGACGTACAGAAACTTCACCCCAAGCTCGTGCATGTCCATGAAGGTGCCCGCCAGATCACGGCTCTGCGGCAGCGGCAGCAGGGGCCAGTTGAACAGGCCGAAATAGCTGATGTCTCGCCCGGCCGCGCTGGACGCTGCCCAGCCGCCCAGCGGCAGGCCGATCAGCAGGACGTAGAACAGCACATGCGTGCCCCGCGCCGCGATCTTCTGCCACTGAGGCGTTCCGGGCGGCATGGGCAGGGCGGGATTGGCGATTCGCCAGCCGATCCGGGCCAGGGTCAGCAGCAGGATCGTCAAGCCGATCTCCTTGTGCAAGACCACGAACTGGCGCGATTGCGGGCCCTCTGTGGCCTCGTGCGCGGCGATCAGCAGGACCTGCGTCAGCACCAGCAGGGCCAGGCCCCAGTGGAAGATCAGCGATACGATCGAATAGCGATTGCGTGGCTCGGCCATGCGGTGTCCCCGTTGAAGTCGTAGGCACAACTTGGCGCACCTTGAGCCAGACGCCAAGCCATCCCTTGCCTGACGCCACGGCATCGTCGCATGAAGAAGCAGAACGGAGCGGTGCATGGCTCCGAAAAGGATCTGCCCATGACCTATCGTGCCCCCGTCCGCGACCTGGCCTTCAGCCTGACCGCCGTCGCCGGCATAGACGACCTGGCCGCCACCGGGGCCTTTCCCGACTATGACGGCGATGTGCTGACCGCCGTGCTGGAGGCGGCCGGCCAGTTCTCCGAGGAAGTCCTGGCCCCGCTGAACCGGCCCGGCGATCTGGCCGGAGCGAAATATGCGAACGGGGCGGTCACGGCCGCGCCGGGATTCGCCGACGCCTATCGCCAGTTTGCGGCGGGCGGCTGGACCGGTCTGGCGGCACCCGCCTCGGCCGGGGGGCAGGCGCTGCCCAAGGCGCTGGAGTTGGCGGCCTATGAGACCGTGCACGCCGCCAATATGGCGTTCGGCCTGTGCCCCATGCTGTCACTGGCGGCCATCGAGGCCATCGAGGCGCACGGCACCGAGCATCAGAAAACCGCCTATCTGCCGCGCATGGTCAGTGGCGAATGGACCGGGGCCATGTGCCTGACCGAGCCCCAGGCCGGGTCGGACCTGGGGGCGCTGACGTCCACCGCCACGCCGAACGGCGACGGGACCTACAGCCTGACCGGCCAGAAGATCTACATCACCTGGGGCGACCACGACGCGACGGACAACATCGTCCACCTGGTCCTGGCCCGGCTGCCCGATGCGCCCGCCGGACCTAAGGGCATCAGCCTGTTCCTGGCCAACAAATATCTGGTCAAGGACGACGGTACCCTGGGCGACCGCAATGCCTTCCGGCCCGTCGGTATCGAGCACAAGCTGGGCATCCACGCCTCGCCCACCTGCGTGATGCAGTACGAGGGGGCGACGGGCGAACTGGTCGGGCGACCGAACGAGGGCCTGGCCCATATGTTCACCATGATGAATGCGGCGCGGGTGGGGGTTGGCATGGAGGGGGTCGGCATCGCCGATCGGGCCTACCAGCACGCCCTGGCCTATGCCCTGGACCGGCGTCAGGGACGCTCGGTCTGGACCGGAGAAGCGGGCGCGCCGATCTTCGATCATCCGGACGTGCGCCGCACCCTGTCGGTCATGAAGGCCCGGATCGAGGCAGCGCGGGCCATCTGCCTGTCCACCGGCGTGGCCGCCGACATGGCCCGCCATGCCGCGACGCCCGAGCTGCGCGCCCACTGGAAGGGCCGCGAGGACCTGCTGACCCCCATCGCCAAGGCCTGGTCGACGGACGCCGGGGTCGAGATCGCCTCGCAGGGGGTCCAGATCCATGGCGGCATGGGCTTCGTCGAGGAAACCGGCGCGGCCCAGTTCTATCGCGATGCCCGGATCGCCCCGATCTATGAGGGCACCAACGGCATCCAGGCCATGGACCTGGTCGGTCGCAAGCTGTCGCAGGACGGCGGGGCCTCGGCCACGGCCGTGATCGCCGAGATGAAGGCCACGCTGAGGGCGCTCGGCGGCCTCTATTCCGGCAAGCCGGTCGAGCGGTTCAGGACGGCGATCGAAGCGGTCGAGGACGCCACCCTGTGGATCCTGGACCGCAAGGCCGATCCGGCCGGGGCCGCCGACGTGCTGGCCGCGGCCGACGCCTATCTGAAGCTGATGGGCGACGTCATCGGCGGCTGGATGCTGGCGAGAGGTGCCCTGGCTGCCAGGTCGAAGCTGAACGCCGGCGACGGCGATCCGGCCTGGCTGGAGGGAAAGATCGCGCTTTACGAAATCTATGCCGCCAACATCCTGGGCCACGCGTCCAGCCGACTGGCGGCCGTGGGCCAGGGCGGCGACCTGTTGCAGCGCATGGGCCGCGAGGCGCTGGGGGTCTGAAGCCTCGAAATTGCACTCGAAAAAACCGGGTGCAAAAGGTGCAATCGACGCTGAAACCCAGTGGTGGCCTGACGGAGCCGATTGCACCCGTGCAACCTGCGTGTACGCCGCGCATCCCGGCGAACGCCCGGATCAGCCGCGTCGCAACATATAGCACAGGCCTGCGTCAGTTTCGGACGTAGCGTGCCCTTAGAGCCTGATCGGCTGAGGTGGAATCGCTTCGCGATTCCGCCGATGCCGTGAATCAGGCTCCAGAGATCAGCGAGGGCATGATTCACGCTTTCGGCTGGACCCACGACGTGGGTCCACCTCAAACGATCATGCCCTAGCCCGTCAGCCGCCTCAGGAATGCCGGCGGGCGATAGGTGGAGCGGTTGACGACCACCCCGGCGATGCGGCCCCCGACCGCCTCGATCTCGTCGCGCAGGATCACGGGTTCGGCTGCCCCTGACATTTCGCCTGCGACCACCAGGACGGTCGCATTCACGAACGGGGCCAGGGTGATCGACAGGTCGCTGCGGTCCGCGGCCGGTGCATCGATGATGATGGTGTCGGCGTGCCTGCGCATCGCATCCCAGTAGCGGGGGTCCGGCAGGGCCTCGACGCGCTGACCCGAGCGCAGCAGCTCGGCCCGGAACCGGGTGACCCACAGACGCCCGCCCAGACAGGGTCGAGCCGTCATCAGACGCGCCGGAGCGACCGGCTTGCGGTCGCGCCCGATCACCGGCGGGCTGACGGCATAGAAGCTGGAGCCGTCGGGCGAGGATGCCACTGCGGCCCCCAGACGCCCGAAGCGGTCCCGGTCGGCAGCGACCGCTTCCAGCTGACAAGGCTGGGTCAGGTCCGCGTCGATCAGCCAGACGGGCTTTCGCGCCCGCACGGCCGCCAGCCGGGCGAACTCGCGCGCGACGGTGGAGGCCCCCTCCCCGGTACTGGCGCAGGCGAACTGGAGGACCCGTCCGCGGTGGGCGGGAGCCGATCCCAGCGCGGCCCAGAGGCCCGCCATTTCGCTTGTGAGATCGACCATCGAATCGGTTACGCGGTGACTGTCGGGGGAAAGGCTATCATGCCCCCTTCAGACCGCCTTCATCGGAGCCACGGCGAGGACCGGCATGTCCAGCGTCCGACCGACGATCGCGGGGGTCGACAGACCCCGGCGCGTGAACACCCGCAACAGGCCCACGCACAGCGCTGTGAAGCCCGCGAACAGGAAGGCGAGCGCCATCAGCGGCAGCTTCAGGCTGGTGCCGCGTGTGGGGGCAGCGGCACGCTCGATCACCCGGACGTTGTCGGCCCCGGCGCGCACCAGACCGGCATCGGCGCGGCTCTGGGCCTCGCGCTGCTGGAAGTCGCGGATGTTGGCCGTCAGAACGTCGCGGTTGGAGGCCAGCGTTGCGTTTTCAGACTCCTCGCGCGTCATCTTCGCCTGACGGTCGAGGATCTCGGCCAGTTGGCGATTGACCGACGAAAGTCGGGCCGCGAGCGAGTCCCGTTCGGCCCGGGTCGTGATCCGGGTCGTTTCCAGCTCGATCCAGACCGGGTTCGGGCCCAGACGAACCTCCTTGGCCCCGACCGTGGTGCCCGAGGCCACATAGGCCTGAAGCCCGGCGATCCGCGCCTCGATGTCCTGCACCGGCTGGCTGTCGGGTTGGTAGCGCGCCAGAAGCTGTTCCCGCTCGGTGCGCAGCTGCAGGATCTGGTCCTGGGCCGAGACATTGAGGTCCTGCTGCAGCGTCACTTCCGCCGGCGTACCGGCCTGTTGCGCCTCCAGGGTCTGAAGCCGCCGCGTCGCCTGGTTCAGCTGGTTCTCAACCGACAGCTTCTCGGTCAGGGTCGATTGGTAGACCGCCGCCAGCGCCGTCCTGGTCGATGCGAAGTCGCCGATGTCGTTTGACGCCAGAAAGGCCTCATAGGCCGCATCGACATCGGCCAGTTCGTCCTCGAACACCCGACGCTGGGACTGGATCGCGGACGTGGAGCGGTCCTGGAAGACTTCGCGCCGATAGATCAGATACTGGTCGAGGATGGCGTTCAGGATGCGGGCCGACCTGTCGGCGTCGTCGCTTTTGAAGCCCAGGCCGATGATCGCGCTCTGCGGCGTGGTCGAGATCGTGAGCCCGTCGTTGATGGCCTTGATCGCATCGCCTTCCTGCCTGGCGATCGGGTCGGTCGAGACCTTGCCGGGCTTGTGGAAGAACTCCAGGCCGAGCGCGCGGACGGCGCGCAGCTTCACCTCGCGGCTGCCGATGATGTTGGCTTCGGCCTGGGCGACCTCACCGGGCGCGGGCGGCGACGACTGGCGGTCGCCCAGCCCCACGCGCGGCTGATAGACGTATTCCTGACCGGCCCCGACGAACAGGCTGGCCCCGGCGGTATAGGTCTTCTTCAGCGTCAGGACCGCGCCGGCTCCGATGGCGAACAACACCAGGAAAATCACGATCATCAGCGCCAGTTCACGAAACAGCAGGCCGATGACGTCGAACACCCCGTAACGGGGGCGAGCCGAGACATAGGTCGTCGTGCTGGCTGTCGAACGCATGGGAGAAAGCGAATCCGTGGAATCGTAAACAAGGTTAATCCTTCAACCGTCGGCGTTAACCACTGGTTACCCATGATCGGCGAGGGTCGGCTTCATGCTTCATCGGCGACAGATTCTGTGGACCCTGGGCGCGGCAGTGGTCGCCACGTCGACGGCAGGCTGTGCCAGCGGCCAGAGCGGTCCGCCGTCAAGCCGCGTGCAGACGTCCGACTTTCCCGCCATCGCCTTCGCCGACTGGACCGACGCGGAGCCTGAATACCTTCTGTATCCCGGAGACGAGATCGAGGTTGCAACGCCGACCGCGACCGAACTGACCCGCACCATCAAGGTCGGGCCCGACGGGCGGATCGCCCTGCCCCTGATCGGTCAGGCCATGGCGGCGGACCGGACGCTGGCGGAACTGGAGTACGAGCTGTCCAGCGCCTACGCCTCACAACTGGTGCGGCCGATGGTCGAGGTCACGCTGAAGACCGCCGGCCCCGTCAAGGTCTGGGTGGCCGGCGAGGTGCGGACCCCCGGCGTCTATGACATGAACGGCGACATGGACGCCTATCAGGCCATCGTCCAGGCCGGAGACTTCCTGGCCGGCGCCAAGCCCCGGCAGGTGGCGCTGATCCGGCGCGGACCGGGCGGCATCCGGATGATGCGTGTCGTGGACCTGCGGCCCCGTCGCGGTGAGGTCGTGGCCCTGCGGCGCGGCGATATCCTGTTCGTGCCGCGCTCGACCCTGGGCGAACTGGCCAACTTCTTCACCCAGGTGCGGGCGGCCCTGCCGATCGGGTTCAACTATTCGATCAACGGGCAGTATCAGTCGTTCTGAACTGCGAGGCCGAAAATGGGATGCTGGAGACCCTGTCCATGGGGCAGCCGCCCGCCCCCCTCACCCCACCACGACCCCCGGCGGCGGCACGCTGTCCGCCGGGACGAAGAAGTCGGGCATCAGAGGTTTGCCCGGTTCGACGCTGTATTTTTCGAAATCGCGCACCCCGCGCTCGTACAGGAAGCTGTCGTCGATCAGGAACCGGCCGGTCAGCTCGCGGGAAGGGCTGGTGAAGATGGCGTGGGCGGCGTCGGCCATGATCTCGGGCGTGCGGCAATGGGCCAGTCCGTCCTTGCCGGTCAGGGCGAATTCGATGGCGGCGGTGGCGATGCCGGTGCGGGGCCACAGGCCGTTGCAGGCAATGCCGTCCTCCCGGAACTCATCCGCCATGCCCAGCATGGCCAGGCTCATGCCGTATTTGGCCATGGTGTAGGCCACATGCGGGCCGAACCAGTGGGGCGACAGGTCCAGTGGAGGCGACAGGGCCAGAATGTGCGGGTTCTGCGCCTGTTTCAGGTGCGGGATACAGGCCCTGGACACCAGAAAGGTCCCGCGGGCATTGACCTGGTGCATCAGGTCATAGCGTTTCATGTCCGTGGCCAGGGTGCCGGTCACCTGGATGGCCGAGGCATTGTTGACGCAGATGTCGATGCCGCCGAAGCGCGCCACCGCGGCCTCGACCGCCGCGAGGACCGAGGCCTCGTCGCGGACGTCGACGATCAGCGGCAGGGCCTGCCCCCCGGCTGCCTCGATCTCCGCGGCGGCGGAGTAGATGGTGCCCGGCAGGTGTTTGTGCGCCTCGGCGGTCTTGGCGGCGATGACCACATTGGCCCCGTCGCGCGCCGCCCTGAGGCCAATGGCCAGTCCGATGCCACGGCTGGCACCTGTGATGAACAGCGTCTTGCCCTGAAGTGACATGAGGCTTGGCTCCCGGTTGGTTTCAATAGAAAACGCTTCGAACGCCAATGACGCAGATTCCGCACAGGAGGGAAAGACCCATGTCGGCCTTCGAGATCACCCGCGACGGCGCCGTCGCCCATCTGAAGCTCTCGCGGCCCGAGGCCTCCAACGCCCTGGACCTGTCATTCTGGCGGGATTTCGGGCCTGCCCTGAGGGCGCTGGATGCGACGGGCGAGGTCCGCGCCCTGGTCATCTCCGGCGAGGGCCGCAACTTCTGTGCGGGCATGGACATCTCCGTCTTTTCGGGCGGGGCCATTCTGAAGACGGACACGGCGGCGGAGCGCCAGGCCTTTCATCAGGCCGCGCGCGAGTTGCAGGACACCCTGACCATGATCGAGCGGGTGCGGTTTCCGGTCATTGCGGCTGTCCAGGGGGCCTGCGTCGGGGCCGGCCTCGACCTTGTCGCCGCCTGTGATCTGCGGCTGGCGGCGACAGGGGCCTATTTCCGGATCGAGGAAATCAATATCGGCATGATGGCCGACGTCGGCAGCCTGCAGCGGCTGCCGTATGTCCTGCCCGAGGCCGTGGTTCGCGAACTGGCCTATCTGGGCACATCCCTGACCGCCGAACGGGCAGAGCGGCTGGGCTTCGTCAATGCGGTCCTGCCGGACGCCGGGGCGTTGGCGGCCGCGGCGCTGGAGATGGCGCAGGCCATCGCCGCCAAGGCCCCGCTGGCGATCACGGGCTCAAAGGCTGCGGTCACCTATGCGCGGGACCACACGGTCGCCGAGGGGCTGGAGTGGGCCGCTGTGATGCAGGGGTCGATCTGGAACACGGCGGACATCCTGGCCGCCATCCAGGCACGCATGATGCGGACCCCCGCCGAGTTCGCCCCGCTCGCACCCCATACCGGCTTCGGCCCGGCCGCAGACTGACTCTCCATCCCCGGTTCGGCTGTGGCACACCGGGTCCGGGCGTGGCGACGTCTTTGGCCCCTGAATGGAACGACGTAGCCCGCTGTCGGCCTCTGCTGGCCAGGACCTGACATTCCACGATGGACCGCAAGACCATAAGAGCGAAACCTGTGGCCGTGGCCGCGGCCTTGTTGACCACCGCCTGTTCGACCGTGGGGGTCCGTTCCGGTGCCGGGGAGCCCGCCTTTACCGGTGTCGCCCGGATCGGCGACATCCAGATCCGGACCTTTGGTCAGCGGCTGGGTCAACCAGGGTGACCCTGTCGTGTGGTTCCATGATCCGCCCTGGACCCTGCCGCGCGACGCCATGCGGTCGCCGTGCGGGTCATCCGCCGGGATCGTTGAGACCCGGCGGCTGATGTCACCGGGACATCAGGCCGCGAGACGGACCACGCCGGCGTCGATGTAGCGGCGGGCGGCGCGCTGGGCTTCGGCGATCTCGTCGCGTTCCATCTCTTCGGACATCTCGCGGCGATAGACCCGGGCCTCGATCGAGCCCTTCATGGCCGCCAGATTGAAGATCATGTGGGCCGAGACCCTGTCCATCGGGCAACCCCCCGATCCGGACGAATACATCATGCCCAGACGGAACAGGGCGTCCCCGTCCATGTCGGGGGTCGGCAGGGGCAGCATCGGGGCCTCGACCTCATGGCCGATTTCCGTGCTGTGCAGTTCCGGCGCGGTTTCTTGCGCGTTCATCACCGTATCCTTTGCGATGGGAGATGTCCGTTCTGGACCCGCCCTTCGATACGCGATCAAATACCTCCGGTTTGAAGTTAAAGTTAACAGCGCCAGGCGCCGCAGAATCTTTTATTTAAAGGGGATATGAATACTGTCCGGGTTGTTCAGACCTGAGAAATACACTGTAAATCCCTGATTCAGACTCTATCGGCCCCGTTGGCCGAACAGAACCTTGCGCGCCGTCTCTGCCGCCTTGCCGGATGCGGCCAGATTGCTGCGCAGCACATCGCCAACGGCGCGGCCCTTGATCACCGCAGGGCGCGCGCCCACGCGGGCCAGCCAGGCCTTCAGGTTGGGGAACTCGTCGATGTTCTGCCCCTGATGCTCCGGCAGGATCCAGGGCCAGGCCGCCATGTCGGCGATGGAATAGTCGCCCGCCAGATAGTCGCGATCCGCCAGCCGGCGGTCCATGACGCCATACAGACGGTGCGTTTCGTCGGTGTAGCGGCGCACGCCATAGGCGATCTGGCGCTGGTCCTTGATGATCGCGGGGGCATACTGGCGGAAGTGGTGCGTCTGACCCGCCATCGGCCCCAGGCCGCCGACCTGCCAGAACAGCCACTGATCGACCTCGGTGCGGGCCCGGATATCGGTCGGATAGAACTGGCCCGACTTGTTGGCCAGATACTGCAGGATCGCCCCGCTCTCGAAGATCGACAGCGGCTGGCCATCGGGACCGTCCGGATCGACGATGGCGGGCATGCGGCCATTGGGGCTGATGGCCTGGAACTCCGGCGTGAACTGTTCGCCGGTGCCGATGTTCACGGCCTTGACCTCATAGGGCAGCGCCATTTCCTCCAGGGCGATGGAGACCTTCCAGCCGTTGGGCGTGGGCCAGTACCAGAGCTGGATCGGGTCGGTCATGCAGAGTCTCCGGAACAGGGGGGCCGCGTCCGATGCGGGCCCCTGATCTGGGTCGCGGCATGGCCTGTCGCAAGCGATCCGGGCCGTTCAGCCAGCGTTCATGGTGGAAGCGCGACCGTGAGGACGAGCCGCCGGGATCGGCGTGCGGGAAACCATGAGATGAAATCGACCCTTACGGCCTTTGCCGCCCTCGCCGCCCTGGCCTTGCCCGCCAGCCTGTCGACCCTGGCCCATGCCCAGGAGGAACTGACCGCCGATGCCCGACCCGAAAGACTTCCGGCCGAGGTCTTCATCCCTGCGCCGCCCGAGGCTCCGCAGGAGCGTCGCGGTGACGGCGACCGCGCCAGGGGCGATGGCCGGGATCGGGGAGACCAGACCCGGGACCGCGGCGATCGAGGCCGTGGCGATGGCGGTGGTCGGGACCAGGGCGACCAGACACGCGACCGTGGTGGTCGCGGCGGGAACGACGGCGGAGGCTGGAGCCCGCCGCAGCCGCCGGTCATCCTTGCGCCGCCTCCGCCTGAACCCTCGATCCAGCAGGACAATCGCGGTCGCGGCGGCCGGGATCGCGATGAAGGGGGCCAGGGCGGCGAGGGACAGGGCGGCTGGAACGGTGGCGGCCAGTGGAACGGCGGCGACCAGAATCGCGGGGATCGGGATCGCGGGGATCGGGATCGCGGGGATCGCGACCGAAACGACCAGGATCGGGATCGCGGCAATGGCGGACGCTGGAACAGTGGCGGCAACAACGGTCAGGACTGGAACCGGGATCGCGACCGGGATCGCGACCGGGATCGCAACGGCGGCTGGAATGGCGGCTGGAACGGCAACAACGGTCAGGACTGGAACCGCGACCGCCATGGCGGCGGTCGGAACTGGAACAACGACCGCAACGGCCGACGCGACTATGGCGGCTTCAACAACCGCTGGAACCAGAACGACTGGCGTCGCAACTGGAACCGGGGCCGGTCCAGAGACTGGTGGCGGAACGACCGGTCGTTCCGGGACTTCAACGGGATCCGGTTCGGCTTCTACTTTGCGCCGAACTACGGCTACTACTCGGTGCCGAGAAGCTACTATGGCCAGCGCTACTACGTGGGGTCCTACCTGCCGTCGATCTTCTGGCGCTACCAGTTGAACGACTACCGGACCTATGGTCTGGGCTATCCGCCCCCCGGAACCCGGTGGGTGCTGGTCGATACGACGATCTATCTGATCGACAGCTACGACGGCTATATCATCGACGCCATCTACGACGCCTGGCGCTGGTAGATCGAAGCCCCCCGCGCCGTTCCGACGGCGCGGGGGTGGTCGGCGTCACCGCGCAGGCTGTGAGAGACCCTCCCGCGCCAGGCCGGGGATCAACCGCATCGGACCTGTTCAACGAGACCGCTCTGTTGATTGTAGAAGATGTTCAGCCGGTAGGGTGAGAAGTCCATCGTCACCGGGCAGGTGGTGCACACCACGCGACGGCTGACGACCTCGACCGGCACCGGGATTTCGGTCCTGGGGCGCCCGACCAGGTACTGGAGGTCGGCCGCCTTGCAGAGGTCCTCCGATCCATCCGGCATGTGGGTGCCGACCGGCGGGTTGGCCTCGGCTTGCTCGACGATCGCGGGGGCGTCGGGTGCCGGGACGGGCGTGGACGAGCACGCCGCCAGCATCAGCGCGCCGATCAGCCCGCCTTTTCCCAGCGCCCCTCGTCCGACTGTTTCCAGTAGGCCAGATTGGCCTCCTGCGCCTTCAGCACCCTCCAGCGCTCCCGCGCGCCCTGCAGCGCCGTCTCGTCGCGTCCGTCGAAAATGATGAAGCATCGTTCGAACTCCTCGGTGACGGTCATATCCGACCCATCGACAATGAACAGCGCCTGGGACGCGTTGGGGTTCTCTTGTCCGGCGGTCAGCAGGATGGGCTGGCGCGCGGCGTGCGGCTGGTCGGCAAGGCCATGGGCCAGAAAGCTGTCGTCGCGCCACGACCACAGCCGTTCGTCGATCTCCGCCCGCTGATCCGCATCGGCGACCCGAACCCGGGCGCGCCACCCGCGTTGCAGCGTCCGGTCCAGCAGTTCGGGCAGAACCTGATCCAGCGTGGATCGCTCCAGGTGATAGAACCAGATCTCGCCCATTGCGCTCATCCCGGGGCCGTCCACCAGGGCCTCAGCCCTCGTAGGTGTCGGCCACCATGCGGTCCAGCAGGCGCACGCCCCAGCCCACAGGGCCGTCCGGCACGGTCGCGCGCGTCGACTTGGACGCCCAGGCCACCGGCGCGATGTCGATGTGCGCCCATGGCACGCCGTTGGTGAACCGCTGCAGGAACAGGGCGGCGGTGATCGAGCCGCCGTCGCGTCCGGCCGAATTCTTCACATCGGCGTTCACGCTGTCCATGATCTTGTCGTACTGGGGCGGCATCGGCAGGCGCCAGACGTTCTCGTTGACCTTGGGACCGGCGGCCAGAATCGCGTCGGCCAGATCGTCGGCGTTCGAAAACACGCCCGCATAGTCGAGGCCCAGGGCCACGATCATGGCCCCCGTCAGGGTCGCCAGATCGACCATGAACTTCGGCTTGAACCGGTCCTGGGTGTACCAGAGGGCATCGGCGAGAACGAGGCGACCCTCGGCGTCGGTGTTGATGATCTCGACCGTCTGGCCGGACATGGAGGTCAGGATGTCGCCGGGACGCTGGGCATTGCCATCGGGCATGTTCTCGACCAGGCCCAGCACGCCGACGGCGTTGACCCTGGCCTTGCGACCGGCCAGTGCGTGCATCAGTCCGGCGACGGCGGCGGCCCCGCCCATGTCCCAGATCATGTCTTCCATGTTGGCGGCGGGCTTGATGGAAATGCCGCCGGTGTCGAAGCAGACGCCCTTGCCGACGAAGGCGATCGGCTGGTCGCCGGGCTTGCCGCCATGCCACTGGATCACCGCCAGCTGGCTTTCACGTACCGAGCCCTGACCGACGCCCAGCAGGACGTGCATGCCCAGCGCCTCCATATCCTTTTCGCCCAGGATCTCGACGGTCAGGCCGAGGCGTTCCAGTTCCTTGACGCGACGGGCGAACTCGGCCGGATACAGGACGTTGGCGGGCTCGGCGACCAGGTCGCGCGAGAAACAGACCGCATCGGCGACAGCGCTCAGCGGCCCGAAGGCGGCCTGGGCGGCCGCGACATCGGCGGTGACGATATTGACGGTCCGGATCGAGGGAATCTTGTCCGGCTTTTCCCTAGTCCGGTATTTGTCGAACCGGTAGGCCGCCAGCTTCACCGCGAAAGCGGCGCGCGCAGCCTGCCCGGCGGAGAGGTGGCGCAGGTCGATGGTCAGGGCCTCGGCCCCCAACAGCTTGACCGCATGATAGGCAGTGCCGGCCGCCGTCTCGATCGCCAGGTCGTCGAACTTGCCCGCCTCGCCCGCCCCGACCAGAACCACGGTGTCGGCCTGAATGCCCTGCGGCGCGGCGACGATCAGCGTGCTCGATGCGCCGCCGTTGAAGCGGCTGTTCGTCATCGCCCGGGTCAGGCTGCCCGCCGCAGCGGCATCGTGGTCGGCGCCCGACCCTGCGAAGGCCCGACCATCATGGACCAGAACGGCCAAGGCTTGCGAGACGCCGGCTTCGGCGACGAAGGCGATATTCATGAACCAGGGACTCCCGCCGGGATTCGCTCCCGGTCGTTGATACGGTGAAGGCGGCTGCGTCTGCCATTGTCGGCGACGCAGCCGGGTGTGTATTAGATGGACCGCCACGCCCGCGCCCGCAACCGGGTGATTTCATCGCCCGCATGACCCTGATCCAGACCTATCTGTTCCGCCAGATCGCCCTGCCCGTTCTGGCAGCGTGCGCCTCGCTGGCCGGAATCGGCATCCTGAGCCAGAGCCTGGATCAGCTGGAGGTCATCGTCGAACGCGGTCAGAGCGTCTGGATCATGGTCAAGCTGACCCTGCTGGCCGTGCCGCTGCTGTTCAGCGTGATCCTGCCGATAGGCCTGTTCGTCGGGGCCCTGATCGCCCTGACGCGGCTGCAACGCGAGCAGGAACTGACCGCCGCCTATGCCAGCGGCATGACCCGCTGGCAGATGATCGCGCCCGGTGCCTGGCTGGCCGCGGGCGTCGCCGCGGTGATGCTGCTGACCAACGTCGTGGTGCAACCCTGGGCGCAGCGCACGGCGCGGGAACAGGCCTTCGCCATCCGCACCGATCTGGCCGCCCTGCTGGTCGAGGAAGGCCGCTTCGTTCAGGGCCCGAACGGTCTGACCGTCTATGTCCAGCAGATCGAACAGAATGGCCTGCTGAAGAACCTGTTCATCTACATCCAGGACGGCGACAAGGTGACGACCTGGGACGCGGCGGAGGCTCGCTTCGGGCGCGTCGACGGACAGCCCGTCCTGACCATGAAACAGGGCTCGTGGCAGCAGTACAGCCCGGCCGGCGTGCTGCAGCAGCTGGTGTTCGACGGCTACGTCTTCCCGCTCGGACCGTATGTCACCGACGACCAGCGCATCCGCTACAAGTCCGCCGACCTGTGGATCACCCAGCTGTTCAGCCCGACGCCGGAACTGATTCGCGATACGGCTCCGCGCGGTGAACTGCTGGCGGAGGCCCATTCGCGGCTGTCATCGCCGCTGTATGCCCTGACCGCCATGGCCATGGCCCTGACCGCCATCCTGGGCGGTGCCTTCAGTCGGACCGGCTACACCGCACGGATCGCAAAGGCCTCGGCCGCCTTCCTGCTGGTCCGCGTCATCGGCTATGCGGTGGTGGCCGCCAGCGCATGGACCGGGTGGCTGAACGTGTTCCAGTATCTGTTGCCGATCGCCGCGACCGTCGTGGCGCTCAGGTTGCTGTTCCGGGCGCTGAAGCCGCACAGGGCCTCTCGTCCGACCCTGTCCCGACTGAAGGTGCGACCGGCATGAGCCCCCTGGGCAACATAGGCGCGGCACCCGCCCATATGCTGAGCGCGCTGCATCTGGGACGTATCGAGCGGTACGTGCTGCTCCAGCTGGGCAAGTCGCTGGCCGTGGCGCTCGGGGTCATCAGCGCCCTGGTCATGCTGATCGACTTCGTCGAGATCTCGCGCGGTCTGGGATCGGACACCGATCTGTCGGGCCTGCGCATCCTGGGCCTGATGCTGATCAAGTCGCCCGCGGTGATCGTGCAGCTTCTTCCCTTCGTCTTCCTGTTCGGGACGCTGGCGGCCTTCGTCGGGCTGAACCGGCGGAGCGAGCTTATCGCCATGCGGGCGGCGGGCGTTTCGGCCTGGCGCTTCGTCCTGCCCGCAGCGGGCGCGGCGGTCGTGGCAGGCATCCTGACGGTGACCATCATCGGTCCCCTGGCCGCATCGGGCGACGGCATGTTCCAGCGTGAACGCAGCCGGATCTCCGATGGCGTCGGCGGGGGCGAGCAGGAGGCGATCTGGCTGCGTGAGGGCGAGGGCCAGCGCCAGATGGTCATCCGCGCGGCGCGTCAGGATCGCGCCCGCGCCCAGCTGCTGGACGTCACCTTCTTCATCTATACGACCGATCCGGGAGGCCGCCGCGCCTTCACCGAGCGGATCGACGCACGGTCCGCCAGCCTGGCGGCCGGTCGCTGGCGTCTGGTGAATGCGGTCGGGGCCCAGACCGGGCAGCGGGCCACGCGCTATTCGACCCTGGACCTGCCCTCCAGCCTGGCCGACGAAGAGGCGTTCGAACGGTTCGCCCGGCCGCAATCGACACCCTTCTGGTCCTTGCCGGGCCAGATCCGGAGAATCGAGGATGCGGGGTTCTCGTCCACCGCCTATCGGCTGCGGCTGCAGCAGTTGCTGTCCACCCCCCTGGCCTTCGCGGCCATGACCATCCTGGCCGCAGCCTTCTCGCTGCGGCTTATGCGGCTGGGGGACCTGGCGCGGATGGCCGTGGCGGCGGTCGTGCTGGGCTTTGCCTTCTTCTTCCTGAACCAGTTTTCGGCGGCCATGGGCTCGGCGGAGGTCGTGCCCCCCGTCATCGCCGCCTGGCTGCCCGCCGTCCTGACGGCGCTCGCGGCCTTCACCTTGCTGTTCTATACCGAAGACGGCTAAGCGGTTCCCGAAGGCGGGGGCCTGAACAAGGGATACCGTCGTACCGATGCAGGCTGATCGCGGCCCTCTTTTCCGGCACCGTCTGCGGATCCGCCTGCTGACCGGCACGGTGCTGGCGGCGTGGGCGCTGTCCAGCCTGGCGCTGGCCCAGACGCAGTCGCGCCCGACGCAGCCCCCCGCCGTCGACCTGCCGGTCGATGCCGTCTATCTCGAAGCCGATCAGGCGACCCGCCAGGGCAATGTGATCACCGCGACCGGCGAGCGTGATCGCGTCTATGCGCGCTTCCAGAACCGTTCAATGCGCGGCCGCGCCGTCACCTATGACATCGGCCAGGGAGTCGGGGTCGCCGACGGCGAGGTCGAGCTGACCGACCCGGACGGCAACGTCGTCCACGCCAGCCATCTGGAACTGGATTCGGATCTCAAGGCGGGCGTCGCGGTCGACCTGGCCACACGGCTGACAAATGGGGCCAGTCTGATGGCCGCAACGGCGGTCCGGCGGTCCGAAAACGTCAACGAGCTGAACTACGCCCTGTTCACGCCCTGCCCCGTTTGCGACGCCGAGGGCAATCCGAAGGAGCCCAGCCTCTCGATCCAGGCCGAAAAGGTGGTCCAGGACGAGGCCTTGCGAGCCGTCCTGTATCGGAATGCCGTCTTCAAGATCGGCGGCGTGCCCATTTTCTGGACGCCCTTCTTCGCCCATCCCGACCCCACCGTGGATCGGGCGTCCGGCTTTCTGGTGCCGATCACCAACTACGATCAGGGACGCGGCGTCTCGATCGAGACGCCATACCTTCGGGTCATCTCGCCGTCAGAGGACTGGCTGATCAGCCCGCAGTTCAACACCGGCGTGGTCCCGTTCCTGAACCTGCAATGGCGTCGGCGCGTCTCGAACGGCACGATCGTGGCCCGGACCGGCTACACCTATGCGCAGAATTTTGGCGACTTTGATCTCGATGGGGACGGCAGCGCCGAGAGCAACGTCGATTTCGGCGACGAGACCAGCCGCAGCTATGTCCTGAGCTGGGGCAGGTTCGATCCGGCCGGCCCGTGGCGCTGGGGCTTCACGGCCGAGCGGACGTCCGACAAGACCCTGTTCGACCGCTACGACGTCATCGACCCCTATCAGGACAACGGCCTGTATTATGGCGACCAGCGCCGCCTGATCTCGCAGCTGTATGCCGAGCGACAGACCGCCCGATCGTACCTGTCGGTCGCCGCCTTCTCCTTCCAGAGCCTGCGGGTGGCACAGTTCAACGATGTGACGCCTGCGCTGAACGTGTTCGAGAACGACGGGTCGCTGCCGCTGGTCGCGCCTCTGATCGATGGGCGCTGGGAGCCGGAGCAGGCGGTGCTAGGCGGGCGGCTGCGGCTGCGCGGATCGGCCGTGTCACTGTACCGCGACGACTATGTCGGCAGTCCGGTGCTGAGGCCCCAGGTCGTACCGACGGGGTCTACCCTCGGCCTGCCCGGTGTGGACAGCCGCCGGGTCACCGCCCAGATCGAGTGGCGCCGGTCCCTGACCTCGGCGGCGGGCATCCGCTACGAGCCCTTCATCGACGGCCGCATCGATGTCTATTCGGTTGCCGACCTGCCGCCCTTGCTGGGCCTGGCCGATGAGACCATCACCCGGGAGCGCGCGACCATCGGCCTTGACGTCAGCTATCCCCTGATCCGGCGTCTGGGAAACGGGGCGGACCTGATCGTCGAACCGCTGGGCCAGATCTCGCTGTCCAACATACCCGACCTCGACGCCCGCATCCCGGTCGAGGACTCCGAGACGCTGGAGCTGGACGAGTCCTCGCTGTTCCGAATCGACCGCTTTCCCGGTCATGACCTGCTGGAAGGCGGCTTCCGGTTTACGGCCGGGGTGCGTTCCACCCTGCGCTGGGACACCAACCGCAGCGCCAGTCTGTTCGTCGGACGCAGCATGCGCGATGCGGACCAGATGGCCTTCGGCATTCCGATTCCTGATGCCCCCACCAAGATCTACGACCCGACCGGCGTCGGGAGCCAGACCTCGGACTGGGTGGTCCAGGGCAGCTTCCAGCCGTCGGACCGCATCCGCGGCTGGGGCCACGCGACCGTGGATGGATCGGGCAATATCCGCCGGGCAGAGGCCGCCGTCGATGGTCGATGGGGTCGACGCAACCTCGCGACGCTCAGCTACATCGTCGATCGGTCCAATCCCCTGACCGGGCCGAACAACCGCAATTACGAGTTCGTGCAGCTGGCCGGTCAGCAGTTCGTCCATGGCAACTGGGGCGTGACGGTCGCAGGCATCGCCGACCTGGAGCGCAACCTGATCACCCGGTCAGAAGTCGGCCTGCTGTTCGACGACGACTGTTTCCGGGTCGAGGTCGGCTATCGGCGCGACAACACCCGCGTTCGGCCCACGGGGCCTTCGGACGGTGTCTATGTTCGTCTAAACCTCGCCACTTTTGGAGGGTCAGGCTATGGATCAAACGGCTTGCGTTAGGCATGACGCGTGAACGCGTGTGCCTGGCCCGTTTTTGGACACGGCGCGCGGGTTCGAGGGAATCAGGACTGACCATGGGTTTGATGCGTATTTCGACCGCCGCCGCCCTGGCGGCGCTGGTCGCCGGTTCAGCCGTGGCACAGACGGCCCCCCGTCCGGCGCAGGCTCCCGGAGCAGCGGCAGGCACACTGAATCCCGCCGCCAGGCAGCAGCCGATCACGGCCGCCCAGCCGCCTCAGCCCGAGTTCAAGATGGCCGACGGCATCGTCGCGACCGTGAACGATCAGGTCATCACCGGCTTCGACCTGCGTCAGCGCATGCTGACCACCATCGCCATGAGCCAGGTGCAACCGACCGAGGAGAACATCCCGGCGATCCAGCAGCAGGCGCTGCAGGGCCTGATCGAGGAACGACTGCAGGCCGCCGAGATCGCCAATTTCGACACGCTGATCATCACCGACGCCGAGGTGGATCAAGAGATCGCGCGCATGGCCGAGGAAGTCGGCACGACGCCACAGGCCTATCTGGAATTCCTGACCGGTGGCGGCATCCGGGTGGAAAACCTTCGCGAGCAGTTGCGCACCGAGATCGGCTGGCGCGAGCTGGTCGGTGGCCGGTTCAACAGCCGTTCGCGGGTCAGCCGGGCGCAGGTCCAGCAGGCGCTGCGCCAGGTCACCGAGGCCGCATCCAGGCCCCAGTATCTGGTCGGTGAAATCTACATCGAGGCGGCCCGCGTCGGTGGCCAGCAGCAGGCCTTCAACGGGGCCGAACAGCTGGTGCAGCAGATGGTCCAGGGCGCGCCGTTCCAGTCGGTGGCCCGCCAGTTTTCCGCGGCTCCGTCGGCGACGCGCGGCGGCGACGCCGGCTGGCTCGTGCAGGGCACCGTCCAGCCTGAATTACAGGCGGCCCTCGAGTCGCTTCAGGTCGGTCAGCTGTCGCGGCCGATCCCCGTCTCCGGCGGCGTCTACATCATCTATATGCGCGACAAGCGATCGGGCGCAGCGACCAGTCTCGTGTCGCTGAAACAGGCCATGATCGAGCTGCCGGACACCGCGCCCCCCGCCGATGTGGCCGCCGCAACGACCCGGCTTCAGACCCTGCGCAGCAGTCTGACCTGCGACAACATCCTGCAGCGGACGTCGTCGGAGGCCGGGCTTCTCGGTTCCGACCTGGGCGAGGCGGACGTGGCCAACCTGGCCCCTCAGTTCCAGCAGGTCGCACGCGCGGCAGAGATCGGCAGCGTCAGTGACGTCGTCCGTACGCCGCTGGGCGTGCATTTGCTCGCCGTCTGCGGGCGCCGCGTGGGCGGTGCCGATGCGCCGACCGCGCGCGAGATCGAAGGCCGTCTGCAGAACCAGAACCTGGCCATGCTGGCGCGACGCTATCTGCGCGATCTGCGCGCCGACGCCCTGATCGAGCTGAAGTAGATCCATGGACCGGCCGCCTCTGGTCCTCAGCCTCGGCGAACCCGCCGGGATCGGACCGGAGATCGTCGCCAAAGCCTGGCAGGCCCTGGGCAATGAGGCACCCTTCGCCATCGTCGGCGACATGCGCCTGCTGGCCGCGCAGGGCATTCCCGTGGTCGAGATCGGAGCCCCGGGCGATGCCGCATCGGTCTTCGCGCGCGCCCTGCCCGTTCTGCAACACCCGGCACCTGCGCCCGTCGAGCCGGGCCGGCCCGATCCCCACAACGCCTCCGTCGTCGCCGACTGGATCGAGCGGGCCGTCGGCCTGGCCCTGTCCGGCGAAGCATCGGGTGTGGTCACGGCCCCGATCGCCAAGGCCCCGCTCTATGCCGCCGGGTTCCGCTTTCCGGGCCACACCGAGTTCATCGCCGAACTGACCGCCGACGCGCCCTTCACCGGTACGCGCGGGCCGGTCATGATGCTGACGGCCAGGGACCTTCGCGCCTGTCTGGTGACGATCCACGTCGCCCTGGACCAGGTGCCGGAACTGGTCACGGCCGAACGGGTCTGCCGCACGGCGCGCGTGGTGCACGAGGCCATGAAGCGTGATTTCGGCATCGCCGCGCCTCGCCTGGCTCTGGCCGCCCTGAACCCGCACGCGGGCGAAGGGGGTGCGCTGGGCCTGCAGGAGATCGAGGTGCTGCGCCCGGCGGCCGAGGCGCTGCGGGCCGAGGGCATCGCCATCACCGACCCCCTGCCCGCCGACACCCTGTTTCACGACGACGCGCGGGCGACCTATGACGCCGCCGTCTGTCTGTATCACGATCAGGCCCTGATTCCGGTCAAGACGCTGGACTTCTGGGGCGGGGTCAATGCCACCCTGGGCCTGCCGATCGTGCGGACGTCGCCCGACCACGGCACCGGCTTCGAGATCGCCGGCAAGGGCGTGGCACGGGCCGACAGCCTGATCGCCGCGATCCGTCTGGCCTCCACCATGGCGGCGGCGCGGGCCACGCGCTAACAGGAGGCGGTGTCAGACCTGCCCCCCCTCCGTGAGTCCCTGGAAGCCCACGGCCTGCTGGCCAAAAAAAGCTTCGGCCAGCATTTCCTGCTGGACCTGAACATCACGCGCAAGATCGTACGCCTGGCCGGTCCGTTCGAGGGTCGCGCCGTGATCGAGGTCGGCCCCGGCCCCGGCGGCCTGACCCGCGCCATTCTGGAGAGCGATGCCGGACCCGTCGTGCTGGTCGAGAAGGACCCGCGCTTTCTGCCCCTGCTGACCGAACTGGACACCGGCGACGGCCGCCTGACGATCATCGAGGCCGATGCGCTGAAGGTCGTCGAGGCCGATCTAGCGACCGGCCCGGCCCACGTCGTGTCCAACCTGCCCTACAATGTCGGGACGCCGCTGTTGATCAAATGGCTGACGGGTCCGTGGACGCCGCACGCCATGACCCTGATGTTCCAGAAGGAGGTGGCCGAGCGGATCGTGGCCGCCCCGGGCGACGACGCCTATGGGCGTCTGGCCGTCATCGCCCAGGCGGTGGCCGAGGCGCGGATCGTGATGCATCTGCCCGCCGCCGCCTTCACGCCGCCGCCCAGGGTGGCGTCGGCCGTCGTTCATTTGATTCCCCGTTCCGAGCGGCCCGACCGCGAGACTCTGAAGCGGCTGGAGACCGTCACCGCCGCCGCCTTCGGCCAGCGCCGCAAGATGCTGCGCTCCAGCCTGAAACAGCTGGGCGGCGGGGCCCTGTGCGAGGCCGCCGGCATCGATCCGGACGCCCGGGCCGAGACGATCGACATCGCGGGCTTCCTGCGGCTGGCGGAGGCGACCCCATGATCCACATCGAACCGTTCCGCGCCATCGGCATCAGCCGCCTGGCCCATGCCCTGAAGGCCGAGGGCCGCAGCGTGATCCATATGGAGTTCGGCCAGCCGTCGACCGGCGCCCCGCCCGCCGCGATCGCCGAGGCCCACCGCGTGCTGGACCTCGACGGCATGGGCTATTGGGAGAGCGCGCCGCTGAAGGCGCGGATCGTCCAGCTGTACCGCGACCGCTACGACGTCGCGGTCACGGCCGATCGTCTGCTGCTGACCTGCGGGGCCTCTCCCGCCCTTGTGCTGGCGCTGTCGTCCGCCTTCAAACCGGGCGACCGGATCGCCATGGCCCGCCCCGGCTACGTCGCCTATCGCAACACCGTCCGTGCACTGAATATCGAGGCGGTCGAGATCGCCTGCGGGCCGGCCGAGCATTACCAGCTGACGGCCGCCGCCCTGGACGCGCTGGACCCTCCGCCCGCCGGGGTCATCATCGCCAGCCCGGCCAATCCGACCGGGTCGGTGATTTCCGCCTCCGAACTCTCCGAAATCGCTGCCGTGTGTCGCAGAAAGCGGATCCGGATTCTCTCCGACGAAATCTACCACGGCCTGTCCTATGTCGGCCCCCAGCCGTCGATGCTGGAGTTTGCACCGGACGCCATGGTCATCAACAGCTTCAGCAAATACTGGAGCATGGCCGGCTGGCGACTGGGCTGGCTGCTGGTGCCCGCCGACCATGCGGAGCGGGCGCGCGCCGTCATCGGCAATCTGTTCCTGACCCCGCCATCCCTGAGCCAGCACGCGGGTCTGGTCGCCATGGACCAGCATGAGGTGCTGGAGGGCCATATCGAGGTCTATCGCGCCAACCGTACCCGGATGCTGGAGGCCCTGCCCGCGCTGGGCCTGAAGTCGATCGCCTCGCCGGACGGGGCCTTCTACATCTGGGCCGACATCGGCCATCTGACGCAGGACAGCGTGGCCTTCTGCGAGCGTCTGTTGCGCGACACCGGGGTGGCGACCGCGCCCGGCGTGGACTTCGATCCCGTCGATGGCCACCGCTTCATGCGGTTCAGCTTTGCGGTTTCGACGCCCGAGATCGAGGACGCCCTGGACCGGATGATCCCCTGGTTCGCGGCCGGAGCGGCAGACTGAGGCTCAATCCAGACCGGTGATCCGGCCGTCCGCGCCCAGCCCGATCCGCTCGGCCGAGGGCACGCGCGGCAGGCCCGGCATGGTATTGACCGCCCCGCACAGGGCGACGACGAAGCCCGCACCAGCCGAAAGCCGCACTGACTCGACCGGCAGGACGAAGCCCTGGGGCGCGCCCGACACCTTTTCGTCGGCGGTGAAGGAATAGGGCGTCTTGGCCATGCAGACCGGCAGGTGACCGTGGCCCTCGGCCTCGAACCGGGCGAGGTCTTTCTTCGCCGCGGCCGACAGGGCGATGTCCGCGGCGCGGTACAGGGACTGGGCCACCGCGCGGATCTTCTTCTCCAGCGGCAGGTCGTCGGCATAGGTCAGCTTCAGCGCGCGGCACGGATCGTCATTGGCGTCGGCCAGGGCCGCCACGGCATGGGCCAGGCCCTCCGCCCCCGCGCCGCCATCGGCCCAGTGGGTGCAGACATGGGCCTCGACCCCGTGCGCCGCACACAGGTCGATGATCGCGGCCTGTTCTTCGGCCGTGTCGCCATGGAAGGCATTGATCGCCACCACGACCGGCAGCCCGAAGCCGTGCAAGTTCTCGATATGGCGCGCCAGGTTGACGAAGCCGGCTTGTACCGCCGCGACGTCCCCGGTTCCGAGCGCGTCCTTTGCCACCCCGCCCTGAAGCTTCAGCGCCCGAACCGTCGCCACAATGACGGCGGCGCACGGGGCCAGGCCGCTGGACCGGCATTTGATATTGAGGAATTTCTCGGCCCCCAGGTCGGCACCGAACCCGGCCTCCGTCACCGCGAACTCGCCGAGTGCCAGCGCCGCGCGGGTCGCCGTCACCGAATTGCAGCCGTGGGCGATGTTGGCGAACGGGCCGCCATGGACCAGCGTCGGTGTACCGCCCAGCGACTGCACGAGATTGGGCAGGACAGCCTCGCCCAGCAGGGCCGCCATCGCACCGGCCGCGCCGATATCCCCGGCCGTCACAGCCCCGCCGTCCCGTGTGCGACCCACCACGATGCGGGCCAGCCGCGCGGCCAGATCGTCCGGCCCCTCGGCCAGGCACAGGACGGCCATGACCTCGCTGGCGACGGTGATGTCGAAGCCGCTCTCGCGCACCGCGCCATTGGTGCCGCCCAGACCGATCGCGACCTGCCGCAGGGCCCGGTCGTTCATGTCCACGGCCCGCCGCCAGGTGACCCGCCGCGCGTCCAGCCCCCGGTCGTCGCCCCAGTAGAGGGCGTTGTCGACCATGGCGGCCAGCAGGTTATGCGCCGCGCTGATCGCGTGGAAATCGCCGGTGAAATGCAGGTTGATCCGTTCCATCGGCGCGACCTGGGCATGGCCTCCGCCCGTCGCCCCGCCCTTTCGTCCGAACACCGGCCCCAGCGAGGGCTCGCGAAGGGCGATGACCGTCTTGCGTCCGATCCGGTTCAGCGCGTCGCCGAGACCGATGGTCGTGGTCGTCTTGCCTTCGCCCGCCGCTGTCGGATTGATGGCCGTGACCAGGATCAGCCGCCCCGCCGGACGATCCGCCAGCCGCGCCAGGGCTTCGCGCGACAGCTTGGCGATATAGCGGCCATAGGGCTCCAGCGCGTCGGGGCCGATCCCCACCCTGGCCGCGATCTGCTGGATCGGCTCCAGCGTCGCGGCCTGGGATATCTCGATATCGCCGGGCATGGTCAGACCACCTCCGAGAGCAGGGCCGTCCGGTAGGTCTCGACCCAGGTGTTGCGGAACCGCCGGCTGCGCTCGGCGTGATAGATATGGGCCAGTTCGGAATAGGACCGGTCGAAGTCGTCGTTGACGAAGACGTAGTCGAACTCCCCGCAGTGCTCGATCTCGCCCTTGGCGTTCTGGATCCGGCGCTCGATCACGTCGTCGGCGTCCTGCGACCGGGTCACCAGACGGCGGCGGAGTTCTTCCAGACTGGGCGGCAGGATGAAGACGCGGACCGCGTCGCCCGGGCATTTCTCCGCGATCTGTCGGGCCCCCTGCCAGTCGATGTCGAACAGGACGTCCCGGCCCTCCGACAGGGCCTTGTCCACGGGCGCGCGCGGGCTGCCGTAGCGGTTGCCGTGCACATCGGCCCATTCCAGGAAGACGTCCTCGTCGATACCGCGCTGGAATTCCTCGGGCGAGACGAAGTGATAGTCGCGGTCGGCCACCTCTCCCGGCCGGATGCCGCGCGTGGTCATGGAGATGGACAGCTCCAGCCCGCCATGGTCGGCCATCAGGCGGCGGCACAGGGAGGTCTTGCCCGCGCCCGACGGGCTGGCCACGATCAGCAGAACACCCCGGCGGGGCGTGCGGTCATTCGACATTCTGAACCTGTTCCCGAAGCTGCTCGATGACCGCCTTCAGGTCGAGGCCTATGGCGGTCAGCGCGGTCGTAGCGGATTTCGAGCACAGTGTGTTCGCCTCGCGCATGAACTCCTGAATCAGGAAGTCCAGCTTTCGGCCGGCCGGCGGCTGATCCAGCAGGGTGCGAGCCGAGGCGATGTGGGCGATCAGCCTGTCCAGTTCCTCACGGACGTCGGCCCGGGTGGCCAGGGCGGCGGCCTCCAGCACGATCCGCTCCTGCAGGCCTGGCGCGTCCGGGGCCAGTTCAGCCATGCGTCGGGCGAAACGCTCGCGCACGGCCCCGGTCTGGGCGGCCGCTTCGGTTTCGGCGCTGGTCACCAGAGCTTCGATCCGGCCGACGAAGTCCTCGATCACGGGGCGCAGCTGGGCCCCTTCGCGGTCGCGCGACACCTTGAGCGCATCAAGAGCCTGCTCCACGCTGGCGGCGATGGCGGCCTCGACGGCGGCCCGGGCCTCGGTGTCGTCGACCTGTTCGTCGCTCTCGATCACGCCTTTCAGGCCGAGCAATCCATCGGCCGACGGCGGCGTGGCCCCCTCCTCCGCCAGTTCATTGGCCAGAGCCAGATAGCGGGCCAGCACCGCCTCATTGACCTTCAAGGTCGGCGCGTCGCCGTCTGCGCGGCGTGCGTTGACGCCCAGGGTCACCTGACCCCGGCTGAGCCGAGCCTGCGCCGCCGCCCTGGCCAGCCGCTCCAGATTGTCGAACCCGTTCGGCCCGCGAAACCGGACCTCCAGATTGCGGCCGTTGACCGAGCGCGCCTCGACCGTCCAGGTCCAGCCGTCCAGAACGCCGTCGGCCCGGCCGAAACCGGTCATGCCGGAAAGCACGCTCACGGCCCGTTCGCTGGTGCGGGTGTCGTGGCGGGTGTGGTCGCTGGCGCCGGTGAAGCAGGCCGCAGCCCGGTCGTCGCACGTGGGGGAGTCAACGATCCGGGTGGCTGCATGGTGATGACCACATCTCCGGTGGGCGGGGGCGGGGTCGCGGGAGCCGTGCCGGGCGGCAAGGCGTCTGCCTGTGCTGGCTCCGCCCGGCCCGCCTCGATCAAGCGCCAGCGCGCGACATTGGCCAGATGCTGCTCATAGGTCGGGGCGAACACATGCCCCCCGGTCCCGTCCGCGACGAAGAACAGGTCCTGCGACCGGGGCGGGTTCAGCACCGCCGCCAGCGACTGCCGGCCCGGATTGGCGATCGGCGTCGGGGGCAGGCCGTCGATCAGATAGGTGTTGTAGCCGGTGTCGCGCTCCAGCTCCGAACGGCGGATGCCCCGACCCAGAGGCTGGCCCCTTGTAATGCCGTAGATGATGGTCGGATCGCTCTCCAGCCGCATGCCGATGCGCAGCCGGTTCGAGAACACCGCAGCGACCTGGGGACGCTCGCGCGCGAGACCGGTTTCCTTCTCGACGATGGAGGCCAGGATCACGGCCTCTTCCGGCGTCCGGACCACGGTGTTGGGTCCCCTCTGGACCCACAGCTCAGCAAGGTTTTCGGTCGCCGCGCGCTGCATGCGGGCGATGACCTCGGCGCGCGTTTCGCCCCGCGCGATCTCATAGGTCTCGGGCCACAGCGAGCCCTCCTCGGGCACCTCGGCGATGGTACCGGTCAGGACCGCTTCCTTGTTGAGGATGTCCACCGCCTGCGCCGACGACCACCCCTCGGGAATGGTCACGAAATGGCGCACGACGCGGCCGTCGGTCAGCAGGGCCAGCACGCCCTTGAGCGAGGTTCTGGTCGGCACCTCGTACTCACCGGCGCGCAGTCGCCGGTCGGCCCCGGTCAGGGTCGCCGCGGCCTTGAACATGTCCACCGACCGGATCACCCCCGCATTCTTCAGACGGGCGGCGATCGCCGAGACGCCCGATCCGGACGGCAGGGTGACGATGGTCGCATCGCCCGCCCGCGCCGAGGGTCCGGGCGCGTAATAGACGCTCCAGGCCCAGGCCAGGCCGGCGATCAGAAACAGGCTGATGGTCGCCGAGGCGGCCAGCGCGGCCACCACCAGTCCCGACCGCTTTGGCCCTGGGGCCGCCCCCCGGTCGTTCGTCATGTCAGGCGACCTTGCGGAAAATGATCGAGGCGTTGGTGCCGCCGAAGCCGAAGCTGTTGGACATCACCACGTCGATCTCCATGGGCTTGCCCCTGTGTGGCACCAGATCGATGGCGGTTTCGTGTTCCGGGTCGTCCAGATTGATCGTCGGCGGCGCGATCTGGTCGCGGATCGCCAGGACGCTGAACACCGCCTCGATGGCCCCGGCCGCCCCCAGCAGGTGGCCGGTCATCGACTTGGTCGAGGACATGGCCAGGTTCTTCGCATGGTCACCGACCAGCCGCTCGACGGCCCTCAGCTCGATCCAGTCGGCCATGGTCGAGGTGCCGTGGGCGTTGACGTAGTCGATGTCCTCGACCGCGATCCCGGCCCGCTTCACCGCCGCCTTCATGGCGCGATAGGCCCCGTCGCCGTCCTCGGACGGGGCCGTGATGTGGAAGGCGTCGCCGCTCATGCCGTAGCCGATGACCTCGGCATAGATCTTTGCCCCGCGCGCCCTGGCGTGCTCGTATTCCTCCAGCACCAGAACGCCGGCCCCCTCGCCCATGATGAATCCGGCGTGACCCCGGTCATAGGGCCGCGAGGCCGCCTCGGGCGTGTCATTGTAGGCGGTGCACAGCGCCTTGCAGGCCAGGAATCCGGCGATGCCCAGCGGCACGATGGAGCTTTCGGCTCCGCCCGCCACCATCACATCGGCGTCGTCGAAGGCGATCATCCGGGCGGCGTCGCCAATGGCGTGAACGCCAGAGGCACAGGCCGTGACCACCGCGTGATTCGGGCCTTTCAGCTGATGCCGGATCGAGATCTGACCGCTGGCCAGGTTGATCAGGGCGGACGGGATGAAGAAGGGGCTGATCCGGCGGGGTCCCGAGTCGGCCAGGATCCGGGCGCTGTCGGCGATGGGGCCGAGGCCGCCGATTCCCGCGCCCATCATGACCCCGGTCCGTTCCTTGTCCTCGTCGGTCTCGGGGTGCCAGTTCGCGTCGTTCAGCGCCTCGTCGGCCGCAGCGATGCCGAACAGGATGAAGTCATCGACGCGCTTCCTCTCCTTGGGCGACATGATCGCGTCGGGATCGAAGCTGCCGGGCACGTCGGGCCCGCCGCCGCCCCGCCCGTCCACGCTGGGGACCTCGCCCGCGATGGTGCAGCCGTAGCCTTCCGTATCGAAGGCGGTGATCGGACGGATGCCCGAGCGCCCCTCGACGAGGCCCTTCCAGCTGTGCTCGACGCCGGTGCCCAGGGGGGTGACGAGGCCGAGACCGGTGACGACGACGCGACGCATGCTTTCGCGCTCCAGCAGAATCCTGATTCAGAAACAGTAATGGCCGCCGGGCCTCTCCGCTAGGAGGGCCGGGCGGCCATCAACTGCCGTTGGACCGAATGCGCTTAGGCGGCGGTCTTTTCGTCGATGAACTTCACCGCGTCGCCGACGGTCTGGATGTGCTCGGCGGCGTCGTCGGGGATCTCGATGTCGAACTCTTCCTCGAAGGCCATGACCAGTTCGACGTTGTCGAGCGAGTCAGCGCCCAGGTCGTCGATGAAGCTGGCCTTTTCGGTGACCTTGTCCGGATCGGCGTCCAGGTGGTCGATGACGATCTTGCGGACGCGTTCCAGGGTATCGGACATAGGTGTCTCTGCCTTCTAGAAGCCGCCCGGGGCGGCGTTGTAATCTTGGTCTGCCGTGTCACGGCGGCCCCGATTGCGCAAGAGGGAACACCTCGCTGACCCAACCGGATACCGACGCTTTAGCACACCGCTCGCGGGGGGAAATAGGGCGTAACGCATCTTGAGGGGCGACCGCGCGGTCGCGCGACTTGAGGCAGGCCAGGCGGGCTATCGCGCGGTCGCGCTGCTTGAGCCGGGTGTTATCGGCGGGGACGGTTGACCCACCACACCAGACCCCCGCCGACGATCGCCATTGGAGCCCCGTAGATCGCCCAGATGATCTGGCCGGTCATGAAGCTGCCCGGCAGGATGTTGAACCCCTGAAGCACCCAGATGATGCCGATCAGCAGCAGCGGGCCCGCGAGAATGGTGGCGAGGTAGCGGAGGACGATCATCGGGGTGTTCCTTCGGCGATCAGATCATTGCCATGCCGCCATTCACATGCAGCGTCTGGCCCGTGACGTAAGCCGCTTCGTCGGACGAAAGATAGACGGCCGCCGCCGCGATCTCGTCGCCGGTGCCCAGCCGACCGGCCGGAATGTTCCTCAGGATGCCCTCGCGCTGCTGGTCGTTGAGCACATCGGTCATGGGCGAGGTGATAAAGCCCGGGGCGATGCAGTTCACGGTGATGCCGCGCGACCCGACCTCCTGGGCCAGGGACTTGGAAAAGCCGATCATGCCGGCCTTGGAGGCGGCATAGTTGGTCTGGCCGGCATTGCCGGTGACGCCGACCACCGAGGTGATGCCGATGATCCGGCCCGAACGCCGCTTCATCATCCCCTTCATGGCCGCGCGCGACAGACGGAAATAGCTCTCCAGATTGACGGTCAGGACGGACTGGAAGTCCTCATCCTTCATCCGCATGAGGAGGCCGTCCTTCGTGATCCCGGCGTTGGCCACCAGAATATCCAGCCCGGCCCCCGCGACTTCCTCGGCCACGCCGACCAGGGCGTCGACCGAGGCCGGATCGGACAGATTGGCGGTGGCAAAATGGGCGCGCTCGCCGAGTTCCACCTTCATGTCGGCCAGCACGGCCTCGCGGGTGCCGGACATGACGACGGTCGCGCCCTGGGCATGCAGGGCGCGGGCGACGGCCCCGCCGATGCCGCCCGTGGCCCCGGTGACGAGGGCGGTCTTTCCGGTCAGGTTGAACATGGTCTGTCTCCGTAGTGACGAGTGTTTAGTGGCGAGTGGCGAGAAAGGCGGCGAGTGAACTCGTCACTCGTCACCCGCCACTCGTCACTGCCTGGGCGAACGCCTCGATGTCCTCGGGGCTATTCAGCGCCAGGCTCTCCGCGTCCGGCGCGATCCGTTTGGCCATGCCCGTCAACACCTTGCCCGAGCCGATTTCGACAAAGCGAGTCACGCCGCCGTCCGTCGCCATCCATTCCATGCTCTCACGCCAGCGCACGCGGCCGGTGACCTGTTCGATCAGCAGGCGGCGGATCGTGTCGGCATCGGTCTCCGGCCGGGCCGTGACATTGGCGACGACGGGCACGGACGGCGCGATCAGGTTTGCGGACGCCAGGGCTGCGGCCATCTCGTCGGCGGCGGGCTGCATCAGCGGGCAGTGGAAGGGGGCCGAGACGTTCAGCGGAATCGCCCGCGCCCCCAGTTCTTTGGCCTTCTCGATGGCGCGATCCACGGCGGCCTTGTCGCCCGAGATGACGACGTTGCCGTTGTTGTTGTCGTTGGCGACGACGCAGGTGCCGATTTCGGCCCCGGCCGCCGCGGCTTCCTCGGCGAGGGCCAGATCCGTCTTCGGTCCGATCAGCGAGGCCATCGCCCCCTGCCCGACCGGCACGGCGCGCTGCATGGCCTGACCGCGCAGCTTCAGCAGGCGCGCGGTGTCGGCGATCGACAGGGCTCCGGCCGCCGCCAGGGCCGAATACTCGCCCAGCGAATGGCCGGCGACGAAGGCCGCGCGAGCCACGGACACGCCGAACTCCTTCTCCAGCACCCGCATGACCGCCAGCGACACCGCCATCAGGGCCGGCTGGGCATTTTCGGTCAGGGTCAGCTGATCCTCGGGCCCGTTCCGCATCAGTCCCGACAGATCCTGACCCAGCGCCTGATCGACCTCGGCGAAAACCTCACGGGCCGAGGCGAAGGCGTCGGCCAGCGCCGCGCCCATGCCCAAGACCTGACTGCCTTGTCCGGGGAACAGGAGGGCGAGGGTCATAAGGAGGGTCCGTAGTGGTTGTGGGAAGCGCGGAGGGGTAAGCCGGTTGCCGCCTCCGGGCAACCCGGCCGACTTGACGAAAGGCGGTCGAGAGACGACGTTTCGGGCATGGCCCAGGTCGCGATCCAGCTGTCCGACGAAGACCTCGAACGCCTCAAGGCGCGCGCTGAGGCCAATGAGATCACGCCGGAACAAGCGGCGGCGGATTTCGTCCGGGATTCGCTCCACGCCCGCGATCCGTGGCTCGGCTTCGCCACTGAGGGTGAGTATCTCGCCTGGATCCAGGAAGGCATTGATTCAGCCGACAACGAACCGTTGCTCGATGCAGATATCGTCTTCGCCGAAATGCGGGCGCGCTTGACCGACCTCCTGGCCAAACAATCCCGGTGAACATTGAGTTCGCCCAGCGTGCCCTTCAGGACATGCGGGCGCAGACAGACTTCATTGCGGGCGACAAGCCCGGCGCGGCGCTCATGGTCGCGAGCCGGATTGAAGCCAGTATTCGAAATCTCGCAGAGTTTCCGAACCTGGGCCGCGCCGGCAGTCGGGCGGGCACACACGAGCTTCCGGTGCCGAAGACGCCCTTCATCGTTGTGTACCGGATCGCCAAAAGCAAAGTGGTCATCCTTCGCATCCGTCACGCGGCCCAGAACTGGCGCTGACCCTTTCAGTCCTTGCCCCCTGCCCCCTTTTCCCCTATACGCGCCCGCTTTCCAGGGCTTCGGTCCTGATGCGGAACACCAAAGGGTTCGGGAAGTCATCCCGGCCGCCGCTTCAGGATCCATCGTGGTTCGGACTTCACCCGGTCCGGTCGCGCCGACGCCCTACAAGGGAGACGACACTATGGCTCTTTACGAGCACACGGTCATGTCGCGCCAGGATATCAGCGCGCAGCAGGCCGAAGCCCTCAACGACACCATCAAGGACCTGATCGTGGCCGGCGGCGGAACGGTCGCCAAGATCGAATACTGGGGCCTGCGCAACCTGACCTATCGGGTCAAGAAGAACCGCAAGGCGCACTATTCCCTGCTGGCCATCGACTGCCCCCCGCCCGCCATGGCCGAAGTCGAGCGTCAGCTCGGCATCAACGAGGACGTGCTGCGCTGGCTGACCGTCCGCGTCGAGGAACTCGACCTGGAACTGTCGCCGCTGCTGGCCCGCCGCGAGCGCGAGCGTGAACGCGATCGCGAACGCACGCCGCGTGAAGACGCCGACATGGCCGCGTAAGGAGGATTTGAACCCATGACCGATACCACCTCCTCGTCCAGCGTCCCCGGCATGCCCGTCGGCGCTGGCTCCGGCCGCCGTCCGTTCAATCGTCGCCGCAAGGTCTGCCCGTTCACGGGCGAGGGCGCGCCGAAGATCGACTACAAGGACGTCAAGCTGCTGCAGCGTTACATTTCCGAACGCGGCAAGATCGTGCCCTCGCGCATCACCGCCGTGTCCCAGATCAAGCAACGCGAACTGGCCAAGGCCATCAAGCGCGCCCGCTATCTGGCCCTCCTGCCCTATGTGGTGAAATAAGATGAAGGTCGTTCTGCTCGAACGCGTCGAGAACCTCGGCGCCATCGGCGACGTCGTCACCGTCAAGGATGGCTTCGCTCGCAACTTCCTGCTGCCGCGGGACAAGGCACTTCGCGCCACCTCCAAAAACCTGGAGAAGTTCGAACTCGACCGCGTCGCCATCGAGGCCCGCAACGAGAAGAACAAGGGCGAGGCCCAGAAGATCGCCGACAAGATCGACGGTCAGTCCTACGTCCTGATCCGCCAGGCGGGTGAGACCGGCCAGCTTTACGGCTCGGTCTCCGGCCGCGACGTCGCCGAGGCCGTCCAGGCCGAAGGCGGCAAGGTCGAACGCTCGCAGGTCGTCCTGAACACGGCGATCAAGACCCTGGGTGTCCACGACGTGCTGGTTCGCCTGCACGCCGAGGTCACCGCCACGGTCAAGATCAACATCGCCCGTTCGGCCGACGAAGCCGAGCGTCAGGCCAAGGGCGAGGACGTCATCAAGTCGGCCTATGACGAAGACCGCAATGCCGCCGCCGAACAGGCCCGCGACATGGTCGAGGGCGGTGCCGGCCAGCAGGACGGTCTCGGCTCCGAAGCCTGATCGCCGACCCTATTTCCGCTCATCGGGCGGGATAGAAAACCTGAAGGGCGCGCCGCAAAGGCGCGCCCTTCTTCGTTTCTGCACTGCGTCCGTTCCATGTCAAAAATGCAACGGCGCGCCGACGAAGACACTTCCCGTCCTTGACCTGAGCTCAAGGCGGACCCAGCTTGCAGGGGAACGGACCCCGAGCCCCGTCGGCGCAAAAATCTTGCGTCCAGCGGTGAGCTGCCGGCCCGTCCGCACCAGCCGGTGCTGAACAGTTTCGCTTAGCTACGCGGCGGTCACGCCGTTCCACTCCTCGGTCGTCAGGTCCAGAACATGCTCAGAATAACCAGCCGCTCCCTCCTGCTCGGGTTCGCATCCGCCGCGACCCTGCTCGCCTGCCCGCTCGTCGCTTCGGCGCAGTCGGCACCGCCGCAGGATGACGCCAGCCAGGTCGACGAAATCGTCGTCACCGGCACCCGCACGGCCGGCCGCAGCCGCCTTGACACGATCGCGCCGGTCGATGTGATCAGCGGCGAGACCCTGACCCGACAGGGAACCGGCGTGGAACTGGCCACGGCCCTCGCCGCCAGCGCGCCGTCCATCAACTTTCCGCGCCCGGCGATCTCGGACGGGTCCGACCACGTTCGTCCGGCGACCCTGCGCGGCCTCGCCCCTGACCAGACCCTGGTCCTGATCAATGGCCAGCGTGGCCACATCAGCGCCCTGGTCAACGTCAACGGCAGCCTGGGGCGCGGGGCTGCGGCCTTCGACCTGAACACCATTCCTTCCGTGACACTCGGCTCGGTCGAGGTGCTGCGCGACGGGGCCTCGGCCCAGTATGGCTCTGACGCCATCGCCGGCGTCGTCAACCTGCGCCTGCGCCAAGCGAACAGCGGCGGAAACGTCACCGTGAACTACGGCCGCTACGAAACCGAGTTCGACACCGCGCGTGGCAGCCGCGACGCCAGCGATGGCGAACAGGTCTCTGTCGCCGGCTGGATCGGCCTTCCGTTCTACGACGACGGCTTCCTGACCATATCGGGCGAGTTGCAGCGCCGCGATCCGACCAACCGGTCCGATTACGCCACGCCCGCCGCCACGCCGACCGGCTCGACCACGACCGTCCTGGGCCGCTTCGGCGATCCCGAGGTCGAGTCGCGGGCTATTTGGTTCAACCTTGGCAATCCGCTGGACGCCGGTTGGGAAGTCTATGCCTTCGGCGGCTTCGTTGACAAGGACAGCTCTTCGGCGGCAACCGCGCGAGCGTTCAACAACTCCGGTAACGTCCTGTCGGTCTATCCTAATGGATTCCTGCCGCTGATCGAAACCCACATTAACGACTATAATCTATACGGCGGGTTTCGTGGTCCGGCGTGGGGCACGAACTGGGACATCTCTGCCAGCTGGGGCCGCAATGCTCTGGATTACCGGGTAGAGAACTCCATCAATGCCTCTTTTGGAGCGGCATCGCTGCGCAGCTTCCGAGCAGGTGGCTTGGTCTATGAGCAGTTCACCCTTGCTGTAGACGGTGTGCGGCCTCTGGATCTCGGTCTCGCAGAGCCGGTCAACCTCGCGTTCGGGGTCGAGTATCGCTCTGAGGACTTCCAGCAGACCGCAGGCCAACAGCAGTCCTACACTCGAAACCCCAGCAGTTCGCTTGCTGGCGTATCGCAAGGTTTTCCCGGTTTCAGCCCGGCTAACGCTACCCAGCGTGATCGCAGCAACATCGGCGCTTATGTCGACATCGAAGGTAATCTGACAGAGCAGCTTTCGTTCGGAGTCGCCGCTCGGTTCGAGAACTACTCCGACTTCGGTGAAACCCTGACCGGAAAGGTGTCGGGCCGCTACGATTTTTCGCCTAGCTTTGCCTTGCGCGGCGCGGTGTCGACAGGCTTCCGCGCCCCTGCGCTGCAGCAGCAGTACTTCAGCTACATCGCCACCAACCTGGTCACGACCGTGGTCGGGGGCGCGCCTGTCACCAACCTGATCCAGTCGGGTACCTTCCGGGTCGACGACCCCATATCGATCGCTCTGGGTGCCCGTGACCTCGAGCCGGAAGAGTCGGTTAACTACTCGCTCGGCGCGGTGTTCCGCAGCGGGCCGTTCGAGCTGACCGTGGACGCCTATCAGATCGAGGTCGAGGACCGGATTATCCTGTCCGAAAACCTCGGGCCCACCCGTCCGAGTCAGTCCGCAGCGACCATTGCAGCCGTCCTCGGCATCATCCAGCCCTTGGGCGTGACCTCGGCGCGCTTCTTCACCAACGGTCTTGAGACCACGACGCAAGGCATCGACATCGTCGGCCGCTACCGTCTGGCGACTGACACCGCGGGCCGCTTCGACTTCACCCTGGCCGGCAACTTCAACGAAACAACCGTCGACACAGTCCCGGGTATCCCGCTGGTCTCCATCCCCGTCTCGCCGAACTTCCTGTTCGACCGGTCCAACATCCTCGCCTTCGAGGAAGGAACGCCGTCGTCCAAGATCGTTGGCTCCGTGGACTGGTCTCTCGGCGGCTGGTCGGCGACGGCGCGGGCGACCTATTACGACAGCGTTCTGATCGCCAACAACGTCTCGACCCTCGATTATGAAACCGGCGACGACACCCTGGTCGATGTGGAAGGCCGCTATGAGTTCCCGATCGGCGTGACGGCCGCGTTTGGCGTGAACAACCTGTTCGACGAGTATCCGAACTTCACGCCGGCGAACCTGAACCCGCCCACGGGTTCTGTCGGCTTCCCGCAGTTCTCGCCTTACGGTTTCAACGGGCGATTTGTATACGGCCGCCTGAGCTACAGCTTCTGAGCGGACGGAGATTAGAGTGACGACGGCGCGGAGAGCGATCTCCGCGCCGTTTTCATGTTCGCGCCTTGGTTTCGCCGCCGTGCGACGCTGCAAAGCCTGGTCGGACTTCGAGGGACCCAATGAGAACCATCATCATCGTCATCGCGACCGTGTCTATTCTCGCTATTACACACCCTGCCGCCGCCCAGACGCGGACCCTGGAGACGTTCGTGACTGAGGCAAACAGGGTGCCGTTGAATCCGACATCGGCCTTGCGCTCGGACGCGCGTCGTCTGATGCGGGAAGCGAATACAGCCTTTACCAACGTCGGCGACGAAGTGCGCACTGCGCGGGCGGCCGGACGGCCACCGCCCGCCTGCCCGGCTGAGCGCGTTTCGGTCAATGCGCGCCAGTTGCTGAGCTTTCTGAACGCCATCCCGGCCGAGCGTCGGCGTCGCATGTCGCCGACGGACGGCATCCGCGTCTGGATGGCGGATCGCTATCCCTGTCCGGCCGGCTGAGCCGCGCCCCGAACTGATCCGTATAGGGATTTTCCAGCGGTCCACAGACGGGCCGAATCGATCCCCGGCCAAGGCCACGTCCAAGGCTGTCGCAGGCGTGTCTGAGGGGTAAGCGTTAACCCGATGAACGCCTTTACCCCCTTCGCCGAGTCCGTCGCCATCCCGTCCCTGCCGCACAACCTGGAGGCCGAGCAGGCGCTTCTGGGGGCGCTGATGTTCGACAACGCCATCTTCGAGAGGCTGTCGGACCGTCTGCGCGGATCGCATTTCCACGAGCCCTTCCATCAGCGGCTCTACGACGCCATCGAGGACCACATCCGCCAGGGCATGCTGGCCGAGCCGACCATACTGATGGAGCGGTTCAAGCAGGACCCGGCCTTCGCCGAGTTCGGCGGCCTGCGCTATCTCGCCGACCTGATGGACCGCGCCCCGCCGGGGGCGAACGCGCCCGACTATGCCCGCGTGGTCTACGACCTGGCCCTGCGTCGCGATCTGATCCGCATCGGCGGCGAGATCATCAAGGAGGCCCCGGACCCGGACACGCCCGCGATCGAGCAGATCGAACAGGCCGAGCTGACCCTGTATTCTCTGGCCGAGACGGGTGCGCCCTCTTCCGGCTTCGTCAGTTTCTCGACGGCGCTGGCCGGTGCTGTGCAGATGGCGGGCGAGGCCTATCAGCGCGACGGAAAGCTGGCCGGTCTGGCCACCCATCTGGACGATCTGGACCAGAAGCTGGGCGGCCTCTATCCGTCCGACCTCCTGATCCTTGCGGGCCGCCCGTCGATGGGCAAGACGGCGCTGGCGACGAACATCGCCTTCAACGTGGCGCGCAACTATCGCTGGGAGCCGACGCCGGATGGCCGCAAGACGGTCTCGGGCGGCGTGGTGGCCTTCTTCTCGCTGGAAATGAGCGCCGAACAGCTGGCCATGCGGATCCTGGCCGATGCGTCCGGCGTCTCTTCGGACCGTCTCCGCAAGGGCGAGATCGACGCCTCGGACTTCGGCAAGGTGCGCGACGCGGCGATCGAGATCGGCGAGAGCCCGCTCTACATCGACGCCACCGGCGGCCTGGCCATCTCCAAGCTGGCGGCGCGCGCCCGTCGCCTGAAGCGGATGGAACAGGGCCTCGACCTCATCATCGTCGACTATCTGCAGCTCATCACCGTGGGCGAAGGCAACGGCCAGAAGAACCGGGTACAGGAGGTTTCGGAGATCACCGGCGGCCTCAAGGCCCTGGCCAAGGAGCTGAACGTGCCAATCCTGGCCCTGTCGCAGCTGTCGCGTCAGGTCGAGAACCGCGAGGACAAGCGCCCCCAGCTGTCCGACCTGCGCGAATCCGGCTCGATCGAGCAGGACGCCGACGCGGTGATGTTCGTCTACCGCGAAAGTTACTACAAGGAGCGCCTGCAGCCCAAGGAAGGCACGCAGGAACACATGGATTGGCAGATCGAAATGGACGAGCTGAAGGGCGTCGCCGAGGTCGTCATCGGCAAGCAGCGCCACGGCCCCATCGGCATCATCAAGCTGAGCTTTGACGCGGACACGACCCGGTTCGGCAATCTGGCCCGCAGCGGTCAATATGGGAACTTCAGGGATATCCCGGAATAGATCTCCAAGGCCTCTTGCCGATCGGCGAACTGCGGCGCATCCTGCCTGCTTTAGCAGGGGGAGGCTCCAGTGATCCTTTTTCTAGTCGCAGCGACGCTCCTGACCTCGGAACAGGCGCGACAGGCTCCGGTACCGCCGCCAACGGGCGCTGAACGCGGCGAGCCGCTGGTCTGCCCGCCCGCCGGCTGCCCACAGCCCGTGCCGGTCCCCTATCCTTCGACCGGGCGCGCGATCGTTCCCGGCACAACCGGACCGACCAATCCGCCGCCACCGCCAGCCTCGACTGATCATCATATCAGCCATGGGGACGAACCGGGCGTTCTCAATCCCCGTCCGCACAAGCCAGTCGGCAACCTGCCTCCCCGGCCATCGCGTCGTTGACACCGGCGCGGTCAGGCGGGCCTTCCGCGCGATACAGTCTAGCGATCAGGTGATTCTCTGCCCTTGCGGCCGCGCACGCACCTAATCGTCGCGGTGAACCCGCTCGCGACGCTCGTGGCGCTCCTGGGCTTCGACCGACAGGGTCGCGGTGGGACGGGCTTCCAGACGTCCAAGGCTGATGGGTTCACCGGTGTCTTCGCAGTAGCCGTAGGACCCGTCCTCGATCCGGCGGAGCGCATCCTCGATCTTGGAGATCAGTTTGCGCTGGCGGTCGCGCGTCCGCAGTTCCAGAGCGCGGTCGGAAGCCGAGGAAGCGCGGTCCAGCAGATCGGGATGGTTCTCGGTCTCGGCCTTCAGATTGACGACCGTACCTTTGGATTCACGCAGGATATCGTCCCGCCATGCCATCAGCTTATGCTTGAAATAGCCGAGTTGCCGTTCGTTCATGAACGGCTCGTCGTCCGAAGGCCGGTAACCGGCTGGTTCGTCCGACGGAACAGAGGCCAATGCGGTCATCGCACTCACACTCGAAACAGCGCCCCCCATGGCGCAAGACGGCCTATAGGCAGGGTTCGTGACTCGCGGCAACCATCATCGCGCGTCCGTGATCGCGGCCATGCCCGCTTGTCACCGACCGCGTGACATTTCTTCATCACCCGGCCCGATCACCGGGGGATTTGACCGGTATTTCCGGGGTTTATGTTGCAGTGCGGCGAACTTCGGCCTTGGCCAGTTCGACGGCGGCGCGCAGGTCGATCTGCTGCAGCACGCCCATCAGGGTTTCATCCGGATCATCGGGCCGCTCCTCGCGCAGACCCCGCGCCATGCGTTCCAGCGCGCTCTCACCCGCCTCGCCCGACAGCAGGGCCAGCTTCAGCTCGTCCAGACGGTCCAGCAGTCCTGCACCGCGCCGGACGGCGCGGCGTCGCCGCTCGGTCGCGGTCTCCACACCCTGCAAGGCCATCAGGGCAGAGACATCGCTGACGCCTGACGCCGACGACACCGCCTGCGATGACGCCGTCGCAGGGGTCGCCGCGCCCTGGGGCACGGAAAAGCCGCCGCTCGCGCGCACAGGCCGCTGACTGGCGGCGGGACCGGTACCCGAGGGGCCAGTGACCTTCATGACAGGGTGCTCCGTGGCATGGCTCACCATCGCCAGACGTCCGTCACCGATTGGTTAACGAGGCGGCAGGATTTGCCGGGACAACGCGGGGCCAATGAACAATAGCATTGATTCTTTATGATTTTCTTCCGGCACGACTTTCGCAGCCAACAAAATGAATACGCCCGCCGAAAGACCGCCCGATGCAGAAGTTGCTGACCGCCCTCCTCGCTCCGCTCGCCCTGGCATTCGCCATGGCCGGACCGGCGTCGGCGCAGTCGCGAATCAAGGATATCGCCTCGATCGAGGGCGTGCGCAGCAACCAGCTGGTCGGATACGGCCTGGTGGTCGGTCTGGCCGGCACGGGCGACAGCCTTCGCAACTGCCCCTTCACCCGCCAGTCGCTGGAAGGCATGACCGAGCGGCTGGGCGTCAACATCCGGGGATCGAACGCCAACTCCAAGAACCTGGCCGCCATCATGGTGACCGCCGACCTGCCGCCCTTCGCCACGCCGGGCGCGCGGGTCGATGTGTCGGTCTCCAGCCTGTGCGATGCCAAGAGCCTGCTGGGGGGCACTCTTCTGGTCACCAGCCTCCAGGGTGCGGACGGCAATGTCTATGCGGTGGCCCAGGGCTCGGTCCAGACCGGCTCCGTGTCCGGTTCGGGCTCCTCCGGCTCGTCGGTGACGCGCGGCGTGCCGACCGCCGGCCGCATCGCTTCGGGCGCGACAGTCGAGCGCGAGACGGGCTTCAACCTGGACAGCCTTCAGGAAGTCCGCCTGACCCTTCGCAACCCCGACTTCACCACAGCCCAGCGCATCGCCGCCGCCATCAATGCGACCTATCCCTCCACGGCCCTGGCCGAAAACGGTTCGGTCGTCACCCTGCGGGCCCCCGCGCAACTGGGCATGGCGGCCTTCATCAGCCGGGTCGAGAACATGCCGGTGGCCGTCGATACCCCCGCCCGGGTCATTATCGACGAGGTCAACGGCGTCATCGTCATGGGCGAGAATGTCCGCATCTCCACCGTCGCGATCGCACAAGGGAACCTGACCATCTCGGTTCAGGAAAGCCCGCAGGTCAGCCAGCCCGCCCCCTTCAGCCAGGGCCAGACGGCGGTCGTCCCGCAATCCGACGTCACGGTCGAGGAGGAACTGGGCCGCGAGATCCGGCTGGTGAACGGGGCGACGTCCCTGTCCACCCTGGTCAGCGGCCTGAATGCCCTGGGGGTCTCGCCGCGCGACATGATTTCCATTCTCCAGGCCATCAAGGCGGCGGGCGCGCTGCAGGCCGAGATCGAGGTGCTGTGATGAGCGACCTGTCCGTTTCTGCCGACCTGCTGGCACCCGCCCCCACAGCGCCCGGCGCGGCCTCCGCCCGCATGCGCGAAACCGCAGAGAGTTTCGAGGCGTCCTTCCTGGCCCAGATGCTGAAACCCATGTTCGAGGGCCTGTCGACCGACGGTCCTTTCGGGGGGGGCGAGGCCGAGGGCACCTGGCGCAGCTTCATGATCGACGCCATGTCCAGGCAGGCGGTCAAGGCCGGCGGGATCGGCCTGGCCGACACGGTTGTCGCCGAGATGGTCCGCATGCAGGCCCAGCAGACCCAGGCTCCGGCGGGAGCCGCAGAGTGACCTACGATCCCGTCACCGCCACCGCCCATCTGCGCCGCCTGACCGATCTGACCGACCGGTTGACGGCCAGGCTGGAGGCCGAAACCGATGCCTTCGCCTCGCGCCGCCCCCAGGACGTGACCGCAAGCCTGGCCGAGACCCAGGAACTGGCCAACCTGTATCGCCGGGAGTCAGCCCAGTTGAAATCGAACCCCGGCCTGCTGTCCGCCGCCCCCGCCAGCGAACGCATGGGCCTGATCAAGGCGACCGAGACGTTCGAGGCCGTCCTGGCCATTCATGCCCGGACCGTCGAGGCCGCGCGTACCATCTCCGAAGGCCTTGTCCGCGCCATCGCCCAGGAAGTCGCTGGCGCGCGCGCCATGGGCACCGGCTATGGTGCGTCCGGCCGAGCAGCCGCCGGTGACGGGCGCGCCGTGACGCTGAACCGCACGGCCTGACAGAACGAGAAAGTGTTCAACCCGCGTTAACGACGAGTTTGAGGCTAAGCTTAAGGGCTATATGAGAGGCTGAACTCATGCCCGTCAGCATGCGCTTTTTGGGATTTGCCTTCGCCGCCTCCGACCTGCTGGTCGAGATGGCTCCCGGAGGTATGATCGTATTTGCCATGGGCTCCGGTCCATCAAGGGAAATTCCGGCCGAGACACTGGTCGGTTTGTCCATCTTTGACGGTGTCGGCAAGGACAGCGCAAAGGCGATCGAGGCGGTGCTCGCCAAACTCAGGCCCGGCACCCGATCGCCGGCTGTCGAACTGCTGTTTGCCGCCGGTGACAGCCACGTTCGCCGTGCCAGCGCCCGCCTGTTCCTCATGCCCGACCTGGCCCCCAACATCTCGGCATCCGTCACCTGGGATGGACCGGCCTATCTGCCGCAGGATGCCCAGTCGCGTCCGGCGCTTACACCGGCCGCATTCCTGGACAGGGCCCGCGATATCCTGACCGCGTCGGACGTGTCCCGCGACCTGGCCATCTCCTTTGTCGACGTTCAGGGCCTGCAGGCCGCCGGAGCGCTCGGCGAGGCGGGTGAACGCCTGAATACCCGCGTCCAGGGCGCGCTCCAGGCCGCATCCGTCGATGGCAACAGCGCAGGCCAGCTGGGTCCCGAGCAGTTCGCCGTGGTGCGTGACCGCTCGATTGACATCGACCTCGCGGACGAGGTTCGCGAAATCGGCCGTAGCGAGGGTCAAAATCTGGATGTCCGATCGATCGATGTCGGCATCGATGCCAGCGGCGATTCCCTGAACGCGCTTCGAGCCCTGCGCTTCGCGGTCGAAGGCTGCCTGAAGGACGGCGGGCTGGACCGGCCGGAACTGACCTTTTCCGCCGCCCTGGAGCGCACGCTCAAGAGCGCGAACGCCTTCAGGACCATGGTGCGTGATGGCGGCTTCGAGCTGCATTACCAGCCAATCGTCGATCTCAAGACGGGAGCCGTTCACCATTTCGAGGCCCTGGCACGGTTCAGGGGCACCGATGCCACGGCCGACACCATCCATATGGCCGAGGAACTGGCCCTGATCGACAGCTTCGACGTCGTGGTCGCTGAAAAGGCGCTGAGCCGCCTGCGTAACCCCGGTGCCGGCCTGCTGAAAATCGCCGTCAACGTCTCGGGAGCCTCGCTCGCGGATGACCGCTATGTGCAGTCCATCCTGCGCATGACGGCGGTCCGCTCCGAGGAGCGTCGTCGCCTGATCGTCGAGGTGACCGAGTCAACCGCCATGGCCGATGTCGAAGCCGCGAACCGCCGCCTTGGCGCGCTCCGCGCCGCCGGGATCAAGGTCTGCCTCGACGATTTCGGCTCGGGGTCCGCCTCATACGACTACCTGCGCCGCCTGTCGGTCGACACGGTCAAGATCGACGGCAAGTTCATCGAAGGCGTGGAAACCGATCCGCGTGCGCAGACGATGCTCGGACATCTCGTCGAGCTCTGCGGCTCGCTCAAGGTCAAAACCATTGCCGAGATGGTCGAGACGCAAGCTGCCGCTGACATCCTGCGCGATCTCAGGGTTGACTACGGCCAGGGCTGGCTGTTCGGAAAGGCCGAGATCGAACCCCGCACCCGCCTTCAATCCGTCGAACCGGCGCGGCAAATAGGAGCCGTCTGGGGCTGACGGCTGCCGCAGTCCCTGCAGGACTAAACGCCGTCATCTCGCTCAACGCAGACGATTTTCTCCGTGTGACCACGGCCTGACCCTCGGGCCTGATCGGTTGAGCATGATCCGCTGCATGGGTCCGCCAAAGGCGTGAATCACGCTTTCGGTCAGGCTCCAGTCTCAATGTTCCCACATTGTTCTTGCTGAATCAGCAGGATCGATGCCCATATAGCGATGTTGCACCGGACACCTGTCCGGCCTTCCCGCGTTCCCGGAACAGATGACCGAAAAGCACAACTTCATCCGCGTGCGCGGCGCGCGCGAGCACAATCTCAAGGGTGTGGATGTGGACATCCCGCGCGAGAAGCTGGTCGTGATGACCGGCCTGTCGGGTTCGGGAAAGTCCTCGCTCGCCTTCGACACCATCTATGCCGAAGGCCAGCGGCGCTATGTCGAGAGCCTGTCGGCCTATGCCCGTCAGTTCCTGGAGCTGATGGGCAAGCCGGACGTGGACCTGATCGAGGGCCTGTCTCCGGCCATCTCCATCGAGCAGAAGACCACGTCCAAGAACCCGCGCTCGACCGTCGGCACGGTGACGGAGATCAACGACTATATGCGCCTGCTCTGGGCGCGAGTGGGTGTGCCCTACTCGCCTGCGACCGGCCTGCCGATCGAGAGCCAGACCGTCTCCATGATGGTCGACAAACTGGCGGCCCTGCCCGAGGGCGAACGGCTGTTGCTGCTGGCACCCGTCGTGCGCGGCCGCAAGGGCGAATACCGCAAGGAGATCGCCGAGTGGCAACGCTCGGGCTTTCAGCGGCTGAAGATCGATGGCGAATTCTACGCCATCGAGGACGCGCCGACGCTGGACAAGAAGGTCAAACACGACATCGACATCGTCGTGGACCGGATCGTCACCAAGGCGGGTCTGGAGGCGCGGTATGCCGACAGCATCCAGACCGCGCTGAACCTGGCCGACGGCATCGCCGTGGCCGAATGGGCGTCCGCACCGGAGGGCGAGGAACCGCGCCGGCTGCTGTTTTCAGAAAAATTCGCCTGCCCGGTGTCCGGCTTCACGATCAGCGAGATCGAGCCCCGGCTGTTCAGCTTCAACAACCCCTTCGGGGCCTGTCCGGTATGCGACGGCCTGGGGCTGAAGCTGACCTTCGATGCGGACCTTGTGATCCCCGACCGGGACAAGACCCTGCACAAGGGGGCGGTGGCCCCTTGGTCGCGCGGGCCGTCACCCCTCTACACCCAGACGCTGCAGGCCCTGTCCCGCCACTACGGTTTCTCGATGGACGTGCCCTGGAGAGACCTGCCGGATCAGGCCCGAAAGGTCATCCTGCAAGGCACCGGCAGCGAAAAGATCAAGTTCGTCTATGACGACAACGCCCGCAAATACGAGGTCTCCAAGCCGTTCGAGGGGGTCATCCCCAACCTCGACCGCCGCTGGCGCGAGACCGACAGTGCCTGGGTCCGCGAGGAACTGGGCCGCTTCCAGTCAGAGACGCCCTGCGAGGCGTGCGGTGGCAAACGGCTGAAACCCGAGGCCCTCGCGGTCAAGATCGACGGCGAGGACATCGCCGAGATCAGCTGGCTGTCGATCTCGAAAGCCTGGCTGTGGTTCACCACCCTGTCGGATCGGCTGACGGACAAGCAACTGGAAATCGGTCGCCGCATCCTGAAGGAAATCACGGACCGACTGCGATTCCTGAACAATGTCGGCCTCGACTATCTCAGCCTGTCGCGGTCGTCGGGCACCCTGTCGGGCGGCGAGAGCCAGCGCATCCGGCTGGCGTCGCAGATCGGCTCGGGCCTGACCGGCGTGCTTTATGTGCTGGACGAACCGTCGATCGGCCTGCACCAGCGGGACAACACCCGTCTGCTGGAAAGCCTGCGCGGCCTGCGCGACCTCGGCAATTCCGTCCTGGTGGTCGAGCATGACGAGGAAGCGATCCTGACCGCCGACTATGTGATCGACATGGGCCCGGCCGCCGGGGTCCACGGCGGCGAGATATGCGCCGAGGGCACGCCGGAAGAGGTCATGGCGAACCCCGGATCCCTGACCGGCAAATACCTGACCGGCGAGCGCGAGATCGAACTGCCGCCCGAGGGCCGCCGGCCGATCAACCGCAAGAAGACACTGAAGATCAGCGGCGCCACCGGCAACAATCTGAAGAACGTCACTGGCGAGATCCCCGTCGGCCTGTTCACCTGCGTGACCGGGGTGTCGGGCGGCGGCAAGTCGACCTTCACGATCGAGACCCTGTACAAGGCCGCCGCGCGCCGCCTTCACAATGCCTCGGACGCCCCCGCTGCATTCGACCGGATCGAGGGGCTGGAGCATTTCGACAAGGTCATCGACATCGACCAGTCGCCGATCGGGCGCACGCCGCGCTCGAACCCGGCCACCTACACCGGGGCCTTCGGGCCGATCCGCGACTGGTACGCCGGCCTGCCGGAATCCAGGGCGCGTGGCTACGGGCCCGGACGGTTCAGCTTCAACGTCAAGGGCGGTCGTTGCGAGGCCTGTCAGGGCGACGGTCTGATCAAGATCGAGATGCACTTCCTGCCCGACGTCTACGTCACCTGCGACGTCTGCAAGGGCAAGCGCTACAACCGCGAGACACTGGAAATCGTCTTCAAGGGCAAGAGCATATCCGATGTTCTGGACATGACGGTCGAGGAAGCCGGGCAGTTCTTCAAGGCCGTGCCGCCTATCCGGGACAAGATGCTGACCCTGACCCGCGTGGGTCTGGACTACGTCAAGGTCGGCCAGTCGGCGACCACCCTGTCGGGCGGCGAGGCGCAGCGGGTCAAGCTGTCCAAGGAACTGTCGAAGCGGGCGACCGGCAAGACCCTCTACATCCTCGACGAGCCCACGACCGGCCTGCATTTCGAGGACACGCGCAAGCTGCTGGACGTGCTTCAGGAACTGGTCGACGCGGGCAACACCATCGTGGTGATCGAGCACAATCTGGATGTCATCAAGGTCGCCGACTACCTGCTCGACTTCGGACCGGAGGGCGGCGACGGCGGCGGCGAGATCGTCGCGGTCGGCACGCCCGAACAGGTCGCGGCCAATGCCTCCAGCTGGACCGGGCGCTATCTGAAGGAGGTGCTGGACCGGCATGAGACCCGCCGCAAGGCGCGGGTCGCGGCCCTGACGCCCGGGACGGTCAAGCCGAAGCGGGCGAAGGCGGAAGCCTGATCGGTCTGGTCAGGCCTTCGCCAGGCCCCCATGCCGAGCGAAACCACCCCGCATCACCAGTACGACCGCGCTGATCAATAGCACGGCGGTCACGACCACGCTGCCTTCCGGCCCGAAGGCCCCGCCGGTCAGCCACCAGGCAGCCCCGTCGACGGCCTTCAGGTCGACGATCGACGGCGTGACCTTCACGACCTCGCCGGACACCTCCAGCCCGAAGCCGGTGCCCAGCAGCCAGTTCCAGGCCGCGTGCCAGCCGCAGACGCCCCAGATCGAGCCCTCGCGCGCGGCGTACAGGCCGATGAACAGACCGAACAGGGCGATGTTGACCAGGGACAGGCCCAGTTCCGGCGACGGCGCGATATTGCCGGCATGCGCCAGGCCGAACAGCAGGCTGGAGACTGTCAGGGCGATCACCAGTCCGTGGCGCGAGGCGATGATGCCCATCAGCCAGCCCCGGAACACGATCTCCTCGGTCGAGCCCTGCACGATGAAGCCGAACAACAGCACCACCAGCGGCGTCAGAACCGCCGCCGACAGCCCTGCCTGAAAGATGCCTGAGGCCTCAACCCGGTAGGCCCCGGTGGCCCAGATGACGCAGACGACGACGGCCAGATAGGCCAGGCCCAGCCCGAAGCCGCGCCCGAACCGAACCGCGACATCCCCGTTGAGCCCGACATGCACCAGCTTGCGCCGCTCGAACAGAACCACCCAGGCCAGGGTCAGGGCCGCGCCCAGCCCGAAGGCGACGAACAGGATATAGGACAGCGTCGGCCACTGCGTCTGGTCCGACGGCAGGGCGTGGGTGATCTGCATCGGAATGACCGCGCCGAGCTGTCCCAGCACGACGAAGACCAGCGCCAGGAAGACGGCCGCGACCGACCATGTCCTGCGTTGACGGCCGGGTGCCGCTGCGTAGAGTTCCCGTCCCGCCATGGTGCCCGTTCCCCGTTTGACCGGGTCAGGCTAGCCGTCCACACCGGCACGGCCAAGTTAAGCCTTGGACAGGTTGACGGTGGTCAGCCCTCCTGTGGCAGGCCTTTCAGCCCCAGATAGGCCGCCGAGAATGGCGCAAACTGCACGGCCTGCTGCAGCGCGGACACCACGGCGTTCACGACAACGAACACCGCGATGGCCGGCCCGGCGGCGCGAAGGATATCCAGATTGGACGACCCGTCCAGCGCGGCCAGCTGTTCCAGGCCGCCCGTTGTCATCGTCAGCGGCAGTGCCACCACAGTCATCAGCATGCCGACCAGAAAGGTCATGATGAAGGCAATGACTGCCATGCCCAGCAGGCTCAGCGCGTGTCCTTTGGTGAGGGCAAAGGAGTCGAACAGGGAGATCCGCCGCTCCGCGATGGTGACCGGTACAGCCAGGCTGAGACGGACCATTATCCAGACGACGGCCACCACCGCACCAAGGCCCAGTACGATCCCCACCAGCCATCCCAGTCCCGCATTCGCGGCGGCGGCCAGACCTGCGCAGACGCCGACCAGGGTGAAGGCCACCATCGTTCCGACGCCGAAGACGATGGACATCACGACCGTCACCGCCAGCACCCGCAACTCGTCGGCCCCCAGCCGCAGGTAGCCGAACGCCTTGTCCTGCGGCCTGATGACGGCCCGGGCCACGGCGGCATTCAGGATGGCTCCCAGCAGGAGCGCCGCAGGCGCGGCCAGGGCGAACAGGCCCAAAAGGATCGGGCTGAGGCTCTCCAACTCGGCGGGTGTGGGCTCGGTGCCCTGCAGGGTCTCGGTCGCCGCCATAAAGCTGGCCAGGCCGGACCCGAACACGCCGAAAAAGGCGGAGAGGAACACCAGATACAGCGCCGTCCAGAAAATCACGGCCAGCGGGTGCCTGCGCACCACGCGAAAGCCCTCGAACGCCGCGTCTGTGGCCGAAAACGTCATCGATTCCCTCCCGGGGAGCTATGCTACAGGGGGTTCTAGCCCATCGCCGACCGCGGCGTCAGCCACGACGGTAACGGGCGGCACGGGCACGCCATCCAGCAACTGCCGCGCGGCCACGATCGACGGGGCGGTGATCAGGGACATGTGGAAGCCGAGCGACAGGGCAAGGATGGGCAGGGTGGCGAGGAACGGGATGGTCATCGGCCGGACGAGCGGCATCAGATCGAGCGGGCTGTCCACGACAGAGGGCCAGACCAGCCCCTGACCGAAGAAGCCGCCGACCAGGATCGCCGCGACGACAACGAGGAACAACAGATAGGCCAGCACGTTGATCAGCCAGACCAGAAGGTTCATGCCGATCAGCTTCAGCACCTGTCCCCTGGCGATCGCCCAGCCTTCGGCGAAGGCGAAGCGGCCGAGGATCAATGTCGCCGGTGCCATCAGCGACACCCGCACCCAGCCGACGATCGCGCCGATCAACACCAGGACGGCGTAGATCATGGCGACGCCGACCGCGACCGGCTCGCCCATGGACCACAGCGCCACCCCCAGGGCGAACCCGATCAGGATCAGTACCAGCACCGCGACATACCAGCTCACGAAGGTCGCGATGACCACGACGGCCACCCGGACCTCGTCCATACTCAGGCGCATGAACAGAAAGGCGTCCCGCCGACCCGGGGCCAGTACCGCCCGCCTCACGGCATTCGCCAACACCAGCATGACCAGATACTGGATGATGTTCAGTCCGTTGATCGCGGCCTGCAGCTGGAGGAGCTCGGCGGTATAGGCCTCCATCATGGCGTCGCCTTCGTTCCAGGGCAGGCGCAGGAACAGGGGGAACATCACCGCAAAGATCGCCGCGACCGCTGCGAACATGGCGATGCCCCAGCCCAGAACGGTCAGCGGCCGGCGCCGGATCAGGGCGAACGGCGCGCCCAGCGCCGCATCCATCGAGAAGGTCGGTTTCATGCCTTGCCCTCCTCCGGGCTCCAGTATTCGAGTCGCCGATAGGCGGCACCCAGAAACCCGAGCGTCAAGGGGAGTTGCAAGGCGAACAGCACAACGACCCGGATGATTTCGGCCAACGGGCCTGTCATCATCCCGGCACCCGTCAGGAACGCGACCGCGACGCTCGGGGCCGCCGTCACGACAAGACCGCCCAGGATCTGCCAGAAGCTGCCATAGGCAATGCCCATGCTGTTCAGCGACACCATCTGCCTGCGACCCAGTGTGGCCGGCACGAACAGGGACAGCCGCACGACCAGCAGCAGGGGAATCAGCAAGGCCCCAAGGCCGACCACGACCAGGACGGCCAGTTTCCACGCCGGCCCCACGGCCCCCCAGTCGCGGGCCTGAATGGCTGCCACGTCCAGCTCGGCCACCCCGGCGATGGCCAGAACGACCAGACCCAGCATGGCGACGATCATGCTCAGAAAGATCAGGCACAGCAGGGCGGCGCCGACCAGACGCGGCTCGGGCCAACCGAACTGGAAGCCCAGCGGCCCCAGACCGAGCGCCCGCGCCGCGCGGGCGTCGGTGCTGATCGACAACCGCACCAGGGCCCCGACCGCCATCAGCGTCAAAACTGCCGCCGCGCCGAGCGTCAAGGGCGAGGTCCAGGGTTCGAGCGCCACGAACAGCGGACCCGCCCATGCGATGACGGCCGCGACCAGCACGCCGCTGGCCCCCAGCCAGAGACGCGGCATAGCCCTGGCCGTCGCACCCAGGGCGTCGCGCAGGTTCAGCCGACGACCCTGGACATCCTTGTGGCTCATCAAGCCCCCCCGTTGAGCAGCCCCTCACCATAGACCGCGACGATGACGCCTGACAGACGCCTGCTGACGAACTGGCCGGGCGTGACTAAGAAGCCGCATGACCATGACCTCCCCCACGCTGAAGCCCATCCACGTCATCGGCGGCGGCCTCGCCGGCTCGGAGGCGGCCTGGCAGATCGCCCAGGCGGGCGTGCCGGTCGTGATCCACGAGATGCGCGGCGTGCCGGGGGTCAGGACCGATGCCCACCACACGGATGGACTGGCCGAGCTGGTCTGTTCCAACTCGTTCCGTTCCGACGACTGGGAATACAATGCGGTGGGCCTGCTGCACGCCGAGATGCGGGCGCTGGGTTCGATCATCATGGCCAGCGGCGACGTCAACCAGGTGCCCGCGGGCGGGGCCCTGGCCGTGGACCGCGAGGCCTTCTCCCGCACGGTGACGGAGCGGCTGCACGCCCATCCGCTGGTCACCGTGGTCCGCGAGGAGATCGGCGGCCTGCCACCCGGGGACTGGGACAGCGTCATCATCGCCACCGGCCCCCTGACCTCCCCGGCCCTGGCCGACGCCATCCTGTCGCTGACGGGCGAGGAGAGCCTGTCGTTCTTCGACGCCATCGCCCCCATCGTCCATGCCGAGACGATCGATTTCGACATCGCCTGGCGACAGTCGCGCTATGACAAGGAAGGCCCGGGCGGCGATGCCGCCGCCTATGTCAACTGCCCGATGGACAAGGCGCAGTATGAGGCCTTCATCAACGCCCTGCTGGACGGGCCCAAGGCCGAGTTCAAGGACTGGGAGAATGTTCCCTATTTCGACGGTTGCCTGCCTATCGAGGTGATGGCGGAACGGGGCCGCGAGACCCTGCGTCACGGCCCGATGAAGCCGGTCGGACTGACCAATCCGCGTGACCCGCTGGTCAAGGCCCATGCCATCGTCCAGCTGCGGCAGGACAATGCGCTGGGGACCCTGTTCAACATGGTCGGCTTCCAGACCAAGCTGAAGCACGGGGCCCAGGCCGAGGTGTTCCGCATGATCCCCGGCCTGCAGAACGCTCAGTTCGCCCGGCTGGGTGGGCTGCACCGCAACACTTATCTGAACAGCCCGCAGCTTCTGGATCGTCAGCTGCGCCTGAAAACCATGCCGCGCCTGCGCTTCGCCGGGCAGGTCACGGGGGTGGAAGGCTATGTCGAGAGCGCGGCGACGGGTCTGCTGGCCGGACGGCTGGCGGCAGCGGAGCGGCTGGGCAGGCCGCTGGATGCCCCCGCCGCCCACACCGCCATCGGGGCCCTGGTCGAACACATCACCGGCGGGCACCTGACCGGATCGAAGTTCCAGCCGATGAACATCAACTATGGCCTCTTGCCGCCCCTGGACGCGCCAAAGGTCGACGAGGCGGGGGTCAAGATCCCGCTGAAGGAACGCGGCCGGGCGAAGAAGCGGCTGATGAGTGTTCGGGCGTTGCGCGCGCTGGAGGCATGGCGCGACGCCGCCTGACCGGACACGGAACCCTGATCGCCCGGCGCTAGATCCGGCCTCTCAGGGTCGCCCAGATCAGCCTGAGCCGTCGGGTCGCCCCGGACCGATCCCTCGCGGTCAGCGTCGCATGGACTACGGCGGGAAAGGCATTCGACGGGAGGCCTGCCAAAGCGCGGTTGGCGGCGTCCCTCAGCGCCCCGGCCTCCCCGGCGCGACCCACCTGCGAGAGGCCCCACACCCGCGCTGTGTCCGTCACACGATCTGCGTGGCCCGGCCCTGTCAGCACCCGTACGGCCACCTGCATCGGCCCGACGTAGAAGGCGTCCAGATCGTGCGGCTCGCCGTGCACACGGCCGATATGGGCCTCGATCAGGGCGTCGAATGGCGCGCGATCCAAGTCGTGGCGGGCCACGACATCGGTCAGGGCCTCCAGCACCGGATGGCCCTTGCGCGCCACTCCGGCCCAAACGCCATCGAGCTGTTCGCGCCACCAGGCATAGCGCATCTCGGCCAGCAGGGGCTGGGTGACCCGGGTCGGGATGGCCATCAACTCGGCCTCGAAGGCGTACAGGGCGATCAGGTCGGCCCGGGCCTGCGGATCGGACACGAACCGGCTGGACAGCCAGCGATCCGGATCGGCCGCCCGGACCTGGGCGTCGAGGTCGGTCATGATCCTAACCCGTGATGCGCAGCGAAACGGGGGAGGGGGACCGCCGCGCTCTTGCGCGGGGGTGGAGGGGGCGGAAACAGGCACCGAGTCCGGGGTCGCCCCCTCCACCACGCCGCAAGCCCGTCGCGGTCCCCCTCCCCCGCTGCGCGAGTGAGGATCAACTCAGCCAAACAGGGTCTGGTACATCGCCATGGAGGTCAGCATGGGCAGGCTGAGCAGCAGATTGGTGCGGCTGGCCAGCATGGCCACGCGGGCGGCCTGCGCCTTCTTCGCGTCATCGACGACGACGATGCCCAGAGCCCGCTTCTGGTTCGGCCAGATGATGCCCCAGACGTTGAGGAACATGATGATGGCCAGCCAGACGCCGACACCCATCAAGGCAAAGCCCTGATCGCCCTCGACCAGGCCACCCGCGAAGCCGAAGCTCAGCACCTCGGCCGAATAGAGGTGGCCCTTCAGCCCCATCACGGCCAGGCCGGCGATCACTGTGCCCAGCGCGGCCCAGCGGAACCAGAACAGGGCCTCGGGCGCGATGTGTTTCGAGACGGCCGGCTTCAGCTCGGCCGGGATGTTCGGCATGACCCGGATCTGGACGAAGTTGAAATAATACAGCAGCCCGATCCACAGGATGCCCAACCCGACGTGGGCCCAGCGCGCCACGGACTGCCAGAAGGTCAGGACGTCGACGTCCGAAACCCGCGCGAAAGCAAAGATCATGATCGCCGCCAACACCAGGCTGAGCAGGATGGTGGTGCGAAAGTTCGAAAGCAGATTGGCCAACGGTGTGCCCCCCAAGGCATGAATCAATGCGGCGACCCTACCCTAATGAGCGACCGACGCCAGAACCCGCAACCCCTTGCCGACGGGGTTGGAGTGGAGAGAGTGAGAAAAAGTGACTCCTGCTTCTCCAATCCCGCGCTGCGGATCGGCGACATCGCAGCTATCCTGGACCATGGACACGTCAAAATCGGTCGTCAGGGCCTGGACGCCATCCCCAGCTTCACCGGCTTGGCGTCCTCGGCGATCTCGCCGCGCTTCACGCCCCACAGCAGGATGATCGGCGCGCCGACGAACACGGACGAATAGGTGCCGACCACGATCCCGAACATCAGCGCCACCGAGAAACCGAACAGGGCCTCTCCGCCGAGGAAGGCCAGGGCCGCCAGGACCATGACCGCCGTGAAGCCGGTGATGATGGTTCGCGAGATGGTCTCGTTGACCGACAGGTCGATGACCTCCCGGAGCGGCATAGTCTTGTATTTCCGCAGGTTCTCCCGGAGACGGTCGAACACGACGACCGTGTCGTTCATCGAATAGCCAATGACGGTCAGGATGGCGGCCACCATGTTCAGGCTGAACTCCAGACGCAGGAGCACGATCAGGCCGAACACCAGAATGACGTCGTGCAGCAGACCCGCCACGGCCCCGAAGCCGAACTGCGGCTCGAACCGGAACCAGATATAGGCGAACATCAGCACGATGGCCGAGCCGAGGGCCAGCAGTCCGGAAGTGAACAGCTCGCCCGAAACCTTGGACCCGACGATACTGACGCCGGAATAGGTCACCTGCCCCACCGCCTCCGTCATGGCCGTCTCGACCTGCCGGACCACGGCGGCCTGGTCCTGGCCGTCGGGAATCTGGAAGCGGACGATGGCGGTCGAGCCGTCGTCGACATTGGTGTCCCGACGGGCGATGCCCTGCACCTGAACGTCACCCAGGCCGATCTCCGCGACCGATTCCCGCAGGGTGTCGAGCTGGATCACCTGCCCGGCCGGCTTGGCCACCTCCAGCGAGGCCCCGCCCCGGAAGTCGATGCCGAGGTTCAGGCCGGGATAGAAGACGCTGATCAGCGAGGCCACGACCAGAACGGTCGACAGAATCGCCGCATATTTGGCGAAGGAGACGAAACGCAGGTTCGTCTTCACCGGGATGATCTTGATAAGGGGCCACCAGGACATCGCCATCACTCCGCGATCGGCAGTTTCTTGGGTCTGGCCGTCTTGAGCCAGTAGGCGAGCAGCACCTGGGCGACCAGCACCGAGGCAAACACCGAGGTGAACACCCCGATGGTCAGGGTCCAGGCGAAGCCGCGCACGGGGCCGGCCCCGAAGATGAACATGATCAGCGCCGCCACCAGGGTCGTCAGGTTGGCGTCGAGGATCGTGCCCCAGGCCTTGTTGAACCCGGCGTCCATCGAGGCGATGACCGACCGACCGGCCCGCGCCTCGTCCCGCATGCGCTCATAGATCAGCACATTGGCGTCGACGGCGACGGCGAAGGTCAGGATCAGACCCGCGATGCCGGGCAGGGTCAGGGTCGCCTGGGTCAGTGACATGGCCGCCACGATCAGCAGACCGTTCAGCACCAGGCCCAGAACCGAGATGCCGCCAAACAGGAAGCCATAGGCCAGCAGCATGAAGACGACGATGATGATGAAGCCGATGATGGTCGAGATGGCGCCGGCCTGAACGGCATCGGCCCCCAGTTCGGCGGTCACGGTCCGGCGTTCCTCCACCTTCAGCGGCGCGGGCAGCGCCCCGCCGTTCAGCAGGTTCACCAGCTCGGACGCCGAGGCGATGGTGAAGTTGCCCTCGATGATGCCGGACCCGCCCAGGATCGCGCTGTTGATCGTCGGGGCCGAGATCACCTTGCCGTCGAGGATGATGGCGAAGGGCTTGCCGATGTTGGCCGCGGTCGCCTCGCCGAAGCGGCGCGCGCCCTGGCCGTCGAAGCGGAAGCCGATGGCGGGTCGGCCGCTCTGGTCGGCGCTGACCTCGGCCTTGGTCAGGTTCTCGCCCGAGACGAGGACCCGTTTCTTGACCAGATAGGGCGTCTGTCCATCGTCGCCGACCAGCAGCTGGGCATCCGGCGGCACGCGGCCGGCCAGGGCGTCCTGGATCGAGTTTTCGGTATCCACCATCTGGAAGGTCAGCTGGGCCGTCTGGCCGATGACGCGTTCCAGCGCGGCGGGGTCGCTCTCGCCCGGGGCCTGGACCACGATGCGTTCTGCGCCCTGCCGGGTGATGGAGGGCTCGCGCGTGCCCAGGCTGTCGATCCGGCGTCGAACGACCTCGATGGACTGATCCACCGCTGTCGCCCCCATGCTGTCGAGGGTCGCCCGGGTGAAGGCCAGACGCACGCGGCCGTCGGACAGCCGCGTCGCCGCCCGCTCCGCCGCGCCATTCGGACCCGGTGCCCCGACCAGTTTGCGCAGTTCCTCCAGCGCCGCCTCGGATCGCGACGGATCGGCCAGTGTGACCAGGGCCCCGCCGGGCTCGCGCACGATCTGGTTGGTGGCGATGCCGGCCTCGCGCAGGGACACGCGGACGTCCTCGATCAGGTTGTCGATCCGCTTGGTGCGCATCGCGTCCACGTCGACTTCCAGCAGCAGATAGGATCCGCCCTGCAGGTCCAGCCCCAGGTTCAGCGCGTTCTTCGGCATGAAGCCCGGCAGGGACGCGCGCTGGGCGGGCGTCAGCACGTTCGGCATGGCCAGCAGCACGCCGAACACCAGCGCGACGATGAGAACGATGACTTTCCAGCGGGACAGCTGAATCATGGATGCGATTTCCGGTTCAGCGGTCGGGGATCAGGACTTGGCGACGGCCTTGGGGGCAGGCTTTGCGTCGTTGGCGGCGATGGCGGTGCGATTGCGGACCTCGGCGATCATGGCCTTGACGACGCGGACGTTGACCGACGGCGCGATCTCGACATTGACCTCGGCCTCTTCGACCCGCGTCACCTTGCCGATCAGGCCCGACGACAGAACGATGGTGTCGCCGCGCTTGACCGCGGCGATCAGCGCCTGATGCTCCTTGGCGCGCTTCTGCTGCGGACGGATCAGCAGGAAGTAGAACAGCACGAAGATGGCGACGAAGGGCAGGAACTGCACGATGAGGGCCACAGGGCCGCCGTCAGCGGTAGGTGTCATAGGTCATTCCCCGAAGCGGGCAGGCCTCTGTCGGGCGCCCATTGAAAACAAGGCGCGATACCTAGGGCCGGGCCGTTCACAATGCAACGCGGCGATACCCTTTCTCCCTCCCCTTCATGGGGAGGGACGGCGAAGCGCAGCGAAGACCGGGTGGGGGCGGCAGGGCGAAACAGCGCCGCCTGTGTTTGCATCACCGGCCGTTCCCACCCCGTCGATGCAAGCGCATCGACGACCCTCCCCGGACGGGGAGGGAAAGACCGGTCACCTCGGCAGCACCGTCAGCGGATCGATCGCCACAGGCACGTCGCCCTGCATGCGCCGGGTTTCGTAGTGGATCGAGGGTCTGCCGTCGCCGGCGGTCAGGCCGACGGTGCCGATCTGCTGGCCCGCGCGGACGTCCGCCCCGTCGTCAACGGTCGCCGAACCCAGATGGCCATAGACCGTGCGCCAGCCGTCGCGGTGGACGATCAGGACCGTCAACCCCTGACCCACGAGGTCGCCGACATAGGCCACGCGCCCGTCGGCGGACGCGACCACCGTCGCCCCGGCCGAGGCCCCGATATTGATGCCGTTGTTGCGCTCGCCCATGCCGACCGGCCCGAACCGGCGCACGATCTCGCCCCGCACCGGCCACTGCATGGCGACCGAGGAACCGACGGGCGCTGTGCCCACCTGACCCGCGGATGCGGGCTGGCGCGGGGGCGGCGGCGCGGCCGGATTGCCCGAGGGCGGCGGCGGCGGCGGCGGCACGACACCGTTCTCGGGCACCATCACGCCTCTGGGCGCAGGCCCGGTCGCATAGGGGTCCGGTCCGGTATCGACGGCGCTGTCGGGCAGGATGATGTCCCGGCCGACCGTGATCGCGCCGCGCGGCCCCAGGCCGTTCAGGTCGATCAGGGTCTGTACGGGCGTCTGGAACCGGCGTCCGATGCCCGAGATCGTGTCGCCGCTGCGGATCGTATAGGCGGCCCCGGCGCTGGTCGTCACCGGTGCGCCGGGCGGTTGATCGCCGGGCGGTGGCGGCGTCGGCTCATAGGCCGGAGGCGGCGGATAGCTGCCGCCGTTCAGGTTTCCGGTCGTCGTGCCGGCCGATGCCGGCGGCGGCAGCGCCCCGCCCTCGATGCTCTCATAGGGCACGGTCGCGGGCGGCGGGGCTTCGTAGGGCGGCGGTTCGACGGCAGGGGCCTGGGGCTGGGCCCCCGGCTGTCCCGGCGCGGCGCCTGAGCCGTATCCCGACATCGGTCGGGTCGAATAGCGCGGCTCGGCCGGATAGCTGGCGCACGCCGTCGTCGCCAACGCCCCGCCCAGCAGCAGCATCGCCGTCAGCCAATTCAGAACCCGCATGGAACCCCTCTCCGAAACGCACCGCCCTGTGCCTCGCACACAAACCGGCAAACAGCACGAAAGTTGGGCGGAGTGGTTAATGGAAGTGAGGGATTAGGCAGTAGGCAGTAGGCAGTAGGTTTTTCGTTCGATCGAGGTCTGACCTAACCGCACCGGGCCGGCGCCGCGACATCGCCCATCTGCTCCTGCCTACTGCCTACTGCCTACTCCCTACTGCCTACTGCCTCCCCCTCACCCCTCCTTCGCCGTCCCCTCGACCAGGGGCACGAACCGGACCTCGCACAGGCTTTCGCGCCGGAACGATCCGTCGGCCTGGCCGGAATAGCGATGCAGCATCTGCACCGACGTGCGGCCCACCGGGCAGACCAGCACGCCGCCGGGCTTCAGCTGTTTCAGCAGTTCGGTCGGCTCGGTCGGCGAGGCGGCCGTGACCATGATCCGGTCGAACGGCGCCTGCTCCGGCCAGCCGAGGCCGCCGTCGGAATGGCGGGTGATGACATTGTCGATCTCCAGCGTCCGCAGCCGGGCCTCGGCCTCGACCAGCAGGCTGCGATAGCGTTCGACCGAATAGACATAGCGCGCCAGTCGGCTCAGCACCGCGCACTGGTATCCACTGCCGGTGCCGATCTCCAGCACCCGGTGGCGGGCCTGGACGTCCAGCGCCTGGGTCATCAGGCCGACGATATAGGGCTGCGAGATCGTCTGGGCGCAGTCGATCGGCAGGGCCTGATCCTCCCACGCCTGATCGAGGAACTTCTCATGCACGAAGACGGCGCGGTCGATCGATTCCATCGCCGCCAGCACCCCGGTGTCCGTCACCCCCTGCTGGCGCAGCGACAGGATCAGCCGCCCGGCGCGGTCGTCGCGGAGGTTCATCTGGGCGGCACCCCGCCCAGCACGCCCTTCAGATCGTGGACGCTGGGCCTGTGGGTCAGGTCGATGTGCAGCGGCGTGACGCTGATCTTCCCGTCGTCCATCGCCCGCAGGTCAGTGCCCGGTGCGTGGTCCGTCTTGGTCCCGCGAAAGCTCATCCAGTAGTAGTCGCGCCCGCGCAGGTCGGTGCGTTTGACGGCGTGCATCTCTCCGGCCTGACGAAAGCCCTGCACGGTCACCTCGACCTCGGTCACGTCCCCGGGCGAGCGGGCGGGGAAGTTCAGGTTCATCACCACCCCGGCCTCCCAGCTCTGGGTCAGCAGGCGGCTGATGATGGCGGGGGCGAAGGCTTCCGCGGTTTCCCAGTGGGCGGTGACCTCGTCGTGGAACCGCTCCAGCGACTGGCTCAGGGCGATGGAGCGGATGCCGAAAGCCATGCCCTGCAGCGCCCCCGCGACCGTGCCGGAATAGGAGCAATCCTCGCCCACATTGTGCCCCCGGTTGACGCCCGACAGCACCAGATCGGGCCGCTCCGGCATCAGGTCATTGACCGCAAGGACGACGCAGTCTGTCGGCGTCCCCGTGACCGAAAACCGCCTGTCGCCGAACCGGTTGACCCGCAGCGGCTCGGTCAGGGTGATCCCCCGCTCCTTGCCCGACTGTTCCTCCTGCGGGGCGACGACCCAGACGTCGTCCGACAGCGTCCGCGCGATCCGCTCCAGACACGCCAGCCCCTCGGCCTCGATCCCGTCGTCATTGGTCAGGAGGATGCGCATCAACTCTCCCCCCGCCGGGGGGAGACAGGCGCGCGCAGCGCGCCAGAGGGGGCCCCGTCCGTGCTCGCGCGTTGAAGACCGGACGCGCGGCAAGCCCCCTCCACCGCTTCGCGGTCCCCCTCCCCCGATAGGGGAGGATTTTCACCCCACATGGGTCACCCCGCCCATATATGGCACCAGGGCCGTCGGCACGGCGATCCGGCCGCCCTCGTCCTGATAGTTCTCCATGATCGCCACCAGGGTGCGACCGACCGCGAGGCCACTGCCGTTCAGGGTGTGGACGAACTCCGGCTTGCCGCCCGCCGACCGCTTGAACCGCGCATCCATCCGCCGCGCCTGAAAGTCCCCGCAGTTGGAGACCGAGCTGATCTCGCGGTACGTCCCCTGGCTGGGCAACCAGACCTCCAGGTCGAAGGTCTTCTTCGCCGAAAAGCCCATGTCGCCCTTGCACAGCAGCATCCGGCGATAGGGCAGCTCCAGCCGCTTCAGCACCGCCTCGGCGCAGGTGGTCATCCGCTCGTGCTCGTCGTCGGAGGCCTCGGGCGTGGTGATGGAGACCAGTTCGACCTTGTGGAACTGGTGCTGGCGGATCAGGCCGCGCGTATCCCGCCCCGCCGACCCCGCCTCGGCCCGGAAACAGGGCGTCAGGGCCGTGAGCCGCAGCGGCAGTTCCTCCTCCGGCGTGATCTGCTCGCGCACGAGATTGGTCAGGGAGACTTCGGCGGTGGGGATGAGCCAGCGGCGGTCAGACTCCGTCGAGTTCAGCTCAAACAATCCGCGCTCAGCTAGCCTAGCTGGGAGCTCTCCGATTACCGCTGATTTTCGACTACTCACCAGCTCGTGAAATGCAGTCTTCTCTGCTTCCGACATCCGGTCATAAATCGGGGTATCTTGGATCGACTGCCACATCGCTGAATGGTCACGGACGATGCCATCGGTCAGTTCTGCTCCTAGGCTGGAGTACACTAGCCCAGTCTGAAACAAATCCTCCTCGAACTTCGGCAGCTGCCCCGTCCCGAACATCGCCTCGTCGCGGACCAGATAGGGCGGATTGACCTCCAGATAGCCGTGCTCGGTTGTTTGCAGGTCCAGCATGAACTGGCCGATGGCGCGTTCCAGCCGCGCCAGCCCGCCCTTCAGCACCGCGAACCGCGCCCCCGACATCCGCGCCGCCGCCTCGAAGTCCAGCAGCCCCAGCGCCTCGCCCAGATCGGCATGGTCCCGGGCCGGCCCCGTCCGCCTGGGTTCGCCCCAGACCGAGACCTCGACGTTGCCGTCCTCGTCCTCGCCGTCCGGCACATCGGCGGCGGCGAGGTTCTTCTGCGCCGCCAGAAGATCCCGCAGGGCCCTGCCCTTCTCCGCCTCCACGGCCTCCGCCGCCGCGATCTCGCCCTTCCGCCCCTCGACCTCGGCCTTCAGCCGGTCGGCCTCGGCCATGTCCTTCCTGCCCATGGCGGCACCGATCAGCTTCGACGCCGCATTGCGTCGGGCCAGAGCCTCCTGCCCCGCCGTCTGGGCCGCGCGCAGGTCGGTGTCCAAAGCCAGAATCTGATCGACCAGGCCTTTCGCCTCCTCATGCGAGAGGCCCCGCGCCGACCAGCCCGCGACGAAGGCTTCGGGAGTCTCTCGGATGGCGCGGATGTCATGCATGGCGGGCGGTCTTTGCAGGCGTCGGGAAAGGGGGATGCTCTAGCGGGCGTCGCCGCTCCTCGCAAACGTCCCTTCTCCCCTTGCGGGAGAAGGTGGCCCGGAGGGGCGGATGAGGGGTGACTCCCGGTCTTGCCGGTGAGCGCTTCGCGAAACACACGTCTCACGCTCCGACATCACCCCTCATCCGACCTCGCTTCGCTCGGCCACCTTCTCCCGCAAGGGGAGAAGGGATATCTCATGCCCCCATGACCCTGCGCGCCCCCTACGACCCGTCCAACGTCTTCGCGAAGATCCTGCGCGGCGAGATCCCCGCCGTGAAGGTCTGGGAGGACGATGCCGTTCTCGTCTTCATGGACGTCTTTCCCCAGTCCGAGGGCCACGTCCTGGTGATCTCCAAGACCTCGCAGGCCCGCAACCTGCTGGAGGTCGAGCCCGAGACCCTCGCCGCCCTGACCGCCGCGACCCGGCGCACGGCCGCCGCCGTGGTGAAGGCCCTGTCGCCCGACGGCTTTTCCATCATGCAGTTCAACGGCGAGGCTGGCGGCCAGACCGTCTTCCACCTGCATTTCCACATCATCCCCCGCTGGGCGGATCGCCCGCTGAAGGGCCACGGCCAGGCGGGGATGGCCGACATGGAGGCGCTGAAGGCGACGGCCGAACGGATCCGGGCTGCGCTTTAGCGTCCTTCTCCCCTTGCGGGTCGAGGAGGATCGCATGCGATCCGAGGAGGGGTGCCCCGGAGGGGCGGATGAGGGGTGACTCCCGGTCTTGCCGGTGAGCGCTTCGCGAAACCCACGCCTTACGCTCCGGAGTCACCCCTCATCCGACCTCGCTTCGCTCGGCCACCTTCTCCCGCAAGGGGAGAAGGAATGCAGAACGGTCCCCGGAACACGAACCCGTAACCGTCATGCCCACGCTCGCCAACGCCAGCCTGACCACAGGCGGGATGCCGGACGTCTATGGCATGGCGTTTCATCGCTTGCGCGCCGTGGCCCACGCCCGCTAAACGACGCCCTCGTTGCGTGGCCGGCTTAGCTCAGTTGGTAGAGCGCCAGTTTTGTAAACTGGATGTCGCGGGTTCGATTCCTGCAGCCGGCACCAGCGTCACGCGGACGCCCACGGCGGCACCGGCAGACCCTTGCCGGCCAGGAAGTCCGCATTGAACAGCCGGGACGCATAGCGCGAGCCCGGGTCGCACAGGATGGTGACGATCGTCTTGCCCGGCCCCAGCCGGCGCGCCAGCCGCACGGCCCCGGCGATGTTGACCCCCGCCGATCCCCCCAGCGACAACCCTTCATGGACCACCAGGTCGAACAGCAGGGGCAGGAATTCGGCGTCCTCGATGCGATAGGCGTGGTCGGGCGTGAAGCCTGCCAGATTGCCGGTGATCCGCGCCACGCCGATGCCCTCGGTGATCGACGACCCCTCGGCCGTCATCTCGCCCCGGGTGAACCAGTTGAACAGCGCCGCCCCCGCCGGGTCCGCCAGCGCGACCTGGAGGGCCGGATCACGCTCCTTCAGATAGGTCCCCGCCCCGACGATCGTGCCGCCCGACCCCACCGCGCTGACGAAGCCGTCGATGCGCCCGCCGGTCTGGTCCCAGATCTCGGGGCCCGTGCCGGTGTAGTGGGCGTCGCGGTTGGCGGTGTTGTCGAACTGGTTGGCCCAGATCGCGCCGTTCGGTTGCGACTCCTTCAGTTCCTGAGCCAACCGCCCGGAATAGTGGACGAAATGGTTCGGGCTGGAGAAGGGCGCGGCGTCCACCTCGATCAGCCGGGCCCCCAGGGCCCGGATCGCGGACTTCTTTTCCTCGGACTGGGTACGGGGGATGACGATCACCACCGGATGACCCAGCGCCGCCCCGACCAGGGCGAGCCCGATGCCGGTGTTGCCCGCCGTCCCCTCCACGATGGTGCCGCCGGGCTTCAGCGAGCCGTCGGCCCGCGCCGTCCGGACGATCGACAGGGCCGCGCGGTCCTTGACCGACCCGCCGGGGTTCATGAACTCGGCCTTGCCCAGGATCTCGCAGCCGGTCTGTTCCGACAGGCGGTTCAGCCGGATCAGCGGCGTGTGGCCGATGAGGTCGATAACGGACGTCGCGGGCATGGAATCTCTTGAAGGCGGGGTCGTCGACAGGGTGGAGTGGACGCCCGGACTTGTCCACGCCTGCCCCCTGCCCCGCCTGCGATCCGGCCGAGCCGATCCCGATTGTCTTCCGCGTGCCGATAGGATTTCTAGGGGCATGGCCAGACCCCTGCTTCCCCTCAACGCCCTGCGCGCCTTTGAAAGCGCCGCCCGGCACCTGAACTTCACCCGCGCCGCCGACGAACTGTCCGTCACGCCCGGTGCCGTCAGCCAGCAGATCCGCCTTCTGGAGGACACCGTGGGTGGCCCCCTGTTCCGGCGGGAGGCGAAAGGCCTGCAGATCACCGACCTGGGCCGGGCCGCCGCGCCTCTGCTGCGCGAAGGCTTCGAACGTCTGATGGACGCCTCGGCCCTGCTGCGCGAGCCGCCCCGGCGTCGGCAGATCTCGGTCAGCGTGGCACCCAGCTTCGCCGCCAAATGGCTGATGCCCCGCATGGACGACTTCCACGCCGCCCACCCGGAGATCGAGGTCTGGATTTCCGCCGACATGGAGCCGGCCAATCTGACCGAGGGCGCCGCAGACCTCGCCGTCCGCTACGGCCCCGGCAACTACGGTGGCCATGTCTCGCAGTTGCTGATGACCGAGACGGTCCTGCCCGTCTGCGCCCCGCGCCTGATGACGGGCGATCACCCCATCCGCTCGCCCGGCGACCTTGCCCACCACACCCTGCTGCACGACGTCTCGTCCGACGCCGACCCGAGCCGTCCGGACTGGGCCATGTGGCTGAAGGCGCGGAAAGTCCGCCACCCCGATCCGCGCCGGGGCTCGCGCTACAACCAGTCCAGCCTGCTGATCGAGGCGGCCATCGCCGGTCGCGGCGTCGCCCTGGCCAAGCGCACCCTGGCCCAGGCCGACCTCGCCTCCGGCCGCCTGGTCGCCCCCTTCGCCGACGGGTCCGAGGCGGTCGGCTTCGCCTATCACGTCGTCATGCCGCGCGACTGCCCCGCCTCCGCCAGCGCCCTGGCCTTCGTGACCTGGCTGAAGCGCCAGGCGGTCGATCATGATAACAACATGGATCCGCTGTAGCGTTCCATCGTCATCGCACGGCTCCCGATCGTCCGGACTTCCATGCTCGAGCGCACCATCAACAAGCTGGGCCATCGCATCGGCGCACGGGGCGGGCGCACGCGCACGGCCATCCTCGATGCCACCCGGCGCCTGCTGGAACGCCGGCACCTGGGCGAGCTGCGCGTCGCCGACGTCGCCGCCGAGGCCGGGGTATCGCCGTCGAATTTCTACACCTATTTCAAGACGGTGGAGGAACCGATTCTGGCCCTGTGCGAGGCGGCGGCCGTCGACTTCCAGCCCCTGTCGCGCCATCTGGACGGCGACTGGTCGGCCGAGCAGGCCTTCTCTGCCGCCCGCGCCTATGTCGTCGATGTGCTGATGATCTGGCGCGACCACGGGCCGGTCCTGCGCATCGAGCATATGCTGGCCGACAAGGGCGAGGCGGGGTTCGTCGAGGCCCGCGTGCGTCGCCTGCGCCGGGTGCACCTGTCGCTGGAGCGCCGCATCGCCGTGGCCCATGCCACCGGCTACCACGCGCCCGGTCTCGACCCGCGCCTGGCCTCCTATGAGGTCGCCAATCTGGTGGAGTCGGTCGCTGCGGGGTTCGATTTGATGCGGCGTGGGGACACCCCGTCCGACGCTATCCTCGACACGACGGCCCATATCGTCGTGAAACTGGTCACGGGGCGCTGAAAACTCCTTGCCTCCCCCTCGGGGCAGGAAGACGCTTCAACCTGCTCCCCCCAGGGGGCCGTAGAGCCAGGTCAGCCAGACGCCGATGGCCAGGAGGGTCCCGAACGGCAGCCGGTCGGCACCGCTGACGCTCCGCCGCGTGATCAGCAGCGTCAGAACCACGCTGAACCCGGCCGCGCAGGCCCATAGCAGCACGGTGGGCAGGCCGAACCAGCCGACCCAGGTCCCGGCTCCGGCGAACAGGATCGGATCGCCGCCGCCGAGCCCGTCGCGCTTTCGGATCTGCCGGTAGAGGGCGGCCAGCCCCCAGAGGAACCCGAACCCGAAGGCCGCACCGATCAAGGACGCGACCGGCCAGCCCTGCGCGATGACCGCCGCCGCGATCAAACCGGTCGCGATCAGCGGCAGGGTCAGTTCGTCCGGCAGCCAGAAATTCTCCGCATCGATCAGGGCGATCAGCAGCAACTGCCAGCCGAGCATGGCTGTGGCTGCGACCATGACCCACCCGGCCCCGGCCCCGGACAGCCCGGCCCAGACCCCGATCGCCGCCGCCCCGCACTCGATCAGCAGATAGCGCGGCGACACCGCCGCCCCGCACATCGCGCACCGCCCGCGCTGCACCAGCCAGCTGACCACCGGCACCAGATGCCAGGCCTTCAGCGGGGCTTCGCAGCTCATGCAGTGCGACCGGGTGAAGACGATGTCCTCATCCCGCGGCATGCGCACCGTCACGGCGGCGATGAAGCTGCCGATGATCAGGCCGAGGAGGCCCATCAGGATGGCGATGACGACGGCTGCGGACATGGGTCCCGCTTAGCCCGGTTCGGGCCTCAGCCGCCACCCAGGGCGACGGCGGCGCGATAGGTCACGAAGGCTGCGCCATAGGCCAGGGCGAACATATAGGCGATCATCACCCACATCCATTTCCAGCTGTTCAGCTCGCGCTTCACCACTCCCAGAGTCGCCACGCACTGGAGCGCGAAGACATACCAGGCCAGGAAGCTGAGGCCCGTCGCCAGCGACCACTGCGCCGACAGCGTCGCGCCCAGCAGGCTTCCCGCGGCCTCCGGATCGCCGATGGCATAGACAGTGCCGAGCGCCGCGACCGCGACCTCGCGCGCCGCCATGCCGGGCACCAGGGCCACGACCATCTGCCAGTTGAAGCCGATCGGCGCGAACAGCGGCTCCAGCGCATGGCCGATCATCCCGGCGAACGACCAGTCGATCGCCGGGCCCACGGCCCCCTCGGGCGGATAGGGAAAGGTCGACAGGGCCCAGACCACGATCATCAGCGGCAGGATGATCTTGGCCGCCCGCGCCATGAAGATGCGCGCCCGGATCCACAAATCGATCGCCACCGACTTCACGTCCGGCGCCTTGTAGGCCGGCAGCTCCATCATGAAGGGCTCCACCGCCCCTCTCCAGAACACCTTGCGGATGACGAAGGAGACCAGAAGCGCGCTGACGATGCCCGCCGCATAGAGGCCGAACATCACCAGCCCCTGCAGGTTGGCGAACCCCCAGACCGTCTCGTTCGGAATGAAGGCGGCGATTATCAGCGTATAGACCGGGATGCGGGCCGAGCAGGTCATCAGCGGCGCGACCATGATGGTCGTCAGCCGGTCGCGCTTCGAATCGATCACCCGCGCCGCCATGATCCCCGGAATGGCGCAGGCGAAACTGGACAGCAGCGGAATGAAGGCCCGGCCATGCAGGCCCGCCCCGCCCATGATCCGGTCCATCAGGAAGGCCGCCCGGGCCATATAGCCGAAGTCCTCCAGCACGATGATGAACAGGAACAGGATCAGGATCTGGGGCAGGAAGACCAGCACCGATCCGACGCCGGCGATGACACCATCGACCAACAGGCTCTGCACCAGGGGCCAGACCGACCCGGTGTCGGGAACCACCGCTGCGACGCCGACGCCCAGCCCGCCGAAGCCCGCCTCGATCCCGTCCATCAGCGGCGTGGCCCAGGTGAAGACCGCCTGGAACATGACGAACAGCAACACCATCAGGATGGCCAGCCCGGCCACGGGATGCAGCAGCACACCGTCGATCCTGCCGGTCAGGGTGTCGGGTCGCTCGGGCGGACGCACGCAGTCGCGCATGATCTGCTCGGCGCGGCGGTGAGCCCCCCGCAGGGCCTCGGCGTCCGGCGCGGTCCAGCCATCGCCGGCCGACAACCAGCCCGGCCCGGCGGCCGTCTCGATGCCCTCCACCAGTTCGGCGATGCCGCGCTTTCTCGTCGCCACGGTGGTGAAGACCGGAACGTCCAGCTCACGTGACAGTCGCTCCAGATCGATTCGCAGACCCTGGCGCTGGGCGATATCGTACATGTTGAGGGCCAGCACCATCGGCCGACCGACGGCCTTCAGCTCCAGGATCAGCCGCAGCACCAGCCGCAGGTTGGTCGCATCGGCCACAGCGACGATGACGTCGGGCACGGCCTCGCCCTGCAACCGGCCCAGCACGGCGTCGCGGGTGACCTCCTCGTCGGGACTGCGGGCGCGCAGGGAATAGGTGCCCGGCAGGTCCAGCACCGACATCGACCGGCCCGAAGCGGCCAGAACCCGGCCCTCTTTCCGTTCGACGGTGACGCCGGCGTAGTTGGCGACCTTCTGGTGGGTGCCGGTCAGGGCATTGAACAGCGCGGTCTTGCCCGAGTTGGGATTGCCGACCAGCGCGACCCGGACGGGCCTGACGGCGACGTCCATGCCTACTCGGCGGCCTGGGCGAACAGTTCGATGGTCAGGCCGCGCGCCTCACGTCGACGAAGGGCGACGCGCATGTCGTCCACCTTCAGGGCCATGGGATCCTTGCCGATGGCGCCCTGGTGCAGCAGCTGGATCACGGCCCCCTCGACCAGACCCAGTTCCAGCAGGCGGCGTTCCAGCTCGGCCCCGTGTTCGTCGCGGGCATCCGTGCCGACCCGGGTGATGACACCCTTGTCGCCCAGACGCGCTTCGGACAGGGGGATGACGTTGCTCATGACGCTCGCCTTACCGGAGACCGACTTGCCTCTCCGTTACTGCGAACGCTTATCAGACGCGTGTGCGGTCCGTCCAGCATTTCGTCACGGAACGGACCGCCTGCGCTATTCCGCCGCCGCCGGAACCGGATCGTTGGCGGTCGCCTCCCGGGCTTCCCATTCCTCGATCTTGCGGGCCGTATATTCGGGCGAACGGGTGAAGCGGGCCAGGGCACCATAGATCACCGGCACCACGAACAGGGTCAGCAGGGTGGAGAACATCGCGCCCGTGAAGATCACCACGCCGATGGTCTGGCGACTGCCCGCACCCGCTCCCTGCCACAGCACCAGAGGCAGGGCACCGAACGCGGTCGCGATCGAGGTCATGATGATGGGGCGCAGCCGCAGGGACGAGCTCTCGATGATCGCCTCGGTGATCGACCGTCCCTGGTCGCGCAGCTGGTTGGCGAACTCCACGATCAGAATGCCGTTCTTGGCGGCGATCCCGATCAGAATGATCAGGCCGATCTGGGAATAGATGTTCAGGCTGGACCCGGCCATGAACAGGCCGAACAGCCCGCCCGCCGCCGCCAGGGGTACCGTCAGCATGATGACCGCCGGCGTGATCCAGCTTTCGAACTGAGCCGCCAGCACCAGGAAGACGAGCAGCAGCGCCAGTGCAAAGGCCCAGGTCACGGCTCCGCCCGCCTCCTGCTGGTCGCGCGCCGCGCCACCGTACTGGATATTGACCACGCCGCTCGGCTGCTCCGCGATCTGCGTGTTCATGAAGGCGACGGCATCGGCGATGGTGGTGCCGGGGTTCAGGTCGGCCGACAGGGTGATGGCGCGCTGGCGATCCAGTCGCCGACGATCCGGCGTATCGCCCGATGTCCGGGTCGTGACCACGGACGACAGCGGCACCAGCGCGCCCGAGCCGGCGCCGACGTACAGGGTTTCCAGATCGCCGAGAGACGACCGGTCCTCCCGATCCGTCTGCAGGATGACGTCGTATTCCTGCCCGCCACGGATATAGGTCGTGGCCCGCCGCGATCCGAACATCGTCTCGAGAGTCCGGCCGATCTCCTGTGAGGACACGCCCAGCGCCGCCGCCTTTTCGGGATCGACCTCGACCAGCAGGCGCGGGGCGTTCGGCTCATAGTTCAGGCGCGGCCGCGAGAAGCCGGGATTTTCCTGCGCCGCCGCCAGCACGGGCTGCAGCCAGTCGTAGATCTCGCCATACTCGGAGCCGGTGACGATCATCTCGATCGAGTTGGAACCGCCGCCCCCGCCACCGCCACCGCCGCGCTGGAAGGCGCCGGGCACAGAGGCGTTGACCTGGGCCCCCGTCTGGCCGCGCAGCTTGCCGTTCAGCTCCTGGGCGATCTCGTCGGCTGTCCGGTCCCGCTCGGACCAGTCCTTCAGGATCAGGGACGCATTGCCGGAGTTGAAGCTGCCGCCGCCGAAGCCGGGCGACGAGATCAGATAGCTCTCGACCTCTCCGCTGTTCTTGTACTCGGCCAGGATGGGTTCCAGCCCCAGCACGATCTTGCGGGTGTAGTCGAAGCCGGCCCCTTCCGGCCCCTGGACACGCACCTGAACCCGGCCGCGATCCTCCGGTGGCACCAGTTCGTCGGGCAGGGTCAGGAACATGGTCGCGGCCCCCGCACCGACCAGCAGGATCAGCAAGGACACGCCGATCACCGCGACCCGCTTGCCGACCATCATCTTCAGCGAGTCGGCATAGGAGTTCTTCAGCCCGTCCATCGCCCAGTCGACCTTGCGCGCCAGCCAGCCGGACCCGGCGGCCGGCCGAAGGATCCTGGACGCCAGCATCGGCGACAGGCTGAGCGCGAGGAAGGCCGAGAAGGCCACCGCCGCCGCGATGGCCGCCGCCAGCTCCACGAACAGCCGTCCGACGTACCCCGGCAGGAACAGAAGCGGCGCGAACACCGACAACAGGGTGATGGTCGTGGCGACAACGGCGAAGAACACCTGACGCGTCCCGCGCTCGGCCGCGACCAGCGGGGGTTCTCCGTGATCCAGCCTGCGCTGGATGTTCTCGACCACCACAATGGCGTCATCGACCACCAGGCCGACGGCCAGAACCAGCGCCAGCAGGGTCAGCAGGTTCAGGGAGAAGCCCAGCGGGGCGAGGACGATGAAGGTCGACAACAGGCAGATCGGCGCCACGATCGACGGGATCAGCGCCGCGCGCAGGCTGCCCAGGAAGATGAAGTTCACCAGGGCGACCAGCGCCATGGAAATGCCGATGGTGATCCAGACCTCGTCGATGGCATGCGAGGTGAAAACCGAGTTGTCGGACCCCACGACGAGCTCCGTGCCCTCGGGCAGGCTCGGCCGGATTTCGTCGACGAGCGCGGTGACCCCCTTGGAGATTTCAAGGTCGTTCGACTGGGCCTGACGCGTCACGGCCAGTCCGATCTGGTCCAGGCCGTTACCGCGGAACAGGCGCCTCGATTCGGCCGGGGCCTCCTCGACCCGGGCGATGTCGCCCAGACGGGTCACATAGGTGGCGCGAGGCTGCAACGCGCCGCTGGCTCCCGATCCGTTGGGGATCGACCCGGTGGACACCGCGCCGGAGGCACCAGCCGAACCGATCGAGGCCGAGCCGGTCGTGCCGATCGGCAACTGGGCGAAGTCCTGGGCGCGCGCATAGGTGCGGGCCACCCGGACGGTGTAATCCTTGTCGGTCGATTCCAGAGCCCCGGCCGGCAGCTCCACGTTCTGGGCGCTCAGCGAATTCTCGATGTCGGAGACGGTCAGGCCGCGCGCGCCCATGGCGTTGGCGTCCAGCCAGATGCGCATGGCATAGCGCTGCTCGCCATAGATCTGCGCCTGGGCCACGCCCGGCACGGTCGCCAGCCGGTCCAGCAGATAGCGGTCGGCGTAATCCGTCAGCTCCAGCCGGTTCATCGACGACGACCGCAGGAACAGGATCATGATCGGCTGGCTGTCGGAATCGGCCTTGGAGACTTCCGGCGGCTGGGCCTGGTCGGGCAGACGTCCCTGGACCCGGCTGACCCGGTCGCGCACGTCCGAGGCGGCCACGTCGATATCGCGGTCCAGGCCGAACTCGATGGTCACATTGGACCGGCCGTCCCGACTGGACGAGGTGATCCGCTCGACGCCCTGGATCCCTGCGACCTGCTGCTCGATCGGCTCGGTGATCCGGTTTTCGATCACCTCGGCGGAAGCGCCCGCATAGCTGGTGGAGACCGACACGATCGGCGGATCGACGTCGGGCAGTTCGCGCACAGGCAGGAAGAAGAAGGCCGCAGCCCCGATCACGCACAGCACGATGGCGGCCACGGCCGCCAGCACCGGCCGCCGGACGGAAATGTCGGACAGCATCATCGCGCGGCAGCCTGCGGCTGCGCGGCTGTCGTCGGAGCGGCTGCCTGCGGCTGCGCGGTACCGGTCGGTGCCGTGGCCCCGGCCCGCCGGGCTCCGCCCGCACCGCCGACCGTCACCGGCGCATTGGGCTGGATGCGGTTGAGGCCGCCCGCGACGACCCGATCGTTGGCGTTCAGACCCGAGACGATCTCGACAAAGCCCCCCTCGACGGCCCCGGTCTCGACTTCGACGCGCTGGGCGGTCGATCCCTTGTCGCCCGCCGCGATGCGATAGACGAAGGCTCCGTCGCCTTCATACTGGACCGCCGCCTCGGGCACCGCCGGCGTGGTGCGCTGACCCTGCTGGATGGCGACCCGCATCAGCATGCCCGGCCGAATGCGTCCGCCCGGATTGGGGAACTCGGCGCGGGCCGTGACGGCGCGGGTCGTCTCGTTGATCCGGGTATCCACCAGGGCGATTCGGCCCGAGAACGGCTCGTTGCCATAGGCGTCCGCCGTCGCCGTGATCGACAGACCCGGACGCAGCACGCCGATGTAGCGTTCCGGCACCGGGAAATCGACGCGGATCACGGTGATGTCGTCCAGGGTGGTGATGACTGCGCCGGGGCTGATCAGCGTGCCCGCCGTCACCGTCGACAGGCCCAGGGTGCCGGCGAAGGGCGCACGGATGACACGGTCGCCGCGCCGCGCCTCGGCCGCCGACAGCGAGGCCCGCGCCGTGTCCAGCGTCGTCTGGGCCAGCTCGGCCGTCACGCGCGGCGCGATTCCGCGCTCTGCCAGGACCCGGTAGCGTTCGTATTCCCGTTCGGCCTGAACGACATTGGCGCGCGCCTGAATGATGCCGGCGTCCTCCTCCCGCGCCTGGAGCTGAACCAGGGGGGTTCCCGCCGCGACCCGCTGCCCATCCGTGAACAGCACGCCGGTGATCAGTTCAGAGGTGTTGGAGGTGACATTGACCGACCGTCGCCCGCGCGCGACGCCCAGCACATTGATCTGGTCGCTGAAGGACCGCTGGGCGACGATGGCCGCCTCGACCGCCTGCCCCCTGCCGCCCCCGCGACCGCCGCCGCCCGGGCCGCCCGCGCCCGCCTCGTCACCGGCAAAGGCCACGCGCATGACGGCGGCCACGATCATAAGACCCAGGACCACGACTGCGGCGACGAGAAAGAAATGACGTTTGATCACGCGGGCACCGACTCCGGAAGACACGTCGGACGACATAGCCGTTCCGCTTGTCGAGGAAACCAAAGAGTTTGTAACGCGAGCCGTTCCGGTTTCCGTCGCGGCATTCCACCACGGGCCTGCCGGGCGTCAGAAGCGTCGCCAGACCGCGACCATGGGTCCTTCGCTGACCGGAGTCTCGCGCCCTGTCACGGTCTGACGCCATCCCGCCTGGACGCTCCATGGTCCGAAATCACGCACGACCGAGGTCTCGACCGACAGCCAGCGCGCGCCGTCGTCGTCGGTGACGCCCCCGAAGGCCTGACCCAGCACCATCCAGCCTGCACCGAACCGGCTGCCGATCGTGACATCCGCCCGCGTCTCGTCGGGCAATCCATCGCGCATCCGCCGTGCGACCTGGAGCTCGGCGAAGGACCGGCCCGGCAAAAGTCGATCGACCCGGCCCTGCCCCTCCCCGAACGACCGCCCGACGGCGGCACGGACCTCCCAGTCCTGATCCCCGACGCCGGGAGCGGCATAGCCCGCGTTTCGTCCCTCACCGGCGCGCGCATAGCCCGCATACAGACTGACCGCCGCCCGATCGTCGCGCCAGGCCTGCCAGGTCAGTCCGATCTCGGCCGGCCCGCGTCCCTCATAGTCGAAGAAGGCGTCCTCGCCGGACTGCCAGTCACCCTTGAACTGCAGCGTCAGCCGGTCCGTGACGCCATACTCGGCGAAGACACCGATGGCCCGATCCTCGCGCGCATCGGGCAGCGCCACGATCTGACCCGACGGACTATATCCGTCCTTCGCCCGCATCACCTCGGCCTTCACGATGACCTGGGCGCGGCCCTTCTTTTGTGTCCAGGCTCCGGCCTCGGCCGATGACGCCACTGCCGCGAGGACCAGACCCGCAAGACAGCGGCTGAACATCAGGCGTCGTAGCCGGGCGACTTCCGGTCCAGCAGGCGCAGGGCCCCCGGCCACGCCAGGCCGGAGACGAAGCCGATCCCCTTGCCCTGCTCCCGGGTCTCGGCCTGTGCGGCGTCGGGAGCCATCAGCACATGCTCGCGGCCGCCGGACAGCGCGGCGATCTGCTGGGCGCAGGCCCGTTCCAGAAAGAACATCCCGACCCAGGCCGCCGCCGCCGTCTGACCCACCGCCAACGTTCCGTGGTTGCGGAGCAGCATCAGCGGCTTGTCCCCCAGATCCGCCACCAGCCGCTCCCGCTCATCGTGGTTCAGCGCCAGTCCCTCATAGCCATGATAGGCGACCTGGGGCTGCAGCAGGCAGGCGTTCTGTCCGATCGGCAACAGTCCCTCCGCCTGCGCCGCAACCCCCACGCCCGCCACCGTGTGCAGATGGATGACGAAATGCGCGTCCTCGCGCGCGGCGTGGATGGCCGAATGGATCGTGAAGCCCGCGGGATTGATGAAGCTCTGCGTCTCCTGGACGATCTTGCCCTCCAGATCGACCTTCACCAGGGACGAGGCGGTGATTTCCTCGAAATAGTAGCCGTAGGGGTTGATCAGGAAATGATGCTCCGGCCCCGGCACACGGGCGGAGATGTGGGTGAAGATCATGTCGTCCCAGCCATGCAGGGCGACCAGCCGGTACAGCGCGGCCAGCTCGACCCGCGCCTGCCATTCCCCGGCCGAGACACGCGACTTGAGGGTTTGTGCGGCACCGTCGGCCATGGCTGACTCCTGATCCTCGGTAACGAGTTTGGCTGGCGACCCTCGCGCCAACCCGGGATGGGGTCAAGACGGAGCATGTTCAGGCTTGCTTAACCAAGTTTTCACGACCTCAAGGCCAAGCTGGCGAGCGCTCGGATACCCCTCCGACCGGAGCCCACCGTGAACGCTTTGATCCGCCCGCAGCCCCCTCATCCGACCGATGCGGGGACGCTGACCTCGGCATCGCGCCTGCTGGAACTCGCCCGCGGCAAGACCACCGATGACCGCCGGCGCCTCTTGCTGGGCATCGCCGCCCTCTGCGACGCCACGCCGCCGGGGGCCGAGGCCTCGCCCCTGCTCGGCGAGATCTTCATGATCATCGCTCGCCAGGCCGAGCGCGATATCCGCAAGGCCCTGTCCGAAAGCCTGGCCTCGGCCGAGTGGGCCCCGCCGGCCCTGATCGCCATGCTGGCCCTCGACGAGATCGAGATCGCGCGGCCCGTCATCGCCGCCAGCCCCCTCCTGAAAGATCAGGACCTGCTGCGCGTCCTGCTCGAAGCGACGATCGAACATCAGATCGAGGTCGCCCGTCGCCCGCATATCAGCGGCAGGGTCGCCGATGCCATCATCGACCGCGGCGACCCGGCCACCCTGACCGCGCTCGCCGGCAATCGCACCGCCCAGGTCAGCGAGGATGCCCTGGCGCGGCTGATCGAACACTCCAGCCGCATCGCCGCCCTGCGTGCGCCCCTGACCCGCCACCCGCACCTGAACGGTGCCCTGGCCATGCAACTGTATCAGTGGGTCGGTCAGGCCCTGCGCGAGGCCATCAGCGAACGCTTCCAGATCGACGAGACCAGGCTCGCCACCGCCGTCGACACGGTCATCCGTCCGCCCTCGGCAGAGCCCCGGGGCATCGGGAACGCCGACGCCGTCGTCGACAGGGAAGAGATGGAGCGCCGCCTGGTCGCCAAACTGCAAAGCTCGGGGCAACTGCGTGCCGGCTTCCTGATCCGCGCCGTCCGTGAAAAGCGCCTGAGCCTGTTCGAGCATGCTGTGACCGCTCTCGGCGGCTTCACCCTTGACCAGGTGCGTGCCGCGATGGTGCGCCCCGGCCCCGATGCCCTGTTCCTGATGTGCGCGGCCGTCGGTATCGACCGGGCGGTCTTCCCCGCCTTGCTGGAGGAAATCCGTGCGATGAACCACGGTCGGCCGGGCGTCAGCCACTCCGGTTATCCCGGCCGCACGTCCGTGGCCCCCGCCGCCGCTGCGCGAGAGTTCCGCACCTTGATGGGCCAGGCCGGCGGTTGATGTTTCCAAACGCCGTTTGACTTCGACGGTCGCGTCGGCTTCTCGTAGCGCGGTGAACGCTCTCTCTTCAGCGCCCCGGTTGGCCTTCTGCGCCAGCGATCGATCCGAGGCCCTGGAAGCCCGCGAGCGGCTGTCCACCCTCTATGGTTCGACGCCTGAAGCCGAGGCGGATGTCATCGTCGCCCTGGGCGGCGACGGCTTCATGCTGGAGACGCTGCACGCCAACATGACGCGCCGGACGCCCGTCTATGGCATGAACCGCGGCTCGGTCGGCTTCCTGATGAATGACTATGAGGAAGACGTTCTGCTGGACCGGATTTCCGCCGCCGGGCGCGCCGTCATACATCCCCTGCAGATGGACGCCTGGACCGAGAGCGGCGCGGTCCACACGGGCCTGGCCATCAACGAGGTCTCCCTGCTGCGCCAGACCCGTCAATCGGCCAAGCTTCGTATCAGCGTCGATGGCAAGGTGCGGCTGGAGGAACTGTCCTGCGACGGCTGCATGGTCGCCACGCCCGCCGGATCGACTGCCTACAACCTGTCGGCCCACGGACCGATCATTCCGCTGGATGCCCGGATGCTGGCCCTGACGCCCATCAGTGCCTTTCGCCCCCGGCGATGGCGCGGGGCCCTGCTGCCGCATAGCGCCCGGGTCGAGTTCGAGGTGCTGGAGGCGGACAAGCGACCGGTCAGCGCCGTGGCCGACAGTCTGGAAATCCGTCGCGTGGTAAAGGTCGCGATCAAGGAACGGCGCGACGTCGCCCTCACCATGCTGTTCGATGCCGGGCGATCGTTCGAGGAGCGCGTCCTGGCGGAACAGTTCACCGCCTGAAACGGGTCACGGGTTCTTAAGGGGGGTCGTGCACTCTGCGGCATCGACGTCCGCAGGAGTCCGTCATGAGCAACCCGGCTCAAGTTACCCGCCCGCCCAACACGCTGCTCGCCAAGGTCGGCGGCGGCTTCAACGGCATCAACGCCGAAGCAATCGCCAAGGCCGAAGAGGCCCTTAAGGCCATGTCGGGCCAATTCGGCCAGTGGCTGCAGGACGAGATCTCCAAGCTGGACAACGCCCAGGCCGCGATCCGCGCCAACGGTTACACCAGCAAGACTGCCGAAGACCTGTACTTCAGGGCGCACGACCTGAAGGGTCTGGGTTCCACCTATCAGTATCCGCTGGTCACGCGCCTGGCCGGATCCCTGTGCAAGCTGATGGACGATCCGATGCGGCGAATGGACGCGTCTCTGGTGCTGATCGACGCCCACATCGACGCCATACGTGCCGTCGTCCGCGACCAGATCCAGACCGACGATTATCCCACGGGCCGCGCCCTGTCTGAAACGCTCGAAGCCTGGGTTGCGGAACACCGCGCGGAGTAAACGCGACCTTTTCCTTGCGGGAGAAGACGCTTCAGGCCGCGTTCGCCGCCATCAGCCGCAGCGGCGTCTCCGCCGGTTGGTCCAGCCGCTCCATCAGATAGGCCAGATCGTCGCGCGACGCGTTCGGCCGCTGGGTCAGGAACCGTTCAAGCATCTGTTCACGGAAGGCCTCGCCGGTCGTGTCGATGCCTTCCGCCGTCAGCTGACGCCAGGTATCGACCCCCACCCGGAACGCCAGGAACAGACGCGGCGGCAGGCCGGCGCGGTCGTAGATGGCTTTCAGCCCCAGCGGACCCGCATCGTGCACCATCAGCCAGGCGCGCTCATGCGGAGTCGAGGCCAATTCGGCCAGGCCGTGCTCGAACAGAGTCATCTGGCCGCGCGCGAGGGCCCGCAACAGCAACGAACCGGTCAGGGCACGCCTGGAATTCAACTGGCTGACGAAGGTGGCGATATCCGCTGTCGTCGCTGCCTGATCGATCAGGTCGACGGTCGCCCGCTCGCGCGCGAAGGTCGACAGGCGAATGGCGGTCTCGGGCGCCACCGCGTGGCGCATGACCAGATGATGGCGCACAGCCTCGCTGGCCAGAGCCACCAGCCGCTCCGTGATATGCAACGGCAGGACCTGGCGATAGGCCAGGGCGGCCACCACCTCGGGGCCCGAACCGAACCGGTCGATGATCCTGCCCATGGCGCTTTCGGACATATCGGCATTGTCGTTCGAGGCCAGGGTCCGCACCGCCTGTTCGCAGCCATCAGCGCTCAGAACGTCGGCCACGTCGCGCGACACACGGGGCCGCGCCGCCACCGCCACCTGCCGCAAGGCCGATCCGGCCTTTACGATCTCGATCAGGTCGTCATCGGTGAAGACGGGAGAGAATCCGATCATTGCCAGGGCGATGGAATCCACGTCCGCCGCCAGCAGCCGCGCCACATCGTGGGGAATCAGATCGGAGGTCTTCAGCGTCACCGCCAGGGCACGCCGCACCAGTTCGGCCGAATCGTTGGCCATCACCCGGATGATCTTCTGCGCGGCTTCCCGATCCGCGTCGTCGAGGTCGATCCGGTCGATGCTGCGACACAGCTTGTGCGCGGCGGAGGCGCGCTCGTCCTCGTCCGTCGCCTTGATCAGGCGCCGGATATCGAACTCGGTCAGACGGGCGCGATGGGCGGTCATTGGGGCTCGGATGGTGAGTCGCGGAAGGCGATGTTTACCATGAAGCCTGCTTGCTTAACGCGCGGTTTACCACCCGCTCCCGGAGGTCGATTCAGACCCTGATCCGAAAGCCTTGATGAAGGCGCCGGCCTTCTGGTCGCCTTCCTGTCCCAGCAGCAGCGCCAGCAGACCCTGATCCTGTTTCATCCGGTCCATCCGCGCCGCAATGGCCATGTCCTTTTCGTCCAGCGCGGGCAAGCCGGGGCCGCCCGACCCCAGGGCCGGAGAACCCTCGCCTGCCGTGCTTTGCAGGTTGGCATGAACCTCGGCCACCGTGGCGGCCCTCCCGTCGCGATAGAAGATCGAGCGATTGGCGGCTGCCGCCTGCGGGAACATTGCTGCCGCACTGGCGCCCGGCCGGGTCTGCATGGCCTCCATGATCTGGGCGGCCCCCGCCGGCCCCAGGAAGTGCGCCGCATACAGGTCACCGGCACCCGGCTCACGGCCGGTCCGCCCGCGGAGATAGGCGGCGTTCGAGGCCGTCAGCTCTGCCGCCATGGTCGAGGCGGCCTGCGGATCGAACCTCAGATCCAGCACCATATTGCGCGCCGACCCGTCCACCCGCCAGCGTCCGTCGGAGCCCCGATGGATCAGGTCGGCATACTGGCCGTATCCGTGCTGGGCCCCGTGCTGCTTGACGGTCGCCAGCCAGGTCTGCTCGATGAACTGGAACAGGCCCGAGGCCGAGGAGGTCGGGGCCTTGGCATTGGGATTGAAGGCGCTCTCGCGGCGGGCGGTCTTCATCAGGAAATCGAAATCGACCCCGGTGGCGCTGGCGGCACGACGGATCGCCGCCTCCACCCCACCCGATGCTGGAATCGCTCTGACGCTCATGGAGCAAGGCTCCGAGATCGTGGTTAATCGAGTGTTAATGTCCGTTAACGGCCCGGCGCGGGCCCTGCGATGCCTGGCTATGCACATGATCAACGATCAGAAAAACCAGGGTTCCCCTTGCCCAGATCCCGCCATCCGTCGCGCGCGTGATGCCTCCTGGGGGTTCCGGGGAGCGGCTTGTAAACGAGGGAGTGGCGGCCATGATGATGCAGACCGCGCGCCTCTGACGGACCAGCCGGTCGAGACGCTCGATACGGTCACGTCCGACACCACCGTTTCCGCCATGGGAACGGTCATCAACACGACCAAGCCGCCCGGCCCGCCGGTCATCACCTCACCCCGCTAGGTCAGCCGGCCGAACGCCGACCAACTGGCCCGCGCCTATCCCGGCCGGGCGATCTCGTAGTCGGTGTCGGCGTCAGCGCGGCTCAGCTGCCTGGTCCAGGCCAATGGCACGGTCACGGGATGCAGCGTCGTGTCCGAGACACGCGGCGGCTTTGGCTTCGGCCGCGCTGCCCTGGGGCTGACGCGTTATTTCCGCATGAGCCCGCGCACCTTGGACGGTCAGGCGGTGGACGGGGCCCTCGTCAACATCGGCCTGCGGTTCAATATGCCGGAGGACTGAACCGGAGAGGATTAAAGGCGGCCGCGTACTGATCGCGCGGCCGCCCTTCGATCCCGTCGGCCACGACCCTGGCCACCATCGGCCCCAGCAGCCATCCGTTCCGGCGCGGGGCCAGGGCCAGATGTAATCCGTCGCCGATCGGACCGGCGATGGGCAGGCCGTCCGCTGACGCGCCCCTGACCCCCACACGCCACTGCACCGCCGGGGCGATCCCATGCCCGGTGAGGACCTGCGCCATGGCCAGCAGACGGTCTGACGCCATCGGATCGACGGCCAGATCCCGTGCGCCCTCGACCATGGTCGCACCGATCAGGGTCCCTTCCGCGCCCGGAGCCACATAGCCACCCGGCCCTCGCAACACGCGATCGGTCAGGACGTCGGCCGTCCAGCCGATCTGCCCCTTGATCGGGTGCACGGAGGCGATGAGTGACGATGCCAGATGGGGAAGGCCCGGCACGGCCGAGGCCACACCGGTCGCCATGATCACCCGGGTCGCGCGAATCCCGGTTCCGCCTGCATCGATCCGCCAGCCCGAGCCCTGTCGCGCGAGCCGATCGACGCCCGTCCCGATCCGCCGGGGTCCGAGACGTTCCGATAGGGCCTGCAATGACGCGCCGGCCTCCAGCCGGATATCCTCCGGTGCCGCCACCCCTCCCGGCGTCCGGACGACTTCAAAACCAAGCGCCGCGAGCCGGGTTTCCATCATCCCGGCATCCGCTCCACGCCACTCGGCCGGTGTCAGATCCAGCGTCAGGCCGAACCGCAGCGCAAAGGCCGGCCACAGCGCGGCCGCATCCCGCAGCAGGGCTCCGTGCTCCGCATCGCCACCGTCCAGCACCGTCTCGAACGCCGGGGCGATCATCCCGGCGGCAATGGACGATGCATTGGTCCTTCCAGGATCGACGACGCGCACATCCCGCCCGCGCGCCGCCAGCTCATTGGCGACGCAAAGGCCCAGCACGCCCGCGCCGACCACGACGATGTCACAGGAAATGTCCGCCACGGCCGGTCCTTCGACCCACCGTCCAGCCATTTCAAGTCGAGAGTGACCTGTGGGCTATTCCGCCGCCATGGCGGCCGCCTGATCGGCGATCCGGACCGCGGCCAGCCGCTCGGTCAGGGCCGCGTGCTGGTCCCACAGCGCCCGGGGCAGACGGTCGCCGAACCGGGCGTAGAATTCGGGGATCAGCCCGGCCTCCTCGGTCCAGACGTCCGCATCGACCTCCAGCAGGGTCGCCAGGTCGGCCTCGCTCAGCGACAGGCCCTCGACGTCGAGTGCCGCCGGCGCAGGCACCCGACCGACCGGCGTGTCCAGGGCCTCGGCCTCGCCGTCCAGCCGCCCGGCGATCCACTTCAGCACACGGGCATTGTCGCCGAACCCCGGCCAGACGAACGCGCCGTCCTCGCCTTTCCGGAACCAGTTGACGAAATAGATGCCGGGCAGTTTCTCCGGATCGGCCCGGGCCCCGAGCGCCAGCCAGTGCGCGAAATAGTCGCCCATATTGTAGCCGCAGAAGGGCAGCATCGCGAACGGATCGCGGCGCAGTTCGCCGATGGCGTTTTCGGCCGCGGCCGTGCCTTCCGACGCCACGGTCGAGCCCATGAACACCCCGTGCTCCCAGTCGAACGCCTCGGTCACCAGCGGCACGGCAGAGGCGCGGCGCCCCCCGAACAGGATGGCATCGATCGGCACGCCCCTGGGGTCTTCCCACTCCGGGGCGATGGTCGGACACTGGGACGCAGGGGCGGCGAAGCGCGCATTGGGATGGGCCGCGGGCTCACCCGAGGCCGGGTCGTGGGCCATGCCCTTCCAGTTGGTCAGACCCTCCGGGGCCGTCCGGGTCAGGCCTTCCCACCAGACGTCGCCGTCGGCGGTCAGGGCCGTATTGGTGAAGACCGTATTGGTCGCCAGGGTCGCCAGGGCGTTCTGATTGGTGTTGCGGCTGGTCCCGGGCGCGACACCGAAGAAGCCCGCTTCCGGATTCACCGCATACAGCCGCCCGTCCTCGCCGAAGCGCATCCATGCGATGTCGTCGCCGATCGTCTCGGCGGTCCAGCCCGGCAGGGTCGGCTGAAGCATGGCCAGATTGGTCTTGCCGCAGGCGCTCGGGAAGGCCGCTGCCATATACTTCGACCGCCCCTTGGGATCGGTCAGCTTCAGGATCAGCATATGCTCGGCCAGCCAGCCCTCGTCGCGGGCCATGACCGAGGCGATGCGCAGGGCGTAGCATTTCTTGCCCAGCAGCGCATTGCCGCCATAGCCGGAGCCATAGGACCAGATCTCGCGCGTCTCGGGGAAATGGACGATCCATTTCTCGGGATTGCAGGGCCAGGCTACGTCCACCTGCCCCTCGGCCAGGGGGGCGCCCAGCGTATGCACGGCCGGCACGAACACGCCGTCCTCACCCAGGGCCTCCAGCGCCGCAGCGCCCATCCGCGTCATGATTCCCATGGACACGGCGACATAGCCGCTGTCGGTGATCTCGACGCCCAGGGCCGACAGTTCCGAGCCCAGCGGGCCCATGGAGAAGGGCACGACATACATGGTCCGGCCGGCCATGCAGCCGTCGAACAGACCGTCCAGACGCGTCCGCATCCCGATCGGGTCGGCCCAGTTGTTGGTCGGTCCGGCGTCGATCTCCTCGGCCGAACAGATGAAGGTGCGGCTCTCGACCCGCGCGACGTCCTTGGGATCCGAGGCGGCGTAATAGCTGCCCGGGCGCTTGTCCTGATCCAGTGCCTTCAGCGTGCCCTTGTCGATCAGTTCGGCGATGATCGCAGCCTTTTCGGCCTCGGACCCATCGCACCAGTGCACCCGCGCGGGCCTTGTCAGCGCCGCGATCTGCTCCACCCAGGCGATCAACCCGGCATGACGGGTCGGTCCGGGCGCAAGGCCCGGCAGGGTCGGGATGGAAGCCAAGCGAACTCTCCTGAACGTGGGCCCGGCTGGTCTGACGCCGCCGTGAACCGCCTTTTTTGTAACAGCGCCTCACGACCTGTTACAGGCGCAATGACACCCGGGATGCCGCGGCGTCAACCGCTGCAGGATTTCACCCCGATCACGCCCGCGCCCGGCACCGCGAGGGTCGAATCCGGTCGCGCGACCGGCAAAGCCCCTGTATCTGCAACGCTGTGCAGACGCTCGATCCCATCACACCGGCCGCTCCCGCCGGGGCCATGGCCTCTCCCGCCGTGGCCCGGAACACCGACCCGATCCTGGCGGTGCTGAAGGCCCATCTGCCCGCCCGGGGTCGGGTGCTGGAGATCGCCTCCGGCTCTGGCGAGCACGCCATCGCTTTCGCCCGGGCCCTGCCCCTGACCACCTGGACGCCCAGCGATCCGTCGCCCGAGGCGCGCGCCAGCATCGCTGCCTGGGCCGCCGAGGCCGCCCTCGCCAATCTGAACCCGGTGCTCGATCTCGATGCCGGCCGCCCCGACACCTGGCCTCCGGTCGATGTCCAGGCCGTCGTCTGCATCAACATGATCCACATCAGCCCGTGGTCGGCGACCGGGGGCCTGATGGCAGGTGCCGCCCGCGTCCTGCCCGATCCCGGCGGGCTGCTGGTCCTGTACGGCCCCTTCCGCGAGGCCGACGTTCCGCTGGCCCCGTCCAACGAAGCCTTTGACGCCAGCCTGAAGTCCCGCGACTCCGCCTGGGGCCTGCGCGAGGTCGAGGCCGTCGTGGCCCTCGCCAGATCCCACGGCCTGCACCTGACCCGCCGCACCGAAATGCCCGCCAACAATCTGATGCTGCTGTTTCGCCGCGTCGGCTGACCCCTGGAGCCCGCCATGAAGACCCTCGCCTCCCTGCTCGCCCTCGGCCTGGCCCTCGCGGCCACGGCACCCGCTGCCACGGCCCGGACCGCACCGGCCCAGACGGCACCGGCAACACCTCCCGCCCCCTCGCCGCCCTATGGCACGCCGATCTCGCTGGATGCCGCCCAGGCCCTGATCGACCGCGCGGTCGCCGCCGCCGCGCGGGGCAATTTCCGCATGGCCGTGGCCATCGTGGAACCGAGCGGCGAACTGGTCGCCTTCGCCCGCATGGACGACACCCAGTACGGCTCCATCCTCGTCGCCCAGCGAAAGGCCCGCACCGCCGCCCGCTATCGACTGGCCACCTCGGTGATGGAGGAGCGCACCCTGGCGGGCCGGATCGTCAGCCTCGCCAACGACGACGCCCTGCCCATCGCGGGCGGCGTCCCCATCGTCGTCGACGGGCGTATCGTCGGGGCCATCGGCGTGTCGGGCGCCACGGCCGCGCAGGATGCCGAGGTCGCCACGGCCGCCCTGGCCGCAGACTGAGCTTGGCCTTCTCCCGCCTCTATGACGGTCCAGAGCCCAGCCGCATCAATAAATGGCTGGGCCAGACCGGCGTCTGCTCGCGGCGCGAGGCCGACGCCCTGATCGCCGACGGCCTGGTCTCCATCGACGGAGAGGTCGTCACCGATGCCGGCCGCAAGATCGAGCCGGGCCAGACCCTGACCCTGTCCGACCGCGCCGAAACCGCCCTCGCCGCCGGGATCACGGTCGTGATGAACAAGCCGGTCGGCTATGTCTCCGGCCAGCCCGAGCCGGACAAGATCCCCGCCGTCCGCCTGCTGACGACCGACAACCTGATCGGCCCCGGCACTGCGCCGGCCGCGGACGCCTCCCTGCCTCCCATCGGCCGTCTGGACGAGGATTCGCGCGGCCTGCTGATGCTGTCTTCGGACGGCGTTGTGGCCAAGGCGGTGATCGGGCCGGAGTCCCGGCTCGACAAGGAATACCTTGTCCGCGTCGCCGGGGATGTGACCGAGAAGAAGCTGGCCCTGCTGCGCCACGGCATCATGCTGGACGGCCGCCAGCTGAAATACGCCAGGGTCAGCCGCATGGAACAGCAGCGCCTCCGCTTCGTCCTGACCGAGGGTCGCAACCGCCAGATCCGGCGCATGTGCGACCATGCGGATCTGGAGGTCACCGATCTGCTGCGTGTCCGCATCGGCCCCATTCGTCTGGACGGGCTGGACGAAGGTCGATGGCGCCTCCTGACCCCCGAAGAACGCACCGCCCTGCTGGCCTGAACCGCTTCGCTTGCACTTAACCGATTGGTTAACTATCGTGGTCGGAGCGCAAGGAGAGGACCTCGCCCATGCCCGCCGACCGAAAGATCGTCCCCTGTCTGTGGTTCGACACCCAGGCCGAGGAGGCCGTGAATTTCTACGTCTCCGTCCTCCCCGACAGCCGCATCAAAAAAGGTCGTGCGCGCGCCCGCCGACTATCCGGGAGGTCGGAAGGACAGCGTCCTGATGGTCGAGTTGACCATGGCCGGTGCCCCCTATACCGCCCTGAACGGCGGCCCCTATTTCACCTTCACCGAGGCCATCTCGCTTCAGATCGAGACGGCGGATCAGGCCGAGACCGACCGCCTGTATGACGCCCTGTCCGCAGTGCCCGAGGCCGAACAGTGCGGCTGGGTCAAGGATCGCTACGGCCTCAGCTGGCAGATCATCCCGGCAAGCTTCACCGCGCTGATGAGCGACCCCGACCCGGCGGTCGCGGCGCGCGCCTTTGCGGCCATGATGAAGATGAAGCGGCTGGACGTGGACGCGCTTCGTGCCGCGGCGCGGGCCTGAAAGAGACCAATGCGGGAGAGGTCTCCATCTGCGGCCGGGGCGTCATGGACATAAGGCGCTTCCCGCGACCCTAGCGCCTCGCGCGCGGCCGATCTTCCTGGATCGACGAGCCCGCAATCAGGCTGACCAGACCCGTGATGATGGCCGCGCCGACTCCGGCCCACAGCCCGTCGACGCTGAACCCGCCGAGGAAGGACGCGACCAGTCCGATCGTCGCGGCGTTCACGACCAGCAGGAACAGACCGAACGTCACCACGGTCAGCGGAAAGGTGATGAAGACCAGGATCGGCCGGACGATGGCATTGACGATCCCCAGCAGCACCGCGGCGGCAATCAGCGATCCGGTCGAAATGAAATCCACGCCCGGTACGACATAGGCCGCCAGCCACAGACCGAGGGCCGTCACCACGGCCTGGAGGATGAATCTCAGCATGGACGACTCCGCTTGCTCCGACCCATCGTGCGCCGGTTTGTCACGGACGGTCCAGTCCTCCGTCCGCGCGGCGCACCAGCAGGGCCCGATAGACGGACACGTTGAAGTCGGCCCCGGTGATGCCGGTATGCTCGATCGGGACGCGGGTCTCGTCTGGCACGCCCACGGCCTCCGCAACGCCCGAGCCGCGCGTCTGCAGAAGCCCCTGGCCCCAGGCCATGGAGGGGATATCCAGCACATGATAGTGGAACAGATCGCGCCAGGCGGCCCCGTTCCGGGCCAGCATTGCGCTGAGGAAGCCCTGGTCGAACCAGGCATTGTAGGCGGTGAACATTACCGTCCGCCCGGCCGCGACCCGGCGGTGAAAGGCCAGGATGCGGGCCGTCGCCTCTGCTTCGTCGACCGCGCCGTTGGCCCGCCAATAGTCGACATCGAAGCCATTGACGGCCCTCGCGCCCGGGTCGATCCGTTCGGGGTGCGGCGGCATGATCCGCACATAAAGGCGTCCCAGTTCGCGGCCATCGACGTCAGTATAGACCATGCCGATGTCCGTCATCTCGTGGAAGGCGGGGTCGAGGCCGGTCGTCTCGATATCGACGTGCGCCATGACGAAGGCCTCGGGTGCCGAGTCGGGCCAGGCGGTCTGGGCCACGGCGGGCACCCACGCGACCAGCGCCATCAGGAGGGCCAGGATCAGGTTCGGGAATCGGGTCATGGAGGCACTCTTGCCGATCGCCCGATCGTGTCTATCTCGGGCCCGTGACATCGCCGTCGGCGGAACCGTAGCCGTTCGCGTGCGCTATCACGACAGCCTCCCCGGCGCTTCAGATCAGAAGGACTTTCATCATGACCGAACAACGCATCGAAGGTGCCGCCAACGGCATCAGTGGCAAGATCAAGAGCGGCCTCGGCAACCTGACCGGCGATACCAGGCTGCAGGTCGAGGGCAAGTTCGAGGAAGTGAAGGGCAAGGCGCTCGACGCCTATGGCCGCGCCATCGACAAGCTGGAGACCCTGTCGGAACGCGCCCCGGCCGACCTGCGGGACCCGATCAACACAGGCCTGGATTTCGCGCGTCGCAAGCCGCTGCTGACCACGGGCATCATCGCCGGCCTGGCCTTCCTCCTCGCCGGCTCGGGCCGCCGCCGCTACTAGGCGTCAGCGTCCAAACGAAAGGCCCGGGAATGATCCCGGGCCTTTTTGTTGTCTTGATCCTCCCCCGTCGGGGGAGGTGGCACGGAGCGAAGCGGAGTGACGGAGGGGCCCTGACCCAAACACGATGTCTGCGGCCGGCCCCCTCCACCACTTCGTGGTCCCCCTCCCCCGACGGGGGAGGATTAAACCGCCTCCCCGTCCACCGTTTCCTTGACCGGCGCGCCGGCGGTGGGGGTGATGTCGAAGGTGATCTTGCCGTCGACCAGGGCGACCTTGACGTGGCCACCGCGCGTCAGACGTCCGAACAGGATGTCGTCGGCCAGCGGCTTCTTGATGTTTTCCTGGATGACCCGGCCCAGCGGGCGCGCGCCATACAGTTCGTCGAAGCCGTTCTTGGCCAGCCAGTCGGCCGCGTCGTCGGTCAGTTCGATGGTGATGTTGCGGTCGGCCAGCTGGGCTTCCAACTGCAGCACGAACTTGGTCACCACCTGGCGGATCGTCTCGGCCGCCAGGGGCTTGAACGACACCACGGCATCCAGACGGTTCCGGAACTCGGGCGCGAACAGGCGCTGGATGGCCTTTTCGTCCTCGCCCTCGACCTTGCCACGGCCGAAGCCGATGGAGGCCCGGGCGTTGTCGGCCGCGCCCGCGTTCGTGGTCATGATCAGCACGACGTTGCGGAAGTCGACCTTCTTGCCGATGGCGTCGGTCAGCATCCCGTTGTCCATGACCTGGAGCAGGATGTTGTAGACGTCCGGGTGGGCCTTCTCGATCTCGTCCAGCAGGACGACGGCGTGTGGATGCTGATCGACGGCGTCGGTCAGCAGCCCGCCCTGGTCATGCCCGACATAGCCCGGAGGGGCCCCGATCAGGCGGCTGACCGTGTGGCGCTCCATATATTCGCTCATGTCGAAGCGCAGCATCTCGATGCCGAGCGTCGATGCCAGCTGCTTGGCCACCTCGGTCTTGCCCACACCGGTCGGGCCCGCGAACAGGAAGGACCCGATCGGCTTCTGCGGATCGCGCAGGCCGGCCCGGGCCAGCTTCATGGCCGAGGCCACCTGTTCGATCGCCGCGTCCTGGCCGAAGACGGCCCGGTTCAGGTCGGTCTGAAGTTCGCGCAGGCCCTCGGTGTCGGTCTTGGACACCGACTTCGGCGGAATGCGCGCCATCTTGGCGACGACCGCCTCGACCTCCTTCTGGCCGATGACCTTCTTGCGCTTCGATTCGGGCAGCAGCATCTGCGACGCCCCCGCCTCGTCGATCACGTCGATCGCCTTGTCCGGCAGTTTGCGGTCGGTCATGTAGCGCGCCGACAGCTCGACGGCCGAACGGATCGCCGCGTCGGTGTAGCGCAGCTTGTGGTGGCCCTCGTAGGCGGTCTTCAGCCCCTTCAGGATCTTCACCGTGTCCTCGACCGTCGGCTCGTTGACGTCGATCTTCTGGAAGCGCCGGACCAGGGCCCGGTCCTTCTCGAAATGCTGACGGTACTCCTTGTAGGTCGTCGACCCCATGCAGCGCAGGGTGCCGGACGCCAGGGCGGGCTTCAGCAGGTTGGACGCATCCATCGCCCCGCCCGATGTCGCGCCTGCGCCGATCACCGTGTGGATCTCGTCGATGAACAGGATGGCGTTCTCGTGGTTTTCCAGCTCCTTGACGACCTGCTTAAGCCGCTCCTCGAAGTCGCCGCGATAGCGGGTCCCGGCCAGCAGCGCCCCCATGTCGAGGCTGTAGATGGTCGCGCCTTCCAGCACGGCCGGAACCTCGTGATTGACGATCTTCCTCGCCAGGCCTTCGGCGATCGCGGTCTTGCCGACGCCGGGCTCGCCGACCAGCAGCGGGTTGTTCTTGGTCCGGCGGCACAGAATCTGGATCGAGCGATCCACCTCGGCCTGGCGGCCGATCAGGGGGTCGATCTTGCCGTTGCGCGACTTCTCGTTGAGGTCGACGCAATAGGCTTCCAGCGCCTCCCCGCCCTGTTTGACGGCGGCGGCATCCTCGGCCTCCTCGGGCGACTGGCCACCAGCCACCTTGGGCGGGCGCGGATCGCCGCCACCGGCCTTCTTGGGGATGCCGTGGGCGATGAAGTTGACCGCGTCATAACGGGTCATGTCCTGCTCCTGCAGGAAGTAGGCGGCGTGGCTCTCGCGCTCGCTGAAGATAGCGACCAGCACATTGGCCCCGGACACCTCCTCGCGGCCGGAGGACTGGACGTGGATCACCGCACGCTGGATCACGCGCTGGAAGCCGGCGGTCGGCTTGGCGTCCTCGCCGTCGGAGGTGGCCAGCGCGGCAAGGTCCGTGTCGACATACAGGGTCAGCGCCGTCTTCAGCGCGGACAGATCGACGTTGCAGGCCTTCATCACGGCACCGGCGTCGGCGTCATCGACCAGGGCCAGCAGCAGGTGTTCGAGCGTCGCATACTCGTGGCGGCGTTCGTTGGCATAGGAGACCGCGCGATGCAGGGTCTCTTCGAGAGGACGCGAAAACGAGGGCATGGGAGGATCCTCTCAGTCTTTTTCCATAGTGCACCGTAGCGGGTGCTGGTGACGGCGCGCCGTCTCGACCACCTGGGCGACCTTGGTTTCGGCCACCTCATAGGTGAAGACGCCGCAGACTCCGATGCCATGCTGGTGCACATGCAGCATGATGCGGGTCGCGTCCTCGCGGCTCTTCTGGAAGAACCGCTCCAGCACATAGACGACGAATTCCATCGGCGTGTAGTCGTCGTTCAGGATCAGCACCCGATACAGCGAGGGCTTCTGAAGCTTGGGCTTTGTCTCGGTGATGGTGGCGGCACCCTGGCCGCCCCCGTTCTGTTCACCTGGCCTTCTTGTCGGCATCTAAGTTCCGGTTGGGGAGTTCGAGAGTTCAGATAGGCAATGATGGCCTGATTTGAAGGGACGTCCAGTCACAGGTTGATGTGACGCATGCGAAAAGGGCCCCGGCGTTTCCGCCGGGGCCCTCTCGTTACGCTAAAACCAGCCCGGGCCGCGTCGCAGCGAAAAGGCGGAGCCTTCTGGCCGCGGCCTTCAGGAATGCCCTTAGCGGGCGGCCTGGAAGGTCTCGACGGTCGCGGTGACGCGCTCGTTGATCGGCTTGAAGCTTTCCTTGACCGATCCGGTCAGGGTCTCGGTCATCTTGGTGACTTCCGAGAGATAGGTTTCCATGGCCGACTTGGCGTAGTTGGACTGCAGCTCGATCAGCTCCTGGACCGAACGGGCCTTGGCGATCGTCTGGGCAGCGGCGACGCCGTTTTCCCAGCTGGACTTGCTGTAGGACAGGGCCTGGGACGACAGGGCCTCGACGCCCTTCTGGGCGGCCGTGGCCGAGGCGGTCAGGGCTTCCAGGTTCTGCTTCGAGTGAGCCGACAGCTCGGCGATCGAGGCCGAGGTCTTGTCCAGCGTCTCGCGCAGGGCTTGCGTGCCCGTGGCCTGGATCTTCTCGGCCTGGGCCTTGGCGGTCGTGGTGGCGGTTTCGACGGTCTTCTTGATGGTTTCGGCGCTGTCAGCCATGTGAAGTCTCCTGAAACGGATGATCGCGGTTTGGTCCGCGGAATGTTTGTCGACCCAGGCGATTCTGGTCCGATGCGGCCCATATGGTGCAAGTGCGAAGGCGCGTCAAGACGCATTGTGCAGCGCAACATTCTCGTGAATGAGCCGCGCTCGCCTGTCAGGATTAGCCCGTTCAAATCTGCGTTGATCTCTGCTTAACCACCCTGAAACCTGCGGCTTCCATGTTAAAGGCCACTTGCGACGCGCCGGGGGGCCGCCGCCGCGCCACAAAGGATGAGGCTTCGATTGGCGATGATGCGTGACCGTCCGGGCTTCCCGCGCCGCCTTCTGGCCCTTGGCCTGACCCTGCTGGTGCTGGTCGGCCTGTCGGGTCAGCTGACGACGCGGGTCGAGGCGCAATCGGGCGAGAACAGCCGGTATGCCGCCATCGTCGTCGATGCCGGCACGGGCGAGGTGCTGTTTGCCCGCCACGCTGACAGCCCGCGCTATCCGGCGTCCGTCACCAAGGTAATGACCATGTATCTGGTGTTCGAGGCCCTGGAGAAAGGCAAGGTCCATCTGGACGACGTCATCACCGTCTCTCCCCTCGCCGCCTCGCAGCCGCCGTCGAAACTGGGGCTTGCCGCAGGCCAGACCATCCGGCTGGACGACGCCATGCGCGCCACGACCGTCCGGTCTGCCAACGACATGGCCATGGTGCTGGCCGAGCACGTCGGCGGCTCCCAGGCCCGTTTCGCCGCCATGGCCACGCTGAAGGCCGAGGAGCTGGGCATGGGCCAGACCCGCTACATCAACCCGAACGGCCTGCCCGACAGCCGCCAGCTGACCTCGGCGCGCGACCTCGCCATCCTGGCCCGCGCCATCATGCGCGACTATCCCCAGTACTACAGCTATTTCGGCATCCACGACTGGACCTATCAGGGCCGCGAGTATCGCAACACCAACGGACTGCTGCTGGGCGGCAACGGCTATGACGGCATCAAGACCGGCTTCACCAACGCGTCCGGCTACAACCTGGCGGCCTCGGCCGTGCGTGGCGGCAAGCGGGTCATCACCATCGTTCTGGGTGGCCGCTCCAGCATCACCCGCAACGCCCACGTCGCCGCCCTGATGGACACCGGCTTCGAGGTCGAGACCCGTCGCGCCGCCGGCGAGCGGATCCAGGTGGCCCAGACCTTCTTCGAGCAGCGCGGCTTCGGCATCGGCCAACCCGACGGCGGTACGCCCATCACCTATGCCGTCCTGAACGGCCAGCCGGCCCCGACGGAACAGGGCAGCGCTTCGTCGACCCCGACGACGCCCCCGGGCAATGGCCCCGATGTCGTGTCCTACCAGACGGCCCTGACCCGGACGCCCGAACCCCGGCCGACCGGGCCGACCCACCAGGCCCCGGTCCAGCGAGCCCAGACCTCACCGCCTCGCGGCAACCTGACGGCCAGCCTGAACAACGGCGTCACCCCCTCCGCGACGGGATCTCCGGGCCGGCCCGGCACGGCCGTCGCCAATCCCCCGCGCCCGAACGCACCCGCGACGGCCGCCGGCCGGTGGGCCGTCCAGGTCGGAGCCTTCCGCGACGCCACCGTGGCCCGCAACTGGCTGACCGAGGTCAACCGCCGCTTCCGCACCCAGTTCGCCTCGGCAGAGCGCACCGTCGTCGACGCCGCCGGCTGGCACCGCTCGCGCTTCGTCGGCATGACACAGGCGTCGGCCGAAAGCGCCTGCGAGGCCCTGGCTGCCCGCAACGTCACCTGCATGGTGGTGCGCCCGGGGGCGTAACCCCCGATACGGAGCGGTCGGCACCCTCACATGCGACACCCACGGCCCGACAGTCTGGAAGCCGCCCTCGCGCGCGTATTTCAGGACCAGAACACAAAGGCCAGCTGGTTCGCCCTGACCGGGGGCGAGTTGCTGTTCTCGGCGGGCGACGCTCCCGACAGCCTCTACCTCGTCCGGTCCGGTCGCCTCGGCGTGTTCCGACAGGAAGAGGATCAGCCCCCCCGGTTCCTGGGGGTCATCAAGCCGGGGGAACCGGTGGGCGAGATGGCCCTGATCGCCGGGACACCCCACACGTCCAGCGTCGTGGCCCTGCGCGATTCCGAAATCCTGGCCCTGCCGGCCGAGACCTTCTTCGAGGCCGTACGCTCCCGGCCCGAGGTCATGCTCGAGCTGTCGCGCCTGATGCTGCACCGCGCCCGCGAGCGCGCACCGGGGGTCACCGAGCCCAGCGTCTTCGGCTTCATCTCGGTCCGCAACCGGCCCATCCGTGCCTTTGTCGAGCGCGTGGCGGCGGCGGTCGAAGCCCTGGGCTTCACCTGTCAGATGATCGACCAGTCGGCCCTGTCCTCGGCGTCGGAATGGTTCTCGCGCATGGAGGACACGCACGACGTCGTCCTCTATGTCGCCGAACTGGACGAGCCGGCCTGGGCCAATCTGTGCGCCCGCCAGGTCGACCGGCTGTTCGTCGTCGGCGATGCCCTGACCGCCCCGCCCCGGTCCGTTCCCAGCCGCACGGCGCATGGCCTTCAGCAGTTCACCGACCTGATCCTGCTGCGCGACCCCCGCATGTCCCGACCCGCCAACACCTCGGTCTGGCTGAGCGCCATTAACCCCGGCCGCTGGTTCCATGCCAGGGAAGCGGACCCCGGCGACGCCGCCCGGTTCGCCCGCATCGTCACCGGCACCGCGACCGGCCTGGTCCTGTCCGGTGGTGGGGCGCGCGCCTATGCCCACATCGGTGCCGTCCGGGCCCTGCGAGAGGCGGGCGTGACCTTCGATTTCCTGGGCGGGTCGTCCATGGGGGCGGTGATCGCCGCGGGCCCGGCCCTGAACTGGTCGGACGACGAGCTGGACGCCCGCATCCGCCGCGCCTTCGTCCGGTCCGATCCCCTGTCCGATCTGGCGTTTCCGATGATCGCCATGACCCGGGCGGGAAAGGTCGCGCGGCTGCTGGAAGAGGCCTATGGCGACATCGACATCGCCGACATGCCCCTGCCCTTCTTTGCGGTTTCGTCCAACCTGACCTCGGGCCGGATCGAGGTGCACCGTCGCGGCCTGTTGCGCCGTGCCATGCGGGCGTCGATCTCCATCCCGGGAGTCATGCCGCCCGTGGTCATCGACGGTCAGGTGCTGGTGGATGGCGCCGTCATCAAGAACTTCCCCACCGAGGTGATGCGCCAGTTCAACGCCGGTCCGATTATAGGCGTGGACATGTCACAGATGCGCGGCGTCGATCCGGGTGCGCTGGAGAATCCCCCGTCCTGGTGGCGCTGGATCGCGTCGGGTGCCTGGAAGAAGGGCCCGCCGATCGTCTCCATCCTGATGCGGTCGGCGACCATCACCACCGACGCCGAAATGGCCACGTCGCGCGCGGAGACCGATCTTCTGATCCTGCCGGAGCCTGAGGGGTCCGACATCCGTGACTGGAAGATCTACGATCCCGTGGTCGCGTCCGGCCATACAGCGGCCGTGGCCGCCCTTGCCGACCTGGATGGCCCGATCGCAACGGTCCGCAAGCGCCCGCCGGCGGCGATGGCTCCTCCGCCGCACGACGCGGAAGGGCCCACCATTCCCCTGACGCCAGCCTAGAGCCTGATCGGCTGAGGCGGACGCGCTGCGTGGGTCCAGCCGAAAGCGTGAACCAGACTCTAGTCGCCGGTGGCGTTCGCGTCCGTCCAGGCCACGATCCGGGCGTTCAGGTCCCGCGTGGCGACGTCATAGGCGTCCACAATCGCCGCGATCCGGTTCCCGGTTGCCGGCTGGCGGACCTCGAAGGCCTGCTCTGCCTCGACCGAGCGCTCGGGGAACCGCAGCAGGCGTGCCCGGGCGCTCAGCACGACCGTCGGCACGCCGCCCGTATCGTCATACCGCGTCTCGAAACTTCGCACGTCGATGTCCAGGACCCGCGTCGTCGGCGTCAGCTCGCGGCGACCGATCAGGCGAACCGCACGGGCCTGTCCGGCGAACGCGCCTTCCAGGCTGTCGGCATAGAGCTGCGCTGCCGGCGACACCCAGCGCGCACCCTTGATGTAGGCCGCCTGGGTGCCGGTCACGCCCAGCAGCCGGTCGCCCTGGGACTCCTGGGGGAACTCCACCGCGCGCAGCTTGACCTGCACCGGATCGGCGACCGCCCGGATGGCGACGGCGTCCGGGCTGCCGAACCGATAGAGCTGCACCGGATCGGGCGAGGACAGCAGGGCACAACCCGACAGGGCGACGGCGACGCCTGCGGCGGCAAGGATCGAACGGATCAAGGCTGGACCTCCAGTTCCCGGGACGGCGGCCGTCCGATGAAGTCTCGCGGGCTGGCCCGCACGTCGTCGACCAGTCCCTGAAGCGACTCCGTCGCCTCCTGCAGCCCCTGGATGGCCTCCAGGAGTTGCGGAATGCCGCTCGTGCTCAGCTCCCCGACAGGGCCTTCCAGCCCGGTGGCCGTGCGGTTGATGCTGGCGATGGCAGTGCGCGCATCGCCGGCGGCGGCATTGATGCTGGCGATGGCTTCGGCGCCGTCGCCATTGACCAGACGACGCGCATCGGCCCCCAGGGCCTCGTATTCGCCGACGGCGGCATTGGCCTTGGCCAGCGCCTCCTCAAGCTCCCTGAACATCCCCTTGCGCGCCTCAAGCTCGTTGGACAGAGATTCCACATTCCTCAGGCTGGTCGAGAAGCTGCGAATGTTGTCGTCGGACAGCACGCGGTTCACGCGGTTCAGGGCATCGACCGCCTGGGCAAGCACAGTGCCCGATCCGCTCAACAGTTCGGCGAAGGGTGAGGCCTGGCTCTGGATCACCGGCACGAGGTCGTCGGCGTATTGTGTCTTCAGCAACGGGCTGCCCTCTGTCCCGGCCGTGATCTGGATGAAGTTCAGACCCGTGATGCCCTGGGGCTCCAGCTGGGCACGGCTGGTGACACGGACGGGCGTCGTGGCGTCCAGGCGCACGCGGGCGACGACCTGATCGCCCCGGTTCGGGTCCAGGTTCAGATCCGTGACCTCGCCCACGCGAATGCCGTTGAAATGCACCTCGCCGCCCTCCGATACGCCGTTCACCGGTCCGGTGAAGACGATGTCGTACAGGTCATAGCTGTCGTTGAACTGCAGCCGGGCCAGCCAGATCGCGAACACGGCCAGCGCCGCCAGAAGGGCGATGGTGGCGATGCCGACGGCGGCGTAATGTGCGTCTCGTTCCATCTCGGTCCTCTAGGCGGCCCTGGTGGCCGCGCGGCCGCGCGGTCCCAGGAAGTATTCCTTGATCCACGGGTGGTCGGATTTCTCCAGCGCCTGCACCGTGGCCTTCTCGATCACCCGCTTGTCCGCCAGCACCGCGACCTTGTCGCAGATGGCATAGAGGCTATCGAGGTCGTGGGTGATCATGAAGACCGTCAGGCCCAGATCGTCCGACAGCTTGCGGATCAGCTCGTCGAACGCCGCCGCCCCGATCGGGTCCAGACCCGCCGTCGGCTCGTCGAGGAACAGCAGTTCCGGATCCAGCGACAGGGCACGCGCCAGGCCGACGCGCTTGCGCATCCCGCCCGAAAGCTCCGAAGGCTTCTGGTGATGGCTCTCGGGCTTCAGGCCGACCATGGCGATCTTCATCTCCGCCAGTTCGCGGATCGTGTCCCTGGGCAGGGTCGTATGCTCGACCATCGGGGATGCGACGTTGTCCAGCACGCTCAGCGAACTGAACAGCGCGCCCTGCTGGAACAGCACGCCCGTCCGGCGTTCGATGTCGGCGCTGTCGGCCTCCGACAGGTCGCCCGTGTCCTGGCCAAAGATCCTGACGGTCCCGCCGTCGGGCTCCTTCAGCCCGATGATCGTGTTCAGCAGCACCGTCTTGCCCGTGCCCGAGCCACCGACGACGCCCAGCACCTCGCCCCGGACGACGTCCAGGTCGAGGTTGTCGTGAATCACCTGCTCGCCGAACTGGCTGCGCAGACCCCGCACCTCGATCAGGACCTCGGGCTCTTTCGCCGCGTCGTTGGCGGGCGTGCCGGGGGACACGTCTGTCATAGGTCCAACTGCAGATAGATCAGGGCGAAGACGGCATCGAGGAAGATGATCGCGAAGATCGCCTGCACCACAGCCGCCGTCACACGCCGGCCCAGGCTCTCCACATCGCCTGACACCGCCAGACCCTGACGGCAGCCGATGGCGGCGACGACGATGGCGAAGACGGGGGCCTTGGACAGGCCCACCATCATATGGGTGAACATGTCGGGCTCATCGACCATGCGCTGCAGGAAGAAGGCCGGACCCAGGCTCAGCTGGCTCCAGGTCACGATCAGCCCGCCGAACAGACCGGCCACCATGCCTACGAAGGTCAGCAAAGGCACCATGATCAGCATCGCCGCCAGGCGCGGAATCACCAGCGCCTGGAACGGATCGACGCCCATGACCTGCATGGCGTCGACCTCCTGGTTCATGCGCATCGAACCGACCTCGGCGGCGAACGACGACGCCGAGCGCCCGGCCAGCAGAATGGCGGTGATCAGCACCGCCAGCTCCCGAAGGATAGACACGCCGATCAGATCGACCGCGAACACGCCCGCCCCGAACTGGGTCAGAAGATCGGCTCCCAGAAAGGCAATGACGGCGCCGATGAAGAAGTTGGTCACCGCGATGATCGGCAGGGCATCCAGGCCCGACCGCTCGGCCTGACTGACCCAGGCCGGCCAGCGGATCGCGCCGGGATGACGCACCGCATTCCCCGTCGCCGCCATCAGCCGGCCCAGGAAGGCCATGGACAGCAGGAACTCGGCCGCTGCATCGTGCACACCGTGGCCCATGCGGGCGAAGATGCGGATCAGCGAGGCCTGACGCCTGGGCGCGGGCTGCGACTTGCGTTCCAGCGTCTCGACCATCGCATAGATGCGCCCGGCCTCCGGACGCGCGCTCCAGACCTCCATGGGCAGGGTCAGGGCCGACGCCTGAACCAGGACCAGGGCACCGGCCGTGTCGAACCGGCCCAGATCGCTGAGGTCCACGGACTTGATGGCCTGCCCCGAAAGGCCATCCGACAGACGACGGGCCGTGCGGCCCAGCGACATGGTCGTCCAGTCGCCGGTCAGCTTGAGGACGGCACCTCCGCCACGCGCCTGCTCGATCTGGAAATCAGCCATGCTCATTCGCCCTCCATAGCGGAGTGCGAATGAATCGCCCATGCCCGGTCAACGCAGCCGACGCACGTCTTTTGACAGGCGTCATCATTCGGCAACAACTGGCGCGTCGGTTCAGAGCAGGCCACGGACCCTGATCAGGTCGCGCACGAAGGCCGCCCGTTCGCGCACCCTCGCCGCCTCGTCGGGAAGTCGGAGCAGACAGGAGGGGTGAACCGTGACCATGGCGCGAGAACCGTCGGGCAATGGCAAAGGTTCCCCGCGCGTCTTCATCACGGCGACCTTTTGATTCAGCACGGCAAACGCCGCCGTTGCGCCCAATGTCAGGGTCAGGCGGGGCCGCACGATCGCGCGCTCCTGATCGAGCCACCATCGACACGCCGTGACTTCGCCCGCGTTCGGCGTCTTGTGCAGCCTGCGCTGGCCGCGGGGCTCATGCTTGAAGTGCTTGACGGCATTTGTGACGTAGACGTCGGATCGATCGATGCCCGCCTCCTGAAGCGCGGCGTCCAGAACCTGCCCCGCCGGCCCGACGAAGGGGAGGCCTGCCAGATCCTCCTGATCCCCCGGCTGCTCGCCGACGATCATCAGCTTGGCACCCACGGGTCCCACGCCACAGACGCCCTGGGTCGCATCGCGCCACAGTGGACAGCGCCGGCAGCCCCTAATCGCCTGATTGAGTTCGGTCGGGTCAGAGGTGATCCGCCCGTCGTCCAGTCCCCCGGCGCGAGCCTCGGGCGCGACCGCTCCAGCCAGCTTGAGGTTGGGGGCTGACGGGGCGCGATCGACCATGGTCTCGGTCCGATCCCGCGATGCCGCGATCAGCTCGGGGATCAGCAACGCCTCGGGCAGGTTCTTCCAGTACCGCCTGGGCATCTCGCCCTGCATCGCCTTCGTCTTCAGCCGCGCCGGATTGAAGGTCGAGGCATAGTAGGTCTTCCAGAACGCCTCCATCTCGTCGTCCCGGGGGGCGTCCTCCGGCCTGGCACCGGGACCCGTCGTCAGGATCTCGCCGTCCCAGAATGCCGATCCTTCCGGCGTCAGGATCGACCACCGCATATTGGCGAACCGCCGCACGAAGAACGGCGCGGTCTTTTCCAGCACCCGGTGCGCCGGTTCGAACCAGGCGACATAGGTCTCGCCAGCCTCGTCGTGGACCAACCGGAAGCGGACGAAGGCCTTCATCTTGTGCGAGGCGCGACTGACGTTCCTGGTCCGCTCCAGAGCGTCGGCTACATCGGCATCCGACGTCACCTTCATCAGGTGTGGTTCGTCCCTCAGCCGCCACAGGATGCGGTAAAGCAGGTCGAACCGGTCGGACGAGCGATGCAGAATCACTTCGCGCGCCATATCGACAAACGCCTTGGGGACGGTAAAGGCCGACTCTCGTGACGGGTCGGACGGACCGCGCCTGTCGCCATCGAACAGCGACCCCGAACCATCGCCACCCGCGACCACGAACCGCGCCCCGGCTGGCTCGACCCCCGACAGCCGGAACCGCCGCGCGGCCTCGCGCCATCCGTCGAAATCCGTCTCGTGGGCCAGTTCCGCAGTCGCCATCTCAGAACAAGCTCAGTTGCACCGCCTTCGGTTCCGGGACGAGCCGCGCCCGCAGATCGACAGCGTCCGTCAGCCCGCCGGGCGTCCAGTCGAGGGCCGTGATGAAGGGCCGGACCTTGTCGATGCCCCGGCACAGCCGCGCCACGTCCTCCAGCCTCAATGTCCGGTATCTGCGGATCGAAATCATCCGGTTGACGGATTTCACACCCAGCCCCGGCACCCGCAGCAGATCCTCGCGCGCCGCCGTGTTGACGTTCACCGGAAACCGCTCGCGCCGGTTCAGGGCCCAGGCCAGTTTCGGATCGATCGCCAGGTCCAGCATCCCGCCGGTCGTCGCCTCCCCGATCTCCGGCGGACTGAAGCCATAGAACCGCATCAACCAGTCGGCCTGGTAAAGCCGGTGCTCACGCATCAGGGGCGGCTTCGACAACGGCAGGAGCGCACTTGAATCCGGAATGGGCGAGAAGGCGGAGTAATAGACCCGGCGCAGGCCATAGCCACCGTACAGCGACGCCGACCGGTCGATGATCTCGGTATCCGGGGCTCCGTCCGCGCCGATGATCAACTGGGTCGACTGGCCCGCCGGCGCGAATTTCGGCGGCCTGGCCCGGTCCTTCTTCTGGGGCCGCGCAGCCTCGACCGAGCGACGCACATCGGCCATCGCCTTTTTGATGACGCCGACGTCCTTCTGCGGCGCGAACCGGCCCATGGCCTCGTCGCGGGGAAGCTCGACATTGGCCGACAGTCGGTCGGCATACAGCCCCGCCTGCTCGACCAGCGTCGGGTCCGCTTCGGGGATCAGCTTCAGGTGGATATAGCCGCGAAAATCGTGCGCCTCGCGCAGCTTCTTCGCCACCAGAACCATCTGCTCCATCGTGTAGTCCCCCGAGCGGATGATGCCCGACGACAGGAACAGGCCCTCGATATAGTTCCGGCGATAGAAGTTCAGTGTCAGCTCGACCACCTCGTCCACGCTGAACCGCGCCCGCTGCACATTCGAGGACGCCCGGTTGATGCAATAGACGCAGTCGTAGATGCAGAAGTTGGTCAGCAGGATCTTGAGCAGGGAAACGCAGCGCCCGTCCGGCGTATAGGCGTGACAGATCCCCATCCCCTCGGTCGATCCGATCCCCTTGCCGCCTTTCGAGTCGCGTTTCGACGTTCCCGACGAGGCGCAGGACGCATCGTATTTCGCTGCGTCAGCCAGAACCGACAGTTTCTTCCTGAGATCGAGCTGAGCCATATGTTGCCATTATGTTCTCATTCGACAATGCGGTCGAGAGGCGTTCGGTCGCAGGCCTACCTTAGATAGTTCAGCAGACTCACGTCACGCAGCTGGCTGATGACCTGGGCGCTTGCCTGAACCGCGATCTGTGCCTGCTGTAGGTCCGTCACGGCCTTGGCCATGTCGGCATCGGTGTGCCGGGACGCCATCTCGTCCAGTGATTTCAGCTGCGTCGTGTGGCTCAATCCGATCTGCTCGATCTGTTTCTGCAACGCGCCGTTCCGGGCCGCCGTGTCGATCGCCGAGGTTCTGGCCGCGTCCAGTCGGGCCAGCTGGGTCGTCAGAAAGGCTTCCTGCGCATCCGTCGGCCGGCCGGTGAGCGGCCCTGTCAGCGCATTGTCGTTATAGGCCTTGATGTCCCTGAAAATCTGGAAAATTGTTGAACCCAGATCGCTGGCCAGGTAGCCGGTCTCCATCGAGGTGTTCTCGGCCACCCGCGACACCGGCTTGATCGTGTCGTTGTTGAAGGTGCTGGCGACGGTCGCGGCGGCGGCCAGGTCCGTCAGGTTGGCCACTGACACCGGTTGCTGCGTCGTGTTGGCACCGCCGAACAGATATCCGCCCTGATGCCGCGTGTTCAGCGCCCCGGTCACCGTGGCGAACTGACTTTCCAGGTCCAGCATCAGGTTGCCCGCCGAATCCGTGGAGAGGACACCGGCGATCGCTTCGCGCGCACCGCCGACGCCGTCGATGACCCGGTTCAGGGCCAGGTCCTGGGCTTCCAGCCGCGCCCCGACGGTCTCGCCCGTGTCGAGAAAGCCCTGTACCCGGTTGGACGCGGCCTTCAGCGCCGTCACGGTCTCGGAGGTTCGGCCAAAGCCGCTCAGGTCGGTGGCGTTCTTCTGCGTCGAGACGCGGTTGGTGGCATCGGCCTGCTGCTGCTGGGACGCCATCAGGTTCAGCAGGGCGGACTGGTAGCTGCCCGAGGTCGAAACGCGGTTCATCGCACCATCCCCAGAAGCGTGTCATACATGTCCTGCGTCGCCTGGATCAGGCGGGCTGACGCATTGAAGGCCTGCTGATAGGTCGTCATCAGTACCAGTTCCTCATCAAGATTGACGCCCTCATGGCTGGACTGGCGGGCGTCCGCCTCGGTGGCCAGGGCCTGGGCACTGGCCTGCCGCGTCTTGAGCGCCGCCGCCGTCCCGCCGATCTCGCCCGAAAGCTCCGACGCATAGCGCGAGACCGACAGACTGCCGCCCGGACTGCTCCCGGCGGATGAGAATTTCGAGGTCACCTGAGCGGCGTTGGCCAGCAGCAGCGCACCCCGCCCATCGCCCGCGCTCAAGGCCGCCGTGCCCGCTGCCGCCGACAGGTTCAGCTGCGCCAGCGCCAGGTTCGAAGGGCTCTGCTGGATGTCCGTCCGGACCTTGAACCCGTCGGCGCGCGAGGCGCGCACGCCCCCGCCGATGCCGAACAGCTCGGTGACCGAGACGCCCGACGGGACCTGGGTGGTGGTGTCCCCGATCACGCTCAATTTCGGAGCGGGATCACCGATCGGCGTGAACTTCAGTTCGCCCGAGCCGTCCAGCGCGAAGCTGCCGTATCCCCCCACACCGGTCGTCGGGTTGTTCAGGGCGGTAATCAGGTCTCCGACGGTGCCGGTTCCGGCCGGCACGGCGACCGCGATATCGCGGATGCGCGACCCGGTGTCACCGCTGATCCGGAAGGTCACCGTCTCCCCGGGCGTGAAGCCGTGCTGGGACGTCGTGGTCAAACCGACATCGAACAGCGCGGGACGGTCGGTCGAGACCAGGTCGTTCAGACCGAAATAGTGCGAGAAACCTCGCCCGGCCTTGCTGCTTGGCGTGGTCGGATCGTCGGCGATGGCCACCCCGTTCGGGCCCGCCGCCGTGATCCTCAGCGACCCGTTGGTGAAGGTCGCCGTCGCCGCCCCGCCGAGGGCCGTATTCAGATCGGCCAGAAAGTTCGCGGGCGTCGAGGCCGTGCCATTGATCGTCAGGGTCGATCCGGAAAACACGATGTCCGCGCGTGTGGTGATCGCGCCCGTCGTCGGATTGACCACCGCGATCGACGTCCTGCCGGTGAAGCCTGTCAGCGCCGTATCCAGCGCCTGTCCGACGTTGCGCCCGGTCAGGCTGGCCGGCGCGGGCACCGCGGAGTTCGCATTGTGCGCGCGGTTCAGCTCATCGGCGACACGGGTGACCAGCTCGGCCAGTCGTTCGGCCGTCGCCGGGGCCTCCTTGTCCCGCAGTTCCAGCAGACCCTTGATTTCACCCGACTGCAGTCCGTCGGCCAGGGCGCGCTGCGTGCCGCCCTTTTCGGTGACATAGATATCGCCGAAGCTGCTCTCGGCATTGACCGTGCTCGCCCGCCGATACTCCAGCGTCGCCGCGCCCTGTCCGGCCAGCTGGATGCCGGCGCCGGTCCGGATCGACACCCCGCCGACCGAGCGCTGGCTGACCTGCACGTCCAGCAGGCTCGACAGCTCGTCCACCAGCCGCGCCTGTTGCGTCTGTGCACCCGTCACATCTCCGTTCACCAACGACGCCCGCGCGATGTCCGTGTTCAGCGTTTCGATCTGCTGCAGCAGGCCGTTGGCCTTCTCGACCGCGCTCTGCAACCGGCCATCGGCGTCCTCGCGCACGGCCTGGATCTGGCGGGATATCCGCGACGCCTCATCGAACACGGCCTGGGTCTTGAACACCGTGTCCTGCCGGCGCGCCCCCGACGTGGGGACCTCTGCACTGGCGGCGAAGGACGAGAATATTCCGTCGATCTGCGAGAAGAAACCGCTGTCGCCACCGGGATCGCCGAACAGCGACTGGATGCGGTCGTACAGTTCATGGCGCACACCCTGGCGCGCGGCCTCGGCCCCGGCACTCAGCGACGCGGCCTGCAGGAAGCGATCGGTGGCCAGCCGGACGTTCGCGACCTCAACGCCCGACCCGACCCCTTGCGTCGTCAGAGACTTCTGTTCGGCGAACTTGCGGATATAGCCGGGCGTGTTGACGTTCGAGACATTGTCCGAGACGACGCGCAGCTGCTGTTGGGCGGTCTGAAGCCCCGAGTTGGCGATATTCAGGATCGAGTTCAGGCTCATCCGATTAACCCTCCGCCCGGCAAGCCCTGCCCGGCCAACGGCGCGTCTTGCCCAGCCGTCATGAAGGGCGATCCGGCCAAGCCGTTGAATTTCCTCAGTCTGATACGTAGCGCATCCATCATGGTGGATCAGGGGCGCAAAGGTCGGGCCAGTCGGAAAAGGACCCGGCGGCACCGGGCAAGAATCGACTTCGACACGGCAAGAAGCGACGGGCCCCGACAGTGTCGGTCGGGCGCATCAATGAGAATATTGTCATATAAAACAGGCGATTGGTCTCGATCTATACCGCTGGCCCAACCCTTGCGACGGACGATCTGAATGTTCCGGTGCAGCAGGCGCCCTCGACCTCCAGCTTGAATTGCCTGCTGCTCGCATGTCCGCTCCCGGTCTCGCCCCCGCGCCTGTCCCTGTGACGGCCCCGACCGCCGCCCCATTGCGGCGACCCGCCCCCGTGCGCGCCGAGAACCTGCCCGATATCTTCGCGACGGTCCTGGACGAGGCGACCGCGCCCGAGGCCCCGCGTCCAGCCGCCCGGCCCGGCAAGCGCTCCGACACCACCTCTGCCGACAGCGCGATCGAGAAGACGGACAAGGCCGTGACAGAAGCGGCCGGGACAGAAGCGAAGGCCGACACGGCCGCGGCCGCCATGGATCCACCTCCCGTCGCTCCGCCCGCGCCGAAAGTCGACATGGACGGTGCCGAGTCGTCGCTGGAAGGGGGCACAGCCTCAGTTTCGCAGCCTGCCATGCCGCCTGCACCCTCGCCTCCTGTGGTCGCCGCCACCCTCCCCGCCCCATCGGCCGCGCCGGTGGCTGCGCCCCTGCCCGTCCCGGAGGCCAGGACGACCGACGCATCCTCGGAGGACACGGCGGTGCCGACCGAAGCGGAGACCTCTGAAACCACCCTGCTTCCCGTCCTCGATGAGGTACCGGCTGCGCCGCGCCTCCGCGACACGATCGATCAGGCGAAGACAGGCAACGCGGCCGCCGCTCATGAACCGTCGGGCAACGGCCAGACCGAGGCATCCGGGGACGATCCGGGCACCGGGGCGCCGAACGCGGCTTCGCCCGAGGGCAAGCCAAAAGACACCGCGCCCGCCGCATCAAGGACCACCACCGAACCCGCCTCGACCGCCGTGGCCCAGGTCGATTCCGCCGAACCCACCCAGACCCTCCAGAGCGCCACCCCGGCAGAGAGCCGCGCGGCCGAGGCCACCGCCGCCGCGACCCCGGTGCTGTCCACCCTGTCCCAGGGTGCGATCCACGCCACGGCCCAGATCGCCGCCCAGATCATCAAGAAGCTGGAAGGGCGTTCCACGCGGTTCGAGATGGCCCTGACCCCCGACCACCTCGGCCGCGTCGACGTCAGCCTGGATATCGACGCAGACGGCCAGCTGTCGGCCCGCCTGGCGTTCGATAACCCCCTGGCCGCCGCCGACCTGCGCGGGCGAGTCGACGAATTGCGCCGTCAGCTGACCGACGCCGGTTTCACCGTCGCCGACGACGCCCTGTCCTTCGACCAGCGCGAGCCCTCGGCCGGTGCCGGCGGCTTCGATCGGGGTCACGACCGCAATCCCGCCCGCGCCTTCGGTGCCGCCTCGCGCCTCTCCCTCGATGCGGAGGCAAGCCTCGTGCCCCCCCGCTGGATATCTCTCACCCTGACGCCTGAGCGCGTCGATATGAAGGTCTGACCCCATGGTCGCCGCCATCACAGCCACAGATGCTGCCAGCCGCACGACCGCGGCCCGCACCAGCCTGACCTCGAACTTCGAGACCTTCCTGTCTCTGTTGACGTCTCAGCTGAAGAACCAGGACCCGCTGTCGCCCCTCGACTCCAACGACTTCACCCAGCAGCTGACCCAGATGTCGGGCGTGGAGCAGCAGCTGCTGACCAATGACCTGCTGACCAGCTTGCTGGCGGCGCAGCAGGGGGGGCTCGGCGGCGCAACCGACTACATCGGCAAGGACGCCGCGGCCGTCTGGTCCGCGACCAGGCTGGAAGGCGGCAAGGCGAACTGGAGCTATGAGCTGGGGACCTCGGCCTCCGAGGCGTCGCTCAGCGTGATCGACAGCTCCGGCAAGACGGTCTGGACCGGACCCGCCCCAGACCGTTCTTCCGGGACCCACGACTTCGTCTGGAACGGCAAGACCACGGCGGGCGGCCAGTTGCCCGACGGCGGTGTCTATTCGCTGAAGGTCACAGCCAGAAGCGGCACCAACGACGTGCAGACCCAGGTCCTGACCAGAGGCACGGTCACCGGCGTCGAGATGGCGGACGGCAAACCCTACCTGACCGTCGGCGCGGCCCTGGTGCCCCTGTCCTCCGTCATCGGTCTCAAGGAACGGCCCGCGACATGACCGCGACCGTTCCCTCAAATCTATTTCGCGTTTTGTAAGGAGCCCACACCGTGAGCATCAACTCTGCCCTCATTGCCGGTGTGTCCGGCCTGACCGCCAACGCCGCCTCCATGGCTGCGATCTCCCAGAACATCGCGAACGTGAACACGGTCGGCTACAAGCGCACCGCCGCCGAATTCTCGACCCTGTTCAACGCCCAGAGCCAGGGCGCGGGCTACTCTGCCGGTGGCGTTCTGGCCAGTACGCGCAACTTCATCTCCCAGGCTGGTCAGCTGCAACGCACAACGTCGAGCACCGACCTCGGCATTGCGGGTCAGGGCTTCTTTGTCACCACCGAAAAGCCCGAAGACCTCGACCCCTCCGACGACCGCCTGTTCACCCGCGCGGGGGCCTTCCGGGTCGATAACTCCGGCTATCTGAAGAACACCGCAGGCCTGTATCTGCAGGGCTGGCCGGTGAACGCCGATGGCAACATCCAGACCGACGCATCGGACCTGGGCAAGCTGGCCTCGATCAACGTCGGATCCGTCGGCGGCACGGCCGAGCCCACGACCCGGGCCCAGCTGAACGCCAACCTGAAATCCAGCCAGGCCGTCTCGGCCGACATTGCCACCTACTCAACGGCAACCAGGTCGATGTCGACCTATAGCGCGACGGCGGGCACGGGTTTCAAGCCCGATTACCAGATCACCCTGCCTGTCTCGGACTCCAAGGGCGGTCAGCGCACCCTGGCCTATTCGTTCCTCAAGACCGCCAATCCCAACGAATGGCAGGTCGAGCTCCATGCCATCCCGGTCAGCGACGTCGACAACGGCACGACGCCCGCGAACGGCATCCTGAAGTCGGGGCTCGTCCTGTTCACCCAGGACGGTCGCCTGGACGTCGCCGCCATGAAGGCGCGGGCGATCGCGACCCCGGGCTCCATGCTGTTTGCCGATCCTTCGGCCGCCACCATCACCCTCGCCGCGTCCGATGCGGCGGCGGGCACCGCGGCCGCGCCGAAGTGGAGTACCGCGCTGGGCATCGACGATCAGACCGTTACGTTCGACCTGACGGCCACGTCCGGCGGCCTGACCCAATACGACTCGGATTCCATCGTCCAGTCCGTCGTCACCAACGGCACCGCCTTCGGCAACCTTTCGAACATCGACATCGACGAAGAAGGCTTTGTCACCGCCATCTTCGACAATGGCGTGACCCGCCGGATCGCCCAGGTCGCACTGGCCACCTTCATCAGCACCGACAGTCTGGGCTCGGCCACCGGCAACGCCTATCGCGTCAGCCAGGGGTCCGGCACCTACAGTCTGAAGACGCCCGGCGCAGGCGGGTCGGGCCTGATCGGTTCGTCACAGCTGGAGGCCTCAACCGTCGACCTGTCGACCGAGTTCACCGGCCTGATCACCACCCAGCGCGCCTACTCCGCGTCGTCCAAGATCATCACCACGGCCGACGAGATGCTGGCCGAACTGATCAACATCAAACGCTGATCGCCAAGTAACAGTCCATTAGCGTGAATGAATCACATGCCTATATTGTGTAAATACCGCCTGCTGGAAGGACGTGGATTTTATCCATTCCTTCACCACGACGCTAAACCGGCCCTTAGCGGCACGTGGCTACAGTCACCCTCAATCGGTAGTGGTGAATGAGGCAAAAGCCCATGTTGCAAGAACGCAGAGTCAACAATGAGGGCGAACAGTATGTCGTCGGTCCGACGGGCACGCCCCTGACGATTCGCGATCTGCCGCCCGCCAACACGGATCGCTGGGTGATCCGTCGCAAGGCCGAAGTCGTCGCTGCCGTTCGCGGTGGCCTGCTCAGCCTCGACGACGCCCTGACCAAATACCGCCTGACGGCCGAGGAGTTCCTGGCCTGGCAGAAGGCGATCGACAAATGGGGCATGCAGGGCCTGCGCACCACGCGGATCCAGAACTACCGCTCCTGAAGGTCCTCTCCCGAGACCACGACGACGGCCGCGCCTGGCAACAGGGGCGGCCGTTGTCGTTTTCGACCCGGCCTCGAAATCCGGCCCCATCCGCTCTATATGCGCCCGATGACGCTCGCCGAGCCCCTCTGCGCGATCCCCGAAATCGCCGCGCCTGACATGGACGCGGCGATCGCCTCGGCGCGCGCGGCGGTCGGCCTGCCGGTCGGGTCGCGCATCGTCGCGGCCATGTCGGGCGGGGTGGACTCCACCGTGGTCGCCGCCCTGCTGCACAAGGCGGGTTACGACGTCGTCGGCGTCACGCTCCAGCTCTACGACCATGGCGCGGCCCTCAAGAAGAAGGGGGCCTGTTGCGCGGGTCAGGACATCCACGACGCCCGCCTCGCCGCCGACATGCTGGGCATTCCGCACTATGTGCTCGATTACGAAAGCCGCTTCCGCGACGCCGTCATCGACCAGTTCGCCGACAGCTATCTGAAGGGCCAGACACCGGTCCCCTGCATCCGCTGCAACCAGACGGTCAAGTTCCGCGACCTGCTCGACGTCGCTCGCGACCTGGGTGCCGCCGCCATGGCCACCGGCCATTACGTCGGCCGCGCCGTCGCCGCCGACGGCCGCCCGCAGATGCGCAAGGCGATCGACCCCTCGCGCGACCAGTCCTATTTCCTGTTCGCCACCACGCGCGACCAGCTCGACTACCTGCGCTTCCCGCTGGCCGGTCTGGAGAAGCCCGCCGTGCGCGGCGTCGCGGCCGAACTGGGCCTGCGCATCGCCGCCAAGCCCGACAGCCAGGACATCTGTTTCGTCCCTTCGGGCGACTACCGGACCCTGATCGACCGCCTGCGCCCGCAGGGCCGCGAGGCCGGCGAGATCGTGCACATGGACGGCCGGGTTCTCGGCACTCACGCCGGCATCACCGACTATACCATCGGCCAGCGCCGGGGCCTGAACGTCGCCGTGGGCGAGCCGCTGTTCGTCACCCGGCTGGACCCCGACACCCGCCGCGTCATCGTCGGCCCGCGCGAGGCCCTGCTGACCGCCTCCCTGACGCTGGACGAGACCAACTGGCTCGGCGACCAAGCCTCGATCGAAGACGCTGCCGGGGCCGGGACCCCCGTCCTCGCCCGCGTCCGCTCGACCCGCCCGCCCTCGCCTGCCCGCCTGATGCGTCAGGACGGCAGGATCTCGATCGTCTTCGAGACGGGCGAGGAAGGGGTCGCCCCCGGCCAGGCCTGCGCCCTTTACGACCCGGCCGACCCCGATCGCCTGCTGGGCGGCGGCTTCATCGCCGGCACAACGGCCTGCGTTGTCTGACGACCTCGCCACGCGGTCGGGCCTGCCCGAACCGTACCGCTATCTTCTGGCCGACCTGCCCCGCGACCGCTGGCATGGCGATGAGATCGCCGCCATGGCGCGCTTCTGGCTGGAGATGCATTCCGGCTTCCGCCGCGAGGGTGCCCGGATGGACACCCTGATCGACCAGTGGCGCAGCGGAACCCTCGCCCTGCCCGACCTGCACCGTCAGCTGATCCCGACACTGCAGGGCTTCCTCCAGCACCTGGATGGCCACCACAACATCGAGACCCACCACTATTTCCCGACCATGCGTCAGGTGGAGCCTCGCATCGGGTCAGGCATCGATCTGCTGGACCGGGACCACGCCGTCATCCACGGCCACCTGGAAAGCCTGTTCCAGGCCGGCCTCGCCTTCCATCAGAGTGTCAGCACAAATGCGCAGACGGTCGCCGACGCGGCCGCCCGCCTCGGCGACGCGCTCGACGCGGCGGGTCCGGCGCTGGATCGCCATCTGGAGGACGAGGAGGATATCGTCGTCCCCCTCATCACGCGCCACGCGCAGGTGTTCAGAGGTTAGGCCGCCTCTTCGCTGGCCGTCTCTCGCGGCAGGACCTCGCCTACCGTGGGGCAGTTCTCGGCGCGGGTCAGCTTGATGTCGCGGCGGTTGACGATCTCGCCGCAGCAGCCGCAGGCGATGCGCGGCTGCAGCGAATGACCACAGGTCTCGTGGATCATGTCGAACCCGGCGACCTCCTTGTCGTAGACGTGCCTGGAGCCCCAGCCGTACAGGCTGACCAGCACATCCGAAAGATCTCGGCCCTTGGCCGTCAGGACATATTCATTCCTTGGCGGCCGTTCGGAATACAGCACCGGCTCCAGCACCCCGTGCTGCACCAGCGTCTTCAGCCGCGCGGCCAGCACATTGCGGGCCACGCCCAGCCGTTCCTGCCACTGCTCGAACCGCTTCACCCCCTGAAAGGCGTCGCGGATGACCAGCAGCGTCCACGGATCGCCGATAACCTCCAGCGTCGCGGCGATCGAGCAGCTCTGGCGTGAGTAGTCGGCTGTACGTCCCATGACCGGAAAATGACGTCGCGTCAGGCTTTTGGCAAGAGGGTTGCCAAAAGGAACCCAGTCCGTCAGTCTTGTTTGGCAACGAACCGCTCGATCCGTCGTGGCGTTCCTGCATTCCCGACTTCCCGGGCGGGGGCTACGGCTTCCGCCCGCTTGTTCCGGACGAAGCCCATGTCGCAGCAAACGCTCGCTGAAGCCCTGTCGCTGACGTCGGGCACGGACGGCAGCCTGTCGGCGCGGCTCACCAGCGATTTCTCCAATGCCCCCCTGGACATGGACCCGACCCGGGGCGCGCCGTTCGGGGGACTGATGGCGGCCCTGGCAGCCCGCGCGGCGCGAGAGGGACTGGCCATTGCGCCGCCGCTGCAGACCCTGACGGTCCAGTATCTGGCCGCCGCCCGTTTCGAGACCTGCGCCTTCACCCCGACACTGCTGCGCGGCGGCCGGAACGTCGCCTTCGCCCGTATCGACGCGGGCCAGCCCGACCGCCCCGCCCTGTCGGCCCTCGCGACCTTCGGCACCGTCTCTCACGGAGAGACGATCAAGCCCTTGAGCGCGCCGCTCACCCCGTTCGACGCTCTGGACGCCACGCCCGTCGATCCCGCCCTCGCACCCTGGTTCACCCGCTATATCGAGCACAGGTTCGACGGCGGGCCGCGCCTGTATCAGCAGAACTCCGTCACGGACCCGACCCTGCGTCTGTGGATGCGCACCACCGATCACAAGCCTCTGGACGAACTGGACCTGTGTTTCCTGCTGGATGGCATCTTTCCGTCCTATATGACCGTCCTGCCCGCCCCCCCGATCATCTCGGCCAGCGTCGACCTGCGCTATGACTTCATCGAGCCCCTGACGCCGGAGACTTCGCCCGAGGGCTGGGCCGTGTTCCAGTTCACCGTCCGCGATCTGGGTGGCGGTTGGGCTCTGGACGACGGCGTCGCCTTCTCGCCGGGCGGCCAGCCTCTCGCCCTCGCCCATCAGCGCCGAAAACTGGCACCCCGGCGAGCTCAGCGCGAAATCGCCCCGGACCCGGCCGCGCTCCCCTAGCGAGGAACCGTGTTCCGGGCGGTAGCGCCCTTCCACAAACATGCGCTCAAGTAGCGAGCGACCGCGTCGTGAGCGGTAGCGCCCCTCCACAAACATGCGCTCAAGTAGCGAGGAACCGCGTTCCGAGCGGTAGCGCCCTGGCACGAAAGTGCGCTCAAGTAGCGAGCGACCGCGGCGTGAGCGTCGCGTGCTCCGGAGGAGCCAGGATCATGTGCAACAACTATGCGATGAAGGTGTCGCCGGCGACGCTGATGGCCAGCTTCGCCGACGCTGCGATCCCGATGCTGTTTCCGGAAGGCACCCCCAATGCAGAGCCCACCGCGTCCGTTCGCCCGACCGATCCGGCCCTGCTGATCCGTGGCGACGGGACGGGCCAGGCGACCCTGACCACCGTGCGCTGGGGCCTGCCGCCGACCGCGCCGAAGCGCCCCTGCTGATCAATATGCGCACCGAGGGCCGCAGCTTCACGACCGGCCGGGCGCTCGTCCCCGCCAGCTGGTTCTACGAATACACCGGCACGAAATACCCGAAGACGAAATGGACCATCGCCCCGGTGGACCGCGACTTCATCACCTTCGCCGCCCTGTGGAAGTCGACGCCCGAAGGCCCTCGCTTCAGCCTGTTGACGGTCGATGCGGGTCCCGACATCGTGGCTACCCATGACCGCCAGCCCGCCGTCGTCGACCCCGCCGACTGGGCGGCCTGGCTGGACGAGCGGGTGCGCGCGCCGCACCTGAGGCCCTCGCCGATGAGGCGGTTCCGGGTGTTCGAGTCGGCGGTGGGGTAAGGCGGCTGGCGTACGTCTTCTCCCTCCCCCTGCGGGGGAGGGACGTCGCGGAGCGACGGGGTGGGGGCGGCAAGGCGACCGGGCGCAGGTCTGGGTCTGGCTCGCCCGGCCGCCCCCACCCGGTCTCCGCTTCGCTTCGACCACCCTCCCCCGAGGGGGAGGGAGAGACGACGTGCCCCGCCGCGACCGCCGCCCCCCTCGCAATCTCGCCTACCCGGCGCTAAATCCACCACTACGAAACCGAGAGCCGCACCATGTCCGATCCCGTCGTCATCGTCTCCTTTGCCCGGACGCCCATGGGCGGGTTCCAGGGTGCCCTGAGCGGGGTCAAGGCGACCGAGCTGGGGGCCATCGCCGTCAAGGCCGCCGTCGAACGCGCCGGCCTCGATCCGGCGAAGATCGAGCAGATCTACATGGGCTGCGTCCTGCCCGCTGGCCTCGGCCAGGCCCCCGCCCGCCAGGCCGCGATCGGTGCCGGTCTGGGCCAGCACGTCGAGGCGACCACGGTCAACAAGATGTGCGGTTCGGGTCTGCAGGCCGTGATGATGGCCTCCGACAGCCTCGCGGCGGGCAGTGCCGACGTCATCGTCGCGGGCGGCATGGAGTCGATGACCGGTGCCCCCTATCTGATGACCAGGCACCGTGGCGGCGCCCGCATCGGCCACGATGTCATCGTCGACAGCATGTATCTGGACGGGCTGGAGGACGCCTATACGCCCGGCAAACTGATGGGGAGTTTCGCCGAGGATTCGGCCCGGACCTATCAGTTCACGCGCGAGGCCCAGGACGCCTATGCCCTCGAAAGCCTCAACCGCGCGCTGAGGGCCATCGAGACCGGAGCCTTCGAGGCCGAGATCACGCCGGTCGAGGTCGCGGGCCGCAAGGGCACCGTCACGGTCAGCCAGGACGAACAGCCCGGCAAGGCCATGCCGGAAAAGATCCCGACCCTGAAGCCGGCGTTCAGCAAGGACGGCACCATCACGGCCGCCAATGCCTCGTCGATCTCCGACGGTGCCGCGGCCCTCGTCATGACGCGCGAGAGCGTCGCCAGGGCTCTGAACCTGCCCATCGTCGCCCGCATCGTCAGCCATGCCGCCCACGCCCATGAGCCGGGCCTGTTCACCACCGCCCCGGTCCCGGCGATGCAGAAGGCGTTGAAGAAGGCCGGCTGGACCGTCGAGGACGTCGATCTGTGGGAGATCAACGAAGCCTTCGCCGTCGTCCCCATGATCGCCATGCAGGAAATGGGCATCGACCACGCCAGGCTGAACGTGAACGGCGGCGCGACGGCCCTGGGGCACCCCATCGGTGCCTCGGGTGCCCGCGTTCTGACGACGCTGATCTCAGCCTTGCAGAACCGGGGCAGGTCGAAGGGGATGGCCTCCCTGTGCATCGGCGGCGGAGAAGCGGTCGCCCTCGCCGTCGAGATCGCCTGACCCCGTGACCCTGGATCGTCGCACCCTCCTGGGCGTCGCCGCCCTCGCCTCCGCCGCCCCGGCCCTGACACCCGTGTCCGCGTCCGCCCAAACCCGGACGCCCGCCCTCGCCCCACCCGACCCGACCGAGGTCGTCCGCCTGTGGCCCAAGGGCGCGCCGGGCGGAGAAAACGTCACCGTCACCGCCATCGTGCCCGAACGCTCGACCGATCCGGCCTTCCACGACCGCTTCGCCCAGTACACCACCGACCCGATCCTGACGGTCATGCGGCCGTTGCACCCGAACGGAGCCGCCCTGCTGCTGATCCCGGGCGGCGGTTACCGCTGGGCCGTGGTGGACAAGGAGGGTCTGGATGTCGCCCGCGTCTTCGCGGCCGCCGGCGTCACCTGTTTCGTCCTGCGCTATCGCCTGCCCGCCGACGGCTGGACAGCCGGTCCGAACGCGCCCCTGCAGGACGCCCAGCGCGCCATGCGCCTGATCCGCGCCCACGCCGCCGACTACGGCATCGACCCGGCCCGGATCGCCAGCCTGGGCGGTTCGGCGGGCGGGCACCTGGCCGGTCTGCTGGCCGCCCGCCGCGACGCGACCTACGACGCCGTCGATGCCGCCGACGCCGCCGCCTTCCGCCCCGACCTGAACGTCCTGCTCTATCCCGTCGCCACCATGGCCGACCCCTTCGCCCATGCCGGATCGCGCCAGTTGCTGCTCGGGGCCTCCCCGACGCCCGAACAGATCGCCGCCTGGTCACTGGAGCGGATGGACTGGACCGGCGCGGCCCCGACCGTCCTGATCCATGCGCTGGACGATGCGTCCGTGCCGGTCGAGAACAGCCTGAACCTGCTGGCCACCCTGCGGGCCGCAGCCGTCTCCACCGAGGCCCATCTGTTCCAGGAGGGCGGTCATGGCTTCGGCATCCGCCTGATCGCCGGCAAGCCCGCCGCTGTCTGGCCGGACCTGGTCCAGGCGTTCGGATCGCGCAACGGCTGGCTGCCCTGATCCTGAGTTGCTATTTTGTTCTCGCCCGACTAGCGTGACCGGCCAACAGGGGGACCAAGGATGCGACACGACGGCAAACTCGACTATCTGGAACTGCCCGCCACGGATCTGCCCGGGACCAGGGCCTTCTACGAAGCCGCCTTCGGCTGGACCTTCCAGGACTACGGCCCCTCGTATTCGGGCTTCGATGAAGGTTTGGACGGCGGCTTCGACTCCGATCCGGAGAAGACCGCTGCCCCCCTGCCCATCCTCTATGCGCACGACCTTGAAGCGATGGCGGTAAAGGTCGAGTCCGCAGGCGGCCGGATCGTCAAGCCGATCTTCGCCTTCCCCGGCGGGCGGCGATTCCACTTCGTCGACCCCTCCGGCAACGAGCTCGCCGTCTGGTCCGTGAACGGATGAAATCTTGCGGCGACTGCGGCCTGTGCTGCAAGCTGATGGGCGTCGCCGCCCTCGACAAGCCCGTCGGCCGCTGGTGCCGCCATTTCAGCAAGACGAGCGGCTGTGCCCTCTACGACGACCGCCCGACCGACGGCCGCGCCTGAGGTCTCAGCGCGCGTCCACCGATTGACCGATCTGCTCGGCCAGCAGCCGGTCCGCCCCATCCAGGCTGGTGATCCAGATGTGGATCTCCCGGGGTGCCGTGGTCCGGGTGAACAGATGCTCCAGCGCCACGCGTCGACCGTCCTCGCTCGCCACGATCGAGGCCCGACCGCCCGCCTCGACCATCTCGCCGGAGTAGATCGGGAACTGCGAGGCCGGGCCGGTATAGACCATCACGAACGGCTGCCCGCCCCTCCGGATCGTATAGACGTTGAAGTCCGGCCCCGGTCGCCCCGTGGTGATCGAGAATCCGGTCGGCAGGGTGACCGTGAACGCCAGGGCCGCAACGGCTCGGGCGTCCAGCGCCACCGGTGCCGGCGCCGGCGGCTCGACCGGCGGCGCTGCCGATGCCCCGGCAGCGGCCACGCCCCCTGCCCCATCCGCAGGTCCCTCGCCGGTTGAAGCATCCGGCCGGGGCGTGATGGACGCAGCCGTCGATGATGCCGAACGCGGCGGCGTCGCGGCCGAGGTCGGGGTCGCCGATCGCGTCGCGGAAGGCGGGGTCGTGGGTGATGACGCCGCAACAGGCGGAGCCGATGCCGCTGCGGTCGTTGACGGCCTCACCGGACCCGATGTCGCGACGGTCGGGCTCTCCGCTGTCGGTGCCGGCTGGATCAGGGGGCCTCCGGTCGGCGCGACCGGCGCAGGCCTCGGCAACGGCGTCGCGGCCGGCGGCGCACTGTTCAGCATCCGGGTCAGGTCGGAGCCTCCGGCTGCGGGCGCGGTCTGCTGGGCGATCAGGGCAAGGGCGGCGAGGAGATGCAACATGGCCGCGACCATCGCGCTTCAGCCGCCGAACGGCAAGCTCCGCAGCACATAGGCGACGGCAGCCACGCCGACCGAGCCCGCCAGGCAAAGCCCGACGAACCAGGCCAGCTTCTTCCACAGCGGCCCGGTCGCCTCGTCGCCTTCGGGCGGGGGAACGGGATCAATGATGATAGCCGGCCTCCTCGTCGATCTTGCCGCGGAACACCCAATAGACCCATCCGGTGTAGGCCAGGATCAGCGGCAGGATCACCACCGTCCCGACCAGCATCAGGCCCAGCGCGTTCAGCGGGGCCGCCGCCTGCCGGAAGGTCAGCGCATAGGGGACGATATAGGGCGCGAATCCCGCCGCCAGCCCCAGATAGCCGGACAGAAAGACCAGCATCGCCCCCACGAACGGCCACCGATGCGACCCTCGCCGCGACATCACGAACACCAGGGCCAGCCCGGCCAGCCCCAGCAAGGGAATCGGCAGGAGCGGCAGCAGAATGCCCCAGTCCAGGGCGAACCCGTCCTTCAGATCGAACCCCCAGCGAGCCGCAACGCGCGGATGGATCAGCAGCGTCGCCACGCTGACGGCCCCCAGAAGCACCGTCACGACCAGCGCGCTGACGCCGGTCCACCGCCTGGCATCGCCGAGCAAACTGTCCTTGGTCTTCATCATCAGCCAGGCCCCGCCCAGCAGGGCGTAACCGGCCACCAGACCGACCGAGACCAGCAGCGTATAGGGCGTGAACCAGTCGAAGGGCCCGCCTGCAAAGCGCTCGTTGCGCACCGTCACGCCCTGGATGAAGCCGCCCAGCACCAGTCCCTGCGCCACCGCGGTCAGGATCGACCCGCCCGCGAACATCTGGGTCCAGAACTTGCGGCCTCGAAGCCTCGCCCGGAACCGGAACTCGAACGCCACGCCCCGCAGCACCAGGCCCGCCAGCATCAGCAGGATCGGCAGATACAGCGCCGGCATCAGAACCGAATAGGCCAGCGGAAACGCGGCCAGCAGCCCGCCGCCGCCCAGCACCAGCCAGGTCTCGTTCCCGTCCCAGACCGGGGCGATGGTGTTCATCATCACGTCCCGCTCTTCCTTCGATTTCGCGAAGGGAAACAGGATGCCGATGCCCAGGTCGAAGCCGTCCAGCGTCACATAAAGCAGCACCGCGACGGCGATCAGCCCGGCCCAGATCAGGGGAAGGTCCAGGCTCATGACACCGCTCCACGCACGCCGCCATCGCCGCTGTCATCGGGGGTCGTGTCGTCCGGGGCCATGGCCATGGGTGTCCCCGGCGGTCGCTGTCCGCGCGGCGAAGGACCGGTCGTGGCCGCGACCGGGCCTTCGGCCATCAGGCGCAGAATGAAGATGGCCCCGGCCGTGAAGACGATCGAATAGACGATGATGTAGGCGATCAGAGAGGTCGCGACCTGGCTGGTCACCACCGGCGATACGGCATCGCGCGTCTTCAGCACGCCATAGACGATCCACGGCTGGCGCCCGACCTCGGTCACCATCCACCCCGCCAGCACGGCCAGGAAGCCGGAGGGTCCCATGGCGACGGCGAAGCGCAGGAACCAGGGACTGTCGAACAGCCGACGCCGGACGATCAGAACCGCGCCCCACAGGCCCAGACCGATCATAAGCAGGCCCAGACCCACCATGATCCGGAACCCGAAGAAGGGAATGAACGGCGGCGGCTGATCCTCGCGCGCCCAGCTGTCCAGACCCTTGATCACCTCGTCCCTGGGCACGCCCTGGATCAGATTGCCGACGCCGGGAATGGAGACCTCGAAATGGTTCTTCTGCGCATCGCGGTCGGGGATGCCGAACAGATGCAGCGGCTGGTCCGCCCGGGTCTCCCAATAGCCCTCGATCGCGGCCGTCTTTGAGGGCTGGTATTTGTGTGTGACCTCGCCCGAGGCATGGCCGACGACCAGTTGCAGCGGGGCCAGCACCGCAATCAGCCCGACCGCCATGGTCAGCGAGATGCGGCTTTCGCTCCAGCCCCTGGTGACGACCCCGGCCGCGCGATCCTTCAGCAGCCGGAAGGCGGACGCGGCACCCACGACCAGCGCGGTGGTCAGAAAGGCCGCCAGCATCATGTGCGCCAGCCGCGAGGGCAGACTGGGGTTGAAGATCACGGCCATATAGTCGACCGCCTCGAACCGTCCGTCCGCCATGATCCGGAACCCCTGGGGCGTCTGCATCCAGCTGTTGGCCGACAGGATCCAGAAGGCCGAGATCGACGTGCCGATCGCCACCAGCACTGTGGCGGTGAAGTGCAGCTTCGGCCCCACCTTCTTCCAGCCGAACAGCATCACGCCCAGGAAGGACGCCTCCAGGAAGAAGGCCGTCAGGACCTCATAGGCCAGCAGCGGTCCGATCACCCCGCCGGTCAGGCGAATGAACTCCGACCAGTTGGTGCCGAACTGGTAGCTGAGCACCACCCCCGATACGACGCCCATGCCGAAGCTGAGCGCGAAGATCTTCACCCAGAACAGATACAGCGTCTTGAACGCCTCGCGCCGGGTCCACAGCCACAGCCCCTCCAGCACCGCCAGATAGGCCGCCAGCCCGATAGTGAAGGCGGGGAACAGGATGTGGAAGGCGATGGTGAAGGCGAATTGAAGTCGCGACAGCAACAGGGCGTCGAGATCCACGGGCGTGTTCCTTAATGACCACAGAGAACGTCGGGCTTGCCGCCTTCTTCTCCTCCAGGTCCATACACCAACGCACCGCGCGACGGTGCGTCGCAGGAATTCATCAGATGATGATTATCTGGACCGGCGACTGCAGTCCAGCGCCCGGCCCGCGACACCAGTACTGGTCTCGCTCAGGCGGCGGGCAGCTCGATCCAGAAGGTCGCGCCTTCGCCCGGCTTCGACTCGACCCCGATCGATCCGCCCTGCAGTTCGACAAGGCGCTTGGCCAGGGCCAGCCCGATGCCATGGCCCTCGACCGTCGAGCGCTCGAGGCCCAGGCGGTTGAAGGGCTCGAACAGTTGAGCCTGCTTCTCGGGAGTCAGGCCCGGCCCGCGATCCGCGACCTCGATCCGGACGCCATCATGGATCCGGCGGGCCCGGAGCACGAGGCTGCCGCCTGAGCTGGCGTACTTCACCGCATTGCTGGCCAGGTTGTCGATGATCTGCGCCAGTCGCTGCGAATCGGCGATGGCGATCAGCCCGTCGCCCTCGCACTGAACGCTGACGGACAGGGCGCGCGCCTCCGGCCTCAACACGGTCGCGGCGCGAATGTCTTCGAGAATGCCGGGCACGTCGGTGAGCCGAAGCTCGACCTTTACGGCTCCGGATTCGGCTCGGGCGACATCCAGAAGATCGTGCGACAGCGCCTCGACCTGGCGCGCGGTCTTGACCAGCATGGCCGCCATTTCGGCCTGGGTCTTCGTCACCGGACCCAACTGTCCGCTGGACCACAGATCGCCGATGCCGATGACGCCGCCGATCGGGCTCTTGATCTCGTGAGCGACATTGGCCAGCAGTCGCGACTTGGCCGCCGACGCCCGTTCGGCGCGAAGCTGCCCGGCCCTGGCGCGCTCCGACAGGCGGTCGCGCTCTTCCAGCAGCGAGGCGACCAGCACAATGGGCACATAGCCGAACAGGATCGTCAGCTGCACAATCACCGCGCGCTCGGCCAACGGTGCCCCCAGGTAGGACGACGGACCCAGTCCCGCCATCAGCGAACCGATGGCGGCGACCGACACCAACACCAGCGCCGCCGTCACGCCAGGCAGTCTCAGCCGCGCCGCGATCAGGATCAGTATGGGGATGACGACAAAGCTGATTGGCAGCGCCAGAAAGAAATAGACGACGATACAGGCACCGCCCAGAAGCGTGAAAAGCCCCACGGTTTCGGCGACCCGCAGGGGTTCGAGCATCGATTGAAGCTGGCGCTTCTCGAACGCCAGAACGAACGGCGCGACGACGGCCAGACCCAGGGCATGACCGAACCACCAGGTCTGGAAGCTCATCAGGAACGGCGCGCCATAGGTCGCCAGCAAGACCGAGGCGACAATCACTCCGGCCACGAATGGCGCGACGATCGCCACCCAGAAGATGAAGCGGGAGGCTCCGGTCACGGACGCCAGGTTCAGCGTCGGTGCAAATCGTCGGGCCAGGGTCACGGCCGCGACGATCTCGATCATGTTGGCCAGGGTGAACCAGACGGCCAGGATGGGTGGATTCCCGGCCAGGAATTCTCCCGCAAGCACGCCGAGCGCCACCAGGGCGCCGAAACTCAGGTCGAAACTGGTGCCTCGACCACTTCGCAGCCAGACGCCGACCGCCAGTCCGTTCGCCGCCCACAATGCAGAGACCAAGCCGTCCTCACTTGCCGTCGTCACAGCCAGGATCACCAGCGCAACGATGCCGAGCACGGTCAGCATGGGGGCCAGGGGCTGGGCGAAAAGGCTCGCGGCCGTCGTCACGGTCGGGCGAACGGCGACACCGGGTGCGTCGCTGAACGCCAGATTTGTCGCGCCGAGGGCGCGGGCAGTGGCCATGGGTAACAACTCGGGAGTAGCGGTTGACACTCTTCAACCACGAGCTTCCTAATATCCCCTGAAGTCAGCGCGATGTGGCCATAAGCGCAGCGAATGCGCGAACGGCGGCCGCTTCGCCGTCGGGATGTGACCAGACCCCGGCGCTGACGGCCAGGAAGTCCGCTCCGGCCGCAACCAGGTCGGCGGCGTTCTCAACGGTGATACCGCCGATCGCGACCGACGGGATTTCCATAACTTCCTGCCAGATGGTCAGAATTTCGGGATCCGGTCGGTGCTCCGTCGGCTTCGTGCTCGTCGGAAAGAAGGCCCCGAAGGCCACATAGTCGGCTCCGGCCTCGGCCGCTTCCATCGCCAGGTGGCGGCTGTCGTGGCAGGTCGCGCCGATCATCGCCGACTTGCCCATGATCCGTCTTGCGGATGCGACCGATGCGTCCGATTGCCCCACATGAACGCCATCGCAGCCCAGCTCTGCCGCCAGATCGGGGCGGTCGTTCAGAATGACGGCCACGCCCCGCCCCTGAGCCAGGGGTGCCAGACGCTGGACAGCAGCCATGATCGCCGCATCATCGGCCGGCTTCAACCGGATCTGCACGGCCGCGACCGGACCGGCATCCAGGGCGCGCTCCAGTCGCGCGGCGAAGGCGTCCAGGTCGTCGATGGTCGGCGGCGTGATCAGATAGAGCTGGCAGCGAGGAGCAGACATCCGCGGGAGGTGCGTCAACGCGGCCCGGCCGTCAACCGCGCGCCTGTTGAGAACGCGTTGCAATCGCCGACGCGTCTGCTATAGAGAACCAATCGCAACTGGCCGACAGGATCGCCTGCCTTGTACGTCTGCAACTGCAATGGTCTTCGCCAGCGCGACGTCGCCCGCGCCATCGAGGCAGGAGCCACCCGGCCCGCCGATGTTTTCCAGCGCAACCAATGTGCGGCGCAGTGTGCTAAATGCGTCTGCGAGATGCGCCAGATGATTCAGGACAGCCGGGACACCTTCGCTCTCGCCGCCGAATAGTCCGGCCCGAACACGAAGGAACTGAGCCATGAAGGGCGATCCCGCGATCATCCGCAGCCTGAATGCGGTGCTGACCAATGAACTGACGGCAGTAAACCAGTATTTCCTGCATGCCCGCATGTTCGAAAGCTGGGGCCTGAAGCATATGGGCCAGATCATCTATGACGAATCGATCGGCGAGATGAAACACGCCGACAAGCTGATCAAGCGCATCCTCTTCCTGGACGGCCTGCCCAACATGCAGGACCTGCACAAGCTCAAGATCGGCGAGAACGCGATCGAATGCCTGGGTGCCGACCTGCAGCTGGAACTGGGCGGACGCGCCACCCTGCTGGGTGCCATCGCCCAGGCCGAGCAGCTGTCCGACTATGTCAGCCGGCAGATCTTCATGGAGATCCTGTCGGACACCGAGGAGCACATCGACTTCCTCGAGGCCCAGTTCAAACTGATCGAACAGCTGGGCGAGCAGAACTACCTGCAGTCCGCCATGACCGAGATCGCGCCGGACAAGGCCGCCACCGGCGGCTGAGCGCGCGGCCTCAAGGCCCGCGACCTGGCGGCAGAGATCGGGCTCAGCGAGACCCAGCTGTCGCTGTTCCGCTCCGGCAAGGTGAAGGGCATCCGGTTTTCCACCCTGGCGCGGATGTGCGCCGTGCTGGGCTGTCGGCCCGGCGACCTGCTGGACTACGACCATGATCCCGCCGACATGATCCGCGCCGACGATGAGGCGATCTGAGGCGGAACCCGTCCGCCCTCCGCCCCTTCCGCTCCGTGCTGCAGGCGCCCGGCACCGCCCCCCGTGCTCGGCTTGCCCTTGCGAGCGGCTTCCTCTAGGGATCGCGCCCGATTTCGCGCGCCCGTCACGGGACCGGCTGCGCCCCTCCAGACAGTGATCCCCAATGGCGAAAATCAACGGCAACACCATCAAGCCCGGCATGGTGCTCGAACACAACAAGGGCCTGTGGGTCGTCACCAAGGCCAGCCACGTCAAGCCCGGCAAGGGCGGTGCCTTTGCCAACGTCGAGGCCAAGAACCTCGAGACCGGCAACAAGCTGAACGAACGCTTCCGCTCGGAAGACAAGGTCGAACGCGTCACCCTGGAGCAGAAGGAGTTCTCCTATCTGTACGAGCAGGGCGATGCCCTCGTGTTCATGGACGACGCCACCTATGAGCAGACCGAGCTGCAGAAGGACTGGGTCGGCGAGGACCGCGTGGCCTATCTGCAGGACGGCATGAAGGTCGTCATCGAGATGCATGAGGACCGGCCCATCGGCCTGACCCTGCCCGAACAGGTCACCCTGGAAGTCGTCGAGACCGAGCCGACCGTGAAGGGCCAGACGGCCTCGTCGTCCTACAAGCCCGCCAGGGCCAACAACGGCGTCCGCATCATGATCCCGCCCTATATGGGCGTGGGCGAGCGCATCGTCGTCGACACCACGACCGGCGAATACGTCCGCCGCGCTGAATAGAACTGTACCGGAGCCTCTCCCTCCCCCTCGGGGGAGGGTCGTCGGCGCATAGCGACGACGGGGTGGGGGCGGCTCGGTAACGCCGCACAGATCAGAGTCCGTATCGCCTGGCCCTTCCCACCCGGCTTCGCCTGCGGCTCAGCCACCCTCCCCGGACGGGGAGGGAGAAGTCGTGCTAGGACACTCCCCATGGCCCTCGCCTCAGCCCTCGTTTCCGTCATCATCGACGCGGTCCGAAAGACCGCCCGACCCATGCTGCGCGACTTCGGCGAGGTGGCGCAGTTGCAGGTGTCGCGCAAGGGTCCCGGCGACTTCGTCACGGCCGCCGACATCAAGGCCGAGGACACCCTTTACGAACTGCTGATGAAGGCCCGCCCCGGCTACGGCTTCCTGGGCGAGGAACGCGGCATGATCGAGGGGACCGACAAGTCCCACATGTGGATCGTCGACCCGATCGACGGCACCACCAACTTCATGCACGCCATGCCCCATTTCGCCATCACGGTGGGGCTGCAACGCCATGCGCCGGATGGGTCGTCGGAGATCGTCGCCGGCGTCACCTACAATCCGATCATGAACGAGCTGTTCTGGGCCGAGAAGGGCAAGGGCTGCTATCTGAACGACACCCGCATCCGCGTCGCCGGCCGTCGCGACCTGTCGGAAAGCCTGATCGCCACCGGCCTGCCCTTCATCGGCAAGTCGGGCCACGCCCAGTCGATCAAGGACATCCACGCCATCGGCCAGCGCGTCGCCGGCATCCGTCGCCTGGGCTCCGCCGCGCTGGATTTCGCCTGGGTCGCCTGCGGTCGCTACGACGCCTACTATGAGCGCAATCTTAAGCCGTGGGATGTGGCGGCGGGCATCCTGTTCGTCACCGAGGCGGGCGGCATCGTCACCACCATCGATCCGGATGGCGACCCCAAGACCGGCGTGTCCATTCTGGCGTCGAACCCCGAACTGCATCCGCAGCTGACCAAGGTGCTGCGTGGGTAGAGACCGCAGCTTCTCCCTCCCCCTCGGGGGAGGGTGGTCGGAGCGGAGCGAAGACCGGGTGGGAACGGCCGGCGACCCATCGTGCGGCCTTGCCGGGCCGCCCCCACCCGGTCGCTTCGCGACCTGCCCTCCCCCGCAGGGGAGGGAGAACGCCGTCATCCGTCGTCACCGGCCCGTCATCCCCGTCCCCTACCCTTCCGCCATGATCCGGTTCATCCTCGCGGCCCTGATGCTCGTCACCGGCCCCGCCGTCGCCCAGACCCCGCCCCATCCGCTGGTGATCGCTCACCGCGGGGCGTCGGGCGAGCGGCCCGAACACACCCGCGCCGCCTATGACCTGGCCATCGAACAGGGGGCCGATGTCATCGAGCCGGATCTGGTCCTGTCGAAGGATGGCCATCTGATCGTCCGGCACGAGAACGAGATCTCCGGCACCACGGACGTCGCAGACCATCCCGAATTCGCCGCCCGGCGCACGACCAGGACCATCGACGGCGTCGTCACGACCGGCTGGTTCACCGAGGACTTCACCCTGGCCGAGCTGGAGACCCTGAGGGCCCGTGAACGCCTGGCGACCCTGCGTCCCGGCAACACCGCCTTCGCCGACGAGACGATCCTGAGCTTCCAGCAGGTCATCGACATCGCCCGCGCCGCCACGGCCCGCACCGGCCGGGTCATCGGCGTCGCCCCCGAGCTGAAACACCCGACCTATTTCGCCTCGATCGGCCTGCCGATGGAGCCTCCGTTCCTCGAGGCCCTGCGCATGAACGCCCTGATGGCGGCCGACAGCCCGATCATGGTCCAGTGTTTCGAGGTCGAGACCCTGCGATCGCTGGCCCGGAGCACCGATGCCCCCCTGCTCCAGCTCATGGCGGCATCGGGCGGCCCCGCAGACCAGCCTGGAATGACCTATGCCGCCATGGCCACCCCCGACGGTCTGGCCGAGATCGCCACCTATGCCGATGCGATCGGGGTCGAGACGGCGATGATCCTGCCGCGGGACGCCTCCGGGGCTTCGACGACCCCGACGCCCCTGATCGAAGACGCCCACGCCGCCGGATTGAAGGTCGTCGCCTGGACCTTTCGTGCGGAAGACCCGTTCCTGCCGACAGACTATCGCGGCGATCTGACGGGCTGGCTGAAACGGTTCTACGCCCTCGGCATCGACGCCGTGTTCAGCGACTTCCCCGGCGTGGCGGTCGAGGCCAGAACCCACCCTCTCCCATAGGGAGAGGGCTTGAGCGCCCGGGAGCCCGTCAGGGCGATCGGTCTTGCGCGAAAGGGTGAGGGGTTACAGTGCCAACCAGCGAGGGCAAAACCCCTCACCCTTTCGGCTGGCGCATCGCTGCGCTCTGCGAGCCTCAAGCCCTCTCCCGCAGGGAGAGGGATCACCCCTCCCGGAACTGCAGCTCCGCCAGGTGGGCATACAGCCCGCCCCTGGCCACCAGTTCGTGGTGGGTGCCGGTCTCGACCACCGCTCCGTCCTCCATCACCACGATCCGGTCGGCGCGCAGCACCGTGGCCAGGCGGTGGGCGATGACCAGGGTGGTCCGCGTTTCCATCGCCTTGTCCAATGCGGCCTGGACCAGACGTTCGTTCTCGGCATCGAGCGCGCTGGTCGCCTCGTCCAGCAGCAGGATCGGCGCGTCCCGGACCAGGGCGCGGGCGATGGCCAGACGCTGGCGCTGGCCGCCCGACAGGCTCTTGCCGCGCTCGCCCAGAGCCGTGCCGAACCCTTCGGGCAGGGCCTCGATGAAGCCCAGGGCCTGGGCCTCCTCGGCCGCCTGGCGCACCTCGGCCTCGCTGGCGGCCTCGCGCCCGAAACGGATGTTTTCCAGCGCCGAACCCGAGAAAAGCGGGGCCTCCTGCGACACCCAGGCGAAGCGTCCACGCACCTCCACGGGGTCGGCGGCACGCACGTCCACGCCGTCGACGCTGACGGCCCCTTCCTGCGGATCATAGAAGCGCAGCAACAGGCGGAACACGGTCGACTTGCCCGCGCCCGACGGCCCCACCAGCGCCACGGTCTCGCCCGGCCGCACCGACAGGTCGAAGCCCTTCAACGCCGGCAGATCGGGCCGGCCCGGATAGGCGAACCGCACGCCCGCCATGGCGACCCGCCCCTCGGCGGGGCTGGGCAGGGCCACGGGGTGGGCGGGCGGCGCGATCGACGGGGTCGCCCGCATCAGCTCGTCGATCCGCTCCATGGCCCCCGACGCCTTCTGCACGTCGCCCCAGCTTTCGCCCAGTGCCCCGACGGCCCCGGCCGTAAAGACCGACAGCAGCACGAACTGCAGCAGCGCCCCCGGCGTCATCACGCCCCGGGCCACATCCTGGGCCCCCAGCCAAAGCACGAAGGTCACCCCGCCGAACACCACCACGATGATCACCGCCGTCATCCAGGCCCGCGCCTTCATGCGAACCAGCGACACGCCGAACGCGTCCTCGACCACCGCCCCGAACCGGTCGATGGCGCTCCGGACGCGTCCGAAGGCCTGGACCGTCTCGATGGCGTCGACGCTCTCGCCCGCGAAGCCGACGGCATTGGCGAACCGGTCCTGGGACCTGACGGTCAGCTTCCGCACCGACCGGCCGAAAATGAAGATCGGCGCGATCAGGACGGGCGCGGTCAGCAGCACCAGCCCGGTCAGCTTGGGGCTGACCACGAACAGCAAGGCCACGCCGCCCAGCAGGGTCAGGAAGTTGCGCAGGGCGAACGACACCGAGGTCGTCAGGAGCGTCTCCACCAGGGCGATGTCGGTCGTCAGCCGACTGAGCACCTCCCCCGTCCGCATCTGCGCGAAGAAGGAGGGGTCCAGCGTCAGGATGCGGTCGAACAGGCCCTTGCGCAGATCGGCCACGACCCGCTCGCCCGTCTTGGTGACGTAGAAATAGCGAACCGCCGTGGCGACACCCAGAACGACCGCGTTCAGGCCCAGGATCAGGAACCAGCGATCGATGTCCTGACCGCCGTTCTCGAACCCGTGGTCGATGGCCCCCCGCGCCGTCCCGGTCAGGGCCAGGGACGCGGCCGTGGAGCCCAGCAACCAGAACATGGCGAACAGGGCGTTCAGCCGGTGCCGCAAAAGATAGGGCCACAGGCGCAGCAGCGGCTTGACGCTGCGACCCTTGGCGCGACGCTGCTTGGCCTCGCCGATCTGTTCGACCAGGATCGCGCCCGCGCCGGGACGCCCCGCCGCCTCCGCCTGTCCTGTCATGGAATCACGGGTCGGCGCGGCGCTGTCTGTCATGGTGCGCGCCTCTTGCCCCCAAAGGCCCCCCGGTGTAAACGCCGCCGCTCATTCCCGCCGGACCTTCTGGCGGGTTTTCCTATCCAGCTAAAGCAGCGAGGCTCCGCGAGCCGAGCGTTAGCGCCAAAAAATGCACACGCACCGACGGTCGGCATCGTCATCGCGTACAGAGACTGGAATACGACCATGAAGGCCGATACGCACCCCGACTACCACTTCATCACCGTCACCCTGACGGACGGTTCGACGTACCAGACGCGGTCGACCTACGGCAAGGAAGGCGACGTGCTGAACCTGGACATCGATCCGTCGACGCACCCGGCCTGGACCGGCGGCAACCAGCAGATGCTGGATCGCGGCGGCCGCGTTTCGCGCTTCAACAACAAGTTCGGCGGCTTCATCAAGAAGTAGGCGCAAACTGCGGCACAGACGACACGAAGAGCGCCGGTCTCTCGACCGGCGCTTTTTGTTTGGGCGGAAGGTCGATAACATGCGGCGGTTCGATGCCGGGGCGCGAACGCCGGGTTCAACACGGCGTCGAACACAGAGCGACACGACCATGAATCGACGTGAATTGACCCTCGGCGTGGCCGCGGCGGCGGTGGCCGGCGGGGCCTCGGCCCAGACGGTCCCGGCGCAGCCGGCCCAGGCCAATTCGATCAACAGCCCCTATTACACCGCCTATAGCGACCAGATCGATCGCCTGCCGCAGGCCGTGCAGGCGGACGTGCGGGCCTTCTACGAACTCAACGGCTGGCGCCCGGTGTGGAACGCCGACCGTCTGCGCAAGCTGAACGATGCGTCGAACCGCGCCGAGCGTCATGGTCTGGCTCGGTCGGACTTCTTCGATTTCGTGGGGCTGGCCGCCGATCCCGACAGCGCCGAAGTCCGGACCACGGGCGCGGCCATGGCCTATGCCGACGTCCTGGCCCGCGGCCGGGTGCGGCCGGAATCGGTCGAAGAGCTGTGGGAAATGCAGAAGAACGTCGTCGATCTGCCCGCCGGGCTGAACGACGCCATGGTCCAGAACAAGATCGTCGAATGGTTCAACGGCCTGGCCCCGACCGACATCGGCTACACCAATCTTTCGGCCGGATACGTCCGCTATCGCCGCATCATCCGCAACGGCGGCTGGGCGCGGTTCCGCGCGGGGGCCGCGATCGAACCGGGCAACAGCGACACCCGCGTGCCCATCATCATCCAGCGCCTGGTGGCCGAGGGCGACCTGTCGGAGGCCGACGGCGCGCGCCTGACAGCCCAGGGCCTGGTCTATGGACCCGAGCTGCAGACGGCCGTCCGGGGCTTCCAGGCCCGGCACGGCCTGGCCCCCGACGGCCGGATCGGCGCGGGCACCCAGAGTTCGCTGGGGGCCTCGGCCGAGGACCGGGCCCGCCAGATCGCGCTCAACCTCGAACGTCGTCGCTGGCTGAAGCGCGAGCTCAGTCCTGAACGGATCGAGGTCAACACCGCCGCGGCCATCATGGTCTACTGGAAGGACGGCCGCCCCGTTCACTCCAACCGCGTCGTCTGCGGCGCGCCCGCGACCCAGACGCCGAGTCTTGAAAAGCCGTTCGCCTCGGTCGTGGCCAATCCGCCCTGGTATGTACCCGCCGGCATCGCGAGGCGCGAGATCCTGCCGCGCGGACCCGCCTATCTGGCCAGCCAGAACATGTATGTGCAGAACGGCCAGGTCATCCAGCGTGCCGGCCCGACCGCCGCGCTCGGCTATGTGAAGTTCGAGCTGCGCGACAGCTACGCCATCTTCCTGCACGACACGCCGTCCAAGGCGGCCTTCAACCTGTCGGTCCGGCAACGCTCGCACGGCTGCGTCCGCGTGCAGAACGCCGTGGAGTTCGCGCGCATTCTGCTCGCGCCCGATCCGGCCCTGCTGGCCGAGTTCGACACAGCCCAGCAGACCCGCCAGACCCGGCGCATCCAGACCGGCCGCGAGATCAATGTGCGCCTGCTCTACTGGACCGCCTTTGTCGATGGTCAGGGCCGCGTGGCCTTCCGCGAGGACATCTATCGCCGCGACCAGACGCTGGCCGAGGCCCTGGGGATCGCGGTCAGCTTGCCGACCGTCGTCGATGACGGCGCGCGCGTCGCCAACGACGTCGGGCCGTAGGACCTAGAGCCTGAACGCCGCTTCCAGCAGGCCCATCTGGCTCAGCACCGGATTGGCATCCAGCTCGGCCGGCGCGTCCAGATACAGGCGACGATCCAGGTACAGCACCCGGTCGTGCAGCTTCTCGGTCCGCACCAGGTATTCGATCAGGGCGATGGGGATTTCCGGATGCGTGGGCTCCGTCTCGACCTTGCGCTCGGTCAGTCGATAGCGGGCGTCGCAGGCGGCCTCGGGCGCCATGTCGCCCTCGCGGACGGCCCGCTGCACCAGCAGCCAGGACGCGATCTGCATCAGCCGGGTCGTCAGCTTCATGCTCTCGCCCGCATAGGCCAGGGCCGAGGCGCGCGATAGCAGCCTTGATTCGCGCCGTCCATCGCCGTCCAGATAGGCGGCGGTCTCCTCGACCAGGTCCATGCCTTCCTGAAAGGTCCGCTCGAACAGTTCGGAACGCGCGAAATCGCGCACCTCGCCTGCCCGGGACCGTACTGCCGACTGTTCCTCGTCGCTCGCCATCAACTCAACCATACTCATGAAAACGATCGACGTCCGCTGTTTCGACGAGCCGTATCGGGACCGCAGCCGTTTCGATTGCAACGGCCATGCCACGGATCGGATCGAGGCGGAATGCCATCAGGACCCGAAGTTGAACAGGGCGTCGGCCGCCGACTTCTTGGCGTTCTTGCCGGCGATCGCGGCCCTGGCGCGGTCGATCTCGCCGGTCAGGGTCTCGATCCGTTCGTTCAGCTCCTCGACGGAATACAGGTCCAGGTCCTCTCGACCCAGCGCCGTCAGCATCGCCCCGCGTTGCAGCCGGGGATCGAGATCTTCGAAACTCATCGTCGCCTCCTTGGCCATCATCGGAAAACGCCCCATTTGAGCGCCCGGACACGGACGATTGCAAGACAGGGAACGCCGCATGCGGGTGATCGAGATCAGGGGCGGCTCCGGCCCGGCCGACGCGCTGCAGATCGGCGAGCGCCCGGAGCCGCAGGCGGGTCCCGGCGAAATCCGCATCCGCGTCGCCGCCGCCGGGGTGAACCGGCCGGACCTGCTGCAACGGATCGGGGCCTATCCGCCTCCGCCGGGGGCCTCGGACATCATGGGGCTGGAGGTCGCGGGCACGGTCGATCAGGTCGGAGCCGGCGTATCCTGCCGGGCGCTCGGCGACCGGGTCTGTGCGCTTCTGGGTGGAGGAGGCTATGCCGAATATGCCGTGGTCGACGCCCGCCATGCCCTGCCCCTGCCCGACGATATCGACTTCGTCCAGGCCGCCGCCCTGCCCGAAACCCTGTTCACCGTGTTCACGAACGTCTTCGAGGGCGGGCGACTCGCGGCCGGAGAGACCCTGCTGGTCCACGGTGCCACCTCCGGCATCGGCGTCATGTCGATCCAGATGGCCAGGGCGGCCGGGGCCCGCGTCATCGCAACCTCGCGCGGGGCCGCGAAAGCCAGGGCTGCGCGCGATCTGGGCGCGGACGTCAGTCTTGACGCCACCTCAGGCGACCTGGCGAAGGGCATCGCCGATGCTGGTGGGGCCGACGTCATCCTCGACATGGTCGGTGCAGACTACGCCGGACTGAACCTGGACGCGCTCAAACCCTTCGGCCGCTGGGTCGTGATCGCGACCCTGACCGGTGGTCTGTCCCGAATCGAGCTGGGCAAGGTCATGATGAAGCAGGCGACCTTGACAGGCTCGACCCTGCGCCGTCGCCCTGCGGACGAAAAGGCGCGGCTCGCCGCAACCATCGAGACGCGCGCATGGCCCTGGGTCGCGTCCGGCCAGATCCGGCCGCCGATCGATGCCACCTTTCCGCTGGACCAGGCCGGTCTCGCCCACCTCCGGCTGGAAGCGGGCGAGCACGTCGGCAAGATCGTCCTGACGGTCTAGTAGCGACCGCCGCCGCGCAAGGGGCGCATCGAGGAGATGCGGTCGTTCAGGCCGGTGTTGTTCAGGTTGCGCACATTGCCCTCGATGACCTGGCAATAGCCGCGGAAGCCGGAGTCTGAACACACCTCCCACGAGCCGTTCAGTCGGATCGAGCTGATCTGGTCGTTGAAGCCCGTGTTGGACAGATTGTACTGCTCGCCCCGGAACGTCCGGGACGCGCCGCGATAGTCGCGATCGGCGAAGACGGTGATGCTGTTGCCGCCGCCGTTGTTGCCGCTGTTCCAGCCTCCACCGTTGTTGCCGCCGTTCCAGCCTCCGCCGTTGTTGCCGCCACTGCCGCCATTCCAGCCGCCGCCGTTGTTGCCGCCATTGTTCTCGAACTGGCCGCGAACGCCCTGGCAAACCAGCAGGCCGTTGTCGTTACCGATATCGCTGGACGAACAGGGGGCCAGCTCGATCGACGTCGACCGCGTCCGGCCACGCGTGTCCCGACAGTCGGCATAGAGCCGACCTTGATTCACATAGGCCCCGGAACAGGACTGGGCATAGCTGCCGCGCGGCGCGCCCCGCGACTGGGCCTCGGCCGTGTCGGGAACCGAAACGAAGCCGACCGTCGCAAGGACGGCACCGGCAGCGATGAAAGCGGGCGTCTTCATGATTTTCTTCCTCCAGGGGGGGATGCCTCTCGCATCCGGTGAGCCATTGTTTTCCAGTCCGGATGAACCGTTGCTGTATACCACTGCATGACGTCGTTTTCTTTTCGCGCGAAACGGCCTATATCGCCAGCATCAGGCGCCCGGTCGAAAGGCCGGGCGCCGTCGTATCCGGAGCCCGGGATCGCCGGGCCCTCGCACACTTTCGGGACCACCACCCATGACCGACATCCTGATGCCCAAGGCGACCGCCGTCTGGCTGGTCGACAACACTTCGCTGACGTTCGAGCAGATCGCCGCCTTCTGCGGCCTGCACCCGCTGGAAGTGCGCGGCATCGCCGACGGCGACGTGGCCCGCGACATCCGGGGCGTCGATCCGATCACGGGCGGTCAACTGACCCGCGAGGAACTGGACAAGGCCCAGGCCGACGAAAGCTATCGGATGACCGCGATCGTCAGCCGCCACGCCGAACTGCTGAAGACCAACAAGCCTGCGCCGAAATACACGCCGGTCTCGCGTCGTCAGGACCGGCCGGACGCCATCAGCTGGTTCGTCAAGAATCACCCCGAGGTGACCGACGCCCAGATCGCCAAACTGCTGGGCACCACCAAGTCGACGATCGACAGCGTGCGCAACCGCACCCACTGGAACAGCCCCAACATCAAGCCGGTCGATCCGGTGACCCTGGGCCTGGTCGGTCAGCTTGTGCTGGATGACCTGATCTCCAAAGCGGCCGAAAAGAAGAACCGCGACGACGCCAAAAAGGGCGGACCGGCGCTGGAGCCGATCGCTTCGGAACCCGTCGAGCCGGAATTCGTGCCCGAGGAGCGCGAGCGTCGCACCGCCGAACCCACGGCCGCCTCCGTGTTCGGCAACCGCGAGTAGGTTTACTGCGGGTAGGCCGCGCTGCGCGGCCGATACCAGCTGGGGGATGCGGGGGGCGCACAGTTCCGCTGCATCCCCAGCCCCTTCAGATAGGCCCGGCGCGACCGCCCGGCCTGGATCGCCGACTGGACGTGCCGGCTGTGCTGTTCGGCCCCCGACAGCTGCCGGATCCAGTTCCGCCCGGGAATGAAGTCGGTCACGCTGTTGCGGATCGCGTCCAGCGCCGCGCGCGCGGCCGCGTCCTGGGCGCGCTCGCTCATCAGGGTCCCGTCGTCGTGCGGCGGCTCGTCGGTGTCGGGACCCAGCGCATCGTTCAGGCGGATGACCTCGGCCGCGATCGTGGTGCACTGGTTCAGGTTGCGGGTGTCATAGGGATTGCCCTCCGCCTGCAGCAGGACGGTGGGGATGTACTCGCGCCTCAGGTTGAAGTCGGTCAGCGGGGCCGTGACCGCCGCGCCCACGCCGTCGCGCACCTGGGTCGCCGCCGAACAGCCACAAAGAGCCACGGCCACCAGGGTCGATACCACGCCGAGCTTCACCAAGACCGCACTCCGACCACCCCGTCCCGCACGCTTCCACCGTCATGTCCCGGAAGGCAAGACCGCTCTGACGTCACGATCGACCGCGTCGGGCGCGATCGCGCGACAGAATGCGGATGGTACGTCCTCTCGGGCTCGAACCGAGGACCCTCTGATTAAAAGTCAGATGCTCTAACCAACTGAGCTAAGGACGCGCATCGCAGCTTAACGGCGTCGCCGTTTCGCGGTTGCGCCTTCTGGTGCATCGCAGCAGCCGGGTCAAGGCCGGTTGCAGCTTTCGTGGATTCAGGCGGCGTTGTGCTCCGGGGCCTCGTCTTCGACGGAGGCGCACGCTTCAGCCAGGGTTTGGGCCAGCAGGACCGGATCGATCGGCTTGGTCAGGAAGGCGTAGACCCCCGTCGCGTCCCACACCGCGCGGTGCACATCCATGGCGTTGGCCGTCAGCGCAATCAGCGGCGTGCTGCGGTTCAGATCTGACAGCCGGATCTGGGCCGAGGCCTCCAGCCCGTCCATCACCGGCATCTGCATGTCCATCAGTATGGCATCGAACCGCTGACCCGCCGCGGCCTCGACCGCCTCCGCGCCGTTTTCGACCAGAACGAGGTTGCAGCCGTGCGGCTCCAGCAGCAGGGCCAGGATCCGGCGGTTCACGGCGTGGTCGTCCGCCGCCAGGATGATCTTGCCGGCGAGAGAGCCGCTGGTGACGGCCCGACGCTTCGGCTCCGGGATGGCGGCCTCGACCACCTCGACGGGCAGGGTCAGGGTAAAGGTCGAACCCTTGTCCTCGACGCTTTCGGCGGTCAGCTGCCCGCCCATGAGCTCGGCCAGGCGACGGCTGATGGCCAGTCCCAGACCGGTACCGCCGTATTTCCGGGTCGTGCCCGCATCGACCTGTTCGAAACTGTTGAAGATGTTCGCCAGCCGATCGGCGGGAATGCCGCATCCCGTGTCTGCCACCGACACCACCAGGCGACCCGGCCCGGCCTGCCAGTCGACCGAAAGGGTGATGGTGCCATGCTCGGTGAACTTCACCGCATTGGACAGCAGGTTGAAAAGCATCTGCTGCAGCCGCAGGGGGTCGGTGCGAATGCGGGCCGGTGTCCGGTCCGAAACCATCACCTTCAGCCGCACGCTGTTGGCGCTGGCCTTGGGTTCCCACAGCCGGATCAGCGAGCCGATCTTTTCGCGCAGGTCGATATCGGCCGCCTCCAGCTGCATCTTGCCGGCTTCGATCTTGGAAAAGTCGAGGACGTCGTTGAGCAGACCGACGAGCACGTCACCCGCATCCAGCAGCATGGAGACATGTTCCCGCTGCTCGCGGTCCAGGCGTGTCCGGCGCAGCAGATTGGCGGCCGAGATCACGGCATTCATCGGTGTGCGGATCTCGTGGCTGATGACGGCCAGGAAGTCGGACTTGGCCGCGCTGGCGATCTCGGCCTTTCTGCGTTCGGCCCGTGCCTCGTCATTGGCTGCCTGCATGGCGCGGGTGGTCATGGAACTCTGGCGGACGGCGACGATCAGATGGTTCATGTACAGGACGCCACCGATGGCGATCAGCACATTCTGGGGCTGGTGCCCCACGATGGCTCCCATGATCGGCAGACCCAGGAAATAGAGACTGTGAGGGATGACCGCCGACAGCAGCAGCGCTCGCATATGGTACATATGCAGGCTGACGTGCAGAAGCCCTCCGGCGACCTGGATCATGGCGAACAGCCGTCCCGCCTCGCCACCGGTCATCCACAGATAGGCAGCGATGCCCGAAAAGATGACGACATTCAGGGCGGTGGTGGCACACATCGCCACGCGATAGGCCTGCGTTGGATTGATCTCCGGATTGCGCCGGATGGGTCGGCATACCAGCCAGTCGATGAACTGGCCCACCAGAACCGCCCCGAACCAGGCGGCAGGCCATGAGGATTTCGACAGGAAACAGGCTGTCCCGGCGATGAACAGGGCAAAGGCGATCCGTGTCTTCAGCTCACGAAAGCGAACCTGCGCGATCATGGAATAGCCGTTGGCGGTCATTGCGCACCTCTCTTCGCCGAACACCATAAGCGGAAAGAGACGAAGGATTGGTTTCCGTCAGGCTGAACGGGCGTGACCCCGGCGCGGTGTCGCGTTATGGAACGGGCCGGAGCACCGGGCGTTTCGACGCCGATCCGGGGGAGATGCAGATGAAGTCATTGATGTTTGTTGCGGCGATCGGGGTGGCCGCCCTGACCCTGTCGGCCTGCGACGAGCCCTATCGGGAGGAGACCGGGACGGCGTCGCAGCCCATGGAAACGCCGGTTGCGCCGTCAGCGACCGACCAGACCGCACCCGTCACCGACACGACCGCGCCGACGACGCCATCGACGACCACCCTGCCTGCCGACGAACGGTCTTCGGAACAGTCGGTTCAGCCGGAAAGCGAAACCCTGTTCTATTGAGCCGTTGCCGCAACGTCGTCGCGATCGGGTCTCACAAGCCGCGCCCGTCGACCGCGGGGGTCGACGATGAAGGATCGAGATTGAGGTTGTGTCGTCACCGCTACGCATTGTGCCTGTCGGCCGTCCTCGTGACGGCGTGCGGCTGGCTGGGCGGTGTTGATGACGCCCATGCCGACCCCCGGGCGCAGGTCCGGGGCGATCTGCCCGCCGATCTTCGGACCCGTCTGGTCCAGGCCATCGGCGCAGTCGACGATGCGCCGGGAAACCGTTTCGAGGCCCGACGCCGCGCCCGCGGGGCGATGGAGTCCGCCGAGGCCCTGCTGCGGTCCGAGGGCTACTACCAGTCGATCCTCGAGGACATCGTCGAGGGCGAGGACGCCCCCGTGGCCATCGTCAGCGTGCGCCCCGGCCCCCGTTTCGTCCTGGCCCCCGCGACGATCCAGTGGGTCGCGCCGGAGCCGGAGCCCGAGGTCATCCAGACGGCCCGGGCCGACATCGGCCTGACCCCGGGCGATCCGGGTCGGGCCGCCGAAGTCATCGCCGCCGAGGGTCGGATCATCGCCAGCCTGACTCGCGAAGGCTATCCCGACGCCGCCACCCGGCCGCGCCGCGTGGTGGTCGATCATGCCGCCATGACGGTGCAACCGACCTTCAACATCAGCTCCGGTGCCCTGGTGCGTCTGGACGGCGTCCGCGTGGAGACCCGGGGACCGACCAATCCCGAGTGGGTCGCCAACCTGGCCCCCTGGAGCGCGGGCCAGCGCTATGATCCCGAACTGGTCGGCGAGCTGGAGCGACGCCTGCTGGAAACCGGCGTCTATGACGGCGTGGCCGTGGCCCTGACCGGCCCGGACCAGACCACGCCCGACGGCAACCGCCCGATCGTGGTGACCCTGACCGATCGCCCCCGCAGGATCCTCGAGGCCGGCGCCACCTTCTCCACCGCCGAGGGGTCGGGCGTCGAAGGTCTGTGGACCTGGTACAACCGCTTCGGTCGAGCCGACACCCTGCGGTTTCAGGCGCGCATCGCCAATATCGACAGCCGGATCGGGGCCGACCTGTCCCTGCCCCACTGGCGCGCGCCGGGCCAGACCCTGGCCCTGTCCGCCGCCGTCGTGAACGAGGACACCGACGCCTATATCCGCACGGCCGGGGTCCTGTCCGCCGACCTGCGCCAGCGCCTGGGCAAGACGTCCTGGTACAGTTATGGCGTCGGCCTGGACTTCGGCCGATACGACGAAGGCCGGTTCGATCCGGTCACCCGGCTGCCGGTCAGCCTCGATCGCGACCTCGCCCTCTTCACCGGCCGCATCAGCGCCTATATCGATCAGTCGAACGATCCGCTGAACCCCGCGAACGGGTGGCGACTGACCGTCAATATCCAGCCGACCGCCGTGGCGGGCGAGGACACCATCCTGTTTTTGCGCAGCGAGGCCCAGATCACCGGCTACCGGCCGCTGGATCCGCGCAACCGGACGGTCCTGGCAGGCCGCATGAGACTGGGCTCCATCCTCGGCGGCAGCGAGCTCAGCGCGCCGTCCGATCGCCTGTTCTACTCGGGTGGCGGCGGTTCGGTGCGCGGCTACGAATACCAGGGCGTCGGCCCGCGTCTGCCCGACAACACCCCGCGCGGCGGCATCTCCCTGTTCGAGGTTTCCGCCGAGGTCCGCCGCGATCTGGGCAGAAATTTCGGCGCCGTGGCCTTCATCGACGCGGGATCCATCGGTTTCGACGAAACCCCGGACTTCTCGAACCTGCGCTATTCGGTCGGTGTCGGTGGCCGCTACACCCTGTCCTTCGGCCCCATCCGCGCCGACATCGCCATTCCCCTGGACAAGCGTGAAGGCGACGCCAGCTTCCAGGTCTATGTCAGCATCGGTCAGGCGTTTTGACCGATCCGGGCCCCGAAACGCCCGAGGTCGAGACGCCGGCGAAGGCCGAGAGGCGCCGTCGCACGCGCCTTCAGGCCTTCGGCTTCATCGCCGGTTTCGTGCTGGTCGGTCTGGCGGCCTTCGCCCTGATCCTGGCGGTCGGCGGACGGATGTATCTGGTCTCGGACCCCGGCCGCGATCTGGTCACCAGCTTCATCGCCGGCAAGAAGATCAGCCGCTATGGCCGCATAAACGTTGAGGGGCTGACGGGCGACCTGTTCGACGACTTCACCCTGGCGCGCGTCACCGTCACCGACAGGGACGGCGTCTGGCTGGAAGCGAGCAATGTCCGCGTGAACTGGGATTTCTGGCCGCTCATCACGCGCCGCTTCCATGCGACCGACATCAGCGCCCGGTCCATCCGCCTGCTGCGCCGCCCGACGCTCGATCCGCCCGACGGCAAGCCGCCGCAGCCCAGCCCGATCGGCGTCGACATCGACCGGTTCTCGGCCGACGTCGAACTGCTGGAAGGCTTTTCGAAGGAATACGGCAAATGGCGTCTGAACGGCGACGCCCTGATCCCGCGTCTCGGCGAGAAGTCCGCGTCCCTGAACGCCTACAGCCGGAACCGGCCCGGCGACTATCTGCGCGTCACCACCACCTTCGGCGGCGAGATCGGGGACCTGCGCCTGAACCTTCGCGCCAGCGAGGCCCAGGGCGGCCCCCTGGCCGGGTCGCTGGGCTATTCGCCGGACCAGCCCTTCTCTGCCATCGCCCTGGTGAACGGAGAGATCGTCAATGCCACCGTCCAGACGGGGCCGTTCATCCCCCTGACGGTACGGGGCCGCTATGGCATCGCGGGATCGCGGATCTCCGGCTATTTCGACTTCAGCGGCTCGGATCTGCTGGAGCCCTTCGTGAAACGGATCGGGCGGACGGCCCGGTTCGGCTTCGCCTCGGTGCCGACGGCCGATGACAGGAACGTCCAGGGCATGGCCTGGCGGCTGATCGCCGACAATCTGACCTCCAGCGCGCGCGGGATCATCGACCTGAAGACCCAGACGGCCGATGACGGCGTCGCCGTGTCCATCTCCACGGGATCGATGTCCCGGCTGGCGGGCACCACCATCGGCGGGGCAGCGACCTATTCGGCGATGTTCACGGGCGATGCGAAGGTCTGGAAACTGGACGGCGATGTCCGCCTGTCGAATGCCGACATCGCCAGCTATGCGGCCGGCCAGGTGTCCGGCCCGCTCGATATCGCCGCCGACAACGGCCGTTTCACCCTGGGCGGCGACCTGTCGGTGACGGGCGGTCGCAGCGCCGGCATCGTCGGGGCGCTGCTCGGGTCCCAACCGCGCTTCAAGTTCGCCGCCGCCCGCGCGAAGGACGGCGCGATCCTGCTGGAAGACATCGACGCGCGCGGCCAGGCCCTGACCCTGACCGGCTCGGGCGGTCGCAACCTGCTGGGCGGCCTGGACTTCCGGGGCCGGGCCGAGATCACGGACGTGGGCCGCCTTCGCCCCGGCGCGCGCGGCACATTCGGCGGACCGATCCAGGCGTCCTCGGCCCGATCGGGCGCGCCCTGGCGTCTGACCTTCGACGGTCGTGCGGCGCGTCTGGCTACGGGCATGGCCGAGCTGGATCGCCTGCTGGGCGCCACACCCCGCCTGCAACTGGCCGGTGCCCTGAACAGCGGACGCATCGAGGTCGAGCAGGGCCTGCTGACGGGGGCGGCGGGCCGGGCCAGCGCGAAGGGCCTGATCGAGTCGGCCGGTCGCCTGCGCCTGGCGCTGGACTGGAATGCCCAGGGGCCCTTCGGTGTGGGGCCGGTCGCCATCGACGGAGCCATGACCGGCAACGGTGCCCTGACCGGCACCCTCGCCCGGCCCCGCGCCGACCTGACCGCGACCTTCGCCAGCGTCGCCGCCGGTGCCCTGACCCTGACCGACACCCATCTGATCCTCAGTTTCCGCAAGGGAGCGGACGCCTCGGATGGCCGGGTCGTGCTCACGGCCGGTTCGAACTACGGCCCGGCGACCGCCTCGGGCAATTTCTTCCTCGGCGGCAATGCGCTCCGCCTGACCGACGTCGATCTGAACGCGGGCGGCGTCACCGCCCAGGGGGCCCTGGCCCTGAACAACACGACGCCGTCCAGCGCGGACCTGGCCTTCACCGCGCGGCCGGGGGCCTTCCTGACGTCCGGCACGGCGGACGGCCGCATCCGCCTGACCGACGGACCGGGCAGCGAGAGCGCCATTCTGGACGTGACCGGCCGCGACCTCAGTTTCTCCGGATCGCCCTATGTGATCCGCCGCATCAGTCTGGACGGACGCGGTACCCTCGACCGCCTGCCCTTCCGCGTCGTCGCCGACGTCGGCGGACCGACCCCGGTCTCCTTCGACGGCACCGGCGTGTATGCGCACCAGGACACAGCCCGGAGCCTGACCCTGGCCGGCAACGGTCGCGTGCGCGAGGTGGCTTTCGCCACCCGCAGCCCGGCGGTGATCGCCCTGGCCGGCGACGGTCGGGTGGTCCGCTTCGACATGACGGTGGGCGGCGGCATCCTGCTGGGCGAGATGCGCCAGGACGCCGAGGCGGCCGTGATCCAGGCCGATCTGACCAGCGTCGAACTGGGCTCCATCGCGCCCGATCTCGGCGGCCGGGTCACGGGCCGGGTCTCCCTGCGCGGTTCGGGCGACGACCTGTCGGGGTCCGCCAACGTCACCCTGGCCCGACTGCGCAGCGTCGATGCCCCGCGCGGCCTGTCGGTCGACGGCACGGTCAATGCGACCCTGGTCAACAACACGCTGCGCATCCAGGCCAATGCGGCCGGGACCGACGCCGTGCGCGCCACCGCCGACGTCACCCTGCCGGTCGAGGCCTCGGCCGCGCCCCTGCGCCTCGCCATCAACAAGACCCGGCCCATGTCCGGCGAAGTGGTGGTCAACGGACAGATCCAGCCGATCTGGGACGTCTTCTTCGGCGGCGAGCGCACCCTGGCCGGTCAGGTCGACGGTCGCGCCATCCTGAACGGCACGATGAACGCGCCCCTGATCACCGGTCGCCTGAACCTGGCCCAGGGACGGTTCCGCGACAATGGCACGGGCCTGGTGCTGAACGACGTGACCCTGGCCAGCCGGTTCGACGACACGACGGCGCTGATCCAGACCTTCACTGCCACGGACGGCGCGGGCGGCACGGTCTCGGGCGATGGCCGCATCGGCCTGCGCCAGGGCTCCGGCTCCAGTTTCCAGCTGGCCCTGGCCCGCTTCCGGATCATCGACAACGACATCGCCCAGGGGCGCGCGACCGGCCCCCTGACCGTCACGCGCGGGACCGACGGCAACATCCAGCTGGCGGGCCAGATGGCGATCGACGAGGCCCGGATCGAGGCCAATCCCCCGGTTCCCAGCGGCGTCACCACCATGGACGTCGTCGAGATCAACCGGGCGGGAGGCGACCCGGCCGGGAGCGATGAGGTCACCACCCATCGCGGGCCCCAGATCGGTCTGGACATTCGCCTGCGCTCGTCCGGCAATGCCGTGCGCGTGGTTGGACGCGGCCTGAACGTCTATCTCAGCGTCAATGCGCGGGTGCGCGGCACGGTCGCCCGGCCGGCCCTCAGCGGCACGGCACGGATCGTGCGCGGCGACTATGATTTCGCGGGCAAGCGGTTCGTGTTCGACGATCGCGGCAGCGTCGCCCTGTCCACCGATCCGGCGCGGATCCGGCTGAATCTGGCGGCCGTGCGTGAGGACCCGGCCCTGGCCGCCACCATCCGCGTGACCGGCACCGCCGCCCTGCCCGTCATCGTCCTGACCTCGACGCCCCAGCTGCCCCAGGACGAGATCCTGTCCCAGGTCCTGTTCGGCCGCTCGGCCTCGCAGCTGTCGCCGTTCGAGGCGGCGCAGCTGGCGGCCGGGGTGGCGTCCCTGGCGGGCGGCGGCGGATTCGACGTGATCGGCAATCTGCGCGAGCTGGCCGGTCTGGACCGGCTGTCATTCAGTGGCGAGGCCTCGGCCCTGACGGTCTCGGGCGGTCGCTACATCACCGACGACGTCTATCTGGAGATCATCGGCGGGGGCGAGGGCGGGGCTGCGGTCAACGTCGAATGGCAGGTGCGCCGGAACGTGGCCATCAGCTCCCGGTTCGGCGGCCAGGGCGACGCCACCCTGTCGATCCGGTGGCGGCGTCAGTCGCGGGTGCCGGGGGCGGCCGCCGGTGACGACGACCGCCGCCCGAATCGTCCGTCAGATTAGCGGGCGCTTTCCATCTGCAGCCGGTCCAGCCGCCCGATGCCGCGAAGGCCCGCGATCAGCAGGATCAGCTGAACCACCATGACGACCAGCGACAGGGCGATCTGCCACATCGGGGTCGCCGGGATATTGGGCATGGCGCTGGCGATCAGAGGCGTCGCCGCCGTCGATACGATCCCGAAAATCACGAGGACCATGAACAGGATGGCCAGCATCTTGCCGGGGTTCCGCCACTGGACCACGCCAAGGATCAGCTGAAGCGCGGCGAACCCGCCCGCGGTCCACAGCCCGATCTGGACGCTGGCCGCAGCGGAGGCGGCACCCGCCGGATTGGCAGCGCTGGCGGCGTCCACGGCCGCCTGGAGTTCGGCAGGATTGGCCACAGCCCACGCGAGGCTGACAACACCGACCAGTGCGCCGATGAACATGGCCACCGCGCTGGCCCGTGCCGCGCTTTCGGCCTCGGCCTCGGTGGTGATCGGGCTGCCCGGGTTGAAGGCCTTGATCCAGTCGGTCATCGAAATCCTCCCAAAATGACAAGCAGGCTTTACACGCAATCCGGACGTATCGCAAGCCTTCACCTTTCGGTTCGGCCCGGCTAAGGTAAGGCTATGCGGATTCTCCCACAGGATCATGCCGCCCTCGACCTGGTCGGGCGGGGCGCGGCGGTCCTGATCGACCGTGCGGTCGCCTGGTCGAACGTCAACTCCGGCAGCGACAATCCCGACGGCCTGAACGAAATCCTGACCCTGCTGGAAGCCGAGGCCGGCCGCCTGCCCGCCGAGGTCGCCCGCATCCCCACCCAGGGCTTTTCCACCGTGGCCGACGACGGCACCGTCCGCCCCCAGGCCCGCGCAGACGCCCTGAAGATCACCGTCCGGCCCGATGCGCCGATCCAGATCGTCCTGACCGGCCACTATGACACTGTCTATCCGGCCGGCAGCGCCTTCCAGACGGTCGTAAGCCGTCCCGACGGCGCCCTGAACGGCCCGGGCATCGCAGACATGAAGGGCGGCATCTCGGTCATGCTGGGGGCCCTGGCCGCCTTTGAAACCCACCCCGATCGCGACGGGGTCGGCTGGACCGTCCTGCTGTCCCCGGACGAGGAGATCGGCTCGCCCGCCTCCGCCCCCCTTCTGGCGGAACTCGGCGCGCGCGGTCATGTCGGCATGACCTACGAACCCGCCCTCGCCGACGGCACCCTGGCGGGGGCAAGGAAGGGCAGCGGCAATTTCCACCTGATCGTCACGGGAAAGGCCGCCCACGCCGGTCGCGCCTTCCATGAGGGTGCCAACGCCGTCGCCGGGGCCGCCATCGTCGCCGCTTCGCTTCACGCCCTGAACGGTCGGCGTGAAGGCGTGACGGTCAACGTCGCCCGCATCTCGGGCGGCGGGGCGCTGAACGTCGTCGCCGACAATGCGGTCGTCCGCTTCAATGTCCGCGTCCCGGATGCCCAGGCCGCCGCCTGGATCACCGACGCCATCGCCGAAATCGTCGCGTCGCCCCCGTTCGACGGCCTGACCCTGGACCTGCACGGCGGCATGACCCGCGCGCCCAAGCCGATGGATGCGTCCCAGACCGCCCTGTTCGAGGCGGTGCGCGAGACCGGTGCCCTGCTGGGCCAGACCATCGCCTGGTCGCCCTCGGGCGGCGTCTGCGAGGGCAACAACCTGCACGCCGCCGGCCTGCCCAATATCGACACCTTGGGTGTCCGCGGCGGCCTGATCCATTCGCCGGAAGAGTTCGCCTGGCCCGACAGCTTCGTCGAGCGGGCGCAGCTTTCGACCCTGATGCTGTGCAAGATCGCGTCCGGCGAAATCGACGCGCTGAAACTGAAGTCGCTCCGTCTCAATCCTCCCCCATCGGGGGAGGGGGACCGCGGAGCGGTGGAGGGGGCCAACCCCGGACACGGGTCTTCGCGGCAAGCCCCCTCCGTCGCTGCGCGCCACCTCCCCCAACGCGGGAGGATCGCATAATGCTCGTCGTCCGCCCCGCCGGTCCCGCCGACCTGGATCACCTGCTGGAACTGGCCATCCTCTCCGGCCCCGGCTTCACCAGCCTGCCGGAAGACCCGGACCAGCTGTCCGAGCGCCTCGACATCAGCCGCGACAGCTTCGCCGGCACCCTGGCCCCCCAGGCCCGCTGGTACACATTGATGATGGAGGAGACCGACACCGGCGACGTGGACGGCATCGCTTCGGTCAAGGCGGCGGTCGGGCTGAAGCGGCCCTTCTTCTCGTTCCGGCTCGTGACCAACGCCTCGTCCTCACCGTCGCTGGACATCAGGCTGGAGCATCAGACGCTGCAGCTGGTCAACGAATGCACCGGCTGGACCGAGGTCGGTTCCCTGTTCCTGAAGGCGGACCGGCGCAAGGGCGGCGCGGGACGGCTGCTGTCCCAGTCCCGCTACATGCTGATCGGGACCCAGCCCGACCTGTTCGCCGAGACGGTCCTCGCCGAGCTGCGCGGCGTCTTCACCCCCGACGGGGCCTGCCCCTTCTGGGACCATGTGGCGCACAAATTCTTCCCCATGCCGTTCGATCAGGCGGACATGATGACGGGCTCGACCGACAAGCAGTTCATCCTCGACCTCGCCCCGCGCCATCCCATCTACATCGCTCTGCTGCCAGAATCCGCCCGCGCCGTGATCGGCAAGGTCCACCCCCAGGGAGTCGCCGCCATGGCCCTGCTGGAAAGCGAAGGTTTCCGCCCCAACGGCCTGATCGACATCTTCGATGCCGGCCCCACCGTCACCTGTCCCCGCGACCACATCCGCACCGTCCGCGACGCCCGCCGACTGACGGCCTCCGTGGTCAAGGACGTCGAGGCCGAGCTGCCCTCGCTGGTGTCCACCGACAGCGTCGGCGACTTCCGCGCGGTCCGGGGCCGGGTCGGGATCGATGGCGACACCGTGCGCCTGCCCGCCGAGGTGGCGGAGGCCCTGAAAGTGCGCACGGGCGATGTCGTGCGCGTGAAATCCTGAGGCACCCATGACCGACGGCAAACTCTATATCGACGGCCGCTGGACAGAGGGCGCGGGCGACGGCTTCGCCTCCTTCGACCCGGCGACCGAAGCCCGCGTCTGGCGCGGCAACGAGGCCTCGACCCATCAGGTCGGCACCGCCGTCGAGGCCGCCCGCGCCGCCTTCCCCGACTGGGCCGACCGCCTCCGCGCCGACCGCATCGCGGCCATGAAACGCTATCAGGCTGCCCTCAAGGCCCGCGCCCCCGCCTTCGCCGAAGCCGTCTCCAGAGAGACCGGCAAGGCCCTGTGGGAGACCACGGCCGAACTGGGCTCCATGGCCGGCAAGGTCGACCTCTCCATCCGCGCCTATGACGAACGCACCGGCGAGCGCACGGCCGAGACCGCCTTCGGCCACGCCACCCTGCGCCACCGTCCGCACGGCGTCGCGGCGGTGCTGGGCCCGTTCAACTTCCCCGGCCACCTGCCCAACGGCCATATCGTCCCTGCCCTGCTGGCCGGGGACACTGTGGTGTTCAAGCCGTCGGAAGAGACACCCCACGCCGGTCAGCTGATCGCCGAATGCCTGGAACAGGCCGACCTGCCCGCGGGCGTGTTCAACCTCGTTCAGGGTGGCCGCGACGTCGGGGCCGCCCTGCTGGACCAGCCCATCGACGCCCTGATGTTCACCGGCTCCGGTGCGGCCGGTGCCCATTTCAGGCGCAAGTTCGCCGATGATCCGCACGTCATCCTGGCGCTGGAGCTGGGGGGCAACAATCCTCTGGTCGTCTGGGATGCCGCCGATGCCGAGGCCGTCGCCGGTATCGTTGTCCAGTCCGCCTTCGTCACCACCGGCCAGCGCTGCTCGTGCGCGCGCCGCCTGATCGTGCCCGAGGGGGCGGCGGGCGAGGCCATCGTCGAGGCTGTCAACAGCCTCGTCGACCGGTTGATTTTCGCCCCCTGGGACTCGACGCCCGAACCCTATGGCGGCCCCCTGATCTCTCAGCGCGCAGCGGAACAGGCCCTGGCCGCCCTGCAGCAGCGCATCGACACGGGTGCCAGGGTGATCCGCGCCTCCGGCCCGGTCGACAATCTGCCCGCCGCCTTCGTTAAGCCCGCGATCCTCGACGTGACCGGCATCGATGTCCCCGACGAGGAGATGTTCGCCCCCTTCCTGTCCGTCACCCGCGTCCCGACCTTCGAGGCCGCCATCGCGGCCGCCAACGCCACCCGCTATGGCCTGTCCGCCGGCCTCATCAGCGACGACCCCGCCCACTGGGACCATTTCATCCGCCACATCCGCGCGGGCGTCGTCAACTTCAACCGCCCCACCACCGGCGCTGCCGGCGACATGCCCTTCGGCGGCCTCGGCGCCAGCGGCAACCACCGCCCGTCCGCATACTACGCCGCCGACTACTGCGCCTATCCGGTGGCCAGTTTCGAGGCCGGGGCGGTGAAGAACATTGAAAGCGAGATCAAGGGGTTGAGACAATGACCCTCTCCCGGAGGGAGAGGGAGACCGCGCACGGCGGCGCAGCCGTCGTCCTGGCGCGGTCGGGTGAGGGGTTACGCTGCCAGCCGGCCCTCACCGTAACCCCTCACCCTTTCGCGCAATATCCGATCGCTCCGCTCTCGGGCGCTCAAGCCCTCTCCCTCTGGGAGAGGGGCCTGTGAAAGCCCTCGAAGCCAATGCCGACGGCCTGATCGGCCCGACCCATTCCTATGCCGGTCTCAGCCCCGGCAACCTCGCCTCCAGCCTGAACAAGGGTGAGGCGTCCAACCCCCGCGCGGCCGTGCTGCAGGGGCTCGACAAGATGAAGCGGCTCGCCGACCTCGGCCTGCCCCAGTTCGTCCTGCCCCCGCACGAACGCCCCGACATCCCCTTCCTGCGCAGCCTTGGCTTCACCGGCCCGGACACCCGCGTGCTGGAACAGGCCTGGAAGGACGCCCCGTCCTTCGCCGCCGCCGCCCTGTCCGCCAGCCCCATGTGGGCCGCCAATGCCGCGACCGTGACGCCGAGCGCCGACGCCGCCGACGGCCGCGTCCATTTCACCCCCGCCAACCTGCACACCAATCTGCATCGCAGCCTGGAGCACGCCCAGACGAAGCGATCGCTGGACGCCCTGTTCCCCGACCCCACCCGCTTCGCCGTCCACGACGCCCTGCCCGCCGTCGCTCATCTGGCCGACGAAGGCGCTGCCAACCATGTCCGCCTGTGCGCCGACCACGGATCGCCCGGCGTCAACCTGCTGGTCTGGGGCCGCGACGCGCATCAAGTCTGGGACGGCCCTTACCCCGCCCGCCAGACGCGTCAGGCCTCCGAGGCCGTCGCCCGCCGCCACGCGGCCTCGGGCGCGGTCCTCGCCCAACAGTCCCGCGCCGCCATCGCCGGCGGCACCTTCCACAACGACGTGGTCTGCGTGGGTGCGCTGGACACCCTGTTCCACCACGACCTCGCGTTCGAGGATACCGCCGCCACCCATGCCGCCATCCGGGCGGCGGCCAAGGGCTTCGAGCCGATCTTCGTCGAGGTCGCCTCCGCCGACCTGCCGCTGGCCGACGCCATCTCCAGCTATCTGTTCAACTCCATGCTGGTGCAGATCCCGGGTGAGGATCGCCTGACCCTGATCTGCCCGACCGAGACCCGCGACAACCCCCGCAGCCATGCGGTCGCGCAAGGGCTGACCGCCTCCAACGGCCCCATCGGCCGCGTCGAATATGTCGATGTGCGCCAGTCGATGCGGAACGGCGGTGGCCCGGCCTGCCTGCGCCTGCGGGTGGTCCTGACCGAGGCCGAGCTGGCCGCCACCAACCCCGCCATGCGCCTGACCGACGCCCTGCACGCCCGCCTGTCGGACTGGGCGAACCGCCATTACCGCGACACCCTGGCCCCCGCCGACCTCGCCGATCCGGCCCTGATCGCAGAGACGCGGGGCGCGCTGGACGAACTGACCGGCCTGCTTAAGCTCGGGTCCGGATTCTACCCGTTCCAGCGCGTTTGAGACCAGGCATGCCCCAACCTCCGTGCACCCCATGACCCCCGCCCGCCGCCTGAAGAACATCGTCGGCGGCTCGGCCGGCAATCTGGTCGAATGGTTCGACTGGTTCGCCTATGCGGCCTTCACCGTCTATTTCGCCCCGGTCTTCTTCCCGAAGGGCGAGCCGACCGCCCAGCTGCTGAGCACCGCCGCCATCTTCGCGGTCGGCTTCCTGATGCGGCCGGTCGGGGCCTGGGTCATGGGGGTCTATGCCGACCGCAAGGGGCGCAAGGCCGGCCTGACCCTGTCGGTCAGCCTGATGTGCGCGGGCTCGCTGATCATCGCCTGCACGCCCGGCCATGCAACCATCGGCCTCGCCGCCCCCGCCCTGCTGCTGTTCGCCCGCATGATGCAGGGCCTCAGCGTCGGCGGCGAATACGGTTCCAGCGCCACCTATCTGTCCGAGATGGCCACGGCGAAGCATCGCGGTTTCTGGTCCAGCTTCCAGTATGTGACCCTGATCTCGGGCCAGCTGCTGGCCCTGATGCTGCTGATCGTGCTGCAGCGGACCCTGGGCGAGGCCGCCCTGTCGGACTGGGCCTGGCGCATCCCCTTCTTCGTCGGCGCGGCCCTGGCGGTCGTGGTGTTCTGGCTGCGCCGGGGCCTGGACGAGACCAACGCCTTCAAGGATCCGGGCACCCGCGCCGCGCCGAAATCCAGCGCGCTGGAGCTGGTCCTGCGTCATCCGAAGGAGGCGCTGATCGTCATCGGCCTGACGGCCGGCGGGACGCTCGCCTTCTATACCTACACGACCTATCTGCAGAAATTCCTGACCAACACCTCGGGCTTCTCCAAGGCCGAGGCGACCGAGATCAGCGCCGCCGCCCTGTTCCTCTTCATGCTGCTGCAGCCCGCCGTGGGGGCGGTGTCGGACCGGATCGGCCGCAAGCCGGTGATGATCGCCTTCGGGGTGCTGGGCCTCGTCTGCACCGTGCCGATCATGAGCACCCTGGCCGTCACCACCAACCCCTTCGCCGCCTTCGCCCTGAGCCTGGCTGCCCTGGTGATCGTCTCCGGCTACACCGCCATCAACGCGGTGGTGAAGGCCGAGCTGTTCCCCGCCCATATCCGGGCCCTGGGCGTCGCCCTGCCCTATGCCCTCGCCAATGCCGTATTCGGCGGCACCGCCGAATATGTCGCCCTGTGGTTCAAGCTGGACGGACGCGAGAGCCTGTATTTCTGGTACGTCACCGGCATGATCGGGATTTCGCTGATCACCTACGTCCTGATGCGCGACACGAAGACGAAGAGTCTGATCGCCGAGGATTAGGCGCGATCGGCATCCGGCGCCCGGATGACAAGCGTAACTAGGCTTCCGGCACGGCGGGCGGCGGCGCGACCGGCCCGCCCGCTTCACCCGGGGCTACGGCGGCCTTCGTGGCCTCGTCGCCGTCGGCCAGATAGACCACCCGGCATTCGCCATCGATGGTGGTATAGCGGCCGTTCGCGGCGTCGACGAAGGCGATGCGCCCCCCGTCGTTGTATTCGACCTTGCCCGTCGATCGACCGGAGTAGACCTCGGTGCCATAGGTCCAGCAGGTGATGTCGGCGGGCTTGTCGCCAAAGGTGGCGGCATTCCGCGCCCGCTTGCTGTCGGTGCATCCCGCCAGGGCCAGAGTCGAAAGCCCCAGGGCCAGAATCGTTTTCGTCATGCCGCGAACCTCCCGCCCTTGGTCGCATAGGCCTGCGTACCGCGTGTGACGACCCGGTCATAGGGCTGGATCGCCGTGATGCCGATGTCGGTCTGCCCCTTCAGCCGGTCGTAGATCGGGCCGAAGTCTTCCAGCGTCGCATCGTTCAGGGCCTCGATCGAGGGGATGACGAAATAGACCTGCTGGAAGTCGTCGATGCGGTAGTCGGTCCGCATGACCCGCTCCAGGTCGAAGGCGATGCGGTTGGGCGATGGATCCTCCAGCGCGAACACGCTCTCGGACGCCGAGGACACGATGCCCGCGCCATAGATCCGCAGGCCCTCGCCCTGGTCGATCAGGCCGAACTCGACCGTATACCAGTACAGCCGCGCCAGGTTCCTCAGCATGCCCAGGCTCTGCGCCCGCTGCCCGCCCTTGCCATAGGCCTGCATATAGTCGGCGAAGTCCGGGTCGGTCAGCATCGGCACATGGCCGAAGACGTCGTGGAAAATGTCCGGTTCCTGCAGGTAATCCAGCTGGTCGGCCTTGCGGATGAACTGCCCCGACGGGAAGCGCCGGTTGGCCAGGTGGTCGAAGAACACCTCGTCGGGCACCAGTCCGGGCACGCAGACCACGGTCCAGCCGGTCAGGGCCTTCAGCTTCGGATTCATCAGGGCGAAGTCGGGGATGCCGCCGGTGTTCAGGTCCAGCGCGCTCAGCCCCTTCATGAAGGTGCCGGCGGCCCGACCGGGCAGAATCTCCATCTGCCGCGCGTACAGGGTGTCCCAGGTGTCGTGCTCGACCTGGGTATAGGCCCGCCAGTTCTGGCTGATCGTCCAGTCGGCGGCCGCGCCCTCGGGCGGGCTCTGAAAGACGTGTTCGAAATCGGCCATGGCGAAACTCCCTGCCGCCAATCTAGAGGCCACCCGCCCGCCCTCCAAGCGTCAATGAATGGGCTGGGCCCTCGGCGCATGGTGTCCCGCCTTGTCGATCGTGAACCACCGGGCGCAGTCGTCGGCGTTCATCGGGGCGATGTCGGGGTCGGGCTCCAGCACCGCCTCGGCGGCATAGACCAGAAAGCCGGTGTCCTCGCCCATGGCCAGGACGCGATAGAAGGGCTGGTCGCGATGATCCGGGCCGGGCTCACTGGCGGGTCCGGCATAGACGGCGTCGACGTCGACCACGAGCCCGCGAAACGATTCCTCGCGGTGACGTACGATCTGGCCGAGGCCGAATTTGGCAGTCAGGGACTGGGTCATGACCCTCCTTTACGACAGCCGGCCTGAGCGGGACGCTGTCAGATCCGTTCATCCTGGCGTCAGATAGGCTTGGCACGGACGATCAACGCGCATTAGGCTGAGCGGGACGGGTGCCCTTTCCGGTTGCGCCCAGGTGAAAGTTCGGCCCATGCCGGCACCCGACGGCGCGCCACGACGGCGCGACGAACGGTCCCGGGTCCAGCGGGCGTCGAACGGGGATGCGTCGGCTCGCGACGGCCCCGTCTATGGCGCGCTTGATCTGGGGACCAACAACTGCCGTCTGCTGATCGCGCGCCCGGCGCGGGACGGCTTCCGCGTGGTCGACAGCTTCAGCCGGATCGTGCGCCTGGGCGAAGGTCTGGCGCGCACCGGTCGTCTGGACGAGGCGGCCATGGACCGCGCCTATGAGGCCCTGGCCCAGTGCGCCGAACGGGTGATCCGTCGCGGCGTCGACACCAGCCGGCTGATCGCGGTCGCCACACAGGCCTGTCGCCAGGCCGAGAACGGAGCCGCCTTCGTGGAGCGGGTGCGCAAGGGCACCGGGTTGAAGCTTCGCATCATCGATCCGGTCGAGGAGGCCCGCCTGTCGGTCGAGGGCTGTCTGAACCTGTTCGACCCGGCGGCAGAGGCCGTTCTGGTCATCGACGTCGGCGGTGGCTCGACCGAACTGTCCTGGCTGCGCAAGTCAGGCACCGAGATGAAGACGGTCGCCTGGCTGTCCGTGCCGCTGGGGGTCGTCACCCTGGCCGAGCGCCATCCCGAGCCGGAGGGCTCGGGTCAGGCCTGGTATGAGGCCATGGTGGCCGACATGTCCGCGGCCCTGGCCGCCGACGGATTCGACGATCCGGAGTTCCGGCGCCTGTATGAGGGCGGCCAGGGCCACCTCGTCGGAACCTCTGGCGCGATCACCTCCCTGGCGGGCGTGCACCTGAACCTGCACCGCTATCAGCGCGACCGGGTCGATGGCCTGTGGATGACGCGGGCCGAGTGCGACGCGGCGGCCGACCGGCTGAAGGCCATGGGGCCCGGGGGTCGGGCGGCCGAATCCTGTATCGGGCCCGACCGCGCCGACCTGGTGCTGGCGGGGGCCGCGATCCTGGATGCCGTCCAGCGGGCTTGGCCGAGCGAGCGTGTCCGCGTCGCCGATCGCGGCCTGCGCGAGGGCCTGCTGCTGCAGCAGATGCGCCAGGCCAGACGGCCCGTACGGCGGCAGCGCGGACGCGGCCGGGGACGGCCTCAGACGGCGGGCGCGGCCGGTCCCGAGACCTGAACCGGCAAGTCGACGTCACAGATCGAGAAATCCGCGCCGCGCACCATCCGCACGCTTTCGATCAGTGTGAGGAAGGCCGCCGACGACGTCGCCATCACCTGGACCACCGGCCGCTGGTCGACCGGCAGATCGGAGGCGATGCGGACACGGGTCATCCGGTCGGGATCAGCCGTCACCATGCCGTTTTCGCCGTCACCCACCTTGATGGCCCTGACGATGTCCAGGCCTGACAGCACCCGGCCCCAGACGGAATAGCGCTTGTCCAGCGCCGGATAGGGCTGGCGCATCAGGAAGAACTGGCTGTTGGCGCTGTCGTTCGCCTCGTCGCGCGCCATCCCCGCCACGCCCGGGCAATAGGTGCCCCAGCCGTGGACCTTGCCGTCGGCCGTCGTGGCCATCAGGGCGTTGGGCTGGGTCTGGACCGGCAGGCTGTTCAGGAACCCCAGCGGCGCGCCGGCCGGGGCCGCGACCATGGCGAAGGGCATATCCGGCCCGCGCCGGAAGGTGAATTCCGCCTTCAGGTCGGGATAGGGGCTCTGGCCATCCCCCGTGCCGAGCGGATCCCCGGTCTGGGCCATGAAGGCGTCGATCACGCGGTGGAAAACGATGCCGTCGAAGAAGGCGCGCCGGGCCAGCAGCCGCATCCGCTCGACATGCAGGGGCGCGATCTCCGGCGTCATCTCGACCAGGATCCGGCCCCTGTTCGTGTCGATGACCAGCAGGTTTTCGGCCGGCACGGTGCGCCAGTCGCTGGCGACGGCCATGGACGGCTCGGTGGCCGTCGTTCCCATGTCCTGCGCCGAAGCGACGGGGGCGCAGGCCAGCAGGGTCAGGGCCAGAACGGACAGTCGGATCATGGAGCGATCACCTCGGTCACGGGCTGGACGTCGCAAACGTTGAAGGTGGCACCCTTCGCGGCGCGCGCCTCGGCCACATGGGCCTGGAAGGCGGCGGAGCGCGGGTTCTGAACACGCACCGTCGGACGTTCCGCCTCCGGCAGGGCGGAGGCGGTGCGGACACGGGTCATGATGTCGGGGTTGTCGGTGACCTTGCCGTCCTCGGCTTCCGGTCCCGGCTTCAGGCGCAAGACGACGTCCAGCCCCGACACGACACGTCCGAAGATCGTGTAATTGCCGTTCAGGGTGTCGTTGCGCCCCATCATCAGGAAGAACTGGCTGTTGGCGCTGTCGGGGCTGCCGGCCCGGGCCATGCCCACCACCCCGGCGCAGAACAGACCTGTCGCCGGGGTCTTGAAGTCCGACGTCACCATCATCTGGGCATCCGGCTGGGTCACGACCGGGATCGCATGGATGAAACCGACCAGGCCGGTGCCGCCGCCCTCGACCGGAGCGAAACCGGCATCCCGGCCGCGCCGGAAGCTGAACTCGGCCGCCAGATTCGGCAGCTCCGACCCGCCTGCGCCGGTCCCCAGAGGATCGCCGGTCTGGGCCATGAAGCCCGTCAGCACGCGGTGGAACGTCAGGCTGTCGTAGAACCCCTGATCGGCCAGGGTGCGGACGCGGACGACATGGCTGGGGGCCACCAGCGGATCCAGCTCGACCAGGATCCGCCCCCTGGACGTGTCGATGACCAGCAGGTTCTCGGGCGCGACCGTCCGCCAGTCCGTAGCGGCGGGTGCGGGGCCCGTTTGCGCCGGGGCGACGGCGGGCATCAGGACCGACAGGGCGGCGGCGACGGCGAAAGGCGTGAGCTTCAAGCGAGGCATCCTGGAGTTAGCGTTTGACCCGCTCGCGCACGGCTGCGGCGACGGCGGGGCTGACGAAGCTGTCGATGTCACCATCCAGCCGGGCGATCTCCTTGACCAGCCGCGAGGCGATCGCCTGGTGGCGCGGATCGGCCATCAGGAACACGGTCTCGATGTCGGCATTGAGGCGCTGGTTCATGGCCGTCATCTGGAACTCGTACTCGAAATCCGCCACGGCGCGCAGGCCCCGCACGATGACATTGGCGTTCAGCCGCTCGGCGAAATGCATCAGCAGGGTCGAGAACGGCTGGACATCGATGTCGCCCCCCAGACCCGCGACCTCGGCCCGCACCATCTCGACGCGCTCGGCGGTGCTGAACAGCGGCCCCTTGTCGTCATTCTGGGCCACGCCGATGACCAGCCGGTCCACCAGCTTCACGGCCCGGCCGATGATGTCGAGATGCCCGTTGGTGACGGGATCGAAGGTGCCCGGATAGAGACCGATGCGCATGGCGATATGTTCTCCCCGGACGCGAGTGATCTAGCATTCGCCGACCGATGCGGTCCAGATGTTCGGGGGCCTCAGCCGAGCGGCCGTACCCGGTTGACGTGGCCCATCTTGCGGCCCGGCCGGGCGTCGGTCTTGCCATACAGATGCAGCCGCTGATCGGCGCGCGCGATGACGCGGGACCACTGATTCACCTCGTCGCCGAGCAGATTGGTCATTTCGACCCGCGCATGGGCTGCAGTCGGCCCCAGGGGCCAGCCCGCGATGGCGCGGATATGCTGCTCGAACTGGTCGCAGACGCAGCCGTCCTGGGTCCAGTGCCCGGTGTTGTGCACACGCGGCGCGATCTCGTTGACCAGAAGCGTGCCGTCCCCCAGATCGAACAGCTCGATGCCGATCACCCCGACATAGGCCAGTCCGTCCAGAACGGCCTCTGCGATCGCCCGGGCGCGCCGCTCCGTCTTCCTGTCGAGCCCGGCCGGGGCCTGGGTGGTCCGCAGGACGCCGCCCGAATGCCGGTTCTCGCCCGGCGGATAGACCGCGACCGACCCGTCCCGGCCGCGCGCGGCGATGATCGAAAGCTCGCGGATGAACGGTGCCCTGGCCTCCAGGATGGCGGGGCGTCCACCCAGCGACGCCAGCGCGGCCTCGGCCTGTTTCGCCGACTTGATCCAGACCTGACCCTTGCCGTCATAGCCGTCGCGGCGGGTTTTCAGCAGCGCGGGCAGGCCCAGCGTCTCCAGCCCGGCCTTCAGGTCGTCCAGACCCTCGACGGCGACGAAGCCGACCGTCGATGCGCCGACGGCGTTCAGAAAGGTCTTCTCGTCCACCCGGTCCTGGGCCACGGCCAGCGCCGTCGGTCCCGGCGCCACCAGGGCCCCGGCCTCCGCCAGCCGCTCGACCGAACTGGCCGGGACGTTCTCGAACTCGAAGGTCACCACGTCGCAGACCCGGCCGAACACGCCCAGCGCCGTCGGATCGTCATAGGCGGCGACGATCTGGCCGCGCGAGACCCGCCCCGCCGGACTGTTCTCCTCCGGGTCCAGGATGACGACATCGAAGCCCAGCCGCGAGGCCGCCTGCGACAGCATCCGGCCCAGCTGGCCACCGCCGAGGATCCCGAGCGTCGATCCCGGGGCCAGGGGAGAAGGAACGGACACGACGCTCAATCAGTCCTCGACCGTCTCGTGCACGGCCTCGGTCTGGGCCGCCAGAAAGGCCTCCAGCCGACCGGCAAGGTTCACATCGGACAGGGCCAGAATCTGCGCCGCCAGAATGCCTGCGTTCTTCGCCCCCGCCTCGCCGATGGCCAGGGTGGCCACGGGCACGCCGCCCGGCATCTGGACGATGGAGAGCAGGCTATCGAGCCCCTTCAGCACCCTGGACTCCACCGGTACGCCCAGCACCGGCAGGGGCGTCATCGAGGCCGCCATGCCCGGCAGGTGCGCGGCCCCGCCCGCGCCCGCGATGATGACCTTGAACCCCGCCGCCCGGGCCGTGGTCGCGAAGTCGTAAAGGCGTGCGGGCGTCCGGTGGGCGGAGATCACCTGCGCGTCCCAGGCCACGCCCAGCCGATCCAGCGCGTCAGCCGCATGTTTCATCGTCGGCCAGTCCGAGCGGCTGCCCATGATGATCGCCACCGGCGCGGTCGTCGTCGTCATGGTCGATGAAGCCCCTGGCTACGAAAGCGGCCGGTTACAGCACGCACGTTGCGCCCGCAACTGACGGCGTTAGCCTAGGGCCGTGCCTCATTCGTCTGAGTCGCGCGCCCCCGGAGCCTTCGCCCCTCGTGACCGACGCCGCCGACATCGACAGCGGGCTTGATCCCCAGGCCGAGATCGCCCGTCTGCGTGCCGAGGTCGAGGCCCTGCGGGCCCGTGCCGAAGCCGCCGAGGCCGCGGCCGACTACGACGTCCTGACCCCTGTCCTGAATCGGCGGGGCTTCGTCGCGGCCATGCAGCGGACCATGGCCTACTGCACCCGCTACAATGTGCCCGCCGTCCTGCTGTACCTCGACCTCGACGGATTCAAGGGGGTCAACGACCGTCTGGGTCACGCCGCGGGCGACGCCGCCCTGGTCCGCGTGGCCGGGATGCTGCTGGAAAACGTGCGCGCCACCGATGCCGTCGGCCGTCTGGGCGGCGACGAGTTCGGCCTGCTGCTGCTGAACGCCGGTATCGACGAGGGCCGCGAGAAGGCCGCCGGCCTGAAGGCGGCGCTGGAAGAGGCCGACTTCCGCTACGATGACCGGCCCGCCCCCCTGGCCGGCTCCTTCGGCGTCCGCGCCTTCGCCGGCCAGACGGACGTCGAGACCTGGCTGGCTGAGGCCGATGCGGCGATGTGGGTCAGAAAACGGGGGCGATAACCCTGTTCCTTCTCCTGCAAGGGGAGAAGGGAGACCTAGGCGATGATGTCCGGCAGAATCCGGCTTTCGATCTTCACGATCTCGTCGCGCAGCGACAGCTTCTTGCGCTTCAGCCGGGCGATCAGCAGCTGGTCGGGGATCGGCATGTGCGACAGGGCCTCGATCGAGGCGTCGAGGTCGGAATGCTCCAGCCGCAGCGCCTTGACCTGGGCATGCAGCGCCAGTTCTTCCTCGGTCAGAAACGGTTGGTCGTCGTTCATCGGATACCCTGCGCGCGGCGGCTTATAGCGCTTCGTCGGTCACGCCGGAAGTCGTTCGGCGAGCGCGATCAGCGCCGGGCGCGGCACGACCCGGCTCCACGCCCTGGCCACCGCCACCAGACCCTCGATCGCCGGCCGCGGCGGGCCCCCGGCCGTCGGCACCAGCGCCTCGAGTCCGGCCAGCAGGTGCCGCTCGGCCGCCAGTTCGACCGCCTTGACCTGATCCCGCAGCGCCTCGCGCGCCGCATCGTCGATGTCCGGCACCGGCCGTTTCAGGGTCCGCCGCACGGCCCGCAGCGGCGTCACCGCGACCCGGTCCCACGCCCGCGCGGCATCGCAGGCCGCCTCGACCGTGTCCTCGTCCAGCGCCCGGCCCGTGCGCGCCGCCCAGGCCGCCCACAGCAGCAGCGGCACATTCTGCCCGTTCACATCCTGAAGGCCGAGGCACGCCTCGGACACACCCGGCGCGCGATAGGCGGTCAGTGCCCAGGCCCACAGACCACCGTCGGACCCCTCGCTCATGCCTGTTCGGCCGCCGGACCCTTCAGCCCGTCCCAGCGCCGCACCGATCCCCAGTCGAGCCCGAACAGATCCAGCGCCCGTCCCACCGACTGGTCCACGATGTCGGCGATGCTTTCGGGCCGCGCATAGAAGGCCGGCAGCGGCGGCGCGATGATCGCCCCCATCTCGGTCAGGGCCGTCATGGTCCGCAGGTGACCCAGGTGGAACGGCGTCTCGCGCACCATCAGCACCAGAGGACGGCGCTCCTTCAGCACCACGTCCGCCGCCCGCGTCAGCAGGGTGGAGGTCACGCCCGTGGCGATCTCGCTCATCGTCCGCACCGAACAGGGGGCCACGATCATGCCCAGCGTCCGGAACGATCCCGAGGCGATGGTCGCGCCGACGTCGTTCAGCCTGTGCACCACGCTCGCCTTCGCCGTCAGCGCGTCGGGCGTCAGATCGGTTTCCTGCGACAGTGTCAGCAGGGCCGCGCGCGTGACGACCAGGTGGCTCTCGACACCCAGTTCGTTCAGCGCATCCAGCACCCGCGCGCCATAGATCACGCCCGATGCGCCCGAAATGCCGACCACCAGTCGGCTCGGCGGGTTCCGTACGGCTCCGTTCACATCATGGTCCATATTGGGGGTCAGGCTGATCGGTGCCCGGAGGATTTTAACGGCCCATTAACGTCACCGAACCGTGATTTCACAGACCGCCAATCCGGGCGCTCACTGTGTGGTCCCTTAGACATGGAGGCGCAAGCCATGACCATCGAAGCTCGTATCCGCGAATTGGGAAATCGTCACCGCCAGCTGGATGAGACCATCCAGAGGGAGTTCAGTCGACCGGCCGTGGATGAGTTGCAGGTCAGGGAGCTGAAACGAAGGAAGCTCCGACTGAAGGAAGAAATCACCAGTCTGGAGGCCAGGGCAGGCTAGCCCCGGGTCGCCGCCAGAAAACCGAACGGCCCCGGATCGCTCCGGGGCCGTTTTTCTTTCGTCATCCTCCGGCGAAGCGAAGCGGAGACCGGGGGACGCAGCGGCGCGCGAGAGCGCGAAACTGTCGCGCATACCGATACTCCCGACATCGTGCCTGAACAGATCGCCTTCGGCGCCGCTGCGTCCCCCGGTCTGCGCCGCGAAGCCGCAGCTTGCCGGAGGATGACGAAAACAGTGGCCTCAGTTCGACACATGCCGCGCGTGGAAAGCCTTGCGCCACGCCTCGAACCGGCCGTGGGCGATGGCGTCGCGCATCGCCGCCGTCAGGGCCTGATAGAAGGCGATGTTGTGCCAGCTCAGCAGGGTCTTGCCGAGGATCTCGTCGGCCCGGATCAGGTGGTGCAGATAGGCTTTCGAATAGCCGGACGAGGCGATGCAATCGATCGAGGGATCCAGCGGCGTGCGGTCCTCGGCGAACTTCGCATTCTTCAGATTGATCGGCCCCTCCCAGGTCCAGGCCTGACCGTGGCGGCCCGCCCGCGTCGGCAGGACGCAGTCGAACATGTCGACCCCGCGCCAGCCCGCCTCGACCAGATCGACGGGCTTGCCGACCCCCATCAGATAGCGCGGCCGGTCGGCGGGCAGCATGTCGGGCGCATAGTCCAGCACCTCGCACATGGCCTGGTGCCCCTCCCCCACCGCCAGCCCGCCGATGGCATAGCCGTCAAAGCCGATCTCGATCAGCCGCTCGGACGATTCGCGCCGCAGGGTCTCGAACGTCGATCCCTGCTGGATGCCGAACAGACCCTGCGTCTCCCGCGTCCCGAACGCGACCTTTGATCGCGCCCCCCAGCGCGCCGACAGTTCCATGGCCGCCCGCGCGCGGGGTTCCTCGGCCGGCCAGGCGACGCATTCGTCCAGCTGCATGGAGATATCGGCCCCGATCCGGTCGGCCTGGATCTCGATCGAGCGCTCCGGCGACAGGACGTGTTTCGATCCGTCGATGTGGCTGGAGAAGGTCACCGCCTCCTCCTTCACCTTCGATATCCCGGCCAGGGACATGACCTGGAACCCGCCCGAATCCGTCAGGATCGGCTTGTCCCAGCCCATGAAGGCGTGCAGCCCGCCCAGCCGCTCCATCCGCTCGGGCCCCGGGCGCAGCATCAGATGATAGGTGTTGCCCAGAATGATGTCGGCCCCCGTGGCCTTCACCTGATCCACGCTCATCGCCTTGACCGTCGCGGCCGTGCCCACGGGCATGAAGGCGGGGGTCCGGATGTCGCCGCGCGGCGTCGTCAGCACCCCGGTCCGGGCGCGCCTTTCGGTCGCAGTCAGGATGAAGGGAAAAGGCACGGCGGCGGCTCCGGGAAAGGCAGGGGCTATAGGCCGGGGGCGGTGGCGTGGGAAGCGCGCAGCCCCTCCAACCTCCGTGCACCCCGGCGAATATGGCGGACAGGCACAGAAGCGCGGAAAGAGTCATTTTATTTCAGAGAGTTAGCGATGCGCTCGCCCGCCTTGACCTTCCGTGCCCCCGCCTATAGGTTCCGCGCCGAATTCAGACCCCTGTCGGGGCCCGCATATCCATGCGTGGCCGGGCGGGATCAGAAGCCAACAAAGTCCATGTCCCAGCCTGCGGAATCGCGCGAAGAGGCGATCAAACGCCTCACCGAAAGCGCATCCGCACTGGAGGCGCGCAACGCCAGGGCGATCTCGCACGAGGCTGCGGGGCAGGCTGCGGCCGGTCAGGCATGGCGGATCATCGCCGACCTGTTCGGCGGTGTGTTCGTGGGCCTGGCTTTGGGCTTCATCGTGGACCGGTTCTTCGCGACCGCGCCATGGGGTTTGATCGGCGGCGTCCTTCTGGGCTTCGCCGTTTCGGTTTGGATGGCCTGGTCGACGGCGCAACGCCTGATGGCCCAGGCGAGAGCAAGCGGAGTGGAGCCGAAGTCGGTTCCCTTCGACGATGACGAAGAAGACTAAAGGGGCCCATGGCTGATCCGCTTCACCAGTTCCAGATCGTTCCGCTTGTCGACTTCGGCACGGTGACCCTGCCCGTCGTCGGCGAGCAGCAGATCGCCTTCACCAATTCGCATCTGGCCATGACCATCGCCTTCGGCCTGGTCGTCCTGTTCCTTCAGCTGGTCACGGCAGGGGCCAAGGTGGTCCCCGGCCGGACCCAGGCGGCAGGCGAGACCCTGTTCGGCATGATCGACGGTCTGGTGGATTCCATCATCGGCCATGACGGGCGCACGCTGTTCCCGTTCGTCTTCACCGTCTTCACCTTCATCCTGGCCATGAACTTCATCGGCCTGTTCCTGACCTTCACGGCCACCTCCCAGATCGCCGTCACCGCCACCTTCGGCGTGTTGACCATCCTGCTGGTCCTGATCATCGGCTTCGCCAAACACGGCCTCGGCTTCTTCAAGCTGTTCGTGCCGTCGGGCGTGCCGTGGCCGGTCCTGCCGTTCGTGATCATCATCGAATTCGTCTCGTTCCTCCTGCGTCCCGTCACCCTGACGCTTCGTCTGTTCGGCAACATGATGGGCGGCCACGTCGCCCTGAAGGTCTTCGCCGGCTTCGTCGTCGTGGGCGTCGGCGGCACCGTCGGCCTGCTGGGCATTCCGATCGCCCTGCTGTCGATGGGCATGACCGTCGGCCTGACCGCGCTGGAGTTCCTCGTGGCCTTCCTCCAGGCCTTCGTCTTCGCCGTTCTGACCTGCATCTACCTCAATGATGTGGTCAACCTGGGCCACGGGCACTAAAGCCCTCCCCCAGTTCCGTCCCCAACCAACCAACCCCAAACCAGGACTAAAGATTATGGAAGCAGAAGCCGCCAAGCTCATCGGCGCCGGCCTCGCAATGACCGGCATGATCGGCGCCGGCATCGGCGTCGGCAACATCTTCGGCTCGTTCCTGACGGGCGCCCTGCGCAATCCGTCGGCCGCCGGCTCGCAGATCGGCAACCTGTTCGTGGGCGCCGCCCTGGCCGAGGCCCTGGGCATCCTGTCCTTCGTTCTGGGCATCCTGATCTACTCGGCCTAAAGCGCCGATTTCCGATCGGGCGCGGCGCCGGGCATCCGGTCGCCGCGCCTGTTCGACCGATTTCTCCAGACCTGATGGACCATGGCTGATCCTACCGAACCCTCGACCGTCGTTCACGGCGCACCTGCGGACCACGCAGCGGGCGAGACCCATGCCTCGACCGAAGCGGCCGGGCATGAGGGCGGCGGTGGTCTGCCGCAGTTCGAGTTCCAGCACTGGCTGGGCCAGATCGTCTATCTGATCTTCCTGTTCGCCATTCTCTACTGGCTGATCGCCAGGGTCTTCGCCCCGCGCATGCGCCGCGTCTTCGACGAGCGCGAGACCACGATCGCCACCGCCGTCTCCACCGCCCGCCAGGTCCAGGCCGAGGCCGCCGTTCAGGCCGAAGCGGCCAAGGCCGAGGTCGCAAAGGCCCGCGCCGACGCCCGCGCCGCCTCCGTCGCCGCCCGGGCGCGCGTCACCGAGGAAGCCAACCGCCGCGCCGCCGAGGAAGAGGCCGTCGTCAACGCCCGCATCGCCGAGGCCGAGACCGCCATCGGCCGCACCCGCGACGCCGCCATGGCCAATGTCTCGACCATCGCCGCCGACACCGCCGCCGCCATCGTCGAACGCCTGACCGGCAAGGCCCCCACGGCCGTCGAAGTCACGATCGCCGTCAAGGGAGCCGCCTGATATGCCCGCCTTCCTCGACTTCGATTATTTCTACGATTTCGCGAACGCCGAACTGTGGGTCGGCATCGGCCTGCTGGTCTTCATCGGCATCTGCATCTTCGTCGGCGTGCCCAGACTGGTCGGCGGCATGCTCGACGCCAAGGCGCAGAAGATCCAGTCCGAGCTGGACGAGGCCCAGCGCCTGCGCACCGAGGCCGAGGCCCTGCTGACCCAGATCCGCGCCGAAAAGGCCGCCGCCGACATCCAGGCCCGCGAGATGCTCGCCGCCGCCGAGGCCGATGCCCGCATCATGGAGGCCGAGGCCAGGGTCCGGCTTGAAGAAACCCTGGCCCGCCGCCAGGCCCTGGCCGAACGCCGCATCGCCTCCGCCGAAGCCCAGGCCTCCGCCGACGTCAAGGCCGCCGCCGCCGAGATCGCAGCCCAGGCCGCCGAGACCATCCTCGCCGCCCGCCTCGCCACCCAGAAGTCCGACCCACTCCTCGACGCCGCCATCGGCCAGATCGGGACGCGGCTGAATTAGGCGCTGGAGCGGGTCCATTTCGGACACCGTGTCATCCCGGCCTTGGCGTAGCGAAGCGCCGGGACGTTGGCCATCGAGGTGGAACCCTTCCCGGAAATTGCGCCAGCGATTGTCCGGGAGCTCGAGGATGCACTGCCCCCATCCCGTCCTGCGTCCGCTTCTGACGCACCGCCATGCCAGGCTCCTCCCCATGAGCCAGCCCTATCGCAGACGATCGCCCGAGACCTGGACCGCAGCCCGTGACGCCTGGCGGGGCGGCCTCACCGCCGAGGAGGTCTGCGCCCGCTTCGACCTGGGCTCGTCCGCCTTTCACAAGCGAGCGCGGGCGTAGGGCTGGCGGCGGGTCGATCAGGCGGATCCGGAGCCTGAAGATCTCCCCTCTGACGAGGACCTGCCCGACATCGACGACGAGGCCCTGGCCGCCTTCGCCTTTCGCCGGATGAGCGTGGAGGCGCGACGCGGGCGCCTGAGCCGGGCTCTGGCCTGGGGCCGGCTGCGCGACATGGCCCTGCGTCAGATTTCCGACCGCACCCGGCTGGAGGCCCGGGTCGCCCGGGTCGCGTCGCGCGCGTCGATCGACACCCTCAACGAAATCAACGCCACAGCCCGCTCGATCGTCCAGTCAGCCCGCGTCGTCGGCGCGGTCGCAGACGCGCGCACCCGCTCGCCATCGTCGTCGAAAGTACAGGAAGTACAGGAAGTCCACCCTGTTCCGCCGCTCTCCCGCGCCGAACGCCGCCGCCACGCCGCCCGAGCCCGCAAGACCGGCCCGCCGTGAGGCCGGGGGCCCCCGGGGCCCTTCTGCTAACCGAACCGCACCCCCACCATGGCCTCCGTCGCCTCCCACAGCCGCGCCGCCGCTGCCGTGTCCAGCGCCTGGGGTTCGGCTTTGGCCGGTCCCGGCGGGCCCTTCAGTTCCATCAGACGAGTCGCCCCGACATAGGCCCCGCCGGCCACGGAAGGGTCGGTCGCCGCCATCAGGATCGGCAGGGTGCCCGCCGCCGCCGAATGGCTGATGAGCGGCTCGATCAGCGGCCGGACGATCAGGTCCAGAGCCGCCCTCGCGATCGGCGCGCGCACCAGCGGCCCGTTGGCGATCAGGCCGGTCCGGGCATAGCCGGGGTGCGCCACCACACTGGTCAGGCCCCAGCCGTTCGCGGTGCTGCGCCGGTCCAGCTCCAGCCCGAACATCAGCATGGCCAGTTTCGACTGGGCATAGACGGGCCAGGCCCGGTAGCCGGTGGCATGGTTCAGATCGTCGAACCGGATCCGGCCCCGCCGGTGGGCGATACTGGACAGCTGGACCACCCGCGCCCGCCCGGCGCTCAGCAGGGGCAGCAGCCGCGCGGTCAGGGCGAAATGGCCCAGATAGTTGGTGGCCAGCTGCAACTCGAAGCCGTCGCCGGTCACCTCGCGCGTCGGCAGGGCCATGACGCCGGCATTGTTGACCAGGATGCCGATGGGCCGCCCGATCTCCAGCATCCGGTCGGCAAAGGCCGCGACCGACGCCTGGCTGGCCAGATCGATCGCCTCGAACCGCACCTGGGCCGTCGGTACGGCGCGGCGGATGCGGCGGATGGCGTCCTCGCCCTTGCCCGGATGGCGCGCCGCGATCACGATCTCGGCCCCCTTGCGGGTCAGCTCCAGCGCCGTCTCATACCCCGTCCCGCCGGTCGAGCCGGTGACGATGGCCAGTTTCCCGGTCTGGTCGGGAATATCGTCAGTCGTGAAAAAGCCCATGCCTGTTAATCGGCATGGGCTTCAGACTTCACAAGCACCGTATGCCTATTCGGCCGCCATATTGTGCCCCTCGGGCGCGGTCCAGCGCAGCCTGGGTGACCGCGCGGCGCGGGTCTCGTCCAGGCGACGCAGGGGCGCATGGAAGGGCGCGCCCTTGAAGCGTTCGACCTCGCCCGCCTTCGCGGCCCCGGCCAGCAGACGCAGGGCGTGGATGAACCGGTCCAGTTCGGCCTTGGATTCCGTCTCGGTCGGCTCGATCAGCATGGCCCCGTGGACGACCAGGGGGAAATACATGGTCATGGGGTGGAAGCCCTCGTCGATCATCGCCTTGGCGAAGTCGAGCGTGGTGATCTCCGTGCCCTTCAGCCATTCGTCGTCGAACAGGGCCTCGTGCATGCAGGGGCCGTTCGGGAAAGCGGCCGACATGACGTCTGACAGCCGGGCCTTGATGTAGTTGGCGTTCAGAACCGCGTCCTCGGCCACCTGACGCAGGCCGTCCGACCCGTGGCTCATCATGTAGCTGAGCGCCCGGACGAACATCCCCATCTGGCCGTTGAAGGCGCACATGCGGCCGAACGCCTGGGCCGCCTCGTCCTCCTCGCGCTCCAGCAGCTTGAAGCCCTCTCCATCGGCCACGACCCAGGGAGCCGGGGCGAAGGGCGCGAGGGCGGCTGACAGAACCACCGGACCGGAGCCGGGACCACCGCCGCCGTGCGGCGTGGAGAAGGTCTTGTGCAGGTTGATGTGCATCGCATCCACGCCCAGATCGCCCGGCCGCACCCGCCCGACGATGGCGTTGAAGTTGGCCCCGTCGCAGTAGAAATAGGCCCCGGCCTCGTGCGTCAGCCGCGCGATCTCGACGATGTCGCGCTCGAACAGGCCGCAGGTGTTGGGGTTGGTCACCATGATGGCGGCCACGTCCGGCCCCAGCTTGGAGGCCAGGTCGGCGACGTCCACACGCCCGTCGTCCGTCTGGGCCACCTCGACGACCGTATAGCCGACAAAGGCCGCGGTCGCCGGATTGGTCCCGTGGGCCGAAGTCGGCACCAGCACCTTGCGCCGCGCCTCATGCTGGCCCGAGGCCTCATGCGCGGCGCGGATGGCCATCAGGCCGCACAGCTCGCCGTGGGCACCGGCCTTGGGCGACATGGCGACCGCCGGCATGCCGGTCAGGGTCTTCAGCCAATGGGCCAGGGTGTCCATCAGCTCCAGCGCACCCTGCACCGTCGAGACGGGCTGTAGCGGGTGGATGTCCGAGAACCCCGGCAGGCGGGCCATCTTCTCGTTCAGGCGCGGATTGTGCTTCATCGTGCACGACCCCAGCGGATACAGGGCCAGGTCGATGGCGTGGTTCTTCTGGCTCAGCCGCACATAGTGGCGCATCGCCTGCGGCTCGGAGAGCCCCGGCAGGCCGATCGGATCGCGCCGCACCAGAGCGCCCAGATCACCGCCATCCGACATCGGCTCCGGCAGATCGACGCCCGTCTTGTACCAGCCGTCGGTCTCGAAGATCAGCCGCTCGTCCTGCAACAGGCCGCGCCCGCCCGTCAGGGTCGGATGCTTGTAGTCGTGATCGACGACAGTGGGGGCGGTCGGGCGGCCGACGGTGTTCATGGTGCTCATCTTCAGGCTCCCAAAACTTTGGTCAGCGACTTGACCAGGATCTGGATGTCGGCATCCAGCGTCGTCTCGGTGGCGGCGATCAGCAGGACGTCGTCCATGCCGACGCCGGGGGCCAGGCGGCTGTAGGGCACGCCGGCCAACACCCCATGTCCGGCCAGGGCCTCGACCACCTCGGCGGCGGGCTTCGGCAGGCGGATCGCGAACTCGTTGAAGAACCGCGGCGTCAGGATCTCGACGCCGGGAATGGCGGCGAGCGCATTACGCGTGGCCAGCGCCTTCTCGTGGTTCAGCAGGGCCAGTTTGCGCAGACCCGTCTCGCCCAACAGGCTCATGTGGATCGAGAACGCCAGGCAGCACAGGCCGGAGTTGGTGCAGATGTTCGACGTCGCCTTGTCCCGGCGGATGTGCTGCTCGCGCGTCGACAGGGTTAGGACGAAGCCCCGCTCCCCGTCCGCATCCACCGTCTCGCCGCACAGGCGACCGGGCATCTGGCGGATCAGGCTCTGTTTGCAGGCGAACAGGCCGACATAGGGCCCGCCATAGTTCAGGGCATTGCCGATCGACTGGCCCTCGGCGGCGACGATGTCGGCCCCCATCTCGCCCGGCGACTTCAGCAGCCCCATCGACACGGCCTCGGTCACGACAACGATCAGCAGGGCCCCGGCGGCCTTTGCGGCCTCCGCGATCCTGGTGACATCCGTGGCGGTGCCGAACACGTTCGGCGTCTGGACCACGACGCAGGCCGTATCCTTGTCGATCGCCTCGATCACGGCGGCCTCGGCATCGATCGCGGCCGGCAGGCTGACGGTCTCGACGCCCACGGCATGGACCACCGTCTTCGACGCCCGGACATAGTGGGGATGCACCCCGCCCGAGAAGACCGCCTTGTTCCGGCGCGTCACCCGCGTCGCCATCAGCACACCCTCGGCTGTCGCGGTCGAACCGTCATAGAGCGAGGCATTGGCCACCTCCATCCCGGTCAGGTTCGCCACTTGGGTCTGGAACTCATAGAGGTACTGCAGCGTCCCCTGGGCGATCTCGGGCTGATAGGGGGTGTAGCTGGTCAGGAACTCGGACCGCTGGATGATGTGGTCCACCGTCGCCGGCACATGGTGGCGATAGGCCCCGGCCCCGCAGAAGAACGGCACATCCCCCGCCGCCGTATTCTTGCCCGCCAGCGCCTTCAACGCCCGCTCGACCTCCAGCTCACCCATCACGCGGGGAAGATCGACAAAGCCGTCGCGCCGCGCCGGCTGCGGCACATCCACGAACAGGTCGTCGATGGAGTTCACGCCGATGGCGGCGAGCATCGCCGTGCGGTCGTCGGGGGTCAGGGGCAGATAGCGCATTCTGTGTTTTCCGCTCATTCCCGCGAAAGCGGGGAACCAGTGCTTTGGGCGAAGACTGTCGCCGGGGAGGACGAACCGCTCATCCCAGCCACCCTGCCTCACGACAGAACTGGGTCCCCGCATTCGCGGGGATGAGCGGAAACTTTACAGCGTGGCGAGGAAGGCGTCGTAGGCCGCCCGGTCCATCAGATCGTCGATCTGGCCGGCGTCGGACACCTTGATCTTCGCGAACCAGCCCTCGCCTTCCGGATCGGCGTTGACGGTCTCCGGCGCGCTGGAGAGCGCCGCATTGCCCTCGACCACCTCACCCGACACCGGGGCATAGACGTCAGAGGCCGCCTTCACGCTCTCGACGACGGCAAAGCTGTCGCCCTTGCCGAAGGTCTTGCCGGCTTCCGGCGTCTCGACGAACACGACGTCCCCCAGCTGGTCGGCGGCGTGCTTCGTGATGCCGACGGTGGCGATGTCGCCATCCAGCCGGACCCACTCGTGATCCCGGGTGAAATGCATGGGGTGTTCCTTCTTCGTCATCCTCCGGCTCGACCGGAGGATCAGGCTGCGGGTTTGCGGTGATAGCGTTGGGCGACGAAAGGCATGTCGATGACCTCGCACGCCGAGGCCTTGCCGCGCACGATGACCTTGAGGTTGGTGCCGAGCGCGGCGTGCGACGGCGGCACATAGCCCATGGCGATGTTGCGACCGAGCGTCGGCGACGGTCCGCCAGAGGTGACCACGCCGATCACCGTGCCGTCCGCATCGGCGATCTCCGCACCCTCGCGGGCCGGGGCGCCTTCCCTGACGCTGAGGCCCACGCGGACACGCGACGGACCGTCGGCCAGTTCCTTCAGGATGCGCCCGGCCCCGTTGAAGTCCGCGGCGTCCTTCCTCGATTTCGACAGGGCGAAGGTCAGCGCCCCCTCGACCGGCGACGTCGTCGCATCGATGTCGTGGCCATGCAGCGGCAGCCCGGCCTCCAGACGCAGACTGTCCCGCGCGCCCAGCCCGATCGGCTTGACCCGGGCGTCTTTCAGTATGGTGTTCCAGATCCGTTCGGCCTCGGCGGCCGGCACGGAAATCTCGTAGCCGTCCTCGCCCGTATAACCCGAGCGCGAGACGTAGCAGTCGACCCCGAACAGCATCAGACGGGCGCAGTCCATAAAGCCGAACTCGGCCAGCACCGGCTCATGCGCGACCATCACCTCGGCCGCCTCGGGTCCCTGAATGGCGATCAGGGCGCGGTCGTCGAGCACTGTCAGGGTCGCGTCACCCGACAGATGGGCCCGCCAGAAGGCGAAGTCCTCGTACTTGTTGCCCGCATTGACGACGATGTAGAGCCCGTCGTGGTCCGGCTTTCCGGCCATCAGATCGTCGATGATGCCGCCGCTCTCGTTCAGCAGCAGGCTGTATTTCTGACGCCCGGCCTTCAGCGCGGCATAGTCGCCGGGCACGAAGCGCTGGAACTGGGCGATGGCATCGGCACCGGTCAGTTTGGCCTGGCCCATGTGCGAGACGTCGAACAGACCGGCATGCTCGCGGGTCCAGCGGTGCTCGGCCAGCACGCCCTCGTACTGAACCGGCATGTCATAGCCGCCGAACCCGACCATGCGCGCGCCCAGCGCGCGATGCGCGGCGTTCAGGACGGTCGTCTTCAGCGTCGGGTCGGTCATTTTGTCAGACTCTCGGGGCCGCGTGTTGAGGCGGAAGGCTCCGCCGCCATCTGCGCCCCCGCTGTCCGTGAAACCTGAGAGATTTCGCCCCGTCCCGGCTCGGCGGGTGCCGTCCGGGATGACAAGGCTTGCTCCGTCGGCGCACCCTCGAAGGGTGACTTTCCAGCGTCCGAATGTCCTCGCGGTCCGTTTGCCTGAGCGTTTCCGGGGCGGTTGCGCCTTCGGCTCCGGGTCCGTCCGAAAGTGGGAGGCTGGACGGCCCGATCTCTCCCGCGAGAGCGAGATGACCTAGGCCCCGACTCTGTCGCCAAGTCAAGCGCGACAAACCGACGTCGGAGCCGCTCGCCGCGTTCAGGCCGGGATGACAAACGTCAGGCCGCGTAGGCCTCGACCTCGGCGATCCGCGCCGCCTTGTCGGCCTCGCTGAGGAAAGAGCCGGCAAAGCTGTTCTTCGCCATCAGCGTCAGCTGCTCGCGGGTCAGGCCGACGGCCGCGGCCAGCTGGCGGTAGTTCTCGTTCACATAGCCGCCGAAATAGGCCGGATCGTCCGAGTTCAGCGTGACCCTGATCCCCTGGCGCAGCATCTCCGGCACCGGGTGGTCCTTCAGGTCATCGACGACGCAGAGCCTGTGGTTCGACAGTGGACAGACCGTCAGCGTCATCCCCTCGGCCACGATCCGCCGGACCAGCGCCGGCTCTTCCATCGACCGGTTGCCATGGTCCATCCGGTCGATGCGCAGCAGATCGAGCGCCTCCCACACATACTCCGGCGGCCCCTCCTCGCCTGCGTGGGCGCACAGCTTCAGACCGAGGTCACGCGCGGCGGCGAACACGCGCTGGAACTTCGACGGCGGATGCCCGACCTCGGACGAATCCAGACCCACGCCGACGAAATGATGCAGATAGGGCCTGGCCATCTTCAGCGTGGCGAAGGCCTCTTCCTCCGACAGGTGCCGCAGAAAGCTCAGGATCAGACCCGAGGTCACGCCCAGCTCGGCCCTGGCGCGATCCATCCCCGCGATCAGCCCCTCGACCACGACCCCGAACGGCACGCCGCGATCGGTATGGGTCTGGGGATCGAAGAAGATCTCGGCGTGGCGCACGGTGTCCGCCGCCGCGCGCTGGAAATAGGCGAAGGCCAGGTCCTCGAAATCCTGCCGCGTCAGCAGCACGTTCGCCCCGGCATAGTAGATGTCGAGGAAGTCCTGGAGGTTGGAAAAGTCATAGGCCGCCCGCACCGCCTCGACGCTGTCAAAAGGGATGGCGACCCCGTTCCGCTCGGCCAGGGCGAACATCAGCTCCGGCTCCAGCGAGCCCTCGATGTGCAGATGCAGCTCGGCCTTGGGCAGGCCGTCGATGAAGGTGTTCAGGTCGGTCATGGTCGCTCCGCTAGGACGAGGCGTTGGACACCACAAGGCGCAAATGACCGCGACGGATGTCGGGCACCGACGGCGGCGGCGGCGGGGACGGAGGCGGCGTCACCTCTTCATTCGCCTGCCACCCCATCGGTCGCTCGACATAGCCGGACCGGGTCAAGACACGCTCCGGCAGACTGCAACGTTCCAGCATGCCGGTCTCGATCTCGGTCCGCGCATGGGCCCATTCCAGAAGCTGCCGGTTGTGGCCTCGCCCCGGCGGCGCGACGCTGACGATCCGCTTGCGCGGATAGCTCTCGTGCAGGAATCGCGTGGTCGCGGCATGATCTCCGTCGGTCGTGACGATGTAAGCCGTATCGAACCGATCGGCGGCCGCGTCGGCGGCGATGGACAGGGCCAGATTGACGTCGCTCTGCTTTTCCGTCGCGTCCATCCACTGGTGGCCGCAGGCGTGGCAATGATCTCCGTGCACGACGAAATGTCCCATCAGGCAGCGCACGCCGCGCGCTCCGAGCGCACCCTCATAGGCCATCAGCGCCTGCATCCGGTCGCGGCGCTGTGGCCGATGGGCGCTGACCCAGACGGTCCCGGCCAGGCGCTCGTCCGGCGGCAGCAGGGCCCGCCCCAGGGCCGCCAGATCCAGCCACAGCAGCTCGTGCCGGTTCAGGTCAAGGATGGCGTGATGCAGGTTGAACCCGTCGACATACAGCCGGGCCCGCTTGCGGAAGATCGGCAGGCGAAAACCATCGCGGCGGATTGCCGGCGTCTGCCCTCCCCTCGTCCCCGACCGTGCCATGACCTGGCCTCGTCCCGCCCCTGAAGGAAACAGTTAACCCTTCGGGAACACCGGAGTCCGTGTCGTCAAGGCTACATCCGTTCGGGCGAATCGATTCCCAGCAGGTCCAGCGCGATCACCAGCTGGTCCAGCGCCGCCTTCGACAGGGTCAGCCGCGAGGCCACCGTCGCCGCGTCCGCAGCCGCCAGCACCGGGCAGGCCGCATAGAATTTCGAGAAGGCCTGCGCCAGCCGATAGGCATGCTCGGCGATCACGTGCGGGCTGCGCTTGTCATAGGCCTCGCCGACCGCCTGGTCGAAGGCGTCCAGCGTCAGGGCCAGATCGCGCTCGGCGGGCTCGGAGATCGCCACCAGCCCGGCCTTCGCCCCCTGCTCGCCCGCGCGGCGCAGCAGCGATTTGATGCGCACGACCTGGTACAGCAGATAGGGCCCGGTCTTGCCCTCGAAGCTCATGAACCGGTCCAGGTCGAAGACGTAGCTGGTCGTCCGGCTGTTCGACAGGTCGGCGAACTTCAGCGCCGCAATGGCCACCTTGTGCGCCGTGTCCTCGAACGTCCCTTCGTCCAGATCGGCACCCAGCTCGGCCTCGCGCAGGCGGTCGCGCGCCTTGTCGGTGGCCTGGGTGATCAGGTCGTTCAGCTTCAGCACCCCGCCCGCCCGGGTCTTGAACGGCTTGCCGTCGGTGCCGTTCATGGTGCCGAAGCCCAGATGCTCGAGCGCGCCCGGTTCTGCATAGCGGGCCAGGATGGCGGCGCGGAACACCTGTTCGAAATGCTCGGCCTGGCGCTCGTCGACGACGTACAGGATCAGGTCGGGATCGATCCGGTTCTTGCGGTCCAGGATCGTGGCCAGATCGGTCGTGCCATACATGGCCGAGCCTTCCGAGGAGACGACCAGCAGTGGCGGCGGGCTGGGGGCCTCGACCACCGATCCGTCGGCCAGCTTCTTCTTGCGGGTCTCGCCGGGCCGGGCGACGTGCACCACCTGGGCTCCGTCGTCCTCGACCAGCAGGGCCTTGGTCTTCAGGTCCACCACCATGCCGGCGATCAGGGGATCGGCGTCGCTCTCGCCGTTCCACAGGTCGAAATCGACGGCAAGGGTGCCGTACTCCCGCACCAGGGCCTCGCGGCTGACCGCCACGAAATGCCGCCACAGCGCCAGATAGCCGGGCCGTCCGCCCTGCAGTTCCGCCGTGGCCTTGCGCGCCCTGTCCCGGAACGCGGGATCCTCCTTGGCTCGCCCGGCGGCCAGCGGGTACAGCCGGTCCAGATCGGCCAGGGTCACCGGGCTTTCGGCCGGGAACGGCCCGTCGCCCCCGGCCATGAAGGCGTCGGCCAGACCCTCGTCACCGCAGGCCACGATCAGCAGCCCCATCTGGAAGCCCCAGTCGCCGAAATGGGCGTCGCCGGTCACGGCATCGCCCCGGAACCGGAACAGCCGCTTCAGGCTCTCGCCGATGATGGCGCTGCGCAGATGGCCGACGTGCATGGGCTTGGCCACGTTCGGCCCGCCGAAGTCGATGACCACCTTGCGCGGCACCGCGACCGGCGAGGCTCCGGCCCGGTCCGCATCCGACGCCACCTCGGCCGCCCGCGCCGACAGGGCGGCATCGGCGACCTTCAGATTGATGAAGCCGGGTCCCGCGACCTCGACGGCGGCCAGACGCGCGTCGCCGTTCAGCCGCGCGGCCACCCGGCCCGCCAGCTCGCGCGGATTGGCCTTCAGCGCCTTGGCGGCGGCGAGGGCACCATTGGACTGGAAGTCGGCCAGGTCCGGGCGGTCCGAGGTCGTGACCCGCGCCAGGCCCGCGTCCACGCCTTCGGCGGCGAAGGCGGCCGCGACCGCTTCGCCCAGTGCGGTCCTGAGGTCCGTCATGGGGCCGGAGGGGTCGCCGCGGTCGCGCCGGCGTTGATGCGGAAGCGGCTGCCCGAACGGTTGAACTCGGCCATTTCCGGCGTGACCTCAAAGCCGACCAGGATCTCGAAATTGCCGCCGCTGGTGGTCGCCGACGCGCGCGGGATGACCACGGACTGCGCTTCGGTCACCGACGCGGTCGAGGACCCGTCGAAATTCACCGGCAGATCGAAATACTCCTTGGCCAGAACGGCTTCATTCCGTTCCGTGACTGCGATCCAGTAGCGATAGGTGCGCTGATCGCCCTGGGCCATCGGGCCGCGACCCAGATCGAACAGGATGTTCATCTGGACCTCGATCGGGTCGTCGCTGAAATAGCGGCAACCGGCCGTCACCCCCTGGATTTCGCCGGTAAAGCCGACGGCACCGGCGGCGGCGCGGCCCCCGTCCAGCTCGACATAGCGCGCGGCGTCGTACAGCACCTTCACGAACGGGCAGGGTCCGGCGTTGGGGCGGGTACGGAGGGGCGCGATGCGCGGCGGCCGCGCCTCTTCCTCGTCTTCCCGACCTTGCTGCTGGCCCTGGCGGTCACGCTGGCTCTGGCTGCTCTGGGCGGAGGCGGCACCGGCGGAGGCGAGAACGGCCAGGGCGGCGAGGGCGACGGTCGCAAGACGCATGTATCGAAATCCGGAAAGCTGAACCGCTGGCGGGGAACCCGGTCAGGCTTCCCGCCTGATAGCGGCTAAAGCGAGGCGTCGCAAACCGTGAAGCCCGTCCCGGTGGCGAGGAAGCCGCAGAAGGACTAGGGTCGGTTCATGGACGCTCTCGCCCCCTCGCCCGTCACCGCCCCGCTCGCGGCCGCCCGTCCCCTGACCGTGCGCATGGCCACGCCGCGCGGCTTCTGCGCCGGGGTCGATCGCGCCATCCAGATCGTCGAGCGTGCGATCGAGAAGTTCGGCGCACCCGTCTATGTCCGCCACGAGATCGTCCACAACCGGCATGTCGTCGACCGGCTGAAGGGTCTGGGCGCGATCTTCGTCAAGGAACTGGACGAATGCCCCGACGACCGGCCCGTGGTCTTCTCGGCCCACGGCGTGCCCAAGTCGGTGCCCGCCACGGCGCGGGCCCGCGACCTGCTGTTCCTGGACGCCACCTGCCCCCTGGTGTCCAAGGTCCATGTCGAGGCCGAGCGCCATCATGCCCAGGGCAAGCATATCATCCTGATCGGCCATGCCGGCCACCCCGAGGTCGTCGGCACCCTGGGCCAGCTTCCCGACGGCGCGATCAGCCTGGTCGAGACGGTCGAGGACGCGATGGCCTTCCAGCGTCCCGGCCACCAGCCCCTGGCCTATGCGACCCAGACGACCCTGTCGCTGGACGACACCTCCGAGATCGTCGGCGTGCTGAAGAGCCGCTTTCCAGAACTGCCCGACCCGCACAAGGAAGACATCTGCTACGCCACCACCAACCGGCAGGAGGCGGTCAAGCAGCTGGCCGACGGGTCCGATCTGGTACTGGTGGTGGGGTCGAAGAATTCGTCCAACTCGGTGCGTCTGGTCGAGGTGGCCCTGCGCGCCGGGGCCCGCGACGCGCGGCTGATCGACGATGCGACCCAGATCGACTGGAGCTGGTTCGAGGGCGTGAACACGGTCGGCGTCACGGCCGGGGCCTCGGCCCCCGAGCCGCTGGTTCAGGCCGTCGTCTCGGCGATGCAGGCGCGGTTCGCCGTGACCCTGGCCGACGATCCGGGCGAGCCGGAGACCGTCACCTTCAAACTGCCCCGCGCCCTGACGACCTGATCCGGCTCAGGCGAACTCCACCAGCACATCGTCCGCCGCGACGGGATCGCCGGCCTTCGACCCCACGGCCTTCACCACCCCGTCGCGTTCGGCCTTGAGGATGTTCTGCATCTTCATGGCCTCGATGACGGCGACGGTTTCGCCGGCCTTGACCTCCTGGCCCACCTCGACGGCGATGGAGACGACCAGCCCGGGCATGGGGGACTGGATCAGCTTGGAGGTGTCGGCGGCCTGTTTCTCGGGCAGGCGGGCGAACAGTTCGGCCATGCGCGGGGTGAGAACGCGGACGCGGGCCCTGGTGGCGCCGGTGCGGATCTGGAAGCCGTCGGCGATGCGGGCGACCTCGGCGGTATAGGCCGCGTCGTCGAGGACGGCGCGGAACTGGGCCTGGCCCGGGTGCCAGTCGATGTCCGACATCTGCAATGCGCGGTCCTCGCCCGCCAGCTCCAGCGTCAGCGCCTCCTCGTCGTCGTAGCCGAGGGACACGCCATGGGCGTCGCGGTCGATCAGAACGATCCAGTCGGTGCGATCCGACGGATCGCCGGACTGTTCGGTCAGGATCTCGTTCATCGCCGCCGCCGTGGCGATCAGGATGTCAGTCCGCCGCCGGTCGGGGGCCACGCCCCTGAAGCCGTCGGGGAACTCATCCTTGATGTAGCTGGTCGACAGGGCGCCCGAGCGGAACCGCGCCTGATCCATCACAGCGGCCAGGAAGGGCACATTGTGGCCGACGCCCTGCAGATGGGTGTCCTCCAGCGCCCGCTTCATGCCGTCGATGGCGGCGATCCGGGTCGGGGCCCAGGTGTTCAGCTTGGCGATCATGGGATCGTAGAACATCGAGATCTCGTCGCCCTCGCGGACGCCGGAATCGTTCCGGACCACATAGCCGTCCTGTTCGCCTTCCTCGGGCTGGTCATAGCGGACCAGACGGCCGATCGAGGGCAGGAAGCCGCGATAGGGATCCTCGGCATAGATCCGGCTCTCGATGGCCCAGCCGTTGATCTTCAGGTCGTCCTGACCGAAGGCCATCGTCTCTCCGGCGGCCGAGCGGATCATCTGTTCGACCAGATCGACGCCGGTGATCAGTTCGGTGACGGGATGTTCGACCTGCAGCCGGGTGTTCATCTCCAGGAAGAAGAAGCTGCGGTCCTGACCGGCGACGAACTCGACCGTGCCCGCCGAGTCGTAGTTCACGGCGCGGGCCAGGGCGACGGCCTGTTCGCTCATGGCCTTCCGCGTCGCGTCGTCCAGCAGGGGCGACGGCGCCTCCTCGATGACCTTCTGGTTGCGGCGCTGGATCGAGCATTCGCGGTCGAACAGGCTGACGATCGTGCCGTGTTTGTCGCCCAGCACCTGGATCTCGATGTGGCGCGGGTCGATGATGAACTTTTCCAGGAAGACCCGGTCGTCGCCAAACGCCGTCAGCGCTTCGGCCTTCACGGCGGAGAATCCCTCGGCCATGTCGGCGTCGGAGTGGGCCACGCGGATGCCCTTGCCCCCGCCCCCGGCCGAGGCCTTGATCATGACCGGATAACCGATCTCGTTGGCGATCTGGACGGCGTGTTCGTCGGACTCGATCAGCCCCATATAGCCCGGCACGGTCGAGACCCCGGCTGCGGCCGCGAATTTCTTGGAGGTGATCTTGTCGCCCATGGCCTCGATGGCGTGGGGGTTCGGCCCGATGAAGGCGATACCCTCGGCCTCCAGCCGTCGGGCGAAGACGGGGTTCTCCGACAGGAAGCCGAAGCCGGGATGCACAGCCTCGGCGCCCGAACGGCGCACGGCCTCTACGATCCTGTCCTGGACCAGATAGGACTCTGCGGCGGGGGAGGGACCGATGTGGATCGCCTCGTCGGCCATCTCGACGGCCATGGAGCCGGCGTCGGCGTCGGAGTGGACCACGACGGTCCGGATGCCCATGCGGCGGGCGGTCTTTATGATCCGGACGGCGATCTCGCCCCGGTTCGCGATCAGGATCTTGGAAAACATGCGATCGCCTTAGAGGGGGATGTTGTCGTGTTTTTTCCAGGGATTTTCCTGGGTCTTGTTCTTCAGCGTCCGTAGCGCCCGGATCAGTCTCCGCCGCGTCCCGTGCGGCATGATCACATCGTCGATGTAGCCGAGGCCCGCCGCCACGAAGGGGTTGGCGAAGCGTTCCTTGTATTCGGCCTCGCGCGCGGCCAGGGCGGCCGGGTCGTCGGCCTCCTTGCGGAAGATGATCTCCACCGCGCCCTTGGCCCCCATCACCGCGATCTCGGCCGAGGGCCAGGCGTAGTTGACGTCGCCGCGCAGGTGTTTGGAGCTCATCACGTCATAGGCGCCGCCATAGGCTTTCCGTGTGATCACCGTCAGCTTGGGCACGGTGGCCTCGGCATAGGCGAACAGCAGCTTGGCGCCATGTTTGATCAGGGCGCCGTACTCCTGGCGCGTGCCGGGCATGAAGCCGGGCACGTCGACAAAGGTCACCAGCGGGATGTCGAAGGCGTCGCAGAAGCGCACGAACCGTGCGGCCTTGCGGGAGGAGTCGATATCCAGCACCCCGGCCAGGACCTGGGGCTGGTTGGCGACGACGCCGACGGTCTGGCCGTCGAGACGCCCGAAGCCGCAGACGATGTTCCGGGCGAAATCGGCCCCGATCTCGAAGAACTCGGCCTCGTCGACCGTCTTCAGGATCAGCTCCTTGATGTCATAGGGCTGGTTTGGATTGGCCGGGACCAGGGTGTCCAGCGACGCCTCGTCCCGGTCCGGGTCGTCGTAAGACTCGCGCACCGGCGGTTTCTCGCGGTTCGACAGCGGCAGGAAGCCGATCAGGCGGCGGACCTCCGACAGGGCCTCCAGATCGTTCTCGAACGCCCCGTCGGCGACGCCCGACTTGCCGGCGTGGACCCGCGCCCCGCCCAGGTCCTCGTGGCTGACCACCTCATTGGTGACGGTCTTCACCACGTCGGGGCCGGTCACGTACATGTAGGAGGTGTCCTTCACCATGAAGATGAAGTCAGTGATCGCGGGGCTGTACACGTCGCCCCCCGCGCACGGCCCCATGATCACGCTGATCTGGGGGATGACGCCACTGGCCAGGGTGTTCTGCAGGAAGATGTCGGCATAGCCCGCCAGGCTCTCCACCCCCTCCTGGATGCGCGCCCCACCGGCGTCGAACAGGCCGATGATCGGCGCCCCATTGGTCAGGGCCATGGTCTGCAGCTTGACGATCTTGGCCGCATGGGCGCCCGAAAGGGAGCCGCCGAAGACGGTGAAATCCTTGGAGAAGACATAGACCAGACGGCCACCGATGGTGCCGCGGCCGGTGACCACGCCGTCGCCCGGCACCCGCTGGTGCTCCATGCCGAACTGGTGGCTGCGATGTTCGACGAACATGTCGGTCTCTTCGAACGATCCCTCGTCCAGCAGGACCTCGACCCGCTCGCGCGCGGTCAGCTTGCCCTTGGCGTGCTGGGCGGCGATCCGCGCGGCCCCCCCGCCCTGACGCGCCGCCTCGCGGCGGGCTTCCAGCTGTTCCAGGATGGCTTTCATCTCGATCCTCTCGTCATGGAGCGGTCATAGGCGGAACGCCCGGCCTCGTCACCCACCGGACCCGGCGTTCAGGGGGATGGTGCGAGCGGCGGGGCTCGAACCCGCATGACCGAAGTCGAGGGATTTTAAGTCCCTTGCGTCTACCAGTTTCGCCACGCTCGCGGCCGGACCCTGCCTCAGGGCGCGGTCTTGCCCGGAGCCAGGGACCGGAAATCCACGTCCGAATCCGCCGCCAGCCAGATCAGCCCCGCCCAGGCGGCGACATTCTGGTTCAGCTGTTCCGGGTCGATCTTGTCCAGGGTGTCGTCGGCGGTGTGGTGCAGGTCGAAATAGCGCAGGCCGTCCTGCAGCAGGCCGAACACCGGTACCCCGGCCTGGACGATCGGCCCGATGTCGGCCCCGCCCTCGGTTTCCGGCTCGGACGAGCGTAGCACGCCGATCGGATACAGCACGCGGTTCGCGGCATCGGCGAACGCCCCGGTCTGGGCACCGGCGGGCAGTTGCAGCGCATAGACCCGGTCGGCCCCGAAATCGCTCTCGCCGGTGAAGACGTGGTTGGCCAGGTCCTCGGGCGACAGGCTGCGCAGATAGGCTCCACCACCGTTACCCGTATTGGTCGGCTGGGCCACTTCCTCCGATCCGAACAGGATCACGCGGATGGTGCGGGCGGTGCGGCCGTGGTCGGCGATGGCCCGCGCGGCGCCGATGGTGATGGCCCCCCCTGCCCCGTCGTCGATGGCCCCGGTGCCCAGGTCCCAGCTATCCATGTGGGAGCCCAGAACGATGATCTCCTCGGGCCGGGTCCGCCCCGGCAGGTCGCCGATCACATTGCGCGAGGTGGTCTGATAGGTGTGGGCGGTCGAGGACAGGTGTATCCGCACCGGCTCCCCATAGCCGATCAGACGGCTCAGCTGGTCGGCGTCGGGCGCGCTCAGCGCAAAGGCCGGGACCGCCACCACGCCGTTCACATAGCGGGTGGTGCCCGTGTGCGGCATGCGGTGCTCGTCCGATCCGGCCGAGCGCATGATGAAGGCCAGTGCCCCCTTTTGTCCCGCCACGCCCGGTCCGGCACCGCGAATGCGCGTCAGCGGCCCGTAGCCAGCGCCCGTCTGCATCGGCACCATCTGGCCGGCGTCGACATAGGCGATCTTGCCCGCCAGCGACCCGTCCGGCACCGCCTGGAAATCCTCCAGCGAGGTAAAGCGCACCACCTCGGCCTCGATGCCGCCCTCGGGCGTACCGGGCGAATGACCCAGGGCGGCGACGACCAGCCGTTGCGGGTTCGCGCCCACAATGGCGGCGCTTTCCTCGCCCCGCTCCCAGCCGACCAGAGGGAATTCCTGGATACGAACATTCTTGAAGCCGTGCTCGCGCAGATAGCCTGCCGCCCATTCCGCCGCCGCCGTCTCGCGCGACGAGCCCGCCGGGCGCGGCCCGAACCGGGTGGTCAGCTGGGTGACGTAGTCCAGGGCGATGTTGTCGGCCAGGGCGGCATCACGGACGCGCTCGGCCGCCGCAATGGTCGCTGCGTCCTGGGCCACGGCCGGCGCGGACAGACCGGCGAGCAGCGCCAGGGCCGAAATCGCGCCGGACGCCGCGAGACGAAGGGAAACAGACATTGGAATCTCCACCAGACAGACGCAGACCCTAGCGACTGCGACCAGCGGGGAGAAGGCCGTCTAGCCGACGCGGGCCAGTTGCGGCTCCAGCACGACCGCTCGCCAGGCGTGCGGTGCCGCCAGCAGGGCGCGGACCAGCAGGTTGTTCACCGCATGCCCGGCCTTGTAGCCCTCGTAGCGGCCCAGCAGGGGCGCGCCCAGGACGTAGAGGTCGCCGATGGCGTCCAGCGCCTTGTGGCGCACGAACTCGCGTTCCATCCGCAGGCCGCCGGGGTTCAGGATCTCGTCGCCGTCGATGACCACCGCATTCTCGAGGCTGCCGCCGCGCGCCAGTCCGGCCTGACGCAGGGCCTCGACCTCATGCGCGAAGCCGAAGGTGCGGGCCGACATGATCTCGGTGCGGAAGGTCTCCTCGTCGACGACGAAATCGATGACCTGATGGCCGACGACCGCGTTGTCGAAATCGATCTCGAACCGCATCTCGTAACGGTCGCACGGCAGCAGGGCCGCGTGCTTGTCGCCGTCGGTGACGTGGATGGGCTCCAGAATCTCGATGTAGCGGACCGGCGCCTCCTGACGGCGGAAGCCGGCGCGGTCCAGCAGCTGGACGAACGGCAGGGCCGAACCGTCGAGGATCGGCAACTCGGGCCCGTCGACCTCGACCACGACGTTGGAGATGCCGAGCGCGCAGAAGGCCGCCATCAGATGCTCGATCGTCGACAGGCGCACCCCCGCCGCATTCTCGATCATGGTGTTCAGCCGGGCATCGACGACGGCGTCGCCCGAGACGACGATGCGGTTGTCGCGGTCCGTGATGTCGGTACGGACGAAGACGATGCCGGTTCCGGTCGGGGCCGGGCGGATGGCCAGGCGCACGCGCTGGCCCGTGTGCACGCCCACGCCGGCGCAGATCGCAGGGGCGACCAGGGTCCGTTCACGATGATCGTGGCGTGCGGGCAAGGCGTTCTACTCGATCGTCGACCTGCGCCGGTGTGCAGCGCAATATCCGAAGATCGATGCCTAGCCGTCCGTTCGGAAACCATAAACCAAAGTCGGGTTTCGGAATGTTACGGATGGTGGCGGAGGCAGTCGGCAGTCGCGTGATTGTCGCGGCGTTCGCCGGCAAAACGAAAAAGGGGCAATCCAGCCGGACCGCCCCTTTCCTACTGCCTACTGCCTACTGCCTACTGCCTACTGGCAAATCGCTAGTTCGCCAGCCGCCTCAGAAACGAAGGGATCTCCAGATCGTCCTCCGTCTTCTGGGGCTCGGGCGCGGGCTGGGCTGTTGTGCGCAACTGGGTCTGGCCACGCTGGGAGGTCTGCTGGACCGGCGCATAGGCGGACTGGGCACGCGGCTTCTTGCCAAAAAGGCTCCAGCCCGACTTCCGGTGATCGCGGTCGTCATAGGCCGGCTCGTCGTATTCGCGCGGTGCCTGGGCGACGCCGTCCATATAGAGGTCGCCCTGATCCTGGGTGGCGGCGGTCGGACGGGTCGGAGCGGCCTCGAACTCTTCGACCCAGGGGTCGACGATGGGTTCGAGCGTGCGCGGTTCTTCGGCGGCGAGGATGACCGGCTCGGGCGCGCGGGCGACGGCCGGCGAGGTCTGGAAGGTCGGCACGATCGGCGCGGGCTCGGGTGCGCGATAGGCGGCCTCGCTGCGGACCGGCTCGCGATAGGCCGGCTCGCGGTAGGCGGGTTCCGGAGCACGGGCGGCCGGAGCCGGAGCGACAGGGGCTGTGCCGCGGGGATCCTGGAAGGCGGTCGACCGCGGTGCGACGGGTTCTGCACGAATGCCACCGACCTCGTCCATGCCGGTGGCCACGACCGAGACGCGGATCTTGCCGTCAAGGGCCGGATCGAACGCCGCACCGAAGATCATGTTGGCGTCGCCGTCCACCTCGGCCGAGATGGCGTTGGCGGCCTCGTCGACTTCCAGCAGGGTCATGTCCAGACCGCCGGTGATGTTGACCAGCACAGCCTTGGCGCCCTTCAGGCTGGTCTCGTCCAGCAGCGGGTTGGCGATGGCGTTCTGGGCCGCCAGCAGGGCGCGGTCGTCACCCGAGGCCTCGCCCGTACCCATCATCGCCTTGCCCATCTCCGACATGACGGCGCGGACGTCGGCGAAGTCCAGGTTGATCAGGCCAGGCAGGATCATCAGGTCCGTGATCGAACGGACGCCCGAGTGCAGCACCTGGTCGGCCATGCCGAAGGCGTCTGCGAAGGTCGTACGCTCATTGGCGACGCGGAACAGGTTCTGGTTCGGAATGACGATCAGGGTGTCGACGTAGCGCTGCAGCTCGGCGATGCCCGCGTCGGCCAGGCGCATGCGGTGACGACCTTCGAAGGTGAAGGGCTTGGTCACGACGCCGACAGTCAGGATGCCCCGGTCGCGCGCGCATTTGGCGATGATGGGGGCCGCGCCCGTACCGGTGCCGCCGCCCATGCCGGCGGTGATGAAGATCATGTGCGCGCCTTCCAGGTGCGCATGGATCTCGTCGGCGCTTTCCTCGGCGGCGTTCATGCCGACTTCGGGGTGGGCCCCGGCGCCGAGCCCTTGCGTGATGGTCTCGCCCAGCTGGATGCGGCGGTCGGTCTTGGCGAAGGACAGGTGCTGGGCGTCGGTGTTGGCCACCACGAACTCGACCCCCTTGAGGCCGGCGTCGATCATGTTGTTGACCGCGTTTCCGCCCGCGCCACCGACGCCGAACACGACGATACGGGGCTTCAGTTCCGTGGCCTGCGGCCGCACCAGCGAGAGAGACATATCCAAACCGACCTTTTTTCCGACCCTGCTCCCCAAGGTTCCAATGCGAAGTCCCCGCAGATCCGCTTTGGTTATGAGCGCGTTAAGGATCACCCAACGCCCTTAAGGGAAGATTACCGAATACGGTGAGTCGGAGAGCATGGGCAGAAAACCAAAGCGCAGCCCGGGTAAATTTTCGTCGCGGGCCCCTTTGACCACGCGGACGGGCCCGGATCGGGCGTAGCGACGCAGGGGGTTGGTTCCACAGCCCCACGACAGAAAAGGGGCCGGACGATTGCTCGCCCGGCCCCGATGTCTGGTTCCGCCTTGAGGCGGAGCCGGCCTTAGAAGGTGTAGCTCAGCGACGCCGTCCAGCGGCGACCCAGGGTGTCGACATAGACACCGTTGTACAGGCCGTTCTCGCCCAGCTCCTGCTGGTCGAACACGTTGTCGATCGCGACGCGGGCCGTGATGTCGTCCGTGATGTCGTAGCCCAGCGACAGGTTGTGCAGGGCATAGGAGTCGTAGCGGACAATGTTGGTCTGCTCGAACGTCGCCTGAGAGTTCGGGCCGCCGAACACGATGGATGAATCCTGGAAGTTCGTGGTCCAGCGCGCGCTGATCGGACCACGGTTGTACAGGAAGGTCATCTGCGTCTTCCAGGACGGGTTGTTCAGGCCGCCTTCGTTGGCCGTGATGTCCGTGGGCAGGAAGTCGCCGCTGGAGGACGTGGTGTACTCCATCAGGTAATAGACGTTGGTCCGGAAGCTGACCTGACCCAGATCGGAGTCGGTCGAGAAGACATCCGACAGGTCCATCGAGTAGCTCAGGTTCGCGTTGATCGCCTTCACCCGCGTTCCGCCCAGGTTGAAGAAGGGCAGTTCGAAGCCGTTGGTGTAGTTGAACGTGTTGTCGCGACGGATGCCCGCGCAGCTGTTCACGCCGATTTCCGAGGTGTTATCCGGATACTTCGGGCTGTCGTAGCAGAACGTCGCGGCACTGCCGGCCAGTAGCGGACCCAGGGCGTCGGTGACCGTGATTTCAAGATAGTCGGCGGCGACGATCAGGTTCGGCACGAAGGCAGGGCGCGCCACGAAGCCGAAGGTGAAGGAGTCACCCTTTTCCGGAACCAGGCTCTGGCGCCCGGAAATCACGCCGGTGAAGGCAGCACCGGTCACAGAATAGCCACCCGTGCCCGTGAGGAAGGCCAGGGCCGACGCATCGTCCGTGATCGCGCGAAGCACGCCATCGGACCCGAGCAGCGAACCCCCGAACTGGGCGGCCACACGGCGGACTTCAGCGATACAGTTGGGGCGGCGCGTAGCGGGAGCCGAGGCAGACGCGATGTTGGCCGACGAGCAGACGTCGCCTGACGAGGTGAAGAACGCCTGGTTGCCCAGGAACAGTTCCACCATCGACGGATTGCGGACCGACTTGGAGATGTTCCCGCGGAGCAGCAGCTGGTCATTGACTTCCCAGGTGCCGGCGAGGGTGTAGATTTCCTCACGATCGCCGTCATAGCTCGGGGTCACCAGAGTGCCGCTGAGGTTCCTGTAGCGCTCGGCTTCACCTTCCTGTTCCGTGTAACGGATCGCGGGGTTCAGTTCGAGCGACTTGAAGAAGGGGATATTGAACCCTTCGCCCAGCAGCGGGATACGCAGTTCCAGACCGTACTCCGTGGTCGTGGTTTCCGCGTTGGTAGTGGCCGAAGGTGCCGAACGCGTGCGGCCCAGGCCCGTGATCGACGACGGGAAATAGCTCAGCTCTTCCTTGCGGTATTCGCCGGTGACGGCGAACTGCAGCGGGCCAGCCGGCAGGTCGAACACCGAGCCCGTCAACGTCGCCTGGGTGAAGTTCTGGGTCGACTCGTTGTCGAAGGTTTCCCGAACCGACACGAAATCCTTGGCGGCTTGTGTCGCACGGCCTTCGCCGAAGACGTTCAACGGCTGGCAGGCATCCACCATGGCTTGGGTGATCGTCGGGGCGAACAGCAATTGCGTGCGGATGCCGTCAGGTCCGATCGTGGAGATCGGTTGCTGGATCGAGCCCGGGATGTAGCCGGTCGTGTTATTTCCGCCGTAGCTGGCCAGGTAGCCGGCGAGGCCGTCGCGCTTGGCGCGGCAAACCACATTAGAGCCGACCTGAACGGCATCGATCGCCATGGCATAGGCCACATCGTTGAGGGCGCTGAACTCGACGTGGGTCTTGGCCAGGCCGTAGGTGTGGGAAATGTCGAAGCCGAAATCGCGACCCAGCAGGCTGAAGTCGCCGCTGATGCCGTTGACGCTACGGAACGTCTCGTTGGTCGATTGCTGGGACAGGTCGTTGACCACGTCCTCATTGTTCCGCGACAGGATGAAGTTGGTGGTGATCCCGGCGTTGGCCAGAGTCGTGCGGTTGGCGTCGGTCAGGAACGGATGATTGACGTTGACGAGCAGGCCCGCGTTTTCCGGAATGCTCGTGCCGGCCGAGTTGGCCAGGCCACCGGTCGAGATCGGGTTCCGGACCGTGACGTCCGAATACAGGTTCTCGGTGTAGAAACGCAGGCTGTCGGTGATCTGATAGTTGGCGATCACATTGGCGACGTAGCGTTCCTGCTTGACGCGCAGGACCGTGGCGTCGGTGCGGTTCTGACCGTCGCTGCCGGCCTGGACCCCGTTGGTGCCCGGAGCGCGCGGGTTGGTCGCCAGTTCGCCGGCCAGGTTGTAGGTTTCGATGTTGCCGTTGCGGTCGAACCGGATCGGAACCGCGCGACGGGGCAGGAGGCCCGAGTTACCGCTCGGGTTGGCGATGTCCGGCACGCCGGGGACGAAGGTGCCGATGAAGTCGTTGACGTTCGTCGACGGATTGGCCGCATAGTATTCGCGCGCGGTCGGGCGGTTGGCCTGAACAACCGCCAGAACCTGAGCCGTCGTATAGGTCGCCGGCAGGCCATAGCGGGCTCGCGCGGCAGTCACCTGGGCGGCCGTCAGGGACCCGGGCGCAAAGGCGCAGACGTCGGTCGCGCTCGTGATACAGGCACCGAACGGGGTGTTCGGGACCAGCTGCAGGGTGGTGAGGTTGGCAGTCGACCACGGGAAGGGCGAGATCTGCGCAAAGCCGGGGAACTTGAACGAATTGCCGGGCTGGAAGAAGGCCGTGCTGACCGGGATGGCCGCGCTGCCCGGGACGAAGCCGGCGATAAACGGGTTGTCGGCGGTGCCGTTCGACTGGGTGACGTTGAAGATCAGGCCGCCCTGGGTCAGCGTCGTGGTGCGCAGGTTGGGGCGGAAGACGGAAGGCAGGATGCCATCGGCGACCGATGACAGGAACACGGTTGCGGTGCCGCCGGGCACGAACAGCGGGTTGCGTTGCGCGCCGTTCAGCGGGTTGCCGGTCAGGCCAGGGTTGTTGGCGCGGACTTCACGGTCATTGGCGCGCAGGTCGTCGATGTAGGAGTATTCGCCCGACACGGCGAGGTTCAGGCGACCGTCCAGGAAGTTGTCACCCCAGACACCGTTGATCGAATAGCGGCCGGCGTCGCGGTTGTTGGAGGCCTGACCACCGATGATGGTGACCTCGGCGCCTTCGTAGTCGTCCCTCAGCACGTAGTTGACGACGCCGGACACGGCGTCCGCGCCGTAGGCCGCGGCACCACCGACGGTCAGGATGTCGACGCGGTCGATCAGGGCAACCGGAATCGTCGAGGCATCGACCTGCGAGCCCGTCTCGTTGCCGGCCACGAAGATAGTGGCCGAGTTGTTGGACACGAAGCGACGGCCGTTGACCAGGGTCAGGGTGCGCGCGGTGCCGAGGTTCAGAAGGTCGATATAGGTGACGCCGAGCGAGGCCGTCTGGCCACCGTTGGTGCCGCCGAGGCTTGCCCCCGCGCCGACCAGCGGCACGTCGTTCAGGATGTCGCCGGCGTTGGTGAACAGGCGCTCTTCGATGTCCTTCTCGCCGACCGACACGCCGGGGATGGTTCCGCTGGTTTCGGGACGGGCGATGCGCGAACCGGTGACGACGACCTCTTCGACTTCATCTTCGTCGTCCTGCGGCGCGGCCGGAGCCGTCTGGGCGAAGGATGGTGCGGCAATCGACAGGATGCCGGCCAGGACGGTCGTGCCAAAAAGATACTTGCGCTTGGAAATCATAAACATCGCCCCGTGGAGAAAAATTTGGCGACGCACCCCAGGGACGGAGTCGTCACAGATCGTCGCATTGCTAACAACATTCCGGCACGTCGCAACCATTGAGGCAGCCCTGCGGCAACGTGGACGCAGTTTTGTTACAATCGAGACACAGTCGCTTTACGCACGAACAGCGCTCTACAGGTTATCCTTCAGCCAGCCTGCGGCACGGCGGATCAGATTGCCCTGGTGGACGCGAGGCGCGTCTGCGGCCGTGATCTGGCGGGACATCAGACGTCGCGCGGATACGGCCTCGCGCGGGCCATAGGCCGCACGAAGCAAGACTCCGGACGCCGAGCAGAAAGCGGGGCCGGATGCCGCATCCGCCAGATGCGGCGTACGCTGCGGACGGCCGAGGCGGACCGGCCGATCGAAGACCCGCACGGCCAGTTCCCGCACGCCGTTCAGCTGGCTGGCCCCCCCGGTCAGGACTAGGCCGGCCCCCGGATCCATGCCGACGCCGGCGTTCCGCAGCCGGTCGCGCAGCAGCTCCAGCGTTTCCTCCACGCGCGGGGCGATGACGGTCTTCAGCATGGCGCGGGGAACGATCACCGGTCCGGCGGACGCGTCTTCCCCGCGCGGCGGGGCCTCCAGCATCTCGCGATCCTCATGGGCCCCGGCCATGGCCGAGCCGTGCAGGGTCTTCAGCCGCTCGGCCCCGCTCTTTGAGGTCGACAGGCCGCGGGCGATGTCGGCTGTCACATGGTCGCCGCCGACGTTCAGCGATTCGATATGCAGGAGCGAGCGCCCGCCCCAGACGGCGGCGGACGTCGATCCCCCGCCCATGTCGATGCAGACGCAGCCGAGGTCCATTTCGTCCTCTTCCAGCGCCGCCAGGGACGACACCACCGGTGCCGCCGCCACGCCCTGAAGGTCCAGGTGCGCCAGTTCCAGGCAGTGACTCAGCGAGGCGAACGCGCCCTCGGCCATCGACACCACCAGCAGGTCCAGCCCCAGCGAGCCGCCCCGCATCGACCGCGGGTCGTGCACCCCCCTGGCCCCGTCCACTGACCAGGCGATGGGCAGGACATGGATCGGGCGGCGGTCGGGCAGGCGGATCTGCGCCAGAGCCATGCCGATGGCCCGGGCCAGGTCGGCGTCGCCCACGGGGTTGGCCCCCAGCGAGACGCGCGCCTGCACCCGATGGCTGGACATCTGGCCGATGGCGGTGGTGACGATGACGCCGGAGACGGGCGCGCCCGCGGTGCGCTCGGCCCGCTCGACGGCGTGGCCGATGGCCTGGGCCGCCTCGTCCATGTTGACGATGGCGCCGCCGCGCACGCCCTTGGACTGGACATGGCTGGCGCCCGCCACGCGGACGGTGCGGTCGGCGTGGCGGACGCCGTCGGGCTTCATGATGAAGCAGGCGACCTTGGACTGGCCCAGGTCCAGCGCAGCCACAACGGGTACACGCGCCGCCGCCCGCCCCGCTTCGACCGAGGGATCACCCTTCCTGTTCGCCATGGCATGCCGCTCCCTGGGCTACTGTCGTCAAGCGCCCGGCCGCACCGCGACCTGGCCCTCCGTGCGCAGGTCGATGCGCGAAAATCCGAGTTCCAGCAGCCGGTCGCGCTGGTCCATCGCGTCCAGCTGGATCAGGGCGGCTTCCTGCTTCGTGGCGGGCAGCTGGATCAGACTGCCGTCCTTCAGCCGCAGGTCCCAGCGCCGCTGGTCCACCCGCACCAGGGCATCGATCCGGCTCATCAGCCGCGGCCGTTCGGCCAGCAGCGGCAGGATCGCCCCGGCCGCCGCATCGGCCCCGGTGCCGACCACCAGCGGCAGGTTGGGATAGCGCCCGGCGTCCGCGCCCGGGATCGCCTTGCCTTCGCCGTCGATGACGAACACCTGCCCGCCCGTCTGCCAGACGGCCAGCCGGTCGTGCTCGACCACATCGACGATCAGGGTGTCGGGCAGCAGGCGAACAATCCGCACCGACTTCACCCAGCCAACCCGTTCGACATTGGCCTTCAACGCGTCAAGATCGAGCGTCGTGATCGGCTGTCCGGCCCGGACCGCCAGGGCCCTCCGGATCGCCGGCGTCGCCTCGGCCGACGCCCCGCTGATACGAACCCGGTTCAGCTTCAGCCCCATGCCGGTCGTGATGCCGTCGATGCCGTGGCTGAGCGACTGTCCGATCCGCTCGGCGCGCGCGCCGGTCGCCAGCACCAGGACCAAGACCGCCACACCGGCGCAGATCGAGAGCACCACCGCGCGCGGTGTCAGGTCCAGCCGGCCCAGGGCCGCCATCTTGCCCGGCACGCCGCCCACCGCATGCGGGGCGCGCCCACGGCCACGCCCCTGGCCTTTCGGCCCTGCGCTGCGTTTGGGAGCCGACGCGACATTCGCGCGCCGACCGCCGCGAACTACCGCGGGCATGAGGCGTCCTCCACCATCCACCGGACCAGATCCTGATACGACATCCCGCAATAGGCGGCCTGCTCTGGCACCAGAGAGGTCGGGGTCATGCCGGGCTGGGTATTGACCTCCAGCAAGACGAGTTCGTCCTTAACATCGTCATAACGAAAGTCGGATCGAGACACGCCCCGGCACCCCAGGGCGGAATGCGCCAGCTCGGATTCCCGCATGGCGGCGTGGAAAACATGGGGTGGCAGGTCAGCCGGCAACTTGTGGACAGATCCACCCGGCGCGTATTTGGCCTCGTAATCATAGAAGCCCTTCACCGGAGTGATGTCTGTCACGGTCAGGGCGCGCGGCCCGCGTGCCTCGCCGATCACGGCGACCGCCAGTTCCTTGCCGGGGATATAGGGCTCGACCATGACCCGGTCGCCATAGGTCCAGTCGTCGGCCCCGACGTCCGTCTGAGGCCCGTTGGCCCCGGCCAGGACCAGATAGACGCCGACCGAAGACCCCTCGGCGTTCGGCTTGATGATGTAGGGCGGCTCGATGACGTGGCGACGGGCGACCTCGTATCGATCGAACAGACCGCCGCCCGGCACCCTGACACCCGACGCGCCCAGCACGGCCTTGGTCTTGTCCTTGTCCATCGTCAGGGCCGAGGCCAGGACGCCGGAGTGGGTATAGGGAATCTGCAGCGTCTCCAGGATGCCCTGGACGCAACCGTCCTCGCCCCATTCGCCGTGCAGGGCGTTCAGGACGACGTCGGGCTTCAGAGCGGCCAGCACCTGGGCCAGGTCGCGTCCGGCATCGACGCGGGTCACGCGCGCACCCTGGGCCTCCAGCGCCTCGGCGCATCCCTTGCCCGACGACAGCGACACCTCCCGTTCCGAGGACAGTCCGCCCATCAGGACGGCGACGTGCAGCTCTGAAAGCGGGCGGGTCATGTGCGTTCTGCGCGGTTACAGGGGGCGGCCGATCCTCTTGATCTCCCATTCAAGGTTTACGCCGAGTTTACTTTGTACGTCGGCGCGGACGGTTTCTCCCAATCCCTCGATATCGGCGGCGGTCGCCTCGCCCGGATTGATCATGAAGTTGGCATGCAGATCGCTGAACATCGCCCCGCCGCCGGTGACCGTATGCAGCCGGCCGCGCCAGCCCGCCGCGTCGACCAGCTTCCATGAGGAATGGTCGGGCGGGTTCTTGAAGGTGGAGCCGCCGGTCTTCTCGCGGATCGGCTGGGTCGTCTCGCGCCGCTCCGTGATCCCGGCGATGCGGGCGGTGACAGCCTCCGGCGCGTCCGGGGTCCCGCGATAGACGGCCTCGATCCAGAGAATGTCGGCCGGGGCCTGCGAGTGCCGATAGGTGTAGCCGAAGTCGGCCAGCGCATAGTCGATCCGCTCGCCCGCCCGCGTCAGCCCCCAGGCCGAGACCAGAACGTCTTTCGTTTCGGCACCATAACAGCCCGCGTTCATCGTCAGGGCCCCGCCGATCGTGCCGGGGATGCCCGCATAGAACTCCAGCCCCGCCAGCCCGGCTTTTGCCGAGGCCCTGGCGACCATCGCATCCAGCGCGCCCGCGCCGGCCGTGATGGTGTCGCCGTCGGTCGCGATGCCGGCGAAGGCCCGCCCGGCCAGCCGGATCACGATCCCCTCGACCCCGCCGTCGCGCACGATGACGTTGGACCCGACGCCCAGGATCGTGACCGGCACGGCCGGGTCCAGCGCCTTCAGGAAATCGGCCAGATCGTCGGCGTCGGCGGGAATTAAAAGGGCATCGGCGTTACCGCCCACCCGGAACCAGGTGAACGGGGCCAACGGCTCGTCGCGCAGCAGCTTGCCGCGGACGGCAGGGAGGGTGTTACGCCAGGTCATGCGTACCCTCCCCTTTCGTCATCCTCCGGCGAAGCGCAGCGGAGACCGGGGGACCCTTCGTCATCCTCCGGCCGATCGAAGATCGAACCGGAGGACGCGCCGAAGGCGATCTGTTCGGCGAGGCTGCTGAACCCCGAGGCGCACGCGACAGGTTCGCGCTCTCGCGCGCCGCTGCGTCCCCCGGTCGCTTCGCGCCGGAGGATGACGAAAGACGAGGAGATCACTTGGCCAACGCCTCCAGCTGCGCCGGCAGGGCATAGGCCCAGGCCGTGATGTCCCCGGCCCCCAGCAAAACCACCACATCGCCCGGCTTCGCCTCCTCGGCGATAACACGGGGCAGGACGGCGGCGTTCTCCAGCGCCGACACCCGCAGATGGCCATAGCGGCGTATGCCGTCGACCAGGGCCTGTTTGTCCACCCCCTCGATCGGGGCCTCGCCCGCCGCATAGACGTCGGCGACGATCACGCTGTCGGCGTCCGAGAAACTGGTCGAGAACTCGTCCATCAGGTCGCGCAGCCGGGTGAACCGGTGCGGCTGGACCACGGCGATGACACGCCCCTCGGCCACCTGACGCGCGGCCTTCAGCACGGCCGCGATCTCCACCGGGTGGTGGCCGTAGTCGTCGACGATCCGCACGCCGCCCACCACGCCCGTGGTCGTGAACCGCCGCTTCACCCCCGCGAACGAGGCCAGCCCGGCGCGGATCGCGTCGTCCGACACATCCAGCTCGCGCGCCACGGCGATGGCGGCCAGGGCGTTGGCCACATTGTGCCAGCCGGCCATCGGCAGGTGCAGATCGGGGATCCGCACAGGCTCCTCCAGCGCGGCGGCACCGCGTCCCTGGATCAGGACGTCGAACCGGGCTCCGTCCGGGGCCATCTCGACCTTGTCGGCCCGGACCATGGCCTGGGGGTTCATGCCATAGGTGACGATGCGCCGGTTATCGATCTGGGCCACCAGCCGCTGGACCTCCGGATGGTCCAGACAGACCGCAGCGAAGCCATAGAAGGGGATGTTCTCGACGAAATCGATGAAGGCCTTACGCACCGCGTCGAAGTCGCCATAGTGATCCAGATGCTCCGGATCGATGTTGGTGACGATGGCGACCGTCGACTTCAACCGCAGGAAGCTGCCGTCGCTCTCGTCGGCCTCGACCACGATCCAGTCGCCGTCGCCCACTTTCGCGTTGGTGCCATAGGCATTGATGATGCCGCCGTTGACCACCGTGGGATCGAACCCGGCGGCATCCAGCAGGGCCGCCACCATGGACGTCGTCGTGGTCTTGCCGTGCGTGCCCCCCACCGCGATCGAGAATTGCAGCCGCATCAGCTCGGCCAGCATCTCGGCGCGCCGCACCAGGGGGATGCGCCGCTCGCGCGCCACCATCATCTCCGGGTTGGTGGCCTTGACCGCCGTGGAATAGACCACCGCCGAAACGCCCTCGCCCACATGGGCGGCGTCGTGGCCGATGAAGATCCTGGCTCCCAGCCCCGCCAGCCGCTCGGTATTGGCCGAGGATTTCGCGTCCGACCCCTGCACCGAATAGCCGATCTTGAGCATGATCTCGGCAATGCCGCTCATGCCGATGCCGCCGATGCCGACGAAATGGACGGGACCGAGGTCGAACGGAACAGGGCGAAGGCGAGCGATCATTCCAGCGTCATAGCCATGACGATTTCGATTTGCACGAGCGACTGTTTCCGGTCTGCGATTTCGTCCGCCTTCTTTCGCTCTCGACGGGCGCGACCTTGATCGGGATAAGGGAACCGCGACCAGTGAATAGACGGATACTGACCATGCGCATCGCCGCCCTCGCCGCAGCCCTGACGGCCGCCAGCCTCTCTCCCGCCCATGCCCAGGACGCCCTCAAGGCGACGGGCGAGCTCCGGATCGCTGCCGTGGGCCAGACGCGGGTGGTCATGGTCCAGGGCGTCAGCGCCGATCCCTTCGTCTGGGAATGGAGTTTCCTCGATGAAGAGGTCGACACCGAAGACGGAGCGATCGACACCGTGGCGATCAGCATCATCTATGATTGCGCCGCCCGCACGCGTCGCGCCCTGGTGTTTGAGGCCTATCGCGACGGGGCCTTCGTCTCACAGACGCCCCTGTATGAAGAGCCCGCACCGATCACGGCCGGCAGCCTGGTGGACGGTGCCTGGCAGGTCGTCTGCGAGCCGGAATCCAACTCCGATGGAGCTGTCTTTCCCGATCTGGCCGCGGCGCGTGCGGCGATGGACACCCGAAACGCGCCAGCGGTTACCCGGCCTTAACCAGGAGGACTCACGCTTCAGGCCTCAAGCTTTGCGGGGCCGCCTTCGTGACCGAACTGAAGACCGACATCATCCATCGGGGCGACTGCCTCGAGATCCTGCGCGGCCTGCCCGACAGGTCGGTCGACATGGTCTTCGCCGACCCGCCCTATAACCTGCAGCTGGGCGGCGACCTGCTGCGGCCCGATAATTCCAGGGTCGATGCGGTCGACGACGACTGGGACAAGTTCGACAGCTTCGCCGCCTATGACGCCTTCTGCCGCGACTGGCTGAAGGAATGCCGTCGGGTGCTCAAGGATGAGGGCTCGCTCTGGGTGATCGGCAGCTATCACAACATCTTCCGGCTGGGCACGGCCATCCAGGACATCGGCTACTGGGTGCTGAACGACATCGTCTGGCGCAAGTCGAACCCGATGCCGAACTTCAAGGGCACGCGCTTCACCAATGCCCATGAAACCCTGATCTGGGCCGCCAAGTCGCGGGACCAGAAGCGCTACACCTTCAACTACGACGCCCTGAAGGCCTTCAACGAAGACACCCAGATGCGCTCGGACTGGACCTTCGCCCTGTGCACGGGCGAGGAGCGGATCAAGGGCGAGGACGGCAAGAAGGCCCATCCGACCCAGAAGCCCGAGGCCCTGCTGCACCGCGTGATCCTGGCCGCCACCCGTCCCGGCGACGTGATCCTGGACCCCTTCTTCGGCACCGGCACGACGGGGGCCGCCGCCCGGCGGCTGGGTCGCCACTACATCGGCATCGAGCGCGACGAGGGCTATGCCGACGTCGCCGAGACCCGCATCAAGGGCGTCATCCCGGCCAGGCCCGAGGATCTGATGGTCATGGGGTCCAAACGCGCCGAGGTGAAGGTGCCGTTCGGGGCTCTGGTCGAGGCCGGCCTGCTGGCGCCGGGCGATGTCCTCTATTGCCCCAAGGGGGAGCGCGAGGCGCGGGTTCGAGCCGATGGCTCGCTCGTGTCGGGGGCGATGAGCGGTTCGATCCACAAGCTGGGCGCACTGTTCGAGAACGCGCCCGCCTGCAACGGCTGGACCTACTGGCGCTTTCGCACCGACACCGGCCTTCGCTCGATCGACGCGCTGCGGGCCGAGGTCCGGGCCGGAATGCAGTGACAGATTGATGCTGAAGCCGATTTGCCCATATGATCGGGAATGGCGATGAAGAAGCAGCGGACAAACGGATCGGTCGTCAGCCTGAAAGGCCACGACAAGGACACCGGCGTATTCGTTCACAGGCGATCAGCGAACGGCACCATGATCAGTTCTATGGATCGAAACGTCTACGACACCGCCTTGGCCAATGCCAAAGCCGCATTGCGTAAGAAGGCTGTCGGAGTCGGCTGATGGTGGCACGCTCGTCCTATAACGAGGTCTTCGAGCGGCTTGTTACTGACACGGATGATATCGAAGGCTTCATAGCCTATGGCCTCTACAAGCAGGCCAAACGTGAATGGCTGATCGATTTTCATGCCAGGAACCACCGGGCACCGAAAGCCGCCGAGTTCGCTGCCTACAATGCATGTTGGACCGAGACGTCTCTCCAGGCCCTGCGCGAGAACGCAGAAAGCGCATTGTCCGCCTATGCCGACACGATCGTCGAGGTGGCCACGCCTTCGATCGAATCCGAAGCGCTGAAAGTCGGGCGCCCTGTCTGGAAAGACCTGGTGATCGGCGCGATGTCGGCAGTGACCTATTCGGTCTTGCTGCTGGTCGCGGCCTACCTCATCAAGGTTTTCGGAAATGATTTCGCCGATGCACTGCAGGGTGTGACCGGTATCGGCAAATGATCGCTACCGAGCACTCGGATGCCGATAACACGTCGCAATCCTTGCTGAAATTCCGCGTTCGGGCGGGAACCTCGCCGTTGCGGTAACATTGATGTTTTCGGTCCGGTTCAGCGGGCTGGAGTTCGACATCATGAAGATCGCGCAGGTCACGCCGCTTTACGAGGCCGTCCCTCCAAAGCTGTATGGCGGCACCGAGCGTGTGGTCGCACACCTGACGGATGCCCTGGTCGATCTCGGCCATGACGTGACCCTCTTCGCTTCGGCCGATGCGCGAACGAAGGCGCGGCTGGTTCCCGTGCGGGATCAGGCGATCCGCCTGGACCCGGCTCCGTTCAAGTCCGACCTCGCTGCCCACATGTCGATGCTGTCGGAAGTCCTGCGCCGGGCCGACGACTTCGACGTGATCCATTTCCACACCGACATGATCCACTTCCCGTTCTTCGAACGGGTGGCGGGCAAGACCATCACCACCCTCCACGGGCGGCTCGACATGAAGGACCTGACCGAGGTCTATGAGCGGTGGCCCCAGTTCGGCCTGATCTCGATCTCGGACGATCAGCGCCGCCCCCTGCCCTTCGCCAACTGGAAGGCGACGGTGCATCACGGCATGCCCGCCGAGCAGTACATCCACTCTCCGAAGTCGGACGGCTACTTGGCCTTCCTCGGCCGCATCTCGCCCGAGAAGCGGCCCGACCGCGCCATCGAGATCGCCACCCGGCTGGGCAAGCGTCTGAAGATGGCCGCCAAGGTCGACGCCACCGACCGCGTCTATTTCGAGACGCAGATCAAACCCATGATCGACGCCAACCCGCTGATCGAGTTCATCGGCGAGATCGGCGACCATCAGAAGTCCGCTTTCCTGGGTGGGGCCGAGGCGCTGCTGTTCCCGATCGACTGGCCCGAGCCCTTCGGCCTGGTGATGATCGAGGCCATGGCCTGCGGCACACCGGTCGTCGCCTTCAAGTGCGGGTCGACCACCGAGGTCATCGAGGATGGCGCGACCGGCTTCCTGGTCGACACCATGGAGCAGGCGATCGCCGCCGCCGACCGCGCTCACCTGCTGGACCGGGAAGCGATCCGCGCCCGCTTCGAACTGCGCTTCTCGGCCACCGCCATGGCGCGCCGCTATCTGGACGTCTATGGCGACATGCTGGCAAGGCGACCCTATGCCGAGTTGGCGGTGAACGATGTCGTCGTGCCGCGGCGCGAAGGCCGCAGCTTCGCCTCCCTCGGCTGAACCAAACCGCGCCGTGGCCATTTTCCCTTCGCATTCGACAGCCAGACCGCTGGTGAGACGCAACCCCGGCGAGGCTTCATGGACGACGGCTATTCGGTTCAGACGACGGCGGCCGAGAGCGCCGAGGTCGGCGGCCTGGACACGCTCCAGGCGCTGAAGGATGCCGACACCTTTCTGGTGGCCGACAGCTGGGGCGATCTGAAGGGCGGGGCCGACGGCCTGTTCGACCACGACACCCGCATCCTGTCGCGCTTCGTCATGACCGTGGGTCTGGCCCGGCCGTCGAAACTGAGTTCCGGGGTGTCGCGCGACAATGTCTTTTTCACCGCCCATGCGACCAACCGGCCGCTTCCCCCGATGGGCGGACGCTCGGCCCCGGCGGGGGTGCTGCATATCGAGCGTCGCCGCTTCGTCTGGGATCGCCGGATGTTCGAGCGGGTCCGGATGGCCAACCATGGGATCGAGGACGTCCTGCTGCCGCTGGCCTTCGACTTCGGGGCCGACTTCGCCGACATCTTCCAGGTGCGCGGCACGCCGCGTGAGACGCGCGGCACGGGCCATGCGCCGACGAACGACGGCCGCCGCGTCACCTTCCGCTACACCGGCCTGGACGCCGTCATCCGCACCAGCTGCCTCGCCTTCTCCGAGCCGCCCGCCCGCCTGAACACCCACCGTGCGGAGTTCCTGTTCAGCCTGCCGATGGGCAAGGTGCTGGATCTCTACATCGAGTGCGGCCCCGACGCCTGCTCGACGCCCGACCAGCCGCGCTGGCGAGAGAATTCCGTGGCCGCCCGCCTGGCCATGCGCCGTCGGCGTCGTCGGGGCGCCTCGCTGAGGGGGCCGCGCAGCCCGCGCTTCAATGCCTGGCTGGATCAGTCGCGCGCCGACATCGCCCTTTTGACCACCGATCTGCCGACCGGCCCCTATCCGTATGCCGGTACGCCCTGGTTCTCGACGCCGTTCGGGCGCGACGGGATCATCAGCGCCTGGCAGATGCTGTGGCTGGATCCGTCGCTGGCCAAGGGGGTGCTGACCTATCTGGCCGCGCGCCAGGCGACCGAAATCTCGGCCTTTCAGGACGCCCAGCCCGGCAAGATCATGCACGAGACCCGGAGCGGCGAGATGAGCGCCCTGCATGAGGTGCCGTTCGGCCTCTACTACGGCGGGGTCGACACGACCTGCCTGTTCGTCGCCCTGGCCGGAGCCTATGCCCGCCGGACCGGCGACCTCGACCTGATCCGCCAGCTGTGGCCCAATCTGGTCGCCGCCACCGGGTGGATGCGGGACTATGGCGACAGCAATGGCGACGGCCTGATCGACTATCAGCGCGCCGCCGAGACCGGACTGTCGAACCAGGGCTGGAAGGACTCCGAGGATTCCATCTTCCACGCCGACGGCCGGTTCCCCAGGGGACCGGTCGCCCTGCTGGAGGTCCAGGGCTATGCCTTTGCCGCCTGGAACGCGATGGCCGAACTGGGCGAACACCTGACCGACGGCCGGGCCAGGGCCTGGCACCTCCATGCCGAGGAGGTCCGCCAGCGGGTCGAGGAACGGTTCTGGATGGAGGACCAGCAGTTCTATGCCATCGCCCTGGACGGCGACGGCGAGCCCTGCGAGGCCATCGGCTCCAACGCCGGGCATCTGCTGTTCACCGGCCTGCCGACCGCCGACCGCGCCAGGGCCGTTTCGCGGCGCCTGCTGGGGACGGAGTTCCGGTCGGGCTGGGGCATCCGGACCCTGGCGCGGGGCCAGCCGCGCTTCAACCCGATGAGCTATCACAACGGCTCGATCTGGCCCCACGACACCTCTCTGGCCGTCGCGGGCATGGCGCATTACGGAGAGCGGGACGCCGTCGCCATGATCCTGGGCGAGATCTATGCCGCCGCCAGCCATTTCGACATGCGACTGCCCGAACTGTTCTGCGGCTTCGAGCGTCAGCCCGGGGAAGGCCCCATCGCCTATCCGGTCGCCTGCCTGCCCCAGGCCTGGGCGGCCGGGTCGGTGTTCCTGATGCTGCAGGCGGCGCTGGGGATCACCATCGACGCCTTCACCCGGACGATCACCGTCAATGCCCCGACCCTGCCCGACGGCATCGAACGCCTGACCGTCAGCCGGCTTCAGGTCGGCGAGGCCAGCGTGGACCTGGCCTTCCAGCGTCTGGGTGATCAGGTGGTGGTCATGCCACGGAACCGGGTGGGCGAGCTCAGGATCGTGCAGACGAGGTAGAAATCCTCCCCCGTTTCGCCGCGCTAATCGGGTGAGGATTGAAGACCGCGAACAAGCGCTTTTGCGAAAACGGTCGGGAGAGCGTCCAGGGCCTCGGCCTCGGGCGTCCACAGGAAGTCCCCCTCCCCCTGCCCCACCCGCACCGCAAGCGTCAGCGAGAAATGGGTAAAGACGTGCTCAATGGCTCCGGCGTCGATCCAGTCGGCATCGACCGGCGGCGTCGCGTCCGGTTCACCTTCGCCCCAGTCGCTGGTGAGCAGGCCGACCATCCCGCCCAGCAGGCCCTTGTCCGGCCGTCGGACCAGCGCCACCCGCCCCTGACGGTCGCGCAGGACCCAGGCGATGCCCTGCCGGTGCGGCCGCGCGGCCTTCGCCGCCTTGACCGGATAGCGGTCGGGCTGTCCCTCGGCCCGGGCGGCGCAATAGCCGCTGATCGGGCACATCAGGCACAGGGGCGATTTCGGACGGCAGATGGTGGAACCCAGATCCATCAGGGCCTGGGCCCAGTCGCCGGGGCGGTCGTCGGCGACCAGCGTCCCCGCCAGCCGCTTCAGCTCCGGCCGGGCGGCGGGCAGTGCGGTCTGGACGGCGAACAGGCGCGACACCACCCGCTCCACATTGCCGTCCACGACGTTCGCCGGACGGTCGAAGGCGATCGCGGCGACGGCGGCGGCCGTATAGGCACCGACCCCCGGCAGGGCCAGCAGGCCCGCCTCCGTATCCGGAAAGACCCCGCCGTGATCCTTCGCCACGGCCCGGGCGCAGGCCAGCAGGTTCCGGGCCCGGGCATAGTAGCCCAGCCCCGCCCAGGCGGCCATCAGCTCACCGTCCTCCGCCGCCGCGAGGTCGTTCACCGTCGGCCAGCGGGCGGTGAACCGCTCGAAATAGGGGGTGGCGTGGGGCACGGTGGTCTGCTGCAGCATGACCTCCGACAGCCACACGCGGTAGGGATCGGTGCGCGCGGCCGATCCCGGCGGGGCCCGCCACGGCAGGCTGCGGGCGTGGCTGTCGTACCAGTCCAGCAGGGCGGTGCGCAGTTCGGCGGTGTGTGAGGCGACGGCGGTCATCGATCGCGCTATACTGACATCGTGAAGCGCGATCTGCCCACCGAAAGCGAGACCCGCGAGATCCTGTCGCGGCGACGGACCCGGCCCATGCCGCGCCCGGCACCGCCGGTCGGCCGCTCGCTGGCCCCCTTCATCAAGGAGCTGGACGAGAAGTTCGGGCGCGGCGCAGGCGCGCTGGAGCCCCGCTGGCGCGAGATCGTCGGCGATCAGCTGGCCCGCGTCACCCGGCCGCAGAAACTGACCAGGGGACGCGCAGGCCCGGACGGCAAGAAGACGGGCGGCACCCTGGAACTGCGGGTCGCGGGGCCGGCCGCGCTTCTGGTCCAGCACCAATCGGCCGACATCCTGGCGCGGGTGAACCTGTTCCTGGGCGCCGGGGCGGTGGACAAGCTGCGGATCGCGCAAGGACCGGTGAAGCCGTTGCCGCTGGCGGCGGCCTCGACACGCGGCGCACGCCGCCGGATCGATCCGCTGGACGCCGCGGCCGAGGCCGAACTGGCCCGTTCGGTCGAGGCCGCGCCGGACGCATTGAAAGCCGCTCTGGCGGGACTGGGTCGGGCCGTGCTGTCGGACGAGGCGAAGGGGCGGAGACGGTAGGATCGACTGGCCCCGTCGGGTCCCGTAGGCGTCCGCTTCTGGCTGCGGAGGGAATGTCCGCTCCCGACCCCTAGCCGACATTGGAAAGACCAGCACGAAGGGCCTGTGCGAGCGTCGTTTTGGGCTGCCTCCGCTCCGGCAAATCGATAGTGATAGGCTGCGTTAAAATCTTCGTCCTATTCAATGCTCTCATGGGTAGTCATTCGGCCAATCGGAAGTGGGATTTCGTTGATCGCGGCGACTGGCCGGGGGCGATCCTTTGTTCCATTTTCCTCATCATTTTTCCGATCGCGATCATCGCCCTCTGGACCGCGCCGCGCGATGAAGCACCGTTGTATTTTCTCGTCCCCTTTACGCTCGTATTCGCGCTGGGGGTCCCATTTCTTGCTCGGCAAGTGATAAGCGCGCGAACAAGGCGTATTGCTATAGATGCGCCAGGGCGTGCCATTGTGTTGACAACAGTGCAGCCGTTTAACGGCGCAAGGTCTCGCAACATTGCAATGAAAGACGTAAGCCGCGTGATGTTCGAGACGACCGACCATGATGGCTTTTTTTATCGCGGTTTGCTCGATCTGGGTGCTGACGATCAGATCACTTTCACGCAAGGCAATCATCACACTACCGTGCGCGCGGAAGCCGAGAGAATGATCACCGCCCTGCGGCAGGTGCAACCTGCGCTGGAGATTGTGGAAACGGACGGCTCGACGAGAGTTAAACGCTACTCCATTCGAAGTTCGGCTGGCTGACGCCGAAGGCTTGCGCTGGCGCGCTCACCGGACAGATCGGCCGGTCCGCTGCACTGGTTGATGCCTGCGGAGACCGGCCTCTTGGCAACCCCACCAACCCCGGTTCAGACCTCTCATTATGGCTGGATGAGAACCGGGGGCACGTCACCATCAAGACATCCAGAAGTCGCGCCAGATCAGGGATGCCACTGCCCCCTCCCTAACTGGTCGAGGACGGCTCTACGGGTGCGCACCTGCTCCGTCTCACCCAACTTGCGCCGCTCCTTCAGATGGGCGCTGGCATCAAGGGCGACCTTGACGACGACAAGCACGGCAAGAGCATAGAGCGGCTCCCCCAGAGCCACGATGATGGTGGCACCGACGACGATGAAGACGTGCAAGGCGATGACGCGCGCGTAGGGCGCTTTCATCAGCGTCTCCACGTGGGTATGCCGCCATTCGCCCCCCAACAGGAAATTCACCACGAATGAGAACACATGGCTCGCAGCCACCGCGGCCACTCCCCAGACAAGGTCGGGCTCGCGCAGGAGTTCGCGTATGAAGCCCCCGACGTCGTCAACTGCGAAGGCAGACGACGGACCATGATGTGGCCCGAAAAATCCGAACATAAGAAACAGCACGAACCCATGCGCCGCGCAGAAACCGAAATAATGCAGGGCGAAAACGGGCATGCAGAAAGCCGCCTTCAACTCCCTGCCGGCGAAGAGGCGAACGCCCAATCGCAGCAGGTTGACCACACCGATCACCACGTTCTCGACCCAGAAGAGCAGCAGGACGTCGACCATGCGCCAGCCAAGCCAGAGCACGCCCGCCAGCGGCAGCAAGTTCACCAGGACGAGCGCCGTCAAGGACATGACGACGGGAATGCGAATCTGCCCCAGCATCAGCCCATTAAACACTGATCGCGGCAGGATTGAAGTGATCCAATCCCGCGAGCGCCGCCAGATCACGGACGCCGATGCGCCTGCTATTCGAACTTTCAGCGCCGTTTTGAGCAATGGCGCTTAGGCGCAAATGGGGAGGGGAATGTCCGCTTTTAGGGGCAATCTCCGAGACCGCTTTCCACCCATAGTCGGCCTTCAGACCGTCTGATTCTGGCAATACGATCCCGCCTTTGCGTCGCCTTGCCCCTTCGCCTTCGGTCAGATTCCGATGGCTGGCTCTTGACCTTTTTCCGCCGCACCTGTTCTCGACAACCATGGTCATCGCGTATCCGTGGGGAATCGCGCGATCATCCGCACCGAGTTCTTGAGGGAAGACGCCATGCGCGCCGAACGACCTTTAAAATACGCCTCCATGAGCCGTCGCGCCGCCGCGACCGGCGCAGCCCTGGCCGCCATGATGGCGCTGGCGGGATGTTCGGGGGCCAGCGGCGGTGGTGCCGCCGAGGGCGACATGGCGCTGGGGGCCGCCGAGGGGGCCAAGGTCACGGTGGTCGAATACGCCTCGGTCACCTGCAGCCACTGCGCCACCTGGCAGGAACAGGTCTATCCCGAGTTCAAGGCCAAATACATCGACACCAACAAGATCCGCTACGTCTTCCGCGAGTTCCCGACCGCTCCGGAGCCGCTGGCCGTGGCCGGTTTCCTAGTCGCACGCTGCGCCGGACCGGACAAATACTTCCCCGTGATCCACGAGATCATGGCCAGCCAGCGGGAGCTGTTCTCCGGAGCACCGCGCGCGGTGCTGTTGCGCATCGCCAACGGCGCGGGCCTGAACGAGGAGCAGTTCCAGACCTGCGTGACCGACAAGGACGCTATCGCGGCGATGGACGACCGCATCAAGGCGGCCCTCGACGCGGGCGTCGACGGGACGCCGAACTTCTTCGTCAACAGCGTGAAGGTGGCCGACAGCTCCCTGGCCGGTCTGTCGGAAAAGATCGACGCCGCCCTGGCCGCGAGCTGAGCCGATGACCCCGATGATCTCGCGACGTCCCCTGCTGCTGGGTGGTGCCGCTCTGGTCCTGGCCGGATGCACCGGGCGCGCCAGGGGTGCGGCCGACGGCGACATGGCGCTCGGTGCCCCCGAAGGGGCCAAGGTCACCGTGGTCGAATACGCCTCGGTCACCTGTCACGTCTGCGCCAGCTGGCAGGAAGAGGTCTGGCCAGGGTTCAAGGCGAAATACGTCGACACCAACAAGGTCCGCTATGTCTTCCGCGAGTTCCCGACACCGCCCGTGGATGTCGCCACGGCGGGATTCCTGCTGGCCCGGTGCGCGGGCGAGGACAGGTATTTCGACGTCGTCCACCAGATGCTGGCCAGCGTGAAGTCCTGGGACACCGGCGTTCGGCCACGCCAGACCCTGCTTCAGATCGCCAGCGGCGTCGGCATCAACCCGCAGCAGCTGCAACAATGCATTACGGACGAAGATGCCATCAAGGCACTGGAGGCCCGCATCACGGCGGCGAACGCCAGGGGCGTCACCGGCACGCCCAGCTTCTTCGTCAACGATGTGGCCGTGACGGATCGATCGCTGGACGGCCTGTCGGCGATGATCGACGCCGCCCTGGCCAAGGCCTGATCCGATGCTGAAACGCCTGATCCTGACCGTCGCCCTGGCTGTGGCCCCGATGGCCGCCGTGGCCCAGACCCCCGCCGCCCCGCCGGCGGTAACCAGTTCAGACCGCATCATGGGCCGCGCCGACGCCCCCGTGACGGTGATCGAATATGCGTCGCTGGTCTGTTCGCACTGCGGCAACTGGCACCGGACGGTCTATCCGGAGTTCAAGCGCCAGTTCATCGACACGGGCCGTGTCCGTCTGGTGTTCCGCGACCTCCCGACACAGCCCGCGCCGGTCGCCGTACGCGTCGCCGGGATCGCGCGCTGCGCCGCGCCAGACCGCTTCTATGACGTCATAGGGGCCTTCTTTCACGGCCACGAGGCCCTGTTCGCCGGTGGTCCGGTGCCGACCTGGTACGCATCCGGCGTCGCCGTCAGCGGCCGGACCCAGGCCGAGATCGACGCCTGTCTGGCCGACCCCGCCACCCTTGAGGGACTGAGGGCCTCGATCGCCGGGGCGACGGCGGCCGGGGTCGCGGGCACGCCGACCTTTTTTGTCAACGGGAGTCGCGTCGCCGACAGCTCCCTGACCGGTCTGACCGCCGCGATCACGCCGCTTCTTCCGCCCGCGCGGCGACGTTAAGGGACCAGGTGCAGTTCCAGCGTCTCCGCCTGGTCGGGTTCAAGTCCTTCGTCGATCCGGCCGAAGTGCAGATCGAACCCGGCCTGACGGGCGTCATCGGACCGAACGGCTGCGGCAAGTCCAATGTGCTCGAATCCCTGCGGTGGGTCATGGGGGCCAACTCGGCCAAGGCCATGCGCGGGGCCGGCATGGACGACGTCATCTTCTCGGGGGCCTCCGACCGGCCGCCGCGCAACCATGCCGAAGTCCAGCTGACCATCGATAACGCGGCCCGAAAGGCCCCCCAGCCCTTCACCGACAGCGCCATCATCGAGGTGTCGCGCCGCATCGACCGGGGCCAGGGCTCGACCTATCGCATCAACGGCAAGGAGGTGCGGGCGCGGGACGTGCAGTTGCTGTTCGCCGATGCCTCCACCGGAGCGAACTCCCCGGCCCTGGTGCGTCAGGGGCAGATCAGCGAACTGATCGCCGCCAGGCCGCAGAACCGTCGGCGCATCCTGGAAGAGGCCGGCGGGGTCGCGGGGCTGCATACGCGGCGGCATGAGGCGGAGCTGAGGCTGAAGGCCGCCGAGGCCAATCTGGAGCGGCTGGACGACATCGGGCGCGAGCTGGAGACGGCCCTGACCCGGCTGAAGCGCGAGGCGCGGCAGGCGGAGAAATACAAGAAGATCTCGGCCGAGATCCGGGCCTTGCAGGCGGCCCTGCTGTTCGTGCGCTGGAACGACGCGCGGCTGGCAGCCGAGGCGGCGGCGGAGGAACTGGCCGAGGCTGACCGGGCGGTGGCCGAGGCGGCGGGCGCGGCGGCCCGGGCGCAGACGGCGGCCCTGGCGGCCCAGGAGGGGCTGAAGCCCGCGCGGGAGGAGGACGCGGTCGCGGCGGCCCTGCTGCACCGGGCCAGTCTGGAACGCGACCGCCTGGACATGGCGGAACAGCAGGCGCGGGCAGAGGTCGACCGTCTGACCGCCGAACGTCAGCGCATCGCCAGCGATACCGAACGCGAGATCGCCATGGCGGGCGATGCCGGGGCCGAACTGGCACGGCTGGGCGAGGCGCTGGAGGGGCTGACGGCGGAGGTCGCGGCGGCACCGGAACGCGGCCCCGAGCTGGAACGGGTGCTGGCGGCTGCGGAGGATGCGCGCCGGGTCGCCGATGCAGAGGTCGAGCGGGTCGCCGGCACCCTGGCCGCGGTCGAGGCGCGGGCCAATGCCGAGACGGCCCGGAAACGCGACGCCGAGGCTCGGGTGACGCGGGCTCAAGCAGGCCTCGATACCGCCCGCGGCGAACGCGAGGCCCTGGGACCGCTGGAGACGCCGGAACTGGCAGAGGCGCGGGTCGCGCTGGAGGTAGCGACGACGGCGCTGGCCGAGGCGCGTGCAGCCGTCGAAGCGGCGGAGGCGACGCGGGGCGATCTGGCCCGTACCGAGCAGGAGGCGCGGACAGCGGCGCGGGCGGCCGAGGACCGGCTGGGGCGGCTGCAGACCGAGGCGCGGGGGCTGGCGTCGCTGCTGGTCTCGACCCGCCGGGATCATCCGCCCGCGCTGGACAGGGTCTCGGCCGCGAAAGGCTATGAGGCGGCGCTGGCGGCAGCGCTGGGCGACGATCTGGACGCCGCCCTCGATTCGAAGGCGGCGGCGCACTGGGGCGGGGCGGATGCCATTCCGCCGCTCTGGCCACAGGGGATCGAACCCCTGGCGGCGAAGGTGGAAGCCCCGGGCGCGCTGGCGGCCCGGCTGGCCTTCTGCGGCATTGCCGACCGGGCCGAGGCTCCACGTCTGGCCCGCGGGATGCCACCCGGGGCCCGGCTGGTGACGCGCGAGGGGGACCTGTTCCGCTGGGACGGGTTCGTCAGCCGCGCCGAGGCCCCTCGCCCCGCCGCCATCCGTCTGGCCCAGCGGTCGCGGCTTTCGGAACTGGAAACCGATATCGATGCCGGAAAGCCCGCGCTGGTGGAGGCGCAGGCGGCCTTGAAATCGGCGACCGAAGCCTTCCGGGCATCCGAGGAGGCGGTGAAGACCGCCCGTCTGCAACCCTTCGCCGCCGACAAGGCCGTCACCTCTGCCCGCGATCGCGTCGAGGCCCTGGGCCGCGACCAGGCCCGGCGCGAGGCCCGGGCCCAGGCGCTGGACGAGACCTTGATCCGCCAGACCGCCGAGGTCGAGGCGGCGGAGGCCGCGCTGGCCGAGGCTGCCTCGGTGGACACGCCGGCGGAGACGCAGCAGGCGCTGAAGGACGAACTGACGGCCGCCCGTACGGCGGCCGATACGGCCCGATCGGCCTCGGCGGCCGCGCGGGCGGACCGGGACGCCGAGGCCCGCGAGCGCGTCGGGCGCGAACAGCGTCTGACCAGCCTGACCCGCGAGCGCGACGGCTGGGCCACGCGCGCCAGGGACAGCACCGCCCGCATCGCCACTCTGGAAGCCGATGCGACCCGCATCGCCGCCCTGCTGCTCCAGGCCGCGCGGGCGCCCGAGGCCCTGGCGGCCCAGCGGTCGAAGCTGATCGATGCCCTGACCGTCGCCGAGACCCGTCGCAAGACCGCCGCTGACGCCCTGTCGGTCGCGGAAGGGCTGGCCGGGGAAGCCGACCGCGCCGCCCGCGCCGCCGACAGCGCCGCCTCTGTCGCCCGCGAGGCCCGCGCCGGTCTGGCCGCCCGCGCCGAGGCCGCCGCCGGACGTCTGACCGAGGCCGAAACCAATGTGCGCGAGACGGCCCAGATGTCGCCCCGGGAGCTGGGCCAGAAGCTGACCGACGACGCCATCGCGAGCCCGCCGGACGCGGCCGGGGCCGAGAGCCTGCTGTACGGTCTGGAGCGCGAGCGGGAGCATCTGGGGGCCGTCAACCTGCGCGCCGAGGACGAGGCCGGGGAATATGGCGAGCGGCTGAACACCATGCGGATCGAACGGTCCGACCTGACCGGGGCCATCGCCCGCCTGCGTGACGGCATCGACGAACTGAACACCGAGGGCCGCGCGCGGCTGACCGCCGCCTTCGACGTCATCAACGACAACTTCAAGAGCCTGTTCGAGACCCTGTTCGGGGGCGGTCAGGCGGAGCTGAAGCTGGTCGAAAGCGACGATCCGCTGGAAGCGGGGCTGGAGATCTTCGCCTGCCCGCCGGGCAAGCGGCTGTCGGTCATGAGCCTGATGAGCGGCGGCGAGCAGGCCCTGACGGCAGCGGCCCTGATCTTCGCCGTCTTCCTGGCCAATCCGGCCCCGGTCTGCGTGCTGGACGAGGTCGACGCCCCGCTGGACGACGCCAACGTCGACCGCTTCTGCCGGCTACTGAACGAGATGCGCAAACGTACCGACACCCGCTTCATCGTCATCACCCACAACCCGGTCACCATGAGCCGGATGGACCGGCTGTACGGCGTCACCATGCCGGAGCGGGGCGTGTCACAACTGGTCAGCGTCGACCTGAAACAGGCCGAGACCCTGGTGGCGTGACCACCGGCCTTCCCTCTCCCGACGGGAGAGGGCTTGAGGCTCGCAGAGCGAAAGCGATGTGCCTTCAGCCGAAAGGGTGAGGGGTTACGGTGCGAACCGGCTGGCACCATAACCCCTCACCCTTTCGCGCAAGTCTGATCGCCTTCGGCGCTCAGGCGCTCAAGCCCTCTCCCGCTGGGAGAGGGAGCACAGAGTTCCGCCCCGGCACCACGCGATCCTGCGGCAAGGCCTCGGGGCATTCGTCGCGCATGAAGGCCAGCATCTTCTCGCGGATCTCGCAGCGCAGGTCGAAGGCCACCGGGGCCGAGCGGGCGCTGGCGAGGCAGCGGACCTGGGCGACGCGGTCGGTGATGTCGGTGACCTGCAGATTGACGACATCGCCGTCCCACAGCGGCGAGGCACGGCAGATGCGCTCCAGCTCGGCGCGGAGGCGGTCCATCGGGGCTTCGTAGTCGACGTACAGCATCGCCGTGCCGATCAGTCGGGACGTCTCGCGGGTCCAGTTCTGGAAGGGCTTTTCGATGAAATAGCTGAGCGGCAGGATCATGCGCCGCCAGTCCCACAGCTTGACCACCACATAGGTCGAGGTGATCTCCTCGACCGTACCCCACTCCCCTTCCACGATGACGGCGTCGTCGATGCGGATGGGCTGGGCGGTGGCGATCTGGATGCCGGCGATCAGGTTCTTCAGCACCGGCTGGAGGGCCAGGCCGGCGATGATGCCCACGACCCCGGCGGAAGCGAGCAGCGAGATGCCCCACTGGCGCACGGCCCCGATGGTCATGAGCGCCAGGGCCACCGTCACCACGCCGATCAGTATGATGGCGGCACGCTGCAGGATACGGGTCTGGGTGATGTGCTTCCTGGCGACGAGATTGTCCTCGGCCGCCATATTGAAGCTCCGCATATAGACGATCGCCCACATGTCGACCGCCCCGGCCACGATCCACCCCAGAACCAGGATGGTCGCGAACAGCAGTACGGCGCGGACGCTGGCCGACGGCTCGGGATCCAGCGGCGAGACGGTGATCGAAAAGCCGAGGGCGATCAGGATGATCAGGATGCGCAGCTTCTTGCGCGCCCGCTCGACCACGCCGCGCCAGAACAGGTCGCGGTTCTTCACCAGCCTTCGCAGGATCGAGAACACCACGCGATGGACCAGCCAGCCCGCGCCCGTGAACACGGCCACGACGATGGCCACGACCGCCCATTCGGGCAGCCAGTGGAACTGTCGCCAGAGAACGGCGATCCGGTGGGTCAGGTCGACGATTTCAGGGGGCATCCGCTCCCAAACGCACGGCCACGCCCATGGTTCGAATGCGACCGCCGGGGTGGCCCCTACATGTTCGGATAGTTCGGCCCGCCGCCGCCCTCGGGAGTGGTCCAGACGATGTTCTGCGACGGATCCTTGATGTCGCAGGTTTTGCAGTGGACGCAGTTCTGGGCGTTGATCTGGAAGCGCGGATCCGACTTCGTCGCCTCGTCGGCGTAGAGGACCTCATAGACCCCGGCCGGGCAATACAGGCGCGCGGGCTCGCCGTATTTCGGCAGGTTGACGCGGATCGGCACGGATGGGTCCAGCAGCTTCAGGTGCGCGGGCTGTTCCTCGGCATGGTTGGTGTTGGAGATGAACACCGAGGACAGCTTGTCGAACGACAGTTTACCGTCCGGCTTCGGATAGGCGATCGCCTTGTGCTTCGAGGCCGGTTCGGTCGAGGCGGCATCGGTCTTGCCGTGTTTCTGGGTACCGAAGACCGACAGGCCGAACAGGTGGTTGGTCCACAGGTCGAACACGCCGAAGGCTCCGCCCAGGGTGGTGCCGAACTTCGACAGCAGGGGCTTGGCGTTGCGAACGCTCTTCAGCTCCCTGAACACCCAGCTGGCCTCATAGGCCGCCTGATATTCGACCAGTTCGTCGCCGGCCCGGCCCGAGACGACGGCGTCATAGGCAGCGTCGGCAGCGAGCATGCCGGTCTTCATGGCGTTGTGGCTGCCCTTGATCCGCGGCACGTTCACGAACCCGGCGGAACAGCCGACCAGGGCCCCGCCGGGGAAGGCGAGCTTCGGCACCGACTGCCAGCCACCCTCGGTGATCGCCCGCGCCCCGTAGGAGATGCGGGTGCCGCCCTCCAGATGTTCGGCGATGGCGGGGTGATGCTTGAACCGCTGGAACTCGTCGAACGGCGACAGATGCGGGTTCTTGTAGTTCAGGTGCACGACGTAACCGATGGCCACGTAGTTGTCGCCGAAGTGGTACATGAAGCTGCCGCCGCCGGTGTGCTCGTCCAGGGGCCAGCCGGTCGTGTGCTGGGCCAGACCGGGCTGGTGCTTCTCAGGACTGACCTGCCACAGCTCCTTCAGGCCGATGCCGTATTTCTGCGGCTCCTTGCCCTCGGCCAGCTTGTGGCGGGCGATGATGGTCTTGGCCAGCGACCCGCGCACCCCCTCGGCGATGAAGACGTATTTGCCGTGCAGCTCGATGCCGGGCTGGAAGTCGTCCGTGGGCTGGCCGTGCTTGTCGATGCCGAAGACCCCGGCGACGACGCCCTTCACCCGGCCGGTGGGTTCGTCCCAGACGACGTGGCTGGCGGCCATACCGGGATAGACCTCGACGCCCAGGGCCTCGGCCTGCTCGCCGAGCCAGCGGGCGACGTTGGCGAGCGAGGCGATGTAGCAGCCGTCGTTGTGCATCATGGGCGGCAGCATCGCCATCGGCAGGCTGGCCTGACCCATGGGGCCCAGGATCATGAACCGGTCCTTCGTCACGGGCGTCTCGAGGGGTGCGCCGCGTTCCTTCCAGTCGGGGAACAGTTCGCGCAGGGCCTTCGGATCGATCACGGCCCCGGACAGGATGTGTCCGCCGACCTCGGCCGATTTCTCCAGCACCGCGACGGAGATCTCCCTGCCGTCCTTTTCCGCGCGCTGTTTCAGGCGGATGGCGGCCGACAGGCCGGCCGGGCCGCCGCCGACGATGACGACGTCGTATTCCATGACCTCGCGCTCGACGCCCTTCAGCGCCTCCAGCGGCGGCAGGTTGTCGATGATGGCGTCCTGCGCCGGGGTCTCGGCACCGCCTTCGAAGGCTTGTTCGGTCACGGGGTCGGGAATCCTTGGTTTTGTCTGTGCACCCGCCTTATCGGAAGGTGACGCGAGGGCGGTCAAGGCCTATCCCTGAAGCATCCGACCATGAACGCCCAGCCCCACGATACCACTGCGATGGAAAGCCTGCTCGCCTTCTGGCGCGACGCGGGCGTGGACGCGTGCTTCGAGGACGCTCCGCAGGACCGGACGATCGTCGTGGCACCCGCGCTGAAGGCCGTCACCAGGGCCACGGCCTCGGTCACACCGGTGGTGAACATGGGGGACGCGACGGCCGAGGCGCGGCGGCTGGCGAGCGAAGCGGATACGATGGAAGCGCTGGCGGGGGCGGCGGCGGCCTTCAAGGGCTGCGAACTGGTCGGGATGGGCGCACGCGGCTGTGTTTTCGGCCGGGGCGACCCCCATGCGCCGATCCTGGTCGTCGGCGAGGCACCCGGGGCGGAAGAAGACGCGGCGGGTCAACCCTTCGTGGGACAGGCAGGCAAGCTGCTGGACCGGATGCTGGCAGCCGCAGGGCTGGCCGACAGAGTCTTCATCACCAACACCGTCTTCTGGCGTCCGCCCGGCAATCGCACCCCGACCCCGCAGGAGCAGGCGGTCTGTGCGCCCTTCGTGGATCGGGCCGTCGTCCTGATGAAACCCCGCGCGGTTCTGCTGCTGGGGGCGGCGGCCGCACGGTCGGTGCTGCGGACCGAGGACGGCATCATGAAGGTGCGCGGCCAGTGGCGAGACTGGCGGTCTACCGAGGGGGACGTGTCCGCCCCGGTCATCGCGACCCTGCATCCGGCCTTCCTGCTCCGGCAGCCCCAGGCCAAACGGCAGGCCTGGGCCGACATGCTGGAACTGGCCGCCAGGCTGGACAGCGACGCCGACAGACCCGCGCTATCTGACGTCTGACGCCGATGTGATTGAAGTTAACAGGGGATTCCGGCATAGTCCCTGCTTGACGACCGATCGCAGACCGCGCGTTTGATCCCGAATCGAGACTGAATCGATCCCGGGGGACGCGTCGCACGAGGGGGCCGCCGCCTTGTTCAGTATCCGCCGCCACGCGTATCTCGCGACGACGCTTGCCCTGGTTCTGGCCGCTCTGTCGGGTGTCGCCGCCCCGACGTACGCCGCGTCCGATGACGTCACTGGACCCGGGGCGAGCGTCTCCGAGGCTGATGACCAGAACGGCGCGCGCATCACACCGACCGCCCTGTCGAACGCCGACCGCCTGAGCTACACCAATGCCTTCGACGCCCTGCGTCGCGGTGATCTGGACAGAGCCCGAGCCTCGGCAGAAGCGGCGGGCGACCGGGTCCTGGTGGGTCAGGTCGAGTTCGAGCGCCTGTTCCACGCCGACTATACCGCCACCTATGACGAGCTGGCGGCCTGGCTCCAGACCTATGCCGACCTTCCGAGCGCCCGGCGGGTCTATGCCCTTGCCATGCGTCGTCGCCCGGATGGCGCCGAGGAGCCCCGTCGCCCGACCGGCACCTTCTTCAGCCGCACCTGGGATGCCGTCGCGGCCGGCGGTGGAAACGCCGAGGCCGACCCGGCGAGGGCCGCGCGCGTCGCCCTGAACCATGACGACCTGTCGGGCGCGCTGACGCTGGGCGAGCAGATCGGCGACTGGTGGACGGTGGGACTGGCGGCCTGGCGAACCGCTGACTATCCCCGCGCCTTCGCCGCCTTCGAGCGCGTCGCCAACGATCCGACGGAGGACGCATGGATCCGGGCCGGAGCCGGTGTCTGGGCCGCACGCGCCGCCGGACAGTCGGGCCGCCAGGACCGGATCCAAGAGTTCCTCGTTCTCGCCGCCCGCTGGCCCGGCACCTTCTACGGCCAGATCGCTCTGCGCCAGATGGGCGAGGAGCCCGTCGTGCTGAACGGCGGTCCCGTTCCCTATTCCGCCGTGGCCCGGACGGTTTCGGTTCCGAACGAGCCGGTCGGGGTCAACCAGCGCGAACTGGACAGTTTCGTTCAGAACGATCCCCGCGCCCGTCGCACCGTAGCCTTCTATGAAGTCGGGCGGCGCGGCGACGCCCAGGACGAGCTGCGCACCGGCCTGCGCACGGCGACGGACCGCACCCGACGTCTCTGGACGGGTCTGGCCCGCGTCCTGGCCCCGCGACTCATGGGGTCAAACGGCGGCGACGTCAGCCGCATCAATGCCGAGAACTATCCGATGCCCGAGATGGTGCCGGACGGCGGCTGGACGCTCGAACGCTCACTGGTCTACGCGATCGCGCGCAAGGAAAGCGGGTTCAACGCCCAGGCCCGCTCGCCGGTGGGCGCGTATGGCCTGATGCAGGTCATGCCGACGACGGCGGCCGAAATGACCGGCGATTGCAGCTTCGTCTCCAGCCCGCAAAAGCTGTTTCAGCCGGCGACCAATGTGCGTCTGGGTCAGGCCTATGTGAACCGGATGCTGGCGCGGCCCGAGTTCCAGGGTGACCTGTTGCGTGCGGTTTCCAGCTACAACGCCGGGCCGGGTCCGATGCTGGACGCCCTGCGTCGGCTGGGCCCCGATGCCGATCCCCTGTTGCTGATCGAGACGATCGACGTGCCCCAGGCCCGCGAATATGTGGAAAAGGTCGTCGCCGCCTACTGGATCTATCAGCGCATGACGGGTGGACCGCTGAAGACCCTGGACGCCCTCGCGGCGGGACAGACCCTGATCCCGATCAGTCTGGACTATGTGGCCCCACCACCTCAGCCCCTCGCCACGCCGGATACACTGGAAGGCGTTCTGGTCGCGTCGGCTGCACAGCCGGCGGGCACACGCTGACTACAGCAGGCTGCCGACCAGCGAGGCAGACAGGCAGCACCCGACCAGGATGAAGATCGCATAGGTCATCAGCGTCGGGCGGCGCTGGGCGACCGGCGGGGTCGGGTGCGGAGCGGTCGTCGGCGGGGCGGACATGGCAGAATCTCGTTGATCATCGATCGATACCGGCGTTCCCTTAAGGCGGGGTTCGCAGGTCTCGTTAACGGGGGTGACGCCAGCTTAAGGCCGCTTCGTGACCGCCAGTTCCGACCATTCCAGGAAATCCGGCTGTTGAAGCAGTTCGGCCACATATGTTGCCGCTATGCCATCATCGTCATAGGCCGCCAGGTCGAACTGATAGTGGCGGAACCGTGCGGCCACCGGGGTCAGGAAGGCGTCCGGCATCGACCACGCGCCGAACAGATATGGCCCGCCTGAGCCGAACCGGGTGCGCATCGTGCGAATGATCTCGACCAGCCGGCGCACATCCGTGGCGACCGCCTCTGAAGCCGGCGTCGGTGCGCGATCCGGCCCGACCATGGTGTGGATCACGCCGTTCGCGTCCGGCCCCATGCCGCATTCGGTGCGCAGGGCCATGAAAGACGAATGCATCTCGCAGACCACCGACCGCGCCAGCCAGCGGGCGTGGGGGTCGGACGGCCACAGACCGGCGTTCGGGAACCTCTCCGAGGTCCAGACCGAAATGGCCAGGGAATCCCAGATCGTCTCGCCCTCGACCTTCAGCACCGGCACCTTGCCGGTCGGCGAATGCTCGGCCAGCAACCGGGCGGCGTCCGGGCCATAAAGCGGAATCTCCGTGGTCGTGAAGTCCGCCCCGCAGCGTTTCAGCACCAGCCAGGGCCGCAGCGACCAGGTCGAGAAGGCGATATTGCCGACGATCAGTTCCATGCCGCTCGCTCTTGTGTTCACCACCGCACCATGCGCCCCGTCCAGGGCAACGGTCCAGAGCGGGATCGCTTATGGTGGGACAAGGACGGGCCATGGGCCGAACACCGGGTTGAGGCTTCACCCCTGACGGCGGCGGCTCCAGGCTTCGCGCGACAGGGCATAGTAGAAACTGTCCTTCCACACACCACCGACGTTCCAGGTGTTCTCGGCGAATCCGGTACGGAGGAAGCCGAGTTTCTCGAGCAGCCTGATCGACGCCGCATTGGCGGGATCGACGTCGGCCGTGGCCATGGCGTGGTCGGTGGTCTCGAAAAGTCGATCGAGGACAGCCCCGACCGCCTCCGTCGCCAGGCCCCGCCCCCAGACGTCCGGATGCAGGATGTAGCCCACATCCGGTGGCGCATAGAACCCGGCCTTGCCGACGACGCGGCCTTCCACCTCAATCAGGAAATCGAGCCCTGACCCGTTGGCCGAAATCATCGCCTCCAGCCAATCGCGGGTCTGGTCCAGGGTTTCGTGCGGGGGTGTCGACCACCATTGCACGGCGCGAGGATCGGACAGCACCGCGTGCATTGCCTCCAGATCGTCGGGGCCTGCGGGTCGCAGCGTCAAGCGGGGGGTGACGATTTCCATGCCGCCCGATGCGGGCCGACGCGTTGCAGGTCAAGCCCACGCGTCGCGCGCGCGCCCGACGGTGAAACGCCTGCCACCTTGACTTCGACACCCCTGCGACCGACACGCACGGCCCATGATCACGCGCTACTCCCGCCCCGAAGCCGTCGCCATCTGGTCGTCCGAGACCAAATACAGGATCTGGTTCGAGATCGAGGCTCATGCCGCCACAAAGATGGCCGAGCTGGGCGTCATTCCGACCGAGGCGGCCGAGGCCATCTGGGCCAGGGGCAAGGACGCGGTCTGGGACGCCGACCGGATCGACGAGATCGAACGCACGACCAAGCATGACGTGATCGCCTTTTTGACCCATGTGTCGGAGACAGTCGGCGAGGAGGCGCGATTCCTGCATCAGGGGATGACGTCGTCGGACGTGCTGGACACCTGTTTCGCCGTGCAGCTGGCGCGCTCCGCCGACCTGCTGATCGCCGGGACCGACCGGGTTCTGGCCGCGCTGGAGGCCCGGGCGAAGGAGCACAAATTCACCCCCACCGTGGGCCGTTCGCACGGCATCCATGCCGAGCCGGTGACCTTCGGCCTGAAGCTGGCCGGCTATCACGCCGAATTCCAGCGGGCGAAGCGTCGCCTGATCACAGCCCGCGAGGAGATCGCCACCTGCGCCATCTCCGGGGCCGTCGGCACCTTCGCCAACGTCGATCCGGCGGTCGAGGAATACGTCGCCGAAAAGATGGGGTTGCAGGTGGAGCCAGTCTCGACCCAGGTCATCCCGCGTGACCGCCACGCGGCATTCTTCGCGGCGCTGGGCGTCGTGGCCTCCTCGATCGAGCGGCTGGCCATCGAGATCCGCCATCTGCAGCGCACCGAGGTGCTGGAGGCCGAGGAGTTCTTCGACAAGGGCCAGAAGGGCTCGTCGGCCATGCCGCACAAGCGCAACCCGATCCTGACCGAAAACCTGACCGGCCTCGCCCGACTGGTGCGCTCCGCCGTCACGCCGGCGATGGAGAACGTCGCCCTGTGGCACGAGCGGGACATCAGCCACTCATCGGTCGAGCGCGGCATCGGCCCGGACGCGACGGTGCATCTGGATTTCGCCCTGAACCGTCTGGCCGGAGTAATGGAACGGCTGCTGGTCTATCCGGACAACATGCAGAAGAACCTCGACAGGCTGGGCGGCCTCGTCCACTCGCAGCGCGTCCTGCTGGCCCTGACGCAGCTGGGACAGTCGCGCGAGGACTCCTATGCGGCGGTCCAGCGCAATGCCATGAAGGTCTGGCGCGGCGAGGGGAATTTCCTCGACTTCCTGAAGGAGGACCCCGAGGTCATCGTGCCCGACGCCGATCTGGAGGCCCTGTTCGATCTCGACTACCACACCAAGCATGTCGACACGGTCTTCAAGCGCGTGTTCGGACAGACGCCTGCCTGACCCGGTGATCAAGCGGGCCCTTGCCCCCGTCGTCGATACGAACACGCGCCTGCTGATTCTGGGCAGCCTGCCGGGCGATGCCTCGCTGGCGGCAAGGCAGTATTACGCGCATCCCCGGAACGCCTTCTGGCGGCTGCTGGGTCAGATCGTGGATCGGGACCTCCCTGGCCTCACCTATCCTGACCGGCTCGTCGCCCTGAAGGCGGCTGGCATAGGGCTTTGGGACGTCATTGCCGGAGGTGAACGCAAGGGTAGCCTCGACGCGGCGATCCGGAATGCCGAGGCCGCCGATCTGAAGGCGCTGGTCGCCACCCTGCCGGCACTTCGCACAGTGGGATTCAATGGCGCGTTGGCGGCACACACCGGACGACGGCTGCTGGGCGAGCGATCCGGCCTGACCCTGATCGACCTGCCCTCATCCAGCCCGGCCCACGCCCGGCCGCTCGAGGAAAAGGCAGCGGTCTGGAACCAGCTGGGGATGACGCTGCGGTAACCTGTCGCGCCGGAAATCGTGATCGGGCAGGCATCCTTTGCGTCGCCCAGCCGTCTTTACCCCCGGAGCCGCGACCCAAGCGGCCATCCCTCAGGAGAAGACGCAAATGAACCCCCGCATTCTGACCCTTGTCGTCGCCTCGGCCGCCCTGCTGGCCGTCGCCGCCTGCAACAAGCCCGCCGAGACGGCCCCTGCGGCCGACGCGGCCGCGGCCGATACCGCCGCCATGGCACCCGCCACCATGGACCCCGTCGTCGGCGGCGCGTCCATGAGCCCCACCGACACCATCGTCACCAATGCCGCCAAGGCGTCCAACCTGACCACTCTGGTCAGCGCCGTCCAGGCCGCCGGCCTGGCCGAAACCCTGTCGGGCACCGGTCCGTTCACGGTCTTTGCGCCCGATAATGCCGCCTTCGAGAAGATTCCCGCGGCGACGCGCGGATCGCTGATGGCCCCCGCCGGCAAGGCGGACCTGACCAGCATCCTGACCTATCACGTCGTACCGGGTCGCCTGACCGCCGCCGATCTGGCGGCCCAGGCCACCGCCGCCGGCGGCACGGCCGAGCTGACCACCGTTCAGGGTGGCAAGCTGAAGGTCACGGTCAATGCCGACGGGTCGGTGACCCTGACCGACGCGGCGGGCGGCACCTCGAAGGTAACGCAGGCCGATGTGCTTCAATCCAATGGCGTGGTACACGTCATTGACACTGTCGTGATGCCGGGCTGATCTTTCCGGTGAACCTTTCGCGTGGCCCTGCATTCTGAAGGGGCGTCAACACGCGAAATCGTCGGGTGAGGCTATCCCCCCAGCCCCCGATAGTGGAAGGGCCGCAGATCCCCCGCTGCGGCCCTTTTGCGTTTCCGGCAGCCGTGGTCGACTATGGATATTTCTTAATCTTTTCTGCCGCATCCGGCCAACCGCCCGCACAGTAGCTGCCCTGAACCGCCCGATCGTCGAGGCGGTCTTTCAGGAGAAGATCGATGCTTCGTCGTCTTGCCATCTCGTCCGCCTGCGCCCTGGCCTTCTGCGGCCTCGTGGCTTCGGCCCTGCCAGCCAGTGCCCATGATCGCCCGCGCGCGCAATCGACGCACCATGCCCAGGCCATGACCCTGGTGGCGGTTGCCGCCGCCAACCCCGACTTCTCGACCCTGGTCAGCGCTGTCCAGGCGGCGCGGCTGGTCGATACGCTTTCGGGGGCCGGGCCCTTTACCGTCTTTGCACCGACCAACGATGCCTTCGAGACCCTGCCCGACGGCACGGTCCAGAGCCTGGTCCAGCCGTCACGCCGTGCCGCCCTGCAACGCATACTGACGTATCATGTCGTCGCCGGCCGGATCAGCGGAACCGATCTGGCCACGGCTGTGCGCGTAGGTGGCGGGTCCGCCACCCTGACCACGGTCGAGGGCGGCCGGCTCACGGCGGTCGACGCGGGCCGCGGCCGGCTGAGGCTGCATGATGCCGCCGGAGAGAGCTTCTGGATCACCGCGACCGACGTCAACGCCTCAAACGGCGTGATTCATGTGATCGACGGCGTGATGTCCCCGCATTGAGCGGCCGGATGGTTACAGGGGCCGTCGCGGACGGCCCCTTCTGTCCGGTCTATTCGCCGGCCCGGACCTGATCCCGTGCCATGGAGGCCAGTTCGTCCATCTTGGAGAGAATCTCGCTCTCGGACACCGTCAGACCGGAGCCCTTGAAGTCACCGGCGATCTTGCGGAACACATCCTCGTCTCCCGGCTGCTCGAAGTCGGCGCGAACGACGGCCTTGGCGTAGTCTTCCGACGACTCAGCCGAAAGGCCCATCTTCTCGGCCGCCCACAGGCCCAGCAGCTTGTTCCGGCGGGCCATGGCCCGGAATTCCTGGTCCTGATCGAGTGCGAACTTGGACTCGAAGCCCTTTTCCCGATCGTTGAAGGTCGTCATCAGTCGTCAATCGCTCCGTCGCGGGATCAAAGACAGGACGTCCCGCGCCGGTGATCTACAGCCGCGCGCCGCTCGAAGGCAACGGATAACGCTTCGCATTGCGCACGCCCGTCGCGGGAAGATCGCGGCTGTGTCCCCGCTGCGCCGTCTCGCCCGGCCGTTTGTGTCGCATCCGGAATTCCGTTAAGGGACGCGCGACCCTTTTCCCCGCCTGGCTCGAGACAGAATCACGCCGCCCAGACGTCCTCTGGCAGCGTTATTTGCGTTTCCGGCGACGCATCCATCCCGTCAGGGACCCCGATGATGAATTCGAAGCGCAAGAAGATCTACGAAGGCAAGGCCAAGATCCTGTACGAGGGTCCCGAGCCCGGCACCCTGATCCAGTATTTCAAGGACGACGCCACCGCTTTCAACGCCCAGAAGAAGGCCACGCTGGAGGGCAAGGGCGTCATCAACAACCGCATCAGCGAGTTCGTGATGAGCCGCCTGAACGGCATCGGCGTCACCAACCACTTCATCAAGCGGTTGAACCTGCGCGAGCAGTTGATCCGCGAGGTCGAGATCATCCCGCTGGAGGTGGTGTGCAGGAACATCGTCGCCGGGTCGCTGGCAACGCGCCTGGGCCAGGAAGAGGGCACGCCCCTGCCCCGCTCCATCATCGAATTCTACTACAAGAAGGATGAGCTCAACGATCCGATGGTGACCGAGGAGCACATCACCGCCTTCAACTGGGCCAACACCCAGGAGATCGACGACATCCTGGCCACCACGGTGCGGGTGAACGACTATCTGTGCGGCATGTTCGGTGCCGTCGGCATCACCCTGGTGGACTTCAAGATCGAGTTCGGCCGGGTGTGGGAGAACGACTTCAGCCGCGTCATCCTGGCCGACGAGATCAGCCCGGACTCCTGCCGCCTGTGGGATACGGCGACCGGCGAGAAGATGGACAAGGACCGCTTCCGCCGCGACCTGGGCCAGGTGATCGAGAACTATACCGAGGTCGCCCGTCGTCTGGGGATCATGAAGGACATGCCGACCGTCATCCAGGGGGGCCTGCACTGATGGCGGACAACGGCGGCGTTCGAGAGGAGGCTGCGGAGTTTCGCATGCCCATCGACCTGAACACCACCAGCCGCTTTCGGCGGATCGGCGGGATCGGCCCGGCCTACGAGGTCATGGCCGTCGAGGGCGATCGCGTCCGCGCGCGCATGATCGATTCCGATGATGAGTTCGACTATCCGCTCGCTGACGCCGAAATCGATCCGAAGCCCTGATGTTCGCGATCACTTTCGATCTGGATGTCGACGAAACGGCGATCAACCATCCGTCAGGTCTGCGCCAGGCCTATCGCGAGATCGAACGCACCCTGAAACGCTATGAGTTCTTCCGCGTGCAGCAGAGCGTGTTCATGACGGAGCTGGAAGACCTCGCAAACCTCACCTCGGCGATGACCGCGCTGAAGGCCATGCCCTGGTTCGGAGACTCGGTGAAGGACATCCGGGCGTTCCGGGTCGAGCAGTGGTCAGACTTCACTCCCTTCATGAAGAGCAATCGATGAAAGTCCGTGTCCATATCTTCCTGAAGCCCGGCGTGCTGGACGTGCAGGGCAAGGCTGTCGAGGGCGCGCTGAAAGGCCTCGGCTGGGCCGGAGTGTCGAACGCGCGGGTCGGCAAGCTGATCGAGCTGGACCTGGACGGCGTGGACGACCCCGCCGCCGAGGCGAAAAAGATGTGCGAGACGCTGCTGGCCAATACGGTGATCGAAAGCTACCGCGTCGAACTGGCCTAGGCTCGCAACCGCGCTTCGGGCCACCCGTTTTGAACGGATGTCCGCAAGGAGCGACCCATGACCTTCACCCTGACCTCGAACGACTTTCAGGACGGCGACACCCTGCCGGACGCGCAGGTGCAGTCCAGGGGCAACACCTCGCCCCACCTGGCCTGGTCGGGCGCGCCGGAAGGCACGAAGTCCTTCGCCATGACCGTCTTCGATCCCGACGCCCCGACGGGTTCCGGATTCTGGCACTGGACCGTCGCCAACATCCCGGCCGACGTCCGCGAAATCCCGGCGGGCGGCCCGTTGCCCGACGGCGCGGTCGAGGGCCGGACCGACTATGGCGCGCCGGGCTTCGGCGGGGCCGCCCCGCCGCCCGGCCACGGCCCGCATCGCTATGTCTTCACGGTCTTTGCCGTCGATACGGAGCGGCTGGAGGTCACGCCCGAAAACTCCGGAGCGATTTTCGGCTTCAACCTGCATTTCCACACGCTGGCGAAGGCGTCGATCACGGCGACCTGGGAGAACCACGGCTGATTGGGCCGAGGCGGAAAAGCTGTTAAAGTGACGGCATGGCCGGAACGACAAACGATCTGATCTACGAGGTCCTGAAGGCCGTTCAGCGCGACGTCGGTGTGGTGCGCAATGACGTCAACGACCTGAAGCATCAGATGAATGCCGTTCGAACACATCTGACGGCTATCCAGCAGGATGTGGGCAATATCTACAATCGGCTTGGCCATCTCGAAGATCGGGTCGACCGCATCGAGGTCAGGCTGGGTCTGGTCGAACCCACCCACTGACATTCGGTCCGAACCCTGCTAGACGCCCGCGCCATGAGCGCAGCCGTCATCGTCTTCCCCGGATCCAACTGCGACCGCGACTGCAAGGTCGCGATCGAACGCTCCACCCACGAACGCGTCGAGATGGTCTGGCACCAGGAGACGAGCCTGCCCGATGGGCTGGACCTGATCGTGCTGCCGGGCGGTTTTTCCTATGGCGACTACCTGCGCTGCGGGGCCATGGCGGCGCAGTCGCCGGTCATGCAGGCGGTCAGGAAGGCGGCGGATGATGGCGTGGCGGTGCTGGGCATCTGCAACGGATTCCAGATCCTGTGCGAAGCCGGGATGCTGCCGGGCGCGCTGTTGCGCAACGCCGGGCTGAAATACGTCTGCAAGCCGATCAGCCTGGAGGTCACGAACGGCCAGACCCGCTTCACCGCCGGTTATCAGGGCCAGCGCGAGGTCGTGATGACCCAGGGCAATGGCGACGGAAACTATTTCGCCGACGCCGAAACCCTGGCCCGCATCGAAGGCGAGGGTCAGGTCGTGTTTCGCTATATCGACAATCCCAACGGCTCGGTCGGCGACATCGCCGGTCTGCAGAACGCGCGCGGCAATGTGCTGGGCATGATGCCCCACCCGGACCGCGCCTTCGAGGCCGAGCTGGGCTCGGCCGACGGCGCGGTCCTGTTCCGGTCGATCTACGCAGCCGCCTAGATCGAGGGATCGCCCTGGACGGCGGTGTCGCGGTCGACGGGGTCCTCGTCGCCCTCTCCTTCGTCTTCATCCTCGTCGGGCGTCACGATGCCGCCGGGATCGCGCTGGGCGGCCAGTTCGCGGGCCCCGACACCGAGGCCCTGCTCCATGGCCAGATTGGCCTCGACGTCACTCGTCTCGAAGTGAGGCGTTTCGGTGGGGGTTGCGGTTTCGTCAGCCATGTCGGTCTCCTGTTGGTGCATCAGAACAACCGTGACCGGGCCGCGCGGTTCCGCCGCACGATTCCGATGAACGATCGCGCGACCTGCGCGTAAAGTGGGCTGGAATGCTGAAGCCGGGCTTCGGCGACTGAGTCGAGACCGTCCATGTCCTCCATCGTCCGCCCGACCCCTGGCCAGAACACCCGCCGCCTGATCGTGCTGGCCGCCGCCGCCTTTGCCGTCGTCGCCGGTCAGCTCCAGCAGTTCGGGAACATCGGCCAGAGCCCGGCCCAGTTCTCGGCCGACAGCGATGCGAGCCTGCGGGTCGTCGGCTGGGCCTTTGCCATCTGGGGGCCGATCTATCTGGGCCTGATCGCCTATGCGATCCGCCAGGCCCTGCCGCAGACGGGCGAGAGCGAGATGATCAACCGCTTCGGCTGGCCGTCCATCCTGGCCCTCCTCGGCATCGGGAGCTGGATCATCGCCGCGGCGATCGATGCCGAGGTGGCGACCATCGTGCTGATCTTCGGTTCCCTGAGCGTGCTGATCATTCCCTTGCTGACCAACGCCAGGCTGATTCGAAGCCTGCCGCGCGGGGATCGCGACCGCTGGCTGGTGGCCTGGCCGCTGGGCGCTCTGGCGGGCTGGCTGACGATCGCCTCGCCGGTCAACCTGCTGACCGTGGCCACCGGCAACGGAGACCTGCCCACGACCCTGGCCCCGACGGTCTGGGCGCTGATCGCCGTGGTGGCCGTGGCCGCCTTCGCCCTGTTCGTCACCTCGGCGACGCGGCTGCTGGCCTATCCCCTGCCCGTGGCCTGGGGCCTGCTCGGCGTGTTCGTCGCGGAGCAGGACAAGGGCAATGCGACGCTTGCATCCGGGGCGCTGGCAGCAAGCCTGATCGTCCTGGGTGGGGCGCTGTGGATCACGCTCGGCCTTCGCCGCGGGATGACGCACGCCGGGGTGGAAGCGTAGCAGACGGTTGGGCTCAGGCGGCGCGGATGTCGGTCCGACTGAAATCATCACCTTTGAAGAGCAGCGGCTCGCCCGACGTCTTCGACAAGGCATAGGCGAAACAATCGCCGAAATTCAGCGCCGCCGGATGCCGGCTTTTTCCGAAGCGGACCATCGCCTCACAGGCGACCGTCATCTGATCCTGATCGACCCCCACGACGACCAGCCGGTAGTCGGAGCGCAGATGATCGATGATCGGCCGGGCATCATACCCCAGCCTTCGGGTCACGACCGACACGATTTCAAGAACGGTCGCGGTGCTGATGAGCCGTGTCGAGGATGTGCGGATCGAGGCATCGAACGCCCTCGCCTCGGGCTCATTCTGGATGATGGCGATGAGCGCCGACGAATCGATCACCATCAGATCGGCTCACCGCCGTCACCATACATTTCGGCCTCGATCTCCTGGACAGACGGACCTTGCGCCTTCGGCAGGCTGGCGAGGTAAGCGAACAGGGCCTCGCGCTTCCTTTCCCGCTCCTCCGCCTGATCGTCGGCGGTCAGCGCCTGCCACTTGTCTTCCAGCGCCCGGTCGATGGCCTCCGTCACGCCAACGCCCATCCGCGCCGCCACAGCGCGGGCCTTGCGTTCGGTTTCGACGCGTTTGATGCTGAGGCCCATTCTAGAACTCCGAACTGGATTTCTAGAATATAGCGTATCGGTCCGACGCCCGCTAGAAGCCCCTCCCATGAGCGCCCTGCAGAAGACCACCGCCGATCTCGCCGTCGAATACGGCCTGGCCCCCAGCGAATATCAGGTGATCCTGGACCGGCTGGGGCGCGAGCCCAATCAGCTGGAGCTGGGGGTCTTCTCGGTGATGTGGTCCGAGCACTGCTCCTACAAGTCGTCGAAGATCCATCTGGGCAAGTTCCCGACCAAGGGACCGCGCGTCATCTGCGGACCGGGCGAGAACGCGGGCGTCATCGACATCGACGACGGCGACGCCTGTATCTTCAAGATGGAGTCGCACAACCACCCCAGCTTCATTGAACCCTATCAGGGCGCGGCGACCGGCGTCGGCGGGATCATGCGCGACGTCTTCACCATGGGGGCGCGTCCGGTCGCCCTGCTGAATGCGCTGCGGTTCGGGGATGTGGGACACGAAAAGACGAAGCGGCTGGTCAAGGGCGTCGTCTCCGGCATCGGCGGCTATGGGAACTGCGTCGGTGTGCCGACGGTGGCGGGTGAGACGAACTTCCACGCCGGATACAACGGCAACATCCTGGTCAACGCCATGTGCGTGGGTCTGGCGAAGGCGGACGCCATCTTCTACTCGGCCGCGCCGGGGCCGGGGATGTCGGTGGTCTATTTCGGGTCCAAAACCGGACGCGACGGCATCCATGGGGCGACCATGGCGAGCGCCGAGTTCGACGAGGATTCGGACGAAAAGCGCCCCACCGTCCAGGTCGGCGATCCCTTCGCGGAGAAGCTGCTGATCGAGGCGACGCTGGAGCTGATGGCGTCCGGGGCCGTGGCGGCCATCCAGGACATGGGGGCGGCGGGCCTGACCTCGTCCTCGGTCGAAATGGCCGGCAAGGGCGGCGTGGGGATCGAACTCAACATGGACGCCGTTCCCCAGAGGGAAACCGGCATGTCCGCCTATGAGATGATGCTGTCGGAGAGCCAGGAGCGGATGCTGGCGGTGCTGAAGCCCGGCCGCGAGGCGGACGGACATCGCATCTTCGAGAAATGGGGCCTCGACGCCGCCGTCATCGGCAGGACCACCGAGACCGGACGGCTGGTGCTGAACCACCATGGCGAGGTCGTGTGCGACGTGCCGCTGGCCCCGCTGTTCGACGACGCGCCGCTGTACGATCGTCCCTGGGTCCAGCCGGACCTGCATCCCCGCCTGTCGCCGGGTGACGTGCCTGCGCCCGACGTCTGGGAAGACGCCGTGCTGAAGGTGCTGGCCTGCCCCGACATGGCGTCCAAACGCTGGATCTGGGAACAGTACGACCGCCACGTGATGGCTGATACGCTGCAGGATTCGGCCACGGGCGCCGACGCGGGCGTGATCCGGGTCCACGGCACCGACAAGGGCCTGGCGGTCACCTCGGACTGCACGCCGCGCTATGTGCAGAACGACCCCTACGAAGGCGGCAAACAGTGCGTGGCCGAGGCCTGGCGCAACCTGACGGCCGTGGGGTCACGCCCCATCGCCATCACCGACAACCTGAATTTCGGCAATCCGCAGCGGCCCGAGATCATGGGCCAGATCGTGCGGGCCATCGACGGCATGGCCGAGGCCTGCCGGGACCTGGACTTCCCGGTCGTGAGCGGGAACGTCAGCCTGTATAACGAGACCAACGGCGTGGCGATTCCGCCGACCCCGACCGTCGGCGCCGTCGGCCTGCTGCCCAACTACGACGTCGTCGCCGGCTTCTCGACCATGGCGGACGGCGACACCCTGGTCCTGATCGGTGAGACCGTCGGCGAGCTGGGCGCGTCGCTGTATCTGCGGGAAGTTCTGGGCCGCGAGGATGGCGCGCCGCCGCCGGTCGATCTGAAGCTGGAGCGCAGGACGGGCGACTTCATCCGCGGCGAGATCGAGGCCGGGCGGCTGACCTGCGTCCACGATCTGTCGGACGGCGGGCTGATCGGGGCGGCGGCGGACATGGCGCTGGCGTCCGATACCGGCGTGGTGCTGGATGCGTCCAGCGCGACCCACGCCCACGTCTTTCTGTTCGGCGAGGATCAGGCCCGGTACCTGATCGCCGTGCCGAACCCGCAGCAGGTGCTGGCCAACGCGCGCGAGGCCGGACTGCATGCCGCCGTGGTCGGCCATGCCCGTGGCGACGCCTTCGCCTCGACAGATCTGTTCAGCCTGCCGCTGAAGCATCTGCGGGAAATCCACGAGGGCTGGATGCCCTCATGGATCGAGGGCTGAGCCCCCTCCCATGCCCGCTCCGGCTTCAGCCCCTGACGATCCGGCCCGTCGCGGCCTGAAGGTCGTCATCGTCCTGCCGCCCGGCTCGCGCTTCGACGCGTTGAAGCCGACCTCGATCGAGGCCGTGGTCCGCTCCCTGGCCCGCCACAGCCAGGACCGGAACGACCTGACCGTCCTGTGCGACGAAGGGGCGGATCGGGGCGATGACCTGGCCACCGTGGCGATCCCGCCGGAGCGTTCGCCGCGCCGGCGCGCCCTGGCCCTGCTGCCCGAGATCGCGCGCCTTCGTCCGGACGTGGTCGAGATGCACCAGCACATGCCGAGCGCCGCCGCCCTGACCCGCCGGCTGCGGGGTACGCCGACTCTGCTGTATCGCCACAACTTCCTGCCATCCGTGAAGGACCCCCTGACCGAGCTGCGGCACCGGTGGCGCGCCGGTCTGTTCGGCGGCCATGTCTTCTGCAGCGAAGCCAGCCGCCAGGAGTTCGCCGACCGCTATCCGCGCCTGGCCGACCGGGCCATGGCGATCAGCAATGCCATCGACGTATCGGACTGGCGCGCGCCTGCCCGGGGTCGAGCCCCCATCGTCGCCTTCGCGGGCCGCGCCACGCCGGAGAAGGGCCTGGCCCCGCTGTGTGCCTCCCTGGTTGAGGTCCTGACCGCCCGGCCCGACTGGCGCGCCGCCTTGATCCTGCGCGACGCCTCGGTCAACGCGGCCTGGACCGAGGCGCAGCTGGCACAGTTGGCCCCCTTCGGAGACCGGGTCAGCGTCCGGCGGGACACCCCCCACGAGACGGTTCGGGACCTGTTCCAGGAGGCGGCGATCGTGGTCATTCCGTCGCTGTGGCGCGAGCCGTTCGGGCTGGTGGCGATCGAAGCCCATGCGGCGGGCGCGGCCGTGGTCACTTCGGGCACCGGCGGCCTGTCCGAGGCCAGCGGCGATCACGCCTGCATCGTGCCGCCGGGCGATGATTTCGCCGCTCGCATTGCGCAGACCGTGGTGGACCTGATCGACCACCCGGACGCGCGCGAGGCCCTGGCCCTGGACGGTCAGGCCTTCGTGGCCCGGACCCACGACGCCCATGACCGATCTCGACAGCTGGACGCGGTCCGGCGGCGGTTGCGGGATGCACCGGCATACGATCGAATGCCGGAGACGTCGGGACACCTGTCATAATCGCCCGCTAGGACATCGCTCTTGCCTTTCAGTCTGGAGCACGCGTCATGAGCGGCCTGAACCTGTCCCGTCGTTCGCTGCTAACCGCTTTTGGAGGCGGTCTCGTCCTGACCCAGGCGGGCGGCCCGGCCCTGGCCCAGGCGATCTTCGAGGAAAACCCGTTCCAGCTGGGCGTCGCCGCAGGCGACCCTCTGCCCGACGGCTTCGTGATCTGGACGCGCCTGTGCCCCCGCCCGCTGGAACCCGATCACGGCATGCCGTCCCAGCCCATGGCCGTGACCTGGGACGTCGCCGCCGACGCCGGGTTCGCCACCATCATCCGCACCGGCGAAGTCATCGCCCGGCCGGAGCTGGGCCACGCAGTCCATGTCGAGGTCGAGGGACTGGAGCCCGCCCGCCCCTATTTCTATCGCTTCCGTGCCGGCCGGGAGCGCAGCGGCGTCGGCCGGGCCAGGACCACGCCGCTCGCCGGAGCCTCGACGGCCCAGGTCAGGTTCGGCGTCGTCGGCTGCCAGGCCTATGAGAGCGGCTACTACACCGCCCATCGCAAGATCGCGGCCGAGGACCTGGATTTCATCTTCTGCTACGGCGACTACATCTATGAGGGTCGCGGTAACCGGGTCTTCAACAGCGCCACGGGGCCGCAGGAGAACCTGCGCCAGCATATTGGCGGCGAAACCTACACCGTCACCGACTACCGGCAGCGTTACGCCCAGTACAAGATGGATGCGGACCTGCAGGCCAGCCACGCCTCCGCGGCCTGGTTCACCGTCTGGGACGACCACGAGATCGACAACAATTGGGTCGGCGACCTGGACCAGGACGGGACCGATCCGGCCGTCTTCGCCCTGCGCAAGGCCGCCGCCATGCAGGCCTATTACGAACACATGCCGCTGCGCCGCTCGTCCTTCCCGCGCGGCTCGGCGCTGCAGCTCTATCGCCGGGCGACCTATGGAAACCTGCTGGACGTGCACCTGCTGGACACCCGCCAGTTCCGGACGAACCAGCCCTGCGACGACCAGTTCAATGCCGGATGCGATGGCATCAACGACCGCAACGCCCAGGTTCTCGGCGAGGCGCAGCAGACCTGGCTGTTCGACGGCCTGAACCGGTCGCAGGCGACCTGGAAGACCCTGGCCCAGCAGATCATGGTCATGGATCTGGACCGGAACCCCGGCGACGACTATGGCGTCAATCCCGACAGCTGGGCCGGCTACCGCGTGCCCCGCGCGCGACTGTTGCAGCACATCCGGGACCGGCGCATCGACAACGTCGTCGTCCTGACCGGCGACGAGCACCAGAACTATGCCGGCGAGCTGCACATCGACGGTCGCAATCCGGAGGGCGCGCCGATCGCGACGGAGTTCGTGACGACCTCGATCAGCTCGGGCGGCGACGGTATCGACCAGCGGCCCGACATGGCGCGCATCCAGGCCGTGAACCCGCAGCTGAAGTTCAACAACGCCCAGCGCGGCTATGTCCTCTGCGATGTGACGCCGGAACGCTGGCAGACCGAGTTCAAGGTCCTGGACCAGATCCACGACCGGAATGGCGTGCTGACAACCCGGGCGAAGTTCGCGGTGGAAGCGGGCAAGGCGGGGCTGGTCAGCGCCTGACCAGCCGCAACTCGCAGGGTCAGGGGGGCCTGCGGCACCATTTCATACGGACGGCTGCGGCTGCATGAGGCAATTGGGGTCGGCACCGCTCCCGCCAAAGGCCTCCGCATGACCCGTCCTCGCCTCGTCCTCCTTGCCGCCCTGCCCCTTCTGCTGACCGCCTGCGACGGCGGCGGCGATCCGGTGCAGCAGGCCCTGATGGAAACGTCGTCCAGGAACCAGTCCGCGACGGTCGTCGAGGGGGCGGTGTCGGGACCGGAGGATCATTCGACCCATGACGGCGGGACCCCGGGCGCGGGCGCGGGGGATCAGGCCTTCGCGGCATCGGAGGCGGAGATGCATCGGCTGATGAGCGCGGCGTCCGGCGCGACGGTCGACGAGGCCTATGTCGCCAAGATGATCGCCCACCATCAGGGGGCCATCGCCATGGCCGAGGTGGCCCTGAGCGAGAGCCGCGACCCCGAGGTCCGTCGCATGGCCCAGGGTGTCATCGCCGCCCAGACGCGCGAGATCGCCGAGATGCGCGCCTGGCGCCCGGCCGCCACCGACTGAGCGTCAGGCCGCCTCGGGGATCGTCTGTTTCAGCCGGCCGCCGACCCGGATCGGCTCGATGCGCACCGCAAGGCCTGTCCTGTCGTCGGTCTCGACATAGACGCCGCAGATTGTCGCGGGACCATGCGCGGGTGTGTAGCGGCCCTGCGAGATCCGGGTCGTGAACCGGCGCAGCGGCTCTTCCTTCTCGTTGCCGATCACCGAGTCATAGTCGCAGCAGCCGCCGGCGTCGGTCTGATAGGCCGTGCCGCCAGGCAGGATCTGGGCATCGGCGGTCGGGACATGGGTATGGGTGCCGACCACCAGCGAGGCGCGGCCGTCGCAGAAATGCCCCATGGCCATCTTCTCGCTGGTGGCCTCGCAGTGCATGTCGACAATGACGGCGTCGGCGACGTGACCGAGGGGGGCGGCGTTGAGCTCGCGGTCGACCGCCCCGAACGGATCGTCGACCGCGTCCATGTGGATCCGGCCCAGCAGATTCATGACCAGCACCGTCTTGCCCGACGGTGTCTCGAACAGATTGGCCCCGGCGCCGGGCGCATCCATCAGCCGGGGATAGTTGGCCGGCCGGATCAGGCGGGGCTCGCGCACGATATAGGTCAGGGCCTCGCGTTGGTCCCACGAGTGGTTGCCCAGCGTCAGGCAGTCGGCCCCCGCCATGAACAGCTCTTTCGCCGTATTCTCGGTGATACCGAAGCCGCCCGCGGCGTTCTCCGCATTGACCACGACGAAGTCGAGTTTCAGCACCCGCTTCAGCCCCGGCAGATGGTCGGACAGGCCGTCGCGACCGGACTTGCCGATCACATCGCCGAAGAAGGCAAGTCTCATGTCTGTGTATCCGGCCAGTCGTCGCACCGCAGGCCATCGACCCGCTTGAACTCGTTGAGATTGCCCGTGATCAGGATCGAACTCCGACTTCTGGCATGTCCGGCGATCAGGGTGTCGTGGACGCCGATCGGCGTTCCTTTTGCGCGCAGGTCCGCCTTGATGTCCGCAGCGTGGGCGGCAGCCTCCGAATCGAGGTCCAGGACCATCAGGCGATCGACGAAGTCTTCAACCTCGGACCTGTGATGCCGCGGCCGGGCCGAAACCGCCGCGCAATAAAGCAGTTCCATCAAGACCACCGAGGAGATGGCGATCCTGTCTGGTTCTTCCTGAAAGCGATCCAGCAATACGCGTGAACGCCCTCTCAGCGCCCGGATACAGACGCTGGTATCGACCATGAAAAGTGACATCAGTCGAAGCTGACCGGCGGTGAATCGTCGATCGGGTCTTCCGGCTCTTCGATATCGATGCCCGGCCTGTTGAAGAAGCTCGTCCAGACATCATCCGGCGGAACAAGCAACAGTCCCCGTCCTTCCCGAATGGCGACCAACTCCTTGACGTCATCGGGAAAGGCCACCGCTTTCGGGATGCGGATCGCCTGGGAGCGGTTGGTTCTGAATACCGTGGCGCGAGGCAGGGTCATGACGACAACCTAGGCCAAACGACGGCATATATCAACGCCATATACATCGATGAAGTCCGGTCTCGGTGAGGATGCCGTGCAGACGGGCATCGTGGGGTTCGATCGGCAATCCGGCCAGCAACTGGCCTGAATAGGCCAGGCCGATCCGCGTCGCTTCCGCAGACGCCGCGAACGTCCGGTCGTAGTATCCTCCGCCCTGTCCCAGCCGTCCGCCCTCTGCGTCGAATGCGAGCAATGGGGTGATGACCAGATCGGGTGTCACCATCTCCGCCAGGGGCAAGGGCGCGGGACACCCGGCGACGTCGACCTCCAGCGGATCGCCGGGAGACCAGCGGCGGAAAATCATGGGGGCGTCGCGGGCCTGCACCACCGGCAGGCACAGGACACGGCCCTGGTCGATCAGGGCGCGGGCCAGGGGTTCCGGGTCGAGTTCGGACCCCATGGCACGATACACGGCGACAGTCTGGCCGGGCGACAGGGCACCGACATGCGATGCGGCGCGTTCTGCGGCGTCAGGAAGGGTCTCGGCCAACCGTCTGCGAACACAGCGGGCCTGGACGCGGAGGGTCCCCTTGTCGGCCGGGGTCACATCCACAGCCTGGCGTCGTGGCGATACGTCAGCACCACCACGACTGAATAGACCACGAGTACGAGGGCCGGAGCGATCCAGCCGTGGGGCCGCTCGCCGAACACGATCGAAGCCCCGATCAAGGCCAGCACCATGATGCCTGTGGCCAGCCAGCCTTCCCAAGTCGCCGGTGAGGCTCCCCAGCCGAACCTCCTGGGGCCGAACCAGCCGCGCTTCATGGCCTGCTCCTGTCTGGGCCGCAGACTAGGCCTGGCGTTTCGCGCACTCAAGCGAAACCGGCGTGTTCCGGTCGCCCAGGCAGCGCGCGACCAGAACGCGAGCGGCAGCGCCAAATGCGGGAAAAGGTTGGCGGCGCCGCAAGAGCCGTGAAGGACGGTTTAAATCCTCTCGAGCCTGGGTAGCCAGGTGGGCTCCGTGTACCCGACCCCACGAGGTCAGACAGGGACAGATCCCTTCGAGTGAATTAAGGCCGCGAGGATATGTTGCCTTCGACGTGAGCCACAGCATGACCCGCCACCGGGGAAGATAGGCGCGCAACGCACCCGCGGCAATGGCGGGCGACGCGAAGATCAGAGGCTCTGGGCGATCTTCTCGATGCGGGCGGCGACCGCATTCAAGGCCTCGGCCACCCCGGGTTCGGCGGGCGGAGCCGCCGCTGGCAGGGTCATCTCCCCGCCCACGGCCAGTCGCGCCTCATGCAATTCGTCGGCCAGCACCAGCGCCGCCATCAGAAACAGCCGCAGATCGCCGACATGGCCCACGTCGGCCGCGACCTGGCGCACATTGGCATCGAACTGTCTGGCCAGGACCCGGACCCGGTCTTCCTGCCCGTCGGCACAGCCCACGGCATAGGGACGTCCATTGATGTCGACCGTCACAGTGGCCATCAGTCGGCCCCCTCGGACAGGACAGCGCGAACCGCCTCGGCGGCCTGGGCCAGGGCGCGCGAGGCCTCCTGCCCTGCAGCCTCCAGTTCGGCGATGCGCGCCTTGTCGGCGGCCAGGCCTGCGGACGATAGCGGCACGGCGAACAGGTCGTCGTCCGCCAAGACAGGCGCGGCCTTCAACTCGTTGAGCCGGCGCTCGAGCAGGGCCAGGGCCCGATCGATGCGGTCGCGCGCGGCGGTGGTGGCATCAGCCATCGGTCGCTTCCTCCAGATTTCTTATAGAACCCGCCCACGCCTCGCGGTAAAGCGCGGCGCCCGCCTTTTCCGCACCCAGACGAAAGATTCGCCCGTGGCAGACGCCAAGACCGCCTCAGCAAAGGCTACCGTGAAACAGATGGCCGATGCCATCCGTGTTCTGGCGATGGACGGCGTCGAGAAGGCCAACAGTGGCCACCCCGGCATGCCGATGGGCATGGCCGACGTGGCGACGGTGCTGTTCTCGAAGTTCCTGAAGTTCGATGCCAGCCGCCCTGACTGGGCCGACCGCGACCGGTTCATCCTGTCGGCTGGCCACGGCTCGATGCTGATCTATGCCCTGCTGCACCTGACCGGATACAAGGCCGCGACGGCCGAACAGCTGTCCCGCTTCCGCCAGTGGGGCTCCAGGACCGCCGGACACCCCGAGTACGGCCACATGCCCGGCGTGGAGACGACCACAGGACCTCTGGGTCAGGGTCTGGCCAACTCGGTCGGCTTCGCCATGGCTGAACGCCATCTGGCGGCGAAGTACGGCGAGGACCTGGTCGACCACCGGACCTGGGTCATCGCGGGCGACGGCTGTCTGATGGAGGGCGTGTCGCAGGAGGCGATCGCGCTCGCCGGTCGCTACCGCCTGAACAGGCTGACAGTGCTGTGGGACGACAATGCCATCACCATCGACGGGGCCGTCGCCCTGTCGGACGCCACCGACCAGAAGGCCCGCTTCAAGGCCGCCGGCTGGGCCGTCAAGGCGATCGACGGCCATGACACCAAGGCCATCAAGTCGGCGCTGCAATGGGCGACGAAACAGGACAAGCCCACACTGATCGCCTGCAAGACCCGGATCGGGCGCGGTGCCGCGACCATGGAAGGTAGCCACAAGACGCACGGCGCGGCCCTGGGCGCCGCCGAGATCGCCGCGACCCGTCTGGGCCTGGCATGGGACCACGCGCCCTTCGTTATCCCCGAGCCGATCGAGAAGGCCTGGCGCAAGGCAGGCCGGCGCGGATCCAAAGACCGCAAGGCGTGGGAAGCGCGTCTGGCGGCCTCGCCACAGGCCACCGATTTCACCCACGCCATGGCGGGCAACCTGCCCGAGCGCGCGTTCGACGCCCTGAACGCCGGGATCGCCCGGCTGGTCGTGGACCAGCCGGCCCAGGCCACGCGCCAGTCGTCGGGCGCGGCGCTTGAGACCCTGTTCGGAGCGGTGCCGGAGATGATCGGCGGCTCGGCCGACCTGACGGGCTCCAACAACACCTTCGTCAAGGGCACGCCGATCTTCGACGCGCCCGACTATGAGGGTTGCTACGTCAACTGGGGCATCCGCGAGTTCGGCATGGCGGCGGCCATGACCGGCATGGCCCTGCACGGGGGGGTGATCCCGTATGGCGGCACCTTCATGGTGTTTTCGGACTACAGCCGCCCGGCGATCCGGATGGCGGCCCTGATGGGGGTGCGCGTCATCCACGTCCTGACCCACGATTCCATCGGCCTCGGCGAAGACGGCCCGACGCACCAGCCGGTCGAGCATCTGGCCGCCCTGCGGGCGATCCCGAACCTGCTGGTCTTCCGCCCCGCCGACACGGTCGAGGCCTTCGAGTGCTGGCAACTGGCGCTACAGCACAAGACCACGCCGTCCGCCATGGCCCTGTCGCGCCAGAAGACGGCGGCCGTGCGCTTGACGGCTTCGGACAGCAATCTCTCGGCCAAGGGCGCCTATGAATTGAAGGCCGCGTCGGGTGACGCACAGGTCACCCTGTTCGCCACCGGCACCGAGGTTCCCGTCGCCCTGAAGGCGGCCGCGACCCTTGAAGCCGAAGGTACGCCGACGCGCGTCGTCTCGGTCCCCTGCTTCGAGCTGTTCGAACAGCAGGACGCCGCCTGGCAGGCCTCGGTGATCGGGCGCGGCACCGTCCGGGTCGCGGTCGAGGCCGCGATCAAGCAAGGCTGGGAACGGTTCATCGGCGAGGACGGTGGCTTCGTCGGCATGACCGGCTTCGGCGCCTCGGCTCCGGCAGAGGTTCTCTACCGCGAGTTCGGGATCACGGCGGACGCGGTCGTGGCGGCGGTCAAGGCGCGGCTGTGAGCACGACACGCCGCCCTGAACCGCCTCGGGCGTGACATTTCTGCAAGCGTCCCGCCCCGCCTGATCGATCGTCAGGGTCGAAGACTCGCCAAGCGCGGCAAGTGGCCCCAACATCGAATTCTCGACGGGGGACTGCCATGAAGGCCAGAACCGCTTGCGCGCCGGGCCTTGCCGCGATGATCTACCTTGCGCTGGCAGCCTGCGGATCTGCCGAGTCTGCCAGGGCCGGCGATGCGGCACCGAAAGTCGCTGACGCGGTGACCTTCGTGGCCAAGCCCAACCTTTCGCCCACGGCCGAGGCCCTGCCTCGCCTCGTCGGTGACGCCCCACAGATCGCCGCCATAAACGCCGACCTCGATGAGATCGACGCCCTCGACGCGAGCAATCTTGCGGACTGCGACGGCGGTGAGTGGAACCGCTGGATCCTGAAGCCCATGACCGGACCCGGCTACGTCACGTTCCGGATCGCGCAGGACTGGTATTGCGGCGGGCCCTATCCGGCGACCAGCCAGACGGCCCTGACCTATGATCTGGCGACCGGCAGGCGGATCGACTGGGCGGACGCGATTCCGGGGCTGGATCTGGTGTCCGACAGTCTGGAAGGGCTTCCGGACGGCTATGTCGTCAATGTTCACTCGGCCACGCTGGCCGGATGGTACGGGCCGAAGATGCTCGCCGACCCCGATCCCGAGTGGGTCGAACAATGCGCCTCGGCCTTCGAGCCGGGGATGCTGGTCGATCAGGGCTTCAGGATCTGGGCGGATGCAGAGACGGGTGGTGTGTCGGTCGCGCCGGACTTCCCGCGCGTGTCCCAGGCCTGCGCCGAAACGGCGACCCTGACCGCGGCCGATCTGCGAGGCTTCAATGCCGATGCAAAACTGATCGAGGCGATCGACGCGGCACATGCCGCGCACAACTGGGTCGGCGCAGAACAGGCCGGGCCGGGACTCTAGAGATCGGGTCGCCGGGCGGCGACCTGGGCACGCTGCACTGTTTCGGGCTGGGCCAGGGCGCGGATGGCCGCTTCCAGCGCGGGGTCGCGTCCGGCGCGGAGGTCCTCGGCTGAACGGGTCGCCAGGATGTCCGGTTCGACGCCGTTCTTTTCCAACCGCACGCCACCTGCCGTGATGTAGTCGGCACGACTGAGCGTCAATCTACCACCGTCAGGCAGTCGCATGTCCTGCGAGATCAGCACCGCCCCGGCCGTGTGCTCCCCGACCACCAGGGCGCGTCCCGCTTCCTGAAGGGCCGCAGGCGTCAGTTCGGCGGCGCTGCGGCTGTTGGCGTCGACCAGCAGGGCGACGTCATTAGCGATCGGCTCGCTCAGGGGCCCACACCCCGGCATGATCGACAGCGTCACCGGCCGCCCCGATCGCGATATCCGCGTCGCCCAGGCCTGCCGCGCGGGCAGGAAGCACGACAGGGTCGCGTCAGCCTCGAGCAGAAGCCCGCCGGGATTGCCCCGCAGGTCCAGGATCACGTCGGTCCCGGGCGAAAGTCGTGACAGCTGCTCGCCCAGCCAGCGCCCCATGCCGGACTCGAACCCCTCGGCCCGCAGGACGACGACGCCCGGTCGACTGTCGTCGAGGCTGAAGGCCGGGATCGGCTCCATCTCGCGCGGGACGACGCTCAGGGAATGCAGGACGCCCTGTTCGTCGGTCAGATCCAGCCGCAGCGGCCGGCCGTCTTCCACGGCAAAATCCACGCCCCAGGCCTGTCCATCGACACTTTGCAGACGCCATCCGGGCTGGATGCCCGCCTCTTCGGCCGGAGACCCCGGGCGCACCGCATCGACTCGCCACACATCGAACGTCTCCCTGGACAGAACAATGCCCATGACCGCCCGCCGCGTTCGTGCCACGTCCTGGCGCCGGGCCATGGCGGGCGAGATCGCACCGGCGTGCTGGTCGTCCAGCAGAGCGAGCATCTGGCCGATCGCACGATAGAGCTGGCGGTCATCGGTCGCCGCCAGGGCCATCGGACGATAGGTCTGGCGGGCGGCACGCCAATCGACCCCATGCAGGCCGGGATCGTAATACTGGCGATGCACCGTGTTCCAGACCGTGTCGAACACACGCGCATTCATGCGCGCTCGCGCCCTCGGCATCGGTACGTGCGTGGCGGCTTCAGCGGCCGCGACCTGCGCCGACACCGGGGCGGGGGGCAGCAGGCCTCCTGCGAGCGCCATCGCGACCGCCAGGCCCCGGATCGTGGAGAGCAGGCGGCCGGCGGGGAGCGTCATCCCCGCCAGCCTAGACCGGGGCGACACCGCCCCTCAAGTGTTGGCCGTCGATCCTAGTTCGCAGGCGGACGAGGCCCATGCGGGGCGTGAGGCGGCGGCGGCGGCGGCGGGCCGTGCGGTTCCTCGCTGTCGTCGAGCGAGCCGTCGTGATCGGCATCCATCGACTGGAAGGCCTCTCGCATCGGGGCCAGGAACTCGTCTTCCGAGACCTTGCCGTCATTGTTGGTGTCCATCGATCCGTGGCCCTCGGGTCCACCGAAGCGCCGGATCTCGACGCGGCGCTCGCCGGGCCCACCGGGGCCCGGGGGCGGGCCACCCTCGGGTCCACCGCGGCGGAACATGAAGACCTGGGCGTCGCCGCCTTCAGGTCCGCCGAGGAACATCATCGGATGACCGCCCGGACCATCCGGTCCACCGGGTCCGCGCCTCGTGATGATATGGACCCCGGGACCATCCGGACCGCCTTCGCCATGTCCCGCCGCCAGTTCCCCGGTCGTCAGTCGCCCATCTTGGTCGGCGTCCAGCCGGTCGAAGGCCGACGCCATCGGCGCAGAGAACTCCTCGCGGGTGACCACGCCGTCGCCGTCGGCGTCGAGGCGACCGGGACCAGGGCCATCCGGTCCGCCCATGGTGACGATCCGGACCTCCGAGCGCGTTTCGGTGCGGGGTGCGTCCTGAGACAGGGCGGGCGACGTGCTTAGGGCGGCGAGCAAAGCGATGGCAGCGATGGTCATGGGGACGACTCCTCGATTTGTGATGACGCCCTTGGAACATGCGCGGTTTGCAGACGCATTTCAGGCCGGATGCGGATTGTTTCAGCCTTGAAATGACGCGGCGCCGTTGGGGTGGCATCAAGGCGGGATGAGCGACACGCCCGCCCGCATCCTCGTCGTCGATGACGACCCCGGCATCCGCGAGGTGCTGTGCGACTATCTGGGTCAGCATGGCTATCAGGCGCGCGGGGCCGCCTCCGCCGCCGAGATGGACCGGGCCCTGGCGTCCGGCCCCACCGATCTGATCGTTCTGGATCTGATGATGCCGGGCGAGGACGGCCTGTCGGTCGTGCGCCGCCTGTCGGGCACGCCGCCGGTCGTCATGTTGTCGGCCATGGGCGAGGACACCGACCGGATCGTGGGGCTTGAGCTCGGTGCCGACGACTATCTGGCCAAGCCCTGCAATCCGCGCGAACTGCTGGCCCGCATCCGCGCCGTGCTGCGCCGCCCCCGAGACGACGACACCCCGGCCGAAGCGGCCCTGACGTTCGATGGCTGGACCCTCGATCTGGTCAGGCGCGAGCTGACGCGTGCGGACGGCGAGGCGGTTCAGCTGTCTGCAGGAGAGTTCGGCCTGCTGCGCGCCTTCGTCGAACGGCCCGGCCGCATCCTGACCCGCGACCAGCTGCTCGAGGCCGCGCGCGGCAGCGAGGCCGATGTCTTCGACCGCGCCATGGACGTCCAGATCAGCCGCCTGAGGAAGAAGCTCGACGACGGCTCTGGCCGCGACCTGATCATCACCATCCGGGGCGAGGGTTACCGTTTCGACGCGCGCGTGCGAAAGGCCGAACGCGGGGGCCGTGCATGAAGAACCCGCTGTCGTCGCTGTCGGTCCTGGTTCAGGTGGCCTTGCTGGCCGTGTTCGCCGTCGTGGCCACCCAGGCGGTGACCTTTGCGGTCGTCCTGCTGGCCCCGGCACCGCGTCCTGCCGGGTTCAGCATCGCGGCGGCCGCCGATGCGCTGCAGGGCAAGGCGGCCGAGACCTCGGACGGACGCGCCCTCAGACGATCGGTGTCGGCGCAACCGGGCGTGGCCGAGGTCGGCCCGGGTCCGATCGAGACCGGCATCACCCTGGCCCTGTCACAGCGATTGGGCGTGCCGGCCAGTGCGGTCAGGGTCCGCCTGGCCCCGGAGCGCACGGAGTTCAACATCCGGCGGCGGGAAGCCGGGCCGCCGGGTCTGGCCGGACCTCCGCCACCCCGGGGCGAACGGCGTGTGGAAAGCTTCGTCTTCACCCAGAGACCCGACGATGCAGGTCGCGCGGACCATGACGCCCTGATGGCCGAAATGGGGGCCATCGTCGCACGCCAGGCCGATCCCGGCGGAGCGTCGCCGCTGGGCGGGTCCTCTGTCCACATCATCACGTCCGGCGACCGCCAGCTGCGCTTCAACGTGGCGGCGGATCGCCTGACGTTCGCGCCCTTCTCGGCCTCCCTGCGCCTGCCCGACGGACGCTGGGCCACGGTCGAGCCGCCGCGGGGCCTGATCGATCCCTGGCAGATGCGGCTGCTGATCGCCCTGGGGATCACCGCTCTCCTGCTGGCCCCGCTCGTCTGGCTGATGGCGCGTCGGCTGACCCGACCCATTCGCGTGTTCGCCGAGGCCGCAGAACGTCTCGGGGCCGATCCCGATGCTGCGCCCCTGCGCCCCGCCGGGCCCAGCGAGGTCCGAACCGCCATCGCCGCCTTCAACGACATGCAGGCCTCCATCCGGGGCCACATGCGCCAGCGGACCCAGACCATCGCCGCCATCGCCCACGACCTGCGCACCCCCCTGACCCGCCTCCGGTTCCGCGCCGAGCAGGCCCCGGACGCCCTGCGCGACAGGATGGCATCGGACGTCGAGGAGATGGACGCCCTGATCGGCCAGGCCATGGCCTTCGTGCGGGGTGAGGCCCAGGCCGAGCGGCGCGAGCCGCTGGACCTCGCCGCCCTCACCGGGACCTGCGCCAGCGGCTTTGCCGAAACCGGCGCGGCCGTCACCTTCGTGGGAGCCGAACCTCTGCCCGTCACGGGTGACCCGGCAGCCCTCCGGCGAGCGGTCGCCAATCTGATCGACAATGCGCTGAAGTTCGCCGGAACCGCGCGCGTCGAGGCCAGACGTCAGGGCGATCGCGCGATCGTCACCGTCGCCGACGACGGCCCCGGCCTGGCCGACGACGAACTGGACGCGGTGTTCGAACCCTTCCACCGGGGCGAGCGCTCTCGCAACCGCCAGACGGGCGGGGCGGGGCTGGGTCTGGCGGTCGCGCGTCAGGCGGCGCGGGCGGCGGGCGGCGACGTGACCCTGTCGAACCGGCCGGGTGGTGGGCTGGAGGCCCGTCTGTCCTTGCCGCTCACCGGCTGAGCGACACAATCCTTCACCCCTTGTGACGCCTGCGGGGTTGATCCTCGCGGCCGCGGGTTCCATTGAAGCGCCCATCCCGGCCTCAAGCAGCGTGACACGCGGCGGGCCATAAAAACGGCAACCACCGCTTCAGGAGACTAAGCCATCATGACCGTCCGCGTCGCCATCAACGGCTTTGGCCGCATCGGCCGCCTCGTCCTGCGTTCCATCGTCGAGCACGGCCGTCGCGACATCGAGGTGGTGGCGATCAACGATCTGGGCCCCGTGGCGACCAACGCTCACCTGCTGAAATACGACAGCGTCCACGGCCGCTTCCCCGGCACGATCAGCCACGGCGACGCCAATGGCGAAAGCTGGATCGACGTGGGTCTGGGCAAGATCAAGGTCACGGCCGAGCGCGATCCGGCGAACCTGCCGCACAGGGACCTGAACGTCGACATCGCCTTCGAATGCACCGGCATCTTCACCGCCCGCGACAAGGCCGAGGCGCATCTGAAGGCCGGCGCGAAACGGGTGCTGATCTCGGCCCCCGGCGACAATGCCGACAAGACCATCGTCTACAAGGTCAACCACGACACCCTGACCGCCGACGACATCATCGTCTCCAACGGCTCCTGCACCACCAACGCCCTGGCCCCCGTCGCCAAGGTCCTGCACGACCTGTTCGGCATCGAGCGCGGCTATATGACCACCATCCACTCCTACACCGGCGACCAGCCGACGCTGGATACGATGCACAAGGACCTCTATCGCGGCCGTGCCGCCGCCCTGTCGATGATCCCGACCTCGACCGGCGCCGCCAAGGCCCTCGGTCTGGTCCTGCCTGCGCTGAAGGGCAAGCTGGACGGCTCCTCCATCCGCGTCCCGACCCCGAACGTCTCGGTCGTCGACCTGAAGGTCGTCGCCGGTCGCGACGTCACGGTCGAGGAGATCAACGCCGCGCTCCAGGCCGCCGCCGACGGCCCGATGAAGGGCGTTCTTGCGACGACGGATGAGCCGCTGGTCTCCACCGACCTGAACCACATCGCCGCGTCCAGCACCGCCGCCCTGCCCCAGACCCAAGTGGTGGACGGCAAGCTGGCCCGGGTGCTGACCTGGTACGACAACGAGTGGGGCTTCGCGACGCGGATGGCCGACACGGCGCTGGTGATGGCGAAGTTGATGTAAAGGCTTGATCCCTCTCCCATAGGGAGAGGGCTTGAGCGCCCGAGAGCGAAGCGATCGGTTTGCGCGAAAGGGTGAGGGGTTTTCCTGTCGCCGGCTCGCATCGTACCCCCTCACCCTTTCGGTTTGCGGATCGCTGTCGCTCTCCGAACCTCAAGCCCTCTCCCCTTGGGAGAGGGAACCGGAGATCCAGATGACCTTCCGCACCCTCGACGACGCCGGTTCCCTGGTCGGCAAGACTGCCCTCGTCCGCGTGGACTTCAACGTCCCGATGGAGGCAGGCCGGATCACCGACGACACCCGTCTGCGGGTCGCCCTGCCGACGATCAACAAGCTGCGCGACGCCGGGGCCAGGGTCGCCCTGCTGGCCCATTTCGACCGGCCCAAAGGCAAGGTCGTGCCGTCGATGAGCCTGCGCCCCGTCGTCAAACCCCTGTCCGACCTGCTGGGCGCCCCCGTCCGTTTCGCCGACGACTGCATCGGGCCTGACGCCCTGGCCGCCATCGCGGACCTGGATGCCGGCGGCGTGGTCCTGCTCGAGAACGTCCGCTTCCACGCGGCCGAGGAGGCCAACGACCCGGTCTTCGCGCAGAAGCTGGCCGACCTCGGCGACCTCTATGTCAACGACGCCTTCTCCGCCGCCCACCGCGCCCATGCCTCGACCGAAGGCATCGCCCACCACCTGCCCGCCTATGCGGGTGAGTCGATGCGCCGCGAGCTCGACGCCCTCGACGCCGCCCTGGGTAACCCCAGGAAGCCCGTCATCGGCATCGTGGGCGGGGCCAAGGTCTCGACCAAGCTGGATCTGCTCAGGAACCTGGTCGGCAAGCTGGACCGTCTGGCCATCGGCGGCGGCATGGCCAACACCTTCCTGTTCGCCCAAGGCATCGACATCGGCGGCTCGCTCGCCGAACGCGATATGGCCGAGATGGCTCTGGAGATCATCGCCGAGGCGAAGAGCAAGGGCTGTGAACTCCTGCTGCCCGTCGATTTCATCGTGGCTACAGAGGTCAAGCCCGGTGCCGCCAGCCGCATCGTCATGGCCGGAGACACCCTGTCCGCCGACGACAAGATCCTGGACGCCGGCCCGGCCACGGTCGCGCGCCTCGTTGACGCCCTGACGGCGTCGAAGACCCTGATCTGGAACGGGCCGCTCGGCGTGTTCGAGGTTCCACCCTTCGACACCGCCACGGTCGCTGTCGCCCATCACGCGGCGGCGCTGGCCAGGGCCGGGGTCCTGGTCGCGGTCGGCGGCGGCGGCGACACTGTCTCGGCCCTGAACCACGCGGGTGTGGTCAACGACATGACCTTCGTCTCCACCGCCGGCGGGGCCTTCCTCGAATGGATGGAGGGCAAGCCCTTGCCCGGCGTCGAGGCCATTCGCCTCTGAAACGGCTGTAACACGGCGTGACTTGAGCGCGTCGGCCCGCTAAAGCGTGGGCAAAACAAAAGACCTCAGGAGCCTACCCCATGGCGCGCATCACGCTGCGACAGCTTCTCGACCATGCGGCCGAGAACGACTACGGCCTGCCGGCCTACAACATCAACAATATGGAGCAGGGTCTGGCGATCATGGAGGCGGCCGAGGCCGTCAATGCGCCGGTCATCATCCAGGCCAGCCGCGGTGCGCGGACCTATGCCAATGACGTCGTTCTGGCCAAGCTGATCGACGCCCTGGCCGAGCTCTATCCCCACATCCCGGTCTGCATGCACCAGGATCACGGCAACGGCCCCGCCACCTGCGCCACCGCCATCCAGTACGGCTTCACCTCGGTGATGATGGACGGCAGCCTGAAGGAAGACGCGAAGACCCCCGCCGACTATGACTACAACGTTGACGTCACGCGCCGCGTGGTCGAGATGGCCCATGCCTGCGGCGTCTCGGTCGAGGGGGAGCTGGGCGTACTCGGGTCGCTTGAAACCGGTATGGGCGAGGCCGAGGACGGCCACGGCTTCGAAGGCAAGCTGGACCACGCCGCCCTGCTGACCGACCCGGACCAGGCCGTCGATTTCGTCAGCCGCACCAGGGTCGATGCCCTCGCCATCGCCATGGGCACCTCGCACGGGGCCTACAAGTTCAGCCGGAAGCCCGATGGCGAGGTCCTGGCCATGCATGTGATCGAGGAAATCCACCGTCGCCTGCCCGACACCCATCTGGTCATGCACGGGTCGTCGTCGGTGCCGCAGGACCTGCAGGACATCATCAACCAGTACGGCGGCCAGATGCCCCAGACCTGGGGCGTGCCGGTGGAGGAGATCCAGCGCGGCATCAAGCACGGCGTGCGCAAGATCAACATCGACACCGACAATCGCATGGCGATGACCGGCGCGGTGCGCAAACTGCTGGCGGAAAAGCCGGGCGAGTTCGATCCGCGCGCCTGGCTGAAGCCCGCCAAGGAGGCGATGCGCAAGGTTTGCCAGCAGCGCTTCCAGGAGTTCGGCTGCGAAGGCATGGCGTCGAAGATCACGCCTGTGTCCACCGCCATCATGGCCAGGCGCTACGCTGCGGGCGAGTTGAACCCCCACTTCGGCAAGGCGTCCTCCAGGGCCGCTTGACGCAGGTGTCCCGGGCTCGGCCCTGGCACTGCTCGCGCCAGGGCTGGCCGCCCTTCCGGACCATCAGCCCCGGACCAGATCCCCGATCACGCCGATCCCCTCGGCGCGCACGCTGTAGCTCGCCACGACCGTGGTCGAATAGGGCTTGGCCGCGATGGTCGACACGCCGATCAGATCCGCCCTTGCCGTCTCGGGCGTGAGGGTCAGGGCGATGAAGCCGCGCGGACCGAAATCGACCAGCTCGACCTCGTCGTTCTGGGCCGCAATCAGCTGGCCCAGCTGCGCCTCGGGTAGACCGAGATAGCCCGCCGGGCTGGGGCTGGTGACACCCGTCGTGCCGAATTCAACGCCGATCTTTTCACCGGTGGCTGTCGTCAGCTGATCGACCCAGAAGGTATGGCTGTCGCCCGCCAGGACGATCGGCCGGGCCTCTGCCGCCTTCAGTGCGGCATACAGCCGTTCGCGCTCGGCCGGATAACCGTCCCAGGCATCCAGGTTGAACGGCACGTTCTGACCGAACAGGGCGATGATCTGGCGCACCCGTCCCTGGATGGCCTCGGGCAGGCTGGCGACCATCGCGTCCAGGGTCTCTTTCGGGACCAGGGCACCGATGTCCGGGCCCTTGACCCGAGCCATGACGACCTGATTGCCGATGATCTGCCAGGCGCAACCGGCCTCGACGGCGGCCTTGGTATCCCGCGCGATCCACGCCAGCTGGGCATCGCCCAACAGGCGACGATCGGGGTCGTTCAGCTTGGCAAAGAACCCGTCGCGATCGGGAACCGGCGTCCCGTTCGGCCCGACAACATAGAAGTCCCCGGCGTATTCCAGCTGTTTGGTGCGGGCCAGAAGCCGGGTCTCCACCATGTGCAGCGAAGCCGACCGGCCGAAGCGGAAACTGCGATGGGTCGCCGCTTCCAGACCAACGCCGGGGTCCGGATCGCGGATCGGCATCCATTCGAAATAGGCCTTCAGGCCCGCCGCCTTGCGCGTCGCCCAGTCGGCTTCGCCGGCCTGATTGTTCTCGGCCCCGCCGTCATAGCCATCGTTGGCGGTTTCGTGGTCGTCATAGACCACGATCCAGGGCGCCCGTGCGTGGGCGGCCTGAAGGTCGGCATCCGACTTGTACTGGGCGTGACGCAACCGATAGTCCGCCAACGTCAGGATCTCGTGCGCCGGCTCGGGGATGCGATTCAGGGTCCGGCCATTGGCCATGCCGTAATCGTTCTGGCCCGCACCATACTCGTAGATGTAGTCACCCAGGTGCAGGACCGCGTCCAGACGCTCCAGCCTCGCGATGGCGTCATAGACGTTGAACAGGCCGTTGGGGTGCAGCGAACACGACGCCACCGCCAGAACGACCGCATCGATCGAAGATGCCTCGGGCAGGGTCCGGGTGCGTCCGGTCGGCGACACCAGCTCACCGACAACGAACCGATAGACGTAATCCTGACCGGGCTTCAGCCCTGCGGCGACGACCTTGACCGTGTGATCGCGGCTGGCGTCGGTCGTCGCGCGGCCCTGGGACACGATGCGCTGGAACGCCTCATCCTCGGCGACCTCCCATCGCAGATCGACGTGGTCAGCGGCCGTGACCCGCGTCCACAGCAGGACGGAGGCCTGATCCGGATCGCCCGACGCCACACCATGACGAAAGGCGACCTCACCCGAGACGGAAGCCGCTGCGACGGGGCCGGCAACGACGCCGGCACCCGCCCCGATGAGACCGAGCAGACTGCGACGGTCCAGAGTCATCTCAGTAGCTGACCGAGAAGCCAACGCCATAGTAGCGCGGCTCACCGGCGATGAAGGTGGCGATTCCGAAGCCATCACCCGTGTTCCCGGCGTCCTTGATGTATTCTTCGTCCAGCAGGTTCGACCCGAAAGCCTCGACCTGCCAGTTGGCGTTTTCCGGAGCATAGGCGAGGCGCAGGTTCAGCAGGCCATAGGCCTCCTGGAACTCGTCCACGATCCGATCGGCACCCTGAAGGTCCCTGCGGTCGTTGTTGTTGTCGAAGAAGACCTTGGACTGCCAGGTATAGGTCGGCACGGCCGAGAACTCTCCGCCCAGGGCATCAATCGCCACCCGCGCGCCGACCGACCAGGAGTGGTCCGGCGACAGGCGGAAGCGGTTGCCCTCGAACGCCCCGATATCGAAGCGCGAATGATTGTAGGCGTAGGTGGCGAAGGCGGTGAACATGTCGCTCGGCCGCCAGGAACCCTGCCCTTCATAGCCATAGGACGAGGCTTCACCGGCATTGATGCTCACGAACTGCCCGGCGGAGTTGCGGATCGTGGTCTGAAAATTCGAGTAACTGTAGTCGTAGATCGAGGCTTCCAGCGTCAGGGTGCGGTCCAGGAACTCGCCCTTGGCCCCGAACTCGGCGCTCTCGACCTCTTCGGCTGGCAGTTCGGTGAAGATGACACTGCCACCAGGCGCACCAGGACCAGAGACCGACAGGACCTTCGGCCGTCGCCCCGTCGCATAGGACGCATAGACGTTCAACATATCGGCCAGCTCATAGCGGGCGACGGCGCGATAGGTGACGCCGTCGTCCTCGATCGACCGATACTGTATGCCGTTCGTAGGTTGGACGAACAGGCCGCGCGCCAATGTCGGGGTGCTGCCGCCCAAGACGGAGCCGCCGTTGTTCAGGAAGGCCTCATAACCCGACTCTTTTTCCTCGGTCGTGTAGCGAACCCCTGCGGTCAGCTCGAGCCGGTCGGTAACGGCCCAGGTCGCATCCGCGAACACGTCGATGGCTTTGGTCTCGCCATAGTTGGTGAAGGTCTCGGTGTGGTTCGTCTTGAGGGGGCCCAATGTCGGGATGCTGTTGACCACGGGCATGGGCAAGCCGTTGGGACGCGGCAGAGCACCGGTGCTAAACAGGGCGAACAGACGCTCGTTGAACCGCAGCGGCACGCTTTGCGACCCCTTTTCCCCGAAATAGCTGACACCGGCAAAGGCCGTGATGGCGCCGCCGTTGTCATAGTTCAGGCGCAGCTCCTGGCTGGCCATATCGCCCTGGGCGTCTTCGGCGAACACGAGCAAAGGAAGCGAGAAGCCGTCGGGATCGAACACTTCGGTCCCGTCGAACTGGCGGAAGGCGGTGATCGACGACAGGCTGAAGGCGTCGTTGATCGTGTAGTCCAGCAGGGCGGTGACGCCATAGACTTCGCGATCCAGGCCCAGCGGTTGGTCGCCTTCGAAGCCGGCTGCGGTGGTCAGCGCCGCGCCCGAGTTGCGGCCGCGATCACCGATGACCGCGCCGGTATCGGGATTGGTCGGTGCATAGGTCAGCGATTTGAACGACGTGCCGCTGGGATTGTCGAACTGGACGTTGACGATGATGTCGGCACGAAGATTTTCGCCCAGCTGTCCACGCACGGCCACGCGGTAGGCTTGCGTGTCCGTAGAGTTGAAGTCTTCGCCGCCCAGCAGATTTTCGACGAACCCGTCGCGCTGCTTGATCCGCCCCGACAGACGAACGGCCAGGTCCTCGCCGAGCGGCAGGTTCACCGCTCCACCCACGAGGTAGTAGCCGTAGTTGCCAAACTCGGCTTCAGCGTTCCCGCTGAAGTCATCGAGTTGCGCCTTGTTCTGAACGACGTTGACCGCGCCGATCAGAGCGCCGCGGCCGTACAGGGTCGACTGCGGTCCCTTGGCGATCTCGATCCGCTCATTGTCGAAAAGTTCGATATAGGATCCACGCGACCGCGAGATCGACACGCCGTCCTGGAACACCGACACGCGCGGCTCGGTCGTCGCCTCGCCCGAGTCCGACGTGATGCCGCGAATGACGAAGCCGGGGTTGTTCGGCGACTGGTTCTGCACCTCGAAGCCGGGAACGAAGAGCGACAGTTCCTCGAACTCCTGCACCCCGATCTGGTTGAGGAATTCCCCCGAATAGGCCGTCAGCGCCAGCGGCACATCCGTCGAGGCCTGTTCCCGCTTCTGGGCCGTGACGATGATGTCCCCGAGGGTGGTCGCTTCTTGCGCCGTCGCGGGCGCGGCAAACGACAGGACCAGCAGGCTGGCTGCGGTCAACAGACAAGGTTTCGAATTCGCAACGATCATGGCCAGGGTCCCCCATGCCCCAAAACGGGCTTCGGTTGGCCGTTAAGGCCAATCCGTGTCGCATCCGCGAAGTCCTGATGAAGCCAAGGCGAACGATTGACGGCAGAATTCATGACGATCGATCTGGAAACGGACGATCATATTATCATTGTTCACCTGACCTCAGCCGACGCCGGAGAACGGCTGGACACGGCCCTGGCTCGCGGAACGCCCCTGGGCCCGCGGCCGCCTTCAAGTCCTGTTCGAGCAGGGAGCGGTCTCGCGTGCCGGGACCCATCGTGACCGAGGAATCATCAATGGCTGTCATGGGTGTCTATCGGATCACACTCCCGCCTGTCCTGGCCGCAGAGCCCCTGGCTGAGGCGATCCCCCTGACGGTCTTGCATGTAGACGACGACCTGATCGTCATCGACAACCGCATGGCCATGACCGGCGCGAACCGGAAGGTGCTGGCCGCCGGGCCCTTCGTCTACCAGGTGCCGTAGACGTCCCGGAACCGCCATCGCACATCGCGAACGGCCGCCTCTGCGTCGTCCAGCTCGTCCTGGGCGCGGTACCAGTCGCGTTCGGTCGATTCGCGCTCCAGGCGGATTTCCCTGATGCGGCTTCGAATGGCGTCGCGTTCGTCATCCGTGAGCTGCGGCTGACGTGCCTCGTCCTGTTTGGCGGAAATCTTGTCGTCCAGCTCGTTCAGACGAGACGCCAGCCCGTCGACATTGCTGCGCGCGGCACCGACCGCTGCGTTCGCTGCGTGAACGATCTGCCCGTCGTGATAGGCTGGCAGGAACTGCGCCTCCTGTGACGGTGTGCAGACCCCGTTGTAGGCCTCTCCCTGACGCCCGACCTGAAAGCCTCTGGCCTCCGTGCAGTACTGCATCAGACCATCGGCGCGCGCGGACTGATAGACGGACAGCTCAGGGACGACACCGTATTTGGCACAGGCCTCGGCGTGCGCGGCCAGACGGCTCATCGGGTAGCCGGCCTGGCCATCGGCATAGCCGACTTCGCCCCAGGCCCCGGCAAGGCACTGATCTTCGCTCATCGTCGCACAACTGCCGATCAGCATGCCTGCGCCCGCCACCCCGAGCGCGAGTGCCAGTCGTTTCATCGAGATTCTCCCGGCCCAACGCCAAGCTTGACCATGCCGCAATCGCCCGGGCGTGTCACGATGGGAGGGGGATGCTAGAGCCGGTGCAGGAGGCTGCTTGTCCGATCCAGACCTGAATTTCGACGACGACTGCGCTGTGACTGAACCTTTGCGCATCCACGTCGGCACGGCCGGGCCCAGGCTGGACAAAACTCTGGCCGACGCCTGCCCGACGTTGTCGCGCGCGCGGCTCCAGGCGCTGATCGCAGACGGCGCAGTCACGCTGAACGGCATCGTACTGACCAACGGATCGGCGAGGGCCGTCGCGGGGGACTATGAGATCGTCGTTCCGCCCATCGCCTCAGCAACGCCAGTGCCCCAGGCCATCCCTCTGGTCGTCCTCTACGAGGACGACGAGCTGATCGTCATCGACAAGCCCGCCGGCATGGCCGCTCACCCCGCGCCCGGCACGCCCGACGGCACCCTGGTCAACGCCCTGCTCCACCACTGCGGCGCGACCCTGTCCGGCATCGGCGGCGTGGCCCGCCCCGGCATCGTCCACCGCCTCGACAAGGACACCTCCGGCGTCATGGTCGCCGCCAAGTCCGACCGCGCCCATTCAGGTCTGTCCAGACTGTTCGCCGCCCATGACATCGAGCGCACCTACATCGCCCTGACACGCGGCGCGCCCTCGCCTGCCCGGGGCCGGATCGAGACCCTGATCGGACGTTCAGCCTCGGATCGCAAGAAGATGGCCGTGCTGAAGTCCGGCGGACGAAACGCCATCACCGACTACCTGGTCCAGGCCCGCTATGCCGTGCCCGCAAAGGCCGGTGCCGCACCGCTCGCAGCCCGGGTCGCCTGTACACTTCACACGGGTCGCACCCATCAGATCAGGGTGCACCTTGCCTCAAAGGGCTCCCCCATCCTGGGAGATGCGACCTACGGCTCGGGCAGCCCGGCGGTCAGCGTCCGCGCCGCGATCGAGCAGTCGGGCCTGACCCGGCAGGCGCTCCACGCTTCGGTGCTCGGGTTCGCCCATCCCGTGACCGGGGCGCCGCTGCGCTTCGAGACGCCCCTGCCGGCCGACATGGCCTGCCTCGAGTCCATCCTGGCCGCCCTTTGAAAGGGACGCAGGCCGGGTAACGATCGGAGTGTCGTCATCGAAACGGAGCATGACACTGCCCGGAATGCGCCTGGCATCGAGTAAGTCTTGATTAACTACGCACTGCCTGCTATACTCCCTCCCGAACGGTGCAAGTGGCGCCAGGGTCACGGTCGCAGGTCTCTGTGACGATCCGCCTCTGACAAGGGCGGCAACCCATCGCTATCTGTCCGGTTGAGGGGTGAGGAGGCGGTGCACATCCGGTGGCCGCCTGCGTCGAGCCTGCTCGGATCTGGGTTCGGAGGGACCAAACATGGCTGCAATGAAATCACTCGCGGTGATGTCGCCTGAACAGGGGCTGTCGCGATATCTGACGGAAATCCGCAAGTTTCCGATGTTGACCAAGGACGAGGAGTTCATGCTGGCGAAACGCTGGTCCGAACACCAGGATTCCGAAAGCGCCCACCGGCTGGTCACATCCCACCTTCGCCTCGTGGCCAAGATCGCCATGGGTTATCGCGGCTACGGCCTGCCGATCGGCGAGGTGATCTCGGAAGGCAACGTCGGCCTGATGCAGGCCGTCAAGAAATTCGACCCGGACAAGGGCTTCCGCCTGGCCACCTACGCCATGTGGTGGATCCGCGCCTCGATCCAGGAGTACATTCTCCGCAGCTGGTCGCTCGTGAAGATGGGCACCACGGCCGCGCAGAAGAAGCTGTTCTTCAACCTGCGCAAGGCCAAGAGCCAGATCTCGGCCTTCGAGGAAGGCGACCTGCGTCCCGAACATCTCGCCGCCATCGCCACCAAGCTGGGCGTGTCGGAAGAAGAGGTCACCAACATGAACCGCCGTCTCGGCGGCGATGCCTCGCTGAATGCTCCCCTGCGGGTCGACGGCGAAAGCGAGTGGCAGGACTGGCTGTCGGACGACAACGCGGTCTCTCAGGAGACGGCGCTGGCCGACTCCGAGGAAAAATCCATCCGCATGAGCCTGCTGGAAGAGGCCATGGGCGAGCTGACCGAGCGCGAAAAGCATATCCTGACCGAACGTCGCCTGAAGGACGATCCGGTCACCCTGGAAGAACTCGCGGGCGAATACGGCGTCAGCCGCGAACGCGTCCGTCAGATCGAGGTTCGCGCGTTCGAGAAGCTGCAGAAGGCCATGCGCGCCGCCGCCGAGGAACGGAACCTCATCGACGCCTGATCCGACCCCGGATCAGCCCGCCTGGGACAGTGTCTCGGGCGGGGCAAGCGCCAGGATGTCACCGATCGGCCCGGTCAGCCCTGCCTTGGTCGGCGCGCCCTCCGCCAGATAACCCTCAAGTGCCGCAACGGCGATCGCCAGGCGGACATCCGCGTTCTTTGTGGCCAGCGCCTTCAGCGTCTCCACCTGCTGCTTGGCGGCGCGCGTCGCCTGGATCGGATCGTTGTCGAACTTCGCCAGCGCCGCCGCCAGAATACGCAGCGCCTGATCCTTGACCGCCAGGGCCGCTTGCGCCGCCGTGGTCGGTTTGTCGCCCGTCCGCTTCTGCAGCCCTGGATATTCGCCCGAGTTGAACCGGCGTCGGTCCGGTCCGACGTAACCGATCCCCTCGACCCAGTCGCGCGGCTTCAGGGCCACGTTCTCGATCCGCTTGAAAAGGTCGGCGCTGGCGAAGGGTTTTCTCAGGAATTCGTGGACGCCCGCGTCCCGCGCCCCCCTGATGGACGTCGCCGTCGCATCGGCTGTCGCCATGATGATCGGGACACGCCGGCAGGCCAGGTGCGAGCGGCGAATGCGTCGGGCCAACTGTTCTCCGTCCAGCTTGGGACCGCTGCGCTCCGTGAAGATCAGCCCCGGATCCATCTCGCGCGCATGGTCCATGACCCGGTGCTCATCGGACTCGATCACGACCTCGCGCGCGCCCATGCTCTTTATGATGTCCAGCAACAGCCGCGCGGACGCCAGGTTCGGATCGGCGATCAGCACGCGGCGCACCACAGGCTCGATCCGGATCAGGGTCTTTGCATCGGCTGAGAACAAGCGTGGCCCTCCTGGTTAAAGGAGATACCTAAGTCTGTGCCGGTTAAGGCCACGTTGAACCAAAACGATTTTTCAGCCGTGGAAAGGGTCCCGTATTAATATTGTGTCATCCCGCTCGGGACTGGTCGACAGCAGCGCCACCGGGGCCCCGATCAACTCCTCGATCCGGCGGACGTACTTGATTGCATGGGCGTTCAGATCCCTGAAGCTGCGAGCCCCGGCCGTCGTCTCGCTCCAGCCTTCCAGTTCCTCGAACACGGGCTCGGCCGCCGCCTGGGCGTGCAGGCTGCTCGGCAGATAATCCAGCACCTCATCACCGACCCGGTAGCCGACGCAGATCTTCAGCCTCTTCAACCCATCCAGCACGTCCAGCTTGGTCAGTGCGATGCCGTCGATGCCGTTGATCGCCACCGACTGGCGCACCAGGACCGCGTCGAACCAGCCGCAACGCCGCGCCCGTCCGGTGTTGACCCCCACCTCGCGCCCCACGGTCGCCAGATGCTGCCCGATCTCGTCCTTCAGCTCGCAGGCGAACGGCCCCTCGCCGACCCGGGTCGTATAGGCCTTCACGATACCCAGCACATAACCGACCCCACGCGGTCCGATCCCGGACCCCGCCGCCGCCTGCCCTGCCACCGTGTTCGACGACGTCACATAGGGATAGGTCCCGTGATCGACGTCCAGGAACGCGCCCTGTGCCCCCTCGAACAGAACCCGCTTGCCCGACTTCTGCGCCTGTTCCAGCACCCGCCACGCCGGCTTCACATAGGGCAGGATCTTCGGCGCGATCTCCAGCAGCTGCGCCAGCAGCGCCTCGGGATCGATCGGGTCCAGCCCCAGACCGGCCCGCAGCGGATCATGGTGCGACCGCAACCGGTCGATCTTGACCTTCAGGTCGTCGGCATTGGCCAGGTCGCAGACCCGGATCGCCCGACGGCCCACCTTGTCCTCATAGGCCGGGCCGATGCCCCGCCCCGTCGTGCCGATCCGCGCGCCGACCGCATTCGCCGCCGCCTCGCGCGCGACGTCCAGCGCCGGGTGGATCGGCAGGATCAGACACGCATTGTCCGCAATGGTCAGGATGTCCGGATTGATCGACACGCCCTGGGCCTCGATCTTCCCGATCTCGCCGACCAGATGCCAGGGATCGACCACGACGCCGTTACCGATGATCGAGGGCTTGCCCTGCACCACGCCGGAGGGCAGCAGGGCCAGCTTGTAGACCTTGCCGTCCACCACCAGCGTATGGCCCGCATTGTGCCCGCCCTGGAACCGCACGACCATGTCGGCGCGGTTCGACAGCCAGTCGACGATCTTGCCCTTGCCCTCATCGCCCCACTGGGCCCCGACCACCGCCACGTTCGCCAAAGGATTCGTCTCCGCCTGATGCGGGGAGGGCTATAGCGGCGGAATGGGCGAATGTCGTCCCGACCGGGACGATTAAACCGTCACAGCTCCGCGACCGCCACCCCGAACGCCCAGTCCAGCCAGGGCGTCGCCGCCACCACGTCCTCCGTCTCGACCGTGCAGCCGCACCACAGCCGCAGGCCCGCCGGCGCGTTGCGGTGGCTCTCCACGTCGAACGCCGCGCCCTCGGCCTCCAGCAGACCCTTCATCCGTTTGACGAAGGCCTGCCGCCCCGCCTCGTCCAGCGCCGTCACCCGCGGATCGACGATCTTCAGGCAGACCGAGGTCGTCGACCGCGTCGCCGGATCGACGGCCAGGCTTTCGATCCAGTCCGTCCGTCCGACCCAGGCCTGCAGCGCGCCCGCGTTCGCATCAGTGCGGCGGATCAGCGCGCTCAACCCTCCGACGCTTTCCGCCCACTCCAGCGCATCGATCCAGTCTTCCAGCGTCCACAGGCTGAAGGTGTTGATCATCGACCCCGTGGCCAGCGCCCGGTCGAACCCCCTGGCGTCTCTGAGCCGCAGAACCTTGGGCACCGGCCGGGGCGGCGCATAGGTGTCCAGCCGCTCGACCGCGCGCGGCGACAGGGCCGCCACCCCGATCCCGGCCTCTCCGCCCAGCGCCTTCTGGAAGCTGAACGTCACCACATCCAGACGCGAATAGTCGATGGCCATGGCGAAGGCCGCCGAGGTCGCGTCGCAGATCGCCAGCCCCGTCCGGTCCTTCGAGATAAAGTCCGCGTTCGGCACCCGCACGCCAGACGTCGTCCCGTTCCACGGAAATACCAGGTCCTTGTCCGGATCGACCCGGGACAGGTCCGGCAGCTCGCCCCACGGCGCTTCCAGCAGTTCCAGGTCGTCCAGCTTCAGGTGATCCTTCGCATCGACCGCCCACTGCTTGCCGAAATTCTCGAACGCCATGACCTGCACCGGCCGCTGGCCCAGCATCGACCACATGGCCGCCTCGACCGCGCCCGTGTCGGACCCCGGCAGATAGGCCAGCACCCAGTCCTCGGGCACCTCCAGCACCGCCTTGGTCAACCGGATGCCGTGCGCAAACCGCTCCACCACCTCCGGTGCGCGGATCCCCCGCCCCAGCAGGGTCTGCGGCAGCCCTTCCGACGACCAGCCCGGCCGTTTCGCCGTCGGCCCGGCCGAGAACCACGGCCGCTTCGGCTTTACACTCGGCTTGTCCACGTTCAGCTCTTTCCGGGCCTGTAGGGACGGCTTTTGCGCCAGTCCTCCGCGATCCGTTGCAATATCGGATCGACGGTCTCGGGCAAGGTCACGATCAGTCGCGCCTTCAGGTCGCCGCGCGTTCCACCCGCATAGGCCCCCTTGCCCTTCAGCCGCAGCGTCTGGCCCGAGTTCGCCCCCTTCGGCACCGTCACCGAGACCGGCCCGTCCGGCGTCGGGCATTCGACCTTGCCGCCCAGTACCGCGTCGGGCACCGAGATCGGCAGATCCATGGTCAGATCCGTCCCGTCCACCTTGAACACCGGATGGACCGCAATCCGCAGCTCGATCAGCGCATCGCCCGCCTCGGTTCGCCCCGGCGCGCCCTGTCCGCGCAGCCGGATCGTCTGCCCGCTGGCCGCGCCCTTGGGAATAGTGACGTCCAGCGTGCGCCCGTCCGAGAACTGGATCCGCCGCGTCGCCCCGACGATGGAATCCTCCAGACTGATCTCCAGCGTGGCGCGCACGTCCTGCCCGCGTCCCATGCCGCGACCCGGCCCCCGCGCGGCTCCGCCGCCGAACCGCCCGAAAAGCTCCTCCAGATCCAGGTCCTCGAACGCCGCCCGTCCGCCGGGGCCGCCCGCGCCGAAGCCGCCGAAACCGCCGGTCGTTCCGCCCGACGAACCCCCGCCATAGCCACCGCCATATTTCTGCTGGCCGTCGGCATCGATCCGCCCGGCATCGAACTGGGCCTTTTTCTCGGGGTCGCTCAGGATGTCGAAGGCCGCAGAGGCTCGCTTGAACCGTTCCTCGGCCCTGGCGTCGCCGGGGTTCTTGTCGGGGTGCAGTTCCTTGGCCAGCTTGCGGAATGCGGCCTTGATCTCGGCGGCGCTCGCCCCCCTGGCTACGCCCAGTTCCTTATAGGGATCGCCCGCCACGCCGTTCGCCGCTCCGTCAGAGAATCAGGTCCGCCCCTGCATCACTTGCCGGAACGCTTCCCTGTCAGTTAGGGCATGGACCGCGCCGCGCAATCGTTTTTCAGACCGCCAGCCTGCAAACCGCCTCCCGCCCCCAGCCCCAGTCGACCCCATACTGCGCCACGGCGACCCTCGCGCCCTCCCCCGGTCCTTGCGGAAAGTCCGCCGCCAGGTCCGCCCCGGCATAGACTGCCGACAGCCCCTCGACCTCGAACACCCGCCGCTCGACGTCGCCGTCCAGCACACGCAGCCGGAACCGCCGGACGTCCACCTCCGCCGCTTCGATATCCCACCGATCGCCCCCGAACCGCACGCGCGGCAGCCAGCTGACGCTCAGCCCGCCTGCTCCCGGCGCGACCCGCAGGGCCGCCGGTCTCCACGGCCGATCGACCACGCCCTCGGCCCGGAACGGCACCTCGGCGAACCCCACGCCGCCCGGTGCCGCGCCAATCGGCCCGATCCGCGCCCGCCGGTCCAGCCGCCGCTCGGCGGGGTCCAGGACCAGCCGACCGGCACGCCCGTCCAGCACGACCACCGTCGCCCCGACCGCCGCGCCTTGTTCAGCCTCCACCTCCGTGCCCTGCCGCCCGCGCAACAGCCCCGACAACCGCCAGACGCCGGTGGAAACCATTGTCGCCTCCCGGAACGACAGAATCTCCCATCCCGCCACGCCCTCGACCGCCAGCAGATTGGCCTGGCCCAGCACGGCACCGTCGCTTGCGGACGTCGGCGCGGTTCCCTCCAGCGCGACGACGAGCGTATTCACCTCGTCCCATCGATCGACCGGCCCGGCCCTCAAGTCGCCCACCAGCCGCCCCACGGTCGCGGGCATGTCGACCGTGCCGCGCTGTATCAGCCCCTCGGACGTCTCCCCGACATGGACCGCCATCGGATGCCAGGGATCGCCCGCCGCGATCACGACCGGCCGACCATCGGTCTCCGCCCCCGGCAGCCCGGGCAGATCCAGAATTCGGGCGAACGGCACCCCCGGCGGCTCGGCACCCTCCGACAGCTGCGTCGGCCCAGTGTCGGGTCCGACGACGCCGACCGACCGTCGCGCCAGCCGCGCCGACGGTGTCTCATCCAGCGTCACACACTCGACCCGCCATGTTCCGGTCTCGCCCTCGACCGCCACCGTATCGCCGGGCTCAAGCCGCAACGCCTCCAGCGGCCCCAGGGCCAGCGTCAGCCGATCCGCCCCATGCGCCGCCAGCATCCGCCGCGCCAGGGCCGCGCCGAGCGCCGTGCCGCATACGATCGGCAGGTCCAAATCGACCCCGCCGCCACCCGTCGCCGTCTCGGCCCGCGCCACCACCGCGCCGGTCTGATAGTCCGCCCCGTCGTCGACGAACCGCACCCGCGCAGTCTCGGGCCGCGCCTCCAGGACCCGCTCGCGCACCGGCCCCGACGGCTCCTCGCCGAGCGTCATTGCCTCAAGCGCAACCGTCGCGCCCGCCGGCTCGACCCCGACCAGCGCCACCCGTCCGTCCCGCTCGGCCCCCACCATGTCGAAGGCTCCCAGCAAGGGTTCCAGCGCATCACGCGTCCGCATCGGTCGATCGATCACATAGCCCGAAACCTTCCCGACCGGCTCCCCGACCTCGAACCCGTCATCCTCCAGACCCCCCCGCCGAAGGATCGCCGCCAGCAGCGCCCACGCCTCTCCGCCCACCCGCCCGTTCAGCCAGTGTCCGGCCCGCCATGCGCCCGCATCAGCCCAGACGTCGCCCAGCGCCGGAAACGCCGGATAGGGCCGCGCGTCCCAGCACCAGGCATCCGCCCCCGCCAGCATGGGCCCGCCATAGACCGGCGACACGGGATTGTTCGGGACCGCTGCGAAATGCGTCAGTAACGCCTCCAGCGCCCGCCGCTGCATCCCGTCGTCCCGCGCGCCCGTCGAGAACGGTGGCAGCGAACTCTCGGCGGACTTCGGGTCCTGGAACAGGTTCGGCGCATTGCCGCCCCGGTCCACCGCCGCACAGCCGAACTCCGTCAGCCGGATCGGCTTCATCCCCGGGACCCAGGCCGTCGGCACCGCGGCCCGCACCCCGCCCGGCCGGTCATGATGGGCATGGCTCCACCAGCCCTTCAGATCTTTGGGCCGGAACACCCAGTCCTCGCCGTGCGCCTTGTCAGCGATGGCGGTGCGTACCTGGGCCGCGCGATCCACCACGTCGGCATAGAACCAGTCGAACCCCTCGCCGCCCGCGACCTGGGTGGCCAGATAGTGGGGATCGTCCGGCCCCGCGAACGCCTCTGCATCCCGCCCGCCATCGCCGCCCCGCCAGTCGCCCAGCGGCGGATACCAGTCGATGCCGACGTAATCGATCGCCTCGTCCGCCCACAGCGGATCCAGGTGAAACACCACATCCCCCGACCCGTCATCCGGTCGATGTCCCGAATACTCCGACCAGTCCGCGGCATAGGACAGGGACACATCCGGCCCCACCACCGCCCGGCATTCCGCCGCCAGCGCCCGGTATTGCAGAACCGCCGGATATCCACCCGCCGCGTCCCGCGTCCAGGTCAGGCCCCGCATCTCCGACCCGATCAGCAGCCCGTCACATCCCGTCTCGGCCGCCAGCCCGGCATAGTGCAGCGCCAGTCTCCGCAGGCCCCACCCGTCCGCCGTCCCGAACACCGCCGCGACCTCGGCCGCCGCCTCCGGCCCGTCCTCGCCCTTCAGTCGCCCACGCCACGGATAGCCCTCGCAGTCCATGAAGACGAAGGGATACAAGGTCACCGCCCATCCCCGCGCCTTCAGCGCCGCCACCGCCTGGCGCACACTCTCGTCCGACGGCGTCCCGCCATAGCTGGGCCGGCCATCGACCTCCGAGATCAGATGCGCCTGATCGCGCCCCAACCCTGCCACCGACCAGGTCAGGGGCTCGGTCGGCTTGTTCCGCCGCTCCACCCCCGGCCTTACGACACAGTGCCCGGCCCTCAGGTCGGTCCCGAACCAGCCTATCACCAGACTGACCCGCCTGAGGTTCGGCAGCTGCGCCGCCAGCTGATCCAGCGACGCGATCAGGTCCGTCCGTCCATCGCCCAGGTGAATGTTCTCGGACCGTGTCCGCGTCAGCCCCTCTCGCCGCATCACGGCCTGGGTCGCCAGCACGAACTCCCCCGCCCCGGGGATCAGGCAGATCCCCTCCAGCATCGTCTCCAGCCCGTCGGCTTCCGGCCTGCGAAACACCTCGAAGCTCAGCTGCGGCATCCGATCGCCATATGACCCCAGCGGCAGATCCTCGAACACCACATAGGCGGTCCCGCGATAGGCGGGTGCAGCCCCCTCCACCGCCTCGATCAGCGGATCGGGCGTCTGGTCCTCGCTCCCGCGATAGACCCGCATCGCCACGCCCGTCTGGTCCATCGGCTTGCCGTCGGCCCAGACCCGCCCGATCCCGTCGATCGGCCCCTCGCACAGCCCGACCGCGAAGCTCAGCGAATAGCCATAGTCGACGGTCCTCGGCCCACCCTTGCCGCCCCCGCTCCGGTTCTTCTGCTCCAGGAACCGTGCCGCCCAGATCACCTGACCCGTCACCCGCGCCCGTCCGAACACACAGGCCATCGGCGCGCCTTCCGCCGTCGACTGGATCTTCAGCGTCTCCAGCCTCGGCCCGACCTGGCGCGCCGGCGACAGGGCTCCGATCAGCGACCGGTCCACCACACCCCCCAGCGCCGCGCCAAGACTGCGCCCGAGTCCGCCGCCCATCGCCTGTCCGATCCCGCCGAGAACGACCTGCGCCATCAGGAACCTCTCATGTCATCCCGGCCCTGCGCCGGGACAGGCCAGGCAAAGGCCGCCACCAGCCGCCTCTGCCACCACGGCCCCATCCAGCTCTCGACCACCGCCCGCCCCCAGTAGGCATGGATGATCCGGGGTTCCGGTCCCTCGATGGACGACACGATCCCGCAGTGCTTGACCATCGCCCCCTCCGCCATCCGGAACAGCAGCACATCGCCCGGCCGCGTCGCGTTCACCGGTTTCTCGACCAGCCACCGACCCGCCGCCTCCAGCAGCGTCTCGACACCACCGACCTCGGCCCAGTCCGGCGCATAGGCGGGCAGGGCCTCCGGCTCCTCGCCGACAAGCTCGCGCCACACCCCGCGCACCAGTCCCAGACAGTCCGCGCCTGCGCCCTTCGTGCTCGCCTGATGCCGATAGGGCGTCCCCAGCCACCCACGCGCGGCCGCGACAACCACCTCTCCCTCCCCCTCGGGGGAGGATGGCTGAGCCGCAGGCGAAGCCGGGTGGGGCGGGCAAGGCGATCCGGACTCAACTCGGCGCGACCTCGCATCGCCGCCCCCACCCGGTCGCGTCGCGACCGGCCCTCCCCCGCGGGGGAGGGAAACACCAGAATTCACCCCCCTCACCGTTTCCCCCCGTCATTTCGCCCGCCCGTCGCCGGATAGGCCGTCAGGAAGTCGTCGCCCGGAATCCCCGGAAAGCCCAAGAAGTTGATCCCGTTGCCGAACACACCGACGCAGGTCTCCCAGCGCTTGTCACAGACCCGCCCCGCCGGATCGACCCGGCACCGCCGGTCCCCCAGCACGGCGTCGCAAGCCCGCCCGTAGGTCCGCCCCACGACCCGCTCCAGCGCCGCCAGCGGCCCTTCGACCTCGGCCGTGAACCCCGCCCCCTCGCGCCGGATCCGGCTGAATGTCCCGACCCCCAGCCGCACCTTGAGGTCCGGCCGCCTCCAGTCCACACGCCACACCTCGACCCGTGCGCGGTCCCACAGTCCGGCCGCGACCTCCGCCGCTGTGATCCGGTCGTCATCGAGCACGCCCGCGACCGCCAGCGACCCGGCGCCCAGCCCGGCCGAAGCGTCCATCGCCCCTTGTGTCCATCCGCTGCCCGCCGCGCAGACGACGCCATCCACCTCCAGGTCGCGGTCGTGGTCCGTAAAGCCCATCCGTGCCCCATCCGTCCGCACGACGATCCAGGCATGGCAGAGCGTCGCCGCCCCGCTCTCGATGCGGGCGGCCAGTTCAGTCGGTATGTCCCTCATGATCCTCCCCCGCTGGGGGAGGGGGACCGCGAAGCGGTGGAGGGGGCCAGCCCCGGACACCCTGCTTGCCGCGAGCCCCCTCCGTCACGGCGCGAAGCCGCGCCGCGCCACCTCCCCCGGAAGGGGAGGATTTCGTCTCAGACCCTGACCTCGATCAGCGGCACCGCCGCCATCCGCCCGGCGTCGAAGCTCTCGAGCGTCATCTCCAGCCGGTCCGCGTCGAACCGCACCGGGGTGTCGAACAGGAAGCCCGCCGACACCACCGTGCCCTTGTCCGGTGCCCTGGCCAGCGTCACCGCGCCCGTCGTCGCGTCGACGGAAAAGTCCGCGTCCGACACCGCGATCCCGTTCACGGCAAGGCGCACCGATCCCTCGACCGGCTTGGTGATCGGCCGCTGCAGGCCCTGACCCGGACCCGATCCGGTGTCGCCATAGGCCTTCACCAGCGGAAACACCGCCCGCGCCCCGTCGCCCGTTCCCAGCACCTGGTCCCCGGCCCCCGGCGTCCCGCCCGGCGCGCACGAGGCGAAGTCCGCGAAGTCCCGAAACCGGAACCCGAACAGCCTCCCCCGCCGCGCCTCGAAAAAGGCCGTCAGCGCCGCCATATCGGCCAGCGACCTCAGGTTCGCCCCGATCAGATACCGCCTGCGCCCCATGGCCCAGGGACTGTTCCGCCGCTCGTACCCGGAGGCCAGGGTGACGATCTCGGTCCGCCGCTCCACCCCGCCCGTCGATCCGAATGCCAGCCGGGCGGGCAGTCTCACCTCATGAAAGCTCATCGGCACTCCCGACACCCTGTCCTGTCATCCCCGCGAAAGCGGGGACGGGCCGGCGGCCTGACGTCATGAAACCTCATCGGATCATCGCTCCTCTCTGGTCATCCCCGCGAAGGCGGGGATTGTCGCGGCCCGGTGCCTCGTCCAGTCTGGGGGCGGGCCAGCCTCGGCCCCGGGCAAGGGAGCCATCGGATGCGCGGCCAGATTCTCGATTTCGATCCGACGGCGGGTTCGGGCCTGATCAGCGGCGACGACGGAATCCGCTACGCGTTCAACGCCGACCAGGTGACGCCCCCGGCCAGCATCACCCCCGGCCTGCGCGTCGACTTCGTGCCCGTGGCCGGTCAGGCCACCAGCATCATGCTGCTGGCCGCCGCCGTGCCGTCATCCGGCCCGTCGGCAACCCCCGGCGTGCCCGTCGATACCTTCGACTTTGCGAAGGTCCTGTTCTCGTTCGAGGGTCGCATTCGTCGCCAGCATTTCTGGCTCGGCTGGCTGATCTGCCTTGGTATCGGAATCGTGCTGGGGTGGATCCCTTTCATTGGCCTGCTGATCTCGATCGCCCTGATCTGGCCGAACGTCGCCATTACGGTGAAGCGCCTGCACGACATGGGTCATAGCGGCTGGCTCGCCGTCATCCCCTGGATCGGGGGCATGGTCGCCATCGGCGGCATCATCGCCACCGTCGGCATGAGCGCCATCGCCCATGGCGGAAACTTTGAATCGGACGACCCCGCCGTGGTCTGGCCTCTGGTGGCCCCCGCCCTCGGCATCTTCGCGATCGCCTCCCTGGTCCAGCTGGGCTTCCTGCTCTGGATCGGTCTCACCGAAGGCCAGCCCGGCGACAACCGCTTCGGACCGAACCCGAAGCTTCGCTGATCGACGCTAGAGCCGCCGCGCTCCCAGCGCGGCGGCCCGGGCCAGCATCTGCGCGATCTGCGCCTCGGACCTCAGCAGGGCCGGTGCGCCGCCGTCGACGCTGACGTTCACCGTCACGCCCCCGCCGCCGCCTCGGCTCTCGATCACGCCCGATCCCGACGGCCGGAACACCTCCGGTCCCCGCTCCCCGACCAGATAGGCTCCGCCGCCCCGCACCGCGCCGCCATCGGCCCGCGCGCCGCCGAAGCCTGCCGCGCCCGCGACCGCCCGGGCGATCGCCTCGCCCAGCCCGCCCGATCCGCCGACCCCCGCCCCGAGCGCGCCCAGCACGGCGCGCGCCAGGTCGCCCAGCGTCACCTCGCCATCCGCCGCCGCCCGCGCCAGCGACCGGGTCAGACTGGCCCCCGCCCGCCCGAACGCTTCCTCGATGCTCGACGCCGCCCGCTCCGCCGGCTCCCGCAAGGCCTCCAGCGCCGCCGCCGCCTCCGCCGCCCTGGCCGGGATCGTGTCCAGTGTCTGGTCGGTCATAAATCCTCCCCCATCGGGGGAGGGGGACCGCGAAGCGGTGGAGGGGGCCAGCCCCGGACACCCCGCTCGCGGCGAACCCCCTCCGTCACGACGCGAAGTTGCGTCGCGCCACCTCCCCCGAAGGGGGAGGAAAATCCGGCCACGCCTGCATCAGCGCCTCGACCTCGGCGCGCCCCATCGGCACCGGCCTCCCGGCGACCGCCGTCAGCATCCGCCATTCCTTCAGCGACAGCCGCCAGAAGGCCTCCGGCGACACGCCCAGCGCCACCGCCGTCCGCAGCATCGCGCCCCAGCCCGTCTCAGCCATCGGCCGAGGCCACGAACGCCACCGCCACGGCCTCGGCCGCCTCGACCGGCGACACCGCCACCCGGTCCAGCTCGCCCGCAAACGCGCCCTCGCCACCGCCGCGCAACAGCGCCGCCAGCACCGCCATCAGGTCTGCGGCCGACAGCGCCCGCATCCGCGCACCCAGCGCCTCGACACCCGCGACCCCCAGCGCCGTCTCGATCTCCGCCAGGGCCCCCAGCGTCAGGCACAGCCGCCGCGGCTGGCCCGCCAGCACCACCACTGCTTCGCCCCGCGCCCCATTCTCCCCCCGCCGGGGGGAGAGGGCCGCCGGGCCCGAGGGGGGGCCGTCCGTCCCGACCCCGCTCACAGCGCGCTGAACCCGACCGCCCCGGCGCTGGCCAGGCTGATGGCGAACGTCGCCTCGCCCTCGTGGTCCCCGGCATACTCCAGCGCCGAGACCAGGAACGGCCCCTCCAGCACGCCGAAATCCGGCACGATCAGCCGCCAGGTCTTCAGCCCCTGATCGAAGAAGGCCTCGCGGATCGCGGCGTCCGAGGCGGCGTCCCGAAAGATGCCCTGCCCCGACACCGCCGCCGACTTCACTCCCGCCCCGCCCAGCAGCTCGCGCCACCGCCCGGCGCTGTCGGCATCCGTCGCATCGACCGTCCGGGCATTCAGCGAAATCGTCCGCGCCCTCAGGCCCGCGACCGTCGTGAACACGCCCGGCGCACCCTCGATCTTCAGCAGTATGTCCTTGCCCCGTTGAGCGGCCATGTCTCATTCCTTTCTGCGATCCCTCTCCCGGAGGGAGAGGGCTTGAGCGTCCAAGAGCGCAGCGATTAGAAACGCGAAAGGGTGAGGGGTTTCTCTCTCACCGGCTCCCACCTGACCCCTCACCCTTTCGGCTTGCGGATCGCGTTGCTCTCCGAGCCTCAAGCCCTCTCCCTCTCGGAGAGGGGTCGCTAAATCTCCTCCGTCACCGCGCGCACCCGCACGACGCCCCAGACCCGCTTCTGGTCGAGCGACCGGAACACGTCGGCATAGGTCGCGCGGATCGACACGGTGCGGACCCCGTCCGCCTCCAGCGTCACGTCGTGCAGTGCCGCCCGCACGGCCGCCAGCACGGCCTTGGCCTCTTCCGTCCCGGCAAACCGCGAGGCACAGCGCAGGCTCAGCGTGTGCTCCACCCCGCACCCGTCCGCCGCCACCGGCCGGCTTTCGGACCGCCCGATCGCCAGCCACGGCCAGACCGAATCCGCCGGTGCCGCGTCCCAGACCCTGGCCGGGTCCCCCAGCAAGGCCCGAACCGCGGTGTCCGCCCGCAGGTGCCCGATCAGCGCCTTCTGCAGCGCGCCCTCATGATCCCTCATCGGCTGCGCTCCAGGCCCAGGCGCATCCGCCCCGGCCGGTCCGGGTCCGCATCGACCGCCGCGATCGTCCAGTCGGCCCCGCCGAACCGGATGATCCGCCCCTCGGCCAGCCTCGGATCGGCCCGTGTCTCGCCCGTCGCCACCTCGATGGCCGAGGTCCCCCCGGCCTCGGTCGCCTGCCGCCGCCGTCGCCCCGCCAGCCTCAGCCAGACCGACCCCAGAGGCTCATAGGAAATCGCCCGCCCGCCATAGGGCGTCTCCGCCTCCACCCGCTCCAGCAGGCTGGCCAGCACCCTGAACCCGCTCACAGCCGCACCACGCGATAGGGCGCGATCCAGGCCTCCACCGGGCGGATCGACATCTCCTGTTCCCCCCGCTCATAGGCGCGCAGGGCCAGCATCAGGATTGCCAGCCTCAGCGGCGCCGCCGAGGTCGAGGTCAGGCCCAGGCCCACCTCCCCCTCGACCCTGGCCTTGGCCGCATCGATGAGCGTCTGGATCAGACTGTCCTCCGCCGCGTGCTCCACGCGCAGGAACAGCTTCGCCTCCGTGAGTGTCACGGGTGCGGTCATGGGAAATCTCCGATGTCGGGAGGTTGGAGTGCGATCCTCTCCCTCCCCGTCCGGGGAGGGTGGTCGGAGCGCAGCGGAGACCGGGTGGGGACGGCAAGGCAAAACAGGCTCAGAGTTGCGCCCGGTCGCCCGGTCGCCCCCACCCGGCGCTTCGCGACCTATGCGGAGCCGATCGTATACGATCGGCCCGCGCCCCCGAGGGGGAGGGAGAACGCCGTCGTCAGCTCACAGCGAACTTCATCACCTTGATCGCATCGAAGTTCTGCACCCCGCCCCCGACCCGCTTGGTCGTGTAGAACAGCACATAGGGCTTGGCCGAATAGGGGTCCCTCAGCACCCGCACCCCGGCCCGATCGACGATCAGATACCCCCGCTGGAAGTCCCCGAACGCGATGGCAAAGCTGTTCGCCGCGATGTCCGGCATCGTCTCGATCTCGGTCACCGGATAGCCCAGCAGGCTGGCCGTCTCGCCCGGCCGCGTCGCCGGGGCCCAGATGTAGTTGCCGTCGGCGTCCTTGAACTTGCGCACGGTCGAGACCGTCTTGCGGTTCATCACGAACCGCCCGTTCGGCCGGAACCGGGCCTTGGGCGCATAGATCAGGTCGATCAGCCTGTCGGACGGGTTGGACGGCACAAACGCCCCGGCCGCCCCCGACGCCACATGGCCGATACTGCCCCACGCCTGGCTCGCATCCGCCACGATCGGATAGCTCAGGAAGCCCTTGGGCTTGTTCGTCCCGTCGCCGCTGACGAAGGCCTGGGTCTCCTGGGCGGCAAAGGCATCCTCCACCTCGGCCGCCAGCCATTCGTCCAGATCGACCAGGGCGTCGTCCAGCAGGGCCTGGGTCGCCGCCGGATTGGCGTAAAGATCAGCCGAGGGGAACTCGAGCAGCGCCAGTGTCGCCGGATCCGTCTCCGGCCGCGCCGCCGTCTCGGCCACCCAGCCGCTGGCGATCCCCGCCGTCGATACCGGCTTTCGGAACACGCCCGACGCCACCGTCCGCACGGTGGCGATCTCGCGCATCGGACTGGTCGCCATCAGCCGCCGCTCGATCGCCCTTTCTGTTTCGGGCGGCACGACATAGCCGCTCGAGGTCGGTGCCGAGCTCAGCCCCGCCTTCACCTCCAGCCCCAGCTCGCGCCCGGTCCGCACATAGCCGTCGAACGCGGCCTTGGCTTCCAATCCTCCCCCGTCGGGGGAGGTGGCTCGACCGAAGAGAGAGACGGAGGGGGCAAGTCCATCCCCCACCGCCGGCCGCCTGGCCTCCGACAGCGCCCGGTCCAGACGCGCCTGCGCCTGCCCCACCGCCTGGTCGATCCGCGCCACCTTCTCTTCCAGCAGCGTGTCGGCCGACGCCTTCCTCTCGATCTCGTCCAGCCGGGCATCGTTGGCCCCTTTGAACGCCTCGAACGCCGCCATCATCTCGTGCATGGCGCTGCGCGCTTCCGGCGAGGCGGAAGCCTGTTTGGTCTCTTTCATCGTGTCTCCTGTTGAGTGATGTCCTCTCCCTCCCCCTCGGGGGAGGGGGATCGAAGCGAAGCGAAGACCGGGTGGGAACGGCCGGCACCCCATCGTGTGGCCTTGCCTTGCCGCCCCCACCCGATCGCTTCGCAATCTGCCCTCCCCCCGAGGGGGAGGGAGAATTCACAGTCGCACCGGCCTGAACCGCGCCCCCGGCAGCATCGGAAACGTCACCAGCGACACCTCCCACAGCTCCACGCCGCTCAGCACCCGCAACCGCCCGTCCCGCCGCGCCCTCGCCGCCCGGAACCCGATCGACAGCCCGTCCAGCGCCCCGGCCCGGCTCAGCGCCTGGGCATAGCGCGCCTCGGCCGACCAGTCGGCGATGCAGCCTCGAACGAACAGCCCGCGCTCGTCCTCGACCATCTCGTCCCAGACGCCGACGACCGCCCGGCTCTCATGCTGATGCAGCATCCGCACCCGCTGCGCCCCGGTCCGCTTCAGGCTGTCGGCGAACGCGCCTTGCGCCACCACATCCCCGTTCAGATCCGCCACGCCCCACAGGGAAGCGTAGCCATGGATCGGAAGCGCACCTTCGTTCTCCCTCCCCCTCGGGGGAGGGCAGGTCGCGCAGCGACCGGGTGGGGGCGGCAAGGCAAGGCCGCAATGTTCAAGGTATCGCTCGCCCTGCCCTCCCCACCCGGTCTCCGCTGCGCTCCGACCACCCTCCCCCGAGGGGGAGGGAGAAGCCTGCGCCGCACCCCTCACTCCCCATCCTCCAGCCGCGTCTCGATCCGCATCAACGCCGCCCGCGTGGCGATGCCCTGCTCCTCCAGCCGCGCCAGCCGTTCGGCGACCAGCCTCTGCTCCCCGACCCGGTCCTCCAGCGTCGCGATCCGCGCCGCCGCGCCCCCGGCCCAGACCAGCCCGCCGATCGTCTGCACCACCAGCGCGACCAGCAGCCCGGTCGCCAGTTTTCGAATGTCGTCCATGGTTTGCTCCGCTCCGGGTTGAGTAGCGAGTGGCGAGTGGCGAGTGACTGTCGCAGCAGGAGCCACCATCAACCGGCCCAAGCTGTCGAATGAACGGGCAATCACTCGCCACTCGCCACTTCAGGCCCCCACCCCCGCCATCCGTCGACGCTCCTCGTCCGACAGGAAACCCGCCCCCGACAGCCGCGCCCACAGGGCGTCGCGCTCGGGCTGCAGGGCCGGCACCGCGTCCAGGTCCGGCTCGATCCGCACGCCGTCAAAGCGCCCGCCCAGCCAGCCCGTCAGCGCCCCGGCCGTCTTTCGCGCCAGCGGCACCACCGTGCCCCGCCAGAAGGCCGCATTGGCCTCGCGATAGTTGGCATAGGTCGCATCCCCGGGGATCACCAGCAGCTGCGGCGGCACGCCGAAGGCCAGGGCGATCTCACGCGCCGCCGCATGCTTGCCGGCGATGAAGTCCATGTCGGCCGGGCTCATCGACATCGGCTTCCAGTCCAGCCCGCCCTCCAGCACCATCGGCCGGCCGGCATTCCCCGCCCCCGCATGAGCCTCGCCCAGCTCGGCCTTCAGCAGGGCGAACTGCGCCTCGGTCAGCCGCTCCCCGTCCGCCCCCTTGAACACCAGCGCGCCACTGGGCCGCGCGGCATTGTCCAGCAGCGCCTTGTTCCAGGCCCCCGAGGCATTGTGCACATCGATCGCCGCGGCCGCCGCCTCCAGGGGCGAAAATCCATAGTGGTCGTCGGTCGGGTTCCACAGCTTCAGCTGCATCACCGGCATCCAGCCATCGGCCTCGCGCCCGATCCGGACCGAGCGCCCGCCGACGGCGTATTCATAGGCATCCGGCCACCCAGCGCGCCCCGGCACCACCTGCACCCGGTCCGGCCTCAGCGACCACAGCTCATCGGGCTGCCCGTCCCCGACCGCCTCGACATAGGCATTCCCGGCGGTCTGCAGCGCGCCATAGAGGCCCTCCAGCCATTCGGCCCCCGACTGCTCAGGATTGGGCTGTCGCAGCAGAGCCGCCACCGGATGATCGTCGTCGCGCACGCCGCCCGCGAACACCACCAGAGGTGTCGCCGCACAGGCCTCGGCGATCATCCGCACGCAGCGATAGGCCACGGCATTGCGCGCAAATCCCTCGCGCGCCAGGTTGCCATAGTCGCGCGGAGTCCAGCGCGGCCGGCCCGCGCCGGTCACCGCGATCAGTGGCCCGGCCCGACTGGCCTTGGTTTCCTCCGGCGCGCCGGGCGCAGCCTTCCGCGCCCGGCGCGACGGCCAGTTCAGGATCGCCATGTGTTTTCCTCGGACAGGGTTCAGGCCGTGCCACCGGCCGGGAGGGGTGCAGCGCCGCGTCCCGGCACTCACCCGGGTGATCGGACAGGCCTGCTTGTGGCCATGTCAGATCAGTCGGATGCGCGGTCCTGCGGGCCGGTCCAGCAGCAGCTGCGAGATCGCCCAGACCAGGGCGTCGGCCCGGTCCGGACTGTGTCCGGGCGCTTCGCTGCCCAGAGCCATCAGTTCTTCTTCCAGGGCATTGAAGCGACCGCAATGGACCACCCTGCCCTGCTCGTACAGCGCCGCCACCGGCTCCGCCCGCGCCCGTTTTCCGCGCGAGGCGTGCACCAGCCTGACCCGGGTCCGGCACCCCGCCTGCTCCAGAACGGTGCGCACCATGTCTCCGCCCTGGTTGGCCTCGGCCACGATCTGGTCGGCCCCCACCATCTCGGCCGTCTCCACCACGCGCCGGGCCCAGCCCAGGGGTGTCAGGCCCCGCACCGACCGGTCGGCCAGGACATAGGCGATCGCACCATCGTCATTCCCGCGAAGGCGGGAACGACCGGCCGCCACGATCCCGCAGGCGTCGCCCGTGGTCGTGATCGGCGGATCGACCGCCACGATGATCTTCTCCAGCCGCTCGGGCGGCTCGCCTCGCGCCGCCGCGATATCCTCGGCGCGGAACAGCGCCCCTTCGCTCTCGACGACCAGCCCCTCCATCTCCTGGGCCTCCAGTCGTGTCCCGGCATACAGGTCGCGCAGATGCGCCAGATAGACGGGCGGCAGGTTCGCCGCGTTCGCATGTGTCGCGCCCCGCGTCGTACGCGTGCCCGGCTCGGACAAAAGCCTCTTCAGCGCCGCGATCGGCCGGGGCGTCGTCGTCACCACCAGCTGCGGGGCCTCCCCCCGGCGCAGTCCAAATCGCAGGTTCGACAGCACCCGCTCCGGCTCTCGCCAGGCACAGAATTCGTCGGCCCATGCCCCGTGAAACTGCGGCCCTCTCAGGCTGTCGGGATCCTCGGCCGAGAACGCATAGGCCATCGCACCGCTGCGGGGCCACACCAGCCGCTTGCGGCCCGCCTCCCAGCGCGGCCGGTCCTCGCCCTCGCCCAGGGCCTTCAGCCCTGACGGTCCCTCGACCATCACCTCGCGCACATCGTGCAGCGCCGGCCCGACCAGGGCGAAGGTGAAGTCGGAGGCCCTCGCCTTTTCATGCAGCCAGTGGGCACCGGCGAAGGTCTTTCCCGATCCCCGTCCCCCCAGCATGACCCAGGTTCGCCATCGCACGCCTGGCGCGACCTGATGGTCGACAAGGTCCGGATTATCCCTGAAGAGCTGTCTCCATTCCGCCTCGGTCTCGGGCATCCTCTGCGACGCGCTTGGCTTCAACAATCGCGTGATGTCGCTCCAGTCGGTCGAGCAGCTCGGCCTTGTAGCGTTCGACCGTTTCGGGATCGGGTCTGTCACCGTCGTTCATCTCATCCTCTGGACTTTCGGGCGCGCGGGCGGCGGCGGTCATGATCCGCCGGGCCGCCGCCTCGACGGCCGCCACCGCACGGGCCAGGTTGGTGATGGCGCGGATCTTCCTGTCGATCGCGACCGGATCGCCCTTGGGCGTCTCCATCTCCTCGACCACCTTGAAGGCCCCGTCGATCATGTCGCGCAGGCCCTGCAGCTTGCCCTCGAGCCAGACGGCCTGAACCGCCGCCCCGCCCCGCTCATCGCCATTTCCCGCCATGCCCAAACTATAGCGGACCAGCGTCACAAGGCGGGCTCGGGGGCCCCATAAACAGACCGACCCTTGATCGATATGCACTTTTAAGCGCCTTCGCGGACAACTTCCGGGCTGTCAGCGGACACCATCAGGCCGTGAGCGCCTATTCCTGCTGGGGCAGGACACGCCGCACCCGCTCGACAAGGGTCGCCGGCGTGAAGGGTTTGGCGACATAGCCGGAGCATCCGAGCGACAGGGCCTCGCGAACCGTTGCGGTCTGGCTGTCGGCGGTGACCATCAGGACGGGCGGCGTATCGGCGATCTGCTTCATGGCGGCCAGTACTTCCAGCCCGCTCATCCTCGGCATGTGGACGTCCAGCAGCATCAGCTCAAAGCGCGATCGCTTCAACAAGGCGATGGCCGCCTCGCCGTTCGCCGCCACGGCCACCTGGAAACCCGCCTGGGTCAGGATCGCATGGATGACCTCACGGATGCTGTCGTCGTCGTCTACGACCAGGATCGCGGGCTTCATGCTGCGGCCTCAATGGCCGAGGGCTTGCGCGCATGCAGCGCCTTCGCCATGGCCTGGATCAGGGCCACGACCTCGATCGGCTTGCCGACGTGGCCGTCCATGCCCGCAGCATGGCACGCCTCAACCTGCTCGGGCAGGACCGCAGCGGTCAGCGCCAGGATCGGCGTCGCCGCCGCCTCGCTGCCCAGGGCACGAATCGTTCGACACGCATCCATTCCATCCATCACCGGCATGTGCACATCCATCAGTATCAGATCGTAACCGCCCGTCGCGGCCGCCTGCACCGCCTCGGCCCCGTCACAGACCGTGGTCAGAGTGACGCCCCAGGCTTCCAGCAGAACACGCACCAGTTCGCGGTTCGACGGCGCATCGTCGGCCAGCAGAACCTTCAACCCATCCGGCAGACCCTCGAGGAGGTCCTCGGACATGACGTTCAGGGGCGCGGCTGCGATCAGCGGCACCTCGAACCAGAAGGTCGATCCATGCCCCGGACGGCTCGTCGCCCCGATCTCGCCACCCATCATGTCGACCAGCCGGCGGCAGATCGCCAGCCCCAGACCCGTCCCGCCATAGACCCGCCGCGTCGAGGCGTCGGCCTGGGTGAACCGTTCAAACAGGACGTCGATCTTGTCGGGCGCGATGCCGATCCCGCTGTCGGTGACCGCCACCCGCAGCCGCTCTCCGACGATGCCGACATCCAAGCCGATCAGGCCCGAAGCCGTGAATTTCATCGCGTTCGACAGGAAGTTCAGCGTCACCTGACGCACCCGCCCTTCATCGCCGATAATCGCTTCGGGCAGGTCCCCCGACGTCGTGACCGCCAGCGTCAGCCCCTTGTCCTGGCACTGGGTCTCGACGATCAATGCCGCCGACCGCGCCATCGCCGCCGGATCGAAGGCCACTGGATCCAGCCCCACCGCGTCGGCCTCCAGCTTGGAATAGTCCAGAACGTCGTTGATGACGCCCAGCAGGGCCTCGCTGGTCGCGGCGATCCGGTCGGCATAGCGCCGCTCTGTCTCCGGCAGGGCCTCGCTGGCCTGAAGCAGGCCCGAGAATCCGATGACGCTGGTCAGGGGCGTCCGTAGTTCGTGGGACATATTGGCCAGGAATTCGGATTTGGACCTTGCCGCCGCCTCGGCCACGTCACGGGCCGCCACCAGTTCGTCCTCCAGACGCTTGGTGGCCGTGATATCGCGCACCACGTCCTGGTACTCCACCGCCCTGCCCTGTGCGTCGCGGATTACCTTGGGATGCGCCTCCAGCCAGATTTCCGTTCCATCCTTGCGGATCGCGCGATACGGAATGCGCGGCGGCACGGCCTCCGGTCCCGAGCGGGCATAGTCCGCAAACGCCTTGCGGACGCGCCGCGCATCCGCCGGATGTATGAAATCCCAGGACGCCCGACCGACCAGCGCCTCGGCCCGATAGCCCATGATGCCCTCGACCGAAGGCGACAGGTAGCGGAACCGGCCGTCCATACCATAGGTCGCGATCACATCGGTCGAATTGGCGGCAAGCAGGCGATAGAGCGCCTCGCTGGCCTCGACCTTCTGCTGGCTGCGGGCCAGGTCGGTAACGTCCTGGAATACACCGAACAAGGCAGTGACCGGCCCGTCTCCGTCGCGCTCGGGCCGACACGCAGCCTTCACGATCCGCTCCTCGCCGTCCTCCCGGATCAGTCGCACCTGGATCCCGCCGCCCTCGCCGGTCCGGATTGCCCGCGCGCAACAGTCTTCCACCATGAGGCGATCATCGGGATGGTAGCATGCGACGGCATCGTCGAAGCTGGGATCGAATGTCGCCCGGGATTTGCCGTGAATCCGGTAGACCTGATCGGACCAGTCCACCTTGCCGGACGCGATGTCGTACCGCCAACGCCCCAGGCCGGCCAGTTCCTCCGCCATTTCCATCATGGTCGTATGTTTGGCCTGCGCCCTCAGCAGGTGGCCGTGGTCGATCTCCTGGCCCGCCAGCCGTGCCAGCAACTTCAGGCTCTCCATCTGGCCCTCGGTCGGCGCACCGCGCGGCAGGGTGTCCAGCACGCAGACGGCCCCGTCCTGTTTGCCATCCGCCGTCGTGATCACAGCGCCGGCGTAGAACCGCACACCCTCTTCAGTGACCAGGCGATTGTCGACGAAGCGGCCGTCCAGGATGGCGTCCTGGACCACCAGGGTCGTCCCGGCCTCCGAACCGATCATGTGACGGCAAAAGGATTCTTCTGCCGTCGCGTGATCGGCCCGGTAACCCCGGTTGGATCGAAACCACTGGCGATCCTCGTCCAGCGCGGTGATCAGGGCGATCGGCGCGTCGAACATGGCGGCCGCCAGTTCGGTCAAACGGTCGAAAGCTGTACTGTTGGGCAACACCGGTCTCCACTTCGAAGAACAAGGTTAACCGGCGACACCAAACAAACGGTTACCGGGCAACCCGTTTCACCCCCGCTCTTCCAGCCATTCGGCCGCTTCATACCCGACCGCGTCCTCCGGCCTGTCCAGCTCAAGCTCACTGATCGTCTGTCCGCGGATCGACACGCCTGCCGTATGCACGGTTTCGGGATCGCCTGAGATCAGGGGATGCCAGTTCGCCAGCCCCCGCCCCTCATGCAGCCTGCGATAGGCGCACGACAGCGGCATCCAGCCCAGGGCCTCGATGTTCCACGGCGTCAGCTTGATGCAGTCCGGCACATGGTCCTTGCGGTTCGCATAGTCGGTGCAGGCGCACAGCTGTCCATCGAACAGCTTGCAGTGCACCCGCGTCGGGAACACCTCGCCGGTATCCTCGTCCTCGAACCGGATCAGACAGCACAGCCCGCACCCGTCGCACAGGCTCTCCCACTCCGCAGCGGTCATCTGTTCCAGGCGCTTGGTCTGCCAGAAGGGTCTGTCGGCCGGGACCGGCGGGGCGGTCAGACCGCCACCGCCTTGGCCATGTCCGCATCCGCCGCCCGCCTCAGCGCGTCCTCGGCCCAGGCGTTCAGACTCCGCCCCGACAGCTCCGCCGCCTTTGTGACGCGCGCATGAACTTCGGGATCGACCCGAAACATCACCTTGCCAGAATAGGGTTTGTCCGGCGACTTCCCGATCCTGGCGCAGGTCTCGATGTAGTCATCGACCGCCTCTCGGAAGGCCGCCTTCAATTCGCGCGCCGTGTCCGCATGAAAGCCGACGCCGTCCCGAATTCCGGCCAGTTTGCCGAAGAAAATCTCGTCGTCGGCATCGAATTCGACCGTCGCCGAATACCCTTTGTACGTCATGATGCTCATGGCTCGACTCCCAGCCTGATCAGAAAGGCCCGCGCCGCCCTGACCTGATACCGTTTGGCCTCCCTGGCGGGATGAGGCCTGTGAAAGAACTCGGCTTCGACGCCGCGCACAAACCGGACCCTTGAGCCCGCCCCCTCGACGACGTGGCACCCGACCGCGACCAGCAGATTTTCGATCGCAGCCCATTCGATCGTTCCGGACACCGGATCGGCGAACACCGCCGACAGCGTCTTCGTCTGCTTGCTGTTCATGCAAGCAGAAATCTAGTTGCAAGCGGCGTGATGTGCAAGCGCAATCTGATATCACGGCCAAGGTCTATGGCGCATTGGGCGGCGATCGCCTAGATGAACGCCGCTCCTTCCCAGGCTCCATTCCCGTCCCCCTCCCCCGTCACGCGGTGGAGGATGAAAGACACCCATGGCTCCCCGCTCCTCCCCCCGCCCGCCGCTCGTCGCCCTGAAGGATGTCCGTCTGCAGGACGGCACCCGTCCCCTGTTCGAGGGCGTCGATCTGGCCATCGAGCCGCGCACCCGGTCCTGTCTCGTGGGCCGCAACGGGGCCGGCAAGTCGACCCTGATGAAGATGGTCATGGGCCTGATCGAGCCCGACTCGGGCGACCGTTCGGTCCAGTCCGGCATCCGCTTCGCCTATGTTCCCCAGGAACCCGTCATCGCCGGCGACACCCTGCTGGATTACGCCACCTCCGGCGACGCCGAGCCCTGGATGGCCGAAAGCTGGCTCGAGACCTTCGGCATGAACCCGGACAAGCCCGCCCGCGGCCTGTCCGGCGGCGAGATCCGCCGCGCCGCCCTGGCCAAGGCCTTCGCCGAGGAGCCCGACCTGCTGCTGCTCGACGAGCCGACCAACCACATGGACATCCTGGCCATCGAGCTGCTGGAAAACGAGATCATCCAGGCCAAATGCGCCGCCCTGATCGTCTCCCACGACCGGGCCTTCCTGAATCGCGTCACCCAGTCCTGCCACTGGCTGGAGCATCGCCGCGTCCGCACCCTGAACAAGGGCTTCAACGAATTCGACGAATGGGCCGCCAAGGTGCAGGAGGAGGAGGCCGAAAGCCTGCGTCGCCTCAACAAGCGCATCGAGGCCGAGACCTACACCTTCTACCGCTCCATCACCGCCCAGCGGACCCGCAATGAGGGCCGTGCCCGCGCGCTCGAGGCCATGCGCCAGGACTGCGCCCTCCGGGTGAAGGACATTCCGCGCGAGCTCCAGTTGGGCGTCGATTCCGGCGTCTTCTCCGGCAAGCTCGTCGCCGACCTGAAGGGGGTGTCCAAGACCTTCGGCGACCGGACCGTCATCAAGCCCTTCACCACCCGGGTCATCCGGGGCGACCGGCTGGCCATCGTCGGACCCAACGGCGCGGGCAAGACCACCCTGGTCAAGATACTGCTGGGCGACCTCGCGCCCGACACCGGCACGGTGAAGCTGGGCGCCAATCTGGAGCCGGTCTATCTCGACCAGTCCCGCGAGGGGCTGAAATCCGACATGACCCTGTGGGACGCCCTGACCCCCGGCGGCGGCGACTCCATCCTGGTGCGCGGCGTCTCGAAACACGTCGCCGCCTACGCCAAGGACTTCCTGTTCCAGGAGGGTCAGCTGCGCCAGCCGATCTCGACCCTGTCGGGCGGAGAGCGCAACCGCCTCTTGCTGGCCCGCGCCCTGGCCAGACCGGCCAATATGCTGGTCCTCGACGAACCGACCAACGACCTCGACATGGACACGCTCGACAAGCTCGAGGAGTTGCTGGAGCAGTACGACGGCACCCTGATCCTGGTCAGCCACGACCGCGACTTCGTCGACCGCCTGGCGACCTCGACCATCGGCATGAACGGCCGTGGCGACATCGTCGAGACCCCCGGCGGCTGGACCGATTTCATCCGCCAGAACCCGGGGTTCCTGTCTCCCCCCGCCGGGGGGAGCACGGCGACGAAGTCGCCGGTGGGGGGCCCGTCCGACCTGACGAGCCTCCCTCTGGCGGCCCCCCCTCTGGCGGCAAAGCCGCCTGTCTCCCCCCAGAGGGGGGAGATCAAGCCCGGCAAGCTCTCCTTCAAGGACCAGCACCGGCTGAAGGAGCTGGACGCCCTGATCCACACCCTGCCCGCCGACATCGCGGCCCACGAGGCGACCCTCGCCGACGTTAACTTCTACGCCCGCGACCCGTCCGGCTTCGCCAGCACCATGAAGGCCCTCGACAGCGCGCGGGCCAGGCTGGAAGCCGCCGAGGAGGAATGGCTGGAGCTGGAAGCGAAACGCGAGGCGATGGCCGGCTGACGGGATTCTGTGGACAACCCAGATCACTGATACCAGAGCCGAAATCTTATCCGTCCACAGAGGTAAACAGCCTTGTCCACCGGCCACCGAACCATGTTGCACAGCGGCAGCGAATCGACCGCTTGCCGGATCCGGAGATCGGCGCGAACCTGATTTTGCCGAGGGACACGGCGGCGCGGAAGCCCGGGGAGACCGGGGTTTCAAGCGGGTCGGTCCGGCTCTCTGACCAGGGGTTCCAAGGCCACTTCGGTGGACGCGGAAAATCCGGGCAGGGTCCAGGCTCCCAGCCTTTGGCGCTTCGGTGCAGGGGGACGGAGAACCGGATCGGGATCGATGGACGGCGCGAGGGTCAAAAGCCCGGACGGAACGCCAGAGACCAGGGGCCGCCAGGATACAGCCGACCGTCGCCGGGTTCGCCCGCCGGCGCTGACGCCAGGGTCCGAAAACCTCAATGGCCAAGTCCCAACCCGGACTTGGTGGGGGGACGTGAATACCGGCTCGACCGGGTTCACGTCCCCTCGCTCAATTATGGCGTTGGCCGACCGCTGCGTTCCCCCGGCCTCGCGGCTTGAGACCGGCCATCCCGCCACACATCCAGGCACATCGTCGCGGTATGCGCTTCAGGCCGAATCTTGCGCCCGCCCTTTTTCGTGTGTATAAGTACGCACATGAACAGCCGCGATGTCATCAAGGCCTTGCACGCCGATGGATGGATCGAGGTTGCGCATAAGGGATCGCACAAGCAGTTCCGCCACCCGATCAAGCCGGGTCGCGTGACGGTGCCGCATCCCAAACGCGACTTTCCGATCGCCACCCTGCGCTCGATCGAGCGTCAGGCACAGATCGTCCTGAGGTAAAGCCATGGCCCAGTTCATCGCCCTGATCCACAAGGATGCCGATAGCGACTACGGCGTCCACTTCCCCGATCTGCCGGGCCTGGCCACCGCCGGGACGACGCTGGACGAGGCGCGCGCCTTTGCCGAAGAGGCTCTGGCCCTGCATCTCGAAGGTCTGGCCGAGGATGGCGAACCCATTCCCGAAGCCAGCAGCCTTGAGACCATCATGAACAATCCCGACAACCGGGACGGGGTGGCCATCCTCGTTCGAGCCGAGACGCGGTCGCGCGCTGTCCGGGTCAACATCACACTGCCGGAAGATGCCCTTCGCGACATCGACACCTATGCCGAGGCCCATGGGTTCACCCGGTCCGGATTTCTGGCCCAGGCGGCCAGGAAGCTGATGCAGTCGGCCTGACCTCTGCGACGACGCTCCGCTTCCCATCCTTCCGTCATCGCCCTAGTTTGCCCGGCATGAAGCCTCGCACGACTCAGTCCGTCGTCAGCCGCCGTCTCGTCCTGGCGGGAGGCGTCGCCGTCACCGCCATGGGGCTGGCCGCCTGCGGCAGTTCCGAGGCCCCGGTCGACGAACAGGGCCGCGTCCGCATCCGTTTCGCCACCGACTGGCGCGCCGAGGCCGAGCACGGCGGCTTCTATCAGGCCCTGGCCTCGGGGGCCTATGCGCGGCGCAACCTGAACGTGGAGATCATCCAGGGCGGGCCCGGCGTGAACGTGCCCCAGTTGCTGGCCGCCGGCGCGGTCGAACTGGGCATGGGGTCCAACTCCTTCATCCCGCTGAACCTGGTCGCCGAGGGGGCCCCGGTGAAGGCCGTCGCCGCCTTCTTCCAGAAGGACCCCCAGGTCCTGATCGCCCACCCCGACCCGGACCTGACGGGCATCGCCGACCTGACCGGCCGGCCGTTCCTGCTGGCCGACGCCTCGATCACCGCCTTCTGGGTCTGGCTGAAGGCGAAATATGGCTTCACCGACGATCAGGTCCGCAAATACAACTTCAACCCCGCCCCCTTCATCGCCGACGACCGGGCGGTCCAGCAGGGCTACCTGACCTCCGAACCCTATACGATCGAGAAACAGGCCGGGTTCGAGCCCCGCGTCTTCCTGCTGGCCGATGAGGGCTACCCTTCCTACGCCACCATGGTCCTGTCGCCGGACGGGTTCGCCCGCGACAATGCGGAGGCGCTGCGCAGCTTCATCGCCGCCTCGGCCGAGGGCTGGCGCGACTATATGCGGGGTGACCCCAAACCGGCCGACACCCTGATCCGTGAGGCCAACCCCGACATGACCCAGGACATCCTGGACCAGGCCCGCGCCAAGCTCAGCGAGTACGGCATCGTCGATGCGGGCGACGCCGCCCTGTACGGCCTCGGGGCCATGACCGAGGCGCGCTGGAAGGCTTTCTTCGACGTCACCAGCCAGGCGGGCGTCTATCCCCCGAACCTGAACTGGCGCGACGCCTTCACCGACAACTTCCTGCCCGGCCGTGGCTAGCTCTCCGCCCCCCGGGCGGAGACAGGTCGCGTAGCGGCCGGAGGCGAGCCCGAATGGACGCCCCCGAATTGAGCGTGATCGCGCGACTGAGCCAGGCTATCGTCCAGTATTCCGGCTGCCCCGCTCTCGGCCCCATCGATCTGACCGTCGCGCCGGGCGAGATCCTGGCCCTGGTCGGAGCCTCCGGCGCGGGCAAGTCGACGGCGCTCCGCCTGCTGGCCGGTCTGGAACATCCCGCCTCCGGCCATGTCGATAAGCCTGCCGGCACCCGCACCGCCTTCGTCTTCCAGAGCCCGACCCTGATGCCGTGGGCCGATGCCCGCACCAATGTCGCCCTGCCGCTGGAACTGTCCGGCGTCCCGGCCAGGGAGGCCCGCCGTCGCGCCGACGTCGCCCTGGCCGCCGTCGGTCTGGGCGACCGCACCACCGCCCGCCCGCGCCAGCTGTCCGGCGGCATGGCCATGCGCGTCTCCCTGGCCCGGGCCCTCGCCGTCGAGCCCGACCTGCTGCTGCTGGACGAGCCCTTCGCGGCGCTGGATTCCATCACCCGCCGGGGCCTGATCGAGGATCTGCACCACATCGCCGCCACACGCCCGATCGCCATGGTCTTCGTCACCCACGACGTGGAGGAGGCCGCCTATCTGGCCAGCCGTGTCGTCGTCCTGTCCGCGACCGACGGCCGCGCCATGAGGGATGTCGGCATGCCGGGCCCCCTGCCCCGCCCCGAGGGCTGGCGCGCCGATCCCGCGTATCGCGCGGCGGTCGAGATCGTCGCCGACGCCCTGGCCGCCTCCATGCGGGTCGCGGCATGAAGCGCCTGACCGACGCCCTGCCCGCCCTGCTCCTGACCGCCCTGCTCCTGGCGGGGTGGGAGGCCGCCTGTCGGCTACTGGATGTGCCCGTCTATTTTCTGCCGCCGCCCAGCGCGGTCGCCCGCGCCCTGATCCACAACGCCCCGATCCTCGCCGGATCGGCGGCCCAGACCTTCTGGATGGCGTTCAAGGCCCTGGTCGTCGCCATGGCCCTCGGCGGCGGCCTGGCCATCCTCGTGTCGCTGAGCGCCACCGCCGAACGCGCCGTGGCCCCCCTGGCCGTCACGCTTCAGGTTACCCCCGTGGTCGCCATCGCCCCCCTGGTCCTGATCTGGGCCGGGCTCGACCACGCCGACCGGGCTGTGACCGCGCTCGCCGCCGCCGTCGCCTTCTTCCCGGTTTTTTCCGGGGTACTGACAGGCCTGAAATCCGCCGATCCGGACCTTGAGCGCCTGTTCGATCTGCACGGAGCCTCGGCGCTGCAGCGGCTTTGGCGCCTGCGTCTGCCCTCGGCCCTGCCCTTCGTGCTGGAAGGCATCCGCGTCGCGGCGGGCCTGTCGATCGTCGGGGCCGTGGTGGCCGAGTTCGTGTCCGGATCGGGCGCGACGCAAGGGCTCGCCTGGCGCCTGCTGGAGGCCGGCAACCGGCTGCGCACCCCCGACCTGCTGGCCGCCCTGCTGTGCCTGGCCGCCATGGGCCTGGCGCTGAACGCCGCCACCACCGCGATCCAGCGGCGGGTGTTGAAGGTCCTGTCCTGATCGTTGCGCCCCGTTAGCGCGGAGTTAAGCCGCTTTCCGCTAGGCTTGGCCGTAATGACCCACCGGAGCCGCGCATTGCCGACCCGCGCCCTCAGACCCGCGAGCCTGCTGGCGACCGCCGCTCTGGTCTGCGGGATCGCAGGCATGGCCGAGGCCCAGACGGCCCCCGGCCCCCGTTACGTGTCCTGGGCCGTTCGCCCGGCCAATACCACGCCCGCCAGCGTCTCCGCGGCCCCGGCCCACAGCGGCATGATCCCGCGCCGGGTGGCCCCCGGCCAGACCATCTCGCGTCCGATGATGCAGCCGACCCCGGTGCCCCGTCCGGTCTCCAACGGCCTGACCCCCGCCAGCGCCTGGCTGGGTCCGCAGCCGGTCTCGTCCTTCGCGCCCGGCTCGCCCGATCCCCTGGCCTACACCCGCGAGATGGCCGCCCCCGTCCCCGTCCCCGCACCGGCTCCGGTCATGGCGAACCGGCCCACGGTGCAACCCACGCCGCGCCAGCCCGGGCCCGACTTCCTGCCGGACCAGGGCGCGCCGACGACGACCGTGGCCGAGGGGCATCAGCCCGCCCCGGGTGCCGCCGCCGATCCCATGGCTCCGCGCGCCGATGCGCCGATCTTCCGCCTGCGCCCGCAAGCCGCTCCGCAGCAACCGGGCGCCGGGGCCGACCAGCCCGCGCCCCGGGTCTATGCCGAGGCGACGGCCCCTGTGGCCGCCCAGCCCGGGCAGCAGGGCAGCCGCTATTACTCCGTCCACCGCGAAGCAGGTCACGCGCCGGACCGGACCGCCTTGCCCGAGGCCGTCTTCTACGACAGCGTGGCGCTGGACCTGGCCCAGCCGCCCGAAACCCAGGTGCCCCGGCGCGACGCCCAGGGCCGCCTTCTCGCCCCCTCCCGCAGTGACGATCCAGAACGCCCATGAGCGAGACCCTGACCTCCAGCGCCCCTGAGTCCTCGGCCCCGGCCGACATCGGCTCGCGTCTGCCCGACCTGATCGCCCTGGCGCAGGAGCCGTCCAGCGAGAAGCGCCGCGCCCTGCTGCGCGAGCTGACCGACCACTTCTTCGGCGGGGCCCCGCGCACGGCGACCGAGGACGCCCTCTACGACTCCGTCCTGACCGACCTGACGGCCGAGATGGAGACCGCCGTCCGCGCCGAGCTGTCGGCCCGGTTCGCCCTGGCCCCCGACGCGCCGCGCGGCCTGATCCGGCGCCTGGCCAATGACGATGTCGACGTGGCCGAGGCGGTCCTGCGCGTCTCCACCGTTCTGACGGACGAGGATCTGCTGGGCGTCGTCCGCTCCAAGGGCCAGAGGCATCTCCGCGCCGTGTCCGAACGCGCCAGCGTGCCCGAAGCCGTATCTGAGGTCATCGTCGAACGCGGCGACGACGAGACCCTGGGCACCCTGTTGCGGAACGATGGGGCCATCCTGTCGCGCGCTGCGTCCGAGACGGCGGTTGAGCGGGCCAAGGCGAACCCGGCCCTTCATGCCGCCACGGTCGAGCGTCAGGCCCTGCCTCCCGACCTGCTGAATGACATGTATTTCGTGGTCGAGGCGCGTCTGCGTCAGCGGATTCTCGAACAGAACGCGGCGATGGATCCGATCCTGCTGGAAAGCGCCCTCGCCGCCGGTCGCGCCCGCGTGGCCTCGGACGACGGGGCCCTGCCCGCCGACTATGCGGACTGTCTGTCCCAGGTCGAGGAGCTGAAAGCCGCCAACCAGCTGACGCCGACGGTGCTGGCGCACTTCCTCCGCTCGGGCTCCAGGACCTCATTCCTGATCGCCCTGGCCCAATTGGCCGACGTGGACTTCCATACCGCCCGCCAGGTCGTGGATCGCCGCGAGTTGGACGCCCTGTCGGTCATCTGCAAGGCCGCCGACCTTGACCGCGCCCTGTTCCTGACCTTCGCCGTGGTCATCCTGGGCACGGGGGACAGCGCCATGGGCAATGCCCAGGGCTATGCCAAACTCTATGCTGACCTGACGAAGGAAGCCGCCGGCCGGACCCTGCGGTTCTGGCGCATGCGACGGGTCTCGGCCGCGGCCTGATCCGCATCACACATCCCGCTGTCCGGGTCCGGCACCGCCGGAACGCGGACGTTCCGGACGGCCGGTGTGGGTGGAAGTGGGCCTGACTGGCACTGCCCTTGTTCGGGATCGCTCTACAGGACGTTGAGCGGCATCCTGAGATAGCGATGACCATCCAGGTCCGGTGGCGGCAGGCCGCCCGCCCGGATATTGACCTGCAGCGATGGCAGGATCAGCGCCGGGGCGTTCAGGGTTGCGTCCCTGGCTTCGCGCATCTCTACGAACGCGTCTTCCGTCGCACCCCCGCCGACGTGGATATTGCCGGTCCGCTGCTCATCGACGGTCGTTTCGAACCGATAGTCGCTGCGACCTGACGGCAGATAGTCGTGCCCGACGAAGATGCGGGTATCGCCCGGCAAGGCCAGCAGCTTTTGGATCGAACGATAGAGCGTGCGCGCGTCGCCACCGGGAAAATCCGTGCGCGCCGTTCCATAGTCCGGCATGAACAGGGTGTCGCCCGTGAACACGGCATCACCGATGCGATAGCTGACACAGGCCGGCGTGTGCCCCGGCGTCTGGATCACTTCGACGCCTAGCGTGCCCAGCGAAAAGACGTGCCCGTCGCCATAAAGGTGATCGAAGGCGTGCCCGTCCGGCGTGACGTCGCTTGCGCCGAACAGTGGCGCGAACGTCGATTGCACCCGGATGATCTGGTCTCCGATTCCTATCTCGACCCCTTCCGTAACGCGAAGATGGTCCGCTGCGGTGAGGTGATCGGCGTGAGCGTGGGTCTCCAGTACGAGCCCGAGCGTCAGCCCGGCGTCTCTGAGCGCCTTCATCACCTGATCCACCGACCGCGTCGAGGTCCGCGCCGTCGCAGGGTCATAGTCCAGAACCGGATCGATGATTGCGGCGGTGCCCGTCGCGGGGTCGCTGACGAGATAGGTGATCGTATGGGTCGCGGGGTCGAAAAACCCCTGGACGTCGGGATGCTGGGCCATGAAGGGCTCCTTTCAAGACCGCTATATATTAGCTATTGCTTATTTAGCAAGTCCGCATATATTGATCCCATGATCGACCTTGAGACCATCGGACTGGAGCGTTTTGAAGCCAGCGCAGCCGAGGCTGCCGGACTGATGCGCGCACTCTCCAACGAGAAGCGGCTGATGATCCTGTGCCAGCTTGGCGCGCGGGAGATGTCCGTAGGCCAGATGCTGGCTCTGGTGGGTCTTTCGCAGTCCGCCCTGTCCCAGCACCTGGCGAAGCTGCGGGATGAACATCTGGTCGCGACCCGACGCGATGGCACGACGATCTTCTATCGCATCGCCGATCCGGCGGTCCTGAAGGTCATCGCCGTCCTGGCCGAAATCTACTGCCCTCCCCTGTCCTCCGAAAAGGCGTGACCATGTCCATCCTGACCCCCCTCAAGCCCACCGATGTCGCCGGTCGACTGAAGGCCCATACCGCTGTCCTGATCGATATCCGGGAACCGGACGAGTTCGCCCGGGAACATGTCGCGGGGGCGGTTCATGCGCCTCTGTCGGCCTTTGACGAGGTCCCGCTCAAGCTGCCGGACGGTCGTGACGTGATCTACACCTGCCGCACAGGCAATCGCACGGGCATCAACTGCCAGCGTCTGGCCTCTCGCGTTCCGGGCCAGGCCTTCGTCCTCGAAGGCGGCCTCGACGCCTGGAAGGCGCAAGGGCTGTCGACGAAGACCGATGCGTCCAGGCCCATAGAGCTGATGCGTCAGGTCCAGATGACCGCGGGCGGCCTGATCCTGGTTGGGGCTTGCCTGGGCCTGCTGATCCACCCCGCCTTCTGGGGCCTGTCAGCCTTCGTAGGGGCGGGCCTTTTCGTCGCCGGGGCGACCGGGTTCTGCGGCATGGCGCGGGTTCTCGCGGCCATGCCATGGAACAGAAGCGCACTGAAGGCAGGGTAAGGTCATGACGACGGACCTGCTTCCGCTGCTGCTGGCGGCGATCAGCGGCGGCATCGTCGCGCTTCTGCTGACACTCTTCGGCGGCGGCGGGTCCGTCCTAGCTGTGCCACTCCTGCTCTATGTCGTGGGGGTTCGGGACCCCCATGTCGCCATCGGCGTATCGGCCGCGGGCGTTGCTCTCAATGCCCTGACGGCTCTGGTTGGACATGCACGCGCGGGCCGGGTCCTCTGGCCTTGCGCGACCCTGTTCGCGATCACGGGAGCGACCGGCGCCTGGTTCGGATCAACGCTCGCCAAGATGATCGACGGGCATCAACTGCTGTTGATCTTCGCGGTCGCCATGGCAGCGGTGGGCGTGTCGATGCTGCGCCCCAGGGCCGTCATCGCCGGGTCCGAGCCGAGACTGACCTGGGCCATGTCGCCGGGCGTGAGTTTGACGGGCATTGGCGTCGGATCGGCGGCGGGCTTCTTCGGCATCGGCGGCGGCTTTCTGCTCGTACCGGGCCTCATGGCGTCCACCGGAATGAGCCTGGCGACGGCGCAGGCGACATCGCTGCTCAGCGTAGCGGCGTTCGGGGCGACGACAGCGGGCAACTATGCGCTCTCGGGCTGGCTTGACTGGAGCCTGGTGGCCGCCATGGCGGCAGGCGGCCTTGTCGGCACCACGGCGGGCCTCCCCCTCGCCCGTCGACTGGGATCCAATGCCGTTCTGGGCCGCAGGCTGTTCGCCGGATTGATCCTGATCGTGGCCGCTTACGTCGCAATCCGGGCTGCCTCCGGGGTCTAGTGTCAGAGGCGAACCCCCCGCCCCCGGATCGCAGGAACATCAAACCGCGCCGTCATCCGATCCGGTAATGCCGCGCCAGCGCCTCCAGCCCCGCCTTCAGCAGCCGCTTCCCCGCCCGTCGTGGCACGCCCAGGGCCCGCTCGGCGGCCTGGATCGCCGTGTCGTGGATGCAGGCCTGTTCGACGAAGCCGCGGCAGCGGGGCCCACAGGCCTCCAGTGCCCGTGCCACGCGCCGGCCGGCCGCCAGGGACCGGTCACCCGGCTCCATCCGTGCGGCCGAGCCGCCACCCGACCGGGGCAGGGCGTCCCACCGCATGGTCAGCGATGGCCCCGACAGGGCCAGTTCCGCGTCCCGCCTCAGTCGCATCGCCGCCGCCACCTCCGCCGGGCCCAGCCAGGGACGGCCGTCCGCGTCCCTGCGGCGGGCCAGCCAGGCGATCGGACTTTCGCCCAGATTGGCCGTGCGGCGGACCAGGTGACCGTCGCCCGCCATCACGCATCGCTCGCCCTCGATCCGGCCGGGCGCGCCGGCAGGCGAGACGTGGTGCGGCGGGTCCGGCACGCGCGCGACCCAGCCGCCGCCCGGCCGCGCCTTCAGACCCGGTACCGCGACCAGGGCCCGGAAGACGGCCTCGTCGAGGACCATATGCGGCCGGGTCCTGCGGTCGGCCGTCAGACGCAGGCCGTAACCGCCGGCGGGCTGCTCGCAGATCCAGGCACCCGACCGTCCCAGCATGCGCCGGGCGCGCGCCGCCATGGGCGGATCGGCCGCGGTCGTCTCCACCATCCCCGCGCTCATGCCGCCTCCGGCACGTCCGGCGTCGCGTCCACCGGACCGCCGACGATCGCGTGGATGGCCCCCTCCAGCTCTTCCAGCAGGTCGTTCAGCTCGCGGTTCTCGCGCGCGTCCTCGATCTTGCGACAGGCCGTCGAGGTGGTCTGGCGGTTGACGCCAAAGGCGTGGCCGACCCGCTCCTGCGGCCAGTCGAACGAGACATAGGCCAGATACATGGCCACCCGGCGGGCCCGCAGCGCATCGGCCGACAGCCGGCAGTCCCGATTGATCGCCGCGACCGACACGTCGAACCGCAGGGCCACGATCTGGATCACCAGATCCGCCTTCTTGCGGTCCTCCTCCGACACCGCGACGCGGTATGGACTCCTCATCGTGCCGACCTCCCTGTCGTCCCGGGGCTGTGACCCGCCCCGACCAGACGCAGGAATATAATCCTGTCCTGCGTCAGAAACGGTCGCAGGGGGCCGACGGCCTCGAGTTATTGAAAATAATCTGAATCCGGGACTCGCGGACTCTCGACGCCGATTCGCAAATCAGCCTAGATTCGCGTTCATGGGGTGCTGTTAACCGTTCTTAAGGTTTTAACCGGTTAACTCGCGAACAAGGTTACCCGGAACTGATAGACCGGGCTTAATGGTCAAGGTTTGCCTGGAGGGGCTAGAATGCGCGTTCTGCTTATCGAAGATGATCACGCGACCGCGCAGAGCATCGAACTGATGCTGAAGTCGGAAGGTTTCAACGTCTACACCACGGATCTGGGTGAAGAAGGCATCGATCTGGGCAAGATCTATGACTACGACATGATCATGCTGGACCTGAATCTGCCCGACATGAGCGGTCTGGAAGTCCTGCGCCAGCTGCGCGTCGGCAAGATCAATACCCCGGTCATGATCCTCTCGGGCTCTTCCGAGATCGAGACCAAGGTCAAGACCTTCGGCGGCGGGGCCGACGACTATATGACCAAGCCCTTCCACAAGGACGAGCTGATCGCGCGCACCCACGCCGTGGTCCGTCGCTCCAAGGGTCACGCCCAGGCCATCATCCACACCGGCGAGATCGCCGTGAACCTGGACGGCAAGACGGTCGAGGTGCACGGCCACCGCGTCCACCTGACGGGCAAGGAATACCAGATGCTGGAGCTGCTCTCGCTCCGCAAGGGCACCACCCTGACCAAGGAAATGTTCCTGAACCACCTGTACGGCGGCATGGACGAGCCCGAGCTGAAGATCATCGACGTCTTCATCTGCAAGCTGCGCAAGAAGCTGGCCACGGCCGCCGGCGGCAAACACTATATCGAGACCGTCTGGGGCCGCGGCTACGTCCTGCGCGACCCGGCGGAAGGCTCCGCCCCGACCCCGGTCAGCGCCGCCGCCTGAAGAACCGCGGACGACTAGATCTTCAGACGCCCGCCGGAGAAATCCGGCGGGCGTTCTGCTGTCCGGCGATACGGATCGGCCATCCTGGCCGGCTGAGGGCTCTAATCCCGCTCGACCCGCACCGCGACCTCGTTGCGGCGCATCGGCGGCAGGGTCCAGGGGGGGTCGTAGAACCAGACCACCGGCTCGTCGCGTGCGACCCAACCGCTGCCGTTCAGCCCGGCCATCAGCTCGGCCTTGTGCGTCTCCACGGCGCGCACCGAACCGACGCCGCTGAACCTCACCACTGCATAGGTTTCGGCCGGGACGACGACCAGTTCGACCGTCGGATCGTTCGGCACGGGCAGCTGGTCCATCGCATAGGCGGCCGGCATGAAGAACTGGACCGTCCAGCGGTCCGGGCCTGACGGGGTCTGGGACACCGGCGCGGTCATGGCGATCGTCTGCGACCCCGCGGATCGCCCGCCGCCGGACTGCGCCACCGGGGCCGTCATCGCGATGGAGGCGCGCCGGGCGTTGCCGCCGAAGATATAGCCCGCCAGGCGTCGAAAGCCCTGGTTGCGGGCCGCGTCGCTGGTGCCCGTCACGACGGTCTGCGCGGCGATCCGCTCGCCATAAAGGCGGATATCGATCGATCCGACGCTGGCGACGCTCTCATACGCGGGTTCTTCCGTGCCCGACCGCACGCCGACCGTCGAACAGGCGGCAGACATAAGGGCCGCACCGACGGCCACCAGCGAGTGTTTCAAAACCATATCCTTGTCGGGCCAGCGAAGAGACCTTAGCCCACCATAACGCATGGATCGAGGTTCAGATGCATATGCGGGGGTGGACACAATGTCCGATCCATCGTCGTGTGGTTGCAACAAGGACGACGCCGGCGAAACGGCGGGCGTGGTCGCTCTAGCGATTCAGCGGCAACGGCGGGATGTGGATCTGGACGACGGACCGTCCCTGGCGCGAGATACCCCAGATCTCCCGGTCGGCCGTCCGGTCCCAGGCCCAGCCCTGGCCTTCGAACTCGACATTGACGGTGGCCACATGGCGCAGGACCGACCCGGCCTCGGGCAGGTCCAGGACATACAGCTCCTTCGCATCATGGCCCGAGACATACAGCAGGCCGTCGTCACCCCAGCCGCCGCCCGAGCTGGAGGTCGGGGCAAACCGCTCCAGCACCGAGGGCGGAAAGACCCAGCTTTCCGTCCGCCGCCACTGGTCGTCGAACCGGACAAGGGTGGTGTAGGTGTGATCGCGTCCGGGCTGGCCGCCCCGCTCATTGTAGTTGGCGAACAGGGCCCACCAGGCCCCGTCCTTCCAGTCGACCCAGGTCAGCGACCCGATCTGTTCGCCCAGACTGATGCTGTCGACATGGGCCAGGGTCAGGGGATCGAACACCTCGACCGAGGACACCATCGGCACATGCGGAAAGTTGGAATGGGCGCACATCAGCCGGGCCTCGTGCACCAGACAGGCGTTCAAATGGACGAACAGGGTCGGGTCGCCCGCCCATTCCGCCAGCTTGCGTCCATCCGACTTGGCGTATCGGCCCAGCCGGGTGTTGACCACGGCGTAGAAATCGTCGCCCGCCGCCGCCGCGCCCTGACCGGCCTCGCGGATGTCGGTATAGCGACGCAGCTCGACCGAGGCGAAGGTCGGCGGATAGGGCGGCTGGGACAGGGGCCGCTCCTGCTGGCGCGGATAGCTGGCCAGGGGCGGGACCGGCCGTGGCTCGGCCGGCTGGGCGACCGCCGGGCGGTCCTGGCCGCGCGCGGCGGCGGCGCAGCCCAGGGCGAGCACGGCCAGGGCCGTGGCGGCGAGGATGGGTCTGAGCATCGGCGTCTCCAATCCGACCTCCCGCCTAAGCTCCCGCTGTGACGCTGCCCCGGCAGACTCAATGCATTTGCGAGACGGACCTGCGAACAATTTGTGGGCGTCCGGCCGGGGGAGGCAGGTCCGGACCCGTGCGACCCGGCTTCGACCCGATCAGCTGTTCAAGTTCAGGGCTGGACCGTGTCGGGACGCGGACGGGCGCGGACGCCCAGATGATTGGCCGAGGGGCGTTCACGGCCGGGCACGGCGGTATGGATCGGACGGTTCAACACCACAGGTCCGTTCGCAGACTCCACCACCATGGTCGTGGATCCGCCACCATCGAGATTGATGGCGTCGCTGGCCCCCAGCGCGACAAGAATGTCGGTCAATTCGTCGAGACTGGCACCCTCGCTGACACCCGGCTGGCGTCCATCGACGGTCACGAGCCAGGCCAGTCGACGCCGGGCATCGAGACCGACGGCGGTGCGCGGGTGGCGGGTCGAGCCATAGGCGGCGTCGAAGGCCGCATATGACAGACGCTGGCCATCCTTGAGCAGGCGCGGACCGGCCGCCATGGCCTCACGCACGCCCGGGCCGCAGTCCTGGCCGTCGTTGATGACCACCCGGGTCTCCCGCCAGATGCAGAGGATGGCGTTGACCCGCCGGTCGAGGTCGGTTTCGACCGGAGAGACCACTCGCCCGTCGTGGATCGCGGCCCCTGAGACATCCGTCCCCTGACCGGGTTGGGGGATATAGTCATCGCCCCCGGGCGAGCCGCCTGCGAAAGGCAGGAAATAGCCTCCGTTGACCGCCGCCTGCCAGTCTTGGGCCTGGAGCGCCTCGGACGTTTTCAGGGCCCGGTATTCATGGCCGTCGCTTGCATCCCCCGGTGTGACCACCAGCGACACCCCCGGGACCGTCAGGTCGATCCGCAGCACCTGGATCGCCATCGGAACCGGCCCCGACGGTGGCAGGGTCTGATGCGACACGCCGTCAAACAGGGGGACCCAGGGGGCCGGGACCGGACCGGACGTCGGGACAGTGCTGCAGGCCGCGACTGTGAAGGCTGCCGCCGCGAGGCATGTTCTCGCAAGAATGCCGGTTGTCCAGCTCATTATAACCTCAGTATTCAGACGAAAATTCACAGATCGGCGGCATCGTCGGATACGGAATGCGCCACCGGTTGTCTGCCACACTGCCCGGCTCTGCTCAGTCGCGCAACGACTGTGCTCAGTCGCAAAAAATTCGCTGACTCCCGATCAAAAATTCTCGAAACGGATGCGTTGCCGTTGTCGGTCGCTGCGACGTCACGACTTGGACGCAGGTGTTCTCGCTGAACAAGGCGAGCCTGCAAGGGGAATATTTGCCATGACGTTTTCGCTGCGCACCCTGCTCATGATGATGAGCAGCTCGATCGCCCTGTCGTCTCTTGCCGGACAGGCCTTCGCCCAGTCGGGCACGGCCGATCAGGACGCCACACAGGTCGAGGAGATCGTCGTTCTCGGCTATCGCGCGCAAAACGAACAGGCCATCCAGGCGCGTCGCGCAGATGAGCGTATCGCGGACTATCTCGCGGCCGACGACATTGGCAGCCAGCCCGACTACAACATCTCTGACGCGATCCGGCGCCTGCCGGGCATTCAGACCGTGTTCGATGAGGACGAGGGCAAGTTCATCTCGATCCGCGGTCTGAACCCCAGCTACACCCTGGGTGCGTTCGACGGGGCGACGCTCGCGACCTCCGAGCGGTCCAACCGCCAGCTCAATATGGAGGCGATCCCCTCCGGGGCGATCCGCCAGGTCGTCGTCACCAAGTCGCGGACGCCCGACGTCGACGGCAATGCGATCGGCGGTACGCTGAACCTGATCACGCGCTCGCCGTTCGATTCGGCCGGCTTCTATCTCGCCGGCACGGCCGAGGTCGGCACCTCCTCCGACACCGTCGTCCCGGGCAAGGGATTTGGCCGCTCCTATGACGATGCGCCGAACTGGCGCTTCGACGCGACCATGTCGCAACGCTTCGGCAGCAGCGGCGAGTTCGGCGTCCTGTTCGGCGTCAACTACCTCCAGCGCAACCGCGACCAGGAGAGGCTCCTGCCGCAGCAGGTCCAGCCCTCCATTTCCGCGACCCCGACGCCCGTGGGGGCCCCGGCGGCGGCCGGGTCCCAGACGGATCTGCTGTGGTCGACCTATCCGAACACGATCGAACGGCTCGGCGGCATCCTGAAGCTGGAATGGGAGCCGATGACCGGCCTGCGGACGGGCGTGTCCTTGGTCCACTATGTCCAGAATGACAACGAGCTGCGCCATTCGCAGCGCCTGCGCAACGGGACCGGCGGCAACGCCAGCTTCATCCGGTTCAACGATTTTCCGCTCGAAAAGCCCACCACTGTGGCGCAATTCTTCGTCGACTGGGCCCCGGACGAGACCCAGACCCTGGCATTCCGGGCCTCCTACTCCGAGGCGCAGTTCCTGGAACCGTCCAACCAGCTGCAGTTCAATCTGACGGGTCCGGCGGCGACGTTCGATGTGGCTCTTCAGGGCCGTGTGCCGGTGGCGACCAACCTTGATCCCCGGCTGTCGAACCCGGCCAGCTACACCCTGCTCAACAACAGCTTCACGCCCTATGAGGACGACAGCGACGAATATGTCCGCGAAGTCGCCTTCGACTATGGCCGCAATACCGAACGCGGCGACCAGGGCCTTGGGTTTGGCCTCGGCGCCAAGGTGCGCGAGATCAAGCGCGACAATGACTCGACCACCTGGAACTGGGTCCTCACGGGCGCGCCCCTGTCGCTCAGCCAGTTTGCGATCCCGACCAGCTATCGCCCCCCGTTCGGCAACCTCAACCAGATCTTCATCGACTTCGACGCCTTCAACGCCTTCTTCAAGGCCAATGCCGCGAGCTTCACCGGCGGTCGAAACGAGAACCGTCAGGCAGACTGGGTCTTTGACGAGGATGTCACCGCCCTCTATGGCCTCGTGCGCCACGCGGGTTCGCGTCACACCCTGATCCTCGGCGGTCGCTACGAGGACACGGCAACCTCGGTCGAGCGCAACCGCACTCAGGGCGCAGTCCAGTCGCGGGTGACCCGTGAGGGCCAGTACGACCACTTCCTGCCGTCGATCACCTTCCTGTATGACGTCACCGACTCGCTGCGGCTTCGCGCGGGCGCGTCCAGAGCGGTGGGACGTCCCAACCCCAGCCAGCTTGCGTCCGGCGAAACCGTCAACCAGACCACCGGGGCCATCAATCGCGGCAACCCGGATCTGCTCGCCCGCGAAGGCGACAGCTATGAAGCCTCGCTGGAATACTACATGCCCGGCAATACCGGCATGGTCTCGGTCGGCGTCTTCCGCAAGGAGATCAAGAACGAGATCGTCACCCGGCTGACCGTCGCCGGCGGCCCCAACGGCGAAGACGTGACCCAGCCGGTCAATGCCACCCAGGCAGAAGTCCAGGGCCTTGAGCTCAACGCCGTCATCAACAACCTGCCCCTGCCGGGGTGGCTGTCGAACTTCGGCGTCTCCGCCAACGCCTCCTTCATCGACGGCAGTTTCGACACAGGCGGTCTGCGCGGCACGGTCGATGTGCTGCAAGGTCAGGCCGACACCCTCGGCAACGTCGCCGTCTTCTACGAGCAGGGTCGGTTCCGCGCCCGCGCCGCCTATGCCTATGTCGGCGAAGCCTTCACCAATGTCAGCGCGACCGACCTGACCGGTGTGACGGATCGTTATGATGCGGCGCTGGGGACGTTCGATCTTCAGGCGCGTTATGCCATCAACGATCGCTTCGAACTGATCGGTGAGGTCCGCAACGCGACCAACGAGGAGAAGATCAACTACACCGGAAACGACATCTATCGGGACGTGTCCTTCTATGGCCGCCAGGTCTGGGCGGGCACCACCTTCAGGTTCTAGGGCCTGATCGGCAGAGGTGGGCCCACAGCGTGGGTCCACCGAAATCGCGCATCGCGCCCTCGTTCAGTCCTCGAGCCTCATTCACGGCATCGGCGGAATCACGAAGCAATGCCACCTCAACCGATGAGGCTCTGATTGTGAGCTCTCAACAGGGTCTCCATCCGGTCCGGGCCGAGAGAGCTGGAGTTGAAGCCTTCAGACCGGGCCTGGGAGGAGGACCGAATGGTCGGGCATAAACATGCCCGGCTGACAGCGCTTCGTCGAGCCGACCTAGTGCGGCGGGTCAAGCTGCGCGTCTCCGCCACCCTCACGAAGGCGTGCAAGACGTCGATGTCCCGATCGAAGATGCGATCAGCCATACTTAAGAGTTCGTTATGGTTTGTATCACATCAATAAACCGGAACGGCCTTGATCCCGGCGTTACAGGGGCCCCGCCCAAACGCGGATTGATCCATGCCCGACCTCGCTGCCAGCCTTGAATTACTGACCTCTCCGGCGATCCTGTTCTTCTTCTTCCTGGGCGCCGCGGCGGCTTTCGTGCGGTCGGACCTGGCCATCACCTTCCCCTTCAACCTGACCCTCGGCATCGCCCTCCACGCCGCCGCAGCCCATTGGCTGTGGTCGTGAGTGGGCATCTTCTTCAACAACGGAGACCAACGATGACGCTGTTTGCCCTCGCGACCCTGCTGCTGGCCGCGCCCGTCCAGGCGGCCTGTCCCGCCGCCACGACCGCCGGTGTCGAGGCCCAGTTCCAGCGGTTCAACGCCGCCTGGGCCACGCAAGACCCGGATATGGTGACCCCCCTGTTTACCGCAGAGCCGGTGTTGCTGCCGACGCTTTCGGACACGCCGCGCACGACGCCGGCCGCTGTGCGCGACTATTTCATCGGCTTCCTGCGGAGCCGCCCGGTCGGCCGGATCGACACCAGCACGGTTGAGATCGACTGTCAGACCGCATCACGCGTCGGCACCTGGACAGTGACCCTGACCGATCCCGCCACGGGAGCCAGCCGCGACGTGCACGCCCGCTATTCCTTCATCTACCGGTTCGAGGACGGCGAGTGGAAGATCGACCATCTCCATTCATCGGTGGCGCCCGAAGGGCATTGATCTAGCGCGGTGGACGGATCGCCCCGGCCTCCGCCGCGCGCGGGTTGGGCTGGGAGAAGCCGTCGGCCAGCCGGACCACGAAGTTCAGGCCCAGCGGATCGGGCGCGCCCGGATAGTAGTCGGTGCTGATGATCTGGGCCCCGGCCTGGACGGCCGCGTCCAGTCGGCCGAGGTCGCCGATGCGCGCCTCGGCGGTGTTGGCGTCGGCCCGGCTGCGGACCAGAAACCCCTGGCCGACCAGACGCCGGATGGTTTCACCCTCGACCACCGGGTCCTGAATGTTGAACACCGCCGCCTCGGCCGCGTCATCGGGATAGAAGCCGAACATCATCCGTCCGCGCAGGGCCGGATGGCCCTCGGCATACAGGGCGTTCAGGCGCGGGCTGGTGTCGTGGACCAGCAGCACCTTGCCGCGCGAGGCCTCGACCGTCGGCCAATGCCGGGCCAGGGCCGCCTCGCGCAGGGTGGCGTGATCGCCCCGCACGCTGTCGGGCGTGATGACCCGGTCGCCGAAGACGGCTCGGATGGTGGCATCGATCGCGTCCAGCCCGGCGGCATCATAGGGTTCGGGTGCGTCGCGATTGTTGACCAGGATGACGATCAGCTCGTAGTCCGGATGGGCCCCCGACCAGTCGGCGACGGTCGCCAGGCACAGCTCCAGCGTCAGGCAGTGGGTCTGACCGTCGAACGGCGGAATGTGCAGCACCTTGGCCCCCGGAGCGGACATGATGGCCAGGGCCCGCGGGTCGTCGGCATAGGGACCGGCGAACAGTCCGCCGTGGCGGTCCGAGACCGGATCGAATTCGAACTGGCGGATCCCCAGGGCCAGCTGGTCTTCCACCGGCGGGTTGCCGTACTCAAGGCCCGGAAGCAGGGTCGGTGCCGCCGCGCGGATGGCCTCGATCACCGGGGCATCCGGATAGGGTCGATAGGAGTTGTGGCTGCCCAGGATCTGGATCTGGTTGATCTTCAGATCCTGCGCCGACGCGGGCTGGGCCAGCGTCAGCAGGGCGAACGCCGCCATGAACGGTTTGCGGACATCGATCATGGCGGCGGGCCTCCGGAACTGGAGTTGGATCAGAAACGGGCGCGCAGGCTCAAGGTGACCGTCCGGCCGTAGTCATTGATTTCGGCAGGGCGGTCGGTCGAGCCGCCGTGCCCCATGCGGGCAGCGCAGCGGTGCCATAGGCCGGGATTGCGACGCAGTTATTTGATCAAGGCGACGGTTCGACGGCCGATCGTGCGTGTACGGAGCCGTATCGTCCGGGGTCGGCTAATCGCCCTGAAGACCCGCCATCACGGTGCGATACATCGGGTTGGGCCGCCCGGCCGCGTCGAACAGCACGGGGCTGTCCTTGCCGTCGTCACGAGCTCCGCCCCTCAGCCAGCTGTCGGTGTCGCGCAGGCCCCAGACGGTGAAGGCGAACCTCTGGGCCGACGGAAGCGCAACGAAGGCCTCGGTCAGTTCGGCGACGCGCGCGGTCTGCTGGTCGATCTTCTGGCGCGGCGAGCGGATGTCGATGCGGCCCTCGGAGCGCAGACTGGCATCCAGCTCCGACACATGGATCGGCAGGCCGAACCGGGCGGCTTCCTTGAAAAAGGCGCGGGTTTGGCCGGCGGGAATCTCGATATCCAGGTGCGACTGGGTGCCGATACCGCCGACGGGGACCCCCGCCTTCAGCAGCCGCTCGACCAGCCGCAGGAAGGTCGCGCCCTTCACCGGATTGTTCTCCAGATTGTAGTCGTTCAGGAACAGCACCGCATCCGGATCGGCCATCTTCGCCTGTTCGAAGGCGCGGGCGATATAGCCTTCCTGCCCCAGGACGTCCGACCACAGGCAGGACCGCAGTCCGTTCCCGTCCTCGGCCACCGCCTCATTGACGACGTCCCAGCCGGTGGCGCGGCCGCGGTATCGCCCGACGACCTCGGCGATGTAGCGGTCGTACTCCCGCCGGAACCGCGCCGGGTCCAGCGACCGGAAGAAGGCGCTGTCCTGGGAATACCAGATCAGGGTGGTGCAATAGAGCCTGAGCTCATGCGCCGTGCAGAAGTCAGCGATCCGGTCGGGGGCCTCCCAGCGATAGTCGCCGGTCTCCGACAGGATGTACTCCATCTTCATCTCCCACTCCGGCGTCAGCTGGGAGACGTGCGTCAGGGCCAGGTTCACCCAGGCCGGTTCGTCGAAATGCCCGCTCATGGCGGCCACGCCGATCGGGAATGGCGCGATGGATTTCAAAGGCGTGGCATCGACCGCCGGCGCGGCCCCGGTGTTCCCGCAGGCGGCCAGGGCGAGGGATGACAGCAGAACAGAGCGGCGGTCGATCATCGTTCTCCCTCCCCCTCGGGGGAGGGTGGTCGAAGCGAAGCGAAGACCGGGTGGGGAGGGCAAGGCAATCTGGACTCCGGTCTGGGCGGTCTCGCCTTGCCGCCCCCACCCGATCGCTTCGCGATCTGCCCTCCCCCGCAGAGGGAGGGAGATGGGTGTGCGTTAGCCCGCACGCTTCCTCAGACCCATCTCGTCAAACGCCGCCGTCTCGCGCTTGCCGGCGGCGACGATGGCGTTCAGACGGGTCATCTCGGCGACGTGTTCGAACTTCTTCAGCTCGGAATAGGCCCCGGTCAGGGCGTCGCGGGCCCCTTCTTCCTCGGCGTCCAGGGTGACCAGGTCGCCCTCGGCGGCACCCTTTCGGGCCTTCCAGCCCGTCAGATAGCCGTGCAGCATCATTGCGGCCTCCGCGTCGATCCGGGCGCGCTCGCGCTCGATCTCGGCCTCGGCATCCAGCACGGCAAGGCGCATCTCGGCCGACGCCTTCTTCGACGTGATCTCGGCGAGGCGCTTCTGCAGTGTCTCCACCTCGTAGTTGGAGATGCGGATCAGGGAATGGGCCCAGGCGGTCATGCGGTTACAGTACCTTTATCGAGATCAAGTCAGTGGCGAGAGGCGAGTGGCGGGTGGCGAGAGAGCCGGCGACGTCGTCGATGGACTGATCGTCAGCCATCGTCCGCGATGCGCGCCCGGTCTTCGCCTCACTCGTCACTCGCCACCCGTCACTCGCCACTTTGAACCAGACCTTGGTTCAGAATGCTTTCCAACCGGTTGAAGGCATCGGCCATCCGCGTGACGTCCTCCTTGTCCTGACCCAGGAACGCCTCCAGCGCCGGGTTCAGGGCGATGGCACGGTCGGTGACCGGGTCGGCCCCCGCGCGATAGGCCCCGATCTTGATCAGCTCCTCCATCGACGCATAAGCCGACAGGCACTGGCGCGCCCGCTTGTTCAGCTCGCGCTCCGGCGGAGTCTGGCACCCCGGCAGGGTCCGGCTGACGGACTTCAGCACATCGATGGCCGGAAACCGCCCGCGCTCGGCGATCTTGCGATCCATCACGATATGCCCGTCCAGGATCCCGCGCACCGCGTCGGCGATCGGCTCGTCGTGATCGCCGCCGTCCACCAGCACGGTGAACATGGCCGTGATCGGTGCCGCCGTCGTCCCGTCCGGCCGGATCGGCCCCGGTCCGGCGCGTTCCAGCAGCTTGGGCAGTTCAGAGAAGACGGTGGGGGTATAGCCCTTGGTCGTCGGCGGTTCGCCCGCCGCCAGTCCGATCTCGCGCTGGGCCATGGCGAAGCGGGTGACCGAGTCCATCAGGCACAGCACTTCCAGATCCTGGTCCCGCAGGTATTCGCAGATCGCCATGGTCATATAGGCCGCCTGACGCCGCTTCAGCGCCGGCTCGTCCGACGTCGCCACCACGACGATGGCGCGACGCAGACCCTCTTCGCCCAGGGTCTCCTCGATGAACTCGCGCACTTCCCGGCCCCGTTCGCCGATCAGGCCGACGACGACGGCGTCGCAGGTCGCCTGGCGCGCCAGCATGGACAGCAGCACCGACTTGCCCACGCCCGAGCCCGCGAAGATGCCCAGACGCTGGCCCCGGCAGGTCGTGGTGAAGACGTCCATCGACCGCACGCCCAGGTCCAGCCGCTCCCCCACCCGGCCTCGCGCATGGGCGGCAGGCGGCGGGGCGCGCAGCGGATAGGGTGCGGGCCCCTGCGGCAGCGGCCCCTTGCCGTCGATCGGCTGGCCGAAGGCATCGATGATCCGGCCCAGCCAGGCCGTGGTCGGCTGGACCGCCGCCGCCTGGCCGATGATGTGGATGTCGGCCCCTGGTGCCACGCCCTCGACCGGGCCGAACGGCATCAGCAGGGCCTTGGAGTCGCGAAACCCGACCACCTCCGCCGGCAGGGGCGTCGTGCCCCGCCGCCCGATCTCGGCCCGCGCCCCGACGGCCAGCCGCGATAGCCCGCCCTTCGCCTCGATCAGCAGGCCGGACACACCCGCCACCTTGCCGGTGACGACCAGGGGATCGACGGCTTCGACGGCGGCAACCAGATTGTGCATCCAAAGAGGGATGCGGGATCGTGGTTAACGAGGGGTGAAGCGTCCGCGTCGTCAGGCGATACAGATGTGGGCTCAGTAATCCGCGTGTTCGCTTATCTCCAGCAGGGCCGCGCCCTTGTCCGCCTCACCATAGGCTCCGACCCAGACGGAGTAGGTCCCGGCCTCAGGTGTGGGGAAGTACAGCTCGGCATTCTGGCTGCCGCCACTGTCGTCATTACAGTACCAGTCGCCGCTGGGCGACTGAAGCAGGATCGTCGTGTCCTTGATCGATACCGTTCTGAAAATGAGGCCGGGGCTCCCGGGCCAGAACGCCAGCAGCACGTCGGGGGCCGTGCTGATCAGCCCGACGCAACCTTCGGCGACGTTCGAGGCCAGATCGTCACCCCCGGCATACACCAGGGTCTGGTTGGGGCTGGGCCAGAAGCCGCTTTCGAGCATCAGAGTTCCATACGTGCCCATGGCCGCCGGCGCCGTTGCCGACAAGTCCATCGCGTCGGCGGCAGCATCGGCAGCATCGGCAGCGGCATCGGCAAGCGACGGATCGAGCGTCTCTCCGGGCCAGGCCGGAGCCGAGCTGCCGTCCGGCAGACCGCTGATCTCGAGCAGGGCCTGCACGCCCGTCTCGACCTGGGCACCGACGTAGATCAGCCAGGTCCCGCTGTCCGGGCTCGGGAAATACAGCTGTGCGTTCAGGCCTCCGCGACCGTTGTCGTCGCAATACCAGCTGCCGTTGGGCGCATGGACCAGCAACGTCGTATCCGCCGCCGCCGCGGTCCTCAAGAACAGGGGCTGGTCGCCGGCCCAATAGGTCAACTGCACGTTGGGAGCACTGCCGACAAGGCCAGCGCAGCCCCCGCCAATGGACGATGCCAGGATCGGCCCGCCTGCGCCGCCGCTGAAGGAAACGGGGTCGGGCCTGAAGTCCGAAACGAGTTCCAGTGCGCTCCATGTGGGATAGGCGTCGAGGTCCTAGCCCGATGCAGCGGCCGGAACGCCCCACGCCACCGCGAGCGCGAGGAAGACACAACGGATCGACATGACTTTTCTTCCAACGGCGTTCCGTCAACCAAGCACATCGCGCGGGCCTGCGTCAAGCGTGAGGAATGGCGGGCGTCTCCGTCGCGAGACGGCGTCCTACCCCTCGATCCTGTCGTGCACCCCGGCCGCCAGGTCGCCCATGAAGAAGGGCTTGGTCAGGACGTCCATGCCGGGGGCCAGAAGGCCGTTTCCGACCGCTGCGTTCTCGGCATAGCCGGTGATGAACAGCACCTTCAGGTCCGGCCGATCCAGACGCGCGGCCTCGGCAGAGAGCATGGGCGGGGGATTTGTCCCTGTCTCCCTTTCTCCCTCTCTTTCATGGGCAGGGAGAGCGGATCACACCGCCGCAAACGCCCGGTGAGGGTCGAAGCCGGATTTCTGTTCAGTCCGTGGTCCGCTCCTCCGGGACCGATCCGTCGCGGAGACGCATGACAGGTTTCATAGATACCCTGGCCGCTTCCCCGGTGGATAGACGACGAAATCTTGGGGCGGGGTTCAGCAATAATGCCTTGTGCCTCCGGGTGCCGGACCTATGTCTTTCCCAGCCGCTCCGGCCGCAATCGGGCGAACGGCGAATCTGCACAAAGTGCACGATGTGCACCCAATTTCCGAGCGACCCACCGGAGCCTCCCCCATGTCCGACCTGCCGCCCGCCTACGACACGGTCCGCCACGCCACGCACGGGCGGGGCAAGGTCTATGACAGCATCCTGGACACCATCGGCGACACGCCCATCGTCGGCCTGCCGCGCCTGTCGGCCGAATACCAGCCCAGGGCCCGCGTGCTGGCCAAGCTGGAGTTCTTCAACCCCATCGCCTCGGTCAAGGACCGGATCGGCGTGGCCATGGTCGAGGCGCTGGAGGCGGCGGGCCGGTTGAACGCCGACAGCGTCCTGATCGAACCGACCAGCGGCAACACAGGCATCGCCCTGGCCTTCGTCGCCGCCGCCAAGGGCTATCGCCTGATCCTGGTCATGCCGGAATCGATGTCGATCGAGCGGCGCAAGATGCTGTCCCTGCTGGGCGCCGAGCTGGTCCTGACGCCCGCCGAGAAGGGCATGAAGGGGGCCATCGCCCTGGCCGCGGACCTGCTGGCCAACACCCCGGGCGCCGTCAGCCCCTCGCAGTTCGAGAATCCCGCCAACCCCTCCATCCACCGGGTCACGACGGCCGAGGAAATCTGGAACGACACGGGCGGCACGGTGGACATCGTCGTGTCCGGCGTCGGCACCGGCGGCACCATCACCGGCGTCGGCCAGGGGCTGAAGGCGAAGAAGCCCTCGGTCCGCATGATCGCGGTCGAGCCCACCGCCTCGCCCGTCCTGTCGGGCGGCGAGCCTGGCCCGCACAAGATCCAGGGCATCGGCGCGGGCTTCATCCCCGCCATCGTCGATCGCTCGGTCATCGACGGCGTCGAACAGGTCTCCAACGAGGACAGTTTCGAGATGGCGCGGAAGGCCGCCCGCGTCGAAGGCATTCCCGTCGGCATCTCCTCTGGCGCCGCCCTGACCGCCGCCTTCCGTCTGGCCGCGCTCGACGAGAACGCCGGCAAGACCATCGTCGTCATCATCCCCAGCTTCGCCGAACGCTATCTGTCGACGGCGCTGTTCGAAGGGCTGTAAGCGCGCGGTTAACCGTCTTGCCAGTAGGCTGGCACCTGTATGACCGATCCGGCCCCAGCTCCTGCGCCTGACGCACCGTCACCGGGCTTTCGCGCGCGTCATGCGTTGCTGAAGCGGCTGGCCGATGTGGTGTCGCTGCCCGGCAGCCGGGTCAACACCTTCGAACGATCGGTGGTCGGGGATCTGCTGATCGAGATATTGCGACTGGCGGCCCCGCAAGAGCGCCATCGCGTGGCCCAGCGCCTGGCACCGCTCGGAGATTTGCCCAACAGCCTGGCGCGGATGCTGATGCGCGACGAACCCGCCATCGCCGGCCTGCTGATCGAGGGCTGCGCCTCCATCAGCGATGCCGACCTGGTCGCCTGCGCCCACCACACCGGCATCGAACACCGCGTCCTGATGGCCAGCCGACGCGGCCTGTCGGAGGTCGTCGCCGAGACCCTGATCGCCTTCGACGAGCTCCCGGTGATCGAGGGGGTCCTGAAGAACACCACCGCCCGCCTGTCCCAGAGCGGGGTCGAGGCGATCGTCAGCCTGAGCCGGGCCGCGCCCGAGCTGTGCGGCCCTCTGCTACGCCGGTCCGAGCTGCGACCATCCGGGGCCTATGTGATGTTCTGGTGGTGCGGGGCCGAGGACCGGAAGACCATCCTGCAGCGTTTCGCCGTGTCGCGCGAAGTCATGCAGGAGGTCGTCGAGGACGTCTTCGCCATGGCCGCTGGCGAGCGCTGGCAGGACCCGGTGTCGCGCAAGGCCCTGCAGTTCATCGAGCGCCGCCAGCGAAACCGGGCGGCCATCGAAAAGAGCCCCTACCCCAGTCTGGAATACGCCGTCGCCGAGGCCGCCAGGACGGGCCTGAACCCCGAGGTCGCCGCCGAGATCGCCCATCTGGCGGGCATCAAACCCCTGACCGGAGCCAAGATCCTGTGCGATGTCGGTGGCGAACCCCTGGCCATCCTGTGCAAGGCCACCGGCCTGTCCCGTGTCGACCTGCAGTATCTGTGGCGTTCGATGCGGCGGCCAGAGACCCGGGCTGACGGCTCTGTGCATCCCGACTGGGAGCGGGTGCAGACCACCTATCAGATGCTGGCGGTCGATCGCGCCCAGACGGTTCTGCGTTACTGGAACTGGTCGCTGTCTTCCGCCCTGTCACCCGCCTTGCTGAAGGCGATCCGCGATGGCGACGACCAGGGCGTGGACGACTATTCGGCAGCCGAACGCGCAGCGATGATGGTCCTGTCCGAAAACTTCGGCCGCTGATCTCTGGAGGGGCTGGAGCGCGTCTATAGTCAAGATTGCTCTTGTCCAGACGTTCTTCTGAAGAAGACGTGCCGAAGCATTGCTTTCGGACTGAAATATCAGTATTTCCCGAATCACAATCGCAACAGTGCGACAAGTCCAGACAGGGAAATGACGATGGACGCGACAAGAATGGACGACCGGTCCGAGCTTCTGGAAATGACGGCGGACATCGTGTCGGCCTATGTCGGCAACAACAGCGTGTCGGCCAACGATCTGCCGTCGCTGATTTCCAATATCCATGCGGCACTGAGCCAGGTCTCGACCGGCGTCGTCGAGGTGGAGCCCGAGGTCAAGGAACCGGCCGTGCCGATCCGCAAGTCGATCAGCCCCGATTTCCTGATCTGCCTGGAAGACGGCCGCAAGTTCAAGTCGCTGAAGCGCCACCTGCGCACGAAATACGACATGAGCCCCGAGGAATACCGCGCCAAATGGGGTCTGCCGAAAGACTATCCGATGGTCGCCCCCAACTATGCCAAGGCCCGCTCGGACCTGGCCAAGCAGATGGGCCTGGGCCAGGGCGGCCGCAAACCCGCCCGCGCCCCGCGCGCCGCCAAGAAGTAACAGGCCTCCACCGCCTTCGGCGATCCCCCTCCCCCGTGAAGAGCGGGGGAGGGTTTTTCTATCCAGCGCCCATCGCCTCCTGCCGGATGCGACCGACCATGGCGTTCAGGCCATTGGCCCTCTGGCGGGTCAGGGCCTGCGGCAGGCCCAGCCGGTCCAGCGCGGCCCTGGCGTCGAAGGCCAGGATCTCCGGACCCGTGCGGTCGGAATAGAGCTTCAGCAACAGGGCCACATTGCCCTTCGAGATCGCGCTGTCGCTGTCGGCGCGGAAGATCAGGCGGTCGCCCCCCTTCCCGTCCCCCGTGCGGCCTGACGCCAGCCAGACCTGGGCGGCACACCCCGGCACCTTGTTCGCCTCGACCCGATCCTCGTCCGGCAGCGGAGCCAGATCCTTCCCCAGGTCGATCACATAGGCGATGCGCTGTTCCCAGTCCTCCAGCACGTCGAAGTCCTCCATCAGTTCGGCCAGGGTATCGTCGATCGTGCCAGCTTCGGTCATGGCGCGCAGATAACCCCGGCATGGGTTAAGAACAACGAGGCGGATCGTCCCCGGCGACAGGGTCTGCCGTCCCCTTCGCGGGTTCGCCCCACGGGCGTGCGGGCTTTGGACGACTCAAGCGCAAGGCTAGTATCTTGTCCGGTGCGTCTCCCCTTGCCCCACCTTTCGCCCGAAGGCCTCCGGACCCACGCTTGACCTCACCCGCCCCCACATCGCCGGACGCGAGGGACGATCCGGCCAAAGGCGTTGCGTCCCGCGCGACGGTCGCCGAAGGCGTGCCCGCCCTGGCCGCCTGGCACGGTGCATGGACGGCGGCGATCATGCTGGCCACCCTGGCTGCGATCTGGGTCGGGGCCCTGGGCGGTCCCGCTGCGTTCGGTAGCCTGGCCATGCTGGTCCCCGGTCTGGCGGGACTGGTGCTGATCCGCTGGGACGGCCCGGGCGAGCGGGCCCTGGTCCTGGTGGTCTGGACGCTCGTGGCCCTGGCCGCCTCGGTCCTGTCGGGCGGTCTCGGCGGACCTCTGGTCGGGTTCATCGCCATGCCGTTCGTCGCCGGCCTGGCGCTGGGCGGGCCGAGGCACGGCGTGCGGCTGGCGCAGGGCGGCGCTCTGGGCTCGGCCATCGCCGCAGGGGGCGGTCAGCTGTCCGCCTGGCTGATCGGAGCCCCCCTGACGAATATCGGCGTGGCCACCGCCTCGGCCCTGCTGGCGGCGGTCGCGGCCGCGCTGGCCATGCGCCTGGCATGGCGCATCCGCGAGACACGGCTGGTGGTGGCGGAGGAGACGACCCGCCGGATCGAGGCCCTGCTGACGAGCCAGCCGGGGCTGACCCTGGTGCTGGAACCATCGGGACGCGTGCAGGGGGCCTATGGCTGCGCGCCGCCCGCGCTGAATGTCGACGCGCTGTTCGAGCAGGGGCTGATCGCGGCCATCCATGCCCCGGACCGGCGCCCGCTCCTGGACGCCATCGATACGGCGCTGCGCGGACACCCCGCCCAGGTCAGCTTCGCCCCCCGTCAGGCGCTGGACCGGCGCGTCACCCTGATCCTGCGCCGGGCCAACGATGCGGCCGGTCGACCGCGCCTGGTGGCCCAGGCCTTCGACGGCACCCGCCAGTTCGCCACCGAGATCGGGCTGGAGGCTGCCCGCGCCGAGGCCGAGGCCCAGAACGCCGGCAAGACTCGCTTCCTGGCCAATATGAGCCACGAACTGCGCACGCCCCTGAACGCCGTCCTGGGGTTCAGCGACGTGATGCGCCAGCACCTGTTCGGACCCCTGTCACCGAAATATGCCGAATACGCCGACAACATCCACGAGGCCGGATCGCACCTGCTGGACCTGATCGGCGACGTCCTGGACGTGTCCAAGATCGAGGCCGAACGCTACGAGCTCAGCCGCGAGGCGTTCGATGCGCGCGAGGTCGTCTCGGCCGCCGTGGCCCTGGTGCGGGTCTCAGCCACGGACAGGGGCGTCACCCTGGCCAGCCTGCTGCCGGACAATCCGCTCGACGTCGACGCCGACCGCCGGGCCCTGAAGCAGATCACGCTGAACCTGCTGTCCAACGCCATCAAGTTCACGCCGTCGGGTGGCTCTGTGACCCTGACGCTGGAGACGATCGGGCCGTACCTGGAGCTGGTCGTGGCCGACACCGGCGTCGGCATCGCCTCCAGCGACCTGAATCGCCTGGGTCGTCCGTTCGAGCAGGCGGGCGAGGCCGATCAGCGGGCCAGGGGCACGGGCCTGGGTCTGTCGCTGGTCCGCGCCCTGGCCGAACTGCACGGGGGGCGCATGAGCATCGATTCCACCCTGGGCGAAGGCACGGCGGTCACGGTGCGCCTGCCGGTGGTGGCCTTGGGCCGGGCCGGGCCGCCGGAAGGCGGGGCGGAGATCATTCCGCTGAACGCGGGGGCTTAGGCGCGACGTCGTTTCCCCTCCCCGCAGGGAGAGGGCGAAGCCGATGTCAGACCGTCCCCAACCCCACGAACGCCCGCGCCGCGGCGAAGTCTCCGGCCTCGAAGGTCGTGGTGGCGACGCTGCCGTCGCGGAACAGGAACTCCACCAGGAAGGGCTCGCGCGGATCCAGTGTGGCCAGGGCATCGGCCCCGGTCTGGGGGAAGCGCCAGATCTCGCCCTGGGTCCGGCCGGTGGCCAGCAGGGTCGGGGCCGCCGGGGCGGTGCCGGCCGACCAGATTTCCTTGCGCGCCGAGACGGGCGGCAGGACCGCAGACCCGGTGGCGGTCAGCCACGGGCGCGGAGCCAGGGCCGGGTCGCGCATCACGATCCGCGCCGCATAGGGTCGTGGACGACCGACGAAGGACACCACGGCCGACAGGACGTTGCCGCCGAACACCGTGCCGGGTTGCGCCGGACTGGCGCTGAGGCCGAACTGGACGGGCGAGGCCCCGACCACCGAGGGCTGGACCAGTCGCCAGGCGGCATCCTCGCGCCGGACGCGGTCGGCAGTCCAGGTGGCGCGGTCGCCGATGAAGTCCATGCGCGGAATGCGCTGCCAGCCGGCGAAGGCGTCGGCGACGCGGTCGCGCACCATCGCCAGCTCGGGGTTGGCGCAATCCACCCGCGCGGCCCGGTAACGGGCGCGGGCCGCGGTCTCGTTCAGGGTCGCCTCGGCCACGCCGCCCCTCAAGGCAGCACCGCGCGACTGCAGCGTCGCCGCCGACAGCGCCCCGGCGACCGGCGCCTGGAACAGTCGACACTTCCGGTCGGCGGCCAGGACGAAGGTCCGGTCGTAATAGGTCCCGCCGCCCTCGGCCGAGGCCAGGACGGGCGACAGGGCCAGAACGGCGCCGATGGTCACGGCGCTGGCGATACGGGAGAAACGGCCTATCCTCATGGGACCGACCGTAGCGCCATGACGTTCCGGTCCCGTTTCCGAGCAGGGTTACCGATTTGCTTCTGAACTCAGACCTGTGGGTCGGTGCCCTGATCCGCAGGGCCGGGATCGAAGGGGCCAATGCCACGGTGGTCCGCAAGGGCGATGCGCGCGCGGGGACCGTGATCGTGAAAGCCTACAATACGTCGGAGCGCACGGCACGGCTGTTCAGCGAGGCCTTCGGACAGGACGGCGACCGGCTGTGGATCCAGCCAGTGAAAGGCACCGAGAGCGAGCTGGATGCCTATGTCGAGCGTCAGCGCGGCTATGACCCCGACCTGTGGGTGGTGGAGATCGAGGACCGTCAGGGGCGGCACTTTCTGACGGAAAGCGTCGAGGGAGACTGATCCTCCCCCTTCGCTGCGCTCCGGGGCGGATAACCCCTCGCTAACCCCGTTCGGACACAGAACCGAAAACCAACCGGGTGCATGGTGACGGTGTCGACAGATCCGTCGGCATCGACCGGGTGGCTTTCCCTATGCTGTTTCTCATGAACGACGTGGTATTCGACCTGGACGAGGCCTCTCCGGTCACGTCGGCGGATGCGCGCCGGTTCGAGAAGCTGGGCTTCGACTATCTGATGGAACTGGGCTGCGAGCTGTTCGCCGGGGATCCGCTGTTGCACCGCAACGATCCGGAGCGGGCGCGCCGCCTGGCCTGGCTGATCCACGACCGGTCGCCCGATGTGAACGCCGCCCTGTTCGCGGCACCGGATATGGACTGCGATCCGGCCTTGGTCGAGCCACTCTTCTGCGCCCTGCCCGACGCGGTGCTGAACCAGCTCAAGGCCAAGAGCGGCAAGGGCCGTCTGGATGCCGCCGCGGCCGACCGCGCCGTCTGGGGCCGCATGGCGGCCTGATCGCCTGGCTAAAGCCGCACGCACCCGTGGCGCGGTGCGGTCCTGCCGGACGGATACGGGCCAGACGTGACTTTCGCGGGCGCGCGCGCTACCTCCCGCCCCCATGTCGAAACTCACGCTCGAACAGGAGGCCCTGCGCCGCAGGACCTTCGCCATCATTGCGCATCCCGACGCCGGCAAGACGACGCTGACGGAGCATATCCTGCTGTCCGGCGGGGCCATCCGGGCGGCGGGGGCGGTGCGGGCGCGGGGCGAGAACCGGCGGACCCAGTCCGACTGGATGAAGATCGAGAAGGAGCGCGGCATCTCGGTCAGCGCCTCGGTCATGACGTTTGAGCACACCACGTCCGACGGCGTGGCCAAGATGTTCAACCTGCTGGACACGCCGGGCCACGAAGACTTTTCGGAGGACACCTATCGCACCCTGACGGCCGCCGACTGCGCCATCATGGTGCTGGACGCCGCCAAGGGCATCGAGCCCCAGACGCTGAAGCTGTTCGAGGTCTGCCGCCTGCGCGACATCCCGATCATCACCTTCATCAACAAGTTGGACCGCGAGGCCCTGGACCCGCTGGAGCTGCTGGACGAAATCGCGTCGAAGCTGCAACTGGATCCGGCCCCCGTCTGGTGGCCGGCCCAGAGCGGCAACCGGCTGCGCGGCATGGTCGAGATGGGCACCGGCCGGTTCCAGCCCTATGCCCGCAAGGTCCCCGGCGCGGTCGAGGATGCCGGCCATCCCCCCGCCCTGCCCCTGTCCGAGGCCGCCCGCTATTTCGAGCCGGGCGAGCAGGAAGAGCTGATGGAGGCGGCCGAACTGGTCACCGGCGGCTACCCCGCCTTCGACCGCCCGTCCTTCCTGGAGGGCCATATGACGCCGGTCCTGTGGGGCTCGGCCCTGCGCCACTTCGGCATCGATGAACTGCTGGCCGCCATCGGCGAATGGGCCCCGCCTCCGAAGGTCATGTCGGCGCGCAAGGAGGCCCCGCCCGAGACCCGCAACGCCCCCGCCCCCGTCGAACTGACCATCCAGCCCGGCTCGGACGAGGTCACCGGCTTCGTCTTCAAGGTCCAGGCCAATATGGACCCCAACCACCGCGACCGGATCGCCATGTTCCGCATGGCCTCGGGCTCGTTCAGGCGCGGCATGAAGCTGAAGGTCCAGAACACCGGCAAGCAACTGTCGGTCAACGCCCCCATCATGTTCTTCGCCAGTGACCGCGAACTGGCCGAGGACGCCTTCGCCGGCGACGTGATCGGCATTCCCAACCACGGCGTCCTGCGGGTCGGCGACAGCCTGTCCGAAAGCGGCCTGATCCGCTTCGCCGGCCTGCCCAATTTCGCGCCGGAAATCCTGCAGCGCGTGCGGGTCAAGGATCCGCTCAAGGCCAAACACCTGAAGAAGGCGCTTGATGGACTTGCGGAGGAAGGCGTGACCCAGCTGTTCCGCCCCGAGATCGGCGCGGACTTCATCGTCGGCGCGGTGGGCCAGCTGCAGTTCGAGGTCATGGCCGACCGGCTGGGCGAGGAATACGGCCTGGAGGTCATCTTCGAACACAGCCCCTATGCCGAGGCCCGCTGGATCGACGGAGAGAAGGCCGACGTCGAGGACTTCATGGCCAAATACCGCGGCCAGATGGCCCGCGACATCGACCAGGCCCCGGTCTTCCTGGCCAAGTCGTCGTGGGAGACGGGTTATGTGATGGAGCGCTTTCCGAAGGTGGCGTTCACTAAGACGCGGGAGCGGGGCTGAACCGTCAGATTTCGTGCCATTGTTCTGTCGCGACCGCATGGTCCAAGGGACGGTATGAACGCTCGATCGATACGCTCCGGAACGGTTCTGGCCCTCGCGGGCGGTGCCATCCTGTTCGCCGCGGCTGCCTCTGCCCGGGATCAGGGCAGCGCCACGACCCGGTCGCTGAACACCGCCCCGGCGCAATCCACGCTGGACCCGCGCCTGAACGCCCGGCCGCCTATGAACCGGCCGCCTGTGGTCCAGACGCCTGCGGCCCGTGCGCCAGCGGGCAAGCCTAAGCCGCCGCAGGCGCCCACCCTGGACGACGTCCTGGCCAACCTGCTGGGTCCGGACGCTGCGGCCTCCGCCCCCGGCGTGACCCTGGCCGAGGGCGAGACCGAGCCGGAGCCGATCCCGCTGGCGCTCGGCTACTATGCCCGGGGCGACAAGGACTGCGCCGAGGTCTGGCCGGGCGACGGCGACCTGGCCTTCGCCACGCCGACGTCCTTTACCATCGACTTCGGCGGCTGCGAGCCGGGACAGTGGCTTCAGACCGGCCCCAACAGCTGGCGCGAGGACCAGCGCTGCCAGACCGAACTGGGCGGTGACGCCGGGGCCTATACCATCAGCTATGAGGTCCTCGACGCTGGCACCCTGAAACGCACCGCCCGCCTGGCCATCGACGGCAGCGTCGAGGAAGACCAGTGGACGCACTGCGCGCCCGCCGATGTCCCCGAGAACGCCCGCTTCGCGCCCTGACCCGGCCCCGCCCTGCCGACAGGCCCGGAAGGACGGTCACCGGACAGGGCCCGGGGGCCTATCCGCCCATCGCCACGAACCCGCCGTTGGCGAACCCCGGCTTGCCATAGGCCAGGGGCGATCCGTCCGCGGCCAGAACCCGGCCACCGGCGGCTTCCAGCACCGCCTGCCCTGCGGCCGTATCCCATTCCGACGTGGGCCCGGTGCGGGGATAGGCGTCGAAGCGACCCTCGGCGATCAGGCAGAACTTCAGCGACGAATCCGTCCCCTGCCACCGGGTACAGCCGTGGCGCGCGGCCAGGCGGGCCGCCTCCGCATCGGTGACGCTGTGGCTCAGCAGGGCGATGCCTTCGTCGGGACGGTTGCGGACCTTGATCGCGCGCCAGGGGTCGTTGCCCGTCTCGGCATAGCGCCGCATCTCGGCCGAGCCGTCGGCCGTGGTGCGCCAGGTGGTCGAGGTGGCGGGCGCGGTGACGACACCGGCGACCGGGCGGCCGTCCCGGATCAGGGCGATGTTGACGGTGAAGCTCTCCTTGCCCGCGACGAAGCCCTTGGTGCCGTCCAGCGGGTCGATCAGCCAGAAGACGGCATCGGCGCTGGCCGGGCGACCCTCGGCCTCCGACTGTTCCTCGGCCACGGCCTGGATGTCGGGATACAGGGCCGCGAGCCGCGACAGGATCAGGGCCTCGGCCTTCTGGTCGGCCAGGGTCACGGGGCTGTCGTCGGCCTTGGTGAAGACCTCTCCGCCCGCCCGCCAATAGGGCAGGATCACGCGCGCGGCGTCCTCTGCGATCGCGGCAAGGTGGTCATGCAGGGCGCCGGAGACGAGGTCGGCGGCCAGGGCGGTGGGCAGGGAAGCGATCATTTCGCGGGGGATAGACCATGGCGGGTGGTTTCGCGAAGAGGCAAATCACCCCATCCTCGCCCCCATGACCGATACCGACTTCGACATCCCCCTCGACGCCCTGTCCATCGATGGATCTGAACTGGCCAGCCTGCTCGTGGCCAAGCTGTGCCACGACTTCATCAGCCCGTCGGGCGCGATCGTGTCGGGGCTGGACCTGCTGAACGATCCGACCGCCCAGTCCATGCGCGACGACGCGATCGCCCTGTTGACAGACAGCGCCCGAAAGATGGTGGCCCAGGTCCAGTTCTTTCGCGTGGCTTTCGGCGCGGCGACCACCGCCGAACGGTTCACGGGTGACGAGCTGAAGGCGCTGGTCGAAGGCGTGACCCGGGATGGGCGGGCCAGGCTGGACTGGCAGCTGGAGGTTGCGGATTTCAGCAAACCCCAGGCGCGGGCGCTTGTGAACCTGGCCTATCTGACGGCCGCGGCCCTGCCGATGGGCGGTCAGGCCGTGGTCACGGCGCGGGCGGTGGCAGACGATCTGGTTCTGATGGGTACCGCCGAGGGAGCCCGCGCCCGGCTCAAGCCGGAGGCGGCGAAGGGTCTGGCCGGACAGCGGTTGACGGAGGGCCTGGCCGGTCAGTGGATACAGCCCTACTGGCTCTGGCTGACCCTCCAGCAGCAGGGCGGATGGCTGGACGTCGAGACTGTGGAAGGCCGTGTCGTTTTGACGGGAACGATGCCGTCTTAATCCACGCTACCAACGAGTCATTAACCGCCCTGACCCGATTATGGGGTTGAAACGGCGAAGCTGATTCCGGCCGTTGGGAGACGACACACTGTGGATGTCCGGACCTGCCTCATCGTGGACGACAGCCGGATCATCCGGAAGGTCGCGCGCCGCATCGTGGAGGGTCTGGGGTTCGAGGTCGACGAGGCCGCCGACGGCATCGAGGCCCTGTCCTATTGCGTCGGCCTGATGCCCGACGTCATCCTGCTGGACTGGAACATGCCGGTCATGGACGGTCTGACCTTCATCCGGCGTCTGCGCACCCAGGCGGGCGGCGACCGCCCGAAGGTCCTGTTCTGCACCATCGAGACGGCACCCGAACGCATCGCCGAAGCTCTGGGTGCGGGCGCCGACGACTACATCATGAAGCCGTTCGACGGCGAAATCCTCCACTCCAAACTGTCCGAAGTCGGAGCCGTCTGAAGCCGACCCATGCCCGCCCCCGCAGCTCAGCCATGACCCAGGACGACTTCGATCGTCTGCAGGCGCTGCTCTCGTCGAGGGCCGGCTTCCGGCTGGGCCGCGACCGGATTCATCTGGCCGAGCATCGACTGGCGCCCGTGGCGCGGCGCGAGGGCTTCGACAGCGTCGAAGCCCTGTTGGCCACCCTTTGGGTCAAGCCGGTGGCGTCCCTGGGCTGGGCGGTCATCGAGGCGCTGCTGAACTCCGAAACCTGGTTCCGGCGCGACCGGGCCGTGTTCGACACCGTTGCCAGGGAAGTCCTGCCGGCGATCGGCCGTGCCCGTCCCGAGGGACGGGTGCAGGTCTGGTCGGCCGGTTGCTCCAGCGGTCAGGAAGCCTACTCCCTGGCCATGGCCGGTCTGGACGCCGGGGCCAATATCGACATCGTCGCCACCGACCTGTCGATGCGCGCGCTGGACAAGGCACGATCGGGGGTCTTCAGCGCCTTCGAGGTCCAGCGCGGCCTGTCGGCCAGGATGATGCTGCAATGGTTCGAACCGGCCGAGGACGCCTGGGCCGTGCGGCCCGCGCTCAGGAACGTCGTTCGCTTCGCCCGCCACAACCTGCTCGACGCGCCGACCGACGACGCCCGGTTCGACATCATCGTGTGCCGCAACGTGCTGATCGAGATGGAGCCCGCCCGGCGCGGACAGGTCGTCGACTATCTGGAGCGCCGCCTGGTCGACGACGGCGTGCTGGTCCTGGGGGTCGAGGAGCGCATCGACGGCGACTCCATCGCCTTCCGCCCCGTCGGCGGGCGGAGCGGCCTGTATGTGAAGTCCCCCTCGGCGGTCAGCCGGGCGGCCTAGGGTTCGGGTCTGCCGACCGTTTGAGCATCGACACGGTCCGGTTTCGCCCCCTATCCTGACGGAGTGTCGGGGATGACGAATATGCGGTGGGCTCTGTTTCTGGGATCCCTAGCGCTCGCGCTGGTGATCGGGGTCTGGGCGCTGCAGGTGCCCGCGCCACGTGACGCGGGCACGTCCGCCACCGAATTCTCGGCCCGGCGCGCCATGGCCGACGTGCGCCAGATCGGTGCCCGCCCCCATCCCGTCGGATCGGCCGACCATAGGCGCGTCCAAGGCTATCTCGTCCGGCGGATGGCGTCCCTCGGCCTGAATCCGGTCCTCCAGTCCGGAGCCCTGTCGCCGGAGGCGATCACACGCCTGACCCGCTGGGGCGGCGATCCGGCGGCGGCGGGCAATGCCGCGGTGAACATCGTCGGCGTCCTGCCCGGGCGCGATCCGGCCGCGGCGGCCGTCGTGCTGATGGCCCACTATGACAGCGCCTGGGGATCGCCGGGCGCGGCGGACGATGGCGCGGGCGTGGCGGCGGTGCTGGAAGCCGTCCGGGCCATCAAGGCGCGCGGTCCGGCGGACCGGACGCTGGTCGTCCTGTTCACCGATGCGGAAGAACTGAACCTGGACGGCGCGCGCCTCTTCTTTTCGGAAAATCCCCTGCGCGACCGGATCGGGGCGGTGGTCAATCTGGAGGCCCGCGGCGGCGGCGGCCGGGCCATGATGTTCGAGACCGGACGGGGCAATGCCGAAACGATCGCCCTGTTCACCAAGACCGCGGGAAAGGCCGACGGCGGCGCGACGTCCAACGCCTTGTCGATCTTCGTCTATGAGACCATGCCCAACGGCACCGACTTCACCATCCCGAAGAACCGGGGCATCGGCGGGGTCAACTTCGCCTTCATCGGCCGCCCGTCGCAGTACCACTCCCCCAGCGCCACACCCGAAAACCTCGATCAGGGCGCGTTGCAGCACATAGGCTCCCAGGCGCTGGAAGCGACCGACGCGCACGTCCGCGCCGACGCCCTCCCCGTCGCGGGGGCCAATGTCGTCTATGGCGACGTGCTGGGCCGGATCTTCATCGTCCATTCGACCGGGCTGGGGTGGACGCTGCTGGCCGTCACGGCGGCCCTGCTGGCCTTCGCCGCCTGGGGAGCCCGCCATGCGACGGGGGTCACCGCCGCCGATGTCGGACGTGGCATGCTGTCCGGCCTGTGGGTGCTGGCCATGGGGATCGTGGTGACCCACGGCGTGCGTGCCCTGGCCGGACCGTCCGCCGCGCGGGCCGAGTCGGCCGAGGTCTATTACACCCTGCTGAGGCGTCTGCCCTGGATAGAGGCGGGGACCGGTCTGGCTGTCGTGGCGGTGGCCCTGGCCGCGCTGGCGGGACGCGCCGCCCTGGGGCCCCGTTTGCTGGCAGGGGTGGTGATCGCGGCCGTGGCGGCGGTGATGGTGACGAATGGCTTCGATGCCGTCGTGCTGGGCGCGGGCGGCGTCGCCATCGCCCTGTCGACCTGGAGCCAGACAGCCCCGAAGACCCCATGGGGCGGATGGCTGGGGCTGATCGCCCTGATCCTGCTCCTGGGGTGCGTCGCCCAGGCGACCGCTCCGGAGGCGGCGCTGATCTTCGTCTGGCCCGGTCTGGTCGCGGCCCTTGCGGCGGCCGGCTGCGCCCTGATCGGGGCGCGGCTTCAGAGCACCCGCTCCCTGATCCCGGCCGTGCTGGCGACCGTCCTGGGCGGAGCCTGGATCTTGACCCTGGCCCATCCCGTTTTCCTGGGCGTCGGTATGGACATCCCCGGCGTCCTGGCCCTGATGGCGCTGCTGGTTCTGCTGTTTGCCCGCCCCCTGGCCCCGGAGCATGCGCGGGCGACGCTGGCGGCGGGGGCGGCCGCCTGTCTGATCCTGGCCTGCGGTCTGTCCCTGACCGCGCGCTATGCCGAGCCCATGCCCGCGCCCACCGCTGGCGGCCCGACTTAGGCTCCGGTTAAGGCTGTGGCTTAAGCCGACCGAAAACGCCCTCCGGTATCAGGGTCGCATGAACCTGATCCACGCCCTGCAGGACAATACCGATCCCAACTCGCTGGTGTCGCGGTTCCGCCGCGCCCGCGCGCGCCGCATCGTCGACCTGATCCAGCGCATCCATGCCCGCAAGGGCGCGGTGTCGATCATCGATCTGGGGGGAGAGGCCAACTACTGGACGCTGTTCGACCGGGCGTTCCTGGACGCCTGCAAGGTCCGGATCACCCTGGTCAATCCCGGCGGCATCGACGAGACCGCCGACCCCGCCCTGTTCGAGATCGTCGACGGCGACGCCTGTGACCTGCCGCACTATGCGGACCACGCTTTCGACCTGGTCCATTCCAACTCGGTCATCGAACACGTCGGCGACTGGGCGCGGATGGAGGCCTTCGCCGCATCCTGCCGCCGTCTGGCCCCGGCCTACTATGTCCAGACGCCGTATTTCTGGTTCCCGGTCGAGCCGCACTTCAGCGCGCCCTTTTTCCACTGGCGCTCGGAGCAGAGCCGGGCCCGCGCCCTGCTGAAACGCGGCCATGGCTTTTCGCCCAGGGCCCGGGACATGGGTCAGGCGATGCGCGACGTCCAGCACGCCCGTCTGCTGGACAAGGGACAGTTCCGGTTCCTGTATCCCGACGCCGTCCACCACGACGAAGTGGTCGCGGGCATGACCAAGTCGCTGATCGCCGTGCGCGCGCCGACATCGCACTGACATCGACCGTGCGGTAACCTCTCCGACGCTCCTGGCGAAGGCCGGGGCAGATCGTTCGAGAGACCCGCTATGACGCGCCCTGTCCGCATCGCCACCCTGTCCAGCCACCCCGAAGTGCGTCGTCGGCTGGCGCTGTTCGCCAGCATCGGCGTCGTCGCCGCCGCCCTGATCGCGGGCCGGGGCACGGCGCGGCCGGCCGACTCAGCCCCCCTGCCGTCGCCTCCACCTGCCGCGTCGGGTCTGACGGTGGTGGAGCTGTTCACCAGCCAGGGGTGCAACGCCTGCCCGCCCGCCAACGCCAATCTGGTGACCCTGTCGAGCCGACCCGACATCCTGGCGCTGAGCTGGAGCGTCACCTACTGGGACGGTCTGGGCTGGAGGGACACCTTCGCCCAGGATGCCTTCACCCGCCGCCAGCGCGACTATCAACGCGGCCTGGGCACCGACAATGTCTGGACGCCCCAGGTGGTCGTGGATGGCCGGGACCACGTCGTCGGCCAGCGCATGGCCCAGATCCAGGGCCTGATCGACCGGCACCGCCCCTTCACCGGGCCGACCGTTCAGTTCCGTGACGGCGCTGTCGGTTTCGCAGGCGGAGCCGCGCCCTCCGTCCCCGCCGACGTCTGGCTGGTGCGCTACGAGCCGCGCCCGATCAATGTGCCGGTCGAGCGCGGCGAGAACGGCGGCCGCACCCTGCCCCACGCGGATGTGGTGCGCGAACTGGTCCGCCTGGGCGACTGGCGCGGCCAGACCATCGGCTATCGCCTTCCGCCCGCGACCCGCGCCGGTCTGGCGACGGCCGTTCTCGTCCAGGCCCCGAACGGGGGTCCGATCCTGGCCGCAGCCCGGGGCTGATCTGACGTCGCCTGACAGCGGGCCTCGACCCCATTGTGACCGGCCGCCGTCTGGCTAAGGTCGCGGCAGGGGAGACTGATCATGAAAAAGACCATCACGGGCCGCGTCGGCGGCATGGGCCTCGCCGTCGCAGCCGCCGCCTTCGTCGCCCTGGGGGCCTGTTCCAGCGACAGCGTGGCCGCATCCGGAGAGGACCGGGGGGACTTCGTCGTCCGCCCGGCCGAACTGACCAGCGACGACTATACCGAACTGGCCGAACAGTTGTCCGAGGAACGCTGGCTGGAAGACGTCGCCGATGTGCTGAACGAGAGCCTGAGTCTCCCGGTCGACATCGGTATGCGCTTCGCCGAATGCGGCGAGAACAACGCCTATTACGTCCCCGACGATCGCGAGATCCAGATCTGTATCGAGATGTTCGAGGGCGAGCGCGAGACCTTCGCCGCCTATTATGAGACCGACGAGGAGATCGAGGACGCGGTCAACGGATCGTTTCTCTTCACCGTCTTCCACGAGGTCGGCCACGCCCTGATCGACGTGCTGGAGATACCCTTTACGGGGCGCGAGGAAGACACCGCCGACAGTCTGGCGGCATGGTGGCTGATCGACGGCGATGACGGGGAGGAATCCGCCATCTCCGGGGCCCTCAGCTTCTATACCGACCCCGACGAGGCGGGCGATCTGGGAGAGAGCGATTTCGCCGGCGAACACTCGCTCAGCCAGCAGCGGTATTACACCCTGACCTGCCTGGTCTACGGCTCCGACCCGGACAAATACGCCAACCTGCTCGAGGACGAGTGGCTGACGCCCGAACGCGCCGAACAGTGCCCCGGCGAGTTCGAGCGCCTGACCTCGACCTGGTACACCCTGCTGGACGCGCATCTGAAGGAGTAGGCGTCAAAATCGGTCGTATCGCCGTCACCGATCCGCGAATGACGAAAAGAACATATTGGCAACGGGAACAAAACATGCACATAGTCCGGCTCACAGGGAGCGGGTCACGGTCATTGGACCGAAGGCGGGCCTCTCCCCCGGGGCTTAATCGGGAATCATGGCAAGGGAGAGTGGCAAGGTGGCATCGCAGGCAGCATTGAAATTGGTGGGCAAGGACGACGGCGACAAGCAGCGCGCGCTGGAGGCGGCGATCGCACAGATCGATCGGGCCTTTGGCAAGGGCTCGGTCATGAAGCTGGGCAAGGGCGGGGTCGCCGACGTGATCCCCTCGGTGTCCACCGGCTCGCTGGGCCTGGACATGGCGCTCGGCATCGGCGGCCTGCCGCGCGGACGGGTGATCGAGGTGTTCGGTCCTGAATCCTCAGGCAAGACGACCCTGGCCCTGCATACCGTGGCCGAGATCCAGAAGTCGGGCGGCACGGCCGCCTTCGTCGACGCCGAACACGCGCTCGACCCCGGCTATGCCCAGAAGCTGGGCGTCAACCTCGACGACCTGCTGGTCTCCCAGCCCGACACGGGCGAGCAGGCGCTGGAGATCGTCGACACCCTGGTGCGGTCGGGGGCCGTGGACATCGTGGTCGTCGATTCGGTCGCCGCCCTGACGCCCCGCGCCGAGATCGAGGGCGAGATGGGCGACAGCCTGCCGGGTCTTCAGGCCCGTCTGATGTCGCAGGCCCTGCGCAAGCTGACCGCCTCCATTTCCAAGTCCAACTGCATCGTCCTGTTCATCAACCAGATCCGGCACAAGATCGGCGTGATGTACGGCTCGCCGGAGACGACGACCGGCGGCAATGCGCTGAAGTTCTACGCCTCGGTGCGTCTCGACATCCGCCGCACCGGCGCGATCAAGGACCGCGACGAGGTCGTGGGCAACACCACCCGGGTCAAGGTCGTCAAGAACAAGGTCGCCCCGCCGTTCCGCGAGGTCATCTTCGACATCATGTACGGCGAGGGCATCTCCAAGCTGGGCGAGATCATCGATCTGGGCGTCAAGGCCGGGATCATCGAGAAGTCCGGCTCCTGGTTCTCCTATGACTCGACCCGCATCGGTCAGGGCCGCGAGAACGTCCGTGCCTTCCTCAAGGCCAACCCCGACATGGCCGACGCGATCGAGCAGAAGGTGCGCAGGTCCACCGACAAGATCGCCGACGAACTGCTGGGCACGCCCGAGCCCGACGAGGGCCAGGACCTCGAGGGCTAGAAAATCCTCCCCGGCGTCAGCGGGGGAGGGGGACCGCCGCGCGCTTGCGCGGGGGTGGAGGGGGTGGAGGAGGTCGCATGCGACCGACGACGCCCGGACCCGGTGTCCGGGGCTGGCCCCCTCCACCGCTTCGCGGTCCCCCTCCCCCGTTTCGCTTCGCTCCCCGAGGGAGGATGAACGAGACACTCCGTCCGGCTGGTCCCTGCGACCCGCCGCCGACCCCCGCCGGGATCGGGCCGGACGGAGCGGGGCCGTCCGGTGAAAGCCGGACGGCCTTCTTTTCGATCGGCGGTCAGGTTCCGCGCAGGGCGCGCTGCAACGAAGGCCGGACCTTGAGAAAGACCAGGTACAGGCGCTCCATGAGCGTCAGCACGACGCCATTCCGCGCCAGCTGCCCCAACGGGGCCAGCACCGGAATGGCCCGCCACATGGCCGCGAACGCCTCGGCCCCCGACACCATCTGCCCGTCCTCACGCGCATGGAACCGGGCCAGCAGTTCGGCGCGGTCGATCGGGCAAACGCCCTGGCCGGTCGCCACATCGGTGAAGACGATGGCCCCCCGCCGGTCCAGCCGCCGCATCAGATTGATCTCCCGCCGACACAGCGGACAATCCCCGTCGAACCAGACTTCCACCCTTGCCATGACCGCAACCTAGCCCATCCGACGATGGCCGTCCCCGCGCCGGGATGCCGCGCACAGTCGCCCGGCCCCCCTCACGCCCTCTTCGCGCGCGTCATGCCTTGCATCGCTCCCTCTCCCTAACGGAACCCTCCCATGGCCGAAGACGACATCCAGACCCTGACCCGGTTCAACCTGGCCGAGACCGACGACGGCTATCTGCTCGAGATCGGCGGCAGCGACGGCGGTCTGCTCCGCGTGGCCGCCAGCCCCGGGCAGATCGAGGCCATCCTCGAAGCCCTCGACGCCCTCCTGTCCGACGAGGATGACGTCATAGACGCGGCTTGATGGCCCACAGGTGATGCCAGCGCCCGAGAAAGCCTATATGAGGCCCCTTCCCGTTCGCCGCTCGCCTGAAGACTGAATCGCCATGTCCAGCCTGAAACAGATCCGTTCGACCTTCCTCGACTTCTTCGCGGCCGACGGACACGCCCGGGTCCACTCCGCCCCGCTGGTGCCGCAGAACGATCCGACGCTGATGTTCGTCAATGCGGGTATGGTGCCGTTCAAGGACTATTTCACCGGCGCGGCGACCCCGCCCTGGCCGCGCGCGACCTCCTCGCAGAAATGCGTCCGCGCCGGCGGCAAGCACAACGACCTGGACAACGTCGGCTATACGGCGCGCCACCTGACCTTCTTCGAGATGCTGGGGAATTTCTCCTTCGGCGACTATTTCAAGGAACACGCCATCGAACAGGCGTGGAAACTGGTCACTCAAGGATACGGCCTCGACGCGAAACGCCTGCTGGTCACCGTCTACATCGACGACGATGAGGCCGCCGCGATCTGGAAGAAGGTCACCGGCTTTTCCGACGACCGGATCATCCGCATCGCCGGGTCCGACAACTTCTGGGCCATGGGCGATTCCGGTCCCTGCGGTCCCTGCACCGAGATCTTCTGGGACTACGGCGACCACGTCGCGGGTGGCCCTCCCGGATCGCCGGACGAGGACGGCGACCGCTATGTCGAGATCTGGAACAACGTCTTCATGCAGTTCGAGAAGGAGAACGACGAGATCGTCCGTTCCCTTCCCAAGCCTTCCGTCGACACCGGCATGGGGCTGGAGCGGATGACCAGCGTGCTGCAGGGCAAGAACTCGGTGTTCGACACCGACCTGTTCCAGACCCTGATCGCCGCCTCGGAGGACGCCACCTCGACCAGGGCCGAGGGTGACCGCGCCGCCAGCCACCGCGTGATCGCCGACCACCTGCGCTCGTCCTCCTTCCTGATCGCCGACGGGGTCACGCCGTCGAACGAGGGGCGCGGCTATGTGCTGCGCCGCATCATGCGCCGCGCCATGCGCCACGCCCACCTGCTGGGGGCCGCCGATCCGCTGATGCACCGTCTGGTCCCGACGCTGGTCGGCGAAATGGGCGAGGCCTATCCCGAACTGGCCCGCGCCCAGGCCTCGATCGAGGACACGCTGAAGCAGGAGGAAATCCGCTTCCGCACCACCCTGGGGCGCGGCATGGGCCTGCTCGAGGACGCCACGGCGGACCTGGCCGAAGGCGGCGTCATCCCCGGCCGCACCGCCTTTACCCTCTATGACACCTATGGCTTCCCGCTGGACCTGACCCAGGACGAGGCGCGCCGTCGCGGCTTCACCGTCGACACCGAGGCCTTCGACGCGGCCATGGAAGAGCAGAAGACCCGCGGCAAGGCCAACTGGAAGGGCTCGGGCCAGACCGCCTCGACCGGTGAATGGCTGGCGCTGAAGGACCGTCTGGGGCCGACCGTCTTCACCGGCTACGACGCCGTCGACGGCTCGGGCGAGGTGCTGGCGATCCTGAAGGACGGCACCGCGGCCGACAGCGTCGAGACCGGCGAAACCGCCGAGGTCCTGTTCGACCAGACCCCCTTCTATGGCGAAGGCGGCGGCCAGGCGGGCGATCGCGGCGAGATCGAATGGTCGGGGGGCAGCGCCCGCGTCCTCGATGTCCAGAAGCCGACCGGCGACCTCCATGCCCATACGATCGAGGTCACCTCGGGCACGCTCGCCATCGGCACCCGCGCCCAGCTGCGCGCCGCGCCCGATGCCCGCCTGACCACCCGCGCCAATCACTCCGCCGCCCACCTGGTCCATGCGGCGCTGAAGAATGTGCTGGGCCCCCACGTCGCCCAGAAGGGCCAGCTGGTCGATGCCGAGCGCATGCGGTTCGACTTCAGCCACAACGCCCCCCTGACCGAGGACGAACTGGCCCGGATCGAGACCGAGGTGAACGCCGTCATCCGCCAGAACCTGCCCGCCGAAACCAGGCTGATGGGCCCGCAGGACGCCATCGAGGCCGGTGCCGTGGCCCTGTTCGGCGAAAAATACGGCGACGAGGTCCGCGTCCTGACCCTGGGTCGCAGCCTGACCGGCGACGCGCCCTATTCCGTCGAACTGTGCGGCGGCACCCATGTGGCCCGCACCGGCGACATCGGCCTGTTCAGGATCACGTCAGAGACCGGCATCGCCGCCGGCATCCGCCGCGTCGAGGCCCTGACCGGCGAGGCCGCGCGCCAGTTCCTGCTGGCCCAGGCCGGCGTGGCCAGATCCCTGGCCCAGACCTTCAAGGTCCAGCCGCTGGACGTCCCCGCCCGCGTCGAGGCCCTGTCGACCGAACGCAAGACGCTGGAGAAACAGGTCGCCGAGCTGAAGAAACAACTGGCCCTGGGTGGCGGCGGTTCGGCCCCGGCCGCCCCGGAAGAGATCAACGGCATAAAGCTGATCGCCCGCATCCTCGACGGCGTCGACGGCAAGGGTCTGCGCGGTGTGGCCGAGGATTTCAGGAAACAGGTCGGCTCCGGCGTCGTCGCCCTGATCGGCGTCACGGACGGCAAGGCGGCCGTCACCGTGGCCGCGACCAGTGACATCATCGAACGCGTCAACTCAGCCGACCTCGCCCGCGCCGCCGTCCTCGCCATGGGCGGCCAGGGCGCCGGCGGCAAGGCCGACTTCGCCCAGGGCGGTGCCCCGGACGGCTCAAAGGCCGAGGCCGGTCTGGCGGCCGTGCGGGCGGCGCTGGCGGGATAAGGCGTCTCCTTCTCCCCTTGCGGGAGAAGGTGCCCCGGAGGGGCGGATGAGGGGTACGAAGACGCGGACAAGGTGGTCGGACAGGCGCTGACCGGCCGGACCGGGTTTCACCCCTCATCCGACCTCGCTTTGCTCGGCCACCTTCTCCCGCAAGGGGAGAAGGAATGCTGGGCCGCGACCCTGCGGGCAAGGACGGGGAGGAGTCGGGATTGACGCCGCGACGGTGTTCGGTCCCCATGCCGCCCTCGTTTGGGGGACACCATGAAGATTATCGCCGCAGGCCTCGCCGCCCTTCTGTTGACCTCAACGGCCCTGCCCGCCGTGGCCCGGACGATGCCCGCCGATGTCGCGACGCCGAGCCCTGACCCGGCGCTGGCAGCCCTGCTGGCGGACTATGAGGACTTCCTGAAGGCCAACGATCCCGTCTCCGCCGGGCAGGAGGGCGATCTGGCCGCCAAGGCCCGGCTGCCCGACATCTCCCGCGCCGCCGAGGTCGCCCGTCGGGGGCCGCTGGAGGCCTTCCTCGCCCGGGCGAGCGCCCTTCCGACGGACGGTCTGTCGTCGGAGGACCGGCTGAACCGTGACTTCCTGATCTGGGTCCTGAACCGGTCCATCGAGGCGATCGGGTTCGATTCCGGCCGCCTCGCCTTCGATTCCGAGGGCGGCCCCGGCCAGACCGCCAACTATCTGGCCTCGGTGACGCGGATCAGCAGCGCGGCGGATGCCGAGGCCTGGCTGGCGCGGCTGGGCGGCCTGCCGACCCTCTATGACGATGCCCTGGCCAATGCGCGACGGGGGCTGGAGACCGGCTTCACCCAGCCGACCTCGGTGGTCGAAAGCTTTCTGGTCTCGCTGAGGAACGAGGTCGCCTTCACGCCCGAAACCGACCCGTTGCTGCGGCCGTTCGCCAGCCTGCCGGCCTCGATCCCGACGCTGGAACAGGAGGATTTCCGGGCCCGCGCCATGGCCATCGTCGGCGACCGGATCGCGCCGCGCCGTCGCCTCTGGCTGGCCTTCGTCCAGGACGAATACCTGCCGGCGGCCCGGCCCGAGGTCGGCATCGGCTCGCGGCCCGGCGGACGCGCGTATTACGCCTTCCAGGCCCGCAGCTATACGACCACCGACCTGACCCCGGATCAGATCCACCAGATCGGCCTGGACGAGGTCGCCCGCATCCGTGCCCGCATGGACGGGGAAATGCGGGCCTCCGGCTGGACCGGCGACTTCGCCGGTTTCCTGGCCCACCTGCGGACCGACCCGCGCTTCTATGCGACGTCGCGCGAGGACATGCTGGAGAAGGCCTCGGAAATGGCCAAAAGGGCCGACGGCGGCCTGCCGGCCCTGTTCCGGACCCTGCCGCGCCTGACCTACAATGTCCGGCCCGTACCGCTGGACATCGAGGACACCTATACGACCGGACGCTACAACGGCGGCTCGCTCGCCGACGGCGTGCCGGGCGGCTATATCGTCAATACCGGCAAGCTGGACCAGCGGCCGCTGTACGAGCTCCCGGCCCTGACCCTGCACGAGGCGGTTCCCGGCCACCATCTGCAGATCGCCCTGCAGCAGGAGGCGGCCCAGGGCCCCTATTTCCGCCGGAACGTCGACGTCACCGCCTTCACCGAGGGCTGGGGCCTGTATTCGGAGTTCCTCGGCGAGGAAATGGGCTTCTACCGGACGCCCGAGGAGCGGTTCGGGCGGCTGTCCTACGAGATGTGGCGGGCCTGCCGGCTGGTGGCCGACACCGGGATGCACTGGATGGGCTGGACGACGGCGCAGGCGCGAGCCTGTTTCACCGACAACTCGGCGCTGGCCCCCCACAACATCGAGACCGAGTTGCAACGCTACATCGGTTGGCCGGGTCAGGCCCTGGCCTACAAGATCGGCGAGATCCGGCTGCGGGCCATCCGCACCCGGGCGGAACAGGCCCTGGGCGAGCGGCTCAATGTGCGCGATTTCCACGATGCGCTGCTCGTCGACGGGCCCCTGCCGCTGGACCTGCTGGACCGGCGCATGGAGGCGTGGATCGAGGCGCAGACCGCGTCATCGATCCGGCCCTGAACGGCATCAACCGGCCGGCAGGTCGATGCCCGTCAGCTTCCAGTCGAACAGGCCCTGACGCGTCAGCAGCAGCTTCAGCGTCTGGTTCGGCCGCTCCACGTTCGTCAGCCGGACGGCGAGCGTATTCAGATCCCGATAGCCATAGGTCTGGCGAATGTCGGGTCCATCGTCCCCGGCCGCAGGTGCCCCGGGGTCACGATCGGTCGGATCGGGCACCCTGGCCGTTCGGACGATGGCCGCGACCGTCGGCGCATTGACCAGGGCATCCACCGCCCCGCCGACCAGCATCGGCCCCAGGATCATGCCCAGACCGCCCAGCCCGCTGTCGCGGACACGCGGATCGACCCGGGCCTCGGCCATCAGGCGGGCCGTCAATTCGTCCTTCAGGCTGTCGCGGAACGCGGGGAAGTCGACCAGCCGTTCCAGCGCCGCCTCGTCACCGGCTTCGGCCGCAGCCACCAGGGCGCGGACGGTCAGGATGGGCGAACCGAAATAGGCGACCAGAAAGCCGAGGATCGCCAGGCCGATCAGCCCCTTGAACAGGCCCTTCATCGCTTCGTCTCCGGCGTCGCAGTGGGGGTGGGGGTCTTGGGCGGGGTGGAACCGTCGGGCAGGCCGATGTGGACCAGCTTCCATTCATACGGCCCCTTGCGCTCGAAGGTGAAGACGGTGTCGGACCCGCCCTCGTCCGTCACCGCCAACCGGGCGCGGTTGACGCTCCAGTAGGTGGGATGGGGCCAGGGCGCGGCGGCGGCATCCGTGCCCGGCGCGGGCGTGCGGACGGCGGCATGGCGTCCCTCGCCCCGCGTCAGGCCGTCGAGGGCGTCAGGGGTCAGATAGGCGTCGGGGTCGGGCCCCTGTGGCGCGACCGTCTCCTCGAACTGGCGACGGACGGCCCCGATCGGGTCGTTCATGAAGGACGGCGGCGGGGTCAGGGCCTCGGGGCGGTTCGACAGCTGGGGTCGCAGCGAGGCCCGCACCGCGTCGAAGTCCACGAGCCGCTGCAGCCCGGCGACATCGTCCGACTGCGCCGCCGACCTTATGCCGAAAAACACCACGGCCGGCGCGGCGAAGAACGACACCACCGCCAGCGCGATGGCGATCAGCACCAGCCTGCCCAGGATCGTCTTCACGCGGTGGTCTCCCCTCCTCCGGCGTCCCTGCCAACAATGCACGAGGATGACGAAGGGTCCAAGGCGCAAGCGCATGGCCGGATACAAAAGGGGCTCACTGTCACCCGCGAGCCCCGCTGCGGTCGGCACGGCCCTGAATCCGGGCAGAGAGCCGTGCGGCGAGGGATCGCGCCCTAACCCAGGTCGGGCAGGGCGGCCTTCAGGTTCTCGGCCACCTTGTCGAGGAAGCCCTCGGTGGTCAGCCAGCCCTGCTGGTCGCCGACCAGAAGCGCCAGATCCTTGGTCATGAAACCGGCCTCGACCGTCTCGACCACGACACGTTCCAGCGTCTCGGCGAAGGTGGCCAGTTCGACATTGTCGTCCAGCTTGGCCCGGTGGGCAAAGCCCCGCGTCCAGGCATAGATCGAGGCGATGGAGTTGGTCGAGGTCGCCTCGCCCTTCTGGTGCTGGCGATAATGACGGGTCACGGTGCCGTGGGCGGCCTCGGATTCCAGCACCTTGCCGTCCGGCGTCAGCAGGACCGACGTCATCAGGCCCAGCGAGCCGAAGCCCTGGGCCACGATGTCGGACTGGACGTCGCCGTCGTAGTTCTTGCAGGCCCAGACGAAGCCGCCCGACCATTTGATGGCTGCGGCCACCATGTCGTCGATCAGACGGTGCTCATAGGTCAGGCCCTTGGCCTTGAACTCGGCGGCGTAGTGCTGGTCGAATACGGCCTGGAAGATATCCTTGAAGCGCCCGTCATAGGCTTTCAGGATGGTGTTCTTGGTCGACAGATAGACCGGATAGTTCCGCTGCAGGCCGAAGGCGAAGCTGGCGTGGGCGAAATCGGTGATCGAGTCGTCGAGGTTGTACATGCCCATGGCCACGCCGGCCGAGGGGAAGTCGAACACCTCGTAGTTCAGCTCCTGGCCGTCGCTGCCGACCCATCTCATGGTCAGCTTGCCGGGACCGGGGACCAGGAAGTCCGTGGCCTTGTACTGGTCGCCGAAGGCATGGCGGCCGACGACGATCGGCTGGGTCCAGCCGGGCACCAGACGCGGCACGTTCGAGCAGATGATCGGCTCGCGGAAGACCACGCCGCCCAGGATGTTGCGGATCGTGCCGTTGGGCGACTTCCACATCTTCTTGAGGCCGAACTCCGCCACGCGGGCCTCGTCCGGAGTGATGGTGGCGCATTTCACGCCGACGCCGTGCTTCTGGATCGCGTGGGCCGCATCGATCGTCACCTGGTCGTCGGTGGCGTCGCGGTTCTCCATCGACAGGTCGTAGTAGTCGAGTTTCAGGTCGACGAACGGGAAGACCAGCTTGTCCTTGATCCACTGCCAGATGATGCGGGTCATCTCGTCGCCGTCGATGTCGACGATGGGATTGGCGACCTGGATCTTGGCCATGGGGCGGTCCTTGCGTGCTGGATATTCAGGGGGTGGCGGGCGGTATAGCGACGCCCGGGCCGGGAGGCAAAGGCGAAGCGCCTACCTTCTGAACGTAAGGGTCAGCCCCCCGGTAATCGGCCGCAGCGGCGTGCTGGCCAACGCCTCTGGAAGGCGGAACGGGTCGCCATAGGACAGGGTATCGGCTTCGGTATCGAAAGGGTTGTCGATGAAGGCGGTGGCCGACCACTGCGGCGCCTCCACACCGATCGACGCGCGTCCGGTGACGTATTCGCCCATGCGATAGCGTTTCGCCGCATCGAAGGTCAGCCGCGATTCGCCGACAAAGGCCACGGTCGCCTGGCCGGTCAGGTTCAGGCCGCGACCGATCGGACGGCGATAGTCGGCGGAGATGTTGGCCGAGCGTCCCGGCACGCCAGGCAGGCCGGCGTTGAGGCGAGAGTTGAAGCCGGGGCTCGGGCTCGTGACCTCCGGGTGCGCCAGAAGCCCGTTGGCACGGATTTGAAGGTCTTCCGTCGCCTGCCAGTTGACCTCGATTTCCAGACCGGCGTTCCGTCCGTCACCGACGTTGACGGCATAGGACAGGCCGCTGGCCAGGAACTGATCGCTCTGAACATCACGCCAGTCGGCGAAGAACGCCGTCGCGCGCGTCTGAACCCGGCCGGCCCAAAGCTGCACCTTGGCCCCCAGCTCATAGTTGGTCAGCACATCGGGCGCGTACCGGCGTGCGGGATTGCCAAGGCGTCCATTGAAAGACTGCCCGGACGGACCCGCCGTGTTGAAGCCTCCGGATCGCCGGCCCTGACTGATCAGCCCGTAGAGGTTCAGCGCGTCGCTCGGCTGCCAGGACAGCGAGACCATGGGTGCCAGGCTCGTCGTCCTGTCGTCGCCGCTGAAGCGTCGGGTCGCGCTGCGGTGGGCGACGCTGGACGTCACCCGCTGATCAAAGCTCGACAGGCGGGCACCGGTCGTCACGGTCCAGTCGGGCGTCAGGTCCAGGCTGACCTGGCCAAAGGCGGCGATCTCGCTGGTCCGATCGCGTCGAATTTCGCGATAGATCGTGGTCTCGACCGTCCGCAGTGCCTGCACCCGGCTGTCCGCGCGCATCGTCCCTCTGGAATAGAAGGCCCCGCCCGTCCAGCGCCACCGCCCCAGAGGTCGCCAGGCATAGCTGATGTCCACCACCGTCAGGTCCGTGTGCCGAAAATCATCCAGTGCGCCCAGGGTGGCGCTTGAGCCGAACGACCCAAGGGCGCTGGATGCATCGTACCGGCTCTTGAACCTGTGCCGGACCGAGGCGACCGTGAAGTCGATCTGACCCCATTCGCTGCTCCCGCTGAGCCCGGCGTGGACCTCGTTGAAGGTATTGCGGTGCGGTTCCCGGACCAGGTTGGCCCGGGTCAGCCCGCCCAGGGTGCGATAGATGTAATGGGTATCCTCGGTCTTGATCATCTGGCGAACGACGCCGAGATTGGCGGACCAGTCGTCCGACAGCCGTCGGATCAGGGACAATCGTCCACCCCGTCGCGCGCCTTCGTTGACGCGGGGCGTGGCCAGGCTGATGTCATCAATATAGCCTCCGAACCGCTCTTCATAGGCCACGCCCCTCAGCGCCAGATCGCCGCCGAACAGAGGCAGGTTGGCAATGACGGATTCGTCGCGGTTCTCGCCGCCCTGCCGTGTCCAGGACCGGCCGAGCGACACCCCCAGATCGGCGCGAAAGGGTTCCGGCCCCCGCGGCACGATCCGGACGACGCCGCCGATGGGACCCGTTCCGTAGAGCGTTCCCTGAGGTCCGCGCAGAACCTCGACCCGATCGACGTCGATCAGCTTCAGGTCGGGATCGGGCGCGCTGTAGGTCAGCGGAACACGGTCAAGATACAGGCCTACGGTCGAATGGGTCAGGCCGGTGAAGGTCCCGTCCGACATGCCCCGCAGCAGGATCTTGTTGCGCCCGGAGCCCAGGTTGGTGACCGTCATGCCCGGCACCAGGGCGTCGAGGCCGATCATGTCGGTGACGCCGGCAAGACGCAGGCGATCCTCATCCACGGCACTGAGGCTGGTGGCCGAAACCTGGGCCCGGCCAATCCGGCGTTCGGCCGTGACGATCACGTCCGACAACTCGACCGTCTCTTCGACGGGCGGGGGCGGGGCCGACGGGGGCCGCGCGGGTCGGGACGGAGGGACCGGCACGGCGACCGGACTGGCCGTTGCGGTGCGCCGGACGAGAATGGCTCCGCTCGACGACAGGGTCCAGCCGCAACCCGAACCCTGCAGGACCCGGGTCAGCGCCTGATCCAGCGTCATCGTCCCGCGCACGGTCGGGCTGGTGGAGCGGCATTGCGCAATGTCGCCGCCCAGGGACCGGCGTGACTGCAGGGCCACCTGCAGCAGGGCCTCATCGACCCTCTGACGCGGGATGTTGAAGGTCTGGGGGGCGGACGACAGGGATTGCGCCTGCGCCGGGGTCGGGCCTGCGACCGACAGGGTCAGGACAGCGGCGAAACCGAAAACCCGGGCAATCGGGCGTACTCCCCGGTGGTCAGTCCTGGCCACGCAGTGTCAGGCGGACCTCGGTCGAGGACCGGCTGATCCGGATCGGTAGAAGATCCTCCAGCTGCCTCGCCATCGTCGCCTCGTCCCCGACCTGCAGGACGCCGGTGAACATCACGCGTTTTGCAGGGTCACCGACAATAACAGGCTTGTCGAGATAACGCGACAGGTCGTCGGCGACGGTCGAAAGGGAGGCGTTTCGATAGATCAGCGTGCCCTCGGTCCAGGCGACCGCCTCGTCCGGCGACAGGCTGTAACGGATCAGTCGCGCCTGCCCCAGGCGTTCAAGGGCCTGGCCTGCCGCCAGCCGTGTACCGGCGTCGTCCGCGCCGGTGTCAACCGCGACGGCACCCCTCTGCACCGCCACGCGATAGCGGCCTTTGTGGTTCAGGACGTCAAAGACAGTGCCGAGGACACGAACGGAGCGCTCTCCCGACACCACCACGAAAGGGCGATCCGGGCGATGGACGACGTCGAACGCAGCCTCGCCTTCGTCCAGGGTCACGGTGCGCTGCCCGGCGGTCATTTGTACCGACATGCGGCTGTGGCGATTGAGATGGACGCTGGACCCGTCCTTCAGCATCACGATCCGGTCCGCATCGGTCGTCACGAAGGACTGCGGCCGGGCGGACAGGTTGATCCAGAGGCCTGCCGCCAGGACCAGGGATGCCGCGATCGCCAGAACCGGAACCAGTCGCCGCCTCGCCGATACGCGGCGCGCCGGGGGCCGTCGGCGCGCGGCCGGTGCCGGTGCCGGTGCCGGCGCGACGATCCCGGATGCACCCGCCGCGTCCTCCAGATCCAGCCACAACCGTTGGACGGCGTCATACTGCTGCGCATGTTCAGGATCAGCTTCCAGCCAGTCCTGGAACGCCAGCCATTCGCCTTCGTCAGCGCCATCGTCGCGCAAGGCGGCGAACCAGCGGAGAGCCTGATCGTGGACGGAGGCGTCGGTCATGGCTGCCGGGGGCTGTTGAGACGACCGAATGGTGCTCGTCGATAGGACGTCGCCGATCGGTGGTGACCTCCACCAGACCTGGAAATTGCATTCCGTTTCATGATCCGCGTACCCGCGAAAGCGCCCGCAAGGCTTGCATCATGTGTTTTTCAACCGAGCTGCGCGAGATGCCAAATTTTGCAGCCACCTCGGCGTAGCTGAGCCCGTCGAACTTGTGCATGCGGAAGATGCTCCGGGTTCGCTCGGGCAGGGTATCCAGCGCGTTCAGCAAGGTACGCAGGGTCTGGCGATCCATCGCTGCGGTCTCGGCGGATGGGCTGTCGGCCACGTCGTCTGCCCCGTCGGTGTGGTGGGCGACCTGTCGCCACGCCGTATCCCTGGCCTGCGACCGGCGGACCGACCGCGCGCGATCCAGCAACAGATTGGACGCCAGCCGGTAGAGAAACGCCCGCGGCTCAGCGACCGCATAGTCGGGGTCGAGCGACACGATCTTCAGATACAGGTCCTGCAGCAGATCCTCGATGTCGCTGTCGCTGCCCAGGCGCGCGCGCAGGAACCGAGCCAGGGCGTCACGCTGTTCCAGATAGACCGGGATCAGGAAATGCACAGGCTCCGCGGCCAAGTCATTGGTTCCCCTGCGCACGGCCGTGGCCGGCGGATGCACCCGAAGGTGCCGACCGTGCATTAATGGCCCTTGCGCATGGGGCAGGCAAGCGCTGGAAAGCCGATGCATTTCCGATACTACACGACCGCTTCGCCCACATTCACGACGACCGGTGGAGGATGTTCCATGCCCTGCCTTGCCCGGGCAACCGGGGCCACGCTCAGGACCGGGTTCCGTTCCGGCCGTTCCATCCGCGCCACCACGCCACGAAGCGGGGCAGACCCTCGGCGAGGTCGATCCTGGGCGCATAGCCGGTCAGGGCGTTCAGCTTGGTGATATCGGCATAGGTGGCGGTCACGTCGCCGGGCTGCATCGGTCGCATGATCTTGACGGCCTCGCGCCCGAGGGCCCGTTCCAGCGTCGAGATCATATCCATCAGCCCGACAGGCCTGGAGTCTCCGATATTGTAGATCTCGTGTCCGCCAGCCGCCGGCGGATGGCTCAGAACGCCCAGCACGCCGTCGACGATGTCGTCGATATAGGTGAAGTCGCGCGCCATCTGACCCTCGCCATAGACCTCGATCGGCTCGCCCCGCATGATCTTCTCGGTAAAGTCGAAATAGGCCATGTCGGGTCTGCCCATCGGTCCGTACACGGTAAAGAACCGCAATCCCGACTGGGGAAACCCGTAGAGCGTCGCATAGCTCTGGCTCAGCAGCTCGCACGAGCGTTTGGTGGCGGCATAGAGCGAGACCGGCGATACGGTCGGATCGTCCTCCCGAAATCCGGCACCATCCAGCGGCCGGTCGCCATAGACGGAACTGGACGACGCATAGACCAGATGATCGACACCGGCGTGTCGACAGGCCTCCAGGATCGAGAGATGGCCCGCCAGGTTCGATCGTTCATAGGCGAACGGATTGTCGATGGAATACCGGACACCGGCCTGGGCGGCGAGATGAACCACCTGTCTGACGCCGTGCCCGCCGATCAGATCGGCCATGGCCCGGGGTTCGGCGATGTCGGCCTCGACCATGCGGAACGAGGCGCGCGATGCCAGATGGTCCGCCCGGAGCCGCTTCAGCTGCGGGTCGTAATAGGCATTGAAGTTGTCGACGCCGATCACGTTTTCGCCCAGGTCCAGCAAACGCCGGGCGACGTGCATGCCGATGAAGCCTGCGGCACCCGTGACGACAACCGTCATCGATCTTTCCCTGTTCTGGCAGACCCAAGCGATCGGGTCGTTGGGTGCCTAATCTCAAATCGCCGCCGGCGCGAGCCTGCAGCGCCATCGCGCGCGACGGCGCCAGGTCCTGCGCGTCCATGGACGTCGGTGCGATCGAGGACGGTGATGGCAACCGCAGGACCAACTGGTCCGATAGCCGAAGCTTGGGTGAGAATCCTCCGGATTGATGCGTGCCGTGCTGAAAGCCCATTCGGAAGCCGGAAACAATCCATGACGGACAGGACGTTCAAGGCAAGCGAAACCGTCGCCCGGGACCATGGCCAGGGGACGACCACGGAAAGGGTGTGCACAAGCTGACCTCGCCCACGGCGATCAGGTCGCACAAGGTTGCGGCGTCAAGGGATAACCCCGAATATCCTGTCGAAGGCACCAGGACCGGTGCCAGGACGGCGCACAGGCCGTCGGAACAGCGCAAGGCCTGACACGACGTCATTGCCTTGGATGAGGGCAAGATGCGGCTTGATGCGCTTTTTTTGGCGGGGATCACCCTTGCGGCCTGCGGTGATGGCCCGGTGGCCAAAAGTGCCGAGGCAGCAAGCGGGACGAACGAGAGACCCGGCGCGATCCAGTCGGTCAACCAGCCGGGGGAACGGACCTTCCGCGACTGGTATGTCGTCTGCAACAACGCAAACGCCTGCTTCGCTTTCGGCCATGCGACCGAGGGCACGGGCTGGGTTCGGGTCGCGATGCCTGCCGGCCCCGACGGGAAGCCGGAAATCGTCCTCGGCTTCTGGCCGGAGACTGGCGCATTCACCGGCGTGGTAACGGCACAGGTGACGGGCACCAGCGCCGTGGCGGCGACCGACCCGGTGGGCGATGACGCCGAGTATCCGGTTGCGCGGGTTCGCGACCCGGGAGTCGATGGCTTGATCGCGGCCATGACCCAGGGTGAGGTCATGACCTTGAATGCCGGCGGCGAGACCGTTTCGATATCGCTCAGCGGTGCGGCGGCCTCACTGCTGTGGATCGACGAGCGCCAGGGTCGGCTTGACACCACGACAGCCCTGATCCGCAAGGGCGACCGGTCGCCGTCCTCAGTGCCGCCGGCCCCGGCTCTCCCCGTCGTCAGTCCCGCCGCTGCGGTGGCCCAGGGGCGATACGGAGATCAGGAAGGCCAGGCGTTGCCGACCACGATCAAGGATCTGCCCGACGTGGTTCAGTGCCGCGCCGATACCGACTTCAATCCGGATCTGCAGGCCGCCATCGTCTCGGCGCGACTGGATGCCGATACCGTGCTGTGGGGCGTGCCCTGCGGAGCCGGAGCCTATAATTTCGCGAATGCCTATTTCACGACCCGCCCGGACGGCAGCAACCCACGCCGCCTGACCTTCCCCAGCACCGGGGAACCGCTGGATCTGCTGGTCAACGCCTCCTACGATCCGGCCACGCGCGTCATCGATGCCTTTGACAAGGGCCGGGGTCTGGGCGACTGCGGCACGGCCTCCAGCTGGACCTGGACCGACCGGGGTTTTGTCCTGAAGACAAGCAGCGGCATGTCCGACTGCAACGGCGTTCCCAGCGAATACTGGCCGACCTTCTGGGTCACCCGGTGAGCCAACCCGGCCACCAAATGGCCTAGCCCCTCTGGCCCGCGATCCACTCGGTCATGACACGGTCCAGCACCGTCAGGGGCACGCCCCCGGTGTTCATCCCCGCATCATGGAAGGCCTTGATGTCGAACCGGTCGCCCAGCATCGTCTGGGCGCGGTTGCGCAGCTCGACCCATTTGTTGTGACCCAGCTTGTAGGAGCAGGCCTGACCCGGCCAGACGCAGTAGCGCTCGATCTCCGTCGTCACCGCGGTGGGGGAATCGCCCAGCGCCGTGGTCATGAACTCGATCGCGCGCTCGCGGCTCCAGCGCCTGGCGTGCATGCCGCTGTCCACGACCAGGCGGGTCGCGCGGAACATGGCGGACTGGATGTAGCCGATCTTGCCGATGGGATCGGTCTCGTAAATGCCCATCTCGTCGGCCAGCTGTTCCGCATACAGCGCCCAGCCCTCCGAATAGGCCGAGAAGCCCAGCACCTTCATCAGCAAGGGCGTATTGGCCTTTTCCTGGGCCAGGCTGATCTGGTGGTGATGGCCGGGCACCGCCTCGTGATAAGTCAGGGTCGGCAGCTGCCATCTGGGCCATTCCGACGTGTCGCGCAGGTTGATGTAATAGGCCCCCGGTCGCGACCCATCCAGCGACGGCGCATTGTAATAGCCACCGGGCGCACCTGCCTCGATCGCCTTGGGCACCCGCCGGATCTCGACGCCGGAGGTCGGCAGACGGCCGAAATACTCGGGCATACGCCGCCGCACCTCGATGACCTGGGCGTTGAGGTCGGCCAGCAGGGCCTCCTTGGCTTCGTCGGTGTTGGGATACAGGTATTGCGGGTCGTCGCCGAGGGCCGCGATCCGTTCCCCGACCGACCCCTGGGTCATGCCTTGCTCTCGCAACAGGACGTCGGCGCGCGCGGTCAGTTCGGCCAGCTGGTCCAGACCGATCCGGTGGATCTCGTCGCCACTGAGTGTCGTGGTTGTGTAGCTCTTGATGCCGTAGTCGTAGAAGGCCTCGCCATCGGGCAACCGCCAGACGCCGGCCTCGTGGGTCGCTTCGGCCCGGCGCGCTTTCAGCCCGTCGGCCTGACGGGCCAGAGCGGGGAAAACCGCATCCTTGACGATGGCCTCGGCCCGGCGGCCCCAGTCGCCGGCGATGCCCTTTTCGGCCGTGCGGCGGACGATGGACTGGACCAGGGTGGTGGCCGCCGCACCGGGCTCCATGGCCGCAGTCATCTGGGCCAGGGTGCGTTCGATGACGAAGTCGGGCGGCACGGCCCCGGCGGCGAAGTCGCGCTGCATCCGCCCGGTTTCCTGATCCAGGGCCGTGGCGAAAGCCGAGACCCGGCTCAGATAGGCCTCGGCATCCTCGGTCGTCTCGATGGAGTGCTGGCTGTCCAGAAAGTCGGGGATCGACTGATACGACCCCGTCAGCTGGCTGATGGTATAGGGCGAGGGTCCGAACCCGCCGCCACCATAGCCGAATCCATAGCCCTCGATCGCCGTGTCGCCGAAGAACTCCAGCGTGTCGAAATAGACCTTCTCATCGGCGTTCAGCGCGGCGCGGTCGACAGCCTTGAGGTCGACGATATGGGCGCGGAACCGGACCTGGTCCGCCTCGACCTTGGCCTGGGACCGGTCGTCCAGCTTCGCCTTCATCGCCGCGTTTGGTCCCTTGTCGAACCCGAGCTGGGTCAGCAGTTCGGGCGACGTCAGCAGGGTCTCCTGAACGATGGTGTCCATCACCGCCTTCAGCGCAGCAGAGGCCGTAGCCGCAGCCTGGGGACGGGCGATCGCCTGCCCGGTCGCCATCAGGCTGGCCCCGGCCGCGGCGGTGAACATCAGGCGGCGACGGTCGATCATGGCGGCTGCTCCAGAAAAGTTGCTGCATTGGCCACCAACCCGGGACCGCCCACAAGACGCGGCGGATTACAAAACCGTTAGCCCGGCCGCTCGCACACGGCGTGCGGCGTCGCACCGTTGGCGCGGCGTCTGCGAACCCTGGGCGTCCGCAGACTGAGACAGGCCAGCCCGTCCAGAAGGGCCTTGAGCCAGCCGAGTACAGGTTCCTTATGAGTCCGACGCGATTCTTCCATGTCCTGACCTTGCCGATTCACATTAACTCATTGGACTGTCGGCTTGACAGCGGCACCTCACAAACCAGTAGTAGGCCATCAAAGCCTTGGGTTTACTTATGTCTGATCCTCTGTCCGGCCTGCCCCTGTCGTCGATCCGGGTGTTCGAGGCCGCAGCGCGCCTGAACAGCTTCACCCGCGCGGCGGAGGAACTGGGCATGACCCAAGCGGCGGTCAGCTGGCAGATCAAGGCGCTGGAGACCCGGCTGGGGATCAGCCTGTTCCGCCGCCTGCCCCGCGAGGTGCGCCCGACCGAGCCAGGCGAGCGGCTGTCGCGCGCGGCGACCGAGGCCATGACCCTGCTGCGCCGGGCCTTCGCGGAGGTGACCGAGCAGGATCAGGGCGTCCTGACCATCACCACCCTGACCACCCTGGCGACCCAGTGGCTGGCCCCCCGGCTCGGCGCGTTCCAGCTGGCCAATCCGGGCCTGGCCGTGCGGCTGGACACCCGTCCGCGCCTGATGGACCTGGCACGAGAGAATGTGGACATCGCCCTGCGCGTCGGGGACGGCGACTGGCCGGGCGTCGAATCTGCCCTGCTGATGCCCAGCGTCTTCACCCCCCTGTGCAGCCCGGCCCTGTGTGCGAACCTGAAGCTGACATCACCGTCCGACCTGCTCGGCGCCCCGCGCGTCGGCGAGGAAAAGGAATGGGCCGCCTGGTTCGCCTGCGCCGGGGTCGAGACGACGACGACACCGGCATCCCGGCTGCAGGCCGACATCCAGGGACTGGAGGTGGCGGCGGCCCTGGGCGGCCAGGGGGTGGCGCTCGGCTCCCCCATCCTGTTCGCGCGCGAGATCGCGGCAGGGCTGCTGATCCGGCCGTTCGCCCAGACTGTCACCCTGTCCAAGGGGTACTGGATCGCCTGGCCAGAGGACCGGCGGCGCTCGCCCAAGATCGCGCGCTTCCGCGACTGGCTGCTGGCCGAGGCCGCCGCCGATCCGGCGATCGCAGCCGCGGCCTAGAAGTATTCGGCATCCGCCGGGCAGACGGCCGCCAGGCGACGCGCGGTGATGCTGGCCGGAAGAAAGGGCGTGCCGCGTGCCAGCTGGGCCCCGCCGTTGAAGCGGAAGCTCTCGGCCTGATAGGGCCCGCGCAGGCGGACATTCACCCGGCGTCCGCCCGGATCGGTGCAGGTGCCCTCGAAGCGCGCATTGCCGTTGCCGACCTCGCGCGTCGGATACACGCAGCGCCAGCGGCGCGTGGACAGCCCGCCGAAGAAGCGGTTGATCTCGCTGGGGCGCACGCACTTCTGTTCGGTGCTGCGGATGCCCACGGCGTTGGTCGTGTATTCCCAGTATCCCGGCAGGACCTCGCTGGTCGGGGCCTGGGCCGACGACGGCGCCGCCAGCAGGACGACACCGGCCACGGCGGGCGCGGCGACGGCGAGGGTACGAAGGACGAAGCGAGGCAGGGTCATCGGCGATCTCTCGTGCGGGCTGTCGCGAAGGGCGGACGCATGGACCCGCATAGCTGAAGCATTGGAAGTTGGCGATTGAACGACGCATGAACGACGGCGCAGGCTCCGGTTTCATGCCTGCCAGCCTTGACGGCGCGCGATCGCTTCCTCTATACGGCCCCCTCTCGCGCGGGGAGCCACCCCGCGCGCATTTGTTTCATGCGTCCCCCATGCTTCGGAGTGGACGCCGTGCCCTAAGGATCTGACGATGTCACGTCGTTGCGAACTCACCGGTATCGGCCCGATGGTCGGTAATCTGGTCAGCCACTCGAATGTGAAGACCAAGCGCCGGTTCCTGCCGTCGCTGAAGAAGGTCAAGCTGGCGTCGGAAGCTCTGGGCCAGACCTACACCCTGCGCATCTCGAACGCCGCGCTGCGCACCCTGGACTTCAAGGGCGGCCTGGATCCCTTCATCGTCAAGGCCGACGACGAGAAGCTGTCGGTGGCGGCCCAGCGCATCAAGCGCCAGGTCAAGGCCAGGCTGGCCGAGCAGGCCGCCGCCTGATCGGCCTGTGCGGCCCGTCCGCCGAACATTAAATCTGCGAAAGGCCGGGTCTCGAACCCGGCCTTTTTCGTTGCGCGATGCCGATGCCCCCCTAGTCTGACCGGATTTTCTCCGGGGGTTTGTCCATGACTGTCTCGTCTCGCCTGATCGTGCCCGCGATTTCGGCCCTGTGGCTGGCGTGCGCGGGAAGCGCCATCGCCCAGGAGGCGCCGGTCCGCGAATCCACCGCCTTTACGCTCGAGACCGACAATCCGCGTACGCCGGAGCAGGAAGCGGTGCGGTTCGACAAGGCCGACCTGACCATCAAGGTCCTGCCGGACGACAGGGCGATCGACGGCGTGGCGATCCTGGACTTCACCGTGACCGCCCCGATCCAGCGGCTCGCGGTCGAGCTGGACACCCTGTACACCATTTCCGAGATTCGTCTGGACGGGGAGGTCGTGCCGGCCGACCGCTGGTCCAACCCCGAGGGGCGTCTGACGGTCGAGGTTCCCGCCGGCCTCGCGGCGGGCGACACCCCGACCCTCACCATCGCCTGGGCGGGACAGCCCCGGGTCGCGCCACGCTCGCCCTGGAACGGCGGCTTTGTCTGGGCCACGGCACCGACGGGAGAACCCTGGGTCGGGTCGGCCATGCAGCTGAACGGCTGCGACCTGCTGTGGCCCTGTATCGACAACTCCAATGCCGAGCCGAGCGTCGTCGATCTGCACGTCGTCACGCCGGCCAATGTCTCGGCCCCCGGCAACGGGGTCTTTCGCGGCATGACCGAGAACGCGGACGGCACCCGGACCTGGAACTGGCGCGCCGAACGGCCGAACATCTATGCCATCAACATCAACATGGGCCCGTACGAGGAGGTCACGGCCCCCTACGTCAGCCGGTTTGGCAACACCTTCCCCATGTCGTTCTGGCACCTCAAGTCCGACGACCCCGCCAGGGTCGCGCGGCTGTTCGCCGAGTTCCCGCGAATGCTGGACTTCTTCGAATCGACCATCGGCCCCTATCCGTTCGGGCACGAAAAGATGGGGGTGGTCGAGACGCCTTACCTCGGCATGGAACACCAGACCATCAACGCCTACGGCAATGCCTACAAGCTGGATGGCCGCGGCTATGACACCCTGCTGCAGCACGAATTCGCCCACGAGTGGTTCGCCAACCAGCTGACCAACCGGAACGCCGACGACATGTGGCTGCATGAGGGCCTGGGCAGCTATATGCAGCCGCTCTACGCCCGCTTCCTGCACGGCGAACGCTACATGCAGGCCGAACTGAAGGACCAGCGCGAGGGCCTGGCCAATCGTTTCCCGGTCGTGTCGCGCACCAACCGCACGGTCAACGCGGTCTATGGCGGGTCGGAAGGCCCGGGCGGCGACATCTACAGCAAGGGCTCGCTGATCGCGCACACCCTGCGCATGACCCTCGGCGACGACGATTTCTTCGAAATGCTCCGACGTCTCGTCTATGGCCGTCCCGACCCACGGCCGGGTAATTTCACCCCCCAGACCCGCTCGACGGTCGAGATGAACGCCATCGTCAATCAGGTGACCGGCCGGGACTACGACTGGTTTTTTGACGCCTATTTGTACAGCGCCGCCCTGCCGGTGCTGACCCAGACGCGCACTGGCGACCAGCTGACCCTGACCTGGACCGTCGGCGGCGACGGCCCCTTCCCCATGCCGGTGGACATCGAGGTCGACGGCGACTCGCAGACGCTTCCCATGCCCAACGGCCGCGCGACGATCACGGTCCCGGAAGACGCGCTTGTGCTGATCGATCCGGACAACAAGCTGCTGCGTCAACTGGACTTCATGGACGACTTCGATTCCTACAGGCGGGAAGCGCGTGAGGCGGCGGCCGCCGAACGCGCCCGGTCGGCCAACTGATGTCGGGAGAAGACCTGCGCCCCGCCCTGGCGCTTTTCGTCGGCCTGGCCCTGAGCTCGGGCCCCACCCTCGCCCAGGACAGCCCGCCCCGCGAATCCACCGCCTTCACCCTGCGGACCGACCAGCCGCGAACGGTGGAACAGGAAGCCCTGCGCATCGACCTTGCCGACCTGTCGATCAAGGTCCTGCCGGCCGACAGGGCGATCGACGCCGTCGCCGAACTGACCTTCACCGTAACCGCCCCCGTCGCCCGACTGGTGGTCGAACTGGACACCCTGTTCGACGTCTCGGCCGTGTCGGTTGACGGCCAGCCGGCCGAATGGACCAACCCCGAGGGCCGCATGACCGTCGCCCTGCCCCGTCCGCTCGCGGCCGGCGACTCCACGACCCTGCGGATCGCCTATGCCGGCAAGCCCCGCGTGGCGCCGAATGCGCCGTGGGACGGAGGCTTCGTCTGGTCCACCGCACCAACGGGCGAACCCTGGATCGCCACCGCCATCCAGGGCGAGGGCTGCGACCTGCTGTGGCCCTGCATCGACAGCCCCCTGGCCGAGCCCGTCCGGGTCGATCTGCACATCACCGTGCCGACCGGCCTGTCGGCTCCGTCGAACGGCCGCTTCCTGGGGACTCAGGATCACGGCGACGGCTGGACGACCTGGAACTGGTCCGCCGCCCACCCCAACACCTATGCGATCGCCCTGAACATCGGGCCGTATGAGGAACTGCGCGCCGACTATCGCAGCCGGTTCGGCAACACCTTCCCGATGCAATACTGGTATCTGAAGTCCGACGATCCGGCCCAGGCGGCGGCCCTGTTCGCCGAGTTTCCCCGGCAGCTGGACTTCTACGAGGCCACCGTCGGCCCCTTCCCCTTCGGCGACGAGAAGATGGGCGTGGTCGCGACCCCGCACCTGGGCATGGAGCACCAGACGATCAACGCCTATGGTAACGGCTACAGGCTGGATGGCCGTGGCTATGACTGGCTCTTGCAGCACGAGCTGTCGCACGAGTGGTTCGGCAACCAGCTGACCAACGCCAACGCCGACGACATGTGGCTGCACGAGGGGCTGGGCACCTATATGCAGCCGCTGTACGGCCGCTGGCTGCACGGCGATCGCTATATGCAGACCGAACTGGCCAGGATGCAGCAGGACCTGCGCAACCAGTTCCCCGTCGTCTCGGGCACGTTCAAGAGCGAGGACGAGGTCTACAAGGGCGAAACCGGGCCGGGCAACGACATCTATTTCAAGGGCGCGCTGATCGCCCACTCGCTGCGGATGCTGATCGGCGATGCGGCCTTCCATCGGGCGATCACGACCCTCGTCTATGGTCGGCCCGATCCGGCGCCCGGCAACTTCACCACCGTCTATCGCTCGACGCCCGACTTCCTGCGGATCGTGAATGAGGTGACGGGTCGCGACTACGGCTGGTTCTTCCGGGGCTACCTTTACAACGCCGCCCTGCCGGATCTGGCCGCGACGCGCGAGGGCCAGACCCTGACCCTGTCATGGACCACCGGCGACGGCGAGGTCTTCCCCATGCCGGTGGAGGTCGAGATCGACGGTGTGGTCCAGACCGTACCCATGGCCGACGGGCGAGGGGCGATCGCCGTACCGACCGGAGCCCATGTCCTGATCGACCCCGCCAACAAGGTCCTGCGGCGGCTGGACTTCATCGAGGCCTGGCGCGCCCGACCGGCTGAGCGCTGAGCCTCTTGCGGCGCGGGCCGGCCAGTTTGGATGAAATCGGCGATACCTCCATTGCGGCATCCGGGTGCTGCCGCCCTGGACTTCCAATCCACGTCACAGACACTGCGCGCCAGGTCAGGGACAGACCATCGCGCTCAACCGGATGTCATAATCTGCTGCCATAGGGGGGTCATCAACCAAGGGGAAAAGCAGATGCTGCGCAGACTGCGGATCGTCCCGGCAGGCCGCCTGTGGGGCATCATTGGCGTCGGCCTCCTGGTCTGCACGCTGCTCGCATCGGTTCCCGGGACGGCATCGGCCGGGCAGGGCGGGCCTATCTCTGAACCCGATCCTGGTCTCGCCCGCACTCTGACGCTGACCGGCACTCTGACCGGGGCTGATCACCAGACCTATGTCGAGGTGCCGTTTGACGTGCCCCCGGGCATTGAGCGGCTGACCCTGTCGTTTGAGTATGATCGCGCCGACCGGACGGTGATCGACCTCGGTCTTTATGATCCCAACGGACTGCGGGGCTGGAGCGGAGGCAACAAGTCGATCGTTACGGTGGCCACCAGCGACGCCACCCCTTCCTATGTGCCGGGTCCGGTCATTCCCGGGCAGTGGCGACTATTGTTGGGCGTGCCGAACATCCGCCAGGGGGTCACCGCCCGCTGGAACGCCTCGATCCGCATGGTCGGCGCCGCGGCGCCGGCCCCCGAATCGGCATTCTTCGACGGACCGATCCGCAGCGGGCCGGGCTGGTATCGCGGCGACTTTCATACCCATAGCGGTCAGAGCGACGGGTCGTGCGACAGCCTGAGTGGACGTCGCATTCCCTGCCCCGTCTTTCGCACGCTCGAGCGGGCCAGCAGTGCCAGGCTGGATTTCATCGCCGTGACCGAACACAACACGCCGGCTGGTTTTGCCGAGCTGCGAGGGCTTCAGGCCTACTACGACAATCTCCTGATCCTGCCGGGACGGGAAATCACAACCTTCTACGGTCACATGAACGCCATCGGCCCAACCGGACCGATGCCGTTCCAATTGGGTTCGCCGAGGCTGCCGACCCTGTGGGAGCTGGTGGATGCTGTGGACGCCCAGGGCGGGATCCTGTCGATCAACCATCCCGGCATGCCCTCTGGCGAAGCCTGTATGGGCTGCGGCTGGACCATGCCAATCCCGGACTGCACGCGGATCACCGCCGTCGAGATCGCCAATGGCGGGACGATGCAGCTGACCGGCTCGGTCGAGGGCAGCCTGTCTCATATCCCCTTCTGGCAAGGCCTGCTCGACGCGGGCTGCCGCCCGACGGCCATCGGCGGCAGCGACAGCCACGACCCCGATGCAGCGGCGGATCGACAGTCTCCCGTCGGTCGGCCGACCACGGTCGTCTATGCCCGGGACCTGTCACAGGCTGCCATTCTGGATGGTGTTCGCAGCGGCCGCGTCTTCATCGATCTGGGCGGACAGCCGGGGCTGTTCGTGGACCTGGCCGCGACAGTGGGCGGGGCCAGCACCGCCATGGGAGGCAACTTGCCAGTCACAGGCGACGAGGATGTTCAGCTGACGATTACAGTCTCTGGCGTGCCGGGCGGCCTGATCGAGCTGATAACGGGCGGTCCGACCTCCGCCGCACCGGAGACGCTGCCCGTCCATGGCACCAGCGAAGTCCTCATCCACAGCCTGGGACGGAATCCCGAATACTCATGGATAAGGGTCAACGTAAGGGACGCTGACGGCGATATTATCTTAATCAGCAATCCGATTTATTTTCAATAATTATTCAGAAGAAATACTTCTGACTATTATGATTTATAGATCGCAGTTCTACAATACCGGATTAGGTGTCCTCCCATCGTAAAATTTGGGGGCTTTAAAATGCGCTATTCACGGAAACTACTGTCCAGCGCCATGGCGCTGTCGTTCCTTGGCACGGCATCGCCAGTGCTGGCACAGGCCGTGACCAGCGAGAGCACTGCACAACTGGGCGAGATCATCGTAACGGGCAGGGCTGGCGCTTCCGAGCGTCGCCGCGTTGAAGCCAGCTATGCCGTCACGACCCTGAACGAGACCGCACTGCGACTTCAGGCCCCGATCTCTACGGCTGAAGTCTTCAAGGCCATTCCGGGCTTCTGGGTGGAAGCTTCGGGCGGTGAGAGCTCCAACAACGTCCGCACGCGCGGCATCCCCACCGACGGCTATTCGTCGGTCACCATCCAGGAAGACGGCCTGACGATCCAGCACGACGGCGGCCTGGGCTGGCTGAATGCCGACCAGTCTTTCCGTCTGGACGAGACCATCGGCCGTGTCGAAGCGGTTCGCGGCGGCCCGGCCTCGATCTTTGCGTCCAACTCCCCGGGGGGAACGGTCAACTTCATCACCCGTCAGGCCGGAGATACGCCCGAGGGTCTGATCAAGGCCACCGTCGGTGATTATGGCATGTACCGCGGCGATTTCTGGTACGGTGCGCCACTGGGAGACGGCTGGGGCCTGACCATCGGCGGGTTCTACCGCTCCGATGAAGGCGTCCGCAGCCCGGGCTTCACCCAGAACAAGGGCGGCCAGATCCGCGTCGGCCTGTCGCGCGAACTCGAGCGCGGCCGCTTCGAGATCAACGTCAAGCACATCGATGACAATGTCGGCTTCCTGTTGCCGGTGCCCCTGACGTTCGACGGTTCGCAGAACCCGGACGGTGTGCCTGGCTTCGATCCCAACTACGGAACCCTCGCCGGCCCGGACAACCGTCTGGTCAGCTTCCGCAACGTCAACGGCCCGTTCAACTTCGATCTCGGCCGCGGCACAGACGTAAGCCTCACCGCTGTCACCGCCAGGCTGGACCTGGAGATCGCCAACGGCTGGCGTCTGCAGAACACGGCCCGCTTCAGAACCAGCAACATCGTGCGCAACGGCCTGTTCCCGACCGGCAACATCGAAACGGCCACGGCGCGCCTGAACGGTCTGCGGGCGCAAGCCCTGGCCGCCTATCCAGGCGCGACCAACATCGAATACCGTTATGCCACCACAGGTGCGGCCTTCGACCCGGCGACGGCGAACAGGAACGGCCTGGTGGTCAGCGGCAACCTGCTCAGCGTCTCGGTCCCGCTTGACGAGTTCACCAACGATCTGCGGCTGGTGAAGACCCTGGACCTGGGCGATCAGACCCACGATCTGGCCTTCGGCGTCTATGTGTCGGACTTCAACTACGACTACGACCGCTACATGGCGACGGCCAATCTGGAAGTGCGCGATCAGGCCCGCCGTCTGGACATCGTGGCCGTCAACGCGGCAGGCGGGATCGTCGGTCGCGTCACCGAAAACGGCTTCCTGCGCTATGGTTCCCTGTTCGACAACGCCACTATCGACGCCCGCGTCATGGCCTTCTACGCCTCTGACGAGTGGCAGGTGACGCCCAAACTCCGGATCGATCTGGGCGTGCGCCACGAGCGGATCGACTTCAGTGGCTCGGTCGAGGGCAAACAGACCGTCGATCTGGGCGTCGCGGGCATACTGGCGGACAATCAGGTGATCACGGGCACCGGGGTCTTCACCCCGATAGACCGCGCCTATGACGGCACAAGCTGGACTTTGGGTGCCAACTATCAGCTCGCAGACAATCTGGGTCTCTTTGCCCGGTATACGGATACCCTTCGACTGCCCGCCCCCTCGGAATTCCAGGGCAGCCCTGCTGACGCCCTTCGCACCGACATCCGCGAAACCCCCGTCACGATGCTGGAAGGCGGACTGAAGTGGCAGTCGGATCTGTTTGACGTCTATGCGACCGCCTTCCAGACCAAGTTCGACAACATCCGCTTCAACGACAATGTGTTCAACTCGGCCACCAACAGCTTCACGACGCGGGTTGCCTATGGTGACACCAACACGGTCGGGCTGGAGCTGGAAGGCGTCTTCCGGCCGGTGGAATGGGCGGACCTTTCTGGTGCCCTCTCCTGGCAAAACCCGGAGTACGACACCTTCCAGTTCACCGAGAACGTCGGCGGTGTTCCGACCGTGCGGAACTTCGGCGGCAACCAGCTGATCCGCGTTCCCAAGGTTGGCGCTCGCCTGACCCCCGGCCTGAACCTGCTCGGGAACACGGTCCGTGTGGAACTGCCGGTCGAATACTATAGCGAGCGCTTTGCCGACGTTGCCAACTCCCAGGCTCTCAAGGCCTACACGATTGTCAATCTGAACCTGCGCTGGGATGCGACCGAGACCGTCGCCCTTTCGGTGGCCGGGGTCAATCTGACCAATGAGATCGGCCTGACCGAAGGCAATCCGCGTGCCGGGCAGTTCATCTCCGGTGACGCCGGTGCCCGCTACTATCTGGCCCGTCCGGTGCTCGGCCAGTCCTGGCGTGCAGCCGTGACGATGCGCTTCTGATTTCGAGCGTCTCGATAGAGTGAGGGGGCGATCGGTTTCGACCGATCGCCCCTTCTTTTTACAGGCCGTCAGGTGGCCACGGCGGTAATGGACTGGCGTACCAGCTCGCAGGTGCCCTGGGTGGACAGGAAGGCGATGTCGGCGGCGTCGCGCCCGCAGGCGATCCGCACCAGTCCCTCGATCGGGGCCAGGCCCGTCGGATCGACCAGCCACCAGCCGTTCGAAAGCCAGACCTCGAAGATGGCATGGAAGTCCGGCGGGCTCAGCTGATGGGCGAAGGCGCTGACGGCGCGGGCCGGAATGCCCGAGGCCCGACACAGGGTGATGCCCATGTGGGTAAAGTCGCGGCACACCCCGGCGCGGTCGATGAAGGTGCGCGACGCGGTCGTCTCCGAATCCGAGACTCCCGCCTCGTAGTCGATGTTTTCGGTGATCCATCCCAGGATCGCCAGCACCCGCTCGCCGCCCGAGGTGTCGCCGAACTGGCGCTCCGCAAAGCGTCCGAACTGGTCGGACGGGCAGTACCGGCTCGGCCACAGATAGGTCAGGACCTCGGCCGGCAGGTCGTTCCAGTCGTGCCGGGTCGCGCCCGGCGGCAGGCCCATCAGGGTGCCGTTGTCGACCAGCGCCTCATAGGTCACGGCCACCTCGCCCGACAGGCGTGCGCGCAGGGTTCGGGCCCCGAAGTCGGCGTCCTCGTCCTCATGGAACTCCTGGGGCGGGTTGGTGACCAGCCGCTCCTCGATCACGGTCTGACCCGGCCAGTGCGCGACCTGAATCTTGTAGATCGCGTCGGTCGGGGGATCGAAGCGATAGACGAGCTCGGCGCGGACGCGGATCTTCATGGAGGACCTGATGACGGAGTGGGCGATCGGGCAGCGTCGCGCAGGCGCGAGCGTTCCGGGCCACGTCCCTTAGCAGATCGATCGGGTCCGGATAGAGGCGATGCCGCCGCCAATAGACGCCGCCGGCCATGCCTTCCCGCCTGCCGCAGACAGAGCTCGCCGCGCCGCGTCCGACCCGGTCGCGGACGGCCTCGGGCAGGGGGTCGGTCGTCTCGGCCGCGAAGCCTGACAGCCGTTTCGGGGGCGGCATCGGTCGCCCGCTGCCTGCATCACTCCGACCGGACCTACGGTTCGAGCTCGATGTCCCAATACAGGTAGTCCAGCCAGCTCTGGTGCAGATAGTGCGGCGGGAACCGGCGGCCGGCGTCCTGCAGCTGATAGGCGTTCGGTCGATGCGGCGCACGCCGCACGGGCATTTGCGCCTGCTGCGGGGTGCGGCCACCCTTCTTCAGATTGCAAGGCGAGCAGGCGGCGACGATGTTTTCCCAGGTCGTGCGCCCGCCCCGGCTGCGCGGAATGACGTGGTCGAAGGTCAGCTCGGCGGTGTCGCCACAATACTGGCAGGTGAAGCCGTCACGCAGGAAGACGTTGAAGCGGGTGAAGGCCGGGGCGCGGTTCTGATCGACGTAGGATTTCAGCGCGATGACGCTGGGGATCGCCATCTCCATCGACGGACTGCGCACGACCTTGTCGTACACGGACACGACATCGACGCGGTCCTGATAGACGGCCTTGACCGCCTCTTCCCACGGCCAGAGCGATAGAGGGTAGTAGGACAGCGGGCGAAAATCGGCGTTCAGCACCAGGGCCGGATAGCCGGACGGCGGCCTGTGGAGCACCTGCATCAGGCCCTCCCGCTCACGCCGGACTGGATCGAGGAAATGGGACTGAAGACGTCGCTCCTTCTCTCTGACGGATTCAGCCTATCCCCGATTCGTGCGCGCCGCCATGACGGGCTTGCATCGGTTTCGTGACTAGCTCTTTCGGACAAGGCCTCCGGGAAAGCCCGGCAGGCTCCAGCCCCAGATCAACGCCCCGCCGCGCAAAAGGAAGCCGGCGGGTGCCGCGATGGCCGCGGCCGGCCAGTTGTCCAGCCCGAGAAGCCGCGCCACGACGTAGACGGTGGCCGCCAGCAGGGCCGCCGAGACCGTGATCTCTCGCCGCAGCAGGATCGACGGCTGGCCTGCCAGGATGTCGCGCACGATCCCGCCGAAACAGGCTGTCAGCCCCCCCATGACGATGCAGATCAGCGGCGGGACGCCGAACGCCTCGGCCTTGGCCGCGCCCAGAACGCCATAGGCACCCAGCCCGATCGCATCCAGCCACAGCAGCGCCCGAAACCGCCAGGCCCCGGCCCCGATGATCCAGACGACCGCCGCGCTGGCCAGACAGACGGCGATATAGCGCCAGTCCTGAACCCAGAAGACCGGTGCCTCGATCAGCAGGTCGCGCAGGGTCCCGCCGCCGACGCCCGTGATGGCGGCGAAGAATCCGAAGGTGACCAGATCATGCTTCTCGCGCGCGGCCGCGAGGGCTCCCGTCGCGGCGAAGACCGCCACGCCCGCGAAGTCGAGCGCACCCAGCACCGTTTCGGGATGCGCCAGGGCCGGTGTCAGAAGCGTCGGATCGACCAGTGTCGTCATGCGGGATCACCCGGCACGATCTCGCCCTTCTTCACGCCGGTGTACCAGGCCCACAGCAGGTGGGTGGCCACGCCGCGCCACGGCCGCCAGATCTCGGCCCGGGCATAGGCTGCCTTGGTGTCGGGCCGGGTCTCGGTGCCGTCGGCCCATTTGATGGCTTCCTGCAGGGCCACGTCGCCGCCGGGGAAGACGTCGGTACGTCCCTCGCACAGCAACAGATAGGCCTCGGCCGTCCAGAGCCCCACGCCCTTCAGCGCGACCAGGGCCTCGATCGCCGCCGCGTCGTCCAGCGTGGCCAGATGCTCCAGATCGATGGTGCCGTCCATCTGGGCCCTTGCCATGCCCTGGCCATAGGTCGCCTTCTGCCGCGACAGGCCCATGCCGCGCAGACTGTCCAGATCGTGGGCCAGCAGATTGGCCGGCGTGATCTCGCCCAGACCCGCCTGCAGCCGCGCCCAGACGGAGGCCGCCGAGGCCACGGACACCTGCTGCTCCACGATCATGCGGAACAGGCCGACGAAGCCGGCCTGACGCACCCGCCATTCGAACGGCGGCGTCCGGGCATGGGCAAGGGCGAGGGCCGGGTCGAGCCGGGCCAGGGTCTCGCGCGCGGCGGCCAGTTCAGCGGGCGTGATGGGCATGACGTCCTTGTCGACAAGCGCGGCCGTGGAACGGTAGCGTCCGGCCATGCCCAGTCTGGACGATCTCGCTGCTCCGATCACCCCCGCGTCTGCCCCTTCGGACGACAGCAGCCGAAAACCGCCGGGACCGTGCGCCCGGCAATGAGCTTCGTCACCCGTTTCGCCCCCTCCCCCACCGGGCTTCTGCACCGCGGCCACGCCTTTTCGGCCCTGACGGCCTGGACGGCCGCAAGGGAGACGAGCGGGCGGTTCCTGCTGCGGATCGAGGACACCGACTTCACCCGTTGCCGGCCGGAATATGAGACCGCCCTGCTGGAGGACCTGACCTGGCTGGGCCTGGACTGGGAAGAGCCGGTCCGGCGGCAGTCGGATCATCGTGCGGCCTACGACCTGGCGCTGGAGCGGCTGCGGGGTCAGGGCGTTCTGTATCGCTGCTTCCGGACGCGAAAGGAGCTGATGGCCCTGGCCGGCGTCGCGCCCCATGGCGACGACCCGGCCGATGCCCAAGCCTTTGCCGGGGGACCGCTGGATCCGGGCGAGGAGGCCGAACGGCTGGCAGCCGGCCAACCCTTCGCCTGGCGGCTGTCGCTGGCGGCGGCGCGGGCCCGTCCGGGCGGGTTCGAAGCCCTGACCTGGGTCGAGGAAACGGCCGATCCGGGCACACGGACCGCCCGGCCCGAGGCGCTGGGCGACATGGTCCTGGGGCGAAAGGACATCGGCGCGGGCTATGTCATCGCCTCGGTCGTCGACGACGCGCTGCAGGGCGTGACCCATGTGGTGCGGGGCGAGGACCTGATCCCCGCGACCTCGGTCCAGCGCCTGCTCCAGGCCCTGCTGGACCTGCCCACCCCGGTCTATCGCCACCACCCCCTCCTGCTGGGCCCGGACGGCAAACGCTATGCCAAACGGGACGGATCGGTGACGATCATGGCCCTGCGCGAGGCGGGGGTCACGCCGCAGGAGCTGAGGGCTGAGCTGGGGTTCGCATAGCTTTCCCTCTCCCGTGGGGAGAGGGCTTGAGGCTCGCAGAGCGAAGCGATGCGTGCAGCCGAAAGGGTGAGGGGTTAGGGTGCAAGCCGGTGAGGGCTTAACCCCTCACCCTTTCGCGCAAGACCGATCGCTGACGCTCCCGGGCGCTCAAGCCCTCTCCCTATGGGAGAGGGGACACGCTAGTGACCCCGCATGACGCCCCCCGCCCCCCGATTGATTCCCCTGCTCGTCGTGCTGGTGTCCGCCAGCATCCTCGGACTGGCCCCCATTCTCGTTCGTCTGACCGAGACCGGCCCGGCGGCGGCGGGGTTCTGGCGGTTCGTGTTCGCCCTGCCGCTGTTGGTCCTGATCCTGTCCCGACCGGGCGGCGAAGGGATCGCCCGGCCGTCGAAATGGATGCTGCTGGCGGGGCTGTTCTTCGCCCTGGACCTGTCGTTCTGGCACTATGGCATCGTCATGACCTCGGTCGCCAACGCCACGGTGCTGTGTAATCTGACGCCGGTGGTCGTGACCCTGATCGGCTGGCTGTTCTTCAAGGAGACGCCCGCCCGGCTGTTCCTTCTGGCCCTGGCCCTGGCCATGGCGGGGGCCTTTGCCATGGCGGCGGCCGCCGAGGGGGGACAGGGCACCCACCCGATCCTGGGCGACATCCTCTCGCTGACGGTGTCGGTCTGGTATGCGGGCTATTTCCTGATGGTGAAACAGGCCCGGACCACCGCGGGCGCGCTCAGGGTCACCTTTTGGGCGACGCTGGCCGGGCTGCCGCTGATGGGCGGGGTGGCGCTGCTGCTGGGCGAGGACATGATCCCGGCGACGGCGGCGGGCTGGGCCGCCTGCGTGGCCATGGGACTGATGCATGTGGCGGGTCAGGGCGGCGTCGCCTGGGCCCTGGGTCGTCTGCCGGCCTCGATCACGGCGGTGACCATTCTGATCCAGCCGCTGGTCGCCGCGGGGCTCAGCTGGCTGATCTTCGGCGAGACCCTGGCCCCGGTTCAGGCCCTGGGCGGCGCGCTGGTGCTGTGCGCGATCGTGCTGGCGCAGTGGTCAGCCGCCATGGGAGCCAGAACGAAAACGGGCGCGGCACCCGAAGGTCCCGCGCCCGCCTGATGGTCGTCCAGCGACCCCGATCCCGAAGGATCAGAGCAGCTTCAGATCGACGGCCGAGGTCTTGCCGCGCTGGGATTCCAGCTCGTAGGACACCTTGGCGTTCTCATCGAGGCCCGTCAGGCCAGCCTTCTGGACGGCAGTGATGTGAACGAACACATCTGCGCCGCCGCTTTCGGGCTGGATGAAGCCGAAGCCTTTCGTGGGGTTGAACCACTTGACCGTACCGGTCGCCATTGTTGCGTCTCCATAAACGCGCTTTTCCAGGCGGACGCCCTTACGAGGGGGCCCGACAACCCATCTGGACAGCTCGTTCAGGCGAAGGAGCGAAACGCGGGTTTGGACCCCACGCGAAATCCGGATTGCACCGGTGTTTTCTCGCGGAGTGAAGGCGCGGTCAACCCGAAACGATTCGCCGTTAAGGCGAGCGTGGCTAACGCGGTCCGGTAACGCAGAGCGACCGGGGGGCGCCGTCCAGATGCAGATGGTTTCTGTGCGCCGCATTGTAGTCGGGCGTCAGAACGGTCGAGAACACCCTGCAGGCCCCGTCGCGGAGCTGCTTGAGGAAGACCGGGCCTGCCGCGCCCTGCGGGCCGTCGCCCCTCCAGTCCGCCTCCACCGACACCGTGCGCCCGTCCGCCAGGGTGATCGAGGCCACGTCCAGGGCATTGGCCCGCGCGTGCTCGCTGGGCCGGTCGGCGACGTCGGTCGAGCCATAGATCCGGCGGCAGGCATAGGTGCCGGCGTTGTTCACCGCCACGGCGCGCGAGCCAAAGACCGACCGGGCCGCGGGCTGCAGCACCTGGCGGTCCCAGATCACATAGCGGACCGCCAGCGGGCACTGCATGGTCAGACCACCGGGCTTCAGCGGGGTGACCGCCCCGCCCGTGATGGTGACGGCGCCACGGACCTGACAGAAGCCCCCGTCATCGACGTCCACGGCGCGCCGCACCTCGACGCCGGCGTCGCGCAGGGTCTGGAGACAGGCAGCGGTCGCGCCCTCGATCTCCTCCGGCGCAGCGCCGGGCGCGACCACGAAATCGGCGACCTTGGCCGCCGTCGCCTGACCCACCGGCCGGTTCAGGTCCAGCGGCTTCCAGACCAGGTCCTGGGGCGGAGCGAAGGCGTTCAGCAGCGCGAAGACGGCGCACACGCCGAGCATCGCCTCCCACATCAGGTTCCAGAAATCGGCGAAGTCACGCTTCATGACCGAACACAATGGACGGGGGGGCGAAGGGTAACAATCGCGGCCGGCGCATTTCGCATGTCGCGCTCTCGACGGCGCTGCCAAACTGCCCGAACCTGTCGCCGAACACGGAGCATCCCGCATGGGCAAGAAAGACGACTACGAAGAGGCGCTGGAGGCGCTTCAGGTCGAACTGGTCGCGACCCAGGCCTGGGCCATCGAACAGGGGCTGAAGGTCCTGATCGTGTTCGAGGGGCGTGACGCTGCGGGCAAGGACGGGGCGATCAAGCGGATCACCGAATACCTGTCACCCCGCCAGACCCGGGTCGTCGCCCTGTCCAAGCCGACCGAGCGCGAGACCAGCCAGTGGTACTTCCAGCGCTATGCGCCCCATCTGCCGGCCGCCGGTGAGACCGTCCTGTTCAACAGGTCCTGGTACAACCGCGCGGGCGTCGAACCGGTCATGGGGTTCTGCACCCCGGCGCAATACGAACAGTTCCTGAACGATGCGCCGCATTTCGAGCGGATGCTGACCGGATCGGGCATGGTCCTGATCAAGTTCTGGCTCGACATCAGTCGCGACGAACAGGCCAGGCGGCTGGAAGAACGCACCTCCGATCCGCTGAAGCGATTCAAGGTCTCGGCACTCGACGCCGAGGCGCAGAAACGATGGAGCGACTATTCCACGGCCCGCGACCGGATGCTGGAAGAGACCGGCGCGCCCCATTCCGAATGGACGGTCGTGGCCACCGACGACAAGAAGGCGGCGCGGCTGAACATCATCCGCCACATCCTGCACCGCGTCTGTCGCCCCGGATCAAAGGTCGACCGGCCGGACAAGGACATCCTGTTCCCGGCCCAGAAGGCGAAGGGTCGACTGCAGCCCTGAGGCTTCGCTCCGGCGGGCGAAGGCCTATATTGGCGGCGATGACCCCGGAGACCCCCGCACCCGATTCGCCCGTCCTGCCCCTTGTCGCCGCCGAGCTGATCCGCGACGAGGCGCGGCGCGCGCCGGACAAGCCGGGCGTCTATCGCATGTATGGCGAGGACGGGACCTGCCTCTATGTCGGCAAGGCGCGCTCCATCAGGAAGCGCATCCTGCAGTATGCGCAGGGGCGGTTCCACACCCAGCGCATCGGCCTGATGGTCTCGCTGACCCGGTCGATGGAGCTGGTGGTCACCGCGTCCGAGACCGAGGCGCTGCTGCTGGAGTCCAACTTCATCAAGAAGCTGAAACCCCGCTTCAACGTGGTCCTGCGCGACGACAAGTCGTTCGCCGAACTGATGATCCGAAAGGACCACCGCGCTCCGCAGGTCCGCAAGCATCGCGGATCGCACACGACGCCGGGGGACTATTTCGGCCCGTTCGCCTCGACCTGGGCGGTGAACCGGACGCTGAACACCCTTCAGAAGGCCTTCCTGCTGCGGTCCTGCTCGGACAGCGTCTACGAGACCCGGACGCGGCCCTGCATGCTGCATCAGATCAAGCGGTGCTCGGCCCCGTGCACCGGCCTGATCTCGCTAGAGGACTATGGCGACCTGGTCGAGGAGGCGTCGCTGTTCCTGCGCGGCAAGTCGCGCGCAGTCATCGGCCGGTTGTCCGGAGAGATGACCGCGGCGGCCGAGGCCATGGACTTCGAACAGGCCGCCCGGGTCCGCGACCGCATCCGCGCCCTGTCCGCCATCACCATGGAGAATTCGGTCAGCGCCGACAGCGTGGCCGAGGCCGACGTCTTCGCCCTGTTCAGCGAAGGCGGCCAGGCCTGCGTCCAGGTCTTCTTCTATCGCGGGGGCCAGAACTGGGGCGGCCGGGCCTATTTCCCGCGCGTCGACAAGTCCGACACCGACGCCGAGATTCTGTCGGCCTTCCTCGGCCAGTTCTACGAGGACAAACCGGTTCCGCGCCTGATCCTTTCGAACGTCGTCCCGTTCGAGAAGGAGCTGCTGGAAGAGGCCTTTTCGATGAAGGCGCGGGAGGCGGCGGGCCGCCGCGTCGTTGCGATCGAACGGCCGATGCGAGGCGACAAGCGATCCCTCGTCGATCATGCCCACACCAACGCCCGCGAGGCGCTGGGTCGCAAGATGGCCGAGGGTTCGGCCCAGGGCAAGATCCTGGACGAGGTCTGCGAGGCCTTCAGTCTGGAGGGCCGCCCCGAGCGGATCGAGGTCTACGACAATGCCCACATCCAGGGCACGAACGCCGTGGGCGGCATGATCGTCGCGGGGCCCGAGGGCTTCCAGAAGTCGCAATATCGCAAGTTCAACATCAAGGGGACCGACCTCACCCCGGGCGACGACTACGGCATGATGCGCGAGGTCATGCGCCGTCGCTTCGGCCGTCTGGTCAAGGATGAGGAGGAAGGCGTCGAGGAGGTCATCCGCCCGGACCTGCTGCTGATCGACGGTGGAGCCGGGCAACTGGCCGAGGTCCAGGCGGTGCTGGCCGACCTCGGGCTCGACGACATCCTGGCCGTCGGCGTGGCCAAGGGGCCGGATCGCGACGCGGGGATGGAGCGGTTCTTCGTCCCCGGCAAGCCTCCCTTCATGCTGCCGCTGAAATCCCCGGCCCTCTACTATATCCAGCGGCTCCGCGACGAGGCCCACCGTTTCGCCAACGGGGCCCACCGCACCCGCCGCTCGATGGACATCAAGAAGAACCCACTCGACGAGATCGAGGGCGTGGGCCCCGGCCGAAAGAAGGCCCTGCTGCACGCCTTCGGCTCCGCCAAGGGCGTCAGTCGGGCGGCGGTTGTCGATCTCGTCAAGGTCGACGGGATCAACCAGCCGCTGGCCGAGCGGATTTATGGCTTCTTCCATCCGGCCAATCAGCGTTAGGCTGAGCTGGGCCGCGGCGGCCCGTGGAGGCACCCGATGAGCGCGCTGTCCCAGGGCACGGTCCACAAGGTCCCGACTGATCTGGAAGCGGCGCTGCGGATTGATCCTGCGATTCTGGCTCTGTGGGAGCGGCTGACGCCCCTGGGCCGCAACGAGTTCATCTGCTGGGTCGAGGACGCGAAACAGGCGAAGACCCGCGAGCGCCGCATCGGCCGGACCACCGGGGAACTGCGGGAAGGCAAGGGCCGCCCCTGCTGCTGGCCCGGCTGCATCCACCGCACCGACAAGGCCCCGAGCGCCTGGCAGCAGGCGGTGCTGATCGACGGGAAGCGGGGTCGGGGGTCATAGGGGGAGCGTCGCGCGGCCTCCCAGAGGCGCGCGGGAGCGATCCAATGTCGCCTCTCTGGCGCGACGGTCAGGAGCGGATTCGACCCGTAGCGGACGTTCAAAGCTAGAGTAGGGGCGCGCCACAACTCTTATGTTGGCAAGGCTTCCAATTCCACAGGCCCTGTCGTCGCCAAGCGATTTCGCCGCCACCCTGACGCAAAAGCCGTTCGTGACAACGCCAACAACGCAAGCGCCACATAAGAACACCGACTATCGGGAGTCCGATCGCCCAGATGATGAGTAACAGGCTTGGCTTCAACATCGCACCCAGCAGAACGCAGACCATGAAGACTGCCATAGCTGTTTGGACGCGCTTCCAGTGCCGTGAGAATTCCGTCCTGCCGTCCATCTTCCGACCTTAACACTGGCTGGGAGCAATGTCCGCTTCCCACGGTGGGCTCAACTGATCGCTGCAACACACTCAGCAAGGCTCCCAGGCATTGCCTCATGAAGAACGGCCGCCCCGAAGGCTGGGCTACCATTCCACCATGTCGAGACCCGGGATGTCGCGGAAATCCGCGCCGTTCAAGGTCACCAGCGTCAAGTCTCTGGACATCGCCTGGGCTGCGATCATGCGGTCGATGATCTTGCGGCGCGAGAAGCCGGCCGACTGGACGATGGCGCGATACGCGTCGGCGGCGGAGTCATCGAAAGGGAACACCGGCAGACTTTGGAGCAGCGTGTCAAGTCTGGCGCGCTTACGATCCGCGTCCGCAGGATCCCGGTGTGAACCGCCTTCCAGCTCGACCCGCGTCAATACGGACAGGGAGACTTCGCCTTGCAGCGACATGACCCGGTCCTGCACATCCATGACATCGTCGCGAAGCCCGATGGCCACGTTGGTATCCAGCAGAAAACGGGTCAAAGCCCGGGCCGTTCAGGGAACTCGATCGGTTCACGCTTTTCGACTTCGCTGGGTTTGGGAAGGCTGCGAAGCCTGGCCACCATCTCGGCGACCGACGGCCGTTTGGGTCGAATGGTCGTGACTTCGCCGATACGCTCGATCTCGAGTTCCACATCGGTGCCATAGGCGAAGCCCTTGGGCAGGCGTACGGCTTCGCTGTTTCCGCTTCGGAATGCCTTTGTCGTCAAGATCGTCATGACCACTCCCTGTGCTCACAGGTATATACCTGTTGGCGCGAACAATCAAAAATCCTAGAACCGCCATCATGCCAGACTCGTCCACCGACCCCCTGATCGCAGGCTACCGCCGCTTCCGGGCGGACCACTGGCCCGCCGCCAGGGCCGAATACGAGGCGCTCGCCGCCGACGGCCAGACCCCGCACACATTGATCGTCGCCTGTTCGGACAGCCGCGCCGATCCGGCCCTGATCTTCGACGCCGCCCCGGGGCAGTTGTTCGTGGTCAGGAACGTCGCCAACCTGGTCCCGCCCTATGAACCGGACGGCCAGTTGCACGGCGTGTCGGCGGCGCTGGAGTTCGGGGTCAAGGTGCTGAACGTCGACCGGATCGTCGTCATGGGCCACGCCCACTGCGGCGGCGTGGCCGCCATGCGCGACGGTGCGCCCGACAGCGTCAGGGACTTCGTCGCGCCCTGGATCGCGCAAGGCACGCCCGTCGTCAGGCACATCGCCGAGACCGTCGATCCGGCCGAGGTCGAGCAGGCTTCGGAGGAAGCCGTCGTGCGCCTGTCCATGCGAAACCTGCGCACCTTCCCCTGGATCGCGGAGCGGGAGGCGGCGGGCACACTGACGCTGACCGGCCTGCATTTCGGAATCGCCGAAGGGATGTTGCGGGCCCTGACCACTGCGCCGAGGTTCGAACCCCTGGGCTGATTGCGAAAAGTAGTGAAATCCACTACTGTCGTCGAATGGGAACGTCGGTAACCGCGTCCGAGGCCAACCGCAACTTCTCCGAGGTTCTGCGCAAGGTCGAACATGGCGAGAGCATCGCGGTGACCCGGCATGGCCGCACGGTCGCCCGGATCGTTCCGGCGACGATGCAGGCGGATGAACATCAGGCTCGTGCCGATCGCCGCCAGGCCTATCTGGAACGGGCGGCGCGGCGGCCGGTGATGCAGATCGGCTCCTGGACCCGCGACGCGCTGTACGAGCGGTGAAGGCCGCGCTCGACACCAACATCCTGGTCTATGCCGAGGGCGTGAATGATGCGGCCAAGGCGGGAATGGCGCGAAGCCTGATGGGTCGGCTGGGTGCCCATGCCGTGATTCCGCTTCAGGTGCTCGCCGAGTTCTTCCACGTTCTGACGGTGAAGGCCCGCATCCCCGCTGAAGAAGCCCGGGATCTGGTGAGCGAACTGTCCGACCTGCAACCGACCGTGCCGACGTCGCCGGACGTTCTGGCCCTGGCGATGGAACTGGTCGCCCGCCATCGCTTTCGCATCTTCGACGCGATCGTCGTCTGCGCCGCGATCATGGGGGGCTGCCGTTTGCTGTTATCCGAGGATATGCAGGACGGATTCCAGTTCCAGGGCCTGACCATCGTCAATCCGTTCGCAGACCCGCCCCATCCAGACCTGGCTTCATTCCTGGCCAGATTGCCCGAAAGTCCCTGACGTGAACCACACCCACCACGCCAATCCGATCCCCAACATCCTGACTGGCCTGCGGCTCGCGGCGGGGGTCGTGATGTTCCTGATCCTGGCGGGGGCGACGGGGGGATTCGGCCCTCTGTCGGCCTATCTGAGTCCCGAGGACCAGTTCGGCCTGTACCGCGTGGCCTTCTACATCTTCGTGGTCGCCGCCTCGACCGACTGGATCGACGGCTATCTGGCCCGGCGCTGGCATGCGGAGACGCGCTGGGGCGCGATCCTCGACCCCATCGCCGACAAGGTGCTGGTCACCGGGGCCATCCTGGGCGTCCTGACCAGCGGAAGCGTGCCCCAGATCGCCATCCCGTGCGGTCTGATCCTGTTCCGGGAATTCGCAGTGTCGGCCCTGCGCGAAACCATGGCGGGCAGGGTCAAGCTGGAAGTCACCCTGCTGGCCAAGTGGAAGACCACGGTCCAGCTGGTCGCCCTGGGCTGCCAGCTGTTCGCCCGCAACTGGGACAGCTTCGGCCTCGACTTCGAGTATCTGGACGAGTTCCAGTTGTTCGCCGACAGCCTGATCTGGTTCGCGGCCATCGCCACCGTCTGGACCGGCTGGCAGTATTTCGAGACGGCGCGGCGGTCGCTGGCGGAGAAGGACTAAAGCCGCTTCGCCAGCACCACGAACTCCAGGTCCTGCCGCCTCGGCAGGCCGAAGCGTTCGTCGCTCAGCGGAAAGGGCTCGGTCTCGCCGGTCAGGGCATAGCCGCGGCGTTCGTACCAGGCGATCAGTTCCGGGCGCTGGCGGATGACGGTCATGCGCATCGTGTCCGCGCCGAAACGGGCGACGGCTTCGACCTCCGCCGCCGCGATCATGAACCGGCCCAGACCGCCCGCCTGTCGCTCCGGCTCCACCGACAGCATGCCGAGATAGGTCGTGCCGCCGCCCTCATCCACCAGCTGGAGACAGGCGACCAGGACCCTCGCATCTTCGGCCAGCAGCACGATGCGGGCCGGGTCGGTCAGGATCTCGGTCAGTTCCTCGACATCGGTGCGCTGGCCGTCCAGCAGGTCGGCCTCATTGGTCCAGCCCACCTTGGCCGTCTCGCCGCGATAGGCACGCTCGATCAGCCGGTGCAGGGCCGGCAGGTCGTCGAGGGTCGAAATCCGGGTCGTCGGTCCGCTCAACGCGCGCCCAGCTCCTCGACCAGACGCCCCATGCCATAGACGTCGCGCAGGGCCACGGTCACCGCGCCGGTCGTCACGATCACGCTGCGGTTGACGTTGCGGTCATAGCCATAGGCGTTCCTCTGGGTCAGGACGGTGGAGTCGAAGTTCGCCCCCACCATCTCGCCCGCCGCCGTCACCACGGGCGAGCCGGAGGAACCGCCGATGGTGTCGGACGACACCGTCATGTTCAGCACGGTGTCCGCATCGATACGGTCCTTCGCCGCCAATAGCTTCGGCGCGACATCGAAGGGCGCGGCCCCCGTCGCCCGATCCCACAGGCCGGCGAAGGTGGTGAACGGCCCGAACCGCTGGCCCGGCACGTCCGACCCCTCGATCCGCCCATAGGTCAGGCGCAGGGTGCCGGTCGCGTCGGGATAGACGGTGTCGCCATAGGCCTCGAACCGGGCCGTCGCCAGCCGCTCGGAGGCCTGGTCGGTCGGGGCCTGGACCCGGGTTTCCCAGTCGGCGCGGATGGCCCGGGTCTCGTCCTGGATCGACAGCAGATAGCGGATCATCGGATCGTCCGAGGCCTCGATGGCGGCCAGCCCGCCCTCCCACAGAGCCCGCCGCACCGCCGGATCGGCCAGCGTCGTGCCCTCGACCAGCCGCGCCGACAGCTGTTCGGGCGATTCCCGGCCCAGCAGGCCCCGCACGGCCGGATGGTCGACCGTCAGCCACTCGCGCGTCTTGGACAGCCACCATTCCATCCGCACCTGCTCCAGCGCCGGATAGGTCGGCCGCGCGGCGAACAGGGCCGACTGCACCGAAGACAGGCGCGCATCGCCGTATTCCGGCAGGCGTTCGGCGGAGGGTTTGGCCCGCTCCTGCGCGCCCCGCACCAGGGTCCGTGCCCATGCGAACAGCTGCGAGCCGCCGGCGACGGAGGTCGTGCCGATGCCGGTGCCGCCTTCCAGCAGGGCGATGGCGGGATACAGTTCGCGCGCGACCGGCTGCACAGTGGACAGGGCACTCCAGGGATCAGCCGCCCTTTGGGTCAGCGCCGGGCTGGACGCGACGCGACGACGGAAGTCCGCCTCACCCCCGGCCCGCGTCGCCATGAACGCGGGGTCCGTCAGCGCCCGCATCCGACCCAGGCCGCGCTTGTAGGTGTTCTCCAGCCCCACGATCGGATCCATGGCGATGAAGGCGTTCGCCTCGCTCTCCTCGCTGAACCGGATCAGCCGCCCGCGCAGCTCGGACGCGATCAGCTGGTCCATCGGCAGGACCACGTCCCGCACCGTCGCCAGCTGATCCATGGTCAGCAGCCGCTGGGTGGCACCGGGCGAGCCCGAGACGAACACAGGCGTGCCCTCGACCGGCGTGTCGGCGTTCCAGACGAAATGGGTCGCCGTCACCGCAGGCGCATCGTTCTCGTACAGCCGGATGAAGGCGGCATCGATGGCGAAGCGCGGGAAGCTGAAATTGTCCAGGTCGCCGCCAAAGGTCGCGGCCCGGTCTTCCGGCGCGAAGGCCAGGCGGACGTCGGTGTATTTCTTGTAGGTATAGAGCTTGAACTGGCCACCCCGGTACAGGCTGACGACCTGGCATCGCTTGTCGGTGGCGGTGCCGCAGGCCGCCTGTTCGATCCGGCCGATCTCGGCATCGCGCGCCTGGTTGAAGGCGAGGCCCGTCTTGCCCGCCGCCGCCGCCCGCACCCGCTCCGTCACATCACCGATATCGGTCAGCACCTCGGCCGTCCCGCCCGGGCATTTCTGTTCTTCCTCGCGGGTCCGGGGGGTGAAGCCGGTCTCGGCATAGTTCCTGGCCCGGGTCGACAGATTGGCCACGCAGGTGGCGACACAGTGGTTGTTGGTCATGACCAGACCTTCACCCGACACGATCCCGGCCGAACACCCTCCAAACCGCACCGAGCTCAGCCGCACCCGGTCCAGCCAGGCCTGGTCGATCGCGGTCCCCAACGCCGCATTGGCCCGCGCGATCGGGAAGTTGTCGAAGGTCCACATGCCTTCCTCGGCACGGGCGGGGGTGGCCAGCAGGGCGGCGCAGGCGAGCGCGGCGACACAAACAGCGGCACCGCCGGTACGAAAAGTCATGTTCATTCTCCGGGCGCCGACCGCGCCGACAGTCGCATGGTCCCGATTGCTAGTCCGCAGGGGGTGGCGCGGGCAAGCGCCACGGAACCGTGGCCATACGCCTTAACCCGATTTAACTTGGAGCGACGCCCGGCGGGCGTCAGATAACGGCTCAAGTCACGGACGATTCAGACACCCATGTCGCTCGCACTCTCCACGCTGCTGTTTGAGTGGCGACGCTATATGGCCGCCGTCATGGCCCTGGCCCTCTCGGGGCTTCTCGTTCTGGCCATGACCGGGGTCTTCATGGGCATCGGCAAGGGTTTCACCGCACAGATCGACCGGTCCAGCGCCGACATCCTGATTCTCGCGCCCGGAGCAAAGGCATTGGGGCAAGGCCCCTCGGGCGTGCCGCGGCGGTTCATCCCCCTGGTCTATCGGCACCCCGACGTCGTCGAGGTCCGCGCCCTGGCAGGCAGCGGTGGCCAGTTCCAGAGCATCAAGGAGTATGATCCGACCGAAACACCGGCAGAGCGCGCGCGCCGCGGCGCGCCCCGGGCCGAACAGGTCGCGGTCAACGTGATCGACACGACACCGGGTGCTGTGACAATTCCGACCGACTATTCCGAGGAACTGATCGACGCATTGCGTCAGCCCTATTCCGTCGCCGTGGACGAGAGCGCCATGGGACGGCTGGGGGTAAAGCTGGGCGACCGGGCACTGTATAACGGCCAGACGGTTCGTGTCGTCGGCATCACACGCGGCTATCCCAACCTGATCGTGGCCACGCTGGTGATGTCGCGCGACACGCTGCGCACGCTCGGAGGGACCAGCGATTCCAGTCCCCGGGTCGGGCCCCTGATGGTCCGGCTGGCCGATCCGGCGCGGGCCGAGATCGTTGCGGCCCAGCTCAACACTATGGGCGAAGGCTCCTATCGGGCGTGGACGCGATCGGAACTGGCGCGGGCCAATCAGGGCGCCATCCTTGAGAATGGCGTCCTGGTCGTGATTCTCGGGGGTGTGACCGTCATGGGGATCGTTATCGGCGTCGCCATCACGTGGCAGACGCTGCAGGGTGCGGTGATGGCCAACATCAAGGAATTCGCTTCCCTGCGCGCGCTGGGAGCCTCAATGGGATCCTTGCAGCGGATCGTGGTCGAACTCAGCTTCTGGGTCGGCGTCACGGGTCTTTTCGCGGCGGGTGGCCTGACCTGGCTGGTTTCGCTTCTGGCCGGGGCCAATGGCATCCTGCTGTATTTTCCGATGCTGCTGATCCTGATCGTTGGCGGCGGCCTGATCGCCATCGCGATGCTGTCCGGGTTCCTGTCGCTGGGCACTCTCAAGAAGAGCCAACCCGCGGACCTGCTGCGATGAGCAACCTCCCGCCACCCGTCCCGGGACTCGGTCACACCAAGGCCCACGGCAAGCAGGGCGATTTTGCGATCGAGGCCAGGGGTCTGCGCAAGCGATTCAAGTCCGGCAAGGCCTTCGTCGAGGTCCTCAAGGGCGTTGATTTCGACGCCCGGCACGGCGACCTCACCATGGTCATGGGCCCCTCCGGATCGGGCAAGTCGACCCTGATCGCCGCCCTGTCCGGCCTGCTCCGGCCGGAAGAAGGCGAGGTCGACACCCTCGGCGTGGACGACCTGTGGAAACTCTCACCCGACAAGATCGACAGGTTCCGGCTGGATCATTGCGGCTTCATCTTCCAGGGCTTCAACCTGTTCCCCGCTCTGACGGCCCTGCAGCAGGTCACCACGGTCCTGAAGTTCCAGGGTCTGAGTTCCGCCGCGGCAAGGAAACGCGCCACCATCGCTCTTGAGGAAGTGGGCCTGGCCAAACGCCTGCATCAGCGCCCCTCGGCCCTGTCCGGCGGCGAGAAGCAGCGCGTCGCCATCGCCCGCGCCCTGGCCAAGGATCCCCAGATCCTGTTCGCCGACGAACCGACCTCAGCCCTGGACGGCGAGAACGGACAGATTGTCATCCGCCTGTTGCGTCGCGCCGCGACCGAGCATGGCGCGGCGGTGATCTGCGTCACTCACGATCCCCGGCTCGAGGAATGGGCCGACCGGGTCATCAAGATCGAGGACGGCGTCATCATCAGCGACGAGCGCCGTACACCCAATCCGAACGCCACCCTGGCGTCCCACTAAGACCCCGTCCCGAGGACCTTACCCATGCCCGGTTTCCTGAAGAACAAATGGCTCTGGATCGGCATCGTGCTGATCATCGTACTGAGCGTCGGCTTCGTATTCATGCAGGGTCAGGGCGCAGCCAAAAAGGCGGAAACCGAGAAGGCCGAGGCGCAGAAGGTCGAGAGCCCCTACGCCGCCATCGCCAATGGCAAGGTCGACATCGAGGGCGGCATCGTCCAGATCGCCGCCCGCCGCGGGGGCATTGTCCGCGAGGTTCTGGTCCAGGAAGGCGACAGCGTCGTCGCCGGTCAGGTCCTGGCCCGTCAGGAAGACGACGAGCCCCGCCTCGCGCTTCAGACCGCCGCCGCCGACCTCGCCTCGGCCCAGAGCCAGCTCAGTCTTGTCCAGGTCGATCTCCGCACCGCCCAGCGCGAGTTTGACCGGCTTGAGCGGCTGGTCGCGTCCAATTTCGTCGCCGGCCAACGGCTGGACCAGGCCCGGGACCAGATCGCCCAGGCCCAGGCCCGCCTCGGGGTCCAGCAGGCGGCCGTCCGGACATCCCAGGCGCGTCGCGACCAGGCCGCCTTCAATGTCGAACTCACCGTGATCCGCTCCCCCGCCGACGGGCGCATTGTGCGACGCTATGCCAACCCCGGTGCCGGTGCCTCGACCCTGAATGTCTCCAATCTGTTTGATCTGGAGCCCAACACGCCCCGTATCGCTCGCGCCGAGATCGTCGAGAGCGACATCCCCAACGTCAGCGTCGGTCAGGCCGTCGAGATCACGCCCGAGGGCGATCCGACCAAGGTCTATATCGGGTCAGTCCTGCGCCGCGCGGCCGTGTTCGGGGCGAGGAAGCTGGCGTCGGACGATCCTTCCCAGCGCTCGGACGAGCGCGTGGTCGAGGTTGTGGTGTCGGCCGGCGATGCCCCCCTGCTGATCGGCCAGCGGGTCCTGGTCAAGTTCATGAAGCCCGGCCAGACGGCAGGTGCGCCGCGCGCCCCCAGCATCGGTGTCCCGGCCAACCGCTCGATGCAGGCCGCCGACCCGGCTGCCTGATCGCGAGATCCCGAGAAGCGAAAGCCCCGGCCATCGGCCGGGGCTTTTTGCATTCAGGCGCTGTCTTCAGGCCTTCCTGTCGTACCGGAAAGGCACGAAATTGGACGGATGGCTGACCACGGTATTGCTGGCGCGCGGGGCCCTGGTGTTCACCAGCATCCCGCCCCACAGGGCAAAGGACATCATGGCATGTTGCAGGTTCTTGTCTCGGTCGTTCATGGTGGCGTCTCCTTTCGCTGAACGATGAAAAGAGACGCGTCGTGCTTGCAGGGGTTCTCACCCTCTTAGTCGTTTCGCGTCGATGACACCTTCACACATAAGCTGAAGAATGCAAGTTTTTAGTCCGGTTTCGGAGTATATTTCGCAAATATGTCGTTGATTGTCGCACAGCCGCCACGGCCCGTGGCCACCCCCTGCATCAAGGTGTGCGTGGTCGACGGGGCCTCCAGCCTCTGCCTGGGCTGCTATCGGACCCTGTCGGAGATCGCCGAATGGAGCCGGCTGAGCGACGACGAACGCGCCGTCATCATGAGCGAACTTCCCGCCCGCCGGAACCGGATCGATCCCGCCCTGCGCGGGGCCTGAGGCGTTAACCCGCCATCAGCCATCTCGATTCACCGCATCCCAACACCAGCCGTGCAGGGTATGGCGCGGCCGCAGAAGCCGCCGGTTGGTGTGGGTGTCCCCCTGGTGCGTTTCGACCTGCAATCCGCGATCGTCATGGGCATGGCGACCGTGTCCTCTCTGAGCGTCGCCTGGGTGCTGAGCCATCAGACCCCGCGCGAGGCCGAGGCCGCGACCCCGAGCGTTCCGACCGCCCCGGCCGTCATCGTTCCCGTCACCGGTCAGCCCGCCCAGATCGCCAAGAGCGCCGATGGTCACTTCTGGGCCGAGGCGAACATCGACGGCCGCGCCATTCGCGTGCTGGTCGACACCGGTGCCAGCGTCGTCGCCCTGACCCGCGAGGATGCCCTGCGACTGGGCTTGCGCCTGACACCCGCCGACTTCACCCGGACGGTCGAGACCGCCTCCGGACCTGTAAAGGCCGCTTCGATCCAGCTGGGTCATGTCGCTGTCGCCGGTGCGCGCGTCGAGCGGGTAGAGGCCCTCGTGGTCGAGAAGGGCCTGCCGCACTCCCTGCTGGGCATGAGCTATCTGGGTCGCCTGTCGGCCTTCGAGGCCCGCCCCACGGTCCTGACGCTGAGACCTTGAGGCTCCGGTCCTCCGCCTGAAACTGACCGACCGTCAGATTTGCCGCAGCGCAAATGAAATCAGCGCGATGATCGCCGCACAAACCAGGGCTGCGAGCAGGACTTCCCGTGCCAGCCGGGCGGCATCTATGGCATCGGGAGATATTTCCCGGTCCCAGAGGGTGGCTCCTCGGCGTCCAGGCCCGGGCAGGACTGGGCCAGAACCAGCAACCACCTGAAGGTCTTCTCCGGCGATTCCAGAGCGGCCATCCTGCGGGCTTCCCGGATACGGAACATCGCGTTCTGCAGATCCCACGGCGCGACCAGGTCCAGGTACTGCCGTTCGATCTCGTCCCAGTTCAGGACCAGACTGTCGCTGTCCGATGCCCGGATCGGCGGAAAGGCCGCCTCGAAAGCGCGCTGTGCCTCGGTCAACTGCCGGACCTGCGGTCCTCGCAAGGGCGGCACGTCCAGGGGCCGGATCGCGGGGCGCGTCCGTCTGGGATAGACGTCGGGGAGCGACATATCAGTCGACGGATGGGTCGTCTTCGGCGAGACCATGGATCATTCCTCGTTTCGAGGAAGAACCCGACGGCTCGATGTGGCCGCCCAGACCCAATACTTGGGCCCCCCAATCCTTGAGGGGGTCATGGCCCGCCTCATGCGCCATCAGCATCCGCCCCGCGTGAAATCGATCGATGGCGCCAAGCTTGTTTTTCAAGGCCTTGAGACGGTCGTCGATCGTGTGCGGAGACCTCGAGACCATGGGGGCCATTTCCTTGGAGCTGAGCCCGATCGCCGCTCCGCGCAGCAAGATCCTGTCGATATCCGACAACCGATCGAACGGCGTGTCAGGGTCATCGGCCATCCTGGACATGGACGAACGCTATGGCCGGGACGCCGACTTGGCAATGCACGCCAGGAGCCACGGAGGCTCGAGCGGCCCAGCCGATCAAATCCGCCCTGTCAGAAGCGGACGGTGGCACCCAGCTGGACGACGGGAAACAGGCCCCGATCCCTGGCGTCTTCCCGGATGTCGGCGGCTTCCTGATCGAGGCGGGCGCGGAGCGTCGGATCGTTGGACAGGGTGCCACCGGTGGAGTCCAGTGCCACTTGCGGCTCCGCGCTGTAGGCGACGCCGACGATACCGCGAAAGCCCCAGCGCCGGTCGCGATAGAAGCTGTCGTCATAGCCCAGACCCAGGAAGGGCGCGGTGTCCGACAGCTTGATGCGGCCGCTCAACGTGCCGACCTGGGCCGGGGTGAAGGTCGCCCCGCCGAGCTCGACCGGCGCGTCGGGCGTGGTGTTCAGGTCGATGGTCCGGTCTCCGACATAGACCCCGCCGGAGATCAGGAAGGCGTTGGCGAAGGGGTGCAGATCGACGAAGGCCGAGACCGTGTCGAAGTCGAACCGGCCGGTGTAGTCCACATCGCTGTAGCTCTGGTCGAACTGGACGCCGAGGGTGTCGAGGCCGCCGCGCAGCACGAACACCGGCCCCAGCGAGAGCTGCGCTTCCACCCCCACACCGGGCGTGCCCAGGTTCAGGGCGGCGGTGATCGGGGAGCGGCCGCGCCCTTGCGCCTCGGCAGATCCGGCGGCGAGCGCGGTCAGGGCTGACGACAGGGACAGGACGATCAGGAGAGCACGGATCATGCGCCCGGATAGCCGAAACAGGCTTAATGCCGGGTTTACCCTGATGCGGTCAGGCCGCCTCGCCCACCCGCTCGCGGCGGGCCTCGGCCTCGCGGACCGCATCGACCGCCCGGTCCACGACCTCCAGCCCCGCCCCCGGCCGGATCGCCTCGACGGTCAGGATGCGGCGGAAGGCCCGTGCGCCCGGACGGCCATGCATCAGGCCCAGCATATGGCGGGTCATGGCGTGCAGACCCCAGCCCTCGGCCAGGCGAGCGGCCAGATAGGGCCTGTAGCGGTCGATGGCCGTGAAGGGATCGACATCCCCGGCCCCCTCGCCGAACAGGCGGCGATCCACCTGACCCAGCAGGGCAGGCTCGTGATAGGCGGCGCGGCCCAGCATGACACCGTCCAGCGCAACACCGTCGGCATCGTCCAGATGCGCCTCGGCCGCCTCCAGAGTAGCGATGCCTCCGTTGATGCAGATCGTCAGATGCGGCCGCTCGGCCTTCAGCCGCCGGACCAGGGCGTAGTCGAGCGGGGGCACGTCGCGGTTCTCCTTGGGCGACAGACCGCTCAGCCAGGCCTTGCGCGCATGGACGATGAAGGTGGTGACACCGACGGCGGCGCTGGCGTCGACGGTCGCGAACAGGCTGACCGCCGGATCCTGATCGTCGACCCCGATCCGGCACTTCACCGTGGCAGGCCGATCCACCGCGCCCCGGATCGCCGCCATACAGTCCGCGACCAGATCGGGCTCCTTCATCAGACAGGCCCCGAACCGCCCGGACTGGACCCGGTCGGACGGGCAGCCGACGTTCAGATTGATCTCGTCATAACCCATGGCGGCCCCGATCCGGGCGGCCTCGGCGAGCTGATCCGGGTCGGACCCACCCAGCTGCAGGGCGACCGGATGTTCGACCGGATCGAACCCCAGCAGCCGGTCGCGGTCGCCGTGGAGCACCGCCGGGGCCGTGACCATCTCGGTATAGAGCAGCGCCCGCCCGCTCAGGGCGCGGTGAAACGCCCGGCAGTGCCGGTCGGTCCAGTCCATCATGGGGGCCACCGACAGGCGGTGGGCGGGAACGGGAGTCATGGGCGGCTATCTGGGGGCGAGGTACGGCGAAAACAGGGTGGACTTTGTGCACTTCCTGCACTTTTCCCACCGGACGAAAGGCTCTCTAGCACGTCGGGGCGTCATTCGCGGACGTCCGGGCGATCGGGTGTTCCACCTTCGGCCGAAAGGGCTTTGACGCCTGCAACCCCGCTGGCTAACCAGAACGGCGATGGCCCAAAGATCCGATACCTATGTCTCCACGCGCGGCGGCGCACCCGCGACGAATTTCGCCGAGGCGCTGTTGCGCGGCATGGCCCCCGACAGCGGGCTCTATATGCCGGCCGCATGGCCGACGCTGACCCCCGGGGCCTGGGCCGCCGGACGCGACTATGCGGACATGGCGACGTCCGCCATGGCCCCCTTCATCGGCGAGGCCCTGCCGACCGGGGCCCTGGACCGGGCGCTGGAGCGGCTGGTCGCGGGCTTCGCCCCCTCAGAGGTCACGCCGCTGGTCCGGCTGGAGGACGACCTCTATCTGCTGGAGCTGTTCCACGGCCCGACGGCGGCGTTCAAGGACCTGGCCATGCAGCTGGCTGCGTCGCTGGCGTCGGAGGCCCTGGCGGCCTCGGGCGAGACCCTGACCCTGGTCACGGCCACCAGCGGAGACACGGGGGCCGCCGCCGTCGCCGCCTTCGCCAACCAGCCCCGCATCCGCCTGATCGTCCTGCATCCGCACGAGCGGGTGTCGCCCGTCCAGCGGCGCCAGATGACCACGGTCCAGGCCGGCAATGTGCTGAACCTGGCCGTCCGGGGCGATTTCGACGACTGCCAGCGTCTGGTGAAGGGCCTGCTGGCCGACGAGACCCTGCGCGCGCACGGCCGGTTCAGCTCGGTCAATTCGATCAACTGGGCGCGGCTGGCCGGACAGATTCCCTACTATGTCTCGGCGGTGTCCCAGGCGGCGGCGATGGGAGAGACGCGGCCGCCGGTGTTCGTCGTGCCGACGGGAAACTTCGGCGATGCCTTCGCCGGGATCGCGGCCCGGAAGATGGGCCTGCCGGTCGCCGGGTTCGTGGCGGCGGTGAACGCGAACGACGCCCTGGCCCGGGCGATCAACGAAGGCGTCTATGCCAGGAAGGCCGCCGTCGAGACCGCCAGCGTCAGCATGGACGTCCAGGCTCCGTCGAATTTCGAGCGGCTGGTGTACGAGGCCTCGGGCCGCGACGCCGCCCTGACCGCCGGCCTGTTCGCAGACTTCGCCCGGAAGGGCGAGGTCACCCTGCCTGCCGACCTGCTGTCCGCCCTCCGCGCCGAGGTCAGTGCCGTCTCGGTCGACGAGCCGACGACGCGGGCCGAGATCGCCCACGCCCACGCCACCTGGGGCCAGGTCGTCTGCCCCCACACCGCCGTCGGCCTGTCGGCCGCGCGCGGCGTGGACCGTGCGCGCGGACCCGTGATCGTCCTGGCCACCGCCCACCCGGCCAAGTTCGGCAAGGACGTCGCACCGGTCCTCGGCTTCGATCCCGACCCGCCCAGGGTCATCCGCGACCTCGGCGACCGGGCCGAACGGTTCGAGGTGATCGGGGCGGAGGCCGCAGAGGCGCTGGCGGCGGTAAGGGGGTTTGGGGGGTAGGCGTCTTGGCCGCCAGGCTTGCGTAGCCTGCGACCGGTCAAGAGCCCCTCCACCGCTTCGCGGTCCCCCTCCCCACGCCTGCGGCGCGGGGCGGAGACGGTTTACTCCGCCTCCCGCCACCAGGCCGCGCGGCGGAAGAACGCCCCCGGGTCCTTGGGGGTCACCAGTTTGGTGGGGTCGTGGAAGATGCGGTCGTGCAGGCGGGTCAGGGTGAAGCGGATCGCGGCGGCCTCGCCCAGGCGCGGCAGGGCGGCGGCCTCTGCCAACGTCAGGGGACGCAAGCGTTCGTAACCCCGACGGAAGGCCTCGACCGCGCCCGGGATCGGCGTGCCCGTGCCGTCGAAACCCCAGGCGCTGAGGGCGACGGCGAGGTCATAGGCCAGCAGGTCCGTGCAGCCGAAATAGAAGTCGATCACGCCCGACACCGCGCCGTCCTCGAACAGCACATTGTCGGGGAAGTAGTCGGCATGGATCGGTCCGCGCGGCAGATCGTCCGTCCACGGATCGCCGAGACGGACCAGGGCCGCCTCGACCCCGTCCAGGATCGCCCGGTCCTCTCCGGTCGCCGCCGTCTGACACCGGTCGGCCAGGGCGCGCCAGGCCACCGGACCGACCGGATTGGCGCGTGCAACGGCGAAGCCCCCGGCCTGCAGATGCAGCCGCGCCAGCATGGCCCCCGCCGCCTCGACCTCGGAGGGTGACGGGTCGCGCAACCAGGCCCCGGACAGCCATTCGATCACCGCCGCCGGTCGTCCGTTCAGCGTCCCGACCCAGTCCCCGTCGCGATTGCGCACCGGGCGGGGGGCCGCAAAGCCCCGCCCAGCCAGATGGTCGGTCAGGCCGAGGCAGAACGGCAGGGACGCCGCATCGGTACGCGCCTCGAACAGGGTCAGGACATGGCGGACCCCTTCGGTTTCGAGGCGATAGTTGGTGTTCTCCACCCCCTCGGCGATGGGGTGGAGCGAGCGGAAAGCCCCGAGGTCGTAGGTTTCGAGGAACGCACGGGCCTGATCGTCCGAAACCGGAGTGAAGACGGCCACTCGCTAATGATGCCCCAGCGACGCATGCCGCGCCCGGACGATGTCGGCAAGGTCGGCCAGCACGCTCTCGGTCGTCGGCCAGCGGCCCGCGCCGCGTCCCTTGCAGGACCAGACCCGCCCGTCCTCGCCGTAGACCTTCAAGCCGTTGCGCTCCCCGTTCAGGGCCTGGAAGAACGGATCATCCAGCCCGGCGTCAAGGGAGACCGACGCCTTCAGACCGTCGCCGTCCCGGAAACAGGCCCCGATCTGGCGCACCGGCCCGGAAGGCTGAAAGGCGTCCGACAGGACGGCGCACGGAACGTCGGCCTCGTCGGGCGTCCGGCCGAACGCCTCGAAGGCCAGCAGGCGGACCTTGGCGGCCGAGTCCCGTCCCTCCAGATCCGACGAGGGATCCTCCTCGGCGAAGCCGGCGACGCGGGCGTCGGCCAGGGCATCGGCGAAGTCGGCCCCGGCCTGCAGCCGCGTCAGCATGAAGTTGACCGTGCCGTTCAGCACCGCCTCGAAGCCCTTGACCGGACCGGCCGACTTCGCCGCGCGCAGGGTCTCGATCATCGGTGCGCCCCCGCCGACAGCGGCGGAATAGGCCAGGCGCGAGCCGTGGGCGTGGGCGGCGTCGGCCAGGCCCTGGGGGTCGCGGCTGATCGCCTGTTTGTTGGCGCTGGCGACATCGATGCCGCGTTCCAGGGCGGCGCGGATAAGATCGTGGCCGGCTCCGCCCTCGGAAAGGGCCTCCAGCAGGATATCGGGCTTCAGGGCCAGCAGGGCCTCGCGGTCGGACGTGAACAGTCCGGCCGGGGCCTCGACGTCGCGGGGCTTCTTCGGATCGCGGACCAGCACGCCCACGACCTCGAACCGCGCGTCCTTCTGCAGCCGGGCCAGCAGGCCACCGCCGACCACGCCGCAGCCGGCGATGACGACCCTGAGCGGGGCATCGGGCACGGACGGTCCGGGGGGCGCCGAGGCGTCACCGACCACCGTGCAGTCGGCACGACCGAGGGCAGCGACCTCGATGTCGACCGACCGGGACTGACCCAGATCGATGGCGTCGTGCTGGACCAGGGCCCCGCCGTGGCGGCGCGCGTCGTCCCAGCTCGCGCGGCGATAGCGCAGCGGCTTGCCCGAGGCCGAGGCGGGGTCGCGGTCGTATAGTCCGTCCACATCCTTCACCAGACGCACGCGCTTCAGCCCCAGTTCGGCGGCGAGGAAGACGGCCGTCAGGTCCGATCCGCCACGCCCCAGCAGCACGACCTTGCCGCTGGACCCCACCGCGCCGAACCCCGGGACCACGACGACCTGATGATCCGCCAGCGCCTTTCGCAGCGCCTCGCTGCGCAGGGAGACGGGGTGGGCGTGCTCGGACGGTCCCTCGGCCACGATCCCCAGCTCGCGGACGGACAGGGCCGAGGCGTCCAGACCGATCCGGTCGCAGGCGATGGCGACCAGGGCCGCCGCCTTCTCCTCGCCCAGGGCGACATAGGCGGGCAGCAGGTCGTTCTCGTGATCCAGTCCCAGCTCCCGCGCCTCGGCCAGCAGCCGGTCGGTGTGACCGCCAAGCGCCGAGACCACGGCGATGACCTTTCGCCCTGCGCGGACGTGGCCATAGACCTCGGACGCCACCGCAGGGGCGCACGACCGGTCCTGCAGGATGGAGGAGCCGAACTTCAGCACCACCACCTCGGTGGCGAGCGCAGGTTCGGCGTTCGGTTTCTCGACGACGGCGAGGTGGGGAGCGTTAGGCATTTCGATGGATCCGTTCGGGGTTCTGAAATCGGGGTGATCGGGCAAAGGAAAACCCGCCTGGCCGGGGCCGGGCGGGTCTGGGTTGGCTGAAGGTCTTTCGATCCCCGTGCGCTAACCTGTCCCCGCCCGCGAGGGGCCGGTGATGGTCATACCGGTGGTGGTCGAAATGAGGGTCGCGAGCGTCACCGACCGCGCCATAATGGCGGCGGTGACGGTCGAAACGGCGATGCGGCCGAGACGGGACACGGGCGGAACCTTGTTGCAGATCGTTGATTTCAGGGTGTCGGGATGAAACGCCGGCGTCAACCCGGTTGACGCATCTTTTTTGCGTCCAGGCCGAAAGTGTGGCGCTTTTGACCCTTCCGGTCACGGAGAGGGAATCGATGCGGGAGATTTTTTCTCTTGACCGGTGTGCTTCGCGGTTGCAACCTGATCTCACTCATCAAGACCGACCGAGGGATAGGCCCTTTGACGTCGGGGCAACCACCGGTTTCCAGCCGAACGGTGCCAACTCCTGCGAGGACGGTCTTCGGACCTTCCGCGAGAGATGAGTGGAGCGTCGACGAGGCGACGTCTCCACGATCTGTCATCGCATCCGGAGCCTTGGTGGGCGGGACGATGCAGACGACGCCATGGCTTTCGACACTGATACCCTTTCCCAACAGGCCGCAGCACCTCTCTGTCGCCGCACGGCCCGGCTGGCCGGACGCGGCAACGAGGCCGCCGACATCACGGTCGCAATCCCCGCCGACTTCCGGCTGGCGTCGGGCGAGCGGCTGGGCCAGCGCCAGATCGTCGGCCGGCTGCATGGTCGGGTCGGCGCGCCGCTGATCGTCGTGGCGGGCGGCATCTCGGCCGGGCGTTTCGTGCACCGCACCGAGACCAACGGCCTGGGCTGGTGGTCGGGCGCGGTGTCGATCCGGGGCCCCATCGACCTCAGCCGCTTCCAGGTCCTGGCCTTCGACTATGCCCCCGAGGCGGCGGAGGCGACCAGGCCCGTCACCATCACCACCCACGACCAGGCCCGGCTGCTGGGTCTGATCCTGGACCGGATCGGCGATCCGGTCGTCTCGGCCTTCGTCGGCTGTTCCTATGGTGGCATGATCGGCCTGGCCTTCGCCGAGCTGTTCCCCGACCGGATCGATCAGCTGGTCGTCGTCTCCGCCGCCCATCGCGCCCATCCGCAGGCCACCGCCTGGCGCGGCATCCAGCGCCGCATCCTGCAACTGGCCCAGGCGGCCGGTCGGCCTGAGGACGGGGTCGCCCTGGCCCGCGAACTGGCCATGACCACCTATCGCACCGCCGAGGAGTTCGCCGACCGGTTCGAGACCACGGCCCCCACGTCCGCGGGTCAGGCCTATCCGGTCTGCGAATATCTGACCGCGCGGGGCAAGGCCTATCGCACCCACACCACGCCCGATCGCTGGCTGTCGCTGTCGGACTCGATCGACCGCCATGCGGTGACGCCCGAGGCGATCCCCACGCCCGTGACCCTGGTCGGGTTCACCTCCGACCGGCTGGTGCCGATCGACGACATCCGCGAACTGGCCGCCCGCCTGCCCCGGCTGTTCCGGCTGGTCGAGGCCCCGTCGCTATACGGCCATGACGCCTTTCTGAAGGAGGACGAGGCGGTCGCCGCCATCCTCCGCTCCGCCCTGAAGGATATCGACCAATGACCCGTCCGACCGGCAAGCGCCCCCACGACGTCCGCACCACCTGCGCCCGCTCGGGTGTCGACACCGACACGGCCCACGGTTCGGTCATGCCGCCGCTGTACCTGTCGTCGAACTATTCGTTCGCGGGGTTCGAGCAGAAGCGGAAATACGACTACTCCCGCTCGGGCAATCCCACGCGCGACGTGCTGGCCGAGACCCTGGCCGAGCTGGAAGGCGGCGCGGGCTGCGTGGTCACGGCGACGGGCATGGCGGCGGTCGACCTGCCCCTGTCCCTGCTGGAACCGGGCGACCTGCTGATCGCGCCGCACGACTGCTACGGCGGCACGCACCGCCTGCTGTGCGCCCGGGCCAGGAAGGGGCATTTCGAGGTGTTGTGGGTGGACCAGGGCGACCCCGTCGCGCTGGAACAGGCGCTGGCCCTGAACCCGAAACTGGTGCTGGTCGAGACCCCGTCCAACCCCCTGCTGCGCGTCGTCGACATCGCCGACATCTGCACCCGCGCCCACCGGGTCGGCGCCAGGGTGGTGGCCGACAACACCTTCCTGTCCCCTGCCCTGCAGCGCCCGATCGAGCTGGGTGCCGACATCGTCGTCCACTCCACGACCAAATACATCAACGGCCACTCCGACGTGGTCGGCGGGGCGGTGATCGCGGCCGATCCGGCGGACCATGCGGAGCTGGCCTGGTGGGCCAACTGTCTGGGCGTGACGGGCTCGCCGTTCGACGCCTATCTGACCCTGCGCGGGGTGCGCACCCTGTTCGCCCGCATCGAACGCCAGCAGACGACGGCGGGCAGGGTCGCCGCCCTGCTGGAAGGCCACCCGGCCGTCTCGGCCGTCCACTATCCGGGCCTGACGTCCCACCCGAACCACGCCCTGGCCGCGCGCCAGCAGCAGGGGCCGGGCGCCATGCTGTCGTTCGAGCTGGCGGGTGGCGTCGGGGCCGTGCGCCGGCTGGTGGAGACACTGGAGACCTTCACCCTGGCGGAATCGCTGGGCGGGGTCGAAAGCCTGATCGCCCACCCGGCCACCATGACCCACGCCGCCATGACGCCCGAAGCGCGCGTGGTCGCCGGGATTACCGACGGCCTGCTGCGCCTGTCGGTCGGACTGGAGCACGAGGACGACCTGATCGCCGACCTCGTTCAGGCGCTGGACGCCCTGGTTCCGGTCAAGGCAGAGGCGGCCTGAGCGCGACGCGTACGGCGGCGTCAACGGCCATCGGCGCATAGGCCTCGGCGAAGCTGAGGGCCGCGTCCTCATGGCTTGAGGCCTCCAGCCGGTGACCGTGGCCGCTGTCGGTGTCGGCGCAGTCGCGAAGGGTGTCGGTCCTGCGGATCTCCTCAGCCCCTCAACGCGTCAGGGCCGAAAGGCACTACTGCGCCGGTGATGAGGGTAGCTTCCGCAGGACCCGCCTCCAGTTAGTGGAGGCGGGCCCCGTCGGAAGTGATGAAGCTGCGGCTCTCCGCCGCCGCGACCGTGCCCCCCGACACGGCCGTCGCGCTTGCGAGAACGGTGACACCCATCACGCCGACCATGACCGCCCGTGTCCATGCCGGCAGGGTTGTCAGACCGTTACGCCCCATCGTCGGCCATCTGGCCCGGACAGTCGTTCGCTGTCGACCGGGTTCGCCGGGCGGGAGAACGAAAGCCTTGCCCCGTGTCCCGAACGGCACTGATCCTCCGCCATCGGGAGAGGATCATCTCACCCCGAACGGGACGACCTTGTTGTCACCGTCATGGGCGATGTCGGCGGGGCCCAGATACGGGATGCCCGACCGCTTGCACCAGTATTCCACGATCTGTTCGCCGGTCATGCCGAAGTCCGGATCGTTCGGCGGCACGTCGGTGAACCGCCCGGCGCGGATGCCCGCCACGCGCCGGATCGAGGGCGTCGAGGTCAGGTGGAACATCATCCGGTCGATACTGTAGGCGGCCTCCGACACGTCCTCGAGCATCAGAACGTGGTCGCTCAGATCCGGCTCCAGCGGGGTGCCCAGCAGCTGGTCCAGAACGGTCAGGTTGAAGGCCACGGCCGGGCGCGGATCGTCGTGCAGCGACGGCTCCCACGACGAGACCGCACCCTTCCTCAGCCAGTTCAGGGCGCGAAAGGCGGTGTCGTCGTGGCGGACCGCGTCCGAGGCCATGGGCCCGTGGGCCAGGTGCGGAAAGCCTGCCTTGTAAAGGATGGCCAGCAACGATCCGACGTCGGAATAGCCGAGGTAGCGCTTCGCCCGCGCCCTCTCGGTCAGCCGCGGCAGCACCGCCTCGGCGATGCGGCAGGAGCCATAGCCGCCCCGGGCGAACCAGACGGCGTCGATGCGGGGGTCGTTGGCATAGTCGACGAAGGCCTGGGCGCGGGTGGCGTCGTCGCCGCTGAAGTGGCCGGACTTCTCCAGCGATGAGGGGTGGATCACCACCGCCACCTTGCGGGCCGGGAAGTTCAACTCCATCCAGGCCTCGATGGCTTCGGCCCGCTCGCGGGAGAACCGCGAAGAGACCGCAACGATACCGATCTTCATTCTGCTGTAGCCTCCCGCTCGTCTCCACTTTAGTCACGCGATCATGAGCGAACCATCCTGTTTCTTCTGCGGCATCGGCGGGTCGGGCATGCTGCCGCTGGCGATGATCGTCCAGGCGCGCGGGGCCGCGATCGAGGGGTCGGACCGGGCGCTGGACCAGGGCCGGACGCCGGAGAAGTTCGACTGGCTGCGGGCGCACGGCGTGACCCTGCATCCCCAGGACGGATCGGGCATCCGCGCGGACATGACCGTCGTCGCCACCGGGGCGGTCGAGGACACCGTGCCCGACATCGGGGCGGCGAAGCGGCTGGGGGCGACCATCGTCACCCGGCCCGAACTGCTGAGCCGGATCTTCAACGCCGCGCCGACCTCGGTCGGGGTCGCGGGCACCAGCGGCAAGTCGACCATCACCGGCATGATCGCCTGGATCCTGAACCAGACCGGCCGCGATCCCACCGTTATGAACGGGGCGGTGATGCGCAACTTCGCCGACGCCGACCATCCGTTCGCCAGCGCCCTCGTCGGCGGGGCCGATCTGTTCGTGGCCGAGGTGGACGAGTCCGACGGCTCCATCGCCCGCTACGATCCGACCGTCGCCGTGGTGTCCAACATCTCGCTGGACCACAAGTCGATGGAGGAGCTGCGCGAGCTGTTCGGCGGCTTCACCGGCAAGGCGCGGACGGCGGTGCTGAACCTCGACAACCCCGAGACGGCGGCCCTGGCCCAGGCGATGGTGGACGACGGCCGGGGCGAGGCCGTCCTGACCTTCGCCCTGGGCAATGACGCAGCGGACCTGTCGGCCCACGACTTGGCCCCCCTGCCCACAGGCATGACCTTCGACCTGACCGAGCGGGCCAGCGGCGCGCGGATCGCGGCCACGCTGAACGTGCCCGGCGCGCACAATGTCGCCAATGCCCTGGCCGCGCTGGGAGCCGTGCGGGCGCTGGGCGTGTCGCTGGACGCGGCGGTCGCGGCGCTGGCGACCTTCGCCGGGATCAGACGGCGGATGGAGGTGGTCGGGACGGCCAACGGCATCACCGTCATCGACGACTTCGCCCACAACCCCGACAAGATCGCCGCCACGGTCAAGACCCTGCACGCCTTCGACGGGCGGCTGCTGATCCTGTTCCAGCCGCACGGCTTCGGTCCGCTGAAGCTGATGAAGGCCGAGTTCATCGACACCTTCGCCGGGCTGATGCGACCCGACGACGTGCTGCTGATGCCCGAGCCGGTCTATTACGGCGGCACCACCGACCGCAGCGTGGGCTCGGAGGACATCGCCTCGGGCGTGCGCGCGGCGGGTCGCCGGGCCGAGGCGCTGCATGACCGCGCGGCCTGCGGCGACCGGCTGGTCGATCTGGCCCGACCCGGCGACCGGATCATCGTCATGGGCGCGCGGGACGACACCCTGTCGCAGTTCGCAGCGGAGCTTCTGGGCCGACTTTGATCCTCCCCCGCGCAGCGGGGGAGGATTTGACGCGGATGAACCGGATGCGGAGTTCGGTATTGTAACGAACCATGTTCCAGACGCCGCCCCCCGCCCCCCTCCCCGACGTCGTCGTCACCGCCGCGCGCCTGCCGCCCGCTGCCGGAGAGGCCGCCTTCTCCGTCATCCGGCTGGACCCGGACCGGCTGGACCGCGCCGCCCGGCTGGACGAGGCCCTGGCCACGGTTCCGGCCGTCAGCTTGTTCCGCCGGACCTCCAGCCTCGCCGCCAATCCGACGACCCAGGGCATCTCGCTGCGCGCCATCGCCCCGTCGGGGGCCGGGCGGACGCTGGTGACGCTGGACGGCGTGCCGCTGAACGATCCGTTCGGCGGGTGGGTCATCTGGTCCCAGGTGCCGACCGAAAGCCTGTCCGGCCTCGACATCGTCCGGGGCGCGGGTGCCGGGCCCTATGGTGCCGGAGCCCTGACCGGGGTCATCGCCCTGCGCGAGCGCGAGACCGTCGGCGGAGCGCTGGACCTGTCCGGCGGTGAATACGGCGGCCGGAGACCGGCGGCCGCGACCACCCTGGGCACCGGGCGGCTGGCCCTGACCGGCACGGTGCAGCGCGAGCGGTCGGACGGCTACATTCCCGTGCGGGGTGCCCGGGCGGGCGCGGCGGACATGCCGCTGGACCTCGCCACCCTGTCCGGGGCGATCCGGGCCGATGTCGCCCTGGACGCCGCCACCGCCCTGTCCCTGCGCGCCTCGGCCTATGAGGAGGATCGCGGCGCGGGTCTTCTGGGCGCGCGGTCGTCGGCGACGGGCCAGAGCTATGCCGCCACCCTGTCGCGCACCCCGTCCGCCGACCGCCCGGGCTGGCGCGCCCAGATCTGGCGGCGCGAGAGCGATTTCGCCAACACCTCGGTCGCCGTGGCCGCCGACCGGAACACGACCACCCCCGCCAACAACCAGTTCGCCACCCCGGCCGAGGGCTGGGGCGCCAACCTGGCGGTCCGTCGCACGGCGGTGCCGTTCGGCGGCGGGGCGCTGGAGTGGGAGCTGGGCACTGACGCCCGCTTCACCGAGGGCGAAACGCGCGAGTTGTTCCGCTTCATGGCCGGAGCCTTCACCCGCGACCGGGTCGCGGGCGGCCGGACGTCCGTGATGGGGGCCTATGGCGAGGGATCCTGGACCACCAGGCCGTGGCTGATCGCCGGAGGTTTGCGGATCGACGGCTGGCGCAATGCGGACGGTCGTCGGCTGGAGCGCGACCGGGCGACCGGGCTGGCGACGCTGAACGAGACCGATCCCGACCGGTCGGGCGAGGTCGTCAGCGCGCGTCTGGCCGTCCGCCGCGCGCTGGCCCCGGGCCTGGCCGCCCGCGCCGCCGCCTATTCCGGGTTCCGGCCGCCGACCCTGAACGAACTGCACCGGCCGTTCCGGGTCGGCAACGACCTGACCGAGGCCAATGCCGCCCTGGTGCCCGAGACGCTGCAGGGCGTCGAGACCGGCCTGTCGTGGCAGGGCTCGGCGACGACGCTGGGGGCCACTGTGTTCTGGAACCGGATCGAGGACGCCATCGTCAATGTCACCCTCGGCAGCGGCCCCGGCACCTTTCCCCGCGCGGGCTTCGTGCCGGCCGGCGGCGTGCTGCGCCAGCGCCAGAACGCGGGCACCATCGACGCGACCGGCCTGGAGCTGACCGCCGGGCACCGGCTGGGCGAGACCCTGTCGCTGGACGCTGCCCTGTCGGTGACCGATGCAGAGGTCGACGGCGGCACCGCGGCGCCCCGGCTGACCGGCCTGCGCCCGGCCCAGGCCCCGGTCTGGAGCGCCTCGGCCGGGGCGGACTGGCGTGCAACCGATCGACTGGGCCTGATCGTCCGGGCGCGCTACGAAAGCCGCCGGTTCGAGGACGACCTGAACAGCCGCGTGCTGGACGGGGCGATCACCGCCGACGCCAGGGCGGAGTGGACCGTGCGCGACGGCGTGATCCTGTACGCCGCCGCCGACAATCTGTTCGACGCCGGGGTGGCGGTGGCCGAAAGCGGCGACGGGGTCGAGGGCTATGGCCCCCCGCGCACGCTCCGGGCCGGACTGAGCCTGAGCTGGTAGGTCAGACCCTGCTTCAGAACCGGGTCATCAGGGTCAGGCGGGCGTTCCGGGGGGCACCAGGCGAGATGTTGAAGTTGTTGTGGGCGTCGGCGAAATAGGTCTCGTCCATCACGTTCTCGACGTTGAGCTGGACGTGCACGGACGGGGTGATCTCGTAGAAGACGGCGGCGTCGACCCGCGTGAAGGACCGAAGGCGCGTCGTGGCGGCCGACGTTCGAATGCTGGCGAACTGTTCGGACTGATGGATGATCCCGAGCCCCAGTCCCAGTCTTTCGTTCACGCTGTAGCGGTTCCAGAGCGAAACCTGATGCTCCGGGACCTGCCCCAGCCGGACGGCTTCGTTCCCCTGCAGCGTCGCCTCCTGCCAGGCGTATCCACCGCTGACCTGCCAGGCTGATGTTATGCGACCTGTCAGGCCCAGCTCGATCCCGCGGGTCCGCGTCTTCCCGACATTGATGGTCACCAGCGGGTTTAAGGGATCAGGGGTCGTCGCGTTCGAGCGGTCCAGTTGAAACACGGCCGCAGTCAGGTTCAGATCCGGCCGGACGTCCCACTTGAGGCCGACCTCGTGATTGACGAAGGCCTCGGGCTCCAGGTTCTGCTGGGTCGTCGAAAGGGTCAGGAACTGGTCGCCCGACCGCGGCAGGAACGACTGGCTGTAGCTGGCGAAGAGCGAAATCCCGGGCCCGGGCTTGAAGATCAGACCCAGACGGGGCGACACCTTTTCGTCGGTCCGGGTGAAGGGCCGATCTGGGTTCGGCTGCAGGTCCAGCCCGTCGATGTCGAACCTGTCGTACCTGATGCCGACGATTGCCTCCAACCGATCGCCAAACCGGATCTGGTCCTGCACATAGGCCGATACGGTTTCGACGTTTGAAACCGTGTCCCGGGCCAGAGCCGAAAAACTGACCGTGGGAAACACGGGGTTCGCAAGGTTGAAGGTCCTGCTCGACAAAACACCGTTGAACCGTCGGTTGGTCGAGTCCTGATCGCCGTACTCAAGACCGAAGAGCACCTGATGATCGACGCTGGCGGTGTGCAAGCTCCAGACGAGGTTGCTCTGGACCAGAAGGCTCTGGCGCGTGGTCGCGTCAGCGTAGGCGTCCAGCGCCACCGTTCCGGCCTGCGCCGTCGCGACACCGCTCGGAAAGACGTTCGTATAGACCTTGTCGTAGTCACCGTAGAGCGCCGTCGTCGAGAAAGACAGGTCAGGCGTCAGGACACCATCGACCCGGACCTTGACGATGTCAGCGTCCAGGGTCGTGCGGTTCACACCGGGGACACCGAAAAACTGATCCCGATAACCCCGGATCGGGACACCGGCCAGCGAAGGGACGCCTCGATCGGTTACGCGGTCGTCGTCGATATGCTCATAGGAGATGCCGGCCTTCCAGCCGCGGCCGAGATCCGCCGCGAAATGAGGGTTTATCGCAGACCGCTGTCCCTCATAGACATCGCGATGATTGGCGAGTTCCTCGTAGGCGGCATTGAGCCGGAACGCCGACATTTCTCCCGTCGGAACGTTCAGGTCCAGCGACAGATCATAGGCACCGAAGCTGTTGACGCTTGTCCGCGTCCCGAACAATCGCCCCGCAGCGCTGGGGGCCTTCTGAACACGATTGAAGATCCCGCCACCGCCGCCCCGTCCGAAGATGAGCGCATAGGATCCTTTCAGGACCTCCACACGCTCCAGATTGTAGAGGCCACGATAGTACTGAACGTCGTCGCGCACCCCGTCGATGAAGAAATCGGCCGTGGTGTTCTGACCGCGCAGCGTCACCTGGTCACGATTGCCCTCACCCTGCCCCACGGTGACGCCTGGAACATACCGGAGCACGTCTCCCAGACTGTACATCGCCTGGTCGTTCAACTGGGCTCGCGTCACCACCGTCACGCTTTGCGGCACGTCGATCAGGGCGGTGTCGGTCTTGGTCGCTGTCACCGAGTTCAGGGCGATATAGCCGCGTTTGGCACCCGTCACGATGATGGGCTCAAGATCCGTCGCCTGATGCTGCGCGAGCGCCATCGTCGGCCATGTCAGCGCAAGCGCTGTGGATGCGAGAAGGGCGCTGAAAGCAGAGGCGTTGGGCGGGGACACTGGCAAGATCCGGTACTGAAATGCGACTGGCTCGCAATATCAGACCGGAAACCTGTGACAAGGCTGTTTGCGAATTCGTCGCAGTATCAGCTCGACGACGGGCGGTTGCGTGGTCCCGAGGTAAACAGCCTCTTAACCCTGCACCTGCGACACTCTCGGTCCGTCCGATCGGAGCCGTCGATGTCCGCCGCCCTCGCCATCAGCCAGCGTGCCTTCCTGAGCGCCCTTGTCCTGTGGGACGCGCCCTTCGTGGTGCGGTTTCGCGGCGTGTTGCAGGCGCTTCTGGCCACACTTCTGGTCGTGGCCCTGGTGTCGTGGAACGCAGCCGATCCCAGCCTGAACGCCGCCTCGTCCAGCGCGGCGACCAACTGGCTGGGCGCCAGCGGCGCGATCTTCGCGGATCTGTTCATGCAGAGCCTGGGCCTGGCCGCCTGGCCCGCCGCCGCCATGACCATCGCCTTCGGGCTGGCCGCCGCCATCGGCGATGCGATCCGCCAACGCCTGAAGCCCACACCCCTGAAGGCCCTGTCGGCCACCGGTGGCGTGCTGGCCCTGTCCGCCGCCCTGTCCGCACTGGCGGCCCCCGGCGCCTGGCCGCTGGAGACGGGCCTCGGCGGTCTGTGGGGCGATGCGGTGATCGGCCTGTTCGGCCACGGGGTCCATGCCCTGGGCATACCGGGCGGCGGGATCATCAGCGGCGTGCTGTTCCTGGTCTTCGGCCTGTGGGCCTGCGGTTACGCCGTGGGCCTGCGGATGTCGGATTTCGGAGAGGCGATCGCCTGGGCGTCCGGCCTGCGCCGTCCCCCCCTGCCCGCGTCCCGGCCGGTCGGTCGCCGCCCGGTGGCCGAGGCCGGGATCGCCGCACCCCGGGCCGTGACCCGGGCCACGGGTCGCGCCACCCGTCTCGAACTGCCCGGGGACGAGGACGACGTCGCGCCCCTGCCCTGGGACGAGCCGGTGCCTGAACCCGCCCTGCCAGCGGCCCGCATGGCCGCCGAGCCCCGTGTCGCCGCGCCCCGGCCGGCCAAGGCCTCGAAAAAGGCCATCGACGACGGTCAGGTCGCCTTCGACTTCGTCCGGCCCGAGGGCGACTTCGATCTGCCGCCCCTGGCCATGCTGGCCAGGCCCCAGACCCGCGTCGGCACGGTCGACGAGACGGCGCTGAAACAGAATGCCAGGATGCTGGAAGACGTGCTGGCCGAGTTCGGGGTCAAGGGCGTTATCGACCAGATCCGCCCCGGCCCCGTGGTCACCCTGTACGAACTGGTGCCCGCGCCAGGCGTGAAGCATGGCCGCGTCGTGGCCCTGTCGGACGACATCGCCCGCAGCATGTCCGCCCGCGCCTGCCGCATCTCGGTGGTGCCGAACAGGAACGCCATCGGCATCGAATTGCCGAACCTGAAGCGCGAGACCGTCTATCTGCGCGACCTTCTGGCCAGTGCCGAATACGGCAAGCCCGCGCACCTGCTGCCGCTCGCGCTCGGCGAGACCATCGGCGGCGAGCCCTATGTCGCCGACCTTGCGCGCATGCCCCACTTGCTGATCGCGGGCACCACCGGCTCGGGCAAGTCGGTGGGGGTCAATGCCATGATCCTGTCGATCCTGTACCGGCTCAGCCCGGCAGAATGCCGCTTCATCATGATCGACCCCAAGATGCTGGAACTGTCGGTCTATGACGGCATTCCGCACCTGCTGGCACCGGTCGTCACCGATCCGAAGAAGGCCGTCGTCGCCCTGAAATGGACCGTCCGCGAGATGGAGGACCGTTATCGCCGGATGTCCAAGCTCGGCGTGCGCAACGTCGCCAGCTACAACGAGCGGGCGAAGGAGGCCCAGGCCAAAGGCGAGCATTTCGAACGCACGGTCCAGACCGGCTTCGACGACCAGGGCCGCCCGGTCTATGAATCCGAGAAGATCCGGCCCGAGCCCATGCCCTATCTGGTCGTGGTCATGGACGAGATGGCCGACCTGATGCTGGTCGCCGGCAAGGACGTCGAGGGCGCCGTCCAGCGCCTGGCCCAGATGGCCCGCGCCGCCGGCATCCATCTGATCATGGCGACCCAGCGCCCTTCGGTCGATGTGATCACCGGCACCATCAAGGCCAACTTCCCGACCCGGATCTCCTTCCAGGTCACCTCCAAGATCGACAGCCGCACCATCCTGGGCGAGCAGGGTGCCGAACAGCTGCTGGGCCAGGGCGACATGCTCTACATGGCGGGTGGCGGGCGGATCACTCGACTGCACGGGCCGTTCGTGACGGACCAGGAGGTCGAGGAGGTCTGCAAACACCTGCGCAGCCAGGGCGAGCCGGACTACCTCGACCTGATCACCGACGATCCGGACGGGGACGGCGACGGGGCGATGGAAGAGGGCGGTGGAGCGTCTTCGGGCGACGACCTCTACGACCGGGCCGTGGCCGTGGTGACCCGCGACCGCAAGGCCTCGACCTCCTATGTCCAGCGCCGCCTGCAGATCGGCTACAACCGCGCCGCCTCCCTGATCGAGCGGATGGAACAGGAAGGCGTCGTCTCGGCCGCCAACCATGCGGGCAAGCGCGACGTCCTCGCCGGCCCGCCGCCGATCGTGTGAGGAGAGGCAGTAGGCAGCAGGATTCGAGATCCGCGGTCCCGCCACGCTTGATCGAACTATTGCCTACTGCCTACTGCCTCCCCCGGGAACCATCCCGTCTGAACAGGGCTTCATCTCGCGGCCGGAATAAGGTCTAGCTGCCGTCATCGCCGCGCCGCGCTGGACCGCCACAACGACCTGACCGACAATCATCGCGCCCTCCGGTCAGGCCGGAGGATGACGAAGTGAGAGAGACCCTCATGACCCTGTCCCGCAGAGACCTCGGCTTCGGCCTCGCCGCCCTGACCGCTATGGGGGCCCCGCTCGCCGCCCTGCCGGCCGCCGCCCAGTCGGGCCTGTCGGCCGAGGACCGCGCGACGCTGGCGACCGCCCAGACCTATCTGCAGAACCTGACCTCGGCCCAGGGGACCTTCGTCGAGACCGGCGCGGGCGGCCAGCGGCGCGAAGGCCGCTTCTACCTGCAGCGCCCGGGCAGGATGCGGTTTGAATACACCAATCCGGCAGGCCTGCTGGTCGTCTCGGACGGCAACAACGTCAAACGCTATGACCCGCGCCTGAACGTCTTCCGGCAGGTGCCGCTGGGGGCCACCCCGCTATCGACCTTCCTGGCCAGGAACGTCCGGCTGGACCAGGATGTGCGCATCGATCGCGTGACCCGCATGCAGTCCGGAGCCTTCGCCATCACCGCCCGGGACTCGAACCGGCCGAACGACGGTTCGGTCATCCTGGCCTTCGCCGGCAGCCCGATGCGCCTGCAGGAGTGGACCATCACGGAAGCATCGGGTGCGCGCACGCGGACACAGCTGACCACCCTGACGCCCGCGTCCGGCCTGGCCGACAGCCTGTTCCGCCTGACTGATCCGACACGTCGCCCCGGTCGCAACTGACAGTTTGGCGAATCCTGCATCGTGTTCGGACGAACACAGGCAAATTGTCCTGATCACCGTTTGACTATTTTCAACAGGCGTGACACTTTGGGCACAGGACGGTTTGACCGCCCTTCTGCCTTCGGACGTCATCCCCTCCCGATGGCTGCGAGAGAGAACCCTTGGCCCCCGGCGCCCCCCGCCGGGGGTTATTTTTTGAAGCGCGGATAGGCTAGAGGCACCCGATGCTTCGCATCGCCACCTGGAACATCAACTCCGTCCGCCTGCGTATCGACCAGGTCGCGCGCTTCGTGACGATGAGCGGCACCGACGTCCTGTGCCTCCAGGAGATCAAATGCCTGGAGGACCAGTTCCCCAGAAACGCCTTCGCCGAAATGGGCCTGCCCCATCTGAAGATCGCGGGTCAGAAGGGCTGGCACGGCGTGGCCATCGCCAGCCGCCACCCGATCGCGCCCAGCGAGACGTTCCAGTCCTGCAGGCTGGGCCATGCGCGCTGCGTGTCCGTGCAGGTCGCGGGCGTCGACATCCAGAACTTCTACATCCCCGCCGGCGGCGACGTGCCCGACCGTGAGCTGAACCCCAAGTTCGATCACAAAATGGACTTCTACGAACAGCTGACGGCCACCGTGACGGCGCAGGACCGGTCACGCCCTCTGCTGATGTGCGGCGACTTCAACATCGCGCCATCGGAGTTCGACGTCTGGAACCATCGCTATATGTCGAAGATCGTCAGCCACACGCCGGTCGAGGTGGAGACCCTGAACCGGCTGCAGGCCGCAGGCGCGTTCACCGACGTGGTCCGCGAGGCGTTTCCCGAGCCGCAGAAGCTGGCCAGCTGGTGGAGTTATCGCGCGCAGGATTTCCGCAAGTCCGCCCGCGGCCTGCGTCTGGACCACATCTGGACCTCGCCCGGCTTGACCCCCGCCGTTGTCCCCGGATCGGCCACCATCCACGAGCCGGTCCGTGCCTGGGAACAGCCCAGCGACCATTGCCCGATCACGGTCGATCTGGACGTCTGACCGCGCACCCGGCGCATCTTCCGTCCCGCACCGCAACAAAACTGTTGCGCACCGGCGCGCCGCCGGTCCACGCTGGACCTCCACCCTAGCGCGGGAGCGACCGTCACGTTCGACGAAATGTCAGGCCATGCCGGCTCGGATCAGGTTCGCCCCAGCTACCGGACCCTGGCCCGGTGGCTCGAGGCCGCGCCGGCCGACCTGCTGCAGGCCCGCTCGCGCCAGGCGGAGCTGTTCTTTCGCCGCATGGGTGTGACCTTCGCCGTCTATGGCGACGTCGAATCCAGCGAGCGTCTGATCCCCTTCGACGTGGTGCCCCGGATCATCGGTGCAGCCGAGTGGGAGCCGCTGGAAAAGGGGCTGAAGCAGCGGGTCACCGCCATCAATGCCTTTCTGAAGGACATCTATGGTCCCCAGGAATGCATCCGCGCCGGCATCGTCCCGGCCGAGCTGATCTTCACCAATCCCCACTATCGCCCCGAGATGCAGGGCCGCCGCCCGCCCGGCGACATCTGGACCCACATCTGCGGCGTCGACCTGGTCCGCACGGGCGAGGACGGGTTCGTGGTGCTGGAGGACAATTGCCGCACGCCGTCCGGCGTCTCCTACATGCTGGAGAACCGCGAGATGATGATGCGGCTGTTCCCCGACCTGTTCGCCGAGCACCGCATCCGCCCGGTCGAGACCTATACCGACATGCTGCTGGCCAGCCTCCGCGCCAGCGCGCCCGAGCACGCAGGGGCCGATCCCAACATCGTCGTCCTGACGCCCGGTCCCTATAACTCGGCCTATTACGAGCACAGCTTCCTGGCCGACAAACTGGGGGTCGAGCTGGTCGAGGGGGGCGATCTGTTCGTCAACGACGACATCGTCTTCATGCGGACGACCGAGGGTCCGAAACGCGTCGATGTCATCTATCGCCGCGTCGACGACGACTGGATCGACCCGCTGACCTTCCGGCCGGATTCGACCGTCGGCGTGCCGGGCCTGATGGCCGCCTACACGGCCGGGAACGTGACCCTGTCGAACGCCGTGGGCACCGGCGTCGCCGATGACAAGGCGGTCTATACCTATATGCCGGAGATCATCCGCTTCTTCAGCGGCGGCGACCCGATCCTGGGCAATGTGCCCACCTGGCGCTGCCGCGAGCCGGCCGCGCTGAAGGAAGTGCTCGAAAAACTGCCCGAGCTGGTGGTCAAGGAGGTCGGCGGCTCCGGCGGCTACGGCATGCTGGTCGGCCCGGCCTCGACCCGGGCCGAGATCGAGGATTTCCGAGCCAAGCTGATCGCCGATCCCGACGACTTCATCGCCCAGCCCACCCTGGCCCTGTCCACCGCCCCGACGCTGGACGGCGGCAGCCTGTCGCCCCGCCACGTCGACCTGCGCCCGTTCGTGCTCTCCAGCCCCGCGGGCGTCCGTGTCGCGCCCGGCGGGCTGACCCGCGTGGCGCTGAAGGCCGGATCGCTGGTGGTCAACTCCAGCCAGGGCGGCGGGACCAAGGACACCTGGGTGCTGGATGATTGAGGCCGCAACATTCCTCCCCCATCGGGGGAGGGGGACCGCGAAGCGGTGGAGGGGGCTTGCCTCGGACACCGGCTCGCTCTTGTCCCTTCGCCATCGATCGACGCTCCGTGCCCGCCGCCTGCATGAGCGGCTCGCCCCCTCCACCACGGCGCGAGAGCGCCGTGGTCCCCCTCCCCCGGTGGGGGAGGAATAGAATGCTGAGCCGTACCGCAGAATCCCTCTACTGGACCGGTCGCTACATGGAGCGGGCCGACTTCCTGGCGCGCATTCTGGAGGCGGCCGTGCGTCTGGCCGCGCTGCCGGCCCGGGACGGGGCGGCCGCGACGGCCTGGGCCAGCGCCATCGCCTCGGCGGGCGTGTCGCGCCAGTTCGCCGCCTCTGGCCGCACGCCGTCCGAGAAGTCGGTGCGCGAATTCCTGGCCTTCTCGGCCGACAACCCGTCGTCGATCCGCGCCTGCATCACCGCCGCCCGCACCAATGCCCGCTCGGTCCGCACCGCCCTGACCATCGAGCTGTGGGAAGCCATCAACGGGGCCTGGAACGGGCTGACCGAGTTCGGCGAGCCGTCGAAACGCGACGACTTCGTGCGCTATCTGGAGTGGGTGAAGGGCGTCTCGCTGGCCGTCGAGGGGGCGTCGTCGCGGACGATGCTGAGGAACGACGCCTACTGGTTCCTGCGGCTGGGCGGGGCGATCGAGCGGGCCGACAACACCGCGCGCCTGCTGGACGTGAAATATCACCTGCTGCTCCCGGCCGGGGAACGCGTCGGCGGCCAGCTCGACTATTTCCAGTGGACGACCCTGCTGCGCGAGGTCTCGGCCCTGACCGCCTATCGCTGGGTCTATCGCGAGAGCGTGCGACCCTGGCTGGTCGCGGATCTGATGGTGCTGAACCGCCAGATGCCGCGCTCGCTGGCCAGCTGCCAGGGGATGATCGTCAGCTATCTGGACCGTCTGGCCACCGACTACGGGCGTCGCGGCCCGGCCCAGCGTATCGCCTCGGCCCGCCTGACGCGGTTCAACGAGACGAATATCGAAGAGATCTTCCAGTCCGGCCTGCATGAATACATCCTGGCCTTCCTGAGCGAGAACAACGCCCTGGCCGCCGCTGTCCACGATCAGTACCTGGTGTAGGGCGGTTCATGCGCATCCGGATCGACCACGAAACCCGTTACGCCTACGACCGCGCCGCGCGGTTCATCGTCCAGGTCCTGCGCCTGACGCCGCGCTCGACCGAAGGCCAGCAGGTGCGCGACTGGCGTATCGAGACCGACGTCGACGCCCATCTGCGCCGCTCCGAGGACTCCTTCGGCAACATCGTCCACACCCTCTATACCGAGCGCCCCGCCAAAGGTCTGATGGTGCGGGTGACGGGCGAGGTCGCGACCGTCGACACCGGCGGCGTCCTGCGCGGCACGCCGGAGCGTCTGTCGCCGCTGGTCTTCCTGCGCGACACCCCCCTGACCCATGCCGATGCGGCGCTCCGGGCCCTGGCGGCCGGGGTGGGCGAGGACGGCGACACCCTGACGAGGCTGCACCGGCTGATGTCCACGATCCACGGCACGGTCGCCTTCAGGGTCGGATCGACCACGGTGGATCACACCGCCGCCGACGCCTATGCCCAGAAACAGGGCGTGTGCCAGGATCACGCGCAGATCTTCATCGCCGCCGCCCGGCGCATGGGCATTCCGGCACGTTATATTTCGGGCCATCTGCACCGTTCCGACGGGGTCGAAAACCAGGACGCCGCCCACGCCTGGGCCGAAGCCTGGATCGAGGATCTGGGCTGGGTCGGGTTCGATGCGGCCAATGGCATCTGTCCGACCGAACACTATGTCCGCGTCGCCTGCGGCCTGGACGCGCTGGGAGCCTCGCCCATTCGCGGGACCAGCTATGGCGGCGGGCGCGAGACGATGACCGTGGCCCTGCGTGTGCGCCAGATGCAACAGACCCAGCAGCAACAGCAAAGCCAGGGCTGGTCATGAGCCGTTCAGGGGTCGTCCTGTTGTTCGAATCTGTTAGCGTCATCCGTTCCTATGGGTGGCGGTTCGGTTCGGGCCGAATCTTCTGATATGACCTACTGCGTCGGCATGCTGGTGGATGAGGGGTTGGCGATGATCGCCGACACCCGGACGAACGCCGGCGTCGACAACATCTCGTCCTATCGAAAGCTGCATGTGACCGAGGTGCCGGGCGACCGGGTCATCGGCATCGCCACGGCCGGAAACCTGTCGGTGACCCAGACGGCCCTGGCCATGGTCGCCGAGGGCGTGCGGATGCCGGGCCACGATGTGCCCGAAACGCTGGAGACCTGCCCGACCCTGTTCCGCGCGGCCCAGCTGGTCGGCTACTGCCTGAACCAGGTCCGTCAGGACCTGCAGCCGACGGTGGAGGCCGACGCGCTGAAGATCACCGCCTCCATGCTGCTGGGCGGCCAGGTCCGGGGTGGCAGGATGGGGCTGTATCTCATCTACGCCCAGGGCAATTTCATCGAGTGCGGCACGGACACCCCCTATCTTCAGATCGGCGAGCTGAAATACGGCAAGCCCATTCTGGATCGCGCGCTGCGCCCCGACACCCCGATGTCAGAGGCGGTCAAGCTGGGCCTCATCAGCTTCGATTCCACCATCCGGTCGAACATCGCCGTGGGTCCGCCGTTCGACATGATCGTGATCCCGCGCGACAGCCTGCACGGAGACCAGCGCCGGATCGAAGCCGATGATCCCTATTTCAAGGACCTGGGTCGTCGCTGGTCAGAGGCTCTGGCCAACGCCCATCGCGCCATGCCCGACCCGCCGTGGATCGCCGACGCGTCCCCTCAGCGCCCCTCGATGACGGTGGTCAGCTAGAGCAATCGGCGCTTCAGTTGGCGCTTGGGCGTTCAGCGAGACGGGTTCATCACGGCGATCACAACGAGGCCACAGCGGACACGACGGGATCGCGACCGTGGTGCCATCACCGATTGCTTCGGCCAGGCTCGATCTTTCGTCGAAGGGAGGATCGGCGGCAAAGCCGCCCTTGTCTCGTTTCAATGCCGGAAAGATCGAAAAACGCGACAACCGCCCGGTCCCGTCGTGTCCGCTGTGACCGCGTTGTGCTCGCCGTGATGAACCTTGCGACCCGCGCCAAATGAGCCGACGAACGGTCTGGAAC